>SAMEA104315432__coassemble_76_pt1 | contig 66010 bp, 48 predicted proteins | sample SAMEA104315432__metabat2_high_PE_003 | metagenome-assembled genome bin SAMEA104315432 (sample SAMEA104315432) | gut metagenome | biome: Monkey gut; feature: monkey-associated habitat; material: faeces | place: China | collected 2013
TTTATTTACAAGGTGTTTGAGCAAATGTTAATGGATTTTCGTGGACAGCAGTGAAAGTGATTAATGGATTAAATAGTTCCTTGGCATAAAGTGGACGTTTCCTCCGTTCGAAGTGGGAGTAAATATAAAGAGAATTATATTCTTTGCTTTGATTCTTTTCAAAGACGATCCACGCCAGCTCTCCATCTTTGGTCTTCTCCAAGCCATAATCCACCACTTCTGGGAACATCTCACTTTGAAAATGAATCATGAAATCCATCTCAACAGGTATTTTCCCCAATTCAGAATCGACTTTCATCCCCTCTGGCACTTCGCACATATTATAGGTATTCATTTTTTTGCCAATGCCCATCCTTGGAATCTTTGACACTAAAGGTGTGGCAAAAAGGTTGATAACCTCTTGCACCCCCAGCCACCACTTCGTGCCCCGTAATGGCAGAGACTCTTGGGTTTGTGGCATGATATGCGAATGTTCCCATAATCAATGTTGTATTAAATATTAGACATAATGATTTTTGTTCTTAATGACTTTTCCTACCAGTCGTAAGGAATAGTCGTATGGTTCGCCATCATCAAAGACAGGATAGGCTTCGACAACACCCATCCCCAAGTCGAAGAGATAGACATCGTCATCATATTCTATAGTGCTACTCCAATAAGTGGTTTCGGGTGTTAGTCCAAACTTCTTAAGATTTTCCGTAGCAACGTCTTTATTAAATTCCGTCCATTCTGTCATACGATCACACCAGCAATATCCTCACATCCTTTAGCATCAGTTTTTCCTAATCGTGAGATGATCATATTCCACTCCTTAAAAGATGGGACATGCCATTGCAAGTATCGGTTGCCATGAGCCAGATTGTAACTTTCCGCAATATCCATGATTTCCTCAAGGTCATAGGAACGATGACTATCAATGTCTTCAAAAGGCAAAATGAGATAAGCCTCTTTGGTTTCATCAAAGATGACACCCAATACCTTCTTCGTTTTTGGGAGAATGTCTACGATGCTACCGTCTTTTAATATGAATTTTCCTATCATAATAATAGTAAGCGGTCATTTTAGACCCGTTAACATTAAAATTCGTTTTTTTGCGGGGGATATGTGTACAATTGCACAAACCTTATTTAAATGGATTCAGTCCACACGCAGGACACTCTGTTGAATTCTTTGCATTTGGAGTGTCGCAATGGATACAAGGAACACCAGCATATTCGTTGAGTATTCTTTCATATTCACCTGACCCAACCCATTTAAGAAGCTCTCCAGCACGATATACCGTCCACGGATGAGTACTTGATATGATTGATAGAGTCCTAATAGCTGAATCCGCGACAGAACTGAATCTCGTTTCAAATTCCTCTGCTTGTTTGAGGAATGCTTCTTTATCAAGCTTTTCAAAGTATTTTTGCGGAACTCCAGCCATCTTGATTATAGCCTCGATAGCCGCATCTTCATTCTGGCATGTAAGAAGTCCTGCACGGTCTGCTGTAAACTCTGACATTCGCTGCCAATATAAGAGAGAGTATTGTATTGGTGTTAACAAAGTCTCGCCGAGAGGAATCATACCAATAACATCGGAAAAAAGCTGCGCCATAAGATGATAGAGTACATGGCCGCTCTTTATATGGCCAAGCTCATGACCAACTACATAGTTGAGCTGAGAATCAGTTAGGAGATCTACGGCGCCTGAATTTAACACAAGCATAGTCTTGTCTTTATTACCTGTAGTGTAGCCATTGACAGCATATCCCCATTCGGTGTATATTTCAGGGAAATCCTCCACGCCAAGAACAGCAGCATCTTCCTTAATTTGCTTGTACAGTTCTGGACAAGATTCACGGGTTACATGAAAGTTACTGCCTTGCATGGCCACTAAATTCCATTTAACTGCCGCCCAGTTCAAAATAAAGTTTGTGACAGTATCAAAACCTGGCAGATTCCTTAATGTGTTAAGAGCTGCCTTATCAAAAGGATGCTCATAGGTTTGAGGAGCTAAATTTATAAGATGTACTCTTTCCATAATGTTGGTTGATATTAATTCTAAAATATTAAAGCACCCAAAATGAAACCTACTATCAGTATTAGAACTGAAATTATTAGATTATTTTTCTTCAATAATTGGGTGAATGGATTCTCGTTCGGGGTAATAACTTGCAAAGTGCTTTGGACGGATTCTCTCTCATTGATTGTATTCAAAATCTTTTTAACCTCTTCTTGATTTTGACTGACCAATTTGTTCAAGACCTCATACAAATTGTCAATATCAGTCTTTGTCGCAAGTGGTGCTATCGCGTTACGAAGATCGAGGGTCCTCGATTCAATTGTCTGCTTAAGATCTGAGAGCTTTTTGCTCATTAAATCTTCATCACAAGTTTTTTGCTCTTGTTTAGAGGTAGAATTGGTTTTTGGAGTTGCTTGAGTATCTTCTTTTTGGACAACAGATGATTTGTTTTCATCTGTTATTGCAGGCAAAGTTAAATTATCTTCCACCAGATTTACATCACTACAAGAATTTTTATCACCAGTAATCTGTTTACTTATTGATGGTTGCTCTTTTTTATGAATAGGTATATCTTTATGATAAGCTATAGCTCCATGGAATATTCCACTTGGATCAATCATAGCGTTAACCATATTTCCCTTAATTCCTTGTTCTGATAAAGCCATAGCATATTGCTTGCGAGAGCCAATGATTATGAAGTCAATAGAATCATTTTTGTGATCCAAGTTGTTTAAGGGGGTATGAGAATCGGGCATGAACAATAAATTCAATTTTGTTAAATCGAACTTCATACCATTTATAACTGGGTCATATGAGATGGCATCAGCTATTGCATTTTTAATCATATTCTCCTCAGACAAATAGTGTAATGCTAACGCATCAAGTTTAATGATGCTATCTTCTCCGTCAGCAAGGAATAAAAAATTAAATGGAATATTTCGTCCCTCTTCATCTCTTGCATTATTTGAAATATCTCGTATGCAAAAGCATGTGTGTCCATTCCTTAACGTCCGATAGATAGCATTATACCCTCCATGTGAGAACATCAAATTACACTCAGTGGGAAAGCCGAAGCTATCCGTATTTGTTATTAATTTAACATGCTGGACACCTTCCGCTCTTGCAATTTTTTCTGCCATTTCTGGTTTGTTACTCTTTTTCCAGACATTTAAGAGGGGAATGAAATAACTTGCATCGGCTTGGTCTAAATCAGAGCCAACAAATAAGTCTTTATAGCCTCCACAAGAGTAATAAGTATAGTATCGTATCATGGTCTTAACTTTTGAATGAACAAGTTTCAAGTATTGTAATTCCTTCGCCTGAATGCTTTATTAGATTCTTCTCTTCAAGCTTCTTCATGGCTGACTGCATTTGTTCAACAGATATTTCTCCGAACAGGTCACATAATTTCTCCCATAAACCCAGTGTCCCAATGTTGAGGATAAAAATTGCAGCTATTCTTATGCCTCGTAATATTGGATTCTGTTGTTCTTCTTTTTTGATTTTTGCATCAACAACCTTCGCCAGCATAAACTCTAAAATATGAAGTGCAAGTTGCTCGCAATTATGCGGTTTGTATTCTTTTGATTCAATTCTGAACCAAGAATTTGGACGAACTATGTCGGTATCAAGAATCAAAACAGCTTCCAAATCCTCTTGAATCTTAACAAGAGAGCCTCTGTCTTTTATTTCTCCGTTGGCAAGTCTGATTCTTCCGTCTTTTAACAGTCCGCATTTTGAAGAACAACTTTTGTTGAAGAATAAAAATATCTTTTCAGTCCACTCACAAATCAAGGCCTCTAAATGTTCTTCAAACACAGCTGAGCCTACGGTCTGAACTGGCAGAATCTCTATCTGGACACTTTTATATTTCCTAAGTGCTTTAATAGAGGTATTATAATCCTCCAATACTGCCGCTACAACATTGTCTAATTGATTGCGTTTTGCCCAATATTCGCATTTGATTGGTGTGAATATTACAAGTTTTGCATCGTTGCCATCACTGTCGTTTATTTGCGTCAGGAAGGTGTGTATGGACAGGGCGCAGTTGTATTCTTTATTTATGACCGAATCAACGAGGTCTGAATCATCGTTTCTTGATTCCATCATGAATGGGGTATCAATTGCCACAATGAATACGTCATACGACTGTATCAATTTGATTATCTCATCTTGGTGAACATTGCCGCCTTCAAAAAACTCTCCATTTACATCAGTAAAGGTTATGGTCATCGATTCATTTGTGCCGGTAAGAGTTAATTCAAGATTATAATCCCATTTCTTGTTCGTTTTTCCTGAATTTACTAATATAGTCTTTCCGACATTTCCTCTGAGCATGTCTTTTACTTCTTGTAGTTTTGAGCCAATGGAAGTTTGTTTTTCACCATCAACTTTTGCAAGAGTTGTTGTATCGTTGGCTGTGAGAATATCTTTTTCAGCGCCAGATAGGAATGCATCCATAATAGCAGCCAGCGCAGAGCTTTTCCCTACACGCTGGCCTCCCATCATAAGTACTTTCAAGTTTGCCATTTTAGTTTATGCAATTAAAGACTTAAGTTCTTAATACTTTTATTCCTTCTCCGCTGTCTTTTATCATATTTGCCTGAGAAAGTCTACCCAGCACGTCCGCTATATCATTGAGTAAAATGTTTCCGAAAAAGACATTGTTGCTGTTTGTTCCGAACCACGAAGATTTCAAAGTTGCTTTAAGGTACTTGTACCTGATTATATGAAGCAGTAGCTGTTCGCAGTTGTGAGGCGAATATGTAGCTTTGGGAGCATTTCTCAGATGAAACCATTCATCCGGACGAATAACTTTATTCCATGAATCAAACACAGCACCAGGGTCGGCAACTAGTGTTTCATCTTCTGTGATTCTATGCATTTTCCCATCTGTGAACAAAACGATTCTGTCGCTTATTTTTGCACAGTGGACAGAGCTGATGGTCTGGTTATTCAAGAGAATATACGGGTCTTTAAACTCTGAAAAGATAATGTCGCCTGCGGTCTCGACTGGAATAATACTTATTCCATTGTTAGAAGAGGCCATAAAATCTTGGATTGTTGTGCTATAAATTTCTTCTATCTTCCGTGTAACCTCGTCAATTTTGCCGTCCTTGATCCATCTTTCGCATTTTACTGGAGCAAACAGAATTTGTTTAGCCTTTCTCGTGTCTTGACTATCTATTTGCATGAGTATGTACTGAATCTCGTGGATTGCATTGGCTGATACTACTACCTCCTTGCAATCTGCCATCAAATAGGGAGTGTCCACTACGACAATAATAACATCGAACTCGTTTACAAGAGATGCTATATACGAGAATTGAAAAGACTCGCATTTTAAAAAAGACCCTGGCACATCAAGAAACTCAACATCCATTCGTTTGCTTGTCCCGGGAATTCTCAATTCTATGATGTAATTCCAATAGCAATGGTCTGGCGCATATCTTATACAGAAAGTAGAGTTGTTCCTTTTATTTATGATATGCTCCAGATTCAGGCGTCTTGATAAGAGAGACTGTTGCCTTTCTAAATATTGATCTTTGATTTGTGTCTTGTCGCAAGCGCTGAGGAATTCGTTGGTATTACCATGCCTCATGGAGTCGAAGATGCTTGCCAGTAAGGATGTCTTTCCGCATTGTCTTCCTCCTAATATTAATACTTTCAGACTTGCCATATATTACTGCCTCCCAAGAAAATATCCGATTAAAAATCCTATAAATACAGAACCTCCCACAATATACAGGATTCTTCTGTCTGTAAATAAAGATTTTTTAACACCATTGACATTTTGAAGGAGTGCAACCATTTTCTTTTGATTATCAAGAGGTAATATTTCACTTATTGATACTGATTGGACAGGTACTCCTTTAATACCTTGTTCAGCTAATGCAAAATCCTTCGTTAGGCCTTCTGGCAATACCAGTAACGACACAGTCCCTCGTTTAGCCTTCACGTTCTTAACCCCGTTAATCGTAAGAAGAGTATTATTTGCTTCACTAGCGATTCTTTTTATTATAGCATTCATTGAGGATAACTTGAATACTACTCCATTTTTCTCGGCATCATAATAAAACAACTCAGCTAATTCCTTGCAAAATGTTTCCAAATGAGAGCTGGCGTAAGCCGTCACTTTTTCCAACGTGATAGCATCATCTTCTGTTGTGCCAACGATTACCATTAGGAAAGAAATATCCCTTCCGGATTCATCTTTTGAGAAACTCTCGATGTCTCGAATGGCAAAGATGCTTTCTCCATTCGAAGTCTGCTTATTTATAACTTTGTATCCTCCATGAGAAAACATCAGCGTTGCCTCTTCTGGAAGACCAAAGCTATCTTTGTTACTCAATATTTGAATTTTGGATAAGTTCTCAGTGAGTTTAATTTTAGCATCAGCCTCAGAATCACCTGCTGCTGCTTTTTTCTTCCATATTGAGAGTAATGGCAGATAATGTGTCTCAGTTACCTTCATTGAAGAATCGCCAAGATACATGTCTTTGTAACCACCCACATTATAGTATGAATAGAATTTTAGCATATATGACAGTTTTTATTATAACATTTTAATTACTTCGATAGTTAGAAGAATTTCTTTATAATCTTGATTCCTTCTCCACTATCTTTTATAAGATTAGCCTGAGACAAGTTATCCAAAGCTTTCTGCATATCCTTGGATGAAATGCCACCGAAGAAACTTATTAAATCACCTATAACTCCACCCCAAGCCTCTGCTTTTTTCTTATTGAACATGAATCGGATTATGTGAAGCGGCAACTGCTCGCAGTTGTTAGGAGAGTATTTTGCTTTTGGTTCATGACGCAAGTGAAACCATGCGTTTGGACGTACAATATCCGAGAATTTTCCGCCGAACATGAAGACGCCTTGTGGGTCATCATTCAGAATTTCATCATCTCCAATTTTTTTATGTTTACCTTCAGGAAGCATTACCATTCTTTCGCTAACTTTGGCACATCTTGTCTGCTCATTAGTTTTAGTGTTGAAGAGAATATACGGATCTTTAAGCTCAGCAAATATGATGTCTCCAGCTGTTTCTATAGGAATGATGCTTATCTCTGTCTTGTTGGAAGCTTTAAGGTCCCTGATAGTTGCATCATATTTCTCTTCTATGGCTTTGATTACCTCGTTGATTTTGTCTTCTTTGACCCACTTTTCGCATTTAATAGGTACAAACAAAACTTGCTTTGCTTTGCGACCATTCTGGCTGTCTATCTGCATAAGGAAAGTATGGATAGAATCAATGACATTAGCCGCTTCTGCTTCCACCTTACTTCCTGCCATTAGATACGGAGTGTCTACTATAACAATGAAGACATCACATTCCCTCACGAAAGACACTGTTTCGTTGTGGTGTTTTCCTCCTGCATCGAAGAACTCACCAGCAGAGTCAAGAAATTCAACTTCCATTCGTTTGTCGGTTCCAGGGATTTGCAACTGGAGAACATATTTCCAGTAATTTTTTGTTGGATTTTTATCGGCAAGGAAAGTATTATTCTTTCCCTTACTGATAAAATGTTCAAGTTCCAGTCTTTTCCCGGTGAGAGAATCTTGTTTCTCACCATCCTTTTCCTCAAGCACAGTTTTGTCACAAACGGTAATAAATTCATTCGTTTTACCGTGTATCATTTGATCAAAGAGGCTAGCAAGCGCCGATGTTTTTCCGCAACGTCTACCTCCCATCATTAGTACCTTTAAATTTGCCATAATGTAATACTTAGCAGTATTATGAAACTGCCTTTTCTTTATTTGATGTTTAAAATCGTATTGTTGTTTAAAATTCGATAACCAAAGTCATCAACTTTCATTTTACTTGATAAAATCTTGATTTCATGTAAGAACTCGTCATCGTCTTTAAGGAATTGCGTTAGCGAGTCTTTAAGTTTGCCAAGGAATCCTTTTGGTTGAGCCTTACTCCATTCATAGTAGTTCGCCACATAAGTTAAGAGATAGTATAGTGGTTGCACACAGAACATTGGCTGATATTCAGGATTATCTCCATAGAATCGATAGGATGAAAGTTTGGAAAGAGCACTCATTGAGTTATTATTGTTGACAAACCTGTCGAACTCGACACCTCCAAGCGTTTGAATTGGAGTTACGGCGCATGCCATATTGTTCCCCTTGCAGAAATCAATGAGGCTAAAATAAACTTCCTCAATTTTATCTGTTACCTCTTCAATTATTCCATCATGGAAATAACGTTCACATTTAAGAGGAACAATAAGTATGAACTTATTTTTAAGTGATTTAGCATGATTTGTGAAGAACGAAATAACATGCTTGACCTCATTCTTTTCCTCATTATACTTGCCATTTTCTTCCATCAGATAAGGAGTATCCACAGCAATCATAACGATGTGGGATTCCTCAATGAAGTTGCTGACTTCCTCGGGCTTGGAGTCAAGATACTCACCAGGGAAATCCTTGATGCTGATATTAATTGATTTCGAACGGTCTTTCAGTCCCATATCAAAATCAAAGGATGTCTCAGTGTTGCTCGCTTCAATTGCACCTGTGTTAGGTTTGTCTGCAAACTCTTTCCTTTTGTCAATAATGTCCTGGAGCTTTGCTTTCTTCAGAGTCAGTTTATTTGCGCATGACTCTTGTGGGATAAAGCTCAATCGTGTACCTGCTACTTCTTGACGACTATCGCTGAATATCGACGCCATAATAGAAGTCTTACCCACTGCTCGCGGACCGAGCATCGTAGCTTTAATTGTTGGAACTGTTACAACAGCTTTTCCAACGACATCTTTCAATTTATCAAATATGCCCATATTATTTGAGTCTAAAATTATCACTATTAACAACTGATTGAAGAGCCTTAACTCTTTCGGTCCAGTCTCCGAAGGCTTTTTCCATTTTTCCTGCGGCATTAATCTCTGCCGACCATATCAGTCCCATATTGTTGCGGTAGAAGCGACGGAAATCCTCTTGTCCTTCTTCATCGGTCATTACTTTCACATGGAATTTATGTACCCTGCTATAGAACGAATGGCTAGGAATAAGTGTGAAGCTGCTAATCCAATCACGCAATCGTTTTTGGACAGGAGTGAGACGATTGCATAGTTCCTGCCATACATCCGAGGCTTTTTGCTCGAAATCCTCAGTGAACTCACCCTGATATTTGATAAACTCAGAATGAGTTTTGTCAAGAACATAAAGACTTTTGGTTACATTATACTCGACAAGACCTTCGATGTTTATCTGGTAGTCTAATATGAAACGCATGGCCTTATAGAGGCTTGGATACTTCTCTTCCATGATGTAATTGTCAATTACATCTTTCAGCCATTCAATAGTTGGGCTGTCGTGGGGAGTAGGTAGATTTTTCATCAAACCTTCATTATAAAGAATCTGAATCAAATCAGTTTTTACTTTTTCCTGTAATGGAAGGAGAACATCTTCATTCACATTCTCAAAGGCCGTGAATATGTCATTTCGCATCTGCTCCACATATTCCTCGAACATCTGATTCTGAGTCACTAATGCACCTGTTTCAAAACGTTCTAGGATGACATCCTCATCTGGAATATAAACGTCAATCTCGTCTATGATATTAGAGTAAGCCTCTTCAAGTTGTGAGCATTCTGTATCTCTCTTTGTCGCATAGCCTTTTTGGTCTACCTGATTCATTGCGTAGCCAAAGGATTTTAATAACTCTTTATAGAGCTTCTCATCAAAGAGAGACATTGCATCTGCAGTTAACCCTGCTCCGGCAGAAGTCACAGAATTTGCTGCTTTGACAAGTTTCAGACACTCGTTGTATGCATCCTTGCAAAGATTATCTGTCTTGTCAATCAGGTTCTGATCGAGTTCGTCAAGGTTTTCTGCAATCAGCGACAGAAGCGGAGATACCAGATCGTCACGGACATCTTCAAAAACAGTTCCGTCAATAGCTTTCGTCCAGGCAACCGGTTTGGGATTCTTCGCAGTAATAATACTCTTCGCAGTATTCAAGACTGCTTCTGCACTAGCGGCATTCTTGTAAAATCCGTTGGTAATCTTATTGAGAACATAGACAACCCATTTTTCAGGTTCTCGGTCGGACAAATTGTAGATGAGATTATCAAGGAGATCTGCTTGTTCCTGTGGGTAATTGGGTGTTACATCCGGACGGTACATATCTATTGCTGCATCGCAGTCTTCACGAAGAACACGATACATCTCTGCTTCAATAGCTGCCGAGTCGGCCGAGCTACCAATTCCAATAGTATCTACCAGCTCAAGCTTCTTTGTGGTCTCAATTTCGAAAGAAGTGTAGATATTCACATTCTTTACAGCCACATACTTGAAATAGTCTAACTGGTAAACGATTGTTCCATCGTCCTTTTTAACTTCATGTGAACCTGGAACTTCATGATTAAACTCTTCGTATTGTGCAACGTGCTGAGCAATTTCATCTTCATCATAATAGTTCCGAGTACCCACACCAATCAAGTGAGAGTATTTGCCGTAATTTTCTACTACGGATGTCTTGAACTTTAGATACTCAGCAATGACTTTCGTGGATTGATTCCCCGGAAGATTTTCCGGAAGCTGTAAATTTTCGATTTGCTCTAAGCGCCCAACTTTTTCATTTCCATTTGGAAAGAATCTGTGGAGTTTTTCGTTAACCATTTCAAGGAAAGTCGGAGTATCATAATACTCGGCAACTACCTTTACTTTGACATCATTTCCACTTTCATCCTTAACGTTCTGAACGTTATGGATGACTGAGACAGCACCTGTGCAACTGTTGCCACTGTAAGCGGGGATAACCTTGTCGTTAAGACCAGTTATTGTCTTGATAAAAGTACTCTTACCTTGACGCTCACGTCCTATAAACGCAATTCTGATAGCCTCGCGCTCAAATCGTTTTTTGAGGAGTTCAAGTGAGTCTATCAACTCATTTACCTTGACCTTTGCATTCGCACATGAAACATCTTCGAATTGGGAAAGGGTATCAGAATCAGCAACAAGCATATTGTAATACTCGCCGCTCTTTTCATCGATTTGTTTCTTGATAACGGAGACAAGTGCATCCAGTTCCGTTATGCGATCTTTCACACTCGCCAGATTTGCGATACGAGCCTCAATCATCTGAAGCCGTCCACGCTTGGCATACAATCCTCGTCCAAGCCGCTTGTCGAGAATCTCTTCTATTTGTTGCGTTATTGTTGTCATATTTATTTTGTAGCTAAAGCATTATTTATTTAATCTCTATTTTTCTCCTTAACAAATGGATTGTATAAATCTTTATAATTTGGAGCAAGGCGTATTAAATCCAAATTATAACTCAAATTATCATTCAATGTCTTATGAGTTCTGTCATAGAATAGCTTTGGGCGATTCTTACTAGAAAATGAAGAGTTGTTTGAAGAATCGTTACATAGAGTTTCGATTATCAAATCTTTTATCTCTGCCACTAAACTCGGGCTTGATTTGTATACATTTAGTAGAAAAGCGATGTGATATACTTGGCAAATATCATCATATTTGTCTGAAATCTCTTTTACGGATTCCCATATTGTATCTAAAGGATTTCTACCCTCAAAAAGTCCGAATATAGCCTTACCAATGTTCTTTGCGCCATTCCCCCAAGAACTAGATTCAAGAGAAGACAAATAATCTGTCACACAAGAAGTTGCCATTAGATTAACCTGAGAAGCTTCAATAAGGCGTATAGAACCACGATTAATTTCACGAGTCTGACTTTCTACAAGATTCGCTAAGCATTTACGAGCTTTATTGCCATAAATGCCAATAGCCAACGTGTCTATCAACGACAATAGTCCAGCCCCAGCGGCTTTACTGATTCGAGACGTTAAAATTGACTCTCCAAGTGAACATTTGCTCAGACTAATCTTGGGGATTTGAGCATCTATTGAATTCATTAAATTCTTTGATGATTGTGCATCAAATATATCAAGAGGATAACTGTTAAACTCAATCTTCATATTTCCAAATATTTTTTTAACTGAAATACTTAGGCGTATTAATCAAAATTTAATTATGTTACTATAAAACTTTTAATTAATATTAAAAAATAACTTCAGCAATTTTTTCTGGTGTTATTTATGTTTAGCTCAATTGCGAAATACCTGACAAAAGAGCCATATAATGAACTCCCTAAATGGAACTATCTCATCAGATGCTCTTGATTACAGATTTTCTGCGGAAGTTATTTTTTGAACACTACTAAACTAATACAATTAAACATATTCTTGAATCTCTTTTTTTAAGGATTCTGCTTTCGATATATAATTGTGATTATAATCTGGATAATCAATAACAATATCCAACATATCTATTGCTGATTTATATTCTTTCAAAGCATAAAAACATTTCGCATTTAAATAAAACATTCTGACATATTGTTCCTTTGATGTTACTAATGCTTGAATATCGTTGATACATGTCTTATTTAATGCTTCTTTATACCTTCCTTGATAGTATAATGATTCTGCTTCGTCGATTATTTTATTGATGCCATTAAAAAAGTCTAACATTCCCATAACTATTCATTTTTTTAACTATACTCCTTTTCTATTTCTTCCGCCATTTTTTTTCAAATCCGAATAAGCATACTGATATGCCAAATTAATCGAGCCACGACCTGCCGACAAAACTACATTTACACAATTTACTGCACTTCGTCTATAGCCTAACTCCGCATAACAAACTGCTTTCAGCAAATATATTGTCATACATGCAACACTTTTCTCCCCTGGGGAATGTTTTTGATTCTCAAGAATCTTCAAGGCTTCCTCAAATCGATTATTTTTGGCTAGCTCATGAGCCTCTTTAACATTGTCTCGTCTATTAAAATTACCTACGATTTCCAACCCTTTTAAAAATGATTTTAAAAAAACACTAATCATAACCAATCATATTAAAATATTTATACTTCCCATCACCAAGCCTAATAAAGCACCAAGCCAAACAATGGCTTTAAGTTCTTTGTCCATGACTTGAAAAATGAGTTTTTCTGTTTCGTTTACGTCCATCTCGTTGATGCGCTCTCTGACAATTTTGCTGATGTCGATTGAGTCGAGTATCTTAGGGAGATGGTCGGTAATGACATTGCGATAGATAGATTCTACTGTATTTACGGCCTGATTAAGTTGTTCTTCGTGACCTTCAAGCAACTTGCAGACAGGTTTATTCAAAAAGTTGTCTACCTCTCCGCCAATCATGTTTGACACGATTTCCTCGCCATTGCTTTTGAGCATTGTATTTATGTTGTTGGCGAGAAAATGCTCAGCTGGTTCACGGAGCAATCCTAAGAACTTAGCCACAATGTTCCCACCGAATAAACCTGCCGCCATACCTCCTAATCCATGCAATGCACCTCCTAAACCAGCAAGTAGTTCTTGTGCTCCATCAATGGTTAACTTTTGCGCTACATGGTCAATAGCTATGCGGGCAACCTTTTCACCAACGGAACTGTCTGCCAACTTTTCATAAGTCTGCTTGGTGATGCTTTGGTTGATATTCTGTGAAATGGTATCAATTTCTTCTTTTGACAGATAATGTCCTAAGAATTGAGCTACCGTCTCGTTGTTTCTCTGCTGTGTGGCGATAAACTCCTCAGCCGCAGAGCGAATTTTTCCAATCATATCCTCTGACAAAAGATACCTTTCCAGTACCTCATTGTTCATCAGATTCTCACTGATTACACCTCCTGCGGCTTCGGCAATACGTCCTTTTTCCTTCGGAATAATACCAGGTGTAAATGGAATGTGGATGCCAAACACATATTTTGCTTTATGTGGGCGAAACAACATTCGTATAGCGATGTCATTGGTGATGTAACCAATCACTCCGCCTAACAAAGGTGCTATAATGTATGATGCTTCCATATTCATATTCTGTATATTTATAAAGAGAAAACAATCCTCTTCATTCTATCTTGTTGATGAAATAAAATCATTAGGTGTCCACTTTTGAATGAAATCATTCGGTATATATGCTGTCGCTATGTTGCACATTCCTTCGAGCTCTATTATCACACGTTGCTGACCGGCAGCACGAGCCACTCGCCCGACAACACCTGTAAACGGTCCTTCTATTACCCTCACCGGATCGCCACTCTTGAAATGGCAACGTTCCGGCGGCAACACCATGATATGTTCGCTGTCCACGCTCGTCAGCCGGATGAAATTTATCATGTCGTTGTCAGGGATAATGATAGGAGGATGAAAACCAGTTGTGTTTTCTATAGGCTTGGTCTTGTCTGTATAATATTTCAGCCATTTTGCCGATGGGGCGGGTTCTTTCACGAACTCGTGGGATTCCTTACGAGTCATTCGTGAAAAAATAATATTGGGAAGCAAAGGTTCATGTACGAGTTTTCGCTTCCCATTTATCTCTTTGACAACATAATGCATAGGCAAATATGTCTCAACGTTTGCAGTTTGAAGAACCCCGAGGGCTTTCTCTGTTCTTCCATAAGTAGCGCGGAGGACAAACCATTGCTTCTTTCCTTCAGGCACAAAGTTCGAGGACACCCCTGTATGGGAGTTCTCTGTCTTATGACTCGGAACTTCGGGGGTCAGGAGGTAAGTCCTGCGCTGGGGGGGGGATTTTTACCGCCTCGTTGGGTGTCAGCATTAGGCAATGCTGGCGTATGCTTCTTAGATTCTTTGTCCATAATCTAAGGGTCAGTTCCTTTACAAACGTTTAGTGCGCTGACTGAATGTTTAGTTCCCCAGTTGGTGTATTGTTTACGTTAATTGGTTCACTATATTGGGTTTCCACTCGTCAAGCGGTTGTTGCAGGTTTGTTAAATAGAAAGTCCCATGCAAAAGTACAAACATTTTTTTGAAGATCCGCAACTTTTATCCAATAAACAGACGAACTTTTTGAAACATTCTCAATGTGGATGAAAATCGACGTTAGAATTTGTTATTCCCGAATATTTTGCATATGCCAATTCTATAAAAACCTTTTGCGTCACCCAGAATCAGGTGACGCAAAGATGCAGAGCGTTGTTTATCAATTGATTATAAAAACACTTACTTTTTGAGTGACGAAGTCGGGAAGTTAAACACCGGCTTTGCCGGGCGAATTTTCCATTCGGCTTAGCCAAAGTGAAAATTATGAGTATTACATGCGACACACAGTACAAGGTGAGAGGGACATGCAAGGCGAAGACCGATTTGGGTTCAATGGAGTCCTAATGGTTCTTCAATAATTTCTGAAGTTCAAGAGGTTCTTTTCCTGGGCAGTCGCTTCTGGCGTCTGCTTTGCTGGCCTGTCGCTACTACAGTTCGTTCTTCCTCTTGTATTCAGTGGGTGTGACGCCACACACGTTCTTGAAAGCACGCACGAAGTTGGGGTAGGCATCGAAACCACATCGGTAGGCCACTTCGGCCATACTGATATTGGGATTCCTCTCAAGCAGGTTGCACGAGCGCTTTATCTTGAGGCGCTGGATATAGGCCAAGGGTGTGTATCCCACCAGAGCGTTTATCTTGCGGTTGAACTGCCTGGGACTCATGCACACAGCAGAGGCCAGGAAGCTGACATCCACCTTCCCGTTGCGGTCCAGTTGCCTGTTCACCAGACTCGACACTTTGGCCAGGAAGCGCAGGTCCATCTCGTCTGTCTTGTTGTCCTCAGGCTCTTCCTCGCTCTTGCGCTCCTGTATCATTCCGGCAAACTTCGCCTGCAGGAGACGCCTGCCTTCCAGCAGTTTCTCCACCCTCATGTGCAACTCGTCGGCGTTGAAGGGCTTTGACAGATAGGCGTCGGCACCGGCTTCCAGTCCCTTGATGCGCTCTTCCTCCGTTATCTTGGCAGTTACGATGATGATGGGAATATGGTCGGTGATGTCGTTGCTGCGCACTTGCCGGCACAGTTCCAGTCCATCCATCCCCGGCATCATCAGGTCGGTGATGATGATGTCGGGCACCAGTTCCTGTGCTTTCTCCAGTCCGTTGCGCCCGTTGTCGGCATAGGAGATGGCATAACGGCTGTCAAACTGCGAACCGATGTAGGCTGCAATGTCGTGGTTGTCCTCTATGATGAGCAGCCGGCACTGGCTGTCGTCGCCTTCGCTGTCGGTCAGTTCGGGCTCTTCTCCTCTTTGCACGGGGGCGCTGCCCACGGCAAAGTCGGTCAGTTTCTGCTTTATCTCGTTGTGGATAGGTATGGATAGATGGAAGGTGGTGCCCTTTCCCAACGCGCTTTCCACTATGATGGAGCCGCCGACTGAGTCGATGATCTGCTTCACCAGGGCCAGTCCCACGCCCGTGCCTATATGCTTAGCGTCGCTTTCTGCCTGATAGAACGGTTCGAAGATGTGTGTGAGCGTATCATCGTCCATGCCTGCGCCTGTGTCGGCTACGTCAATGAACAGGCGCTCGCCTTTCTGCCACATGTTCACACTGATTCTGCCGTATTCGGGTGTGAACTTGAATGCGTTGGACAGCAGGTTGTCGGTCACCTTCCTCACATAGTCGGGTACGAAGTCCATCACTATCGCCTCGCGTGTGGTGAACTGCAGGTCTATGTGTCGGCTTTGGGCATAGTCTCTGTAGCTCTCGGCTATCATGGTCATATAGGCGTTGATGTCTCCGTTGCGCCAGTTGGCGTTGCCCACAGCCGATTTCACCTTCGAGATGTCGAGCAGCTGGTTGATGAGTGCCAGCAGACTGCCGCCCTGCCGCTCTATGGTCTCGGCTTTCTCCCTCACGCTCTGCGGGCAGTCTTTGTCCTGTGTGAGGTCATGACTCAAGCCCAGTATGACGGTGAGCGGCGTGCGGAACTCGTGGGTGATGTTGGTGAAGAAGTGCTCGCGCATGGTGGACATCTTCTTTAGCTTCAGGTGGTTCTGGCGTCGCAGACGTTGTATGTGCAGCACGATGGCAAACAGTACCGACAGCGCCAGCAGTACGATGAAGGCTACACGCTTGGTCCATCTTTCACGCAACAGTTCGGCATTGCGTTCTTCGTCGGCTTTTGCCCGTCGTCGGTTGCTGATGCTGCTTTGCAGGGTCTCTATCTCAAAGAGGTTGCGCGCGTTGAGCATGCTGTCTTCCTGGGCTTCCGCCTTGCGGTAGTGTGCCAGTGCTTCCTGGTAGTTGCCCTCCCGCTCCTGCAGTTGGGCCTTTATGCGGTCTATCTTGGGCAGATATTCTCTGGCCTGTATGCGGTTGGCTGTTTCCTGTGCCAGATTGAGCTGCAGTCGTGCGCTGTCGGCCATTCCTGCTCCTATGTATGCGTCTGCCAGGGCCAGAGTGGGTTGTAGCCACAGCCAGAGGTCGCGGTCTTCGTGCAGCAGGCTTATTGATTTCCTGAACTCGCTGATGGCCTTGCGGTAGTTGTCCTTCAAGGCATACAGCCGTCCGTAGTTGAGATGCCCGTAGGCTTTGCCCGTATAGCTGCCTGCCAGTTCGCTGTGACGCATCGACTCCTTATAATATGTCCAGGCAGAATCCAGCAATCCTCGTCGCTCATACACGATTCCCAGATTGGAGAGGTCAACGTTCATACCCAGGTGACTGCCCAGCCGGGTCTCTACAGCCAGTGCCTTGCGCAGCATCTCGTCAGCCTTCTGATAACTGCCGATGGCCAGATACACGTTGCCTGCTCCGTTGTAGCCAATGGCGCGGCACTTGAGCATCTTACGGCTCACTTTGTTGTCGGGATAGAGCAGACTGGTCTCCACAGCCCGCAGGTGATAGTCCAGACCGTCGTAGTGCAGTCCCAGCCGGCGGTAGTTCACACCCAGGTCATTCAGAGCGCTGGCTTTCATCAGTGTGTCGTCCAGTTCTTCGGCTATGGCCAGTTGCTTCTGGTGAGCCTTCACGGCATCCGAGTATCTGTTGGATGTCTGGTATCCATGGCCCAGTGCAGCCAGCGCTGCCATCTCCCTGCAGCGGTCACCCTGCTTGCTGTATGTGTTCACGAGCACCATCAGCGAGTCGATGTTTCTCGTATGGTTGTTGGTTGTGTCCAGCAGCAGCCGCTCACGGTCGGTGTAGGCAGGTGCCGTGTTGGTTGCCTTCCTGCATGATGCCAGCGAGATGACGGCTATGAGCAGCATGCCTATAGCTGTTTGCATCATGCGATGGCGCCTGCCTCTGTTGGCCCTTGATGGACTCTGATGAGGCTCTGCCTGTGCCGGATTTTCATGATTATGTTGCTGCATATGTATGTTTTCAGAAAGGATTTTACGTGTTTGTCAAGGTCAAAGTTACAACTTCTCTGAGAGATGAACAAGCTTGAATCCATATTTTTTCACCCGCTCCCGCCTTTGTGTGCTGAGGCTTCCGGTGGCTTCTGGCAGATAAAGTGCGGCAAAATATCTGTGCAGGAACATTCTGTCAGGCAGAATTTCCTGTTTGTTAAAAAGGCCAAAAATATCATTTGCAATCTACTGTCCTTTAGGGCGGTATGCCTAAGTGATGTCCGATGGAGATAGGCGGGCGGGTTGCAGAATGTCCGCTGGAGATAGTTTTTTGCCGATAGAGATAGGTCATTTGGCTTCATCCGTCTTTAGTTTTGCAGCGGATTCTGAAACAGGTAAAAGCCCACGGTCATGAAATCTGGCAACAAACTCACCGAAAGGCAGCGGCGCAACCTCAGGTTCTCTGAGAAATACTTTGACCTGCTCGATGCCATAAGCGAGTTGGGAGATACGCCTCCCGACCGCAGCGAGGGTGAGTGCCGTGGGCAGGAAGACGGGCAGGACGGAGTGCCACGCGGTGATACCTTCGGTGATCATCCCGAAAACCCTCCTCCCGAACAGAAGTCCAGAGAGCCGACCGCTTGCAGCTGCAGGCATCGCATAGGCAGCCTTCTGTCAGCCGGCATCAGGCATGTACGTCTCTTATATAATAAGGTAAAGCAATTATTGAATGTTTAACTATAAAACCTTACTGGCATGAAAACTAATTTACTCAGAAGAATGATGGCGGTGATGGCCGCATTCTTGGTGACAATGTTCACGCTGCCCATGATGGCGGGTAACAAAGTCGAGATCAATGGAGTGAGCAAACAGGTGTACGGACACGACGTAAATGAAGTCTCTAGATACGACAACGCATTCTGCATCGTCATCTACCTGTCTCAGGACAGGAAAGAGAAGTTGCTGGTAATGGGCGACAATGACCGTCATGCCACTGGCAATTATGTCTCTATTAAAAGTCATCAGTCTGTTGTTGAGGGCCAATGCCCCTGGGTTGTGAGATACGTCAGGGATGATAGATTTGCGGTGCAGACAGTGGGTTATGCTTCTTATGAGACGGCTCTCTTTGAGTCTGGAGCCTTCCGTGTCACAGGTAACCCCAGGGGAGGACGTTTCGGCCTGACCCTTTACGGTAAGATTACTGACAATGTGAAGGGTGATGGAAATGCCTATACCTTTGATGTTGATTTCCGGACAGAATGGACTGCCCCTATACCGGGCACGTTCTCCATTGGACAAGTAACCGACAGTTCCATTGCACTCACTTGGACACCTGGTACGGACAACAATACTCCGCAGGAGGATCTGAGCTATAGTGTGGAGTATCAGAAAGAAGGAGATGACGGTTGGGAGATGACACCATTAACCAAGAATCTCACCTCATACGTGATAGAAGGCCTTGATCCCGCTTCTAACTACAGGGTTGACGTCCGTGTCGAGGATATGAGTGGAAACTATAAACGATATGGTGAAGTGAGTGTGACCACCAAGAAGGAGGATTTCGGTCTCATGATAGCCGGCACGGAGGTGACAAGGGGCAACTGTGGCGACCTCAGTTCTATCAGTGGGGTAGAAGGCAAGGTCAGCTTTGATCCCGAAACCTATACCCTCTATCTGGATGGTGCCACGATAGATGGCGGTTCTACCAATGCTATCTTCATGTCTGGAGACAAAGAACTCACAATCAATGTCTCCAACGATGTCACCCTGACCAATGATGATGCAGCTGTACTGATGCTCAAGGGCAATGCGACCATCAATGGCGAAGGCACATTGAATGTGGCGTCTAGAGGTGATCGTTGTGGCATATATATGTTCAAGGATCTCGTCATCGACAGGTGCACCGTGATTGCCTCTGGCTCTTGGGGTATAGCAGGAGACGATGGCTCGGTGGAGAGACTCATAGTCAGGGCTGCTACGGTCAAGGCAACTGGAGGAGACTATGCGCCTATCGCTGACCTGAAGTCGCTCAGCCTCCTGGGCTGCCGGATAGTAACTCCCGAAGGTGGCGAGTACAATACTACTGACCACTATGTGATGTTGAACGGCGCGCCTTGGTTGGGAACTGTGGTCATCAGCCCCGTTGTGCAACAGTCTGACCTGGTGCTGCTGAAACAATCGAATGATGGCAACAATAAGGCGCCAATAGTCAAGATTATCAAGGAACTCACTGGACTTGGACTGCTTGAGTGTTCGCAGCTTTATGATAATGCTCCATCCGTCATCGCAGAGAACCTGACGCTGCTCGTAGCCGATGAAGCGGCCGAGAAGTTGCGTGCACTGGGAGCCGAAGTGGAAGTTCGTCCTCATGGCAACCCTGACGGCATCGAAGAAATTCTTGCCGCTCCTGGACAGAAGTTCAAGGGCATCTACACCCTCACAGGCAACCGCCTCGACACCCCGTTTGAGAAACTGCCGTCGGGCATCTATATTGTCAACGGCAAGAAGGTAACGAAGAAATAACCCAAACCTACCCAGGGACGGAGGCCGCTGGTGACTTCCCCCACGCACCCGGCCTCTCCCGTCCCTCATTTATACCATGGGCATTGGCCCTTTAGAAAAACACTGCTGGCATTCATTATCCTCGCGGCATACGCTGCCCTCCAGGATAAATGAATGCCAGTTTTCTTTATGGAAGGGGGACTTCGGGCATGTAGTTGGAGTTTCCTTTGATCCTGACTGCCCACCGAATCCGTGCTGTTTCCTCTTTCCTTTGATTCCCTACAGAGGTTCTGCTGCTTCCGCTTGGCTCATCCCAAGTCACTTGTTCTTATATATGAACAATACTTGGAGAGCAGATTGTCCAAGGGCAGCTCTCCCTTCTGGTAGCGCTCAGCGTCCAGGGGCAGTAGCCTCTCGCGTATGGGCGTTCTGCCTTTGTACAATGCCGTCACATACCAGTTGCCGTCGTCCTCCACAAGCTTGATGTCGGAGAAGAACTCCGTGATGCCGTCAGGGTTGTATATGATGGAATAGCTTGGACGCTTGGCTCCAGGGATGTCCTCACGAAGGATTCCTTTGTCCACCAGATTCTGTATGTCGCGAATGGCAGTGTCTCTGGAGCACTTGGCAAGTGATGCCCATGTCTTCGAGGTTATCTTTGCCTCGTATCCGTCAAGGAACAGGTTGAGCACATCTGTCTGGCGTGGGGTCAATGACACAGCCGCTGCTTTCTGCCAGAAGAAGCTCTTGTTGAGTATGGTGCTCACTGCGGCCTCTGCTTCGTCAAGCGCTACAGACAGCGTCTGGGCATACCACGCTATCCATTCCGTTAAGTCTCCATCGCCATGTTGGGTCTTTTCCAGGATGTCGTAATAGTGCTTCTTGTCCTTGTTTATCTGTGTGGAGATGTTGTAGAAGCGTAATCCGCTCTTCTCGGCACGTGCCAACTGCATGTCGGAGAGTATTCTGGCGATGCGCCCGTTGCCGTCCTCAAAGGGGTGGATACTCACCATCCACAGGTGGGCTATGGCAGAGCGGATGACGGAACTGACGTTCTCGTCCTTGTTAAACCAGTCAAGGAATCGGTCCATCTCTTCCTCCACACGTTCCGGTGCAGGGGCTATGTAGTGGATCTTTTCTCTGCCGAACATTCCCGAGACAATGTGCTCCTCGTTGGTGCGGTATTGGCCGACTTCTATCTGTGAACCTTCGCTGAAGCCAGTGGGGAAGAATGCGGCTTGCCATGCACACAGCTTTTCCTTTGTCAGTGGCTGGTCGTAGTGGCTTATGGCATCCAGCATGACCGCCACCACAGAATCTACATAATGGGATGGCGCAGTGTATTTGATGTTCTCGATGCCCAGTTTCCGTGCGATAGACGAGCGCACCTCGTCAACATTCAGGCGGATGCCCTCTATCTCTGAGGAATACACCACATCATACGTCAGGTTCTCGGCCATAGCCTTCAACTTGCCGTCGAATCCGAGCGAGGCAAGTCGGCCGTACAGTAAACCTTGCTTGCGGCTTACCTTCTCCAGTATTGCCGTAAGTCCGGAAGCATCCCATCTGAATGCCGTCCAATTGTCTCTTTCGTGTATATACATATTCTATTTATAATGCCAATGCAACGTTATATGCCTAATAATGCCGCAAATCTTGCGGCAAAGTTAATGAATAATCGTTGCAAGAGCAAGAAAATCCCTAAAATGTAGCTTTATTTCCCGCCTTCCAATGCCCTGGGCGGTGTCGCGTCTCCTGGTTCTATGCCGGCGGTGAGGCCGACTTTTCTTCCCATTTGCAAGGAAAACGGGCAAAAGACAAGCCGTTGGCAACTGCGAGGCGGCAGACTGATAAGGCGATGGGAGCAGCATGTCTTTTGCTTCTCTCCTACCTCCAATTCTCGTTCAAGACAATAGAAATCTCCGTTTGCAGGTTGCTGATGGCCATCCAAAGCCTTTGGATGGCCGTACAAAGGCTGCGTATGTGCATCCAAAGCCTGCAAACGGAGATTTCACTGCTGCTTCTTGAAGAATTTATGTAGGCTCCTTTGAAGTTTCTTCGGTGCTCTTAGAGGGTGTTTGCTGGTTTCGGGAGAGAGGGAGTGGCTGCAGAAGGGGAAGCGGAAAGACGAACTGGTGCCATTCCTTACCGATTCCTGTGCCTATACATTATATATATAGGAAACTTCAGGATGCGATGCCATAGATGTTTGTCAATGTGTCTTTTCAAATAAAATCATCGTGGAATATGTAGTTTTCTTGAATATAAGTGCTATCTTTGCATTAGACTTCTTCCTTTTTGCCGTAAAAGGCAGACTCAGAATATGGACACAATGATTAATGTGAACACCCGACGAGGCGGGAAAATTTCCCCTCCTGCGCAGGATTTGCCTCCTGCGCCTTCCCCAAAGTTCCATGCCAATTGGCAGAGAGCTCATGTGTGCGGGTGTCCACGGGTTGTGTGCCTGAGCAGGAATGCGGCTATTATGAAGATGGAGGACTCGTCTGGATTCCCTTGGGAAATTCAAGATGAAGACGGGTATAGTGGCAAGAATATAAAAGCAAAGACAATAAGCCTTCTTGGAATACGGGTGTCCTTGATTGGTGGGGGCTCCAGGTTTTCAGAGGGCAGTATCATGTAAAGTACACGTAGTTTGGTTGCCTCTGCAACTTTCCTACAATCTAAAAACATAAATTTACAAGTACATGAATGCAAGTGATTTGGTGGAAAACTGGCTCAAGGAGCAAGGCTTCCGAAGTGAAAGAGACGAAGATGGCGATTTGCGCTTCCGTTACGAGGGGGTGGGCCTGTTCTGTTGCAAGGATGATAACGACGACCGTTTCCTGCGCATCATTATGCCAAACATATATGATGTGGATGGTGACCGCGAGAAGGTTCTTGAGGCAATCAACACCATTTGTCGTGACATCAAGGCCATCAAGGCTTTTCTCCTGAATGACAAACTCTGGCTCTCATTGGAGATGTTCATCGACACCACTCCTGATATAGACGATTTCATTGAGCGTTGTCTTGACATTCTTGTGACAGGACGTCGGAGAATAGCGCAGGAGATTCTAGGCTGAACGAATTATGTAACCTTAAAGCAAAATCTATTAATGAATGCAAGTGATTTGGTGGAGAACTGGCTCAGAGAGCAGGGCTTCCGATGCGAGAGAGACAGTGACGGTGATTTGCGCTTCCGATACGAAGGGGCTAACTTGTTCTGCTGTAAGGATGATGACGACCCGCGCTTCCTGCGCATCCTTATGCCTGGAATCTACAGTGTAGATGGCAACAGGATGAAGGTGTTGGAGGCAATCAGTAACATATCCAGAGACTACAAGGCTGTCAAGGCATTCCTCTTGGGTGACAATCTCTGTCTGTCCATTGAGATGTTTATCGACACTACCCCCGATATTGATGATTTCATCGAGCGTTGCCTGAGGATTCTGGTTGAAGGATGCAGGCGTATTGCAGGGGAAATATTGGACTGAGATATTAGCTGTATGGTAATTGAGCGGCGGGTGCATGCCTGCCGCTCATATAAATGAAGAATCATGGCGGTACTAACAACAAACGACAAACTCGGTAAGTATTGGGTCAAATCTGTCATCAAGTCCAATACTTATACGGAGACATATCGGGTGGAGGATGCAGATTCGCATCCTTATTTCTTGAAGCTGTTTCTCTTGAAGAATCTTCCTTCGCAGTTGTTCGATGACAAAACGAAAACCGTAAAGGAGATTGGGTATGCTTCCCAGTTGAACCAAAGGAACTTGGTGGGTTTTATCGAGCAAGGCTCCATCAGCAGAGAGGATGGGGATTACCAGTATTACATTACCAATTATTTCAGCGGGGCGGTACTTTCTGATTATGTCAACAGGAAAGGCCCATTGTGCGAAGACGAGGCTCTGAAAATCTTTGTTGATATATTGGACGGACTCCAATATTTGCATGGCCAATCCCCTGCATTGCTACATAATGATGTGGATCCGAGTAATGTCATGCTGTCGGAGACAACCGACGAGGCTGTCATTATAGACTTGGGACATATTTCTGAGAGATGTACAGGCCTTGCACACTTTGACACTTCTGATTTGGATGTGCTGTATCATGCCAACGAAACCGCCTCGGGGATATTTGACGAACAGAGTGATATCTTTTCTGCCTGTTGTGTCTTGTTCTATATGTTGACAGGTTCTGCTCCTTGGCAGTCGGTCATAGAAGGGGCCACTTATAAGGAACGCCTGAAGTCATTGTGGCAATACAGAAAAGGACATAAGCTGGAGCTTGATGCCATTGCATGTAGTCAAAAGTGCAGGGATATACTGTCCAAGGGGTTGGAGTTGAGAAATTCCGACAGGTATAAGTCGGTGACAGAAATCATCAATGACCTCAATGGCAGGCCATCGGATGCTTCTGCCCAAGAGTCTTCGGCAGAAGGTGCCCATTCACCCTTTCCTGGTCGGGAACGGGCAAACCAAGGTCCCAATTATGTGGAATTTCCCATCAAGAAGGGAAACGGAAAAGGTTTTGAGGACATTGCAGGAATGTTCGCGTTGAAGGATTCGCTGAACAAACAGGTGGTCTTCGTAATCAAGAACAAGGAAGTGGCCGAGGAGTATAAGATAACTCCTCCTAATGGTATGCTCTTATATGGACCTCCGGGATGCGGCAAGACCTTCTTTGCCGAGAAGTTTGCCGAGGAAACAGGCTTCAGCTATCTATTGATAAAGTCTTCTGACCTTGCAAGTTCATACGTGCATGGCAGCCAGGAGAAAATCCGTCAGTTGTTTGACCAGGCAGAGAAGAATGCGCCTATAGTCGTTTGCTTTGACGAGTTTGATGCCCTTGTGCCCGATCGCTCCTGGAACAATGTATCGTCAGAGGAGGTGAATGAGTTCCTTTCGCAGATGAATAATTGTGCCAAGCGGGGCATCTTCATCGTGGCCACAAGCAACCGCCCTGACAAGATAGATCCTGCGGTTCTCCGTACAGGGCGAATAGACAAGATGGTCTATGTGCCCCTGCCTGACTATGAAGCACGCAAGGAGATGTTCTCTATTTATCTCAAGGACAGACCCGTGGAGGATGATATTGATGTGGATCAGTTGGCTGACATGACCGACGGGTACATTGCCAGCGACATTGCCTACATTGTGAATGATTCTGCAATGGTGGCTGCATATACGCGGACAAAGATTTCCAAGGAACTTCTTCTTTCTTCTGTCACCAACACCAGGCCTTCGGTCCGTTCCGAAAGTATCAAGCAATACGACGATATTCGTAAGAAGATGGAAGATACCAACCGGAGGAATGTCACCGACCGCACAAGAATAGTAACCTGGTAAAACAGTTTGGATACAATGGAAGATTATATAAAAAACATATTCAGCCCCAATATAGTAGAGGAGCGCCAGTTAAACGTCACGGTAATAGACGTGTACTCGCGTCTGATGATGGACCGCGTCATATTCTTGAGCGGTGAAGTCAATGGAGACAAAATGGATACAATAGTGGCTCAGATGTTGTTCCTGGAATCCCTAAATCATGATCCGATAAACTTGTTCATCAATTCTGGGGGAGGCGAATGCTACTCTGGTCTTGAGCTTGTGTCTGTTATGCGTTACATCAAGTCGCCTGTCTATACCACGGTGCTTGGCTTGGCTGCTTCTATGGGTGCGGTCATTGCCAGTAATGGTGAAAAAGGCCATCGCAAGGCCTTGCCATATTCTCGGTTCATGGTTCATCAACCAAGTTCTGGAGTTGGCTATTCTACCTTCCGCGATCAGCAGATTCATCTTAGGGAGATGGAAAGCCTGAAGCAGGATCTGTATGAGGTCTTGTCGCAGAACAGTGGACAGCCTGTCGAAGAAATAGAACGTCTATGTGACCGTGACAATTGGATGAAACCACAAGAAGCCATCCGACTTGGCTTCCTCGACGAGGTGGTAGAACGCTCAGAGTAATTAGAATTCCCTACAAGCAAATGCATGAGGTGTATTATCGGTGTTCTTGAAACGAATGTGAGGATAAGATGCCTAAATGTGATATTGTTACAGGACAAAAGGCTGCTTCGGTGTGTCTGAGAGAGGTCTTTGAAAAATAATATGAGCGTAGCTTGTCGCAGTTTCTGAATTTTATGGTTAACTTTGCATAAGACAATATGCTTTTGCCGGGTGCCGATGACCAGTAACTTCTCGGTTGTTCTCCTTGGCGAAGTATTCGCATTGGGTGTCCTGTGTAGAGGCGCATTGGATTGATCTGTGAGGTCATGTGATTTGCTTTGAAACAAAGAGAGAAATAGCTAGTGTAACAAACCTGATAAATAGAAACAAATATGAAGATGTCAATGTGGTTGCGTATTGCGTTTTTGATTCTTTGCGTATTGGCCGGTTCCGTTACTTCTGATGCGCAAGGAAATGAACATGTTGTCATCCTATGGGATGTGACAGGTTCTCTTTTGCCTCAAGAGGAGGGACAGAAAGATTATGATGGGAGTAAGCTTCCTACATGTCATCATGGGAATGGGCTTTTTATGGATCTGAAAAGAGCTGTGATTGATTGCATAGAGTATGCAGAAGAGGATCCGGCAAATAAGATAACGGTCATACCGTTCAATGAAAGAATTCTGGATGTTGTTACTCGTAATTCGTCGGCAAGTGGTAAAAGTGACTTGGTGAATTTTGTAAAGGGATATAAATATAAGTCGCACAAATACACCAATCTTGTGGAGCCCATCCAGAAGTTCTATAATGATTACTTGAGTGGGAATGGTGTTAAATATATGTTCTTGTTCACTGATGGAGACAACAATAAACCGAATACGCAGAATGAGTTCATCCAGACATTAGAGTCTTGGACGAGAAGGACAACGGATCATGGGGGCTATGGTTTCTATGTCCTTGTTCATCCAGATGCGAATAAACCTTACATAAGAAGAGCTGTTGAGGTTCAAAGTAATTTTTGGATTGTGCCAGATGCAAAGGTACGTATAAAGACATGTACCCTTCCTTCTGCTATTAAGTATAATGTCAGAGATGAGAAGGGCCCAAAGACGATAAACTTGAAAGGAAAATATTCTTCGGCTAAAGGGGGGTTACAACTTGAAGCGCGCGACCCATATTATGAGGTCTTGTGCTCAGACAGTTCTATATGCAATGGCAAAGTTGGAATTGAGGTAAAACCCAAGAAAGGGGTGGCTTTGCCAGAAAACCATACGATTACTTTGAGACCTGAAATCGTTGGAGCGGATAGTTACACCTTTGTCGGGCCAGAGGAGGTTAAACTTAACGTGTGCAATCTCCCAGAACGTAGCCTGAACCTTAGTGTACAAGACAAGGATTGGGGAAAGGCTTCTTACTGCGAACCATTTTTGATGTCAAAGGAATCAAAAACTTCGGTAAGTGTTAACATTGGGGTGGCTTTTAGTGAACAGGCTCAAAAAGAGCACTCCTCAGCTGTAATGAAGGTCTTTCTTGTTGATAAGAAGGGCGAAAACGTAATCGCTCCTTCATCCCAAAACTTGAGGATTCTTGCAGATGGTAAGGAATTGAGTGAGGATGGGACTGTTGAGCTGACTCCTGATGTGACCAATGTCGTGTTGTCAATAGAAGGCTCTTCTAAAACAGAGAGTTCGAAGTATTATGGACGAATCGAGTTGGTTCCGTCCAATCTGGAAAACTCGACAATAAATGGCACTTCGGAAGCTTTCAGGTGGCATTTTAGATTTGAACACAAGATGAATCCTTTCATGGTGAGCTTGATTTGGCTTCTCGGCATTGTGTTGGCGTGCTTGCTGATTTGGTTTATTTGCTTGCGGCCAGTTTTCTATAAAAAGTTTGGTTCACTTCGAAAGAGTCTGATTATAAAAGGCTATTCGCCTCTGACAATTAAGTTCAAGGGGGCGAGACAGGTGGTGCTTTCTGCCACTAAACCTCAAAAGACGCAATCGTTGTTGAATCGAATTTTCACAGGAAAGATTATATATAAAGTTCATCCGGCATTTACCAAGCCAATCGTCCTCAAACCAGGTGTGAAACGCAATATTCTGGTAATGGCGAAAGACTATCGGGTTTCTCCGAACCCCATGCCCGGATTTGGAGAGGCAACTATCATAAGAAAAGCAGACAACGTAACTATCAGTGTTCGGTAGTAGGAAACCATCTGTATGTTGTCATAATAGAAAGTAGGAGACTCGCTGATAAACAGATATTTGCAAATGTGATTAGACTTAGCAAGAAGATAAAGTTTATACAGAACTCGTAAAGAAATAAAATTAATAAACCAATTATTTATGTCCATGCCGATTAAAATTACTCGAACCCTCTTTGTGGGGGTTGGTGGCACAGGAGTAAAGGCAATTCTCCGTGCCAAACAGTGTTTTCTGGACGCTTATGGTGAGGTTCCTCCCATGGTGGCATTCTTGGCGGTAGATACCGATAAAGCAGTTCGAGAGACAACATTGACGTCCAGAAGTGGAAAAATTGCGAGGCTCTCAGATTCTGAAATATGTTTCTGTGGGATAACGGGTAGCGCACTTGATATATATCGCAATCATCTTACAAAATTCCAGTGGCTCCCAAAGAGGAATGAATCCTCCTTGTCTAACTTGAGAAATACTGGTGCAGGGCAGGTGAGAAGCAATGGCCGCTTCCTCGCCAGACATAATGCAGAAGGAATCAGTCGTCTTGTAGCCAGTAAGGTCACTGAAATCGGAAAACCTTTACCTCTGAATAGTCGTTTCGCTTATGATACGAATAAGGATGGGGTTGAATATCCGACTATTGTGAATGTGGTTGGTTCAGTAGCCGGTGGAACTGGTAGTGGTATGATGCTTGACCTGCTTGTTCTTATTGCTAAGACCCTTCGCGAGAGTGGACTTAATTATTCAATAACTCCATGGATGGTGCTTCCTGATGTGTTCCGCCATATGGCACCTGGCCCAGCATCGTCAAATGTGTGTCAGAATGCCTATGGGGCTATACGTGAACTGGACTATCTGTACCATCTGCCGAAGGGTAATCAAAATGCATTGGACTTCGGTTTTGACAAAGTGTATTATATTGATGAGGGTATAAGAGAAGTCTATTTGATCAACAGTACCAACAAGGCTGGTGTTGTTTTGCAGAATATCGATGATATTGCAGATTCTATTGGCAGATGCATGTTCCTCCCGTCCAATGAGGTGGATAGTGTGTGGGATAATGTGCGTAATGTGGCTTTTGCTTATAATGTCAGAAACAAAGAAGCCCATTATGCGTCAGCAGGCAGTGCAGAGATTGTTTATGACAACCATGCTGTTGCTTCCGTTATAGAGAATGGAATCGTTGCGCAGATTTGTGAGGAACTCACGAGGTTCAATTCCATAGGGGCGCTCAACGAAGCAAATGATTGGATGCAGAGTGGTGTTGTTGCTATACAGGAGCATGGGAAAGATCAGCTCATAGATAGTCTCTTGTCCCATTATGCTCCTTATGCAATAGTCGTAGGTAAGGATACGGATGAAGATGATATTAAGAGTCAAATATTCAGTGCATCAGAGGCTCCGTATGTCTTGGATGAGGTGAAATCGAAGGAAGAAGCTAAGATTTCGGAGGTGAAAGGACTATTGAAGACGAAGCTTGATCAGATTCTCGATGCTCAGAATGGAATAGGAGCAGCAGAGGCGTTTCTTGCGGCGTTGTCTGTCAATGTCGAGGTATGCAAAAAGGAGATGCAGGACGAGGCTTCTGGTCTTCAGGATAAACTCAATTATGAAGTTGACTGGGCGTCACGGATACCTACTTTGAGAAATATGTTTGGCTTTTTCAAGAAGGATGTTGCGGAAGCGCTGGAAGGTGATATCGCTGATTATATTGCTCAGAAACGAGACCTTCTGCGTCACCGTTGGGCAATACAATTCTATACAGATTTCAGTGAGTATATAAAGAGCCTTTCTGATGCGATAGCTGTGTTGAAGGTCAAGGTGGATGACATTGGAACTTGTTGTTTGGGTAATATTCAGACAATTCAGAATCTGGCACGGGGTGAATCAGAATTTCAGATTTATCTTCATTCGAAGGACGTTCATAATTTTGCATTGCCCGATGTTGCAGAGACATCTGCTGTGTTCAGAAGCCAAACCAAAATCTGTGATCTCGTAATGGATTCACAGGAGGCGATTTATAGCAAACTTCGTGGATTTGCAAAGAATCATCAGGCTGCAGTCAATGCTGGAGCAAAGACAATCGAGGAAGTCATGTCGAAGATGGACGATGGTGAACTTCGTGCAATATTCAAGAAGGTGAGAGATATGTCAAGTCCGCTTTGGGCAACAGACCCTAAGGGGTATCTGCAAAATGCGCAGCAGCTAACGACTGTGTTCACGATAGGCGTGTTTAATCAGGCAGATGGCATTATCCAAAAGAAATATTTGTCGGAGTTTACGATTGGTGCCCAAAATCCTGTTTTTGCCTCAACACACGAGACAGACCGAATCACCTTCTTCCAGACTCAGTGTTTTAGTCCTGCATATGCTGTTAATAATATGGTCGGATATATGGCGGAAGCAGACGTGAAGTCCAGCCAGGAATCTTATCCTGCATACTATCTCGACGAGAAGTGGCATCAGAGAATGATTATAGAAGGTTTCGATGTGATGCCCAAGTTGGAGAAAGATAGAGTCCTTCCAAATTGGGTGAACGCCATCGTGTATGGCTTCGTGAAATATGATGAATCAAAGAAGACATATTATATGGAGTCGGAGCAGGGGGATGTCCTTTCAGGAGGTTTCCTCGCGCTTGGAGAGAGAAGAGATCTTGCTTTTGATCAGTTCCAGCTTAAAGGGCTGGACAAGGAGGTTGAAAGCCTTTTGAAAGCGATGATTGAGAAGGATGGACGCCCCGCAGTTAAAAAAGTCCTGGAAAATGCGAAGGCAAATGTCAAGAACTATCTGTCTGATGTCGCTCAGCTAAGTCCGATAGAACAGGATCGGGTCGTTGCCAAAGATCCCGCCTATCAGATGGTGCGAGACTTGTTGGAAAAGGAAGTCACTTATTTGAAGGAGATACAATTTTAAGAAAAGATGAATTATTTTGTCGTTATTGGCACAAATAATAATGTAAAATGTGTTGTGGATGAGATTAAGAAGTCTCATCTACAACACAATGTTATCACGTCAGGTTGTATCCTTTATGATAAACAAGATACATTTTATCATTGGGATGTTTTCAATGCAAAAGGTGAGAAGACAAAAGAGCATGATGAGGCTATCGAGCTTCATGATGCTTTAACAAACCAAATTTCTCAATTCAAGACGCTTCTGCCGCAGGATGTAACCACGCAAGTGTTTGTTGTGTCCAGCTGTTTTGACGAAAAAGAGTGTGAGACATTACAGATGGTTTGTAACGAGTTGTATCAGATAGGTGGCGCAATGCTGAGTGGCATTTATGTGAACATCATTCTTCTTGGATATGACGTTGAAAAAGCAGAAGATGTGACGAAACGCCCTCATTGGCGTCTCCTGGAGTCTATACGCGGTCTTGGAGTGGCAAGTCGTTTCCCTACCAATATATTATATATTAATAATATTGATTTAAGGGGGGCTGCTACTAATCTTGATTCGTGTATTCTTGGTAGATTCCTCAGTCATTGGTCAAAGATGCTGTGTGCGGGAGGGCCTGGCCCTGCATCTGGCATCTGCTCGAAGGTTTATGCAATCGGAATATCCGAGCATCAATACGATTTTCGGGATTTGAATGAATTCTTCAAACTTGCGGCTGAAAAAAGTTTGTTAGACAGAACCTTGTCAGACAATCCTTCGCGTGATACCCAGGAGCTTTTGAAGTATAAGTATTACAGTAAGATTGATTTGGATTTACGTTGGATAGATGGTCTTCCAAAGATTAAAGAAATGTGGAATAGTTATTGCTCAACAGAGTGGAATCCCAAGGAGCCTCTTGTGGACAATGTCTATTCTCTTGCTCGTCAGGAACAGGAGCTGGCATCATATCTGAATCAATTTCTTCGTTTGTATATAAAAAAGGAAGAAGCCTCAATTTCAAATCTTGAAGCGGAGAAAGCGAAAACGCAAGCGGAGATTTGTGACTTGTCTGCGCAAATACAGGGCGGTAATGAAGATCCTGCCATCTCTGAAAAGATAAAGGAACTAAAAGGTAAACTTGAAAAGTACCAAGAAAAGATTCAGAAACATCGGGATAATATCCGTAAGAATGTTTTTAATGATGCAAACTCATTCTATGAGTCTTTTGGTAGAAAAGAACAAATAACCAAAGAAGACGAAAAGAGTTTTGAAGAGCATCGCAGGAATGTGCTTGAGATGATTAAGCACGTTAAGCTCGATGAGTGTGTTGATAACATGAGAGAAGCAATACGTTGGGCCGCAGGTAAAGGCGAGATGCCTTGTTTCTCTCCTTATCCAGAATCTGCAGTTGAGAATGTCGGTCGCGTAGAGGAATTGAAACCTGCAGAGGCCGTCTCCCGGCCAGAGGAAACAATAGTTGATGTTGATACTTTGGAAAAAAGAAGTGGGTGCCTTTTTTGGTTTAAGAGCCTCTTTTCTAAAAAGGAAAAAGAAGAGGTTGAATCCGAAGAACAGGGAACTGGTTTGGAGGATGGACTGACAAACGCTGCGGAACCCCCAGAGGTGCTACAAGAAGAATTGGGAAAAGCAGTAGCGGCTTTGAAAAAGGCAGATGAGGTTCATGCCTGGTGGGGGAAACTATGCGAAACAATAGATAGGAAGAAGAGCCGGAGGGAAGAGTGTGTATTACTAATGGATGGAGAGCAAGATGCAAATGGAATTTTCGTAAAAGGAAAAGAAGGCTATATCCCCAAATCGCATGCCAAATCTGTGTCTTTGATTGACATGGACCGTGTGCGTAGATATAGAGATGGTGATTCTTATTATAAAAAGAATATTTCCATCCTGCTGAACCGGTGGTTTAATAAGGAAGGTGACAAAGATGTGACCGAACTTCAACTGATTAAGCATCAGGTCTTGGATCCGTTACTTGGGAGATTCCATACTTTGAATTGGGATGGTAATAACCCTTTTGTTGACGAATTGATGTCAGATGACACAATGAAAAAATATATCGATTCAGATTTAAAGGAGTCAAAGCCATTTGTTGAATATGTGTGTATTCAGGAATCTAATGTTGCTTCTAATCTTAGTATAGGATTTTACTCGAACAAGCCTGATGTTCCAACGTTGTCAAATGAGTTTAAAAAGAAATATAATCCCTTGTCGCCCTCGTCATCGGCAATATCTCCTGTGTATCTTCCCGATTTTGTTAATTCTCTTTGTGTGGTTCAGCTTATGAATATACCTGATCATGTTGATTCGCTAAAGGATTTCAAGCCTGGGAGAGAATATCATTTGGGTCAGCTTTTTACGGATATCAGCAATGAAATACCAACCATAGTAGGTAATGCAAATACGGTAAAAGAAAAAGCAAAGGCAATATATGACTGGTTGTGCAACAATATAGCATATGATACCACCAAGCAGATTCATGATGCAGAAACTTGTTGGAAATTAAGACGAGGTGTATGCCAGGCTTATTGCGAATTGTTCTGTCATATCGCAGAAAAGGTTGGCGTTACTGCAGATGTGGTGATTGGCCAGGTCAAGAGTCCTCAAGGAGAAATTTCGGATGAGAAGCATGCGTGGTTGTATATTTACACCCAGGCTTATGATGGTATTTTCGTGGATCCAACTTGGGGCGCTGGCAGCGTAGATGGAGTCAAATTCGTGAGAAATGAAGATAATTCGCTATGGTTTGATGTGTCTCCGTATTGGATGGCCTTCACTCATATGCCAGATCAGATTCAGTGGGCAAAACTTGACATTGATATTTCGTTGGAGCAGTTTAAAGGTTTGCCTTATAAGGTTCCTTCGAACGAGAGTGATGGCAAAGATGTCTTGTTTGAAAGCCTTTCTGCCCTTGCTCAGCTGTAGAAACCTGGTTGTTGCTCTTATGAGCAGATATTGATGTTTGGGCGTGTCTTACAATGCTAATTTGACAGTAAAGATGAAGATAGAAATACGTGATGCAAAGAGAGAGGACGTTGAGATTGTTGCATGGACAGTCTTGACTGCTTTGGATATGGAACAAGACAAAACGGGTAAGTTTGTCAAATCGTGTTCGGAGGGTGATTCTATCTATTCGTGGAGGAATTCAATAATAGCAGAGGTGGATGGTAAGTCTGTGGGTTGCCTGATAGCGTATGAAGGTAGTCGCTATCAGGAACTAAGAGAAAAGACTTGGCCTAAATTGTGGGATGATATGGATCCTGATTATTTACGGTCTGTTGGGGCAGAAACAAGGAAGGGAGAATTCTACCTTGACTCGATGGCTCTCCTGCCTGAGAGCCGTGGACATAATATCGGCAGAATGCTGATGGAATATGCAATTGACAAGGGGAGAAGGTTGGGATGCAACTGTTCTACTCTTTTGGTGGATTGCAATAAACCCAGACTGAAAGCCTATTATCGTGCAATAGGTTTTGAACCGTATGGAGAAATGCTTTATTTTGGTCATCGGTACACAAGAATGAAGTATGGATTATAGGAAAAAGAGTGTCATCAAGCGGATATATGCAAAGGTCCTTGATTGTTTTTTCGTCAGAAAAACATTAAAGGGACTTGAACATCTGTTTCGAAAGCACGAGGGCGTTTGCAGGGTTGTCAGAGGATTGACTTGCCCAGTAGAACGAGACCAATTCTTGTTCGCAAGGACTGGTAGCGGACTGTTTGTGTATTCGCTGTTGTTTACTCTGTTGACACTTTCTGTCATTGGCGTCTTGTCGGTGGTATGTATAGGTGTCATACAAATCTGGAATTTGTGTTCCCAAAGTTCTTGCGAATTGGGAATCTTTGCTTTTGACCACGAAACTGGTCCAGACTCGGATCCTAACTTCTTATGGGCGATACTCTGTCAGTTCCTTGACCCAGGAAATGTTGTGAATGCAGGAAGTGCGGGCGGTTCTTTTATCGCAATTATCTGCGCGCTATCGGGAATAGTGTGTCTTTCTGGGCTGTTGGTTACATCTATGGTAAATATGATATCCAGGATGACGGAGCAATGGAAAGACGGCTTGCTGCATTACGATTGGCATTTTGACAGATATGTGGTGATTATCGGTGTCAATGACCAGACGGCTGCAATTGCCAGACGTGCATTGCTTCGCGATGATGTGGATTATGTGTTGATACAAACCCGTCAGGATGTGGAAAAGATGCGTATGCGTCTTGACCTGGACCTTGATAGGGATGAAGAGAACAAGCTGGTGTTCTATTTTGCCGAGAGAATATCAAGAGAGGATATAGAAGAGCTGCATCTTGAGAAAGCGGTTGAAGTGTATATCTTAGGTGAAAATGTAAACTTTGATAACGAGGAAGACCATGATGCCTTTAACATAGAGTGTCTTGAGCATATCTCCAAATACATGAATGTCGGAAAAAACATAGAGAAGAGAAGGAAGTTTTTTGGTCCGAATTCTCGGTTGACATGCCATGTGGAATTTGATTATCAGAGCACGTTTACTGTATTCAAAGCCACTCATATCTATCAAAAGCTTGACAAGGTGGTGGAATTCCACCCGTTTAATGTCCATGAGATATGGGCCAAGAAACTGCTTGTTGACAATTTTGCGGTTATTCCATCAGGTAAGAAAGGAGAAATGACAGTTCAGACTTACCAACCTCTGGATGGAGAAGGGATAACGTCAGAGAGTCAAAAGACTGTCCATCTTATCGTCATGGGAATGAATCAGATGGGTACGGCCTTGGGCATGCAGGCAGCTCTCCTTGCTCATTATCCCAATTTCAAGAAGGACAACAATCTCAAGACAACTATTACCTTTATTGACGATCAGGCCATAAAAGAGGGCGAGTTCTTGAGAGGACGATTCGAGTCTCTGTTTGAATTGAGTAGTTATAGAGTTGTTGATTGCAGGAAAAGCAAGTTGGTGTATTCTAATGACAGAGCTTTGTGGGGGCATCATCACCAAACAGGTAAATATGCATATCTTCAAAATGAGAATTCTGATTTTATGGATATTCGCTGGGAGTTCATTCAAGGAAATGTTGCCAACGATGACGTAAGGAAATATATCTCGGATGCTGCAGAAGACACGGATCATAACATAACAACCATAGCTATCTGTTTTAATCATCCGCAGCAGTCGTTGGCTACAGCTCTTTATCTTCCTCGTACCATTTTCAATCACGCGCTCCAGGTACTGACCTTTCAGCAGAACAGCTTTGATATTTTGAATAGTGTGGCAAATGGAGAGAAAGAATGGAAGAGGTATAAGAACCTCTACCCGTTTGGTATGATAGATAGCAGTTATACCGAAAGCGTATTTGATGATTCGAGGGCAAAGATAGTGAGTTTCCTGTTTGCAAAGCGTAGGGATGAAGGTGCAAAGCAAAGGCTAAAAGACTTGGATGGCTCTCTAATCCTAGAAATAGAACAAATCTGGGAATACTTGTCGCTCGCAGACAAACAGTCGAATATGGACATGGTTGAGAGTATTCCTGGGAAATTACGCTCTATGGGTATAGACTACCATGGAAACACCACCCGTGTGGATGAAAAGTTGATGAAGGAGAATGGCGGAGATGAGTTGGTCTGCGCAATGGCCTATTCAGAACATATGCGGTGGGTGACAGAGAGATTGATAATGGGCTATAGACCTCTTGAGGAGACAGAATACGAGTCAATAAAGACAGGTACAGAAAGTAAAGAAGGCTTCAAAAGCTCTCATAGGGCACATTTGGATATATGTTCAAACGAGACTCTTGAGAAAGTTGACCCGAAAGCTCCACAGAACGATAAAGACAACATCCTGAATCTGCCTTTGATATTGAAATGTACAGAATGGTATAATTTCAAATCAGCAAATAATAAGGACAACAACAAGAGCATGAAGTTGAGGCTTCTGCAAGAGTTCTTGTTTCATGAAGCAGATAAAGAGAAACATTTAAGCTTTAGATATGTAGAGGCTCGTTGTGCCAATAAAAAGGGAACAGGAAATGCGGATGCGTGCCAACATCCTTTCTGGATTGCCGATTGTCCCGTTACGAGGGGACAATGGTATGTGGTTACAGGGCAAGACAAACCTGATGGGGATGAAGTGGATATGCCCAAGGTGGATATATCCAAGGAGGATGTGGAAAACTTCTTGCTGATTCTTCGCAAGAGGACTGGGCTGTATTTTACCTTGCCAAGTAAAAAAGAATGGAAAGAAGCAGCGGATAGGTCAACGGTATATCTGTCTTGCGAAAAAGATTGGTCAAAGATTATCTGTTTCGATAAGGAGAAAAATGGAGGCGGTCCTTGGTCTGCAAGAAGTCGTCGTTGTCAACAAGAGAATCCGCTTAAGGTGTATGATATGGTTGGCAATGTGTGGGAGTGGACACGTTCGGAGGCAGAAAGGCATACTGATGCATTTTATTTCTGTGGCGGTAGTTGGAGGTTCAAAGAGAAAGAGTGCCGCTTGGATACCGGATATTGGAATACCTATTGGGCTTCGTCACTTCGGGAAGACGACTTGGGATGCAGACTCGTGTGGAAATTTGATATAGAGCCACAAAAGGCGAAAAGACTGGAACAAGAACTTGTCTCGCCTGTTCCTGCGCCAGAGAACAACCTGCAGAATCTTATAAACCATTGGTTTGAAAGGCATCCTATGGTTGAAGTCAAGGATGGGTTCTTTGTGATGGGTGTTGAAAACAAGAATACTGTAGAGAAATGTGAAAGGGAATACCCGAGAGAGGAACCTTGGGTGTGCGAATGTGCTGAAGATGACGAAACTCCTCATCATTATGTGCGTATCGACAAGTTTAAGATTTGTTCTGTTTCTGTCACGCAGGAATTGTGGAATCTCGTCATGGGCACAACTCCCAAGAACAATCCATCTGCAAACATTGGTGATGAATTGCCGCAAACAAATGTGAGTTACCGGACGATAGTGGATGACTTTATAGTGAAGCTTAATCGTTTGACAGGGAAGCATTACAGACTGCCGACTGAAGCCGAATGGGAATATGTGGCAAAAGGCGGACATACTCACCCTATATCAATTATGCTAAGCAGAGAATATGAGAAGTGTGGGAATCTTAAGCATGCAGATTCTTTGCTTAAGTCCGTCGATGGCTATAGCCTGTATGCGGGAAGCAATAATCCTGATGAAGTCGCGTGGACCAAGGAGAATACACATGGTACTCGCGTTGTAGGACTTAAAAAACCGGTTTCGGAAGCGTTTAAAGTTTATGATATGTCTGGAAATGTCTGGGAATGGTGTGCTGATTACTATCAGTCAGATATATATACCGACTGTGTGGAAGGTAATGGCCGGAATGTGATACAGAGAAAGGAGGATCTTGGTGACCTTGCTTATCCAGAGTTGGGATTCATTAGCAATCCTGTATGCTTGAAAGGTGAGTACTCTGCTCATGTGTTTAGAGGCGGGAGCTGGTTGTTTGGCACAATAGACAGCAGGTGCACAAGGCCTAATTATTGGATAGAATCCGATGAGGATGTTGACCTCGGATTCCGTCTCGCATTATCAGAATAATCTGTTCAGTATGATATTCGGAAGAGAGGAAAGAATAGCGTTTGCACGTATCTTGTCAGATCTCATTGAAGCAGACTTTATTGTAGATGAAGACGAGATGGAGTCTTTTGATGAGATAAAGAATGACAAGGAATTCAATATAACACTGAGCATGCTTTCGGAGGCAAAGACGAAAACCTTTGCGGAAGCAGTAAAGACACTTCAGGCTCTTCAAGATGCGGGCAAGAAGGAACTCATCAGGGAAAAGCTTTATCGTATGTCTCTTTCTGATGGAACTTGTGTTCCGCTGGAGGCATTGCAGATAATGGCTGTCAAATATGCCCTTGATGGGAATGGCCAAGTGTTTTCTATACCATCGGGTAGCAGCTTTATAGAGAATATGAAAGTTCTCTATATTGAAAACGAGGACAATACAGAGGCCAATGCATACATATCCAAGAATTATCGGGCAATCAGTAACGAGTTCCGACTTGCCGGCTTCAGTTTCGTCTATATTCCCCAGATTGTGGAGGACTATAAGCAGATTCGTGGAGAGTATCTGCATAAGGTAATCAAGTATATGATTCCTGCACTCGAAGAGGCTAAAGTGGAAAGGATTCAGCAGGATCTCTGTTCAATGACAACGTCAAGGTTTACCCATGACTTGTTGTTCAAGAAGATGGGAATCAATATGCTTGCGTCAAAGCCGGCATTCCTTTTCAAAATAGGCGAGTCGTCTGTTGCTGATACGAGCGGTGTGGATGACATGGAGCGAAACATGTTCTCTAATTTCTTGTTAGTCCCCATTGGCAAGGTCAGCGAATCATGCGAAGGGGTCATGCCTAAGACTATTCTTGATTTTGTGGTCTGTTTGATGGATTCTTATCGCTCAATGGTTAGCGGGAAACTCATTGTGGAAAACCAGCCATTAACAAAGAAGTTCTTTTATTATGGTTTCCATCGCTCTCTCTTTGACCTTATTGCATATGGTAAGGAACGCGAGAACTACAAACTCGTTATCAACCTTATGAATCGTGCCAAGCCAGTTGTACTTCGTCCTATTGATGCGGAACCCGAGGATGTGGTAGAGTATGAGAAGGATTTGGTTGTTGACCTGACTCCCCAACCATACACCTTGTATATAATGATGGTGTATATGTCGTTGTTGGAGGAAAAACTGGATTGGACAGACTATGTGGCGAACAACGAGAACAGAAAACTGATATTGGATAAGTATAATGCCATTTATAAAATGGTAAGCAAGGGTAATGCCAGCGGTGAGTATCGCGATAAAAGTCATGTATCACGTATCAAGAAAGCATTGAAAGCTCATGAAAGCATAGTGACAAATATCGATTTGTTCATACCGGATAAAGTCTTGTCGGATAAGGTCGTGTACTATAATGTTCCAGTTTCGGCAGATTTGGTCTATGTCGTTGAGGGACCCAAAGGCAAGGAGAAGGAGGTAAGGATGGTTGATTCTGATTATTGGAACTCTGATTTCTGGGAAGAAAAGTCGTGACGACGCAATAGACCATGCTTTTAGCGTCGGAACGTCGGGACGTGGATTGGTAAAGTTGACTCGTCTTTTAAAAAGGCGTACTGAAACGTTGCAGGCAGAAACGGAACACAAGTGTCGTTTCTGCCTGCAACGTTTGTTTTTTGTCCTAGGCAGAACTAAACATGGTATCTTTGTATCAATTGATTTGTTATGGCTAAAAAGGATATATACAAGAAGCTTTGTTTAAGCAGCAGTTCTGAAGAGGTAATAAACGGAAAGGGAGGAAATGTCATCCCACCAGCAGAGAAAGAACCTTTGTGGAAAGGGTTTCTGGGGAAGTTTAATGACCCATTGATTATCGTTTTGCTGGTGGTGTTCTTCTTCTCGATAATTGTCTCTACGTACGAGGTGTTCTGGCAGGGCGCATCGTATAGTTCATATATTGAACCGTGCGGCGTGTTTGTGGCCTTGCTGCTGGCAACGGGTGTCGGGTTCTGGTTTGAGGTAAAGGCTGCCAAGGAGTTTGATGTCCTCAACCAGGAGAACAACAGGAATAAGGTCAAGGTCGTACGAAAGATTTCCGGTAAGCCAAAGACCATCTATGTTCCAAAGCATGATGTTGTTGTTGGGGATATTGTGAAATTGGAGAGCGGGGATGAAATCCCTGCCGACGGCATTGTTCTTGTTTCCAATAATCTGCGGGTAGATGAATCTAATTTTACAGGGGAGTTGTACGCATCGAAGAATGTGGATGCTCTTGTAGATGATGCTGAGGCGGCTTATCCTTCTAATATGCTTCTTCGAAGTTCGACAGTCATTGAGGGAGAGGCTGTAATGCAGGTTCAAAAGGTTGGACTGGAAACAGAGGAAGGGAAAGGGGCTTTGCAGGCTAAAGAGGACAATGATATCAAGACACCTCTGAACAAACAACTTGATGACCTTGGGAAATTCATCTCCTATGCGAGCTTTGTTATTGCTGCTCTGATAGTTGTTGGTAGGTTGGTGTATTATTATTTGGTGGTCGGGCGCGCTGGCGATTTTGAGCTGGTCGGGTTCTTTGAGGTGTTGCTCAACTCTATAATGATAGCCGTAGCTTTGATTGTTGTTGCCGTTCCCGAGGGGCTCCCAATGAGCATTACGGTAAGTCTTGCACTCAGTATGCGCAAAATGTTGAAGGAGAATAACCTTGTGCGCAAACTGCATGCCTGCGAGACTATGGGTGCTGCCACAGTCATCTGCACAGACAAGACCGGCACACTGACGGAGAACAGGATGCAGGTGATCGAGTGCTACCCAAGCGAGGGAGTTGATATGAAGGTGCTGGCCAGAGGCATTGCCATAAACAGCACGGCCAACCTTTCCATAGATGATAATGGGGCAAGTCAGACGATAGGTAACCCTACGGAAGGCGCCTTACTTAAATGGATTGCAGATAAAGGATATGACTACGAGGATATTAGAGAAAATGCCAATGTCGAGAATGTGATTCCTTTCTCTACGGAAATTAAGCGAATGGAAACTTCTACTGCCGATGGAGAATTCTTTGTCAAGGGAGCGCCCGAGGTGGTAATAGAGATGTGTGAAGATTTCACTCTTTTGAGCAAGGAAGAAGCGTTCGCTAAATTGAAGGAGTTTCAGGCCAAGGGAATGCGTACTCTTGCTTTTGCGTTCAGAAATGATTGTAAGCTCGTTCTGCAGGCCATTGTTGCCATAGCAGACCCAGTCAGAAGTGATGTGGCAGAAGCTATTGACACGTGCAGGAATAAAGCGCACGTGCGAGTTATCATGGTGACTGGTGACAATGCGCTTACGGCAGGAGAAATAGCTCGTCAGGCAGGACTTGTTGATGATGAAGAGAATACGACAGCTCTTACTGGCTCTGAGTTTGAGGAAATGAGTGATGATGAGGCAAAACGCACTATCAGCAATCCGGACTTCAGAATCCTTTCGCGTGCAAAGCCTAATGACAAGGCAAGACTCGTAGGCTTGTTGCAGGAGCTTGGTGAGGTTGTTGCAGTAACAGGTGACGGCACCAATGATGCTCCTGCCTTGAAGAAAGCTCAGGTGGGACTTTCGATGGGCGATGGGACCGCACGTGCCAAGGAGGCAAGTGATATTACCATCATTGACAATTCGTTTGCGAGCATCAATACCGCCATTCTTTGGGGGCGTTCGCTGTATCTCAATATCCGTCGGTTCATTATCTTCCAGATGACTATCAATGTGGCAGCATGTCTTATCGTCTTATATGGAGCGTTTCGGGGATTGGATTCTCCATTGAATGTGACACAGATGCTTTGGGTGAATCTTATAATGGACACTTTCGCAGCAATGGCATTGTCTTCCTTGCCGGCTGACCCGCGAGTGATGAATGATTATCCGAGAAAGACTGACAGCAAAATCATTGACAGAGGCATGACGGGAATGATTATCGGAATGGGTGTATTCTTCTTCCTGATACTTGCCGGCATGTGGCAGATGCTTAGTCACGGAGATTTCGCCAGCTTCGAGGCGTTGCTGAAGGTCTTTGACTTCAAGCATTTGACTGACTTTTCTGCAGCGACTCATGTGCGCAACCCTAATGAGTTGGGTATATTCTTCTCTTTCTTTGTCCTGTTGCAGTTCTGGAATATCTTTAATGCCAGGTATTTCCGCACAGGCAGGAGCCTGATAGAAGATTTGGTAGATATGTTCAGACAGCCTTCTTCTATTGGCAAACGTTATAGTACAGGATTTGTATCCATACTCATCGTGATTCTGGTCGGTCAGATTCTGATTGTCAATGTGTTTGGGGGAATGTTTGGTGTGGAACCCTTGTCTCTTAAGGATTGGTTGCTTTTGATTGCTGTCACAAGTCCTGTCTTGTTGGTGGGAGATTTATTCAGGGTACTTAAAAATAGGCTTTTGTAGTTCCTGGTTGAGAGAGCAAATGAGGAACACGTCCGTTGATATCTATTCCGTGTCACATCATGCGGATTTGTCCAGGGGGTGGAGCCGATGGCGGTTGGTCCGGTCTATACTTCTCCTTGGTATTCCCTTGATTGTGGGTGAACTGGGCTCAATTGCTCAACAGTTTGCAGACACCATGATGGTGGGGCATTACGGGACCATAGAATTGGCTGCTGCTGGATTCGTGAATAGCATTTTCTATTTTGTGATCTTTCTCACCTTGGGGATGTCTTATGCATCTACTCCTCTCATAGGCAGTGCCTTTGGAAGGCAAGATTACAGGGGTGTTTTTCGCATATTCCTTGAGAGTGTGGTGGTCAATCTGTTTGTTGGTCTGTTCTTCGTGGCTCTTCTTTTGCTTGTCTATTATAATGTTGGGCCTCTTTTCTTCAGTCCGCAGTCGGATTTGTTCCATCAGCCTTACGAGATCCTGGATGTTTCAAAGAGATATATGGCTTGTCTGATTGCATCAGTTCCCTTTATGACTCTGTTTTATGCCTGTAAGCAGTATCTTGACGGAATTGGTAACACACGGGTGTCCATGTGGATTATGCTTTTTGCTAATCTACTGAATATCGTGCTTAACTGGTGCTTTATTTTTGGCAACTGCGGCTTTCCTGAGTGGGGGTTGGAGGGTGCTGGCCTTTCTACCTTCATTTCCAGGGTAGTTCAGTTACTTTTGATAGCTTGCGTTGTATATAGAACAAGGACTATAAATGCTCATTTGCCCGATATGTCATGCGATGACATAAAGCCCACAAGAAGAGGTGTTGTCGAACAATTCAGGTTGGGACTTCCTATCAGCATCCAGTTGGGGCTTGAGATAGGAACCTTCAATGTATGTGGTATCTTCATCGGATGGTTGGGTGCCTTGCCTTTGGCTGCCCATCAGACAATGTACACAATCTCCACACTTTGTTTCCAGGTGTTGTATGGGATTGGTGCTGCTGGTACAATCCTCATCAGCCATTTCTATGGTGCTGGCGCATGGGAGAATATTCGCAAGACAGCAAGCACAGCGTTTGGTGTGGGACTAGTGGCGGTTCTGCTACTTACGGTTGGAATATATCTCTTCTTTGAGCCTTTGGCTTATTGTTTTACCGACGATTCTGGCGTCTTAAAGCTTATGTGGCTTATACTGCCAAGTTTTGTTCTCTATCAGTTGGGAGATTGTCTTCAGATTATATATGCTAATGCTATGAGGGGGCTTGAGGATACGGTTCCCCTGGCTTTGATCGCTGTTGTTGCCTACGTCATGGTCTGCATACCTTTGTGTTACATCTTTGCATTCAAGATAGACTGGGCTTTGCATGGAGTAAGTGGCGTGTGGGCAGGAATACCCATCGGTCTTACGTTGGCGGGTGTTTTATTCTATTCGCGATTTCGGACCAGACTACGTTCGCTGAGCAGTGCGAAATAAGTGGCGGATGCTGTTGCTTTGAGAGTCACGGGGGCGATGTAGGAATGGGAGGATGAAGCCTGCGCTTAGTCGCTGTGGATTCTGTAGCGTGAAGTATTCTGCTTACGTCTGGCTGACTTTATATGGTGGGAGTGGTCCGTCGGGGTGTTTTAGGTTTCCTTGAAGTCATGTGTTTGTGGATTGGGGGATTCGCTATAGTGAAGTTCCTGATTTCCACTTACAGCCCGAAGCAACCAGCCTCCCGTCCCCTTACAACCCTCCTTCTCCCACCTTTATCCCCTTCCTCTTCGTTCTCAAACAATTGTGGGGCAAAAGACAAGCCGTTGGTAGCTGCGAGGCAGCAGAACGATAAGGCGATGGGAGCAGCATGTCTTTTGCTTCTCTCCTGTCTCCAATTCTCGTTTAAGACAATAGAAATCTCCGTTTGCAGGTTGCTGATGGCCATCCAAAGCCTTTGGATGGCCGTACAAAGGCTGCGTATGTGCATCCAAAGCCTGCAAACGGAGATTTCACTTCTGCTTCTCGAAGAATTTATGTAGGCTCCTTTAAGGTTTCTTCGGTGCTCTTAGAGGATGTTAGGCGCACTTTTGCCAGCGTCTTCCGGTTTTCATGGAAGGCTTACGCGTGCTATCGTCAGAGTCTTGTGTGCTTCTGGGAGTGGTTTCGGTGGGCTTATTGGGGGATGCTTGTTGGTTGTGGGGGAGCCGTCGGGAGGCTGCGGGGGCAGGCGGTGCAGACTGTGGCAAACGAAAGTGGGGCGCCCACTTCCTGGCGCCCCACACAATGTTATCTGAACCAAATATCTTCTTACCAAATCGAAACGGTATCAACCATTCAAATTAACCTAATGAAAATATATTAACCATATCCATATTACGTGCATCACTGCACCTTTGCAAAAAAACATTCTAATTTTATATTGTTTGCCAACCCTTTTGACGGGGCGGCGGAAGTGCTTGATTGGTTGCCCGGTGCATCCTGGTTCCGATTTCACAATCAGGTGCGTCATGTGTAAAATATGTCGCGCAGAACCACTTGGGCAAAGTGCTTTTTCGAATGTAGAATCCCTCGTCAGGGCTCTCATCCCGTTCACGCTGCAAAAGTAGCTAATTATGTCGAACAAAAAAGCATTTCTGTGCTCTATTTTGCATTATTTCAATTTTCTTATGTTTTATGGTAGTTTTTGCCCTCGTTTCGGGCCGAAATTCACGATGAAGCGTTCTTGTGTTTTGAAACGTGAAAAATGTCTGAGCTCTTGGTGCGGGCTGGAAATTTGAGGCAAGTGTTGTGTTTTCTTGCCCCATTTCCTTTTGGCATTCGTGCAAAAGGCGTACCTTTGTAGCCGCTAAAGGTCGCCCAGATGGTGGAATTGGTAGACACGAGGGACTTAAAATCCCTTGGCCATTGCGGCCGTACGGGTTCGATTCCCGTTCCGGGCACCAGAACAAAGGAGGAAAGCAGCAGATAGGGCTGTCTTTCCTCCTTTGTCTTTTGTGTCGGGCGTTGCTCTAACTGCTTCAGCAGCAATTTTATGAAGAGAAGCTGATGGAGTCTGCTCCTGCAGGCAGTCAATCGCAGTAAGGGCAGCAGGAGGAATGCCTGCCAAGGGCTCTGCGCTGGATGTCCCATCGCACCACGCTGTGAAGGCCGATGCAATGCTTTGCGATGGCTGGTGCATCGTGCTGTGATAGAGAGGAACCGGCCGCTGCACTTTTCTGTGAATGGACTGGCTCCAACGGTTTCGGCCCCTTACTCTGCTCTTGATGCTATGAAACAAAAGTGGGATGCCTGTTTCCAGGCACCCCACGCTGCGTTATCTGATCAAAAGGTTCTTCTTACCAACTTAGAAAAACGGTATCAACCATTCAAAAATAACCTAATGAAAATATATTAACCATATCCATATTACGTGCATCACTGCACCTTTCGCGAAAAACATATGTCTTGTTCTGAACCTCTGTGCCGGCTTGTGCACACGGTTGGCAGAGGATGCGTGCCGGAGGTTACCAGATGTCCTCAGGCACTTCGGGGTTGTCATACACCTCCTTGGCGCAGTACTCCAGGTAGTCCATGTAGAACTCGCTCTTCTCGCTGTCGAGCACCGACTTGATCTTCAGGTAGTAAGTCTCGTTCGGGTCAAGTGTCTTGCGCACGATGATGTGGCGTATGTTTTCGCGGTCATTGTAGCCGCGTTCTGTTCCGTCGCTTGAGTCGATGGCCTGCGACCCCTTCATGTAGCCATTGTTTCTCATGCGCTTGTCGATTTCGGCATTGTAGTCGTCGTCGTCTGTATCGCGCTCCCAGCCGGAGAAACGGTTGTCGGCAGTCATCGTGAGGTCAACGGGAATACCCGTCACAGGCAGGTTCTTGAGGTCGGTTCCGAAGTACATCTGCGCCACACCGCGCTTGCCGTTTGCCAATACCTCATAACGGAGCTCGTAGGTTCCGCGCTTGGGTACGGGAGGCAGCTTGAAGGTGATTTCAAAGCGACCTACTGCCTTCATCTCGTCGCGGTTCAGGTTGCACCAGTCATCGTTCCATGCGTTGTAATACACGAACTTGGTCTGGTCGTTCTGAATCATATTCTCGAAGTAGTTGTACGAGTTGACGGTGTTGGGGATGTGCACGTGCTTGTATCTTTCTTCTGAAGCCCTCTTCAGTCGGATGTCGTTGTTCATCGCCTCGGGCATCATGCTCATGCCGTCGAAGCGTATGCGGGTTCTCATCAGATTGTCGCGGGTGGCATCGGTATAGGCCAAAGGAGCGTCGATGGGGTAGATGCATGCATTCTCGATATCGTTGAGGATGGCCATGTCGGACTCCTTCATGATGCGGCATCCCACCTTGTCGGGGTCGCAGGTGGTCTCTTCACCGTTGCCCCTGCGGCTGACGTCGCGGTTGGCGAAGCGGTTGATGAATACGCCGTTGCTCTGCTTGGACTCATAGAGCTTGAACATGCGGCGCGGACCCATGCTGGTGTAGTACTCCATCACGGGGATGGTGAGCTTGGTGGGATTGTTGATGTTGAAACCGTACTCGTTGATGTGGAACACCAGCCGGTCGGGCTGTATGCGCATGGGCAGCATGTGGTAGGTGATCCACTGATAGAGCAGGTTCTTCTCTGACTTGTAGTTGTCATCGGTCACAAACTTGTCCCCTTCGGAGTACTGCTTGTTGTCCAGAATCCACTGGGTGAGGTCCTGAAGCAGGTTGTCGGAGAAGGGGTCCAGCCCCTCGTTGCGCCAGAAATCATCTGTCTCGGCAAAGATGGTGAAGCCATAGAGCCTGTGCTTGGGCACATAGCCGATGCTTCCCTCGGCAAAACCATGGTCGGTCATACCCTCCAGGTTGGGAATCTGGTTTGTGAGGTAGAGTCGCTCGTACCTCTCATCGCGCACGGCGTTGAGCGTGTCGAGCAGTCCGCAGGCCTTGAGCGCACGGAAGCATACGCGGTAACCTTCCTTGTTCTTCTCCAGATAGTCGAGGATGTACTCCGAGCAGGTAGTTCCCGAGGGGGCGATGGCCTTCTCCATCATGTGAATCACGCCGTTGAGGCAGATGATGTCTCGCTGTGTCACACTGATGGGACAGTCCATGTTGATGTAGATGCTGTCGGGCTGGTTCTTTATGTAATGAACAGCCAGCTTCTTGTCATTCAGGCATCCCATCACGAACTCCGCCTTGTCATCTACAGGGAATTCTGCTGTGGTATAGGCTTCGCTCTCCAGTCCGCCGTCGATGATGGAGTTGAAGACGATGATCTTGCGTATGGAGTCCAGCTTTGCACTGTCGGTGAATCCGTCCCACGAGGGGTGGGTCATCAGGGTGGAATCCTTTTGGTAGAGCTCTTCCAGGTACTTGTGGATGGCCTCGTTGCTGGGTGCAAAGCATGTGTAATGGCCGCGTGCCGACATCAGACTGGCCACCTTGGTGTCGCTTATGTCGCTCACAGCAACCCTGTTGAGCAAATCAACGTACTCGGAGTAAGCCTCATGCTTCTCCAGATAAGAGAGGATGGTGTTGAACTTGAACACGTATCGTGCCGAGGTGTCGATGTTCTCCTTGCACGATGTGACAGCCAGCGCCATGGCGAGGATTGCCAGGCATAGTATCATCGAAGATTTTATACGCTTCATTTTAGTCTAAATTTTGGTTTGTCCTTCCAAAGTTAGCGCTTTTTTGCAAAACCAAGGATTTTGTGCGCTCTTTTTTTCGGAAAAACTTCAAGGCGGGCATTTTTATGCGTTACTACACATTATATAATAGTGTCAGATGGTTACAAAAACGTCACTTTGACAGGATTGGAGTGGTCTGCTGTGCCATTTGTCCTCTTGGAAAGGAAATTTGCTTCTTGTCGTTCTTGAAAACCTCTTTTGCATGGCAACTAATTGCAGTTTGGTTGTTGGTTTGGTGGAGTGGCGGAGTGGCCGGAATCGGGTGGGGGAAACGGTGGGTTGTGGCGCCCTTGGAGACAAAATTGAAAAGTCGGGATGACAAAAAGGGAAGTTTGTTTGCAGAAAGCAATGCATTTCGGCGAAAAATCTTTGTGGGAAGTTGGAAAACCCCTATCTTTGCTTCTCAGATAAAGTACATAATTAAAAGGAAAAAGTATTATGGCATTTTTAACTGACGAAAAACTCGTGATTGTCGGTGCCGCCGGCATGATTGGTTCCAACATGGTGCAGAGCGCGCTGATGATGAACCTGACATCCAACATTTGCCTGTATGACGTGTTCTCACCCGAGGGTGTGGCTGAGGAGATGCGTCAGAGCGGATTCTGCGACGCAAAGATAACCGCTACCACTGATGTGGCTGAGGCTTTCAAGGACGCTAAGTATATCATCTCAAGTGGTGGTGCTCCCCGTAAGGAGGGTATGACACGTGAGGATCTGCTGGCTGGCAACTGCAAGATTGCCGAGGATCTGGGTAAGAACATCAAGACTTACTGCCCCGACGTGAAGCACGTGGTGATTATCTTCAACCCCGCTGACCTGACAGGTCTGGTGACTCTGCTGTACAGCGGATTGAAGCCCAGCCAGGTGACTACACTGGCAGCTCTCGACAGCACACGTCTGCAGAGCGCTCTGGCCAAGAAGTTCGGTGTGATGCAGAACCAGATTGTGGGTGCACACACATTCGGTGGCCACGGTGAGCAGATGGCAGTGTTCGGCAGCGCCGTTAAGGTTGCCGGCAAGCCCCTCTCAGAGATCATCGGCACACCTGAGTTCCCCGTTGAGGAGTGGGAGCAGATGAAGAACGACGTGACAAAGGGTGGTGCTGCTATCATCAAGTTGCGCGGCCGCTCTTCTTTCCAGAGCCCCTCACTGCTGTCTGTAGAGATGATTGCAAGTGTGATGGGCGGCAAGAAGTTCGCCTATCCCGCAGGTACATACGTGAAGACAGAGAAGTATGACCATATCATGATGGCTATGGACACAACTCTGGACCAGAACGGTTGCACCTACGTTGTTCCCCAGGGTACAGCAGAGGAGAATGCCAAGCTGGACGCTTCTTATGAGCACCTGTGCAAGATGCGTGATGAGCTGGTGACTCTGAACATCGTGCCTCCTATCAGCGAGTGGAGCAAGATCAACCCCAACCTGTAAGAAAACTGCCGGGGAACTGCTTTCGGGCAGCTTGATGGCAGAGTCAGGATGAAAGTCTGATTCGGTGAGATGCCGCTTCGGACGGCTTGGAAAAGGAAACTTCATCCGTTGTAATAATAAGAGGAACGCGCGTGTGTGCGTTCCTCTTATATTATATATGCGCGTGAGAATATCGCAGAAAGGCTGCTGAAATGGCGAAAGCTGACGAAAAAGGCAGAAAAGTTTTGTCGTCTCGAAAACAATGCGTAATTTTGCGCCGCATTAAGTGCGAGTAACTAAAGTTAGTATAATTAAATAAACAAAACAATGATTGTAGTACCTGTAAAAGAAGGTGAGAACATTGAGAGAGCTCTGAAGAAGTTTAAGCGCAAGTTTGAGAAGACTGGTGTGGTGAAGGAACTTCGCGCACGTCAGCAGTTCGACAAGCCCTCTGTACTGAAGCGTCTCGCTAAGGAGCGTGCCGTGTATGTGCAGCAGCTGCGCCGCGTAGAGGATTAAAAAAATCCTAAAAAGCGCGCCGTTCCCTTGGAGGAACGGGAAAAAAGTCCTAACTTCGCCTTGTAAACATTCGAAGATGTGGATAAAGTCCTTTGTTGATTACCTCAGATATGAGCGGAATCTTTCCGAGCATACCATTGCGGGGTATGAGGCTGACTTGAAAGAGTTCGAGCGGTTTTACTTAGGACTGGATAGTGAACTTGACTGGAATAGCATAGACGCCGATGTGGTTCGCCAATGGGAAGTGTCTATCATGGAGCGTGGAAATAAGGCAAGTAGCGTGGGAAGGCGTCTGAGCGCCCTACGCACGTTCTACCGATTCCTGATGAAGCGCAAGATGGTGACCAAGGACCCTGCTCATCTGGTGCGTGCACCTAAAAAGGACAAGACTCTGCCCGGATATGTTCGGGAGGAGGAGATGAATCATCTGTTTGACGGTGACTTCTTCGGTGCGTCCTTCAAGGGGGTGCGTGACAAGACCATTCTGCTGACATTCTACTCAACGGGTATAAGACTCTCGGAACTTACAGGACTGAGGCTGCCTGATTTTGATATGAATCAGATGCAGTTGAAGGTGACTGGAAAGCGAAACAAGCAGAGACTTGTGCCTTTTGGTGTAGAGTTGCGCGACAGTATGTGCGAGTATTTGTCCATTCGTGGACAATTCTGCTCTGAGCGTGGTTTCTCCACAGATGTCCTGTTCATGGATGAACGGGCGGGTGGTGAAATGAGTTCGTCCGGCGTGAGGGAAATGGTCAAGAGGTATCTGTCTCTTGTCACGACCCAGCAGAAACGAAGTCCGCACGTGCTGAGGCATAGTTTTGCCACGTCGATGCTTAACCATCACGCCGACCTGCAGTCGGTGAAAGAGTTGCTGGGACACGAGAGCCTATCCACCACCGAGGTATATACACATACCTCGTTCGAAGAGTTGAAGGAAGTTTATAAGCATGCTCATCCAAGAGCTAAGTGAAACCTTTAAAAAAGGAGGAGATTATGGACATTAACATTCAGGCGATTCATTTTGATGCCACAGACAAGCTGACCGAGTTCATTGAGAAGAAGGTGAGCAAACTGGAGAAGTTTGGTGGCGAAACAGGAAAGGTAGAGGTGTCATTGAAGGTCGTGAAGCCCGAGACCGCCATGAATAAGGAAGTGGCCATAAGGCTGCAGGTGGCGGGAGCAACATTGTTTGCCCAGGAGGTATGCGACACATTTGAGGAAGCAACGCTGAAAACTGTGGATACGCTGACAAGACAGCTGTCCAAAAATAAGGATAAGCAGAAAAATCGCTAAAAAAGCGGCCAAAAGTTTTGGTAGTTCAAAAATAATGCCTAATTTTGCAGCCGTTTAGTCGAGACGGCATCTGCTGAACGACTGCAAAACGCCTCTTTAGCTCAGTTGGCCAGAGCACGTGATTTGTAATCTCGGGGTCGTTGGTTCGAATCCGACAAGAGGCTCAAGAAAAAGAAAAGGGTGGTTACCAGAGTGGCCAAATGGGGCAGACTGTAAATCTGCTGGCTATGCCTTCGGTGGTTCGAATCCATCACCACCCACTTTTTTTTGACTTGCGGAAATAGCTCAGTTGATAGAGCACTAGCCTTCCAAGCTGGGGGTCGCGGGTTTGAGCCCCGTCTTCCGCTCACTGAAAGAGATAATACAAATGATAATCGTTGCTGCTTTAGCTCAGTGGTAGAGCGCATCCTTGGTAAGGATGAGGTCCCGAGTTCAACTCTCGGAAGCAGCTCAACAGGTTATTGGTTTGACTAAACACTATTAAAATATACAAACGCTATGGCAAAAGAAAAGTTCGAACGTACCAAACCCCATGTGAACATTGGTACTATCGGTCATGTGGACCACGGTAAGACTACTCTTACTGCTGCCATCTCTAAGACTCTTCACGACAAGGGCTTCGGCTCAGAGGATGTTAAGTCTTTCGACCAGATTGATAATGCTCCCGAGGAGAAGGAGCGTGGTATTACTATCAACACCGCTCACATCGAGTATGAGACAGCTAAGCGTCACTACGCTCATGTGGACTGCCCGGGCCACGCCGACTATGTGAAGAACATGGTTACTGGTGCTGCTCAGATGGATGGTGCTATCATCGTGGTTGCTGCTACTGATGGTCCTATGCCTCAGACTCGTGAGCACATCCTGCTCGCTCGTCAGGTGAACGTTCCCCGTCTGGTGGTGTTCCTGAACAAGTGCGATATGGTTGATGATGAGGAAATGCTGGAGCTGGTTGAGATGGAGATGGTTGAGCTGTTGACATCTTATGGCTACGAGGCAGAGACTCCTATCATCCGCGGTTCAGCTCTGGGTGCTCTGAACGGTGTACCCGAGTGGGAGCAGAAGGTTATGGACCTGATGGACGCTTGCGACACCTGGATTCAGGAGCCTGTACGTGATATCGATAAGCCCTTCTTGATGCCTGTTGAGGACGTGTTCTCAATCACAGGTCGTGGTACAGTGGCTACTGGCCGTATCGAGACTGGTGTCGTTAAGGTAGGTGATGAGGTTCAGATTCTGGGTCTCGGCGAGGACAAGAAGTCAGTTATTACTGGTGTTGAGATGTTCCGCAAGATTCTTGACGAGGGCGAAGCTGGTGATAACGTAGGTCTGCTGCTCCGTGGTATCGACAAGCAGGACGTTAAGCGTGGTATGGTTATCACTCACCCCGGAGTTATCACTCCTCACAAGGGCTTCAAGGCATCTATCTACGTGCTGAAGAAGGAAGAGGGTGGTCGTCACACACCATTTGGCAACAAGTACCGTCCTCAGTTCTACCTCCGCACAATGGACTGCACAGGTGAGATTCATCTGCCCGAGGGCGTTGAGATGGTAATGCCCGGTGATAACGTGGAGATTAAGGTTGAGCTGATTTATGCTGTTGCTCTGAACGTTGGTCTGCGTTTCGCTATCCGTGAGGGTGGTCGCACCGTAGGTTCTGGTCAGATCACAGAGGTGTTCGACTAATCGAAAGAATGTTTCCTGAATAAGGAAATAATATAGAGAGTCCTCTCTCATTAAACGGGGAGGACTCTTATTTACGGGAATAGCTCAGTTGGTAGAGCACTGGTCTCCAAAACCAGGTGTCGGGAGTTCGAGCCTCTCTTCCCGTGCAAAAAGAAAATTTCTATGTTTGAGAATATTAAAACATATTGCAAGGATTCATACGAAGAACTTGTGCATAAGACCTCATGGCCAACACGTTCTGAACTTATGAGCAGCGCGGTTGTAGTTTTAACAGCTTCCCTATGCATCGCACTGGTCGTATTTGTCATGGACTTCGTGTTCCAGCAGGGTATGGAGTTCATCTATGGTATTTTGCGATAATCTTTCGGTGAGAAATGGCTGATACTGGAATGAAATGGTACGTAATGCGTGCCATAAGTGGAAAGGAAGGCAAGGTAAAGGAATACGTGGACGCAATGCTTCATCAAGGTGGAGCATTCGCTGAACATGTGTCCCAAGTTCTTATTCCTACCGAGAAGGTCGTTACGGTTACTAACGGTAAGCGTAAGGTCAAAGAGAAGTACCGCTACAGCGGATATGTTTTTGTGGAGGCCGAACTCGTTGGCGAGGTACAGGCTACGCTGAGAAACATTCCCGATGTACTGGGCTTCTTGAGCGATACCAAGAGCAGTACAACTCCTATGCCACTGCGTCCTGCTGAAGTGAAGCAGATGTTGGGCACAATTGATGAGATTGCAGAAATTCCTGAAGACGTTGACATCCCCTTCGAGGTGGGTGAGAGCGTGAAGGTGACAGAAGGTCCCTTCAGCGGTTTTGATGCTGTCATCGAGGAAGTCATCAGTGACAAGAAGAAGTTGAAGGTAATGGTCAAGATCTTCGGACGTAAGACTCCGCTGGATTTGGGCTTTATGCAAGTAGAGAAGCAGTAAGTCGCGATGTGTTACATGCGGATGATGCTGATCAGATAATTAAATAATTAGAAATAACAATGGCTAAAGAAGTTGCTGGATTAATCAAATTGCAGATTAAGGGCGGCGCTGCGAATCCATCTCCCCCAGTGGGTCCTGCTCTTGGTTCAAAGGGCATCAATATCATGGATTTCTGCAAGGCCTTCAATGCCAGAACACAGGATCGTGCCGGTAAGGTGCTTCCCGTGGTCATCACTTACTACACAGACAAGTCTTATGATTTCATCGTTAAGACTCCCCCTGTGGCTGTACAGCTGATGGAGGCTGCGAAGATCAAGAGTGGTTCTGCAGAGCCTAACCGTAAGAAGGTGGCTGAAATCACTTGGGATCAGGTGAGGACAATCGCTCAGGATAAGATGCCAGATTTGAACTGCTTCACTGTAGAGTCTGCCATGACTTTGGTTGCAGGTACAGCCAGAAGTATGGGCATCACCGTAAAGGGTGAATTCCCTGGAAAATAATTTAAACTTCAATTAAGATGAGTAAACTGACAAAGAACCAGAAGTTGGTGGCTGACAAGATTGAAGCAGGGAAGGCATACACTCTGAAAGAGGCTTCAGCTTTGGTGAAGGAGATTTCTACCACCAAGTTTGATGCTTCCGTTGACATCGATATGCGTCTGGGCGTTGACCCCAGAAAGGCTAATCAGATGGTACGTGGCGTGGTGTCTCTGCCCAATGGAACAGGTAAGGTGACTCGCGTGCTCTGCTTGTGCACACCTGACGCTGAGGCTGCTGCCAAGGAGGCTGGTGCTGACTATGTTGGCCTCGATGAGTACATTGAGAAAATCAAGGGTGGCTGGACAGATGTAGATGTTATCATCACTATGCCCTCCATCATGGGTAAGATTGGTGCACTGGGTCGTGTTCTCGGTCCCCGTGGCTTGATGCCTAACCCCAAGAGCGGTACTGTGACAATGGATGTTGCCAAGGCTGTTCGCGAGGTAAAGCAGGGTAAGATCGACTTCAAGGTTGATAAGACTGGTATCGTACACACGTCTATCGGCAAGGTGTCTTTCACTGCCGACCAGATTGCCCAGAATGCGAAGGAGTTCATCTCAACTATTATCAAGTTGAAGCCTTCTTCTGCTAAGGGTACCTATGTAAAGAGCATTTATCTTTCAAGTACAATGAGCCGCGGCATCAAGATTGACCCTAAGGCTACTGAGGAAATCTAAATTCGAGGAAAATCATGAGAAAGGAAGATAAAAGTGCTATTATCGCACATCTTGGAGAGTTGCTGAAGGAGTATCCCCACTTCTACATGGTAGATGTAGAGGGTATGGATGCCGCTACAACATCTGAGCTCCGCAGAAGTTGCTTTGATAAGGAACTCAAGATGGTGGTTGTGAAGAACACACTGCTTGAGAAGGCTCTCGAGGCAAAGGGTGAGGAGTTCAATGTCCTGAAGGATGTCCTGAAGGGTACCACTGCTGTGCTGTTCACACATGTTGCCAATGCTCCTGCTAAGATGATTAAGGAGTACAAGACCAAGAAGGCTGAGAAGCCCGCTCTGAAGGCTGCTTATGCTGAGGAGGGTCTGTATATTGGCGCAGAGCAGCTTGATGTTCTCTGCTCAATCAAGAGCAAGAATGAGGTTATTGCTGAGATTGTGTCTTTGCTGCAGTCTCCGGCCAAGAATGTTCTGTCTGCACTGCAGTCTGGACAGAATACAATTCATGGAGTTCTGAAAACTCTTGGTGAGAAGGGTGAGTAATCCGTATCCCGCAATAAACAAACAAAGTAAAAAATAAAAAAAGTAAGAATATTATGGCAGATTTGAAGGCTATTGCTGAAGAGTTGGTTAACTTGACAGTGAAAGAGGTTAATGAGTTGGCAACCATCCTGAAGGATGAGTATGGTATCGAGCCCGCAGCAGCTGCTGTTGCTGTTGCTGCTCCCGGTGCAGCTGGTGCAGCTGCCGCTGAGGAGGAGAAGACAAGCTTCGACGTGGTGCTGAAGAGCGCAGGTGCTGCTAAGCTCCAGGTTGTGAAGGCTGTTAAGGAGGCTTGCGGTCTGGGCCTGAAGGAGGCTAAGGATCTCGTTGACGGTGCTCCTAGCACTCTGAAGGAAGGCATGGCTAAGGCTGACGCAGAGGCTCTGAAGAAGACTCTCGAGGAGGCTGGTGCTGAGATCGAGCTGAAGTAATCAACCCTGTCAAAGCAGGTATAGGTAAAGGATCCTCTGGTAGAGGGTTCTTTGCCTTTTTGTGTCTATATCCTTTCAACGAGTCTTATAAACAACTTTAGATGGCTAAATTGGTTAACCAAAGAGTTAATTTCGCTTCCGTAAAGAGTCCGATGCCTTATCCGGATTTTCTGGAAGTGCAGTTGAAGTCTTTCAAGGACTTCTTGCAGTTGGACACACCTCCCGAACTCCGCAAGAACGATGGCTTGTATAAGGTGTTTTCGGAGAATTTCCCCATTGCCGATACACGCAACAACTTCGTACTGGAGTTCTTGGATTATTATATTGACCCACCCCGCTACTCAATTGAGGAGTGCCTGGAGAGAGGTCTGACATACAGCGTGCCTTTGAAGGCAAAGCTGAAACTTTTCTGTACCGACCCCGATCATGAGGACTTTGATACGGTTATTCAGGATGTATTCCTGGGTCCCATTCCCTACATGACCAACAATGGTACATTCGTTATCAACGGTGCTGAGCGTGTTGTTGTATCTCAGCTGCACCGTTCGCCTGGTGTGTTCTTTGGCAGCAGTGTTCATGCCAACGGCACCCAGTTGTATTCTGCGAGAATCATTCCTTTCAAGGGTAGCTGGATAGAGTTCGCTACGGATATCAATAATGTAATGTATGCATACATTGACCGTAAGAAGAAGTTGCCCGTGACCACGCTTCTGCGTGCCATCGGCTATGAGACCGATAAGGATATTCTCGAAATCTTTGACTTGGCCGAGGAGGTTAAGGTGACTCGTGAGAACCTGAAGCAGTATGTCGGCCGTAAGTTGGCAGCAAGGGTTCTGAAGAGTTGGGTAGAGGACTTCGTGGATGAGGATACCGGTGAGGTAGTTTCTATCGAGCGTAATGAGGTTATCCTTGACCGTGAGCGCGTGGTGGATGAGGATGCTATTGAACTTATCCTGAGCAGCAATGTGCCTACAATTCTGGTGCACAAGGATGATTCACAGGAGGAAGGACGTTCTTCTGATTATTCTACCATCTTCGATACTCTGCAGAAGGATATCACCAACAGTGAAAAGGAGGCTGTGCTGTATATCTACCGCCAGCTGCGTAACGCCGATCCTGCCGATGATGCTAGTGCACGTGAGGTTATCAACAACCTCTTCTTCAGTGACAAGCGTTATGACTTGGGTGAGGTAGGCCGTTATCGTATCAACCACAAGTTGAACCTTCACACCGATATGGATGTTCGCGTTCTGACCAAGGAGGATATCATTGAGATTATCAAGTATCTGATTGAGCTGGTCAACTCAAATGCCAAGGTGGATGATATCGACCACTTGAGCAACCGTCGCGTACGTACCGTGGGTGAGCAGCTGAGCAACCAGTTCGCTGTGGGTCTGGCTCGTATGGGACGCACCATCCGTGAGCGCATGAATGTGCGTGACAATGAGGTGTTCACTCCCACCGACCTGATCAATGCAAAGACTATCAGCAGTGTTATCAATACCTTCTTCGGTACCAATGCTCTGAGCCAGTTCATGGACCAGACCAACCCTCTGGCCGAGGTGACACACAAGCGTCGTCTCTCTGCCCTTGGTCCTGGCGGTCTGTCTCGTGAGCGTGCCGGATTTGAGGTTCGAGATGTGCACTTCACTCACTATGGTCGTCTCTGTCCTATTGAGTCTCCTGAGGGACCCAACATCGGACTTATCTCTTCTCTGTGCGTATTTGCCAAGATCAACGACCTCGGTTTCATTGAGACTCCTTATAGAAAGGTAAACAATGGTGTGGTTGACCTCTCTGACAAGGGCATCCAGTATATGACAGCAGAGGAGGAGGAAGGCAAGATCATCGGTCAGGGTAATGCTCCTCTTAATGATGACGGAACATTCATCCGCACTAAGGTTAAGTGCCGTGAGGATGATGACTATCCTGTGGTTCCCCCCTCGGAGGTTGACTATATGGACGTTGCTCCTCAGCAGATTGCCTCAATTGCAGCCGCTCTGATTCCCTTCCTTGAGCATGATGATGCTCACCGTGCTCTGATGGGATCTAACATGATGCGTCAGGCTGTGCCTTTGATGCGTTCTGAGGCTCCTATCGTAGGTACTGGTATTGAGCGTCAGGTGTGTGAGAACTCTCGCACAATGATTACAGCCGAAGGCGCTGGTGTAGTGGAGTATGTGGATGCTACTACCATCCGTATCCTGTACGACCGTACAGAGGATGAAGAGTTTGTAAGCTTCGAGCCTGCACTGAAGGAGTATCGCATTCCCAAGTTCCGTCGCACCAACCAGAGTATGACCATCGACCTTCGTCCTATCTGCAACAAGGGCGATAGGGTAGTTGAGGGTCAGATTCTCACCGAGGGTTACTCAACCGAGGATGGCGAGTTGGCACTGGGTAAGAACCTTCTGGTGGCTTACATGCCTTGGAAGGGTTACAACTATGAGGATGCCATCGTGCTCAACGAGCGTGTTGTGCGTGAGGATATTCTCACCAGCGTACACGTAGAGGAATTCTCTCTCGAGGTTCGTGAGACCAAGCGTGGTATGGAGGAGTTGACCTCTGATATCCCCAACGTGAGCGAGGAGGCTACAAAGGACCTTGATGAGAACGGTATCATCCGTATCGGTGCCCGTGTGACTCCCGGCGACATCATGATAGGTAAGATTACACCTAAGGGTGAGAGCGATCCCAGCCCCGAGGAGAAGCTGCTTCGTGCTATCTTCGGCGACAAGGCTGGCGACGTGAAGGATGCTTCTCTGAAGGCAAGTCCCTCTCTCAATGGTATTGTCATCGACAAGAAGCTCTTCTCCAAGGCAGTGAAGACTCGTGCTGCCAAGCAGCAGGATAAGCCTCGTCTGGCCGCTATTGATGAGGAGTTCAACGATAAGGTAGAGGATCTGAAGGCTATTCTCGTGGATAAGTTGATTGAACTTACCCGTGACAAGAAGAGCCAGGGTGTGAAGGACTACATGGGTGCCGACTTGATTGCCAAGGGTGCTCCCATCACTTCAAGTGTTCTCAATACCTTCGACTACACAGCTGTACAGCTCAGCGGTTGGACCAACGACGAGCACACCAACAAGCTCATTGGCCAGTTGATTATCAACTACCTGAAGAAGTTCAAGATTCTTGATGCAGAGATGAAGCGCAAGAAGTTCGCCATCACTATCGGCGACGAGCTTCCCTCTGGCATCATCCAGATGGCCAAGGTATATATTGCCAAGAAGCGTAAGATTGGCGTAGGTGATAAGATGGCCGGTCGTCATGGTAACAAGGGTATTGTAAGTAAGATTGTCCGTCAGGAGGATATGCCTTTCTTGGCAGACGGAACTCCTGTGGATATCGTGCTCAACCCTCTGGGTGTGCCTTCTCGAATGAACATCGGACAGATCTTTGAGACAGTGCTTGGTTATGCAGGTCTGAAGCTCGGGGTCAAGTTCGCTACTCCCATCTTTGATGGTGCCACACTGGATGACCTGTGCGAGTGGACCGACAAGGCCGGTCTGCCCCGTTACAGCTCTACACAGCTTTATGATGGCGCTACCGGTGAGGCATTCGACCAGTTGGCTACTGTGGGTGTTGCCTACATGCTCAAGCTCGGCCACATGGTTGAGGACAAGATGCACGCACGTAGCATTGGTCCGTACTCACTCATTACCCAGCAGCCCTTGGGCGGTAAGGCACAGTTCGGTGGACAGCGTTTCGGAGAGATGGAGGTGTGGGCCGTCGAGGCATTCGGCGCTTCTCACGTGCTCCAGGAGATTCTGACCATCAAGAGTGATGATGTGGTAGGTCGTAGCAAGGCATATGAGGCCATCGTCAAGGGTGACGCTATGCCTACACCCGGTATCCCCGAGTCACTCAATGTGTTGCTGCATGAGTTGCGCGGTCTGGGACTGAGTATCACTCTGGAATAATGAATAACGTACTCTTTTAGACAAAGGATATTATATGGCTTTTAAGAAAGAAACTAAGGTAAAAACAAACTTTACCAAGATAACCATTGGCCTGGCTTCTCCCGAAGAGATTCTGGAGAACTCGTATGGTGAGGTCCTGAAACCAGAGACCATCAACTACCGTACCTACAAGCCCGAGCGCGACGGTCTCTTCTGCGAGCGCATTTTCGGTCCCACCAAGGACTACGAGTGCCATTGCGGAAAGTACAAGCGCATCCGCTATAAGGGTATCGTCTGCGACCGCTGTGGAGTGGAAGTGACAGAGAAGAAGGTTCGCCGCGAGCGCAGCGGACACATCCAGCTGGTGGTGCCTGTTGCCCACATCTGGTATTTCCGTTCTCTGCCCAACAAGATAGGTTACCTTCTGGGTATTCCCACCAAGAAGCTCGACTCTATTATATATTATGAGCGTTATGTCGTGATTCAGCCTGGTGTGATGGAGAACGATCCTGATGCACCTCTGGCACGTCTTGACCTCCTTTCAGAGGACGAGTATCTGAATGTGTTGGATAAGCTTCCCCAGAACAACGCATATCTTGACGATTCTGACCCCAACAAGTTCATCGCCAAGATGGGTGCAGAGGCCATTTATGACCTTCTCCTCCAGCTTGACCTCGACTCACTTTCTTACCAGCTTCGCGACCTGGCCAGCCAGGATACCGCTCAGCAGCGTAAGAATGAGGCTCTGAAGCGTCTGCAGGTTGTAGAGAGCTTCCGTGCCAGCCGTGGCCGCAACAAGCCCGAGTGGATGATCATGAAGATTCTTCCTGTCATTCCGCCCGAGTTGCGTCCTCTGGTTCCCCTGGATGGTGGACGTTTCGCTACCAGCGACCTCAATGACCTTTATCGTCGTGTTATTATCCGTAACAACCGTTTGAAGCGTCTCATTGAGATCAAGGCTCCCGAGGTGATTCTGCGTAATGAGAAGCGTATGTTGCAGGAGGCCGTTGACAGTCTCTTCGACAACAGCCGCAAGAGCAGCGCTGTCAAGACCGAGAACAATCGTCCTCTCAAGTCACTCAGCGATTCACTCAAGGGTAAGCAGGGACGTTTCCGTCAGAACTTGCTCGGTAAGCGTGTTGACTACTCTGCCCGTTCTGTGATTGTCGTTGGTCCCGAGCTCAAGATGGGCGAGTGCGGACTGCCTAAGCTGATGGCAGCAGAGCTCTACAAGCCGTTCATCATCCGTAAGCTCATCGAGCGCGGTATTGTGAAGACAATGAAGAGCGCCAAGAAGATTGTTGACCGCAAGGATCCCATCATCTGGGATATCCTTGAGCATGTGATGAAGGGTCATCCTGTGTTGCTCAACCGTGCTCCTACACTGCACCGTCTGGGTATTCAGGCTTTCCAGCCCAAGATGATTGAGGGTAAGGCTATCCAGCTGCATCCTCTCGCATGTACTGCGTTCAACGCCGACTTCGATGGTGACCAGATGGCTGTGCATTTGCCTTTGAGCAACGAGGCAATTCTCGAGGCTCAGATTCTCATGCTTCAGTCACACAATATTCTTAATCCTGCCAACGGTGCTCCTATCACTGTTCCCTCTCAGGATATGGTGCTTGGTCTGTACTACATCACCAAGCTTCGTCCCGGAGCCAAGGGTGCTGGTCTCAAGTTCTATGGTCCCGAGGAGGCTATCATTGCCTACAATGAGGATCGTGTGGATGTGCATGCACCTGTTCATGTGATTGTTGACGACAAGCTCGAGGACGGTTCCATCGGCAAGCGCATGGTGGAGACTTCTGTTGGCCGTGTGATTGCCAACGAGATTATCCCCGTTGAGGTGGGTTACTTCAATGATGTGATTTCCAAGAAGACTCTGCGCGGCATCATCACCAACGTCATCAAGACAGTGGGTGTAGCACGTGCCTGCGAGTTCCTCGATGGTATCAAGAACCTCGGTTATCGGCTGGCTTATGAGGGCGGACTGTCCTTCAACCTGGGTGATATTATCATTCCTAAGGAGAAGGAAGCACTCATCAAGAAGGGTAATGACGAGATTGAACGTATCTCTTCAGAGTACGGAATGGGATTCATCACCGATAAGGAGCGTTACAACCAGGTTATTGACACCTGGACACATGTCAACAACGAGCTCTCTGCTGTGCTGATGAAGACGATGAAAGAGGCCGATCAGGGCTTCAACGCTGTGTATATGATGCTTGACAGTGGAGCCCGTGGTAGTGCAGGTCAGATTAGCCAGCTGAGTGGTATGCGTGGTCTGATGGCCAAGCCTCAGAAGGCTGGTGCCGAACCTCTTACCATTGAGAACCCCATCCTTTCTAACTTTAAGGAGGGAATGTCTGTGCTGGAGTACTTCATCTCTACCCATGGTGCCCGTAAGGGTCTGGCCGATACCGCTCTGAAGACAGCCGACGCAGGTTATCTTACCCGTCGTCTGGTTGACGTGAGTCACGATGTGATTATCAATGAGGAGGATTGCGGTACTCTGCGTGGTCTGATGTGCACAGCGCTGAAGAATGGTGACGAGATCATCAGCAGCCTCTCCGAGCGCATTTTGGGCCGTGTATCAGTACACGACATCATACATCCCACCACAGGCAAGCTTATCTGTGCTGCCGGTGAAGAAATCAACGAGGCCAAGGCCAAGGAGATTGAGGAGAGCCCCATCGAGATGGTGGAAATCCGCTCAGTGCTCACTTGTGAGAGCAAGAAGGGCGTCTGCATGAAGTGTTATGGTCGCAACCTTGCCACCAGCCGTATGGTTCAGAAGGGTGAGGCTGTGGGTGTGATTGCCGCCCAGTCAATTGGTGAGCCTGGTACACAGCTTACTCTGCGTACCTTCCACGCCGGTGGTGTGGCAAGTAACGCTGCTGCCAACGCTATGATTCGTGCCAAGTATGATGCACGTGTCGAGTTTGACGAGTTGCGTACAGTAGATATCGTTGACGAGGAAGAGAAGGCAGCTCAGGTGGTGGTAAGCCGTCTGACTGAAATCCGCTTCGTTGAGCCCAGCACAGGCATTGTGCTCTTGAGTCAGGATGTGCCCTATGGCAGTAAGCTCTACTTCAAGGAGGGCGACCTTGTCAAGAAGGGTGATGTAGTGGCCAAGTGGGATCCCTTCAACGCCGTTATCGTTACTGAGTCTGCTGGTAAGCTGCAGTTCGAGAACGTCATCGAGGGTGTTACCTATCGTGTAGAGAGCGACGAGGCCACTGGCTTGCGCGAGCTCATCGTGACTGAGTCAAAGGACAAAACCAAGGCACCTGCTGTGCATGTGCTCGATGCCAATGGCGAGCCTCTGCGCAACTACAACTTCCCCATCGGTGGTCACATTGCAGTGGCCGACGGACAGGTGGTGAAGGCTGGTGATGTGCTGGTGAAGATTCCTCGCGTAGTAGGTGGTGGCGGTGATATCACCGGTGGTCTGCCTCGTGTAACCGAGCTGTTCGAGGCTCGTAACCCCAGCAACCCCGCAGTCGTAACCGAAATCGACGGTGAGGTGACTATGGGTAAGGTGAAGCGCGGCAACCGTGAGATTACCGTCAAGTCCAAGCTTGGAGAGGAGCGCAAGTATATGGTACCCCTGAGTAAGCAGATTCTGGTGCAGGAGAATGACTCCGTGCGTGCCGGAACTCCCCTTTCTGATGGTGCCATCACACCTGCCGACATCCTGGCCATCAAGGGCCCCACAGCCGTTCAGGAGTATATCGTCAACGAGGTGCAGGATGTGTATCGCCTGCAGGGTGTGAAGATTAACGACAAGCACTTCGAGGTTATCGTGCGTCAGATGATGCGTAAGGTACAGATCAACGAGCCCGGTGATACCAACTTCCTTGAGCTTCAGATGGTGGACAAACTCGAGTTCGCCGAGGAGAACGACCGCATCTGGGGTAAGAAGGTGGTTACCGATCCCGGAGACTCTGAGACCTTGCAGAAGGGTCAGATTGTTACTGCCCGCCGCCTGCGCGACGAGAACTCCAGCCTCAAGCGCCGTGACCTTCGCACCGTGGAGGTACGTGACGCCCAGCCTGCAACTTCTACCCAGATTCTTCAGGGTATCACCCGTGCGGCTCTGCAGACCAGCAGCTTCATGTCAGCAGCATCCTTCCAGGAGACAACCAAGGTGCTCAACGAGGCAGCCATCAATGGCAAGAGCGATTACTTGGAGGGCATGAAGGAGAACGTGATTTGCGGTCACCTCATTCCCGCAGGTACAGGTCTGCGCGAGTTCGATAAGATTATCGTGACCAGCCGTGAGGACTACGAGCGCTCACTCTCCAGCCGCAAGACTCTCCTTGAGTTTGCCGATGAGCTGGCTCCTCAGTCTTAAGTTCTGACTGCATAACAGTTTCAAAATAGACAAATCCCCACTCCGCTGAAAGGCAGAGTGGGGATTCGTCGTTTCTGTACACCTCTTATTCACGCTGTAATCATCCGAATCAAGGTAGCCTTTTCCATATCGTTGACACTGCTTGCCTTGCAACCATCCTAAACAAGCCGCCTTTCCCATAACGTTGATACAGTTTACCTTTGTTCCTCAAAAAGATTCTTGCTGTTCGGCAAAACTTTTGCAAGCAACAATAATTAGGGCTAACACTTCTCACAAGGGTGTCACTTAAGATGGGCTATCGAGTCACCAATATCTTGAACAGAATTATCCGCTTCATTTCTACTATGTTGACAATAAGGAAAAGAAGGCTCCTGATGCACTTCTAGTCAGTCTTCGTGATGGGGAAGAAACTCTCTGTCACCGTCCAAGCCTAGGCTGGACGGTGGATGAAGCTTGGATACTTTTGCA
>SAMEA104315432__coassemble_93_pt1 | contig 55641 bp, 55 predicted proteins | sample SAMEA104315432__metabat2_high_PE_003 | metagenome-assembled genome bin SAMEA104315432 (sample SAMEA104315432) | gut metagenome | biome: Monkey gut; feature: monkey-associated habitat; material: faeces | place: China | collected 2013
GTGAATTCTTCATATACTTTGCCTTCAATACACGAGACACACATTATATATATAAGGTATCCAAGAAAAGAGAGACTTCCAGCCATTCACCATGACCGGAGGTCTCTCCCTCAAAACGCCATAAGCGCCAGTAAACCCACGAACAAGTCCGCAAAAGATAAGCAGAACCTCCTCGTAGCCATAATCCAGTGATGCACATGACCATCAATGAGCAACTGCGAATGCAAACACGTATATCCCAAACCAACAAACAAAAAGGAAAAGTAAAACTGTCTTAGTGGAACATACTCTCGGAGGTATGTAACAACACATTGAACGCTGCATTCAAGTCTTAATCCTTGTTTTAGTGGAACATACTCTCGGAGAATCACGGGATGTACAGGAGACCGTCTCCTATACACTTAACTTGAAATGGCATTCAACGTGTTACATTGTGGGGAGTCGAACCCCACAATGCTAATACCGAACAAAGCGCAATACACTTGTACCATCCAACATACCCCCCCATACATTTAAAGGATAACTTGTTGGACGTACATAGATATGGACATCATTGTGGGAGACAATGCAGTCTTTACTGCAAGGTCTCCCAAATATGCAAATCACGCGTAGGTGATTGTCCAAATCTTCGCCTTGTATGTGTCCTTGGTGCCGTAGCGCAGGGCAACTACTTCCTCTCTCAGAGTGAAGAGGAGCTTCTTGCCGTACAGCTTCTCCATTGCCTCTGCAACATCAACGCAGTTAACCAAGTCAGCCACTACAGCACCGTCATTAGCAGGACGACGACCAGTTGCCACGGGCAAATCACCAGGAACACGTGCGGGCTTGAACTCAGTGAGCGAACGACATACAGAGTTTGGCCAAAACTCTACTTCCTTCTCCACCCCCGCTGCGGTCTTAGCCTTAACCACAATGCTCTGCGCGTTATTGAAGTTCTCGTGAACCACAATCTTGCCCTTGCAGTCTTCGAGGCTTGCGGGCATCTCAAGAATGTCACCATCACAAACGCTAAGGACTTGTCCGTTTCTGAATGCGCCACTCCATTCATTGGCGATACTGGTGCCAGTCTGATTCTGATGACTGGCTGTTGTTGTCTCTATTGCCATATCTTTTTCGGTTTTAGACGTGCGGTTTATACACTACATAAGGAGGATGCCGCACTTCATACACTCCCAAGGACATACTGCCTGATGCACTTGGCTACATTAACAGAAAAAATGTACCTCTTACACTGCAAAGATATGAAATATTCGGGGAAACGAGAGCACTTAAACGGGAGAATATTATCATTCTGAGACCATAAAATGGAACACGATTATGGCATTCGGCCTGTTTATCTCCTGCCATATATGCATCATGCACCAGCCCCCTCAGAAGTTCTCTCCGCTTTTCTGCATCAAGGGCCTGACAATCTGCTTTAATCAAACAATTCGTCACCGAAGCGGGCGCGGAGGTCTTTCTTTATAGAGGCTTTGAGCTTATCGCATTCTTTGAAAGCGTGTCGGCCTATTTGCGTTACTGAGGTGGGGATCTCCACTGTGGTAAGGCGGTGGCACCCATAGAACGCGCTTTCACCTATACTGGTCACACTGGAAGGGATTGCCACGGGCAAACGCCTGCGGACATACATTTCCTGCCCCTGGAGCCTGTCATGCCAACCAAAAGGAATAGAGATGTTCCCCGTAGCCCCAGGAGACAGAAACTTATGCCGTCTCGCCAAATATCCAAGAAACGCTTGGAAAGGAAGGGAAGAAAGAGGGAGAAAAAGAAAGGAGCACAGCCTGATGACAGACTATGCTCCTCTGTTTGTTATAAAGAACCGGGGAATGATGTTCCCTGCTCCTTACTTCACCTTAGCTACGATGGCCTTGAATGCCTCGGGGTGATTGACAGCGAGGTCAGCAAGAACCTTGCGGTTGATCTCGATGCCACCCTTGTGCAGCAGACCCATCAACTGAGAGTAGCTCAGACCCTCGAGGCGGGCAGCAGCGTTGATACGCTGAATCCAGAGAGCGCGGAAGTTGCGCTTCTTGTTACGGCGGTCACGGAAGGCGTAGGTGAGACCCTTCTCCCAAGTGTTCTTGGCAACGGTCCATACGTTCTTGCGGGCACCAAAATAACCTCTGGTCAGACCCAGGATTTTCTTTCTCTTAGCTCTTGAAGCTACATGATTAACTGATCTTGGCATAATTTTTCTTTTTTGAAAGCCAGCGCCGTCTATCGTTGGACGAACTTCGTGCTGGACATCCGGTTAAATACTTAAGTGAAAACTATATCTTGGCCTATGAATGACGATTAGCGCTTGCAGAGGAGGTCGCGAACCTGCTTCATGTTCTCAGTGACAACGATGTCGCTGTGATCCAGGTTGCGCTTCTGCTTCTTGGTCTTCTTGGTCAGGATGTGGCTGTGGTATGCGTGATGACGCTTTACCTTGCCTGTACCGGTGAATGAGAATCTCTTCTTAGCACCAGAATTAGTCTTAACTTTTGGCATAATTGTTTTTTGTTTATTTATTGTTTAATTTCAGGCGTGGCAACGCATATACCAGGCGTTACGCACTACCCTTTTCTTTCTGTCCTACTGAGCTTCACCCCATTTCTGAGGTTTGTTGTTCAGTCGTCGAAGTCCTCACCTTCCACCTTCGGGCCTGTGTATTCCTTGCGGGCCTTCTGCTGTGGAGCCTTCTTCTCACGTGGAGTTTCGTCGGCGGGCTTCTCATTTAACGTTGATTCGAGCACCTTCTTGGGAGCCTGGGGCTGCTTCTTGGGAGCGATGAACATAATCATGCGCTTTCCCTCGAGCTGAGGCATCTGCTCCACCTTTCCGTATTCTTCCAGGTCGGCTGCAAAGCGCAGAAGCAATACCTCACCCTGCTCCTTGAACAGGATGCTTCGTCCCTTGAAGAAGACGAACGCCTTCACCTTGTCACCATCAGAGAGGAAGCCCTTGGCGTGCTTCAACTTGAACTCGTAGTCATGGTCGTCGGTCTGTGGTCCGAAACGTATTTCCTTCACATCCACCTTCACCTGCTTGGCCTTCATCTCCTTCTGATGCTTCTTCTGCTGATAGAGGAACTTGCTGTAGTCTATCAACCTGCACACAGGAGGCTGTGCGTTGGGAGAAATCTCCACCAAGTCCACCCCCTTCTGCTCAGCCAGATGGAGAGCGTTACGTGTGGGCATTACAGAGGATTCGATGCCATCACCTACGATGCGTACCTCACGTACACGAATCTGTTCGTTTACCCGATACTGCTGCTTTGCGTTGTCTTTCTTCATTAAAAACGTTAAAATCGGTGCAAAATTAATACTTTTCCGTCATACGGCGCACCTCTTCGTTGATTTTCTTTGAAAAATCTTCGAATTTCACCGTACCTTGCTCGCCTCCGCCCTGCTGACGGTAGCTTACGAGGCCTTCAGCAGCCTCCTTTTCGCCTACAATCACCATATAAGGCACATGCTTGAGCTCAGTGTCACGGATCTTGCGTCCTATCTTCTCGCTGCGGTCATCGATGTAGGAGCGTACATCGTGCTGGTCGAAGTACTCCTTCACCTCCTTGGCGTAGTCGTTGAACTTCTCCGAGATGGGGAGAATAGCCACCTGGTCGGGTGTGAGCCACAGAGGGAACTTGCCGGCAGTGTGCTCGATGAGCACAGCCACGAAGCGCTCCATGGAGCCGAAGGGTGCACGGTGGATCATCACAGGACGGTGCTTCTGGTTGTCCTCACCCACGTATTCGAGCTGGAAGCGCTGTGGCAACTGGTAGTCAACCTGGATGGTACCCAACTGCCAGCGGCGTCCGATGGCATCCTTCACCATAAAGTCGAGCTTGGGACCATAGAAAGCAGCCTCACCAAGTTCCGTGCGGGCCTTCATGCCCTTCTCCTTACAAGCGTCGATGATAGCCTGCTCGGCTGTTTTCCAATCCTCGTCGCTTCCGATATACTTCTCGGTATTCTTGGGATCACGCAGTGAAATCTGCACCTCAACATTCTCCTCGGTGAAGTTGAAGATCCAGAACACGTGCTGGATAATCTCCATCACCTTGATGAACTCGTCCTTCACCTGGTCGGGACGACAGAAGATGTGGGCATCATCCTGAGTGAAGCAGCGCACACGGGTCAGTCCGTGCAGCTCGCCACTCTGCTCATAGCGATACACAGTACCGAACTCTGCGCAGCGGAAAGGCAGCTCTTTGTATGAGCGGGGACGATAGGCATACACCTCGCAGTGGTGAGGGCAGTTCATGGGCTTCAGCATATACTCCTCATCCTCCTCGGGTGTGTGGATAGGCTGGAAGCTGTCCTTGCCGTAGTGATCCCAGTGACCGGATGTCACATACAGGCTCTTTCCGCCGATATTGGGGGTGATAACCTCCTGGTAACCGTATGACTTCTGAATCTTGCGAAGCATATCCTGCAGGCGCAGGCGCAGTTCGGTACCCTTGGGCAACCATATGGGCAGGCCCTTACCCACGCGCTCTGAGAACATGAAGAGCTCCATCTCCTTGCCTATCTTGCGATGGTCACGCTTCTTGGCCTCCTCTATCATAGCCAGATACTCGGTGAGCATCTTCTGCTTGGGGAATGAAACGCCATAGATGCGCTGCATCTGGTCCTTGGTAGCATCGCCGCGCCAGAAGGCTCCAGCCACGCTCATCAGCTTGACAGCCTTGATGATGCCTGTCGAAAGGATGTGGGGACCCTTGCAGAGGTCGGTGAAGTTGCCCTGCGTATATGTGGTGATGGTGCCATCCTCCAGATCCTGTTCGATGTGCTCCACCTTATAAACCTGTCCTGCAGCCTGGAACTGTGCAATGCAGTCTGCCTTGCTCACCTCCTGGCGCACTACTGCCTCGTTCTTGCGAGCCAACTCGATCATCTTGTCCTCGATGGTCTTGAAGTCACCCTCGCTTATCTGCTTGCCGTCGGGCAGCAGCACGTCGTAGAAGAATCCATTCTCTACCGCGGGACCAAAACCGAACTGGATACCGGGATAGAGTTCCTGCAGAGCCTCGGCCAGCAGGTGGGCGCTGGTGTGCCAGAAGGCATGCTTGCCCTGCTCATCGTCAAACTTGTAGAGGTTGATGGTAGCATCTTCGTTGATGGGGCGGTTCAACTCGGTAGTCTCACCGTTCACTCCACACGCCACCACATCCTGTGCCAGGCGCTGTGAGATACTCTCTGCTATCTGCAGTCCAGTCACTCCTGCCTCGTACTCGCGTACAGACCCATCGGGGAAAGTTATCTTTATCATGATGTATGTGTTATTTATTCCTTATATATCCCATTGTTCGGGAATGCAAAATTACTCCTTTTTAATGAAAGGAGTGTTGATAATGAAAAGTTTTTGCCTTTCTCCATCACTTTTTGTGCGTTGAGTAATGCTTGATAAGGCTATATGCCGTGTAAAGACCCAGTTCTCCTGCCTGGCTGAGGTCGGTGAGTCCCTGTTCGACATGCCCGGCCAGGATGTGTGCCACACCACGGCTGTAATAGGCGTCGGGGAACTTGCTGTCCAGTGCCAGCGCCTTGTCAAAGAGGCTGATGGCTCCTGAGTAGTCCGACAGCTGCACCATCAGACAGGCGGCATTGTAGAGCAGATAGGGCGAGTCGGCATGCTGCTCCAGCGCGCGGTTGTAGTCCTGCTGCACCATGAGGTAGCCCAGACGCAGGTCAGAAGCCGATGCTGTAGTCTGCGACACCTCCAGTTGGGCAAAGCGGCATTGCGCTCTGAGCATCAGTCCCACCAGCGAGGCGGGTTCCTGCTGCAGGTAATCGTTCATGTCGGCAATGGCATTCTCGAAATCACGCACGTGATAATAGTCGAGTGCCCGGCGCAGGAGAAGTGCCTTGTCATGCGGCTTCTCCTCCAGAGCGGCCGTAGCCTCGGCGATTGACTTCATGTGCCGCTCGCTCTGTGTGGCATCCATTCCGCTCTCGCTGTTGGTGAGATAGAGCGTAGAGGGAAGCACGTGGCGGCTGTTGAGATTCTCCACATCCTGGCTGTAGGGGACGTACATCTTTATCTCCGACTTCTGCGGATGATAGGAGAGCACGTATATCGGCTCCACCCTCAGGTCAGTCTGGCGGTTCTGTACATGCCCACGGTAATCGCTTGCGTACTCGTTTTCCTGCTGCTGCACATCCTCCTCCACCAGTTTGTCATAGTCCTCGATGGCGTGCTCGCTCTTCTTTCTTGTCTTCTTGTCTTTCTTGTAGGTTCCCTGTGCCACCTGCATACGTGCCTTGAGCAGGGCAAACTCATCGCGCTCGGCACCATACACATCTCCCACCTTCCTGCGGATGGCAGCCCGCTTGCGGTAGCCGTCCCAGAACTGGGGATAGTCGCGTATGACGGCACTGATGTCCCTGATGGCGCCCTTGTAGTCGCCTACATTATCGAGCAGAAGTGCGCGGTTATAGAGCGCAATGGTATTGTCGGGCTCTATCTTGAGTACAAAGTTGAAGTCCTCAATGGCCAGATTGTCCTCCCCCACGCTTGCCCGGAGCAGTCCACGGTTGAAGTGTCCGAGATAGTTGTTGGGCTCGATGTCCAGCGCAGCGTCATAATCCGACATGGCACCCCGCAAGTTGTCCTGATAATAGCGTGCCAGAGCACGGTTGATATAGAGTCCGGCCATCTTGGGCATCTGCACCAGCGCCTTGTCGAGCGAGGCTTCTGCCTGGGCGTATTCATGCCGTGCTGCCTGGAACATGGACTTCATGCTCCACGCCTGACCCTCATACTCGTTGAGCTCAAGCGCCCTATCCACCCACTGCTCTGCCCTCACGCTGTCGTTGCGGGCCAGTGCCACCTGGGCTTTGAGAGCATACTGGCCGGCCTCCTTGGGCCAATACCTGATCATCTGGTCCAGTGAGGAGTCGGCACGCTCATACTCCTTGAGCTCCATCTGGCAGAGAACCTGATTGTGCCAGCAGTTCTTGTCGAGCGGCGAGATGCGGATAGCCTGCCCGTAATCCTCCTCGGCCTGTGCATACCGGCCGCGATTGATGCGGCACAGAGCACGCAGCATGTAGTACTGCCCCACGTAGGGGTTGCGCTCCAAGGCACTTCCGCAGTCGATCTCTCCTCCCTGATAATCCTCGAGGTAGAATTTGGCCAGCCCGCGATAGAAGTATGGCTCTGCCAGCCAAGGCTTGGCGTTTATGACCAGATTGAAGCGCTGGATGGCCAGCACATAGTCCTCATAATAGAGGGCATTACGTCCCATGAGCAGCACGCGGTCGGCATTGATCTGTGCCTGAGCGCATGTGCCTGCAACGAGCAACAGCCCTACTGCCATCACGCGCAGTAGAGCTTGCCTGATCCTGTTTGCAATCTTTCTCATGGGGAGTAACCTGTGGGCTGTGCCCGACGGGGCTGTGAGGAACCTCGCACCCGGCTGGTTCAGCGACGCAGCTTCACCTTATAGTTGCACGAGAAGCGTCCCTTGACGATGGCCTGCAACTTGGGGCGGGTCAGCTGGCGGCGCAACCCCTGCAGGTGGTCGGTGAAGACCACTCCGTCCAGATGGTCGAACTCATGCTGCATGACACGTGCCAGGTAGCCGCCCACCCACTCGTCGTGGGGCTGGAACTGCTCATCCAGATAGGTTACACGTATGCGTGTGGGCCTTCGCACACTCTCGTGAATGCCGGGAATGCTGAGACAACCCTCCTCCGAAACGTCTGTCTCGGTCTCGTCATACTCCTCGATATAGGGGTTGATGAACGTGTGCACGTAGTCCTTATACTCTGGCATCTCCTCGGCCAATGGGGTGAGGTCGATGACCACCAGCCTGATGCTGAGTCCCACCTGGGGTGCTGCCAAACCGATACCATCGCTCTTGACCAGAGTATCGCGCATGTCAGCTATCACCTGGTCCAGCTGGGGATACGAACTGTCAATCTCCTCGGCCACCTGACGCAGTACAGGCTGGCCGTATGTATAAATAGGTAATATCATGTTGCTATATTATATAATGTATCATGGGCAGGCTTTCGGCCCGCCTGTGACGCTTGTCATGGGCAACCGGCTCAGATGCCCCGGCGCCTCTCCATCCATCCCTGCAGGATGATGACGGCACTTATCTCATCCACGAGCGCCTTGTTCTGCCTGGCCTTCTTGCCCAGTCCGCCCTCCAGCATGGTCTGGTGGGCCAGCACGCTGGTATAGCGCTCATCCCACAGCTCGATGGGGATAGCGGGAAACTGCTTGGCAAGCCTGGCGGCAAACGCCTTCACGCGCGGCAGATTGTCGCTGTCGCGTCCGTTGGTCTGCTTGGGGAGTCCCATCACAAACCGCTCCACCGGCTCACGCTCCACGTATTTCTTCAGATAATCCATCAACTGATGGGTGGGCACGGTATCCAGTCCGCCCGCTATTATCTGCAAAGGGTCCGTCACAGCCAAGCCGGTGCGACGGACCCCATAGTCTATTGACAAGACCCTTCCCATGCGTTCTGCTACAGCGGAAGGAGTCCCCGATTACTTCTGGTACAGCAGCCAAGCGCCAGGATACTGGCCCTCAAGTGTAGCACGGCTCTGTGCTGCCTCACCCTTGGTGTCGAAGCTGGTGGCCACCACACGGAACATAGCGCCCTGGGCAGTAGCTGCCTTCACCACACGGGGAGTGTAGCCCTTGCCAGCCAGAGTGCTGCTCAGACGAGTAGCATTGGCCTGCACGCCGAAGCTGCCCACTACCACGCTGTAAGCCTTGAGGGGTGCACCCGACACGAGCTGCACATTCTCGGTACGCACACTCACGTTGCTGTAGTCAGTGGCGGGCTTTGTGGTGGTCACAGGAGCCACAGTCACATTGGTAGTAGTCTGCGTGGGAGCAGTGGTGGGAGTGGTGGTCTGTGTGGCCTGAGCCTTCTCGAAAGCCTTCTTATAAGCGCTCTCCTTACTCTTACATGATGTCATCGCCAGCACCATGCAGAGGGCGGTGCCCATCAATAAAGTCTTCTTCATAATTTGAACTAGTTATATTTGATTTATGTTCTTTTATTCTCCTATCTCTTTCTAATGGCACAAAATTAGTCAATTCTTGGTACACCCACAATAGGTTTTGCATAAAAAACGTTAAGTTTCGGCGTTTTTCTTCATGTTTTGCATTGCAGAGCACAGATAAAAGGGTATATTTGCAAATAATACGTATAACCGTTAAAAAAGGAGGAGAATATGAAAGCAATGAATTTTGTGATTGGCTTCATCAGCGGTGCTGCTATAGGAGCCACCTGCGGACTGCTCTTTGCCCCCGAGAAGGGAAGCGACCTGAGAGAAAAGATTGCCGAGGCTCTGCGTAAGCGCGGAATCCGCTTGAACCGCCAGGAGATGGCCAATCTGGTGGATGAGATTGCCGAAGAAATCAAATCGTCACAGGACACCGACGAATAAGCCAGCACATGCCTGACAAGACAAATGCCGCACCCGACGGCCAGGATCTGCACACGCTCACCGAGGAAGTGAAGCGTTACCTGCAGCTGCAGAAGCGCTATCTGGCGCTCAATGCTGTGGAGAAGGTGACGCGTCTGCTCTCGGCTGTGGCTGTGGCAGTGGTATGCCTCATGCTGGGTGCCATGGTGCTCTTCTTTGCCCTCTATGCTCTGGCCTGGTGGGCAGGCGCTCTGCTGGGCAGCGTGGCCACTGGCTTCATCATAGTGGCAGTTCTGCTCATGGTGATGGCCATTGTCTTCTATTGCCACCGACAGCAGTGGGTGGTGCAGCCGCTGGCCCGCCTGATGGCAGGACTGTTCCTCGACAACGACTACGAAGAGGAGGAGGAAAGCGATGAGTAGGTTATCAGCAAGCCCCGACGTACTGAGGTCTATCCGCAAGCAGAAGAGTATGCTGCGGAAGGAGATAGCCACCTCGCAGACCCTGATAGCCGCCCACGCGCGGTCCTTGGTATCGCCCGTGGCAAGGATAAGCCGGCAGGGGCACAGCGTGAGCCAGTTTGTGGCTCGTGGAATGGCCATCTTCGAAGGTGTGCGCATAGGACTGCGAGTGGTGCGGGCAGCACGCTCTCTGTTCGGGCACAAGAAGCGAAAATAGACAGGCAAAATCATAAACGGAGACCAGGAGGTGCATCAGGCGCTTCCTGGTCTCTGTGTTTTCCGGGGGTGGAAGGGAACAGCGGGAAGCCAGGGAGTGCCATCCCCCTTCCGAAGAAGTTACACTTCTCCTCATCTTCCACCCGAACGCAGGGGAAGCAGAAGGCCTTTTTCACGAAAAGTTTCTTCCCTTCAAAAATCTATACATTTTGATACAGGAGAACAAAGAAAAGCTTTCTTACACTTTGGAAGAAGACCACTACTCCATTCCCACTATCCCCCAAGCCCGACGGCAACCAGCCGCGAGCCTCATCGGAGCCTTATGGGGATGAAAGGGAGAAGCGGCACAAGTCCGCTGCAAAGCCACACGAAAGAGGGACGGAAAGCAAAGGACAATCATTTCACCACTGCTCATAATTCCTCCCAGCACCACAAAAACTCTTATCAAGATACTGGTGAAATCTCCGTTTGCAGCCTTTGGATGCACATACGCAGCCTTCGGATGGCCATCCAAAGGCTTTGGATGCACGTACCAAGGCTTCGTACGAAGATTGCAGTACGCTGCGTGAACAATTGCAGCACGCTGCACAAGCAATCGCAGCACGCTGCAAACAGGACTGCACCGCGCTACGGGAATCGCCTCATCCTTTTGGAGGCATTCACTCATTCCCGTCAGACTGCCGCAGAACTCTGCAAGAACGCAGGCGAAAGCAGGAGTCAACTGCCCAGCCCACCCTTTGCGAAGCGAAAAGAAAACAGGAGCACTGCACCAGGAAATCCTTTTCGCAGCAAGAAACACCCTCCTGCCCAGAGGAGAAGAGCCCTTCCAATACAAAAGAAAATGGGCCTGCCGCAGGGGAAGGTGCGGAAAGCCCATCTGTGGGGAGAAGCCTCCGGTATGCTGCGAGAGGCTGTTTGCTTGCAGGGAAAGAAACCTGCGGGAGCGGAAACTAACGGGTCTGGTAGTCTATCATGCGGGCAATGGCTCGCTGGCAGACGGGGCAGAACTCGGGAGCCTCGTTGATCTTCATGCGGCATTCCTGGCTTGGACGGAACACGCCTTTGGACTGATAGCCGCCACCCTCATACACGCCCACGGCGGTGTAGAGGTTCTTGCCGCTGGGCTTGGTGGGAATCTTGGCCTTGGCAGGCATCATGTCGGCCCACTTGGAAGAGAAATCCACCAGGGTGGTCAGGTTGGGTTCCCAAGGTTCGGTATCGGCCGGATAGGTGGATTCATACTGGTCATCGTAGTAATACTCGTCGCCCAAACCAGCGAAACTGTGGCCAAACTCGTGCACCACCACCGGCTTGCAACTGGGATGATGGGCAGCCGAAAGCAGGTAGCTGTTGAAGATGCCGCCCCCGCCATAGTTGTCCGTATTGGCCAGGATGACGATATGCTCATAGGGGATGCCCGACAAGAGGTCGTGCAGACGCTTGAGGTGGAGCGTGGTGAGATAGCGCTGGCTGTAGAAGGTGTCGAAATGGCTGTCGGCGGCAGTACGCTTCCACACACCCTGATGGGGGATGCTCACGCCGCTGTCGGTGGATGGGGAATAGACGGCAACGAAATTGAAGCGGTCGGCCATCGAGCGGAACGGTTCGTGGGAAAGCATAGCGCCGATGCTTTCCTCACAGTCGCGGCGGAATACGTCCATCTCATCCTGGCGGTAGCCTTCGGCCACGAATGCCACATCTATCTTCTCGCGGCTGTCACCCGAGCGGCGCAGGTATTCCCACTTTTGTCCCTCCTGCACGGGACGGATGAGGATATCCTGGGGATTCACGCGATGCTTCAGGCTGCTGCGCACCTGCCTGTGGGTGTCGAAGAGGGTGACTGTGACATCAACCGTCTGCTTGGGCATGGGCACCAGGAAGACGTTCTCGAAGGATTTGCTCACCCTGGTGGCCTCCTCGGTAGATTGCCACTCCTGGAAGAGGGTGCTGAAAGAATGGCGGTAGAGCACCACTCCCGTGGTATCGCTCACGGTTATCTGTCCGTTGCCCTGCAACAAGAGGCTGTCCATGTTAACACGGCGGCCAAACCAACCTTCGCTCTGCCGCATCTCGTCGAGATAGATTTGCTGCTGATGGTTGTTGCCGCTGAAGGTGTAGTCGAGCCTGAGTGTACGGTCGAGGAAGTGTTGGTCAAAACTCTGGGCACGGCACACGCCTGCAATTCCCAGAAAAACTGCGGCCAGCATGAGAGCCGCTGTTCTTGTTCGCATGTCTGATTCTGTTTTTTAATGAAAAAGCGCCGCGCGGGGATGCTGCCACCGCGCTACACCACCATACCGCTCAGAGGCGGCTCATAAACCGTTCTCTATCCACCACGAAGCGCAGATGGGTGCCTTCGCCAAGCAGGTTGCCTGCCTGGTCATGAGCCTCTACACGGAAGGTGAGCTTGCGCCCATCGGCCTGTGTGAGTGTGGCTGTAGCGGTCACCGTAGCACCCTTGGGGGTGGGCATGAGATGGCTGCTGCTGATATGCCCGCCTACTGTGGTGCTGCCCTGGGGCAACTCGCCGGCTACTGCCAGCATGGCTGCATTCTCCATGAGAGCCAGCATGGCGGGTGTGGCCAGCACGGGCAGATCGCCGCTGCCCAGGCTTACGGCTGTCTTTTCATCGGTCACCTCCAGCGTGGAGGTGTGGGTTAGTCCTATGTTCATTCTGTCTTTCCTTTTACCTTAAATATGTCTCGTACATTATTCCAACGGCTCACGCACGCTCTTTTGGCCATTCTCTCGTGCTCTTTCTGCGAAACGCGAATCTGCTTTTGGCCTTTCTCATGCGCTCCTTCTGTGAAATGCGAATCTGCTTTGGCATTTCTCATGCGGTCCTTCTACGAATTGTGCCGAACGCCTCAATGACTCATGTGCGACATCTCAATGATGCATGCACTCCATTATTATAATGTACGCGCGATACCTTATTATTATACACGCGCGAGGGAAGCCGTGGTAATCCCCCCAGAGGAGAAATGCGGCTTCATCTGCGCTTATCGTTTGCCTGTACCTGAGTGAGTGCTTACAGCAGGCTGTTACGCCTGGCCAAGGGGTCGCCCTCGGTATTGGCACGCTCGTGGCAGTCGCCCTCGGGCGTCACCTCTATCACCTTACCGTTGCGGCACACAACCAATGACAGACGTGTGCGGCCGGCTCTCTCCCACAAGCGATGGTGGGCCAACTGGATGCCTTCGTCGATGCGACGCTGCATCCTGCGTATCTCCTTATCTGTCATGATTGCTTGTCCTCCTCTGTTCGTCCATACTTTTCCTGAAGTTCACGGAACCTCTCTTCCTCCAGAATCTCCACATTCTTGTCTCCGCAGCCACAGGCCAACTTCACCGCAGGGCAGTCGCTGTTGTCATAGAGCGCCCAATAGTCGCACACGGGCATGTATAGCTGGAAGAGGTTCTGCAGCCCTGCCTCGTAACGACGGCAGATGACATCCACGGGGATGTTGTGTCCGCCCATGCTCACACGCCTTGCCACACGCTTGACAGCCTGCTCGGGTGAGTCAAGCATGAAGAAGACGAGGGTGACAAAATAGCCTCTCCGCTGCGCCTGCTGTATGAGCTTGACGTAGGAACGGGTGGCCAGAGTGGTCTCGAAGGCGAATGTCTCGCCCTCCTTGAGCAAATGGATGATGCGGTCTATCATCAGGCGACCGGCCTGGATGGCCACTCCCTCGGGGTTGAAGGGCGAAATGCCTGCCGCTATTTCATCGGCATTGACAAACTCCCTACAGTTAAGCATCTCGGGCAGCATAGTGAACGAGGCGGTGGTCTTTCCAGCCCCGTTGCAGCCCGCAATGATGTACAGGTTCATGTTCTTCTGCTCCATACTATTCCATTTTATATAAAGCGTTATAACTATTCTCTCTCTTCTCGCGCTCGGGAAACGGCTCTTGGTGCTACGAGAGCAACTCTCGATGCTCCGTTGAGCAGTTGCTGATGCCCCCGGAAGCGGCTCTTGGTGCTCTGTGGAGGCGGTTGCTGATGCCCATGGAAGCGGCTCTTTGTGTTCCGTGGAGAGCCTTTTGAGTGCTCAGAAGGTGTAAATACTCACGTAGCCCAACCTTTCCAAAAGTTTTTTTTGCTTCTCTCCAAGGCTTTTCGACCTCATCTCGAAGCATTTTCCACCTCTTTTCAAAGGCTCATTTGAACCTCTTTTAGAAGATTCCGTGCCTCTTCCAGAAGCGTTTCTGCCTCAGCTTGAAGACCTTTCCGCCTACTTCCAAGACTTCCGAAAGTCTATTTTCAAGAACTTCCAAGCCTCAGTTTGAAGCGTTTCAGCCTAAGTTTGAAGACCTTTCCTGCCTATTCCCAGGCCTATTCTGAGCCTCACTTCAAGAACTTCCGAATCGCTTCCCGAAGCCTTACGGCCTCTTTTCCATCCTCATTTGAGCCTCTTTCCAAAGGCTTTTCCAAGTTCTAACCGAAGAGTTGCAGTCTCTTTTTGAGCCTTTTCAGCCACATCCCAAAGGCTTCACAAGCCTCCTTTCAGAAACTTCACAAGCCCATTTCTAAAGCCTCACAAGCCATTTTCTAAAGCTTCACAAGCCCATTTCTAAAGATTTGCAACCTCTTTCCAGAGGCTTTCAAGCCTTTTTTCCAGAGGCTTCCAGCCTTGCTTCGAGCCTCCCAAAGCCTTTTTCTGGCCTTTTCCCCTTACTCCTTGCGTCGGCGCGGACGTTTCTGCGGTTCGGGTTCTGGCCCCAGAAGATCCGGACGCAGGCGGCGTGTGCGCTCTATGCTCTGCTGCAACTGCCATTCCTTTATCTTGGCCTCGTGGCCAGAAAGCAGGATGTCGGGCACCTTCCAGCCCTTGTAGTCGGCCGGTCGGGTATAGACAGGCGCCTCGAGCAGATTGTCCTGGAAGCTGTCGGAAAGGGCGCTCTGCTCGTCACCAATGGCTCCAGGCAGCACACGCACGATGGCATCGGCCATGACGGCAGCTGCCAGTTCGCCTCCTGTGAGCACGTAGTCGCCTATGCTCACCTCTTTTGTGATGAGGTGCTCGCGTATGCGGTAGTCGATACCCTTGTAGTGTCCGCACAGGATGATGAGGTTCTCACAGAGCGAGAGGCTGTTGGCCATGGGCTGGTCAAAGCGCTCTCCGTCGGGAGCCGTGAAGATAATCTGGTCGTAGTGACGCTCTGCCGTGAGAGCGCTGATACAGCGGTCGATGGGCTCACACTGCATTACCATGCCGGCCGAACCGCCAAAGGGGTAGTCATCCACCCTCCTCCACTTGTCGAGCGTGTAGTCTCTCAGGTTGTGGATATGAATCTCCACCAGCCCCTTCTTCTGGGCACGACCCAGGATGGACTCCTTCATGAAACCCTCGATGAGCGGGGGCAATACCGTGATGATGTCTATTCGCATAAGCCTATGATTTCCTTAACACTGCTGAAGCCGTGACGCTCCAGATACTGGTCAATACCCTGTGCAACCTTGGCACTAATGGCAGGATCAACGAAATTGGCTGTTCCAATCTCCACCGCCGAGGCTCCTGCCAGCAGGAACTCCACGGCATCGGTGGCCGAACTGATGCCTCCCAAGCCCACCACAGGTATCTTCACGGCATGAGCCACCTGCCACACCATGCGCAGGGCAACAGGCTTCACGCAGGGGCCGCTCAGTCCGCCCGTACCGATGCTGAGCACACGCTTGCGGCGCTCGGCATCGATGGCCATGCCCATGAGCGTATTGATGAGACTCACCGCATCGGCTCCCTCGGCCTCGGCAGCCATGGCGATATCGGTGATGCTGGTCACATTGGGCGAGAGTTTGACAATAAGCGTCTTGTCATACGCCGCACGTACAGCACGCACCACACTGGATGCTCCCTCTACCGAAGTGCCGAAGGCCATTCCGCCGTGCTTGACGTTCGGACAGGAGATATTCAGCTCGATGGCATGGATATGCTCCAGTTCGCCCACACGTCGGGCGCATTCGGCATAGTCCTCAGGACTGTTGCCCGACACGTTCACCACCACCTGGGTGGGCAGCGACTGCACCTGGGGATAGATATGAGTGCAGAAGTAATCCACGCCCTTGTTCTGCAACCCCACGCAGTTGAGCATCCCCTGAGGCGTTTCGGCCATACGGGGATAGGGGTTGCCCTCGCGTGGATGCAGGGTGGTACCCTTCACGATAATGCCTCCCAGCTGACTGAGGTCAACCAGGTCAGCGTACTCGAGGCCGTAACCAAACGTGCCGCTGGCGGTCATCACGGGATTCTTGAGCGTGAGACTGCCTATATGTGTTGTCAAATCTGCCATTTCAACTTCTCTATATCAAATACTGGACCTTCCTTGCACACACACACGTGACCCTCGTCGGTATCCTCCACACAGCAGAGGCAGGCACCCAGTCCGCAGGCCATCATATTCTCGAGACTCACCTCGCAGGCAACCTGCGCCTGGCGGGCAAAACGTGCCACAGCCACCATCATAGGCTTGGGACCGCACACGCTGATGCGGGTGAAGCGCTCGGCAGCAAGCAGGCTGTGCTGGGTGACAAAGCCTCGCTCGCCCTCGGAACCGTCCTCAGTGGTCACAAACACACGTCCTACACGACGGAACTCGTCCATCTGCAGCAAATCGTCCTTGCTGCGGGCACCCAGCAGGAATGTAGGCTCTACGCCCATCTCGCACATGCGCAGTCCGGCATAGAGCAGAGGAGCCACTCCCACTCCGCCTCCCACCAGCAGAGGATGCTCATCGGCCTGGGCGGGCATAGTGAATCCGTTGCCCAAGGGGAGCACCACATTAAGCGTATCGCCTGCTCCGAGCAGCGCCAGATGACGTGTCCCTTCGCCTGCCAGACGCACCAGGAGCCACAGTTCGTTGGCCTCCCTATCTACATTATGAATGCTGATGGGGCGGCGCAGATAGGTAGAGGGGCTGTTATCTACCCTCACCTGCACAAACTGGCCGGGCTTCATCTCGGGCAGAGGCCCGTTGGGATCGGTGAGTCTGAGCAGTACATTGCGCTCGTTGATATGCCTCACCTCCACCACCCGAAGGTCAAGAATGTATTTCTTCATTGTTTCTCTTTATGCTTTATTACGTATCTGACTGCAAATATAGCGTTTTTTTTCGAGTCCCTCGCTTTGCGAGGAGGAAAAGCATAGGTCTCGCTGCGTGAGAAGTACAAAAGGAAGAGCGAAGGGTGAAGAGCATAAAGCAAAACCAGCCAAAGCCACTTTCCCTGCGCAGTAAAGCTGTTCAGCAAAGGACAAACTCCTACAGCCCCGCCTTTAGCCAAGGGAGATAAAGCGGGACAAAATCCTGCACCGCCCCTCTGGAAGCCCTTTGAACAAGATTCCAATGACCTGCAGAAAGGACTCCTCTATCACCCTAAATCGGCCGAACCTATACCTTATATACTATAAGTCTGCATCCGCTCAGGACGGAGAGAATATCTCAAAAGTATCGTCATCGAAGAAGACACGAATCTCCACTATTCTGCGCTTCGGCTTGTTGAGGTTTTTTACCGTATCACGCAACTCGCTCAGGAGAGGTGCCACCGCCGCTACCGACTCGGGCGTCTGTTCGGGGAAGGATAAGGAGGGTTGCTCACCAGCCTGGACAGGCGCCTCTGTGCCCTCAGGAGAGGCTGACGCATACATATCACCTTCACCGAACATGAGCCAGTTGATGCTGACCTCGGGGAAGAAGGTGTGAACTGCCTGCACCAGATTGTTGGTTGGCTTGGTACGGCCATTAAAGATACTCGAAAGCGTTCCCTCTGCCACACAAAGCTTGGCGGCAAACTCCTTCTGGGTTAGACCCAGCGTTTTCATCAACTGAAATATGCGATCCTTCATCTTTTTCTCGTTTTTAGGGGTCTCTGGGAGCCCCTTTCGTTTTCTAAACCGAGTGCAAAGATACAGAAAGAAATTCGCTTTTACAAACTTTCAGAAATGTAGATTTCATAAATCCAAACCAACAAAACTACACGGGCATGAATTTCAATTTGGATTTGTATATTTAGATTTCCGTACGTATGCACAAGTCTGAATACGAAAGGTCGGCTTTATCAACTTAAATCTTCATTCTTTTGCATCCATGCCCTTAACTATTGGGTTTTCAGTAGTTAATGCGACGCAAGCCAACTCACGCGGTGCAAGAATCGGTATTTTTTACGTTCTATTACATATATTCAGCCTGTCACGTGCATATATTCATCGTATAAGTCTGAGTTTTTGTGTGTTATTCGTTTATGCATCAGAGTGCATAAAATTCTTTTCGAGTTTCACATTTCCAAATGCGGATATGCAAATTCACAAATATTAGGCCATACTTAAGATTTGTGTTTACAAATTTGAATTTGAGTTAAATTCACAATTTGAAATCCAAAACCGCACAATTCAAAATTCAACTTTATAAATTCAAATTCCTGAAGAGGGGTAGAAAAAGGCAGAAAAGGGTGATTTCGGCATGGCTGCGAAATCTGCCTACGAGGGGGCGAGAGAAAGATTTTGAGCGATTCTCAGAGCATGAAAAAAGTGCGCAAATGCCTATTTCACAAGCCGTGAGGGGGCATTTGCGCACGTATGATACAGACTCTAATCTGGAAAGGAAATCAATGAAGAATGAAGAAAATGAGGTCCTGCAGGAGTTCTCCATCGGGAGTTTTGCCTCCCTCAAGACCCTTGCTGCGCGCATCCGTCTTGCGGATTTCGGCTAGAATGAGCATCGTCTTCACTCCAGAATAATTGGTCAACGCCGGCATGATGTCCTGGCGTACTTTCCAGTCGGGCTTCTCAAGCCATGCCCCCACTCCCCTCTCACTTCGGTCGGGAGCATAATAGGCCACCATGATGTCTGAAAAAAATGTAAAGAGATTTGTCAACGTCCGCTGGAGCGCAAAGCTGCGCGGATTGCCCTGATAGTACTTCACTATCTGAGCCGCGCGAAGCATGTCGCGATGGGCCAGAGCAGCCTGCAGTTCGAAGTCGTTGAACTCGCGGCTCACACCCGTCTGCTGCTCCACGAGCGATGCCGTCACCACCTGTTCGCCTGGAGCAACAGCCAGCACCAGTTTGTCCATCTCGCCCGCCAGACGGCAGAGGTCGGCACCCACGTGCGAAGCAAGCATCTGCACAGCCTGCTGGTCGATGCCCAGTCCGCGACGCTTGAGGTAACGCGTGATGAAGGGCGGAAGCTGGCGGTCATACACCCTCTTGCTCTCATACACCACACCCACGCGCTGCAGACTCTTGAACACGCCCTTACGCCCGTCCAGCTTGCCGTGCTTGTGACAGAAGACGAGCACGGTGGTGGGATTGGGCTGCTTGAGATAGTCCTCCAGCGCATCGAGCGAGCGCAAAGCCTGTGCCTCACGCACCACCACCACCCTTCTGTCGGCCATCATGGGATAAGCCTGAGCCAGCTCCACCACCTGCGCGATGGTGGTGTCGGCACCATAGACGATATCCAGATTGAAATCCCGCTCCTCGGGCTTGAGCAGGGTGTTGGTGAGGAATTCCCCAAGCTCGTTGATATAATAGTCCTCCTCACCCATCAGATAATAGACAGGCGCCACGCGCCCTGCACGCACATCACGCACCACATCCTCGGCGGTCGGACTCTTTGCTGCTTCTGCCATAAGCTTGCTTTTTATCCTTACTTATCCTTTATTCCTTATTTATAATATATGCTTCCCTGGGCTTCCTGGTTTTCTATAAAAGACAGACACCACGCGTTCCGCCACCACTTCAGCATACGCGGGCACGGAATTTCCTCAATCTCCCGAAAGAGAAAGCGGCCGAGACTGCCATCCAAGCAAGCCCTTGAACCAGCCCGGAAAAGCCATCTTGACCCAACCCAAAAAGCAAGCCATCAAGCAAACTTTTGGGTAAATCCTCAGAAAGCAGCCTTAGAACAATTCCGAAAGTCCGCCTTTTGGGGCAAACTCCCAAGCCTGCCCTCAGTCCTGCCAATCATTCAGTTCGATGAAATCACACCGTAAAACCTATCAAAGCTCTATCCCGAGGACATCCAGCCAAAACCTTCAGCCAGGGGACAAGCCCATCTTGGGCCTTGGTTTAGTAGTCGAACTTCAGATGGCGTACGGTCTTCTTCTGCTGCTTGATCATCTCCAGCGACTGGATGCCCACCTCCACGTGCTTCTTCACGTAGGCCAGCGTCACCTGGCGGTCGCTCTCGCTGGTCTTCACGCCATCGGGAGTCATGGGATTGTCACTCACCAGGAGCAACGCCCCCGTGGGGATATGGTTGGCAAACCCGCAGGTGAAGAGTGTGGCCGTCTCCATATCCACAGCCATGGCACGTGTGGTGCGCAAGTACTCCTTGAAGCGCTCGTCATACTCCCACACGCGGCGGTTGGTGGTATATACGGTACCCGTCCAGTAGTCCATCCCCAAGTCGCGGATGGAACTCGACACGGCACGCTGCAGCATGAAGGCCGGCAGCGCAGGCACCTCGGGCGGGAAGTAGTCGTTGCTTGTTCCCTCGCCACGTATTCCGGCTATGGGCAGTATCAGGTCGCCCTTCTGAGTCTTGCTGCTTATGCCCCCGCACTTGCCCAGAAAGAGGCAAGCCTTGGGACTGACGGCACTCAGGAGATCCATGATGATGGCGGCATTGGGACTGCCCATGCCAAAGTTGATGATGCTGATGCCGTCGGCCGTGGCTGTACGCATGTTCGACGTATAGTCGGGCTTCTCCACTCCGAATTTCTCACAGAAGATATCCACATAATTGTTGAAGTTGGTGAGCAGGATATACTCGCCGAAGTCCTCCAACGCATGTTTGGTGTATCTGGGCAACCAGTTCTCCACTATTTCTTGTTTCGTCTTCATAACTTTCTCAATTGCCTATTTAACGAGCAAAGTTAGCATTTCTTTCCGTCAAGTTGAAACGTTCTGCCATTTTTTGATACCTTTGCGCCCAAAGAACACGCTATGGAGACTCTCAACCTGCCCAAGGCCGACCTTCGGCTCTGCACCACAGGCGGGCGCATGATGGTGCTTGACCCCCTGCGCCGCAAATACGTGGCACTCACTCCCGAGGAGTGGGTGAGGCAGCATTTCATCCATTTCCTCATCACCCACAAGGGCTATCCCGCAGGGCTTATCGCCAACGAGATGGCCATCACGGTGGGCACCACACGCAAGCGCTGCGACTCGGTGGTCTTCGGCCGGCAGGCCCAGCCGCTGATGATAGTGGAATACAAGGCACCGCACATCGCCCTCACACAGAAGGTCTTCGACCAGATAAGCCGCTACAACATGCGTCTGCACGTGGACTGGCTCATAGTGAGCAACGGACTCCAGCATTATTGCTTGCATATGGACTACGAGCACAACACCTACCACTTCATGCCCGACATTCCCGCCTATGGGGAACTCTGACCGCCACGCTCCATTTCGTCCCAAATGCGCTCCAAGAGGAGGATGCGAATCTCGGCTTATGGATTGGAGCAAACACATATTTAACCGATGGGGATTTTGTGAACACAAATTTAGGTTTACGGTTTTATCGAACACGAATTCCGCGAATTTAACGAATAGCAGAAGAGAGATTTGAGCAAAGGAGTTCCCCCTCTTCTAGGGAAAACTTCCTCTGAGAATCACATATTCCGCACCTCCAAGTCCCCTATCCACGGATTCCCGATTCTCGCAGGGAGAAGGAAGAAATGCCCCAAGCGGTCTCAAAGACACAACCTCTTTGAACCCCAAATCGGTCGTACATTTGCACAGTTCAATATCATTGAATAGATTTGGCTTCTCCTTTTTTCTTATGAGCGCAATTAGAATAGTCTGTCTGTATATAGTTAGTTCATAAACGCTGGGGCTCACCCGATGCTCCTGTTATCTAAATGCAAGTTTGCGATGAGCCTACGAGAGGAATAAGCTATAACGAAGAATAGAAAGTCGAGCAAAAAGGAAGCACATTTGCTGCTCTTTCTGCTCGATTTCGTTTTTTTCTTTAATTTCGGTAGTTTTTTACTCGCCATTTTACATCTATATAGTTCGCATATACGAGCAAGCTTATCAGTTTCGTTAACCACAACCTCAAGCGCTTCTTCATCCGTGATATTGAAAACTCTTGTGATGGCAGCAAGCAGTTCAAGGATGGCTCCCCATTTCCCATCGCTGATGGTAATTTCGGGACGGCACCTCTGCCTGGCAGCCGCTGAGGAGCTGCGCAAGATAGGCCTGGGAGAGGGAAGCGGAGGCTGCAAGCTTCCAATCTTCCAAATCTGACAGTTTGGACAGTTTGGACAATTAGTGTTCATCATGACAAAATCCTCTTTTATAGACTATATAACTATTTATATATTAAATAGATATATAGGAAGATGGGAAATTGTCATCCCATGAAATGCAACTGTCCAAACTGTCCACTGTCCAAATTGGAAGGTTCCTTTTAACCCTAATGTCCCTATAAAATGTTAATAGCCAATAGTTTAACACACCGACAAACAAGACAGATGTGGAATATAACATCAGCAAATCCACCCATCCAGGCATGCCAAACCTGGGCTGAGGCACGAAATATATGCTGTTTTTGCTCTCAAAAGTCCCAAAAGACATGCACCTGCCCATCGTTCCAAAACTTTTCTCTCTCCTGGAATCGCACGCAAGTGGCGCAAAATTCATGCGTCCCGACCAAAAATGGGAGGAAATGTGCGGCATGATGGGCAATCTGATGGCAGATAGGCGGCGCAGGAAAGGGCAAACTGTCATGGCTGGTGGAAGCCCTCTGCCGCGACTTCCGACAGCACGAGGAGAAGGAGGAGCTCACGAAGCTGGGTGCACGCACCCTATACCTCAACATGCCCAAGGTGGAGATGACCGACCAAGTGTGCGACGGCTACCGAAAGACCGCCAAGCGGATCGCCTCACGCGAGGTAAGGCTCACAGCGCCTCACCTGGGCGAACCGTGAGGAAGCTCGGGCTGCCGAACAGCATGTGAAATCGTACTGAATCGTACTGTAACGTACTGAATCGTATGATTGCCGCGTGCGCTTGTCGTACCTTTGTCGTGTGATTGGAAAGCGCGCAGAAAATCACTTCCTCAGTAGGGAAAAAATATTTTTCTAACTGGAGAGATAATTTTGAATTAAGAACGGAACGAATTAAGAATTTAGGGGAATTAAGAATTAGGAATTAAGAATTTTGAGTTGAAGCAGGAATTGGGGGGCAGGAACGGCTTCCCCAGAACCTGAAAAGAGACAAAAGGAGGAACAGGAAATGAAGACAGGAATGAGATTGAACGACGGCATAAGGGACTTCCTCTCTCCCCATCGTGGACATCAAGGAAGAGCTCAAGCGTGTGCACCCATACAGTTCACCGGCTATGACCGCAACGGAAAGCTGGTGAAGAACGTCACCTCCGACAACAAGGGCGATGTGGAGAATCACGGTTCTAATGACCGATTGGGGTTTATCGAACACGAATTCCGAATTTAATGAATAGCAAGAGAGAGATTTGAATGATGGAAAAGAAGCTCCCCCTCCCCGGAGAAGTCCTCTCTGAGAGTCACCAATTCCGCACCCCCAAGCCCCCTATCCACGGATTCTCGATTCTCGCAGGGAGAAGCGTCCGAAGTGCTCTTGAAGACACAATCCCTGAGAATCGAGAATTCTGAGCCGCCTGACCCTCTCGTCACAAATTCTCAATTCTCGCGAGGAGAGGGAAACAAGAAGCCTCCAAGGCACTCCAAAATAACGCAGCCTCTGAGAATCGAGAATTCAGAACCGTCTGCCCTCTCCTCCATAAATTTCAAATTCTCGCGAGGAGAGGAAAGAGAAGACAGAAGCGTCCAAGATGCTCCAAAAGCTACTTCCCTGGTGCGCGTGTGGTGTGGTAGTGCGTAATCAAGACGGACACAGCCAGGCAAAGCGCGCGCCCGCGTATATATATAATGTGTAAAAGAGAAGGCAAAAGAAAGCGAATATGCGTTCTATTCTTTTTGATAAGCGAATAAATGTACTACCTTTGCTGTGTTCAAACAAAGGAAATATACAAGTAACAGAAGAAGAAAAAAGGGTGCCACCTTTGGCATCATCGCAAAAATAACATCACATTTTTTATATACATATAATTATGGCAACAATGAGATTAAAAGAGACACAGGCGGAAACGATGAAGGCACAGTTATCCGATCTCTTGATTTCAATTTCCTGGGCTGACTTGGCGAATCGTTATTTTAACCGCTCCAGTTCGTGGCTTTATCACAAGTTGGACGGTATCGACGGAAACAAAAAGCCAACAGCCTTTACAGATGAGGAGCGCGAACAGTTGCGCGGTGCTCTCATTGACCTGAGCGACAGAATACGTCGTGCAGCCGACAGCATACAATAAGGAAGCCCCGGCTTTATATATAATATCCATCCGTATTCCCTCAGAAAGCGCTAACTTTGCATGAGTGGTGCACCCATGGGAGGGTGCTCGGTCATTCACACTTTTACACATCTGTTTTTATCTGAAGATATGAAGAAGATACTCTCCCTGCTCTGGCATGCCTATATCGGCAGCCCCCTCATCGCACGCATCGCTTGCGGAATAGTCATTGGTGCGACACTCGCGCTGGTCTGCCCTGGCATGGACGGCCTATCCACCCTGGGCCAGCTGTTTGTGGGAGCGCTCAAGGCTGTTGCACCCATTCTGGTGGCTGTGCTGGTGACGGCTTCGGTGGCCAAGGCAGGCGAGGGGCTGGGCAAGCGCTTCGGCATGGTGATATCCCTATATCTGGCCAGCACGCTTATAGCTGCCATGGTGGCTGTGGGCGCTTCGCAGATGTTCCCCGTGCCGCTTACGCTCAGCGGAGTGGATGGCATGGAAGCATCGGCACCCGGAGCGCTCCACGAGGTGATAGGCAACCTCCTGCTGGGGCTGACGAGCAACCCCGTGGAGGCAGTCAGCTCGGCCTCCTATCTGAGCGTGCTCTTCTGGAGCATCATCATGGGACTGGCGCTCAAGAAGTCGGGAGCCGTGCAGGCCATCGAGGTGACAAGGCAGCTGGCTCAGGCCGTGTCGGTGGTGGTGCAATGGATTATCCAACTGGCTCCGCTGGGCATCCTGGGACTGGTATATACTTCGGTGGGCGAGAGCGGACTGGAGATTTTCCGCTCCTACGGCCAACTGGTGCTCCTGCTCATAGGCTGCATGCTGATGGTGATGCTGGTGGTCAACCCCCTCATCAGCGCCTGCCTGCTCGGGCGCAGCCCCTACCCGCTCCTGTGGAGGTGCCTCAGGGAAAGTGCCGTGAGCGCCTTCTTCACCCGCTCGTCGGCTGCCAACATACCCGTCAACATGTCGCTCTGCAAGCGTCTGGGCCTCGATGAGGACTTCTACTCGGTGAGCATCCCGCTGGGGAGCACCATCAACATGGACGGAGCAGCCATCACCATCACCGTGATGAGTCTGGCGGCCTGTCATGCCGTGGGCGCCGAGGTGTCGGTGGCAAGCGCTGTGGTGCTGAGCATACTGGCCACCCTGGGTGCCTGCGGAACATCGGGCGTGGCTGGCGGTTCGCTGCTGCTCATCCCCATGGCATGCGCACCCTTCGGCATCGGGGGCGATGTGGCCATGCAGGTGGTGGCCATCGGCTTCATCATAGGAGTAATACAGGACTCCATGGAGACGGCCCTCAACTCCAGCAGCGACGTGTTCTTCACCGCCACGGCCGACCTGTACGCACGCAAGCAGAAGGGGCAGAAACAGGCCGCAGAGTGAAGCAATTGCATAGGAGCGGGGAGAGAACCTTCCACCGTCTGTCTCCCGGCAAGAGAAAAACCAGCCGACCGGAAGCCCTCAGCCCCTACTGGAAAGCGCTGTTGTAGGTTCGCCCATTGGCATTTTACAGGTAAAAGATTGGCACAAAAGCGGCTTTTCCTTACCTTTGCTCTTACAGAAAGAGAATTTACATTACTAACACAACAATTCAAGAATCCATCCTATGAGAACAATCACAAGAATGGCATCCCTGCTGCTCATACTGGCGGCAGGATTCAGTTGGATTGCCTGCGGCGACGAACCACCCGCACCCGCAGGCGGAGGAGAGACACCCGAAGAGCCGGGAGGAGGAAATGAAGAACCCGAGGACACCCTTTCGGAACAGGAGAAGGAATTCCTGCAGATAGAGTTCGACTCGCCCACCGAGGCCGATGCCGACAACGGCTTTGCTGCCACCGTACGCTTCACGCTCCAGGGAGAAAGGCTGCCCAGAGGTGTGGCCGACTGGGGTGTGGCGGTAAGCGTGAACCGCGAGAATCTGGAAAAGAGGCCCGAGCAATGGATAAGCACCCTGGTCACAGGCAAGGAATTGCCCATCAGCAACTTCAACATACTCACTCTGAAGGGACTTTATGGCAAAGAGACCTACTACTGCCGCCCGTATATCCAGAGCCAGGAGGGAACCATGAAATGGGGCGGAATAGCCCGCTTCACCACCCCCGAAGAGGTATTCTTCATCAGCCAGAAGGATAGCAGTTCCAATTCCATCATGGAGGGAACAGCCACCATCGAGACCAACGCCTCGAGCGCAGTCCTGGAAAGCCGCTTCCAGAAGGTGGAGGCCAAACTGGTGGATGTGAGTCTGGACAAGTCGCAATTCAGTCTGAACTACTACGAGACGGAGCCCTCGGGCGTGAACCACCACTCTCTGAAGTGGCTGTCCGAAGATATGCTCCAGGTCAGCTTCACCCGTCTCCCGCCCCAGGCTTCGGTAAGTTTCAAGGTGGCCATCGAGTGTGACGGCGTGCAGAAGTATCTCTCGCCCACCTATCTCGTCACCTCCAGGGAACTGCCCGAGACGGGAATGGTGGACTTGGGACTGGCGGTCCATTGGGCGGCATGCAATCTGGGAGCCTCATCGCCATGGGACACAGGCTCCTACATGACCTTCGATGAAGCCCAGGCTGCTGACGAGGCCGACGGTTCCTGGCGCCTGCCCAACGAGAGCGACATCACCCAACTGGCCAACCGATGCCAGTTCATCCCGGTTTCTCTGGACAATATGAGACGAGGAATGCTGGTTGTGGGCTTCAAGAACAGCATCTTCCTGCCCTATGGCGAAACCGGTGAAGACCAAGCGGAAAGCAGCGGCTTCCATACAGGCTACTACTGGACAGGCGATGAATACTACAGTACAACTTCCCCCACCGACAAATCCCGCGCCTGGTCGCTCCGCCTTTACGGAATGACCGAACAGGGCGACAACCGCGTATCAAGGGTGGAACTGATGAAGAAGTACCATCTGAACGTTCGCCCGGTCTGCCCCCGGGACTGACCCGCACCCGCGTGCAACACCCATCCAAGCCCGCTGCCAGAGCCACCCAAGCGCCCTGCAGCGGGCTTTCCATTGCCCTTCATCCTTCCCAGGAGCCTCCTCACGCGCGCACGCGTATATTAAATACAAGGTGTAGAGGGGGATTTCCCGTTCGATGAGCATACCCCTCCCCCCCCCTCTTTTCGCATAAAACAAAATCATAAAGGTCCGTTTTATACAAAAAGACAATCGTATCAAGGGACGTTTTTGCTAAAAGATAGACTTATCTGGGGCCGTTTTGTGCTAAAAGATAGACTTATCAGAGACCGTTTTATGCTAAAAGATAGAGTTATCAGAGGAATTCCTGAGCTAAATGGCTGGCATTTGGAGGGGTTTTAGCTTGAATTTTCGCCTCCGCTTCCAAAATCGTTTGACGGGCGAAACACTTTTCTCACAAAATCGTTTGACTGGCAAAACACTTTTCTCTTAAAATCGTTTGACGGGCGAAACATTTTTGCTACTTTTGCATATAAATCTATATAATATGGAGTCACTTATCAATAAATGCCGCCGTCTTATTGCCATCACCAAGACAGATTATGTTCGTGAGATTGTGCATAACATCAACTGGAACTGCCGACTCATCTCCATTCGAGGAGCACGCGGAGTGGGCAAAACCACACTCATGTTGCAATATCTCAAGCAGCACAATATTGACTACAAGACTATGCTGTACGTCAGCCTCGACAGCAACTACTTCACGCGCAACAGCCTGCTCGACTTTGCTGAGCAGTTTTACATGCAAGGAGGAAAGCATCTCTTCATCGATGAAGTGCACAAGTACCCTGGCTGGAGCAAAGAAATCAAGGAAATCTATGACAGCTACCCCGAACTGAAACTGGTCATCAGCGGCAGTTCACTCCTTGATATCCTGAATGCAGACGCCGACCTTTCCCGCCGATGCGTTCCGTATGAGATGCAGGGACTCTCTTATCGCGAGTACCTGGCCATGGTGCACGGCATCCAATTGCCATCCATCACGCTGGACAAACTGCTTTCTGCCCCCGAGGAGTTCTGCAATATCGTCAACGAAAGGTGTCGTCCGCTGGCGCACTTCAACAGCTACCTTCAACAAGGCTACTACCCGTTTATCCTTGAGGGTGAACAGGAGTATCCGCTACGCATCGAGAACGTGGTCAACTTCATACTGGAGGTTGAACTGCCCCAATTATGTGGCGTGGATATTGGCAACATCCGCAAGCTCAAGAGCCTTCTGATAATCCTCGCATCCAAGGTGCCCCTGCAAGTTGATATGACCAAAATCTCAGCGGCAGCAGGTTTGGCACGCACCACCCTGCTCTCCTATCTGCAGATTCTCCATCGCTCACGCCTGCTCAATCTGCTCTTCTCGGGGGAGGATTCCGTGAAGAAGATGCAGAAGCCCGACAAGATTTATCTGGAGAACCCCAACCTCATCGATGTGCTGTCGCTCACGGGAGGAAACACAGGTACTATCCGCGAGTCATTCGTTGTCAACCAGTTGGCCTACCAGCACCAGGTAGAATACACCAAAGCCGGTGACTTGATTATCGACAAGACCTACACCATAGAGATTGGAGGAAAGAGCAAGGACGGCAAGCAGATTGCCAATGTCCCCCACTCCTTCATCGCCGCCGATGACACAGAATATGCCTTTGGAAACAAGATTCCTCTTTGGGCATTCGGATGCCTGTACTGACAAACAGGCTGGAGCATCCAGAACAGGCAGGCAAAGGATAATTATTCTCAAAAAAAGGCTTGGAAAAGCCTTGGAATAAGCATGATAATCGTTAACTTTGCATACCCTTCGACTAAATCAAGGGGGTAGGCAGAGCCTGAAAAGGCACTCCTTGGCGGGAGGCGGAACCAGTTGCCGCAAACCGCTGACAGGCAGCCTTACCATATCCATATTGTAAAATCTCAAGCGTTAGATTATGAGAAAGACCCTTCTTTTGGCATCTCTGTTCCTCGGCACACTGCACTCCCAGGCCCAGGAACAAGTCATGAACATCTGGAAGACCGACGGCACCAGCACCCAAACCCGTGTGGCAGACCTGAAGCAGATAAGCTTCCTCCGCGTGGATGGAGCCAACCAGGGTATGCAGGTGAAGACGCTGGGAGGAGAGACAGTAGCCGTTCTCTTTGAGACAGAACCTATTGTGACGGTTGCCAGCGGCACACTCGTCATCAAGCCAGACTCTACCGAAGCCCTCGAGATAGAGATTTCCGATATTGCCGAAATACGGTTTGGCGACATGCCCAACTCCATCACCTCCAGCCAGGCAAAGACGCTCTCCTGCATCATGCAGGATGATGGTGCTCTGATAAGCGGCATCTCCAAGGGCATCACCCCCCGCGTATATTCCACCGACGGACGCCGCCTGCCCGTCCCGCCTGTCAGCAACGGACAGCTCAGGCTCGACCGCTCCACACTCGGCACAGGCATCTTTATCGTGAAGGTAGGCACCCTCTCCACCAAGATCATGCTGTAATTCCAGCACCCACACACCTTCAACATTCAGATTACTCAAGATGAAAAAGACATCTCTTCTGGCAACCATCCTACTGGGAACCACGTCACTCTGGGCACAACAGCCCACTACCATGATCATGAAGACAGCCAATGGGGCTGTAGTTCGCACCAACGTGAACGAGGTGGAGAAGATCACCTTTGCCGACACCACCTACAACCTCAACAAGAACGGCTACCGCATACTGGAAGCCGACGAGCTGTGCTGGCCCGACGACCGCCTGCTGCCGCACTTCCCCAGCCCGTCAGCCTCACTCAGGTCACTCGACATGAAAGCGGCTGCTCTCAAGGATGAAGAGCGCGTGATGTTCTGCACCCTGCAGGGACTTGTCAACCGCACCTGCCCGCGCATCATCCTCTATAACCACAACGAGGAGCCGCAGAACACCTGGCCGTCGGCACACGGACTTCGGGCTGCCGTCATACCCATTACCAAACCTTACACGCTGGCCAAGCTGTACAAGGACGAAATCAAGGGGCTGGTGCTCTACAGCAACGAGCTGAGCGAACATTACTCCAACCTGGCCGTCACCATAGCCGGACTGGAACGATTGCTCCCTGTGACAGCCGAAATCAGGTCGAAGCTCATAGCCAACGGCATGGACTTTCCCGTGGTGGAAGACCTTACCCAGCTCAAGTTGTCCTCTGCCCTCGACATCTACACCTATCTTTATGACAACTACTGGAGCCGTTGCAACCACCGCCTGCTCGTCAGCATCCGCCCCACCATACCCTATGTGCACGACATAGGAGCGGCATGCGGCTCGGCATGTGTGTGGCTCGACCCGCGCACAGGCAAAGAGCGTCTGCTGCTCGACAAGATGCTCCGCGACATGAAACCCGGACGCGATATCGTGTTGGGATGGTATCCCGAAGAACGTTCGGGAGTGGGCGAAGCCACCAAATACGGCCTCTCCACCGTACCCGCCGACTTCTTCGAGAACACCTCTATATATACGGCCGTCAACAAGCCCGTATGCATCCCGCCCGTGCCCAAGCGCCCAAAGCTGGAGAACAAGGTGTATGCCGCCATCTACATCAGCGACGGCGACAACATACAATACTGCCAGCACGCTATGGCCAAAATCTTTGAGCAGGGAGGACGGGGAAAGATGCCCATGAACTGGACCATCAGTCCTGCCCTGGCCGACTTCTCCCCCATGATGCTCAACTACTATTACGGCAAGGCCACAGCCCAGGACTGCTTCGTGAGCGGCCCCTCGGGACTGGGATACGCTATGCCTTATGATGCCCACAATACCTGCTACTACGCCCAACCAGCCCAAGCCGACCTGCTGAAGCCGTATTGCCAGCTCACCCAACGCTATCTCGAGAAGGCCGGACTGCGCGTCATCACCGTATGGGACAACATGAGCACCATCCAGCGCAAGGTCTATGCCGACAACTGCCCCTACCTCTACGGGCTCACCATCAACGATTGGGAGCGGCAGAGCAGTCGTCTGACCGCCAAGGTACAGTCCGGCTGGCTGCCCATAGTACCCCTGTATCCCTGCTATGCCAATAGTGTGGATGTCATCACCGACTTCTTCAACCGCGACATCAAGAAGTTCACAGGCACCAAGCCGATGTTTGTCTCCGGCCAGGTTACCGTATGGGATGTCGGGCCCGACAAGCTCGTTGCTCTGAAGAACAAACTTGACGCGCTCGCCCCAGATAATGTCAATATCGTGCGGGCCGACCATTGGTTCAGCTATTACAACGAAGCCAACCATCTGCCGTTCAACCTCACCCTGCTCCAGGATATGGTGGTCACCTCATCCCCAGCCAGTACGGATGCCAGCTATGCCGCCGACGGTTCACCCTCCGAGCAATATATGTGGGTATCAAAAGCTGCCGACGGAACAGGTTGGGTGCAACTTGACTTCCAGGAGCCTTTCCTCATAAACCGTTATGTGGTGCGTCATGCCGAGTCGGCCGGTCTCGCCCCACAGCTCAACAACCGCAATTTCACCGTCGAGACAAGCCTCGATGGCGAGACGTGGACCACAGTAGGCACCCACACGGCCAACACTTCTCCCGTCACCGAAGCCAGCATATCGCCCACCGAAGCACGCTTCCTGCGGATGAATGTCACCCATGCAGGCACAGACGGCATCGTCCGCATTGGCGACATCGAAGTGTATGGCTCGCATTGAGCCTTCCGTGCGTGCAGACCTTTGAGGACGATATAGCGACACTACACACCAATAATTGCCTTATAGGACATTCCAATTTGTCCTATAAGGCAATTATTTCATAGCCCTGGGTCAATGGTTTCCCTTACGCCTGTTGCATTCCATGCACAGCATCTGGCAGTTCTCCTTTACGGTCTTTCCGCCCTTTGACCATGGGATGATGTGGTCGCCCTCCATGAATTCGAAATCATACTCCTGGTGGCAATGGGGGCAGATATGGTGCTGCTCCTCCCACACCTCCATCTTGATGTCATCAGGGAAACTGCGCAACTGTAGGTAACTCTCCTTGCCTGTGAGGACGTATGGGCTTATGCTTTCTCGAAGTGTGAGATATAGACATCATATATCATCTTTTCTGCAAATACAGGATAATTATAACCACGAATAGGCCGAAGATAAATGTCTTCGCTTTCAGCGGAGGGATACTCTTTTAACCGCACAAAATACTTATGGGAAGATTGATACCCATGAACGGGAAACTTATACTCTTTATATTTCAATTCATCAGAGCCATAATAACGCTTGATTAAGCCATAGACTTCCTTCTCAAATCTATCCCATGCTACATCAGATTGTAGTATGTTTTTCTCAAGTTCATCCAAGGTACCATAATTCCCAAAAACATTCTTTATTACGCTATTCAGTCCTATCTCAAAATCCGGCTCTTCAAACTCCATCCATAACGTTCCAACACCATCATCTCCCAAAGATATTATGCGCCCGAAATTACATGATGCCGCCTTTATATCGCTCTCTATCATATCCATATCCACAAAATGTTCTGTGTCAAAGAAATACTTGGATCGTATTTTAATATCATCACAAGAAATGTAACGGAGTGTACCTTTTGACAAAATTTTTGATTCATGAGAATTATGACTTTTATCAAAAAGGAAACTGGGCGGAGCTGGTCTAATATTTTCATATCTCTTATTTTGATTAAAAACGCTATAATCAGAATAATATAAAATGTCTCTTATCTGCCTACTTTCACTTTCCTTATCATAGCTGTAAAAATCATAGGTTACTCTACTAAAATAGGCGTTGCTTTCTATCAATTTTACCAAATAGAAGTCAAAAATTTGGTTATTATCGCAGACTCGCGCTTTTGGCTTTCCGTTGTTCACTAACTCACGAAGTGGTATAAACCCCAAAACGCCTCCGCTACGGCACTCCAGAGCAACTGTATCACAAACATAATACTTATTTAAAGAACCATAACAAGAATCTGGCAAAACCACATTCCCTGTAAAACACACCTTTTCATCAGCTCTCAAACGAATAGGAGCGATAGAGCAATCTGGATAATATTTAATCATAATAACAAAAGTTTAAGACACCAAACTATACTAAAAATTTTTTTTTGATATACCTATTGACAGGCTGCTCCAATTGGCCTATTTTGAAATTAAATATCTCCGATACACTCCCCAACACTTTCTCCCGATCCATTTCCAAATCTAACTTTTCCTTGTCTAAAAAAAACGGATCTCTTAGCCCTGACATCCCTCTATGTCTAGATGGCTTTTTCGGAGCTGAAGCATGCGCATGAACTATCGGAGATTTCACAACAAGAGGTTCGGTCACGATGCGACTCACCTCCCTACGCTTTGCAACACAAGGATATTGGCGACATAACTGCGAGAATTGACTATTAAAGTCTGCGACAATTTGAGTATCATTATCAAACAACGTTATGTTCTCGCTATTATACTCTGCCTTGTTCGTCCAATTATAAGAACCATTCAACACCAATCTATTATCCACGATACAGAACTTCTGGTGCATCAACTTGCTGGCAGGAACCCAATGTAGTATTCCACCGCTATCAACAAATTCATCGAAGTCCACGTTACTATCCTCGCTGCGATTTATCGAATCATCATTAACCACCAACTCGACACTAACCCCTTGCTTGAGTTTGCTAATTAAAGTCAAAAACAGGATATCGTTTGTAAACCATGCTACAGCCACCTTTATCGTCGAGCTAGAAGACAGGAGCACTCGCAAGATTTCATTTTGAATATTCTTCGTTATTAAACGTGCCATAACAATAATTCCATATATTTTAAATAAATACGCACTACCATCTCACACTACTCACGCTCAGACAATTTCATTTGACCATTTCTAAAATTTTTTGTCAACTTAAGCAAAAAATCCTGAGCCTTGGATAAAACCGGTCCCCTTTCTTCCATAGACAATCGTTCAGCCCTATTTGAATACTTATTGATCAACTCCGATTTCAGAGGCTCGCTCTGACCTGTATATAGTTTTATCAAATCGGCAATGAGAGTGGTTGTCTGGGAAATAAGTTGGTCATAGCTCAAGAAGAAATCTATCTCCTCCTGGGTTTCTCCATTGCTATACAGCAAAATTGCAGACTTACGCAAACCCGCATATTTTTCATACAGCCCCTGTAGCCTATAAGCCTCTACACAATACAGGGTTTTCCAATCTACAGTTCCATTTTCCCCAGAACACCTCTTTACAAAATCTAAATTTATAATTTCACTTACATTATATTTTTGAAACCTTTCGGACAGTTCCTTTTTTATGTCTAGGATTTCCGCATGAATCTTATTTGCATCGTTTTCATTCATAGTACACCGCAACGTGTCATACAAGATCCACAAAGAAGTAATTGATGCTATCATACTTCCGACATAGCTACCAAAGAACTGGAGCCAATCAACGCCCTCCCCTGCAACAACCACATTACTTGGTCTTTGGCTCGTAACAATGAAGTTAATTGCTATAGGTAAAACTACTGCTATAACAAGAAAAATGACAATCCGTGTCTTTATTCTCATATTATTATATATACATCACATCCCACAAAGCCCATCTTAAGATTGTTTATATTTGGAGAAGACTACACAAACAAAAAAACGTAGGCTTACACATCTACTCGTCCGCTTCTTTAGGCCGTAGGAAACCTTGCATGTTGACGAGAAGAGTGTCTGCCTACGCATATCATTCTCATATCCCACAAGTGTGCAGAGGGTACAGAATACCCTCACCGCACACTCCGGGATACAGATGTAGCATACCCGTAGCAGCCACGCTCTACCTTGCCATTGACATGCAATTTTGAATTTCCTACGTTCAAAGAAGCCAATAGACAAAGCGTTTGTGACGCTTTTGCATTATGTAGTGTCATCTCCATCATTCTGGCCGCTGTCAGACGCACAAGTACGAAAACATTTGTCGCTTCGCTCACCTGTCGTACATGAAGATAGACAACACAAAATTACAAGATTTTATTTAATAGAGAAAAACTTTTCACCGTTCTTTTTTGCATTCAATCTCAAATGCCACAGAATACAAGAAAATTCTCATCAAAAGGCGGCAGGAGTGTCAACACAAGCAGCACAATTGTCTTGCAAGTGACAACTGGTTCGGTATGGGGTTTTACAACACTGACTTACTGATTCTGTTTGCTTGGAGAGAATGGTTCTTGGGAGAACTGGGAATGACGGGGCATTGAACCGCCTCGGAAAAGTATCCTTGACGATGGCATAACATCATCGTCCTCTGCGTTTGTTGATAAGGTCGGAGCGGGTATGAGGAAGACTGATTTTGCCAGGCCAACTATATTTGCAAGTGGTTAGCAGATACCTCATGTGCAAACTTCATTTCGCCTCCTGGGATGGGTATGCAGTACGCCTCCACCGTCCAACCCAAGGCTGGACGGTCGGAGAAGGTATATTACTTTGCAAAGTAAGCCTGCTTCATCCACCGTCCAGCCTTGGGTTGGACGGTGACGGAGAGTGTCTTGCCCGTCATGATGACTAACTGGAAGTGCGTAAGGAGTCTGCTTCTCCTTATGCACTAATTGGTGTTTGTGGGACAATCCATAACAGTAGAGGTCGAAGTTCACGCTTGGGCTGACCGCATCCTGAGCATCTTCTAACCTCACGTTGGGCCATCGTCCGTGTGAAGGAAAATGGTATCGGTTTCCCGCCTTGTCGTCATTGGGAGCAGGAACATACTATTGTGCTTTCCTGCTGAGCAGGTTCTCGGGAACGGATATTCTCTTTCCGCCCAAAAGAGAAGCCTGCCGGCGGGCCTTCGTAAGGGCTTTGCCGGCAGGCTTTCTGTTGCCTGTCACCTCCCGATGGGAGAGGTGTATGACGGGTTAGGGCTGGGTGGTCTGCAGAGGACGGTAGTTGATGCCGGCTGCCTGAAGGCGATGGAGATGGGCTTGCAGGCGCTGGGAGAAATTGTCCCAGTTCTGTTGCTCATTGGGTGTCCATGCCTTCTCCACCATGGCCAGCGCACGTGGGAAGACCATAAACTGCATGCGGCCTACGGTGGGGATAAACTCACCCCAGGCATTTGACTGGATGCCCTTCACAAGCTTGAGCTGCTTGGGCGTGAGGTCAGCGGGGATGACATCGGAAGTATAGATGTGCTTCAGGGTGTTGTCGTCCTGTCTGTAGTCGAAGTAACAGTATGTGGTGGGACAGATGACCACCTCATTGCCCATCTCGGTTGACTTTTGGGCCACGTCGGCATGGTCGCCGCGCCACCAATATACAGTGGCTGTCTTCGATACTCCTCCCTCGAGGATTTCGTCCCAGCCCATCAACTTGCGCCCATGAGCGTTGAAGAACTTCTCCATATCCTTGGTAAACCACGCCTGCAGTTCCTCCACACCCTGGAGTCCAAGCGCCTTGATGCGCCTCTGGCAGTCGGGACACTTGGCCCAGCGGGAGCGGTCCACCTCGTCGCCGCCTATGTGTGCATATTCATAGGGGAAGAGCTGGAATACCTCCTCCCACACGTTGCGGCAGAATTCCAGTGTGAGGTCTTTGCCCAGGCAGAGCGGATCATTGCCGTCCTGACCGCATGAGAGCAGCGGATAAGCCTGTGTGCCGCACCAGAAATGTCCGGGCATGTCTATCTCGGGAATGACATCGATGCCCCGGATGGCTGCATATCTCACCACACGCCGCACATCGTCCTGGGTGTAGAAACCGCCATAGAGCCTGCGCCCATTCTCCTCGCGGCAGTATTTCTGCGGGATGAGCAGGGTGGGATTGTTCTCTGCCTTGGCCCGGTTTTCACAGTTGATGTCGATATCCTGACGGAATTCACGCCAGGCTCCACGCTGTGTGAGCAGCGGGTATCTGTTTATCTGCAGGCGCCATGCCACGCCGTCGGTCAGATGCCAGTGGAATTTGTTGTACTTGTAGAGCGCCATGTGGTCGAGAAACTGCTCGGTCTCCTCCACCGAATAGAAGTGTCGCGAGGGGTCGAGCATCAGTCCGCGCCAGTGGTAGGCGGGCTTGTCCTGCACCTGCACCACAGGCACCGTCCAGCGGATGCCCTTTACAGGCTCCCGGCTCTCTATCTCGTCGGGCAGAAGCTGGCGCAAGGTGCTGATGCCGTTGACCACTCCCCTGTAGGTGCCGGCCTTGATGGTGATGCGGCTGGAGCTTACTGTGAGCGTGTAGCTCTCGTCCTCGGGATCGGCAGCAGGCTGCAAGAGTAGGCTTATGTGGCCCTCTCCCCGGCGTACCGCCAAGTCTTGGAAACCCGTAGCACGCGCTATCATCTGCTTCAGATAGTCGGCAGCATCGGCCAGCGCAGGGTCATTCACGCCTATGTTCATGCCGTCGGTCACCAGGAAGGAGCCTTTTCCCTCCTTGACCAGAGTGGGCTTGGGGATGATGTTCACACTGGCCTGCACACATGTGGCAGCCAGCAGCAGGACGGCACAGAGCCATCCTCTCAGATTAGTTTTAGCCATATTGGTTTCTTTTTTGAGTAAATCAGCTTTAGGTGGCGAGGCAGCCGTCTGACAGGCATGAGCCTGCCATGAATCGCCTGCCCGGCGGAAACACACCGGGGCAGAACCATGCTGAGTCCTGCCCCGTGATGTATGTGGGAGCCTTATTCCTCAGCCTTCTTGCGTGAGGTCTTCTTGGCCTTCTTGGGCTTCTCCTCCGTTTCGGCACGCTTGATGCCTGCCAGATCGGGGTCGATGATGATGCGTCCGCAGTACTCGCACACGATCACCTTCTTGCACATGCGGATGTCCAACTGGCGCTGAGGCGGTATCTTGTTGTAGCAGCCACCGCATGCATCACGGTCCACCGACACGATGCCCAGACCGTTGCGGCTATTGTGACGGATGCGCTTGAAGGCGCTCAGCAGACGAGGCTCTATGGTGCACTCCAGGTTCTTGGCAGTCTCGCGCAGGCGCTCTTCCTCTGCCCTGGTGTCGGCAATAATCTCGTCCAGCTCGCTCTTCTTGATATCCAGGTCGGTGCGACGCTCGTTGATGAGTGCGTTGCTGTTGGCCATCTCATGAGTCTTGCTCTCCATGAGTGCCTTGGCTTCGCCTATACGCTTCTCGTTGAGCTGGTTGTCCAGTTCGGCATACTCAATCTGCTTGGTCAGGTTGTCATACTCGCGGTTGTTTCTCACGCCGTCCATCTGAGCCTTGTAGCGGGCGATATTGGCATTGTTGACCTCGATGTTCTCGTTCATCACAGCGATATCACGCTTGATGACCTCCATCTCCTTGCCAATCTTCTCTATTCTGGTGGTGAGTCCCTCAATCTCATCTTCGAGGTCCTGCACCTCGCGAGGCAGCTCGCCGCGCAGAGTCTTCACCTTGTCAATCTGGGTCAGAGTGGTCTGCAGCGCATAGAGGTTCTTGAGTTTCTCCTCCACATTGACTTCTGCAGGATTCTTTGTCTTTTCCTTTGCCATAATTATAATTTGTCTTGACTTATGTTTATCTTTCGTTTCGGGCTTTTCCCTCACAGGTAGTTGATGGGGTTGGTGCTGAACGACGACCTGAAGACGGCCACGTCGGGGCACCTTTCTCCTATGATATTATCGAATATCTCCACGGTGAAGCGCTCGCTCTGGTAGTGTCCCAGCACGCCTATCTGTATCTCCTGCTCGTGTCCGAAGTACTGGTGATAGTGCATCTCGCCTGTGAGGAAGGCGTCGGCCTGCATTCTCACAGCCTCTGGCAGCATGAAGTCGCCTGCTCCTCCGCACAGAGCCACACTCTGTATGGGGCGGCTCAGCAGTTCGTTGTGCATCAGGCAATCCACGTCGAACGCCTGCTTCACGCGCTGCAGGAACTGTAGCGAATCCTCCGGCTCGGGCAGGAAGCCTATCACTCCGCTGCCTGCTGTCACCTTGCGCGACTGCCCTTTCTGTCCCGGCACGGTCACCTCATGTTCCTGCATGAGCGACACATCCTGCAGTCCCAGGTGCTCAGCCATGCGATAGTTGACCCCATCTTCGGCATTGTCCAGGTTGGTGTGGGCGGCATAGATGGCTATGTCATTCTGTATGGCCAGCCGCACGCACCGCTGTACGTAGTCGGCATCACTCACGCATTTCAGCCCTCTGAAGAGGAGTGGATGATGTGCCACTATGAGGTTGCAGCCCAGGTCAATGGCCTCGCTGACCACAGCTTCCGTTACGTCCAGACACAATAAGGCCCCTGACACTTCCGCCTCTGTCAGTCCAACTTGCAAGCCAGCATTGTCATAGCTCTCCTGCAAGGGCAGAGGCGCGAAATCTTCAAGGGCTCCGATTACTTCCCTAATGGTTGCGCTCATACCTTACATATTAAGGGATAATACAATTCAAGGTGCAAAGTTAGGGATTTTTTAGCAGAAGAACAAGCAATGAGGTAATTTTGAATTAAGAATTAAGAATTTTGAATTGGTTCCTGCGGACTGATAATTGAAAGCGGACTTGCACATTAGCCAGCCGTTCCAGCCTCCCACCAGGATGATAGCTGGCTCATTTATGGGGACAGATAGACAAGGCTGATGTACTCATGAAGGCGAATATCATGAGGGCAGTTGCAGACTCTTGTGCCGAATGCATGGCATTGCGATGGCCGATGAAGCGCACTGCGATGGCCGATGCAGCACACTGCGATGACCGATGCAGCACACTGCGGCAAACCACTCTGGACTTCAGGCTAAAGACGGAGGCTGATCAGCCCAAACTACTCAGAACTTTAGACAAAAGACCGAGAGCGGGTGGCGGAAAGAACAGAGCAGTCAGAGTCAGCACGGAGAGAATGCCGCCAAGAAAGCGGCTTGCTGCTGGCGGAGAGAAAGGACGAATTCGCGCCGAAGCGGTGAGTTTATTCCAGAAAGTCAGCAAAAGCGCAGGGAGAGCACTCTTTATTCTCTCATTATTTCGCCCGCCCGTACTGCCATCCCGCCGAAAAAACCTACCTTTGCACTCGTAAACAAGACTGCCCTCGGCAAGGAGAGGGCATCCCGACACAACATGACAGCATCAAGAGAGCAAACCACCTGGCTGCCAGCGGAATGGAACAGCCAATGGGGCGTGCAGTTGACCTGGCCTCACGAGGACACCGACTGGCTGCCCATCCTGAACGAAGTGACTGAGTGCTACCTGAACATGAGTCAGGCCATCGCCAGCAGGGAAAACCTGCTGGTGGTGACACCGCATCCCGCACGAGTGAGAGCATTGCTCGAAAGCCGACTGAGCAGCGAGGAGATGGGCAGAGTAAGCCTTTGCGAGATGCCCACCAACGACACTTGGGCACGCGACCATGGGTTCATCACGCTGCTGGAGGCCGATGGCAAGCGCCGTCTGCTGGACTTCCAGTTCAACGGATGGGGAATGAAGTTCGCCGCCGAAAAGGACAACCGCATCTGCCGCACACTCATGCAGCAGGGAGCCATAGAGGGTACCTACGAAGACCATCTGGACTTTGTGCTCGAGGGAGGAAGCATCGAGAGCGACGGACACGGCACCATACTCACCACGCAGCAATGTCTGATGGCCCCCCATCGCAACCAGCCCCTCACACAAGAGCAGATAGAGGAGCGGCTCAAGGCTTCCCTGCATGCCCACAGAGTACTCTGGCTCACCCACGGCACTCTGGCTGGCGACGACACCGACGGACATGTGGATACACTTGCACGCCTTTGTCCGCACGATACCATCGCCTATGTGCAATGCACCGACACAGCCGACGAGCACTACGAGGAACTTCATCTCATGGAGGAGGAACTGAAGGCGATGCGCACCCACGAAGGAGCACCCTACCGCCTGCTGCCTCTGCCCATGGCCGAACCGGCCTTCGACGATGAGGGCAACCGGCTGCCAGCCACCTATGCCAACTTCCTGTTTGTCAACGGAGCCATTCTGCTGCCCACCTATGGCACTCCTACCACCGACCAGGAGGCCGTCAGCCGCATGCAGCAGGCTTTCCCCGAATATGAAATCATCGGCATAGACTGCCGTCCACTCATCATACAGCATGGCAGCCTGCACTGCTGCACCATGCAATTCCCCAATACTTAAGACATGAAAACAGGTATCATACAACTGCGCTGCACCGAGGATGTGCAGGCCAACAGAAAGCATCTGGAAGAGAACATAGCACGGGCTGCAGCCATGGGAGCCGAACTGGTGGTGCTGCAGGAGCTGCATGACAGCCTCTACTTCTGCCAGGTGGAGAGCACCGACAACTTCGACCTGGCGGTGAGCATCCCCGGTCCCGTCACCGAGCATTACGCTTCGCTGGCCAAGCAACATGGCATCGTGCTGGTGACCAGCCTGTTTGAGAAGCGTGCGGCCGGCCTTTACCACAACACCGCCGTGGTGTTTGAGAAGGATGGAAGCATCGCCGGACGCTACCGCAAGATGCACATCCCCGATGACCCTGCCTACTACGAGAAGTTCTACTTCACGCCAGGCGACCTGGGCTTCCACCCCATACAGACCAGCGTGGGCCGCTTGGGCGTGCAGGTCTGCTGGGACCAATGGTACCCCGAAGGAGCCAGACTGATGGCACTGCAGGGTGCCGATATGCTCATCTACCCCACTGCCATCGGATTTGAGAGTACCGACACTCCCGACGAACAGGCCCGCCAGCGTGAAGCATGGATAACAGTACAGCGCGGGCATGCCGTAGCCAACGGCCTGCCTGTGGTGAGCGTCAACCGCGTAGGCTACGAGCCTGACCCCAGCCAGCAGACCAACGGCATACAGTTCTGGGGCAGCAGCTTCGTGGCCGGTCCGCAGGGAGAGATTCTGCACCAGGCCAGCCAGACCGAGGAAGAAGTGACGGTGGTGGATATAGACATGAAGCGAAGCGAGAACGTGCGCCGCTGGTGGCCCTTCCTGCGCGACAGACGCATCGAGGAGTTTACACCTCTCACACGACGCTTTATCGACTGAGGGACCAGGGGGAGGACACTCCCCCTACAGCCCCAATATCGAACAACTATACATTATATATTATACGCGCGCGTGAGAAGCCTGCTGACAGAAAGCAAGCAGAAGGCTGCAAGAGAAAGAGCAATAAGTAAGCAAATCTAAAGAAGCACGATGCAAAAAGAAAGCATTTCGCTTCTTTTGCTAAAATATTTCTATAAAACATACGTCGTATATTGACAAAATGCCGTACCTTTGCGCTTGAAACAAGGCAATAAGACAAATGGGAGATATGAGCAAGCACATTCACTTCACCAAGATGCACGGAGCAGGCAACGATTACATCTACGTCTATACTCCGCAGAACAGCATCCCTGATCCTGCGGAAGCCAGCATCGAGTGGAGCAGACAGCACTTTGGCATCGGTTCCGACGGACTCATCCTGATAGGTGACAGCCCGGTGCCCGAGGCCGATTTCAGCATGCGCATCTTCAACAATGACGGCTCTGAAGCCCTGATGTGCGGCAATGGAGTGCGCTGTGTGGCCAAGTTCGTATATGACCACAAGCTCACGAGCAAGACCGACATAGCCATTGACACCCTGTCGGGCATCAAGCTCATCACCCTGCACCCGAACGCCAACGGCGAGGTGGAGAGCGCTACGGTGGATATGGGCACTCCCATCCTGAGCAGCAAGCACCTGCTGGCCACCGCCGACGGAAGTATGACCGACGGACTGGTGAGCGGGCGTTGCGGAACATTCGTCAGCATGGGCAACCCGCACTTTGTATGCTTCGTGCCCGATGCCACCAGCATCGATGTGGCCACCGAAGGCCGGAGGCTGGAGCATGATGCCATCTTCCCCGAGCGCTGCAACATAGAGTTCGTGTCGGTGAAGGCCGACGGGACGCTGCGCATGAGAGTATGGGAGCGCGGGAGCGGCATCACACTGGCCTGCGGAACAGGCGCTTGCGCCACAGCCGTGGCAGCCTGCCTGACCGGACGAAGCGGACGCAAGAGCCGCGTGGAGATGGATGGCGGCACACTGGAGATAGAGTGGAACGAGCAGAACGGACGCATCATGATGACAGGTCCGGCGGTCACCGTCTTTGAGGGAGACATCTTACTGCCAACAGCAAACTGATAAAATGAAGCACTATGGCACTGGTCAATGAAAATTTCCTCAAGCTCCCCGTGAGCTACCTGTTCACCGACATCGCCCGCAAAGTGAACGCCTTCCGCGTCACCAACCCCGATGCCGACATCATCCGACTGGGCATAGGCGACGTCACACAGCCTCTGGCACCTGCCGTGATAGCCGCCTTGCACAAGGCCACCGACGAGATGGCTTCGGAAAAGACCTTCCGTGGATACGGGCCCGAACACGGCTACGAGTTCCTGCGCGAGGCAATCATCAAGAACGACTTCCAGCCTCGCGGTATCCATCTTGACCCCATGGAGGTGTTCATCAACGATGGTGCCAAGAGCGACACAGGCAACATAGGCGACATCCTGGGGCTGGACAACACGCTCTGCATGACCGACCCCATCTATCCCGTATATGTGGATAGCAACGCGATGTGCGGACGTGCAGGCACACTCACAGACAACGGCTGGAGCAATATCATCTATTGTCCCTGCAACGCGGAGAACAATTTCACGCCTGCGCTGCCCGACCAGCGGGTGGATGTCATCTATCTGTGCTACCCCAACAACCCCACAGGTACCATCATCACCAAGCAGGAGCTCAAGCGGTGGGTGGATTATGCCATCAAGAACGACAGCATCATCATGTATGATGCAGCCTACGAAGCCTACATACAGGAGCCGGGTATCCCCCACTCCATATACGAGATTCCCAAGGCCAAGCAGTGCGCCATCGAGTTTCACAGTTACAGCAAGACAGCAGGCTTCACCGGCGTAAGATGCGGCTACACGATAGTTCCCAAGGAGCTCACAGCCGCTGTGGCCGACACAGGTGAGCGCGTAGCACTCAACGCCCTGTGGAACAGACGACAGTGTACGAAGTTCAATGGAACAAGCTACATACAGCAGCGTGCCGCCGAGGCCACCTATTCGCCCGAGGGCAAGGAGCAAGTACGCTCCACCATACAATACTATATGCAGAACGCCCGCATCATGCTCGATGCCCTGTCAGCAGCAGGCCTGCAGGCCTACGGAGGTGTGAATGCCCCTTACATCTGGCTGCGCACACCTGAGGGAACCAGCAGCTGGCAGTTCTTTGACCAACTGCTGCACGGCCCCCACATAGTGGGTACGCCAGGCGTGGGATTCGGCCCAAGCGGCGAGGGCTACTTCCGTCTGACAGCATTCGGAGACCGCTCCGACTGCGAACGGGCGATGGAGCGACTCACCAAGTGGCTGCATTAGAGAACAAGAGAGATAGCAAGAGAAGATAAACATACACTTAATACACACAGGTTTTATGTCAAGTACTTTAAGATTTCAGGTAGTGGGAGAGGCTTTCGGAAAGAAGGCCATCGAAGTACCCAACCGCAAAGAGCGCCCCAGCGAATACTTTGCCAAGTACGTGTTCAACCGACAGAAGATGTACAAGTATCTGCCCGTCAGCGTCTTTAACAAGATGTGCGACGTGATGGACAACGGCTCTTCGCTCGACATGGCCACAGCCAACGCTGTAGCCGAAGGCATGAAGAAGTGGGCCATGGAGTTGGGTGCCACACACTGCACACACTGGTTCCAGCCCCTCACCGAGGGAACTGCCGAGAAGCATGACGGCTTTGTGGAGCACGACTGGAAGGGTGGAATGATTGAGGAGTTCACTGGTAAAGAGCTCGTGCAGCAGGAACCCGATGCCAGCTCGTTCCCCAACGGCGGCATACGCAGCACCTTCGAAGCACGCGGCTACAGCGCCTGGGATCCTGCCAGCCCCGTATTCGTGATAGGCGATACACTGATGATTCCCACCGTGTTCATCTCCTACACCGGCGAAGCTCTTGACTACAAGGCTCCCCTGAAGAAGGCTCTGAAGGCTGTGGATAAGGCTGCTACCGAAGTGGCACACTACTTCTACCCCGATGTGAAGAAGGTGGTGAGCAATCTGGGATGGGAGCAGGAGTACTTCCTGGTAGATGAAGGACTCTATGCAGCTCGTCCCGACCTGCTGATGACCGGACGAACACTGATGGGCCACGACAGCGCAAAGAACCAGCAGATGGATGACCACTACTTCGGTTCTATCCCCGAGCGTGTGGCTGCCTTCATGAAGGACCTCGAGATACAGGCTCTGGAGTTGGGCATCCCCTGCAAGACTCGTCACAATGAGGTGGCTCCCAACCAGTTTGAGCTGGCTCCCATCTTCGAGGAGACCAATCTGGCAGTAGATCACAACATGCTCATCATGAGCCTGATGAAGAAAGTGGCACGCAAGCACGGCTTCCGCTGCCTGCTGCATGAGAAGCCCTTTGCCGGCATCAACGGTTCGGGCAAGCACAACAACTGGTCTCTGGCTACCGACACAGGCATCCTGCTGCATGCTCCCGGCAAAACCCAGATGGACAACCTGCGCTTTGTGACCTTCATCGTAGAGACGCTCATGGCTGTGTATCGCCACAACGGACTGCTCAAGGCAAGTATCATAAGTGCCACCAACGCCCATCGTCTGGGTGCCAACGAGGCTCCTCCAGCCATCATCTCAAGCTTCCTGGGCAAGCAGCTCACCGAACTGCTGCAGAAACTGGAGCAGACCGATGACGACGAGCTGTTCAATCTGGCAGGCAAGCAGGCACTCAGCCTCGACATCCCCCAGATACCCGAACTGATGCTGGACAATACTGACCGCAACCGCACATCGCCATTCGCCTTCACAGGCAACCGCTTCGAGTTCCGCGCTGTAGGTTCTCAGGCCAACTGTGCAGCTGCCATGATAGTGCTCAACACAGCAGTGGCCGAGACTCTCACCGACTTCAAGGCCCGTGTGGATGCACTCATCGCAGCCGGTGCAGAGCCCACAAAGGCCATCGTGAAGGTACTGCGTCAGGACCTGAAAATCTGCAAGCCCATCCACTTTGAGGGCAACGGCTACAGCGACGAATGGAAAGAGGAAGCCGCCAAGCGTGGTCTGGACGTGGAGTCAAGCGCTCCGCTCATGCTGGACAACTATGTGTCGCCCGAGAGCATCAAGATGTTTGAAAGCATGCATGTGCTCTCAAAGACCGAGCTGGAGGCACGACTGGAGATCAAGCAGGAGACTTACACCAAGAAGATACAGATAGAGGCACGCATCTTCGGCGACCTCTGCCTCAACCACATCATCCCTGTGGCCACACGTTATCAGAGCCAGCTCATCGACAACGTGCACAAGGTGAAGGAAATCTTCCCGCCTGCCATCGCCGAGAAAGTGAGTGCCAACAACATGGTGCTCATACAGAAGATAAGCGAGCACAGCAGCTTCATCACCGAGAATGTGGAGAAACTGGTGAACGCACGCAAGGTGGCCAACAAGCTCACCAGCGAGCGCGACAAGGCCATCGCCTATCACGATACAGTGGCATGCCTGCTCGAGAGCATCCGTTACCACGTGGACAAACTGGAGCTCATCGTTGATGATGAGTTGTGGCCTCTGCCCAAGTACCGCGAAATGCTCTTCATCCGCTAAACGGAAAACAGCAGCGGAGCGGTTCTCGTTCATCACCCCTTGAACCGAGAACCACTCCGCATCGCACAGAACAAGAACAAATGCGGCACACAAGCCTTTCATCAGGCAAGTGTGCCGCATTGTTTTATCATTATTGTCTTAGTCCTACGGTTCTTTCTGCGCAAAAGAACAGCCCATGCTATCCCTTTCCGCCCTTCCTGCAGTAGTACCAAAGAAGTCCCAAACCGAGCACGACCGAGATGGAGGAATAGACAAAGAGTCCTATCACAGACTCTGGCATGGAAACAGGCAGGAGACTGTATTCCAAGAAATAATCGGCCATGAAAAGCCCCATAAGCACCAGGCTGAGCACTTCGAAAATAATCAGTCCACCCAGCAGCCCACGCGATACAGGCTCCTTTCTGCGTATCGAGTCACCCACCAGAGAGCCCACCATGCAAGACGACAGGACTGCCCCTCCCGTTATCATACGCCCGTAATCAGTCACCACTCCGTATGCAAAAGCCGCGAGAGAGCACGCCAGAATAACATACATTATCCTTCTCATTTCCTTATATCATATTACATTACCCAACAGCAAATTTAGCACTTTTCTTCACAACAGCCTCACTTTTACTTTCTTTTTACTCCGAAAGCGCTTCCAGGAGGCTGTCCGAAGGCTCTGATTGGGCTGGAAAGACTGCTGAAGCGGCCTGCAAAAGCATGGGAAGGGTGCTTTCTGAGGCTCCACAAGGCTGTTTTGTGAGAATAATTCTGTAATTTTGCCTTGGAAGCAGGCTTTTGGAAGGTCTGCACACACCATTTTAACAACGAAAGGGATGAAAATAAGCATAGCCGGAACAGGCAAGATAGTGGGCGAAGTGCTCGAGATGCTGAGCCAGGAGTTTGAGGGAAAGATAGAGGTGACAGGCATCTATGCACGCGAGAAGAGCGTGGAACATGCCATCGACCTGTGCATGAAATATGCCCCCAACGGGTTTGTCTTCACCGATTATGACCGCATGCTCCAGGAGGCAGAAGCCGACTATGTGTATGTGGCCAATGCCAACCACGTGCATCACGAATATGCTCTGAAAGCCATGCAGAGCGGTCACAACGTGCTGGTGGAGAAGCCCATCACGGTCACCAGAGTGGAGATGGAGGAGCTGATAGACTGTGCCATCCAGCACTGTGTGTACTGTCTGCCTGCCTTCAGTCTGCTCTACAATCCGCTCTACCGCCAGTTGCAGCAGGTGGTACAGGAACTGGGAACACCGCGCATGGTGATGGGACACTACGCCCAACGCAGTTCACGCTACGACCGCTACCTGAAGGGCGAGATGACACCCGTCTTTGACCCTCAGATGGCAGGTGGCAGCATGATGGACCTCAACATCTACAACCTCTGCTTCACCATCGGCCTCTTTGGCCCCCCAAGAACAGTAGCCTACGCGCGCAATCTGGGTTTCAACGGCATCGATCTCAGTGGCACGCTCGTGTGTCACTACCCCACCAGTGTAGCCACTCTGTCGGCCTCGAAGGATTCCGACGGATGGAGTCATGGATGCATACAGTGTGAAGACGGATGGATAGAGATTCCAGGCCCGGTGAGCGTGCTCAACGAGTTCACAGTACACCGCCGCGGACAGGAGCCCGAGCAGCATACGTTGCCCGAGCAGCACCACCGCCTGTGGTGGGAATTTGAGGAAGCCCGCCGTCTGATAGAAGACCAGCAGCAGTGCCACATCATCGTTCCTTATGTAACACGAGTGGCTCAAGAGATAGCCATTGCGCTGGAGAGGATGCAGAACATTTAGAAGAAAGGCCTCCACAGCATCAGACTGCTGTTCACGTAGCCCGTCTTGTTTCCGACGCGCACGCGGTACCAATACTTATAGAGGCTTCTGTCCAGATCATTCACCAGTCCCAAGCAAGGATAAGCCTCTGGGATGCCATCGCCGTCACAAGTGATGGTACCCACCACCGGCGACTTGTTCGACGGCTGCTGGCGCAGGTTGACAGCCTTGTAGCGGCTGGCATCTATCACCAGCCAACCGCGCCCGTCCTCGGCACGGTAATAGACAAGAGAATGTCCCTTGCGAGGCACAAGGCCATAGTCCTGCACCTCCACCAGATAATCATCGCCACAGGTACCCAGATAGTTTCCCACCAGCTTGTGATGGTCATCTTCCACCACCCACCCTTGATTGGAATAAGCACGCATGAGACCGGCTGTTCGCACGTAGTCACCACCCCACATCACCAGATTGTCAGTGGGTTTGAAATTGCGCGCATGCCATTCCAGAGTGGCATTTTCGCTGGCCAGCAGCAATGATTCATCATACTTATACTGGTCATTGTAATAGACATCTGTCAGGTGCCAGCACTCTCCCTCCACCGCACGGAATGGCGCAGAACTGAATACCGAGTCAACCAAGCAGAACCCGTCACCACGCCGGTCGATGATGCGCAGCGTGAAGTCATCTATCTGCCCGTTGGCCCAACGAATGGCAGGAACCAGGCAGTAAGGCAGCTCAAACTGGTTGGTCACGACGTATTGACTGAAATGGTAGCGATAAGTATGGTGCACCACATTCTTTCCTTCGCGGAAAGGTGCGTCAAAGAAATAGGCATAGGAATAGGAGATGGTGCTGTCAAGGCGCGGATTATAGAGGCATCCGTCCATGGGCAACTTCTCTTCAGACACTTCCCCATAAGCCTTCCAGTCATTGACATCCAGTTTTGTATAGTCCCACTGGGTGTCTGACTTCCCTCCGTCATTGGGTTCGGCTATCACGGCATTACGGTGTGCGATGTGACGGTCATTCATGGTCACTGTGAAATCCTTGATGAAGGGATGCACTCCCGAGCGGTTGAAGGGGGCAAACACATTATAGGTTGTTCCCGCATCAAAGGCCATCAGCACCGTCTTGGCTTCTCCTGGATTGGCAAACTCATAATAGACATCCACACTGACATAATCGCCCTTCTGAAGGGTGATGGTCAGTATCTCCTTGCTCACTGAGATATCTGTCTCCCGCGTGGGAAAGAGAAAACTGCCCGAAGCATAATACACCGCATCATTGGCCTGTACCATGAGGCTGGGAAACAAGAGCAGAATGACGAAGGACAAAATCTGTTTCATAGAGGTTCGTTTTTTTCTATCAGTAACACACGACTGACCTTGCGAAGTTACAAATATATTCTGACCCACCCACGTTCAAAGGAGAGAAAGTTCGTCCACTGCCGTACCGGCAAGAGCAACCACACTGCAGCGGGATTTGCCTTAACCGATAATCGACAAACAGGAAAAAGCCACCTCGCTACTGAACTCTCCGGCGGATGCCAGCGCACACAGACATTTGCCCTATACATTATATATATAATACGCGCGCGAGGCATGACACTTTGTACCATAGGACAGAAGCGAGCGCAGGCTGCTTTACGACAATCTGTCCAATGATACGCCAAAATGTCTGAGGTATAGCCACTTGCATGCTTCTTGCAACTATCATAGCAGAAACATTAAAGAAAAGAAAGGAGACAAGATATGAACATGGACAAATACACCATCAAAGCCCAGGAGGCAGTGCAGGAAGCTCTCAAGCGCGTACAGCGCCAAGGGCAGCAGGCCATTGAGCCTGAGCATCTGCTGAGCGGCGTGATGCAGGTGGCCGAGGAGGTCACACGGTTCATCTTCCAGAAGCTGGGAATGAACCCCACCACGGTGCAGCAAGCCGTGGATGCACAGATAAGCAGTCTGCCCAAGGTGCAGGGAGGCCAACCCTACCTGAGCCAGCAGTCAAGTCAGGTGCTGCAGAAAGCCGAAGACTTGGCACAGAAGGGAGGTGACGAGTATGTATCGGTGGAGCATCTGCTCATGGCCATTGCCGAAGTGGATTGCACTGCCAGCAAGATTCTCAAGGACATGGGACTCACCAAGGACGATCTCAAGCAAGCAGTGAGCGAACTGAGAGGCGGACAGAAGGTGACCAGCCAGTCGAGCGAAGACACCTACCAGAGTCTGAGCAAATATGCACGTAACCTGGTGGATGAAGCAAGGGCAGGCAAACTGGATCCCGTGATAGGACGTGACGAGGAGATAAGGCGTGTGCTGCAGATTCTGTCGCGTCGTACCAAGAACAACCCTATACTGATAGGCGAACCAGGTACTGGTAAGACAGCCATCGTAGAGGGTCTGGCTCACAGGATACTGCGTGGCGATGTGCCCGAGAACCTGAAGGACAAACAGCTCTACAGCCTCGATATGGGTGCTCTGGTGGCTGGAGCCAAGTACAAGGGCGAATTCGAGGAGAGGCTCAAGAGCGTGGTCAACGAGGTGACCAAGAGCGAAGGCCGCATCATCCTCTTCATCGATGAGATACACACACTGGTGGGTGCCGGCAAGGGCGAAGGTGCCATGGATGCTGCCAACATACTGAAGCCTGCTCTGGCACGAGGTGAACTGCGCAGCATAGGTGCCACCACACTGGACGAGTACCAGAAGTACTTCGAAAAGGATAAGGCTCTGGAGCGAAGATTCCAGACTGTGATGGTGGACGAACCTGATACTGCCGCCAGCATAAGCATCCTCAGAGGTCTGAAGGAGCGCTACGAGAACCATCACCATGTGCGCATACAGGATGATGCCATCATAGCAGCCGTGGAACTCTCCACACGTTATATCACTGACCGTTTCCTGCCCGATAAGGCCATCGACCTGATGGATGAGGCAGCTGCAAAGCTGCGTATGGAGCGTGATTCTCTGCCCGAGGAGCTGGATGAACTTACCCGACGCCTCAAGCAGCTTGAGATTGAGCGCGAGGCCATCAAGCGTGAGGGTGACTCTGACAAGCTACAGGCTCTGAACAAGGAGATAGCCGACCTGCAGGAGCAGGAGAAGACTTTCCGCAGCAAGTGGGAGGGAGAACGTGCTCTGGTCAACAAGATTCAGCAGGACAAGCAGGAGATGGAGCAGCTCAAGTTTGAGGCAGAGAAAGCCGAGCGAGAGGGCAACTACGGACGAGTGGCCGAAATACGCTATGGCAAACTGCAGCAGCTGGAGCAGGATATCAAGAAGATTCAGGATGAACTGCATCAGACGCAGGGAGCCGAAGCTATGGTGAAGGAGGAGGTGACTGCCGACGATATCGCCGATGTGGTGAGCCGTTGGACAGGTATTCCAGTAAGCCGTATGCTGCAGAGCGAGCGCGAGAAGCTGCTTCACCTGGAGGAGGAACTGCACAAGCGTGTGATAGGACAGGACGAAGCCATTCAGGCTGTGAGCGATGCCGTCAGACGTAGCAGAGCCGGCCTGCAAGACCCCAAGAGGCCCATCGGAAGCTTCATCTTCCTGGGTACCACCGGAGTGGGAAAGACCGAACTGGCAAAGGCATTGGCCGACTATCTGTTCAACGACGAGCAGATGATGACGCGAATAGATATGAGCGAATATCAGGAGAAGTTCAGCGTCTCCAGGCTCATCGGAGCGCCTCCAGGATACGTTGGATACGACGAGGGCGGTCAGCTCACCGAGGCTGTAAGGCGTAAACCATATCAGGTGGTGCTCTTCGATGAGATAGAGAAAGCTCACCCCGATGTGTTCAACATCCTGCTGCAGGTACTCGATGACGGACGACTGACCGACTCCAAGGGCCGTACAGTCAACTTCAAGAACACCATCATCATCATGACCAGCAACCTGGGTAGCCAGATCATACAGAACTGTAAGGACCAGGAGGAGGCCAAGAGACAGGTACTGGAGCTGCTGAAGAAGACCATCCGGCCCGAGTTTCTCAACCGTATCGATGAGACCATCATCTTCAAGCCGCTCACGCTGGGCGAAATCCGTCAGGTGGTAAGGCTGCAGATAAGCGGTGTGACCAAGATGCTGGCACAGAACGGTATCAAGCTCGAACTCACCGACGAGGCCATCAACCTGCTGGCCGACGCTGGCTACGATCCCGACTTTGGTGCTCGTCCCGTGAAGAGAGCCATACAGCGGTTGCTGCTCAATGACCTGAGCAAGAAACTGCTGGGAGGTGGCATCGACCGCGAGCGTCCCATCAGAGTGGATGCCAAGGACGGGCAACTCACATTTGGTAATTAAGCAGGAAAGGAGTAACTTTGCAGCCGCTTTGCCCTAAGGGCAGGCCAAGCGGACATGGCACAAGCCAGCCGCACCGACCAAACAAGACTCAAGATGAAGGGAAAGTACTGCAAACATTATCCTAAACTGTTACAATTGGGCATACCCATTATGATAGGCCAGCTGGGCACTATCGTAATGGGTTTTGCTGATACTTTGATGATAGGTCACTACGGCACAGACGAACTGGCTGCAGCGGGCTTCGTAAACAACATCATGGGCATGGTGCTCATAGCGGGAATGGGGTTCTCCTACGGACTCACTCCTGTAGTGGGCGCTCTGCTGGGACAGGGCAACAGCCACCTCATAGGCGGCAAACTGAAAAACGGCCTTGTTGCCAACACCCTGATGGCGAGCGCGCTGATGGCAGTTATGGCTGTGCTTTTTTTGTTTATGGACCGTGTGGGACTGCCCACACATCTTATCCCGCTCATGAGACCCTATCTGCTGGTGCTCACGCTGAGTGTTCTGCCACAGATGTTGTTCAATGCCTTCAAGCAGTTCTCCGACGGCATCCAGGATACCAAGTTGCCCATGTGGGTGCTGCTGGGTGGCAACGTGATGAACATCATAGGCAACTGGCTGCTCATCTACGGCGTTGGCCCCTGTCCCGAGATGGGACTCCTGGGTGCAGGCATCTCCACTCTGCTGAGCCGTATAGCCATGTGGGTGACGATGGTGCTTGTGTTCCGCCACACACGTCGATACAGCGAGCATCGCGACTGCTACGCCCAAGCCCGTGTAGAACGAGCTTCGCTGCGTGAACTCACTCATCTGGGACTGCCGGTCATGATGCAGATGGGTATGGAGAGCGCATCATTCAGTCTGAGCGCATTCTACATCGGATGGCTGGGAAGCACCGAACTGGCAGCCCATCAGATAGTGATTACCATCAGCCAACTCTGCTTCATGCTCTTCTACGGCATGGCAGCTGCCGTGGCCATTGCCGTAAGCTACTTCCGGGGAAAAGACCGCATAGCCGACTCGCGCAACGTGGCCTTTGCCGGTCTGCATCTTACCTGGATCATGGGCACCGTGCTGGCCATCCCCATCTTCCTGCTTCGCCACCACCTGGGTGCATGGTTCACCCACGATGCAGAGGTTTGCATGATGGTAAGTTCACTCGTCATCCCCCTGTGCATCTATCAGTACAGTGATGCCATGCAATGCGTCTTTGCCAACGCCCTTCGTGGAATGGCCGACGTGAAACCCATGGTATGGATAGCCTTCTTTGCCTATTTCATCGTCTCTCTCCCGCTGGGCTACCTGTTCAGTTTCCCCTGTCACTGGGGAGTGACGGGTGTATGGTGGGCATTTCCCTTCGGCCTCACCACAGCTGGAGTGCTCTACATGCTGCGCTTCCTGAAGAGCAGCAAATAGTCTCCCGCCATGCATATCATCGCACACATACATACTGATTTCCCCACCAAGTTTGGGGTTCCTCGCCAGAGCGGACTGGTGAGCGGACTGCCTGCACGCATCGTCTTCACTCCCGAATACAGGAATGCCGATGCGCTGCGCGGACTGGAAGGCTACAGCCACATCTGGCTTCTGTGGGATTTCAGTCAGGCTCACGACGGCAAACCTTGGCGTCCCACAGTGCGCCCACCACGCTTGGGCGGCAACCGACGCATGGGTGTATGGGCCACCCGCAGCCCTTTCCGTCCCAACCATATCGGGCTTTCCTGTGTGCGTATTCTCTCCATCGACCTCCACACACCTCAAGGTCCTGTCATCGAAGTGGATGGAGCCGACCTGATGAACGGCACACCCATCCTCGACATCAAACCTTATCTGCCCTACGTGGATTGTCATCCCGAGGCAAGCGGCGGCTTTGCGCAGGAGCAGAACGAGACCATCGAACCTCTGCAAGTGGAGATTCCTCACCAGCTGGAGAGTCTCATCCCCCAACCCAAGCGTGAGAGCCTGCGTGCCATCTTGGCTTCCGACCCTCGCCCACATTATCAGGACGACCCCACACGCACCTATGTGCTACCCTTCTCCACCCTCGAAATCTCTTTCCGGGTCAGTCAAGGCATTCTCACCGTAACAGCCGTCAAGCCTGCACCCACCGAACCAGAGGCACAATAAGGCAAAGGAACCTTGGTGCACGAAAAGGCATCCTCTGGGCAGACAAGCCGACTAAAGCTGCCGCATGTACCAAGAAAATTCCGCCTTTCTTGTCCCGTATTCAAATAAAAGGTGTATCTTTGCAGAAGGAAAACATGCGATAGTGGCTCAGTTGGTAGAGCATTGGCTTCCCAAGCCGAGGGTCGCGGGTTCGAGTCCCGTCTATCGCTCCAGGCCAGCCATGAACACAAACTTGCATCCCCACACAACATTTTCCCCACAGCATTCCAAGGCAATCCAAAAAAAAGTATTACCTTTGCCGTCGGTTTCGCCGATATGGCTCAGTTGGTAGAGCAACGCATTCGTAATGCGTGGGTCGGGGGTTCGAGTCCCCCTATCGGCTCAAGACAAGAAAAGAGAGGAACATTCCTCTCTTTTTTCGTTTATCATGCTGAGCACTGCAAAAATTTGGCTCGAAAAAGTATGTCTTATACTGATATAGGTAGACACATTTATCAACCAATAAATGTGTGTTCAA
>SAMEA104315432__coassemble_101_pt1 | contig 53969 bp, 42 predicted proteins | sample SAMEA104315432__metabat2_high_PE_003 | metagenome-assembled genome bin SAMEA104315432 (sample SAMEA104315432) | gut metagenome | biome: Monkey gut; feature: monkey-associated habitat; material: faeces | place: China | collected 2013
TTTGTAAAAATCATTATCTTTGTTGCTGGCATTCGGTCGTTTGAGGCCGACGTGGGAGTGTCTTTGCTGCTTCTGTTCGTCAGTTTGTGGCTGGTGTGAGAGTCCGTAATGTACATCTACGGAAGTGCTTGGACTTGGCCAGGCGCGGCAGAGCGGAGTGCGTGCCGATAGTTTAACAATCAAAACGAAATGATATGGATTTTACAAAAACCCTTACTTTTCCCGAGGCCATACAGTTGGCCGTAAGCCGTTTCTTCGAGTTCGAGGGCCGTTCCAGGCGCTCTGAGTACTGGTGGGTGATACTGGCTCTGCTGGTTTTGTCCGCCGTTATACTCATTGGTGTATTTGTATTCGACCTGATAGTTGCTCCATTGACATTCCGTCGCCTGCATGATACCGGACGTAGCGGATGGTGGTATGGAGCCTATCTCATCCTTAAGTACCTTGCCTTTGTAGGCTTTTTCATCTATATGGGCTTCGGCCTTTTGGCCTTTGATGACTTGTTTGGGATGGTTATGTCATTGCTTTCTGCCGGCCTCGGTTGGATGTCGCTCATTGTCCTCTATCGCCTTGTTCTGCTTGTTTTCCTGTGTCAGGACAGTTGTCCCGGCGAGAACAAGTACGGCCCCTCGCCCAAATACGTGCAGGAGCAGGGGTGATGAAGCGGGGCGGATAGCCTTCTCGTAAACATATTATAATAGGAAGGGACGGTGCAGTTGGCATCGTCCCTTTCTTGTTGGATTGTGATAAGGCACAAAAAAAGGGCCGCATCCTAGATGCAGTCCTCTTATGTACCTTACAGGGTAGTTCCTGATTATTCAGCAACCACAGTGTCAGCAACAGCGCTGTCAGCAGCTGCAGTGTCAGCAGCTACAGTGTCAGCAGCTACAGTGTCGGTAGCAACGCTATCAGAGTCAGCGCAGCAAGCCTGCTCAGTCTTGTTGCCACAAGATGCGAAAGACACAGCTACGATGGCTGCGAACACAAATGCGAACTTTTTCATTTCTCTTTGCTTTTAAATTTGTAAAACAATCAATTGCCTTTCTAAAACGCTGCAAAGGTACGTACTTTTTCATTACGCCGTACTCACAAAACGCTTCTTTTTTTTATGAAAAGTGCAAACTTTTTTATAAGTCGTTGATTGATAGGTTGAAGCAGCGCGCTTTTCGGATGGCACAAGCCTTGTGTCTTTGCGCATTTTGCACTATCTTTGCAGCATGTATTACTTCTCAGGCAAGAAAGCCGCCTACTTTACCCTGGGGTGCAAACTCAATTTCGCCGAGACGAGCACCGTGGGTCGCCAGCTCAAGGAGGCTGGTGTGACAACCGCCGCAGAAGGCGAGGCGGCAGATATATGTATAGTGAACACGTGCAGCGTGACGGAAGTGGCCGATGCCAAATGCCGCCAGGCCATCAGCCGCATGGTGCGCCGGCATCCCGGTGCACTGGTGATCGTGACGGGATGCTACGCGCAGTTGAAGCCCGAGCAGGTGGCTGCCCTCGATGGGGTGGATATGGTGCTCGGAGCCGAGCAGAAGGGTGACATCCTGCGTCATATAGCGGAGCGGATAGACATGATGCCCGAAGAACGGGCGCTGCTGGCACATGGACATGAGACCGTACGTACGGCAGACATCCGCACCTTCGTGCCCAGCTGCTCGTGTGGAGACCGCACCCGCTACTTCCTCAAGGTGCAGGACGGGTGCAACTATTATTGTACCTATTGTACCATACCCATGGCGCGTGGGCGCAGCCGCAACGGCAGCATCGCCTCGATGGTGGAGCAGGCCAGGCAGGCAGCCGCACAGGGTGGGCGCGAGATAGTGATTACGGGTGTCAACATAGGCGACTTCGGCCGCTCTACGGGTGAGTCGTTTATCGACCTCATACGCGCTCTCGACCAGGTGGAAGGCATCTCCCGCTACCGCATCAGCAGCATCGAGCCCAATCTGCTCACCGATGAGGTGATTGACTTCTGCGCCCAGAGCCGGGCTTTCATGCCGCATTTCCACATCCCCCTGCAGAGTGGGAGCGACGAGGTGCTCCGCCTCATGCATCGCCATTACGATACGCGGCTCTTTGCCGACAAGGTTGCCCATGTGCGGCAGGCTATGCCCGATGCCTTCATCGGTGTGGATGTGATAGTGGGTACGCGCGGTGAGACCGACGAACTGTTTGCCCAGGCATTGCAGTTCATGGAGGAGATAGATGTGAGCCAGTACCATGTGTTCAGCTACAGTGAGCGCCCCGGCACGCGGGCTTTGCAGATACCCCATGTGGTGTCACCCGAGCAGAAGCACGAGCGCAGCCAGCAGGTGCTGGCACTGAGCGAGCTCAAGTGGCGCCAGTTCTACGACCGCTTCCGCCACACCACCCGCCCTGTGCTGCTCGAGCACAGTCGTCACGAGGGACTGATGCACGGATTTACGGACAATTACATACGCGTGTCGGTCAGCGCGAAGGATATGGACAACCAGATAGCCAGCGTGCAGCTGGGCGACTGGGACGCTGACGGAAACGCACTTCAGGGAACTCTCTTATGAAGACAAGCATAGTCATTCTCAACTGGAACGGTGCCGACATGATGCGCCGATTCCTGCCATCCGTGCTCGAATGCTCCGCTGGAGCCGAGGTGGTAGTGGCCGACAATGGCAGCACCGACGAGTCGCTGCAGATGTTGGAGCATGATTTCCCGCGCGTACATATTATAAAGATGGAGCGCAACTACGGCTTTGCCGAGGGCTACAACCAGGCGTTGCGGCAGGTGCAGGCCGATGTGTATGTACTGCTCAACAGCGATGTGAGGGTCACTCCAGGCTGGCTTGACCCTCTGATTGGCTGCCTGGAGAAGCATCCCGAGGTGGCTGCCCTGCAACCCAAGATACGCTGCGAGTGGGCGCCCACCCAGTTTGAGTATGCCGGTGCAGCAGGTGGCTTCATCGACTCGCTGGGCTATCCCTATTGCCGTGGCCGCCTGATGGGTGCGGTGGAGACCGACAACGGGCAGTACGATGAACCTATCCCCATCTTCTGGGCTACGGGAGCCGCCCTGGTCATCCGCAGTGCCGACTATTGGAAAGCAGGCGGACTGGACGGCCGCTTCTTTGCGCATCAGGAGGAGATAGACCTTTGCTGGCGCTTGCGAAGCCGTAATCGCGGCATCCTGTGTGTGCCTCAGAGTGTGGTGTATCACCTTGGAGGCGGCACGTTGCCGCAAGGCAGTCCGCGCAAGACGTTCCTCAATTTCCGCAACAATCTGCTCCTGCTCTACAAGAACCTGCCCGAGCGTCGCCTCCAGGCAGTCATGCGCCTGCGCTTCTGGCTCGATGCATTGGCCTCGCTGCAGATGTTGGCCACGGGTCAATGGCGCAGCGCAGCGGCAGTATGGCAGGCGCGCAGGGAGTTCCACCGCATCCGTAAGGACTTCGAAGCCTCGCGCCGGGAGAATCTCACCCTTACGGTCCTCGACCCCATACCCGAACAGGGAGCCTTCAGTCTGCTCTGGCAGTATTACGTCTTGCGGCATTGCACGTTCGACCGCCTGCCTTGAACATACAGCCCAGTGCGGTGCATCTGCCATCGCAGCGCACTGCGTCGGGCATCACAGCGCGCTGCATTGCCCGATGCAGCGCGCTGCGTTTTATGCCGGTCGCTTCTGCCGTACCCGATGCGCTTCCCTCCACGGGGCAGTTTGCTCTGCCTGTCCATTCGCGTGAAAGGGCTGCGGGCCGTCTGGTCAGGTGGTGGAGCCGGATGGACATTTGCCTGGGCAGGGTTATGTGCTGTGGTGCAGCAGGTTCTGCACCTGCTTGGACTTTCCCTGGGCAGATGCTTGCGGCACCTGGCCGGCTGTCTGCATCGGCCTGCCATTCTGCCTCCTGTTTCCCGCCCGGAAGGCTGTGAGGGAGGATATTTCTGTCCGAAAATCCATGCCGAGCACGCCTTGAAGGCCCATTTGCCAAGAAAAGAGGGGCGGGGAAGCGGCTTTTCCCTTTTTTTTACGTACATTTGTCTCTCGTATGAAGAAAGTATAAAACGATGAGATACTCCTTTGTGATACCCGTGTATAACCGTCCCGACGAGACGGACGAGCTGCTGGAGAGCCTGGCGCAACAGACTCTGCGTGACTTTGAGGTGCTTGTGGTGGAGGATGGTTCGCAGATAACCTGCCAGCAGGTGGTGCAGAAGCATGCCGCCCAGATGCCCATCAAGTACTTCTGCAAGCCCAACAGCGGACCGGGACAGACGCGCAACTATGGTGCCGAACGCTCACAGGGCGAGTACCTTATCTTCCTGGACAGCGACTGCGTGCTGCCTCCCGGCTATCTGGAGGCGGTAGAGAAGGAGCTCTCAGCGTCGCCCTGCGATGCTTTCGGCGGGCCAGACCGCTCGCATCCCTCCTTCACGCCGGTGCAGAAAGCCATCAGCTACAGCATGACCAGCTTCTTCACCACAGGCGGCATACGCGGCGGCAAGAAGAAGTTGGACAAGTTCTATCCCCGCTCCTTCAATATGGGCATCAGCGCGAGCCTCTATCGCAAGCTCGGCGGATTCAGCAAGATGCGCTTTGGCGAGGATATAGACCTGAGCATACGCATCTTTCAGAGCGGCGCCCGATGCCGCCTCTTCCCCCAGGCATGGGTGTGGCACAAGCGCCGCACCGACCTTAGGAAGTTCTTCCGACAGGTACACAACAGCGGCATTGCCCGCATCAATCTATACAAGAAGTACCCCTCCAGCCTCAAGCTGGTGCACCTGCTGCCCGCACTCTTCACGCTGGGCATGGGCTTCCTGCTGCTCATGATGGCGGTGGGATTGCCGTTGGGCCTGCTCTCGCAGAGCGCCCGATGGGGTATGATAGGGTGGGAGATGTTCTTCCTCTCCCTCCTCTTCCCCGTACTCTATTCGCTTCTCATCTGTGCCGACAGCACGGGCGAGAACCACAGTCTGCGTGTAGGCATGCTCAGCGTGATGGCCAGCTTCGTGCAGCTCATCGGCTATGGAACAGGTTTTCTGCGTGCTTGGTGGCTCAGATGTGTGTGGGGGAGAAACGAGGAAATGCAGGCGTTCCGCGAGACGTTCTACAAATGACGAATCGCAGCAGAGCATTGCTACGCGCCAGTCATCGCCAATCCACAAATCTATCAGCATCATCCTATGGCCGAGAAACTCAGCATCAACCAGCAGCCCATTGAGGACCGTCCCCGTGAGAAGCTCATGGCTCACGGTGCCGAATCGCTCTCCAAGGCCGAACTGCTGGCTATTCTGATAGGCAGCGGAAACAGCCGCGAGACGGCAGTTGAGCTCATGCAGAGGGTGTTGAACGACTGTCACGAGAGCCTGACAGAGTTGAGCCGGATGTCGATAGAAGCCCTGCAGACCTATAGGGGCATGGGTCCGGCCAAGGCCGTGACGGTGCTGGCAGCCTGTGAATTAGGCAGGCGCCGGTCGATGGAGCGCGCTTCGCAGCTGCGCATGGACAATGCCAAGGCCATTGCCGACTACTTCCGTCCGATGCTTCAGGACAAAGCACACGAGGAGTGTCACCTGATGCTCTTGCGCAACAACCTCACCTTCATGAGTACGGTGCGCGTCAGTGAGGGCGGCCTGACAGCCTCGGCGGTGGATATCAGACAGGTGCTGCGTGAGGCGATTCTGCGTCAGTGCACAGCTATAGTGTTCTGCCACAACCATCCCAGCGGAACGCTCACGCCCAGCAAGCAGGACCAGGACCTCACGCACCGCCTTGTACAGGCCTGCCGGGCAGTTGACATCAAGCTCCTCGACCACGTCATCGTCTCCACGCAGGGCTATTACAGTTTCCTGGAAGCAGGCACCCTGGGCTGACACTACATTATTATATATATAAGGAATAAGCATAACCGATATGGAACAGACAGATATACAGGAGAAGGTGGTGGAGTTGCTCCGCACCGTTTACGACCCCGAGATACCCGTCAACATCTATGACCTGGGGCTCATATACCGCATCGAACTGGTGGATGAGGGCAAGACACTGCAGGTGGATATGACCCTCACAGCCCCCAACTGCCCTGCGGCCGACTTCATCGTAGAGGATGTGCACAGCAAGCTGGCGGCTATCCCCGGACTGGACAAGGTGGAGGTCAACCTCGTGTTTGAGCCTGAGTGGGACAAGGATATGATGAGCGAGGAGGCTCGCTTGGAACTGGGACTCATGTAGCAATACGCCTATGAAGAACATCTATTTCATCAGTGACGCCCATCTGGGCTGTCGCGCTCTGCAGCACGGCAGGCAGCAGGAACGCCGCCTGGTGCGTTTCCTTGACGACATAAAGGACAAGGCGGGTGCCATATATATGCTGGGCGACATGTTTGACTTCTGGTTCGAGTACCCCACAGTGGTCCCCAGAGGCTTCACACGCTTCCTGGGAAAGGTGAGCGAACTCACTGACAATGGGGTGGAGGTGCACTTCTTCACGGGCAACCACGACATTTGGTGCACCGATTATCTGCAGAGCGAGTGCGGAGTCATCCTGCATCGGGAGCCTGTGACACTCGAACTGGCCGACAAGATATTCTACCTCGCCCACGGTGACGGCCTGGGAGATCCCGACTGGAAGTTCCGTTTCCTGCGCTCTTTCTTCCATAACAAGGTTTGCCAGTGGCTGTTCCGATGGCTCCATCCTACCATTGGGGTGAACTTCGGACTGGAGTGGGCACGCCGCAGCAGGCTCAAGCACGAACCGTGTCTGCAGGATGGCACGCCCGTGGATACCTACCAGGGTGAGGACCGCGAGTTCCTTGTGCGCTTTGCCAAGGACTATCTCAAGCAGCATCCCAATGTCAACTACTTCCTCTTCGGGCACCGTCACATCGAGCTCGATCTGCTCCTCACGCGCCAGTGCCGCCTGCTCATCATGGGCGACTGGATTACTCAGTGCACCTATGCAGTGTATGACGGCGAGCAACTCTATATGGAGAATTATGTCGAGGGCGACACTGTGGTGCGTTAGACATCGGCCTGCGGGAGCCTGATGAGGCTCCTCTGCCCTTGAAGACAACCAGTCAGGAATGAAACAACAAACTATATCACAATACGGCATGAAGAAGAGACAACTGCTGGCAGCCGGCCTCCTTGGTGGAGCACTCTGCCTTTGTTGCACGCTGGCAGCCTGCCAGCCTGGCCATGACTCCAGCACGAAGGAGGAACCGGTGCTGGCTGATGACCCCATGGCAACGCATATCTATACCCTGAAGAACGGACTCAAGGTGTATCTGACAGTGAACCACGACGAACCGCGCATACAGACTTATGTGGCGGTGCGGACCGGTTCGCGCAACGATCCAGCCGAGAGCACCGGCCTGGCACACTACCTGGAGCACCTCATGTTCAAGGGTACCACACGCTTCGGAACGCTCGACTATGCCCGGGAGAAGCCGCTGCTCGACAGCATCGAGGCGCAGTATGAGGTGTATGGCAGCACTACCGACGAGGACCGGCGCCGCGCCATCTATGCCCGCATAGACAGCTTCAGCCACGAAGCCAGCAAGTTTGCCATTGCCAACGAATACGACAAGATGATGGCAGGAATAGGCTCCACAGGCTCCAATGCCTATACGAGTACCGATGTCACCTGCTATCAGGAGAACATCCCATGCCATGCCTTGGAACCTTGGGCCAAGGTGCAGGCGGAGCGCTTCCGCAATATGGTCATCCGAGGATTCCACACCGAGCTCGAGGCCGTCTATGAGGAATACAACATGCACCTCACCAACGACTTCGACAAGATGAACAATGCGCTCTACCGCATCCTCTTCCCCCATCACCCCTATGGCACTCAGACGACCATCGGAACGCAGGAGCATCTCAAGAACCCCTCGCTCCGCAATGTCATGCAGTACTATCACGAGTGGTATGTACCCAATAATGTGGCCATCTGCATGAGCGGTGACCTCGACCCTGACGAGACGGTGCGCATCATTGAGCAGTACTTTGGCTCATGGCAGGCATCCGACAGTCTGCCCCAGCGCACCTTCCCCCGTGAGGAGCCGTTCCAGGCTCCTGTGAGCGTAGATGTGGTGGGCCAGGAGACTCCCATGGTGGCTCTCGGCTGGAGGCTGCCCGCCAAGGCCGACCCCCAATACCTGGTGATGGAGGTGGCCAACAGCATCCTCGCCAATGGCAAGTGCGGTCTCTTTGACCAGAATCTCAATAGCGCACAGCAAGTCATGACGTGTGAGACCTTTGTAGATGGCATGACCGACCAGAGTGCATTCTGGGCCATCGGCTGTCCCAAGGAGGGTCAGACACTGGAGGAGGTGCGTGACCTGATGCTTGCACAGGTGCGCCGGCTCACCAGCGGCCAGTGGGACGAGTCGTTGCTTAAGGCTATCCTCAACAACATGAAGCGCGAGCAACTGCAGGCCATGCAGAGCAACGAGCAGCGTGCAGAGCGCTTTGTGGACGCTTTCGTAGCGGGACAGCCGTGGTCAGATGCCGTAGGCGAGCTGCAGCGACTGGACACCCTGAGCAAGAAGACCGTGACCGACTGCGCCCGCCGCTACCTTACCGAGGGCTACGGATGCGTCTTCAAGAGGCAGGGTATCGACGCTTCGGCCAAGAAGATAGACAAGCCCCATATCTCTCCCATCGAGACTAACCGCGACAAGACAAGCGCCTTTGTGGATTCGGTGCTCGCGATGCCTGTGGCCGAGGTGGAGCCTGTGTTTGTCGATTTCAGCCGTGAAGTGCAGAAGGGCACGCTCATGGGCGGCAACGAGCTGCTGGCTCATCGTGATGTGGACAGCCGCCTGTTCCACCTCAGCTTTGTCATCGAGCGAGGTACCAAAGAAGACCCCGCGCTGGATGTTGCCGAGCAGTATCTGCCCTACCTGGGCACCGACTCTATGGATGCCAGCCAGCTCCAGTCGCGCCTCTATGCCCTTGCCTGCGATGCCACACTCAGCACCGAGGCAGGCCGCACCCGGCTTACCCTCTCGGGTCTGGCCGAGAACATGGAGGAGGCACTGCGCCTCACCGAGCGCTGGATAGCCACTGCCCGGCCCGACACAGCCATCTATGCACAGGTGATCAACGATATCCTCAAGCTGCGTGCAGACAACAAGACGAACCAGAAAGCCTGCTTCAATGCCCTCACCCAATATGGTATCTATGGTCCCCACAACGCCATCACCGATGCCATGGATGCTGCCCGGATGAGGCAGCTCGGCGCGGCAGGCGTGCTCCAGCACCTGCGTTCCCTCAGCGGTGTAGCCCAGCATGTGCTCTACTACGGACCCCTTGAGTCCACCCAGGTGAGCCGCCTGGTCAACGAGGTGCACCCCATGTCGGAGCATCCCGAAGCCGCCCACGACGGGCAGTTCTACACGCCTCTCCAGGTGGATGAGAGCCGGGTCATCATAGCTCCCTTCCAGGCCAAGAACACCTACATGATGGGCTACTCAAGCCGTGGCGAGCAGTTCAGTCTGGCCCTGCAGCCCTATGTGGGAGTCTTCAATGAGTACTTCGGCGGGGGAATGAACAGCATTGTCTTCCAGGAGTTGCGCGAGTCACGTGGTCTGGCCTACAATGCCAGCGCCCTCTTCTCGCAGGCTTCCCGCCCATCGGACAGGGAGTGGTTCTTCACCCGCATCATCACTCAGAACGACAAGCTGAAGGATTGCCTTAACGTATTCGACGAGATAGTGGAGCAGATGCCGCAGAGCGAGAGCGCCTTCTCACTGGCCCGCGAGGCTGTGATCAAGCGTCTGGCCACACAACGCATACTGCGTGAGCAGATTCTCGACTACTACCTGCGCTGCCGTGACCAGGGCCTTGACGATGACCCTGACAAGGCGGTGTATGAGAAGGTCAAGACCATGACCATGGCCGACCTGCTGTCGTTCCACGAGCGGGAGATAGCCAAGCGCAAGTACCACCTGCTGCTCTTGGGCGAAGAGGCCGACTGGGATATGGCCGGCCTGCAGCAGCGTGGAGCCATACAGCGTGTGACACTGAAGGATATCTTCGGCTATTGATGCACGGGGGATGAAGCATACCAGAGGTTTCCACCTGGCACTGTGAGTGCCGGGCGGAAACCTTTTTTGCATAACAATACAACACTATGATATGAATACCCTAAGAAAGATGAATCTGCTCCTCACGGCTCTTCTCGTGAGCATGGGAGCGCATGCACAGACGTCGCCCGGTGCGACGGAACCTGCCGAGTACCACGTGCAGGGACTTCAGACATTCAGCCCCGAGCACCCACACACCCTGTGGTACCGGCAGCCGGCAGCCTATCAGTGGACAGGAAACGCCTGGATGGAGTACGCCCTGCCCATCGGTAACGGACAGCTGGGAGCCTGCCTGATGGGAGGAGTCAAGCAGGATGAAATCCAGTTCAACGAGAAGACCCTGTGGGAGGGAACGCCTAACGACATGGCTGGCACCTTCGACTATGGTTCCTACAAGAACTTCGGCTCTGTCCTGGTGACCGACCTCTCGGCCCAGTTCGGCTTCAATGAAGCCCGCCAGGTGCGCGATTACGTGCGCTACCTGGACCTGCAGACGGGCATCGGCGGCGTGGATTACAGTTCCACCGACGACCTTACCCATTATGAACGTCGCTACTTCGCCTCCTTCCCCGACAGGGTGGTGGCCGTGCGTTACCGCGCCACAGGCCGGCGCCAGCTCGATCTGCTGGTGTCGGTAAAGCCCGGCGATGACCTGAACGCCACTCCCGTATCCTACTCCGGCGCCTATGCCACGTTTGGCGGAAAGCTCAAGACCGTGAGCCACGCCGCATGCCTCAGGGTGGTGCCTGCCGGTGCGGATGCCCGCATGGAGAGCACCCCAGACGGCATCCGCGTGTCGGGAACCCGTGAGGTGCTGCTTGTGCTGGCCGGTGGAACCGACTTCGATGCCGCTGCCCCCACGCTCACATCGGGCACCGAGGGCCTCTCCGGACGCATCCGCAAGCAGGTGGATAAGGCCGCCTCACGCGGGTGGACGGCTCTGCTCGAGCGCCACACCGAGGACTTCACGGCACTGAGCGGACGAGTGGATTTCCAGTTGCAGGGAGCCGCTTCGGCCCTTCCCACCGACCGCCTGATAGAGTGCTACAATGATGCCGGCAGGTGTGCCACAGGCCGCGAGCCCGATGCCCTGTTCCTCGAACAGCTCTACTTCGCCTATGGACGCTATCTCATGATCGGCTGCAGCCGCGGTGTGGATATCCCCAGCAACCTGCAGGGCATATGGAACAACCGCAGTCAGGCGGCCTGGAACTCCGATATCCATTCCAACATCAACGTGCAGATGAACTATTGGCCAGCCGAGCCCACCAACCTGAGCGAGCTGCATCTGCCCTTTGTCAACTACGTCATCAATATGGCCGGACGCGACAACTGGAAGCGTGCCGCCACACAGTTTGGAGGCGTGAAGCACGGCTGGACCTGTTTCACAGAGAACAACATCTTCGGCGGCATGAGTCTGTGGGGCAACAACTACTTCGTGGCCAATGCCTGGTATTGCAGCCATCTGTGGCAGCACTACCGCTTCACCCTCGATGAGAAGTTCCTTCTGCGTGCCTTCCCCACGCTGTGGAGCTGTGCGCAGTTCTGGATGGAGAGGATGATAGAGGACCGTGGATGCCCCTCCCTCGGCATACTGCCCGACGGCAGCTATGTGGCTCCCGACGAGTACAGTGCCGAGCAGAACGCCCACCCCAAGGAGGATGGCACCGCCCATGCACAGCAGCTCATCTATGCCCTGCTGCGCAGTGTGCGGCAGAGCGTGGATATCCTGGGTGCCAAGCGCGTGGGGCTGGCCCAGGCCGATGTGGAGCAGCTTGACCGCTACCTGACCCGTGTGGACCGCGGTCTGCACACCGAAATCTATACTGCCAATACCCGTGCCAACGGTGCCTGGACCAATCCCTGCAACGGTGTGCACCAGGGCGACACGCTGCTGCGGGAGTGGAAGTATGCCACCTACGACGTCAGCGACGACCCCTCGCACCGCCATCTGAGCCACCTCATGGCGCTCTATCCCCTGTCCGACATAGGCCCCCGCAGCCCCTATTTCCCCGCTGCTGTCAACTCGCTGCGCCTGCGTGGCGACAAGGCCACCGGCTGGAGCATGGGCTGGAAGGTGTGTCTGTGGGCCCGTGCACTGGACGGCAACCACGCCCACGTCATCCTGCACAATGCCCTGAGGCACTCTACCAGTTATGACGTAGAGGCGCACAAGGGCGGAGTCTATTACAATCTCTTCGACTCCCATGCGCCCTTCCAGATCGACGGCAACTTCGGTACCTGTGCCGGGGTGGCCGAGATGCTTCTGCAGAGTCACACCGACACGCTGCAGCTCCTGCCCGCCTTGCCCGACCTGTGGCAGGCAGGCCACATGAGCGGACTGCGTGCTGTGAACAATTTCCAAGTAGATCAGCAGTGGCAGGACGGACGTCTCGTGCGTGCCGTCATCCGCAGCGGGTCGGGCAAGCCTTGCCCCATCTATTATCCCGGCATTGCGCAGTATCACGTGTGCGGCCCCGATGGCAAGCCCATGCAAGGCGCGGTGGTGGATGACAACACCCTGCTCATCCCCACCCGGAAGGGCTGCACCTACACCATCAGCAAGTAGGCTGCCACTCCCGCCCGAAGCCTTGTCCATGCCCGCCCTCCCGCTTGTGAGAGGGCGGGCTGCTTTTTGTCCCACAGGATGCAGCGCGCTGCGATGCACGATGCAGTGCACTGCGTTGGCTGATGCAGCGCGCTGCGTTGGCCCATGCACCGCACTGCGTTTTTCCTGCCATAATCATGCGGCAGTGCAGCCGTCCCGTATCCCCGTCCTGTTTGCCGGGGTCAGAATTAGGATGTGCACCGCCTCATTGGAAGCGCCGTCGCACTTCTATCCCAAAATAAATGCCTACCTTTGCAGATGAAAGTATAATGGAAAGGAACAGATGATGAGACGCACATGGATGATTGCGCTCCTGTTGGGGCTTGCATTCACCACTCCGGCATACGCTGAAGTGGATGCCGTGACAGGCGCCACGCAGGTGGGCGCCGGTACTGACAAGCAGGCGAGGAATGACGAACGCGTGCGGAAGGCGATGCTCAAGATGCGCAAGAGCTTGCCCCGCGTGCATGGCGAACAGGTGGAGACGGCGGTGGTCATGCGTGGGCACACCATGGCCAGGAGCAGCCACTGGACTGCCGAACTGGTGCCGGCCGAGAAGATGAGGCTGGAGAAGACGATGAACTTCCGTGCGGCTACGCCTGGACACAACGAGATGCTCACCTATCAGTTCCTGCGCCAGGACGATGCGCAGCTGTGCGCGGTGCGCATCCTGGAACTGGGCGCGTGCATCTACTTCTCGGCCCAGGCCGATGTGGTGCAGAACATGGCCAGTGCCGTGCATCAGTATGTGGCTCTGCCCCTCGAAGGCACCCTCTGTGGCAAGCCCGCCAAGGGCGCCAGGTAGGTCTCACGCAGCTCCTTGTCCCCGGCGCTCTGCCGCCGGGGAGGCTGGCGGGCATAGCGCCCGGCGGCATGCGGGGAGCGGCGTAAGAAGAGTAGCAAAACCAATTGACAATAACAAGATATGGCAACAGAAAACAACCACAAGTACATCAGCGTGGCCTACAAGCTCTATGCACAGGCCGAGGGCAATGAGCCCGAAATGGTGGAGGAGGCCACAAGCGAGGCTCCTTTTGAGTTCCTCACCGGTCTGGGCATGACGCTCGATGACTTCGAGAATGAGATAGCTCCGCTGGAGCAAGACGCACCCTTCGACTTCACCCTCAGCGTGGAGCAGGCCTACGGACCCTATGCCCCCGAGGGCAGACAGGAGGTGCCCCGCAGCATGTTCGAGATTGACGGAAAGCTCGACCCGCGTTATATCTACGAGGGCGCTGTGGTGCCCTTGCAGGACAACGAGGGTCATCGCTTCAGCGGACTCATTGCCCTCATACAGGACAATACCGTGACTGTAGATCTCAACCATCCTCTGGCTGGCAAGACACTGCGCTTCGTAGGTACAGTGGTGACGGCACGTCCCGCCACCGACGACGAAGTGAGCAACACCCTGAAGGCTCTCTCTGGCGAGGGAGGCTGCGGCGGTTGTGGCGGCGAGGGCGGTTGCGGAGGCTGCTCGGGCGGTTGCGGTGACGGCGAGTGCGGCTCGTGCTGCGGCGACTGCCAGTAATCAGGCACACACCAGACGCCCCCTCTTCCTGCCCACAGAGGCGTGGGAGAGGGGGCGCATGTTTCTAACCCATACAAGCAAGGAGGATACAGAAGTGAACACATTTGGCAACATCTTCCGTCTCACCACATTCGGAGAGAGTCACGGAGCGGCCATAGGGGGCGTGATAGACGGCATCCCGGCGGGAATCACCGTAGATATGGATTTCATACAGCGCGAACTGGACCGCCGCCGGCCAGGCCAGAGCGCACTCACCACGGCACGTAAGGAGGCCGACAGAGTGGAGTTGCTCAGCGGTGTCTTCGAGGAGCGCACCACGGGCTGCCCCATTGGATTCATAGTGCGCAACGCCAATCAGCACAGCCAGGACTACGATAACATGCGCTCCCTGTTCCGCCCCAGTCATGCCGACTATACTTATACCCAGAAGTACGGACTGCGTGACCATCGCGGCGGAGGGCGCAGCTCGGCACGCGAGACCATCAGCCGCGTGGTGGGGGGAGCCTTTGCCAAGATGATGCTCAGCCAGCTGGGTGTCACCGTGCAGGCTTATACACAGCAGGTGGGAGACATCATCCTGCCCGGCTCCTATGCCGACTACGACCTCTCGCAGGCCGAGACCAACGATGTGCGATGCCCCGATGCCGGGGTGGCGAGCCGCATGGACAGCCTCATACGCGAGGTCAAGGCCGACGGAGATACGATAGGCGGTGTGATAGCCTGCGTGGTGAAGGGATGTCCCGCAGGCTGGGGCGAGCCGGCCTTCGGCAAGTTGCACGCATTGCTGGGAGCCGCTATGCTGGGTATCAATGCGGTGAAGGGATTCGAATATGGCATGGGTTTCGCGGGCGTGACACAGCGTGGCAGCGAGCAGAACGACCGCTTCGTGCCCGACGGGCAGGGCGGTGTGACCACCCTCACAAACCGTAGCGGCGGCATCCAGGGCGGCATCTCCAACGGGCAGGACATCTATTTCCGCGTTGCCTTTAAGCCTGTAGCCACCCTCCTCATGGAGCAGGATACGGTCAACCAGGCCGGTGAGGCGGTCAAGCTCACGGCGCGCGGCAGGCATGACCCCTGCGTGCTGCCCCGTGCGGTGCCCGTGGTGGAGGCCATGGCAGCCATGGTGCTTGCCGACTGCTATCTGATGAACAGGTCGGCCCAGATGGGCAGGTGATCCGACACACCGCCCACGTAGGCCGGACCACGATAGGTGCGGTAGGGCTTGCCGTCCTCTGTGAGCAGGAACGGGAAGCGCCCTACCGTGATGCGCTGGCTGCAACGGGATTGCAGTGAGCGGCTTATGAGAATATGATCAATGAAGTCCCAGAGGCCCTGATAGTAGTAGGTGCCCTGGGGCTTCCGCTTTTCTTTGCGTCCCGAAGGCGTGAGCGACACCAGCCTCTGGGCGATGGGGCGCAGCGCGGGGTCGTCTGCTCCGGCATTGAAATCGCCCATGACTATCACCTGCTGTTCGCTGAGCGAGTCGAGGAGGCCGCATAGAGCTTCGGCAGCAAGCTTGCGGTGAAGGCCCGATTGCCGCGTGCCGCCCGCCCTGCTGGGGAAATGCACGCAGATGACATGCAGGCTGTCGCCGCCGGGCAGCACGCCCCAGCAGTGGAGGAGGTCGCGCGTGGGTCGCAGTCCATGGCGCTCCGAGGGTACTCTCACCGCCCTGCTCCCCAGCAGGTGGAACTGCTCGGGCTGATAGAGCAGCGCGCAGTCGATGCCGCGCAGGTCGGGTCCCTCATGGTGCACATAGGCATAGCGGGCCAGCCGCAGCGGACTGCGCCGCGTGAGGTCGTGCAGTACCGAGTCGTTCTCAACCTCGCCCAGGCCCACCAGCATGGGCCACTCTTCGCCCTTGGAGGCGGCTGCCAGAGTGCGCGCCACGTTGTCCAGCTTGTGCCAGTAGCGGCTGCGTGTCCAGTGTCGGCTGGATTCGGGCAGAAACTCAAGGTCGTCCTTCAGCGAATCATGGCGGCAGTCGAAGAGGTTCTCCACGTTCCACCACATGACTCTCTGGCCTGCGGCTTGGCCGGCAGACAGCAGCAGGAGCACGAACAGCAGTATGGTGCGGTGTGTCATTGTAGCGTGAGTGTGGGGTGGTAAAGCTTCATCTCGCGTTGCATAGCCGCCTCCTGTCCGCCCAGAGCCTGGTTGAGCAGGGCATGGAAGCGCTCTCCGTGGTTCATCTCCATGAGGTGCGTCAGTTCGTGATGCATGATGAAGTCGCGCAGATGGGGCGGCAGCGTCATCAGGTAAAGGCTCAGTTGGATATTGCCCTGTGTGGAGCAGCTGCCCCAGCGGCTCTTTGTCTTGCGGATGTTCACGTGGCGCGGGTGCAGCCCCCTCTGCGTGGCCAGCTGCATGAGGCGCGGCACGAGCATCCTCTGGGCACGTCGCCTGAGGCATTCCTCCACCACGCGGGTGAGCCACTGCTGCAGTTCGGGCATCGTCCAGTCGAGCTCGGCGGGGTAGAGGAACGTCATTCCCCGTGCATCCTCCTGCACTCGCGGCTTTCCTCCATCGGCCTGTCTGCATTCAAACACGAAGCCGTCGGCCTCGATGCGGCTCTGTGGCGTGAATACCGACTGCACGCTCCTCGACTTTCCGCGCTGCAATAGCCGGCGCAGGCGGTCGCGCAGGCGGTTCACAGCCAGCGCCACGTCGCGCCCGGTGGCGTACACTGGCACGGTGCATGCCAGTTGCCCGTCCTTGCATCTGAAGGTCATTTGCTTGGCGCGTGCATTGTGATGAATGCTGATGCGTCCCAGCTCGCTGTCGTTGAGTAAGCTCTCCTCGTTCATCTTTTCTATGTCCTCTTTTCTGTCCCTTGGCACCGTGGCTTGTATGCGCTGTGCCTGTCTGTGTGCAAAGTTAAGCAAAAGCCGCATGCCGCGCTCTGTCCTGAGGGAGGAAAAGTGGTGGGGCATGCAGATTTGTCCGGCGGGGCGGAATTCTGCTGACTGCCCAACAGAACGCGCCGTGCGCTTGCATGTTCCGCAGGATAAACGTAACTTTGTGGGAGAAGTCAAACCCTTAAAAGCATAAGAGAAGCGTATGAAGACATTGAACGTAGGCATCATCGGTGCCGGACACATAGCCGAGAAGATGACCCGCACACTGGCCCAGGTGCCTCAGGTGTGTGTGAAGGCAGTGGCATCGCGGTCGGCTCAGAAGGCCGGGGAATTTGCCTCCTCGCTGGGCATCAGCCGGGCGTATGGCAGCTACGATGCCATTCTGGAGGATGACGATGTGCAGTTGCTCTACATCGCCACACCGCATTCGCATCATTACGAACCCACCCGCAAGGCCCTGCTTGCCGGCAAGGCATGCCTGGTGGAGAAGGCTTTCACCATGAATGCAGACGAGGCCGAGGCGCTCATTGGTCTGTCGCGCGAGCGTGGGATATACCTGGCCGAGGCCATGTGGATACGCTACATGCCCCTGTGCAGGAAGATAACCGAGGTGCTGCAGAGCGGTGTGATAGGCCGTCCAAGGATGCTCACCGCCTCGCTCTGCTATAAGATAGACCACAAGGAGCGCGTCATGCGGCCCGAACTGGGCGGCGGCGCGTTGCTCGACTTGGGCGTGTATCCCATCCACTTCACGCGTATGTTCTTCGGTGCAGAGGTGGAGCGCATGGTGAGCAACTGCATGGTGGGCCCCACAGGAGTAGATTTGCAGGAAAGCATCTCGCTGTCTTACAGCCACGGCCGTATGGCTGCGCTGCAGTGCAGTGCCTTGTGCCGCACCGACCGTCAGGCGGTGATAAGCGGCGAGGAGGGCTATCTGGTGATTGACAATGTGAACAATCCCACGCTGGTGGATGTGTATGTGGGCTTCGACAAAGTGGCTTCCTACGAGCGCCCCGAGGGCGTGGTGACCGGCTATGAGTACCAGGTGCTGGAGGCCAAACGCTGCATCGAGGCAGGGCTCTGCGAGTCGCCCATGATGCCGCATAGCGAGTCGCTGGCCGTCATGCGCATGCTCGATGCCCTGCGCACCGAGTGGGGAGTACCCATCCGGTAGGCTTTTTCATGGAGGGAAGCGGCTTGGGCGCTTCCCTTTTTATTGCTCCTGTCCCTGACGCTGGCGCACAGCCTCGAAGAGGAGGATGGCTGCGCTGACCGACACATTGAGGCTGTCGAGCCTGCCCAGCATGGGGATGCGGATGTGTGCATCGGCTGCCTTGCGCCACACAGCGGTCAGCCCTGTGGATTCTGTGCCCATCACGATGGCTGTGCCCTGCTGCATGGGCGTGTCGTAATAGAGGCGCGAGTCCTGCAGCTGGGCAGTGAGTATCTGTATGTGGCGCTCCTTGAGGAAGCTGATGCAGTCCTCTGACGAACAGGCCACGCAGGGAACCGAGAAGATGGCGCCTATTGAGGAGCGTATGAGATTGGGGTTGAAGAGGTCGGTCATGGGGTCGCACACGATGACCGCATCGGCTTGTGCCGCATCGGCGCTGCGCAACACAGCGCCCAGGTTGCCCGGCTTCTCCACACTCTCCAGCACCACGATGAGGGGATTGGGACGCAACCGGATGTCGGTGAGACGCAAGGTGCGGCTCTCCACGATGGCCACTATGCCCTCGGTGCCGCCACGATAGGCGATGCGCTCATACACCCTGGCATTCACCGGGATGAGGCTTGTGCCTTGGGGCAGACTGAGGTCGGGTGTGCCCAGGAGGTCTTCGCGCACGAAGGCGCTATCTACTCTGTAGCCGGCCTCGATGCAGTGCATCAGTTCCCTGCGGCCCTCTACCACAAAGCGGCCGGCGCTCTTGCGCTCCTGCGACTTCTGCTGGAGTGTGAGCAGATACTTCACTCGTGGGTTCTGCGCACTGGTGATTATCTCGGGCTCCTGTGCCATGGCAGTATGCGCGGGACGTGCTCCGCCATTCACTGCACGGCTCTCATTGTATTTCCTTGTCTGCTTTTCCATAACTGCACAAAGTTAATGCTTTTTGCCGAAATGCGTCTGTTGCGGCATGCCGAATATGGTGTGCCGATGCTCTGAAGGCAAAAAGGAGGGCAGCGGACGGCTCTGGTTGCGCCCGTCCAGGTTGCTTCTCCCTGTTTCCCGCTACTGTGCCACCAAAAACGCAGTGCGGTGCGATGCCGGATGCAGCGTGCTGCGGTGACCGATGCAGCACGCTCCGTTGGCCAACGCAGCGTACTGCATTTTCCATTCCACGGCAAGGCAGTACTGCGGGGAGGCTTCCTCTCCATCCAAGCCTTCGGCTTCCTGCTGCTTCCTCATCCCTTCGGAAAAGTCCTGTCAGTGTTTTTGTGTCATGCGGGCCAGTGCCTTCTGCTGCGCTGGGCTGTGCGTCTTGTTGCGCTGGCCTTTCGTGTTCTCTTGTGCGAGTCTGTGCCTTCTGCTGTGCGGTTCAGTGCATTCTTTTGCGAGAACCAATGGCGTGGCAGGTGTGGGTTGCCGCAGTGGAAATGACGTGGGGATGGGACTGTGAAGCTTGGGGCTGCGGGCCGGGGGGGCGGTTGGCGGGTTCGGAGAAATCGGCAGGTGCGTTGAAAAAAGAAGCGCAGCAGGCTGGATTGACCCAACCGCTGCGCTTGCTTGTGCGGAGAGACAGGGATTCGAACCCTGGATACAGTCACCCGTATGCCGCATTTCGAGTGCGGTCCATTCGACCACTCTGGCATCTCTCCTCTTCGGGGAGTGCTGCTCTGCCTGTGCCATGCGCCCGAGGGTGGTGGTGGAGGCCGTGGAGCAATCCCTTTCGAAGCGCAAAGTTACTGCAACCTTTTCATTCCAACAAACATTGGAGCGAAAAAGCGTCCTCTGGGCAGGGCGTTTTTATTTTCCGGGCAGATGGTTTGTACTCTCTGAGCAGAGGCTTTCTGTTATTCAGACAGGGGTCTTAGGCTTTCCGAGCAGGGTGCTTTTCCTATTTAGACAGAAGTCTCAGGCTTTCCGAGCTGAGGTTTGTGTCCGTTCTGACAGAAGAATAGTGCCTTCTTCTCACCTTGCAGAAGTTGGCAGAAGGAGTGTTTTGGCTGGCTCCCCTGTCCTCTTGTCCTTCCGCATTGAGCGGCAGGTGGCGGGCTGGACAAAAAGGAAGTGGCCATGCCGAAGCCCAGAGGCTTGCAGCATGGCCACTTCTGTGATGGTTCACTCGTGTGGCTCAGATGGTTAGTCCATCACCTTCACACGCACGTTGCGGTACCATACGTCGTCACCGTGGTCCTGGAACGCGATGTAGCCACCATTCTTGCCCTCGTCGATCATCATGCCGTAGGCATAGGGGAACTCGCCTCCCTTTTGGAACTTGCTGGCATCCAGCATCTCCTTCCACTTGGGAGTCCACAGGTGGTACTCCAGTACCTTCTCGTCGTTCTGGTAGTGGATGACCGTACCCTTGAAGACAACTATCTTCACCTTGTTCCATTCACCGAAGGGCTTGGCGTTCTGGGGCTTTGCAGGCACCATGTCGTAGAGGGAAGCCGACTGGCGATTGCCGTCGGTGCCCAGCTGTGCATCCACGTGGTTAGCGTTGTCCAGCACCTGATACTCCGAGCAGCTCTGCCAGATGGGGAGGTAATTGCCCTCGGCGTCTTTGGCCTCCTGGGCCAGATAGAAGATGCCGGAGTTGCCGCCCTTGCTTATCTTGTACTCACACTCAAGGGTGAAGTTGGTGAACTTGTGTGCGAAGAGCAGGTCGCCGCCGCCCTCTGCCTGAGCCTCACCTGTGCCGCTTCCCTTCAGGTGGATGCAGCCGTCGGCGTTCTCCCAGCTCTGTGGCACTGCGTCCATGCCGTAGCCGCGCCATCCGTCCAGGCTGGTTCCGTCATAGAGGATATAGTAGTCCTCGGCGTCCTTCTGCAGCTTGGTCAGGTCGTACTGCTCGTTTTCTACAATCTCCGCATCGGCTGCCACGGCTACTGTATCCTTGGCTTTGTGCTCACAGTTTGCGCATGCCTCGCAGTCGCAATTGCACTTCTTGCCTCCGCAGCATGAGGCCATCATGGCTACGCATGCGGCCAACAACATCGTTTTTTTCATCTTTCTAGTTGCTTTTGGGGTTTATAATAAATTTATTCAGTTCGCTCTTTGAGCCATTCCTCCACAAAGTTACACTTTTTCTTTGAGGTTGTCTCTCCTTTGGCTTACTTTTCTTTCTCCAGAATGAGCACATTGCCGGGGGTGAGTATGAAGAGTGGACCGTAGAGGGCAGCGGGCTGCCGTGTGCCGTCGGGCAGCACGAGTGCCAGTTGTCCATCAGTCTTGATGTCGGTCTGCAGGCTGTTGGTGACCGATGTGTTCTGTATCACCACGTATTCCTTGCCCTTGTTGGTCAGGCAGGACACCAGCGCCCCCTGGCCGTGGGTGTCCAGTTGGATGATGTGCGGAGGCAGGGTCTCCAGTCGTTGTGTGCCCATGGGGATATCCTTGCCAGTGTGCCGCACCGAGGTGACCTGGGCGCCCAGAAACACGTCGGCACGTGCCTGTATCTCGCGGTTCATCTCCCTGACCAGCTCATATACAGGGCTTCGGAGGCCGTCTTGGGTAACGGGTGCCTGGTGGAAGTTCCACGTTTCGGTGCCTGGGTTCCAGTACGTGAAGTACTGCAGGCACTGGGCTCCGTAGGCCAGGTCGGCGTAGAGCTGGAGTCGCAGATGGTCGATGGTGGGTATAGGGTAAGAGCCGTGGGCGGTGGCAAGGGCGAAGGCCCAGAAGGGCTTGCCTACGCGTCGTGCCTCGGCCGAGATGGTCTCCAGGTTGCTCCAGAAGTGGTCGTTGAGAAACACCTTGTCGCCTGACTGGTTCACAGGATAGTGGTCATAGGATAGCTGGGGCAGGTTGACCAGCGAGTCGAAGAGCTGCACATGGGTCCTGTAAGCGTCGATGGAGGGGAAAGCATGCTCGGGCAGAAGGTTGAGATAGCAGGGATGCTCCTTATCCACACTCTCTATGCGCCTGGCCCACAGGCCGAGGTCGGGCATCGCGTCGTTGCCTGGCTCGTCGCGCAGAAAGTATGCCCCAAGTCCTGGGTGGCGGCTCACCTTGCGTGCGGTGGCCTCTGGCTCCTTCTCCAGTTCGCTGCACATGAACACACACTTGAGGCCGACCTTTGCGCAGAGGTCCAGTGCCTGGATGGCATCATCATACTTGTAGGTGTGGGAGAAGGAGTGTGTGAAGCCAGCATCACGCAGTTCCTGGTAGTGCTCCTGTGTGGCGAACACCCCTGGGGGGATGCTGTACCAGGCCAGGATGGGGATTTGCTGAGGAGCAGGCTGTCGTTTCCTGCCTGCTGCGGGACTGGCTGCCAGCATGAGGCCGAGCGCCAGCATGAGGGGGAGATGTTTCATCGTTTATCAATTTTAGAGGTTAGGGTGCCGTGTGCCGGCTGCTTGGGATACTTCGCGCAGCGCCCTGCCGCAGCAATGCCATCGGACACACAAAGTTAGTGAATTTCGCTCACAACACCCCCTCATCGCGCTTTTTTTTTGCATGCACCGTGCACATTTGTCCCTTGCAATTAGGAAAAAATAACACGCAGGTGCCTTGTGTGAAGCAAAAGACTTCATACCTTTGCCCGGCACAAGGCTCCCGCCTGTCCCCGAGAGCATGTTCGGGCATGATGACAAGGCTGCCGGGCGCCTATATATAATAAGGTATATATGTTTTTTCATCTCAGATGGTTTTTCCTCATACTGGCTCTCTCGTGGCTGTTGGGCAGGATGGGATTGCGCAGCCTCAAGTGGTCGTTTGCCATCATAGGCTTTGCCCTCACCCATTCCATAGTGGGAGCTGTGGGCGGACTGCTTGTTGGCTGGCTTGCAGAAGGCCTCTTCCTGCGTCCCAAGGTGCACTTCTACTACCAGCGCACCACCTATGAGCGCCCGCCCTACGACGATGTGCAGCCCGGTTATGTGCCTACCGCGGTGTTGTCGGCCTATCAGATACTGGGCATCAGCCCCGATGCCACCGACGATGAGGTGCGCCAGGCCTATCGCCGTATGGCCATGAAATATCATCCCGACCGCGTGGCTACACAGGACGAGGAGACCCGCTCGCGTGCCGAACGCCTCTTCAAGCAGGTGGGCGAGGCAAAGGACTTGATATTCAAGCACAGAGGCATCAAATGAACAGGCGCCTGCCTGCTGCCGTGCAGCACACTGACGGAATGACACGAACGGCCTGCGAGGCCAAACAAACAACACTGCAATATGGAAGGAAATCTTGTGGCGGCCCTCTTTGACCTTGATGGGACGCTCATCGATACGGAGGGACAATACACGCGCTTCTGGGCGGAAATAGGTGATGACCTCATTCCCGACGGGCATGCATTTGCCCTCAAGGTGAAGGGCCGCACGCTGAAGGCCATCTTCGAGGAGTTTATCCCCGATCCCGAGGTGCGCCGGCAGGTGCAGCGGAAGTTGGATGACTTCGAAGCCCAGATGCAGTATCCCATCATCCCTGGTGCTCTGGAGTTTCTGGAGGACCTGCGCAGACATGGGGTACACACAGCGGTGGTGACCAGTTCGAACCAGGAAAAGATGCGCAATGTGGCAGCCAAAGTGCCCCATCTGCTTGCCCTCTTTGACCGCATCCTCACCGCCGAGGATTTCTCCGCATCTAAGCCTGCGCCCGACTGCTATCTGCTGGGAGCGCGCACGTTCGGTGCTCCTGTTGACCGCTGTATGGTGTTCGAGGATGCCCCCAACGGCTTGCAGGCAGGCATGAATTCGGGTATCTTCACCGTGGCACTCACCACCGGCTATTCCAGCGAGGCATTGGGCGGACTCTGCCATCACACCGAGCCCGACTTTCTGGGCATGAGCTACGAGCGTGCCTGCCAACTGCTTGCCGGGCACAATGCCCGTTCCAAGAGTTGAGCAACGCATCTCTCCGTTCGGCCCACGGCCTTGATGGATTCTGACTGACGAGCAAGTGAACAAAAGCGGAGCGGGTGTCCGAACGAGGGTACCCGCTCTGCTTGTCTTGTCCCGGCAATATCTGTTTACTGTAAAAGTGGATTGGAAGTTTCTCGAAAATACACCCCGAGTTTCATTCAAATACGCTCAGAGTTTCCCCCGAACACGCATCGGCCTCTTCTTAAACGCCCCCGCTTCTATTCGTCAGCGCCTCAGGAAAATCCTTTCGAATGCCTTGGAATCTTCTCCCGAACACCTTTGGAACCCTCTCTGGTGCCGCTCCTTCCCGATTATCGTCCCTTGATGTTGGGCAGGAAAACGGCCACCACGCCCAGCAGCGGCAGGTAGCAGCTCAGATGGAAGACGTGTGTGATGCTGGTGCAATCGGCCAGCCAGCCAAAGAGCGCGCTGGCTACACCACCCAGTCCAAACATCAGCCCGAAGAACACGCCCGCGATGACTCCCACCTTGTCGGGCATCAGGTCGGTGGCATAAACCAGTATCGCCGAGAATGCCGACGAGATGACCAGTCCCACCAATACCACCAGCACCATGGTCCACAGCAGGTTGGCATAGGGTAGAAGAAGGGCAAAGGGAGCCGACCCGAAGATGCTGCCCAGAATGACATACTTGCGCCCGTAGCGGTCGCCAAGCATGCCGCCCATCAGAGTTCCTATGGCGAAGGCTGCCAGGTAGGCAAACAGACAGAGCTGTGAAGTCTGCACCGACACATGGAACTTCTCTATGAGATAGAACGTGAAGTAGTTGGTGATGCATGCCGTGTAGAAGTACTTGGAGAAGATGAGCACCACCAGCATGCCCATGCAGCAGCGCACCATGTGCGGCGAGAGTCCGTGTGTGGCCTGTGCGGGCGGTGTGTGATGGGCGGTGCAATAGGCCAGACGTGCGCTGTACCAGCCTCCTATGTGCACCAGCAGCAGGCAGGCCACTATCGCCACCAGGGCAAACAGACCTATGCTGTGCTGGCCGTAGGGCAGTACCACCAGCGCTGCCAGCAACGGGCCCAGCGATGAACCGCCGTTGCCGCCCACCTGGAATATGCTTTGCGCCAGCCCCTTCTTGCCTCCGCTCGCCATTTGCGCCACGCGCGAAGCCTCGGGATGGAACACGGCCGAGCCGATGCCTATGCAGCACACAGCCACCAGGATGCTTGCAAAAGAGGCTGCCCAGGCCAGTTGCACCAGTCCCACCAGCGTGAAGCACATGCCCCATGCCAACGAGTAAGGGCGTGGTCGGCGGTCGGCATACAGGCCAACGAAGGGCTGGATGATGGATGAGGTGAGCTGCAGAAGGAAGGTAATGATGCCTATCTGCACGAAGCTCAGGCCGTAGGACTCCTTTAGGATGGGATATACAGCGGGCACCACCGACTGCAGCATGTCGTTGAGCAAGTGCGAGCAGGCGATGATGGCCAGCACTCCGTAGGCGGTCTGTTCCGTGATGATGTGTTTTCCTTTCAGTTTCCCGGCCAGCCGGCCTCCGATGTGTAATCCTGTGTGACTCATTTTCTATGCTTCTTCTTTTCGGGCTGCAAAGTTAGGGAAAAGTTTCCGAAGGGCATACCTTTTGGCCTCTTCAGGCGTAGCTGGCAGTCCGCCAGGCGGGTGTGTGGTGGGCTGAAGTACACTTTGCGGCCGGCGGCAGCATTTTCCCCTGAAAAGCGCACGGCGGTGCATCGCCAGTCGCAGCGCATTGCATCGCCCGTTGCAGCGTGCTGCATCCGTCATCGCAGCGCGCTGCATTTCAATGAGCAGATTATTGTGCAGAACGTGCAGCCATAATCCGATGTCCGTATTGGGCTCTTGAGAAGGAAGATGGGGAACTGTCGGGTGACAGCCTATGTAGCTTGGGCTGGGTGGGGCGAAGGGGCTTCTCAGGGCTTCTTGGTGCTCTTTGACGGCTTCTGCTTCTTGGTGAGACGGAAGAATTCGCGCCAGCTGTTGAAGTCCTTCTTGAACTGCAGGCCGATGCCCTGTGTGGTGAGTGACGACTGTATGAAGTATCGGTCGTTGGTCTGATTGTACGCCTTGAGCGAGAGGTTGCCGTTGGGCGTGAGCAGATACTGCACATCGAAGTCGCCTATGAAGTTGTTCGTGCTGTAATAGCTCTCTCTGTAACCGAAGTTGCCATTGAGTAGCAGACGGTTGTTGAGCAGCCGCCCGCTCAGTATTCCCTCGATGTCCAGTTGGTCCCAACCCGTTTCGCCTGTGCGCAGATTGGCACCGAACGACCAGTTGTGCGAGCCCACGGCATTGCTCATAAACTGGTTGAACTGGCTGCTCAGCGTGCTGCTTATGAGCGAGTTCATGGCTGTTCCGCTCTGGCTGGCGGCATTCTGCATCTGTGCGTTCTGGTTGTAGAAGCGTCCGATGCCCAGCAGGTAGATGACCTGCATGTTCCTCTCTTCGTCGGTGCTGAGCATTGAGCGCACCATCCTCTTCTCGTCCTCGTTGGCATTGGGCAGGTCGAAGTCGAAGGAGATGGAGGGTGAAAATGCCTCGCCGCCTATGTTCATCACACAATCTACGCGCGTGTTGGACAGTCCCAGACTGCTCGACGAGAGGTCCTCCAGCGACACATTGGGCACCGTATATACGGCTGTGAGCTGCAGGGCAGCCTTTCCCGGATCGCCTCCGAAGGTGATGGTGCCGCCGGGGCGGAAGGCAAAGTCCTTGCGTATGACATCCTGCAATGACAGTTTGTATTGCCCGTGATCTACACGGTAAGTGCCGTACATCTGGAATTTTCCCTTGTTGTAATAGTTGGCCAGGATGCGTCCGTTGCCATACAGATTGATGTAGTCACCCGACTTGGCATCCATGAGCACCTGCATGGTGGCCTCTGGCGTGACGTCCAGATCGAAGTTGAGGTGCATGTCACTCTCGGTGGCTTCCTCCACCTCGGCCTCTTCCTGCTGCTGGTGGGCGAGGCTGTCGCGGTGCGACACGTAGGTGATGAAGTTGGCGTCGGTCACTGTGACGGGCGACGAAGCGTCATACACCAGGGTGGTTCCGCTCTGTGGAGTGCCCTTCACATCGATGTTCACCTGTCCTGGCTGCCCGTAGATATGGGCTGTGCCCGAGGCATATACCGTGCCGCAGAAGTTGAGGTCCTCCATCTTCGGGAAGTTGTATCCCAGGATGTTGTCGGCCTCTATCTGGATGTCATAGGCCATGTGCTTGAGGTGATGATGGGTGAGTTCGCCCTTGACGCGTGCTGCATGCTCGGTAGCGCCCTTGCTGCCCAGGTTGTCATAAATAGTGGCTCCGGGGAAGCGGATAGTGTCGGGGATGAGTATGACGCTGTCGCCTGCCAGATGATAATCTACTCCCAGCGAGGTGACGCGCACCGAAGCCTCTTCGGCAACCGCCTTTCCCTCCAGGTTGATGGCCTTGAAGGGACCATATACGTGGCATGAGCCGGTGATGCGACCCTCCATCTTGCTGAAGATGGCCGAGGCGTAGCGGTGCAGGAAGTGCAGGTCCATGCGTTGTGTGCCGATGTTCAGGTCCAGTCCCGAGCCAGGTCCATGCCCCAGGGTGATGCTTCCCTGTACGGTCGTCTGCTGCTGCGACGGCTGGTCCTGCATGTAGGCATCCAGCTGGATGGTCTTTGGCCGGGCTCCCCAATTGACGTGCACATCCATGTCGCCCATGCCGGCATCGTTGAAGGTGAAGTCATGCACCTGCAGGAAAGCGTCGGCCTGGGGCTGGCTCATCAGGCTGCGCCCATACACACGGCCCGTAGCCAGACCGTCGAAATCCACGGCGTGGAAGTTGACCATATTGAATAGGTAGGAGAGGTCAAAGTCCTTCACATCTACCGTGAGCGTGTCGCTCTCTTCGCGCGATACCTTGCCATTGAGTGCGAAGTAGCGGTCGTTGTAGGACAGACTCACGTCCTTCACGTCGGCCATCCCGTGATGCCAGTGTATGGTGCCCGGATGGATGTGCCATACGGTGTCGCTGATGACTATGTCGGAGGGGTTGAGACGGGCCTCCACACTGGTCTTCCCCTCGGGATCCTTGAGGAACTGTGTGGCCAGGCTCACCGCTCCCTTCTGCAGGGGATGCTGCATGTTGTCCCACATCACCTGTCCCACCAGGCGGTCGCTCTCGGTATAGGCTGCCACATCCACCGCCACCGGCTTGCCCTTCATCATGCGCTGTGTGCGCAGGCTTGCCTGCATGTTGCGGTCGGTGCATTCCAGTCGCAGACTGCCGTTGAGCAGCTGCTCGTTGCCGAAGTGCAGGATGGGAATCTGCCCGTCCAGCTCCATCAGGCTCACTCCGCTGTGGATGTAGCCATTGACGACAGCCTCCTCGGGCAGGCTGAAGGTGGTGCCTGTGAGTCGGGCCACTACTGCTGTGTCGCGCACACGCATATTGAATTTGATATCCACATCCTCGGCATGGGTGCTGTTGCGGGGTGCTGCTATCAGGCTGGGCAGATGGCGGTGGGCCAGCAACAGCACGGCAGACGGGATGGACTTCCATCTGAACATGCCCGAAGCCTCCAGTGTGGCCATTTCGCTCTGCAGGCTCACGCGCTGGAGCCCTGAGTCGGTGCGGCAGGAGAGGTCTATGTCGCCTATGCGAAGCAGCCCCTTGTCGAATGACGACAGGTTGAGGCCTCCCAGATGTACCTCTCCCTCGGGCTGTCCGTTGGCAGGCAATGCCACCTGCGCCTCTATCTGTCCCGAAATGCTTTCGCCTGAAAGAGCCTTTGTGAGGCGGAGTGCCGAGGGGTTGAACCGTTCCAGCTGGCCGTTGAGCGTGATGCGCTTGGTGCCTGTGGGCGGCAGACTGGCCTGTGCATCCAGCGAGAGGCCGCCTTCCTCCTCGCTCACCTGCAGGGCCAACTGGTATTCGTGGCCGTGCACAGAGCCGCTGAAGGGGATTTCGTGATAGGTGTGCTGGCGGAAGGTGAGCGACTGCATCCTGCCCGAAGCCTGCACCTCGGGTCGTCCCTCCGCTCCGCTGATCAGTCCCTCCAGCGTGGCCGATGCGCTGAGCGCAAGTGGCTGGGTTGCAGGGTTGCTGTAGAGGAAGTGCTCCAGGCGGGCGTCTTCGAGTGCGATGCTGGCCTGGAAATGGTTCTTGCCGGTCAGAGTACCCTTGAGATGCACTTCGCCCGCCTCGGTGTTACAGGCCAGGTCGGCACGTACCAACTTCTTGCTGTAGTGGAGCGAACCGCTTGAGCGGGTGCTGCCCAGTGGTTGCAGGCGCTCGGCCAACGAGGCTTTCATGGTGGGTACAAGCACAGGCAATTGGGTCCAGAAGTCGCGTGTGTTGCTCAACTCACGCAGGTAGGCTGTGCAGGATGCTTCGCCAAAGATGTCTTCGCCCAGCACATCGGCCCATAGCGTGAGTGCCTCTTCGGGTGCCGAGAAGTGCATGTCGGTCATGCTCATGCGTCCTTGCTCCTCGATGTGAACCTGTGTGGAGAGCGTGAGCGGCTTGTCAAACTGGGCCAGTTGTGGGGCAAAGGGAGCCAGGTCGGCAGGAGCAGCCTTCAGTTCTATCTGTGTGCCGAGCCTCATGCCATTGAGCCAGTCGGCAATGGGCGCGTGCTTGGCAGGCAGTCCTTTATAATATGCGGTGAGCAGCGGAATGCTGAGCGAGGTGTGGGGCAGTTGTAGCTCCAGTTCCTTGAGCCGCAATGAGTCGCGGTTGGCATTCAGTTTCAACTGCAATTTCTCCAGCTTGAGTCCGCTCTGCTCGCTGAATGCCAGTTTGCTCAGATTCAGGCTCACCGAGTCGGGCGTGAGGCATCCCAAGCGTGCGGTAACGCTCAGGTCACTGATGGACAGGTGATTGGGGTCGATATGCTTCGGCGTGCGTGGCTCGTAGAGACGGTCATACTTCACCTGACAACGGCGCACCAGTAGCGAACCGATGCGCAGATTGATGGGCGAGGAGGAAGTGTCGTTGGGATTGCTGAAAGCATCGATGAGAAACTGCCAGTTGGGTGCGCTGTCGGGTACAGCGTGGTAAAGTGTTGCCCGAGCGCCGAACAGCTGTGCATTGCTGATACACACCCTGTGGTCAAAGAGCGGGGTGATATCCAGCTTGGCAGCTGCACGCGGCACATGCAGCATCAGGCTGTCACGGCGGTCATACACCTGCAGACCATCCACGATGAGGCGGCCAGGCAGACCCACTCTGACCCTTCGCACATCCACACGAGTTCCCACGCGCTCCGCAAGCATGTCGGCTGCGAAGCCCGCCAGCCATCGCTGGACCGACGGAATGGCCGTGATTCCCAGCAACAGCAGATAGCCTCCGAGCATGATGAGCACGCCGAGGCGAAGCAGGTATTTGAGTGCTTTGATGAGCCTTGAATTTTGTTTCTGTGACGCCCGATGCGCGCCGGTATGTACCCGACAATGCGCACCTGCATCCGTTTAAGCGGGTCAAAAGTACAAATAAATTTCGGTTTGCAAGGGCAAATCGCTTTTTTTAAGTAATTTTGCAGCACTTTTAAGATAACGTTATTTTGTTCTCTAATATGACAAAGGTAATCAAATTAAGCAAGGGCCTTGACGTTAATCTGAAGGGAAAGGCAGCGTTGCAGACTTCTGCTGCGCAGCAGTGCAGCGAGTTCGCGCTCTGTCCCGATGATTTTCCAGGCCTGAAACCCCGTGTGGTGGTGAAGGAAGGTGATGCCGTGAAAGCCGGTGATGCCCTCTTTACAGACAAGCTCCATCCCGAGGTGAAATTCGTGAGTCCGGTCAGTGGAACGGTTTCTCAAGTGGAGCGTGGCGACCGCAGAAAGTTGCTTGCCATCTATGTGCAGGCCGACGGGAAGCAAGAGGCACGCCAGTTTGACACCAAGGGCGATGTGAAGAGCCTGCTCCTCGAGAGCGGCCTGTTCGCATTCTTCCGCCAGCGTCCCTATGATGTGGTGGCTTCACCCGAGGATGCTCCCAAGGGTATCTTCGTGAGCGCTTTCAACAGCATGCCGCTCAGCCAGGACTTTGAGTACATCCTGAAGGGTCAGGAGAAGGAGTTCCAGGCAGGTCTGACCGCCCTCTCCAAGTTGGCTCCTGTGCACCTGGGTGTGAGTGCCAAGCAGAAGGCAGAGGCTCTCCTGCAGGCCAAGGACTGTGAGGTGACTGTGTTTGACGGTCCCGCTCCTGCCGGCAACGTAGGTGTGCAAATCAACCACGTAGATCCCATCAACAAGGGAGAAGTGGTGTGGACAATGGGTGCCGAGGAAGTAATCTTCGTTGGCCGGCTGATGCTCACGGGTAAGGTCGATCTGACCCGCACCGTTGCTCTGGCCGGTAGCGAGGTGAAGGCTCCCGCCTACTATCAGATGAAGGTGGGCCAGAAGCTCACTTCTCTGCTCGACGGAAAGATCAACACCGAGGATGTGCGTATCATCAACGGCAACGTGATGACTGGTGTGAAGACCACAGCTGACTCATTCCTGGCTGCTCACGCCACTGAGGTGAACGTGATTCCCGAGGGTGATCATGCCGATGAGTTCCTGGGCTGGATCAGTCCGCGCCTGAACACCTTCAGCACACACCGCAGTTACTTCAGCTGGCTCCTGGGCAAGAAGAAGGAATATACTATGGACGCGCGCGTAAAGGGAGGCGAGCGCCACATGATCATGAGCGGTGAGTATGACCGTGTGTTCCCCATGGACATCTTTGCCGGTTACCTGGTGAAGGCCATCATCGCCGGCGATATCGATCGTCAGGAGGCGCTTGGCATCTACGAGGTGGCTCCCGAGGATTTCGCCATCGCCGAGTTCGTTGACAGTTCCAAGCTGGAGCTGCAGCGTATCGTGCGCCAGGGACTTGACATCCTGAGAAAGGAAAACGCTTAAAGTAACAGTTATACAACATGAAAGCAATCAGAAATTTATTCGATCACATAAAGCCCTACGTGGAAGAGGGAGGCAAGTTTCATGCCTTCCGCAGCCTGGTGGACGGATTCGAGACCTTCGCTTTCGTTCCCAACACGACTTCTCGTGTGGGCAGCGTGAACATTCACGATGCCATCGACAGCAAGCGCATCATGAGCTTTGTGGTGCTCGCACTGGTGCCTGCACTGCTCTTTGGCATGTATAATGTGGGCTATCAGAACTATCTGGCAGCCGGCACACTCGCCAATGCTTCCTTCTGGGAGATCTTCGGCTACGGCTTCCTGGCTGTTCTGCCCAAGATTGTGGTGAGCTACGTGGTGGGACTCGGCATCGAGTTCGTGGTGGCTCAGTGGAAGGGCGAGGAGATTCAGGAAGGTTTCCTGGTGTCGGGTATCATCATCCCCATGATAGTGCCCGTGACCACTCCTCTGTGGATGCTTGCCATCGCAGTGGCCTTCAGCGTGATTCTCGCCAAGGAGATTTTCGGTGGCACAGGTATGAACATCTTCAACCCCGCCCTTGTCACACGTGCATTCCTCTTCTTCAGCTATCCTTCTGCCATGACTGGCGACAGCAAGGTGTGGGTGGCTCAGGACCAGATTTGCGGTTTGGGCAACAATCTCGCCGACGTGGCCACTTCGGCTACTCCTCTTGGGGCTGCTGTCGAGGCTGGCTTCCAGGGCTTTGACTGCCAGACAGTCATCAATGCCGTGGTGGGTCTGATCCCCGGTTCAGTGGGCGAGACCAGCGTTATCGCCATCGCTCTGGGTGCCATCCTGCTGCTTTGGACAGGCGTTGCCAGCTGGAAGACCATGCTGAGCGTCTTCGTGGGTGGAGCTCTCATGGGCTTTGTCCTGCAGGGCGTTGAGGGCAACCACATCCTATGGTACCAGCATCTGGTATTCGGCGGATTCGCCTTCGGTGCTGTGTTTATGGCCACCGATCCTGTTACCAGCGCCCGCACCGAGTGTGGCAAGTATGTTTACGGTTTCCTCATCGGCGTTGTGGCTGTGATGGTTCGCGTGCTCAATCCCGGTTTCCCCGAGGGTATGATGCTGGCCATCCTGCTGATGAATGCCTTTGCACCGCTCATTGACTACTGCTTCGTGCAGAGCAATATCAACAAGCGTGCTAAACGTGCAATTAAATAAGGAGAAGAACGATATGGCAAAGAAATTCAAGTGTAATGTCTGTGGTAAGACATTCGAGGCTGAAACAATGCCCGAGAAGTGCCCTATCTGTGGCGCTCCTGCATCTGAGATTAAGGAAGTGAAGACGGGCCTCAATACCAACAGCAACGCCTACACCATCGTGTATGCTGCAGTGATGGTTATCATTGTGGCCTTCCTGCTGGCTTTCGTCAGCTCTGCCTTGAAGCCTACTCAGGATGCTAACGTGGAGAATGACACCAAGGGTCAGATACTGACCGCTATGGGCTTCTCCAAGGAATCTGTTGATGTGAAGGCTGAGTTCGACAAGGTTCAGGACTTCGTTCTCGATGAGTCTCAGGCTGTGATGACTCCTTACGAGGGTAAGTTCGAGAGCACATACGGCACCGCCATCAAGGAGGGCCGCCTGCATGTCTTTGTAGGCAAGAACAAGGACGGCGAGGAAGTGTATGTGCTGCCCGTGGTTGGCCGCGGTTTGTGGGGTGGCCTTTGGGGCTACATCGCACTGTCTTTCGATAGCAACGTGCCCACTGTGAAGGGTGCTTACTTCTATCACGAGAGCGAGACAGCCGGTCTGGGTGCCCGCATCGGCGACCGTGACTTCCAGGAGCAGTTCATCGGCAAGCCCATCTATGACGAGAATGATCCCTCTCACGAGATTTCTCTCACCGTAGTGAAGAAGGGCGCTGCCAGCAAGACTACTGAGGTGGACGGCGTTACAGGTGCCACCCTCACCAGTGTAGGCGTAGGCTCTATGGTCAACGAGGGACTGAAGATTTACAAGAACTTCATCTTGTCCAAGACTCCCGCTCTGCTCGACAATATGGCAGTTGAGGCTGACAGCAGTGCAGCAGCCGTGAGCGAGGAAGAGGGTGAGAACACATCTAACAACTAATCTTAGGAGGAACAGAATATGAGTAAATTGTTTTCTAAGGAGAACCGTGAGGCATTGACTGGTCCGTTGAACCTCAACAACCCTGTGGCTGTTCAGGTTCTGGGTATCTGCTCCGCGCTGGCTGTTACCTCCCAGTTGAAGCCAGCCATTGTGATGGGACTCAGCGTTACCGTCATCACGGCTTTCTCTAATGTGATTATTTCATTGTTGCGCAAGACTATCCCCAACCGCATCCGCATCATCGTGCAGCTGGTGGTGGTGGCTGCTCTTGTGACCATCGTGAGCCAGGTGCTCAAGGCTTACGTCTATGACGTGAGTGTCGCACTGTCGGTGTATGTGGGTCTGATTATCACCAACTGTATCCTGATGGGTCGTCTCGAGGCCTTTGCCATGCAGAACGGTCCTTGGGAGTCATTCCTTGATGGTATCGGTAACGGTCTGGGCTACGCCCTTGTGCTGGTTGTCGTAGGTTTCATCCGTGAGCTCTTCGGCTTCGGCACACTGTTCGGCTTCCACGTTATCCCCGCTTGCTGGTATGTGGAGAACGGCGGCTGGTATCAGAACAACGGCATGATGGTCATGCCCGCTATGTCTCTGATCATCCTGGGCTGCTTCATCTGGGCACACCGCTCGCTGAACAAGGAGGAGAAGAAGTAACATACCTTATTAAAACAAGAATAGAATTATGGAACACATGATTAGTTTGTTTGTCCGCTCTATCTTTGTGGACAACATGATATTCGCATTCTTTTTGGGTATGTGCTCTTATCTGGCTGTATCCAAGAATGTGAAGACTGCCCTCGGCCTGGGTGTTGCGGTTACCTTCGTGCTGCTCGTCACCGTGCCCGTGGACTATGCTCTTCAGACCTATGTGTTGGGTCCCGACGCCCTGGTTCAGGGCGTTGACCTCACCTTCCTGGCTTTCATACTTTTCATTGCTGTCATCGCTGGCATTGTTCAGTTGGTAGAGATGGTGGTAGAGCGCTTCAGCCCCTCGCTGTATGCCTCTCTGGGTATCTTCCTGCCTCTGATTGCTGTCAACTGCGCCATCATGGGTGCCTCTCTGTTCATGCAGCAGCGTGTGCAGATGGACCCCGAGACCAGCACTCAGGCTATCGCAAGCATTGGTGATTCTGTCGCCTACGCTCTGGGTAGCGGTATCGGCTGGCTGCTGGCCATCGTTGGTCTGGCTGCCATCCGCGAGAAGATGGCCTACACCGATGTTCCCCGTCCTCTTCAGGGTTTGGGCATCACCTTTATCACTGTGGGTCTGATGGCAATGGCGTTTATGTGCTTCAGTGGTTTGAAAATCTAAACAGGAGGAATATACAATGGATATGAATTTGATTTTAGCGAGCATTGGCGTATTCCTGGTGATCATCCTCGTGCTGGTCATCATCCTGCTCGTAGCTAAGTACTATTTGTCACCCAGTGGCAATGTGAATATTACCATCAATGGCAAGGATACTGTGTCTGTCGGTCAGGGCGGTTCACTGCTCTCCACACTCGCACAGGAGGGTATCTACTTGCCCAGCGCCTGCGGTGGTAAGGGTTCTTGTGGCCAGTGCAAACTGCAGGTTCCCGAGGGCGGTGGTGAGATTCTCGACAGTGAGAAGGGCCACTTCACCCGCAAGCAGGTCAAGGAGCATTGGCGTCTGGGATGCCAGTGCAAGGTCAAGGGCGATATGAGCATCAAGGTTGACGACTCAGTGATGGGTGTCAAGGAGTGGGAGTGCACCGTTATCGGCAACCGCAACGTGGCCACTTTCATCAAGGAGTACAAGGTGGCTCTGCCTGCTGGCGAGCACATGGACTTCGAGCCTGGTTCTTATGCACAGATCAAGATTCCCGCATTCGACTGCATCGACTACGACAAGGACATCGACAAGAGCCTCATTGGCGACACCTACATGCCTGCATGGGAGAAGTTCGGTCTCTTCGGTCTGAAGTGTACCAACCCCACTCCCACCATCCGTGCCTACTCAATGGCCAACTATCCCGACGAGGGTGACATCATCACACTGAACGTGCGTATTGCCACTCCTCCCTTCAAGCCCAAAGATCAGGGACCTGGCTTCCAGGATGTCAATCCCGGTATTGCCTCTTCTTACATCTTCAGCCTGAAGCCCGGCGACAAGGTAATCATGAGTGGTCCTTACGGAGAGTTCCGTCCCGTATATGGTTCGGGCCGCGAGATGATTTGGGTTGGCGGTGGTGCCGGTATGGCTCCTCTGCGTGCACAGATCATGCATATGCTCAAGGGTCACAGCGTGAAGCCCGAGGATCGCAATCGTCCCATGCACTACTTCTACGGAGCACGTGCGCTTGAGGAGATTCCTTTCCTCGACGACTTCCTGCAGTTGGAGAAGGATTTCCCCAACTTCCACTTCCACTTGGCTCTGGACCGTCCCGATCCCAAGGCCGACGCAGCAGGCATCCGCTACACTCCTGGCTTCGTAGCTCCTGTGATGGGCGACACCTACCTCAAGCAGCATGAGTCACCCGAGGATTGTGAGTACTACCTCTGTGGTCCTCCAATGATGTCCAAGACAGTGCTTGACCTCTTGCACAGCCTGGGCGTAGAGGACGACATGATCCGCTTCGATAACTTTGGCGGTTAGTGAGCGCAGAGGGTGAGCTTGCTCATCCTATGCCGAACGTAGCCAAAGTCAGCTCCGCTAACTTGGCGGTTAGTGAGCGCAGAGGTTGAGCTCGCTCATCCTATGCCGAACGTAGCCAAAAGTCTATACCCGCAAATAATGCAAGCGTCCCTCGAGGGCAACCTTACATTATATATATATTAAGGAGAAGGGAGAGCAACCTCACCGCTGTGTTCTTCCTTCTCTTTGTATATACATATCTTCATTCCTTTCCACATGATTATTCTTCTTTCCATTTGCCCTGCAAAGATACCACATCACATCCCCGAAATCCAACTCCATTGAATACTATTGAATTTTATTGGATTTCTATTGAGTTTTATTGAATCTCTATTGAAACACCATTGAAAAGTTATGGTGTGGAACTTAGAGTGTTCGAAACCAAATACCACGAATCAATAGTCCTCTTCCGTGGTGATAGGAAACGAACACGAATCCCACTCACGAATCTCCCAGCCTCAGAGCCTTATTCGTTAAATCCGTGCAATCCGTGTTCAAAACCCCTACGCATCACGGTAATCAAGATACTCTCCGCTATCGCAGAATCGAAATTCCTAATTCAAAATTCCTAATTGAATAGCGTTCATAATTGAATAAGATTTGTGTTTTCTTTTGCAGATGATGAATTATATTGTATTTTTGTCAGCGAAAGAAGAGTTACGACTTCAAACGAGATAAGATAATGAACACAGCAGTATTGCCAGATGGCGTAAGTTATAATATCCCTGCCGCGGACGTGAACTTCTTTAAGGAGTTGGCTGCGCGGATGAAGTGGGAGATTGTGGATAGGGCGAAGAAGACGGTACGTTCTTCTTCCGATGTGTCGCACGTTTCAGGACAATCGGAAACTGAAGAGTCTAAGACTGTTGGATTAGAGCAGGCAATGGCACTTATGGATACGATGATGGTTCAGGGAGGAAATATCGTTCCTTCGGATGAAGATGCCAACGGAGCTCTTGCGCATGTCAAGTATGATGTATGAGGCTTTTTGTTGATACCAATATCCTGGTAGATTTCGTGTGTCGTCGTGAACCCTTCGCCAGCGATGCCAAGAGATTGTTTGCTCATGGTTACATAGGTGATTTTGAACTGCAGACCTCTGCGCTGTCTTTTGTGAATGCTATGTATATAGGGCAGAAGTACAATCATGATGAGGTTAGGACATACCTTCAACAAGTGTCAACGTTTGTAGATGTTGTTGACTTGAAAGGAAAAGCGGTTGTTGAAATGCTCTCTTCCGACTGGAAAGATTATGAGGATGCAACTCAAAACCACACAGCTCTATTAGCTGGTGCGGACTACATTATAACGCGTAACAAAAAGGACTTCAAGAATTCCACATTGCCGGTATGTACCATTAAGGAGTTCTTTGAGATTTGGGAAGAAAAGAATCGGGTGTAATAAACGCCACGAATCAATAGTCCTCTTCCGTGGTGATAGGAAACGAACACGAATCGCCCAGCCTCAGAGCCTTATTCGTTAAATCCGTGCAATCCGTGTTCGAATTCAAGCATCACGGTAATCAAGATACTCTCCGCTATCCCAGAACAAATCCGTGTTATCCGTGCAATCCGTGTTCAAAACCCCTACGCATCACGGTAATCAAGATACTCTCCGCTATCCCAGAATAAATCCGTGTTATCCGTGCAATCCGTGTTCGAAATCAAGCATCACGGTAATCAAGATACTCTCCGCTATCCCAGAATAAATCCGTGTTATCCGTGCAATCCGTGTTCGAAATCAAGCATCACGGTAATCAAGATACTCTCCGCTATCCCAGAATAAATCCGTGTTATCCGCGTTCTCTCCCTCACTCACCTCAAAATTCATAATTGCCTTACCGTATCCTCCCTATAATCCTCTGGTTGGCCTTGTCCACTATGTTGGAGTTGATGGAAGCCAGGTAGATTTGTGTGGTACGCAGATTTTCGTGACCCATACCGTCACGGATGACAGAGATGGGGATGTTCATCTCCTGTGCCAGACTGGCCCATGTGTGGCGGGCAACATAGGTGGTGAGCGGGAGCGGCAGGCGAGCCAGGTACCCAACGCGCTTGAGTGCACGGTTACATTCTCTGATGGCCGACAGATACTGACGGCGTTCTGTGCCATCGTTGCGGGTGATGATGGGCAGTAGATATACGCTGTTCTTCGTGATGTGAGCATAACGCTCCACTATCTCCTGCATACATGGTTCCCAAGCAATGCTGAGCGTCTGTCCCGTCTTCTGACGGGAGTAGGTGAGACAACCGCATGAGAGATTGCTCTTGCGAAGGAAAGCCATATCCACAAACGACATCCCTCGGGTGTAGAGACTGAAGAGGAAAAGGTCTCTGGCAAAGGCTTCTGCCGAATCAGTGGGTAGGTCGAGGTTGACTATCTGCCTCATCTGTCCGGCCGTGAGAGCCCGTTTGACCGTGTGGGCATAACCGGTGAAGACGTTGCGGAAGGGAACTTTGTCAGGAGTGAGCATTGCCTGTACAGCCTTTCGGTAAACGGCACGCAGTGTGCGCATATAGCATGAAGAGGAGTTGGCTCGAACTCCACGCAAGCGCAACCACTGCTCATATTGGCAGATGAGGTCGGGAGTGAGCATGTCAAACGTGAGGTCGCAACCATTGCGGAAGAGCATGAAACTGCGCAGCATGTTGCCATAGGCCGTTGCTGTTCCCGCCCTTCTCCGTTGGTTCAGGTTGTCAATCTGCTGTCGCACGAAGCTGAAGAACGTTTGCACGGGCGGCAGAGAACGTATCTCATCCATCAGTTCATCTATACCATATTCTATACGCATGCTTTCTCTGCGGACGATAATGTCAGATATGCGCTTCACTTCCCAACTCACTTTCGCTGCCAGCAGTCTCAGCTCATCCTGTTGCTGCTCGTTGCCCAACGGCACAAACGTCCGTCGTTCCTCATTCCAGTTCTCTGCCAGCAGGTGGTAGTCAGTGTTCACAGTGCGCACCCGGCGCTGATGAGTCAACAGAAAGCAAACAGTCCCCCAGCTCCCATCCTCCTTCGAAGGTCGAAATCCCAATTTGATTGTAGTCATAACAAGATGTTTTTCTCAAATAATAACGAAACATCACGAGATGAAAACCATTCTTCGTAGCTTATATATGACGAACACGGATTACACGGATTTCACGGATAGTCTTGTTTGGTGAGACCACTGATGTTTTTTATTGAACACGGATTACACGGATTACACGGATAGTCTTGTTTGGTGAGACCACTGATGTTTTTTATTGAACACGGATAACACGGATTGCACGGATAGGTTTTTGTGTGTTTGACCACTGATGTTTTTTATTGAACACGGATTTCACGGATAGTTCTGTGCTTCCTCACAATGGGACCAAAGATTCATTCTTAGTGTTCCCCAATAAAAAGAATCCGTGTAATCCGTGAAATCCGTGTTCAAAACCCCTACGCACCACGCCTTAACAAAGATATCCGTGTCCCCAGGACAGAAAAAGCATCCGTGTAATCCGTGAAATCCGTGTTCAACCCCCCTTACGCACCACGCCTTAACAAAGATATCCGTGTCCCCAGACAGAAAAAGAATCCGTGCAATCCGTGTTCAAATCCCCTACGCTTCATGCCTTAAAAAGTCATAATCCGTGTTCAGCCCCCTACGCATCACGTCTTAAAAAGTCATAATCCGTGTTTTTTGGTCGCTTGTTGCTTAGTTTCTCCGTCAATCTCTGTATATTTGCAGCCGAGTCACTATATTAAGGTAGGATATCTTTATGAAAATGCAATGTTTTAGGTTGCAGTCTCTGGGAAAGGCCATCGGTATGTGCCTGTTCTTTGTGCTCGCCACATCAGCCAATGCACAACGTGTTGGTCTGAAGAGCAACGCCCTCTACTGGGCCGCTATGTCACCTAATCTTGGTGCGGAGTTTCGTGTCAATCGTCATCTCACGCTTAATGCCGAGGTTACGGGCAGTCTGCTTCGTGTGGGCGATTTCCATACCAAGATGCTGTCCTTTGCTCCCGAAGCGCGTTATTGGTTCAGCGCCCGTCCACAGGCCGGACATTTCGTGGGCCTGATGGCTTCCGCCACCACCTACAACATCCTTCTCAATGGTACCCGTCACAAGGGAGATGCCTTTGGCGGCGGACTCACCTACGGCTATAGCTTCGTGCTGAGCAGGCATTGGAGTCTGGAGACCACCGTGGGAGTAGGAGGTTTGCATATCAATGAGAAGAAGTTCAATGAAGCCACTCAGGATGATCCTGGACGTGCCAACAACTCCCGATGGCTGTTCGCACCACTCAAGGCCGGAGTGACCTTCGTTTATCTCATCAAGTAATCCCGTTCTGTTCTTTATCCGTAGTATAAGATGAAATCTATCATACAGTCTCTCAGCTCCAGAGCCAGCCTGACCCTCCGTCTCGCTCTCATCCTGCTGCTCGTTGCCGTAGGCGCATCGGCACAGGAAGTGTTCCGCCTCACGGGAAAAGTTACCGACAAGGATACCAAGGAACCGCTCCTGGGCGTCTCTATCGTCGATTCCACCACCCATAGGGCTATTGCCGTCACCGATATGGACGGCCGTTTTGCCGTGGATGTTCACTCTGGCAGCATCCTCCGCTTCAGTATGGTCGGCCTCCAGAGCCAGGTGGTAAAGGTCAAATCCTCTCAGAAGTATATCGAGGTGAAGTTGGAGCAGACCGAAGTGGCACTCCAGGAACTCGTGGTGAGCGCCAAGCGTATCACCGATAAGATACAGCCCGAACCAACCGACATCGAGGTGAAGGGCAACTACCTGCACGTGAAAACCCGTGTGAGGGTTCCGCGTGAGATGTTCTCTCACAACAACCGTCTGGTGGTGCAGCCCGTCATTTATAATGTAACCCGCCGTGAGGAACAGCTCATGCGCCCGATGGTCTATGATGCCCGCACCTACAACCGCACTCAGGATCGCCTCTATGATTATCGTATGGATGAGGCTGATGGCGACCCTCTGGCACAGTATGTGGTGGTGAAAACGCCCGAGAGGCGCGAGAAGGGACGCACCAACGATATCATCGGTTATGCCGATTCGGCCTATGTGCAGCACGTCAAGGACGACTACACCTGCAATGTCTATATGGCCATCGAGAACTACAACCGCATCATCTATCGCGATACCACCATCATCGCTCAGGGAACTGTCAATCCTCTGCGCTGGCTCGACTACTCGTTTGCCGCCGACCTCCTCGCCGATGAGGCTTATTGGCCCAAGCCCGAAGTGCAGATGCGCGACAGCAGGGGAGAGGTGAACCTCCGTTTCCCTATCAACAAGGCCAAGTTTGATGCCTCTGACCCCAACAATGTGGCAGAGATAAGCAAGATGCGCGAGCAGATAGAGCTGATCAGTGCCGACAAGGATGCCACTCTGCAGTCGCTCACCATCGAAGGCACTTCATCGCCCGACGGACGTTACAACTCCAACCTCCAGTTGGCACGCAAGCGTATGGATTATGCCGTACAGTATCTCAGGCAGTTGGTGCCCGAGCGTGCGCAGCGCGGTATGACGTTCTCTTCAGCGGCCTCCGTTGCCCCATGGAGCAGGGTGGCCGAACTGATGCGCGCTGATAGCCTCACCGAAGAGGCTCAGCAGGTGGAACAGGTCATCAAGCGCTGGCGCGATTTCGACGACCAGTCACGCAACATGCGCAAGCTTCCTTTCTATCGCTCTTTGCTCATGGAGCGCTATCTGCCGCGCTTGCGTCATGTGGGATATGTGATGAACTACTCGGTGTTCCGCCAGCTCACGCTCGACGAGATTCGTTCGCTCTATGCCGATGACTACAAGCAGCTCACCAAGTATGAGTTCTTCCGCCTCTATCGTGCCGAGGAAGATTCTGCCCGGCGCGAGAAGGTGCTGCGTCAGGCACTCGAAATTTATCCCTCCTTCATGGTGGCTGCCAATGACTTGGCTGCTTTGCTCATCAACCGTCGTATGGCCGATCCCGACCTCCTTCGTCCTTTCGTGGGCAAGGAAGCTCCCTCGGTGGTCAATACCAATCAGATGATAGCATTGCTCAATGCCGGCTTCTTCACGGCTGCCGACTCCCTTTCTGCCTTCGTTCCCGACAATGAGCACACCCACATGCTGCTTGCTGTCAATGCCGTGCTCAATGGCCGCTTCGAGGGTCATTATGAGACGATAGCCCGCACCGGCCTGCGCAATCAGCTGGTGGTTCTCTTGGCCATGAAGCGCAACGAGGAGGCATTGAAGGTCAGCCGCCAGTTGCCCGACGATGAGGCTCTTACCCATTACTTGCGGGCTGTCTGCCTCAACCGCCTCGAACAGATGTCCGACGCATACGACGAGTTGACAAAGGCCATCCAGATGGACCCCTCGCTCAAGCAGGTGGCTCATACTGATGGTGATGTAAATGATTTGCTGCTCGACAGCAACGATAACAATTAACTCCTTGGGCTATGAAAACATCATTTCTGAAAATATCGGTTGCCGCACTCCTTGCGCTCAGTGCTCCTGCATCACGTGCCCAACTCCAGGGCAGTGCGCTCGACTATATGTTGCAACGGCCCCGGGTGACCAAGCAGTATGACGGCAAGCATGCCTTTGACCACCTCTTCGTTGATATGGGTGGAGGTTTCAACTTCATGGGCACCAGCCATCCCAAGGCAGGAGCACAGGGACAGTTCTACCTTGGCGACTGGATTACTCCCGAGCATGGTATGCGCCTGGGTTTCAATGTGGGTTACTCCCGCACGGCAGGCATCAAGGCCAAGTATGCCGACCTCTCGCTCGACTATATGCTCAATATCACCGCACTGGCTCAGCGCGGCAGAACCTATAGCCCCCGCTTCTTCGAGGTTTATGGCATCGCAGGCGTCGATTTGGCCACTTCCCGCCATCAGGGAAATGACGAGTATGGGTTTGGTGCCCACTTCGGACTGCGCGGGCAGATGGCACTCTCGCCCTTTACCTATTTATATATAGAGCCCAAGTTGGGACTCCAGAGCGACCGGCTCTCTCAGGCCTACACCTGGCGCAAGTACCGCCCGCTGGCTACTGCCATGGTGGGATTGGGCTATCGCTTGCCCGAGAACAGGCTCCAGTCGGCGGGCTATTCCTATCCCCGCTTCATCGACGGACTATTTGTGGGCGCATCGGCCGGTCCGGCTTTCCTGGCCAATGCCGATGGCAAACTGGTGGGCGATATGGGCTTCCGCTTCATGGGCAGCGTGGGCCGGTGGTTTGATGATTATAATGCTCTTCGCCTCTCAGGCAATGTCACTCTGGTCGATCAGCCTGGCGGCAATAGGGTGAAGGCCGTTGGCGGTCAGCTCGACTATATGCTCAATCTGCACAATGCTTTCGGCGGCTTCAACCCCGACCGCTGGTTCTGGCTCAATGGAGTGGCTGGCGTGGGCTACAACTACACCACCGATGCTATGCACGTGCACAAGCATGTGTTCGGCGGCGGTTTGGGCTTGCAGGCCAATCTGCGCCTGACGCGCGAACTGGCGCTTACTGTCGAACCGCGTGTTGACCTCTACAATGACAGTTATGCCCAGCATGCCAGCTCGTTCCGTGGCAAGATGGATGTTGTTCCATCCCTGTTGGCTGGTCTTGCCTACACCTATCATGGGCGCAGCCAGTCGGCCAAGCCCACCGATGAGTTCAGCTCTTTGGCTTGGCATGACCACACGTTCATCGAGGCTGGTGCAGGAGCCAATGTCATGCTGGCCCGTCGTCCGCTGAACGATATGGGCAACTATCTCATGCCGCAGATTTATGTGGGTGTAGGCAAATGGTTCACTCCCGTGAGCGGACTCCGCCTTTGGGGACAAGTGGCCAAAACTCAGTGGAGCGATGCAGACGACCGCTATACCCATCTCACTGTGGGGGCCGGCTATCTGCTCAATCTCACCAATGCTTTCTACGGCTACCGCGCCGACCGTCCCTTCGACTTCACCGCCTCTCTGGGAGCCAATCTCTCCAGGCGCGAGCGTCGGCACACACCTTATGTAGGTATCGATGCCTCTTTGCGTGGCACTTGGCATATGTCCAGGCTTGTCGGTCTCTTTGTCGAACCCCGTCTGCTGGCTTATTCCAGCAGCTATATGCCCACTTCACTCAGCACCACAGGTGTTGACCTTCTGGCCAATGTCAATGTGGGTCTGCAGTTCAACATGGACGGCAGCGGGCGCAGTGCGGCAGGTGATGTGCAGGACAATAGCGATTGGCGCAGAGGTTCCTTCACTCTGGCAGGCGGTCTGACCAACCGTGTAGGCCAACTGAAGGTGTGGGAGAAATATTCCCCCATCGGCCGCTTGAGCTACACCCAGTGGTTCTCACCCTATGCTGCCTGGCGTGCCAGTCTGCAGGGGATGGTTACACGCAAGGAGGGGCTCACACGTTATGCTCAGGCTCATGTGGGAGGCGATATCCTTGTTGACCTCACCTCTTATACTTATGGGTTCGATGCATCTCGTCCGTTGTCTGTAAGGGCTCTTGCAGGTGTCAATCTGGGTGCCGACTACGGCAAGCATCACGCCACCTTTGCACCCGATTTGCATGTGGGCGGACAGTTGGCAGTGCGCCTGACTGACAGGGTTCATCTGGTAGCCGAACCGCAGTTGGCATGCAACCTCTCGTCGCGCTTCACCACCCGACGCCGTCAGCGCATCATGCCGCAACTCCTCGTCGGACTCGACTACAACATACAGCGCAGCAGTGCCAATGGCGGTTTGCGCGAAGCTCCTCAGCATCCCAATGTGCTGTCGTTGGGCATGGGCACTGGTGTCAGCTCCGAGAACTTCGGCGACCGACGCGGTTTCGGTCCTCGCCTGTCCTATGTGGTTGATATGAGTTATGGCCGTTGGATAGATGGGGTCAATGGTGTGCAGGGCGGTTTGAGCAACTCCGTCATCCAGCGCAGGGGGAAGGGCAATGAAAACCTCACCTCCATCCATGCCGGTTATATGATGAACATCAAGAGTGCTGTGACGGGTGAGAACACCGACTCCCACACCTTCCAGCTCACTGGCATAGCGGCAGCTTCGCTCAATATCGCTTCGTGGGAGAACCACGATACGAAGGTTGCTCCGGGCTTGATGGGTGCCATCCAGGCAGGTGTTCGTGTGTCTCCCACGGTAGAACTCTATCTGGAGCCATCCGCCACTCTTCTCTCCAAGAAGATAGCCATCACCCCCAAGAACCACCCCATCGAGAGCGAACTCAAACTCACCATAGGCACCAAGGTCCGTTTCTGACCCTTCCCTCAGCCCCTCATGCCTCTCACGCCCCTCAGAGCCAAAGCCCTCCCATTTTTGGGGGGAAGCTTCACCTCTGAAGGGCGTGAGATGCTTGTTTTATAATAGTCCTGTCATGTAGAGAGGCAGGTAGGTGATGCCTTCTTCTATTTTGATGTCAGCAGCATGGAGTACGTATGGTGTAGCGAGATAGTTGTGGTATTTCGCTATGCATTTGTTCAGTGAGGATAGCGTGTATCTGCTGGTAGATTTTACCTCTATGGGAGAAATGTTGTGTCGTGTTGTGATAGAGTTTTTGGCTATGAGAAAATCCAGTTCCATCCTCTCCTCGGCTTTCTCCTTGTTGTATTTCGAGAAGAAGTACAGACAGTGTCCGGCAGCTCTCAACATTTGTGCCACTATGTTTTCCACTATCATGCCGCCATTATATTCCAGTTTGTCCGAGAGAAGTTTACGATAGAGTCCTTCTGATACGATCTCTTTCTCATTGAACGCATGGCTGATGAGCAGGCCGGTGTCTGCCATATAGCATTTTAGTGTAGTATCGTCTGTGTTCAGTCCCAGCCCGATGCTCGGTTCTGTGGTGTTGTATGCCATGTTCACGATCATTGCATCCGACAGCCAGAAGAATGAAGTCTCGTAGTCCCTCATTCTTGCTCCTTCGGTAAGTGCCTTCAGCATGAATTTCTTTTCATGTCTTTGCAGTTGTGAGGGAATCGTGTCGAAGATTCTTGTGACTTTGGCAGCATATGTCGAGGCATATTTTTGGATGTCGTTGCGGTACAGGTGCAGGATTTGCCTTTTTACGTGATCTACCTTATCAAAATCTTTTGTTTCTATATATTTTGCCACGGCTTGAGGCATTCCGCCAGTAATGAGATACTGTCTGAAGTGATCCATAGCCATACGGTGCATGGTTTGTCCCATCTCACGCTTTTTCTCAAAGTTACACCTGATGAGTGGCATCAGAGTCTCGTTGCCCATAGCCCACAGAAACTCTTCGAAGTCCATCGGAAACATTGTGATTTCTTCTTCTTCTGAAGGTATCATTATGTTTTCCACGTTCTTTTTGATAGAGACGAGCGATCCCGTCTCTATATAGTCATAGCGGCCGTCTTCTACAAGGTATTTGATGGCAGTGCGTGCGCGGGGGAATAGCTGAACTTCATCAAAGATGATGACCGATTCTCTTGGATAGAGTGTCGTGTTGGCATAACTGCTCAGGTACATGAAGAACGTGTCAAGGTCATTGAGGTAGTTCTCGAATAGCTCTTTGATATTCTTTCCTGCGATGTTGAAGTCAATGAGGATGTAGCTTTTGTATTCTTTCTGGGCAAATTCCTTTACGATGTAGCTCTTTCCTACGCGGCGTGCGCCATTGATGAGAACAGCACTCTCACCATGCTGTTCTTCTTTCCACTCAAGGAGTCTGTTGTATATCTTCCTCTTCATATTTACACCTATCCTAGATTATGAAACGTTGTTTTTTACACCTATCCTAGATTATTGTATGTGCAAATTTACACCTATCCAAGCTTATCTCCAAATATTCCCACCCCCAATTTTCCATCAAATCCCACCCCAAACCAAAACACCACGAATCAAATTAGCCTTCCTTCATGGTGTGACCAGTGATGTTTTTTTTATTGAACACGGATAACACGGATTTCACGGATAGGGTCTTGTGTGTGACCACTGATGTTTTTTTATTGAACACGGATAACACGGATTTCACGGATAGGGTCTTGTGTGACCACTGATGTTTTTTTTATTGAACACGGATAACACGGATTTCACGGATAGTTCTGTGCTTCCTCACAATGGGGCCAAAGATTCATTCTTAGTGTTCCCCAATAAAAAGAATCCGTGTAATCCGTGCAATCCGTGTTCAAAAACCCTACGCATCACGCTTTAACAAAGATATCCGTGTCCCCAGACAGAAAAAGAATCCGTGCTATCCGTGTTCAAAAACCCCACGCACCACGCCTTAACATTGCTTTCCATGTTCTCAGAATAAGAATCCGTGGTTAGACCCATCACGGAACCAAGAGTTATAATCCGTGTTTGCTAACCCTACGGCATCACGGAATCAAAATTCTTAATTCAAAATTATCCACGTTCTTAGTTGACAAAGGTTTGTTTCCTCCACATCAAGCGCTCGTTTTGGTTGGTAAATGTTAAAAGTGGTGACAATGAAGACGATTGACGGTCTGAAAACTTTGCAGATTCGGTTTTAAGTGCTTATTTTGCAGGTAATCTACAAAATTGAGGTTAAGATGATACTCAAAATCGAATTTGAAAATTTCTTCTCTATCCGTGATAGGGTGAGGATTGATTTCAGAGCAGCAAGCATCAATACGGCTCTTGCACGAGAACTGAGTCATAATGTGATGGAGTGGAGAGGTGTGCCTGTGCTTAAGACTGTTGGGCTGTTTGGACCAAATGCATCGGGAAAATCAAATATCCTCAAAGCCATTACATTCTGCTGTAGAATGGTTCTGGAGTCTCATCTTTATAATGAAGGAGTGACATTCAACTTCGAGCCATTCAAATTTGATGGATGGCAAAACAAGCCAAGCAGATTCCTCATAGATTTTGTATGTGAAGATGTGGAATATGAATACGCTTTTGAGTTGACTCGTGAACGCATCATCAGCGAAAGTCTGTATCACTATCCTGTTGGCAGACGGGCAAAGGTGTTTGTCCGTGATGCTGATGGAAAGTATAGTTTTGGTGCAGGTGTGATGGCAAAACCTTCGGATGTCGTCGTCAATACGAGCGAGAAGAATCTCTTCCTGAGTCGGGCCAGTTCCATGAATCGGGAGATTGCCCAAAAGCTTTTTCGCTATTTCATGAACCAGTTCCTTCTGGGACTTGTAAACGTGAATGATGTGATGGTGCTGGACAGTTTCAATGCTTACAAGAAGGTGATACTCAAAGCACTCGAAATATGTGATACGGATATTACGGATATAGAGGCGAGGAAAGAGCAAATGCCGGCTCCCATCGTTGTGCCAGGACAGACTGACCTTTCTTATAAGTTGGTGGATGTGCTTCGATTCAAGACGTTCCACCGCAACCAGAGGAATATTATGTTCGACATGGATATGGAAGAATCCAATGGTACAAGAAAACTGTTCCAGATTCTGATACGTCTCTTGGATGTAGTAAGGAACAGGAAGAGCATCATGATGGACGAGTTTGACATGGGACTTCACACTCGTCTGGCTGATTTTATCCTCGACTTGATTCATGCGTCAGAGAGCAGCCAGTTGCTGTTCACCTCCCACAACACCAATCTCATCGATGTCAAAAGGTTAAGGCGTGACCAGATAGTGTTTGTAAACAAGTCCGAACAAGGAACCACGGAGGTGTATTCATTATACGACTTCAAGGATTTCCGTGAGAATATGGATGCCGAAAAAGGATACATACAGGGCCGTTTTGATGCCGTTCCGTATGTTGATTCCTCGGTATCAAGTATCAAACAATTATTGGAGGGTTGATTATGGCAAGCAAACGAGAACCATCTCCGTCTATGCGGATGCGAAAAATCGCCCTTGTCATTTGCGAGGGTGAAACAGAGGTTGGCTATATCAGCCTTTTGAAGGCGTGGTATAAATCACCGGTCAGAGTCGTTTCGCATATAGAGGGAACAAAGATTACCCCTTCGCTGGTAGAGAAGCGCGCCAAGGAACTCCGGATTTCACAATGGGACAAGGTTCATACCTTCCTGATGTACGACATGGATGTGCAAACCATCAATGAGAAATTGTTGAGGTGCAAGGCGGAAAAGCTTTTGAGCAATCCTTGTTTTGAGATGTGGTTGCTTCTCCATGCCAAAGACCAGAAGGCTTCTGTCAATACAGAAGCCGTCATCAAAGAATTAAAGAAAAGTGCGCCAGTGTGGAAAAGCTATTCCAAGTCATCCTTCACCGATACACAAAAGACCTTCCTGCATGACAATACGGACCTTGCTGTAGCCAGAGCCAAGAAACTCCAAGAATTTCATAATCCATCAACAAGTATATACAAACTGATTGACTTTCTGAAAGATGCATGAAGCAGAAGTGAATTTAACCCCCAACACCACGGAATCAAGGGTCGTTATCCGTGGTTAGACGCATCACGCAATAACAAAGAATTCCGTGTTCTCCAATAAATTATCCGTGTAATCCGTGCAATCCGTGTTCAAAAACCCTACGCATCACGCATTAACAAGGATTATCCGCGTCCTCAGAAAAATAATCCGTGTAATCCGTGAAATCCGTGTTCAAGAACCCTACGCATCACGCAATAACAAAGAATTCTGTGTTCTCCAATAAATAATCCGTGCAATCCGTGCAATCCGTGTTCAAAACCCCTACGCATCACGCATTAACAAGGAATATCCGCGTCCTCAGAAAAATAATCCGTGTAATCCGTGAAATCCGTGTTCAAGAACCCTACGCATCACACATTAACAAGGAATATCCGCGTCCTCAGAAATTATCCGTACAATCCGTGTTCAGAAACCCTACGCATCACGCATTAACAAGGAATATCCGCGTCCTCAGAATAAGAATCCGTGTTCAATTACAAGCATCACGAAACAATTTGTTCTCCCTATCATGCCAAATAAGATGAAATATACATATCTTTGTGCTGAAGAAACAGGCAACCCTCAAAACGAACATGCTACATAACCAAGAAGAATCATACATGCTCAATGGCGCTGCCATGCATGTCTATAACACCTTAGGTCCAGGATTTCTGGAAGCAGTCTATCAGGAAGCATTCGCAATAGAACTGTCCAAGAGAGGCATCCCTTTCCAGCGAGAGAAGGAACTGAAGATATACTACGACGGTCAGGAACTCAAGCAAACCTACCGCGCTGATTTCGTTTGCTTCGATGACATCATTGTGGAACTCAAAGCCGTCTCCCAACTCGAGGACTCTCATCGCAGCCAAGTCTATAACTACCTCAAAGCTACTGGCTACAAACTCGGGCTTCTCTACAACTTCGGTCATCACAATGGACTGCAAATAGAACGCAAAGTAAAATGACCTCCTGACCACTGATGTTTTTTATTGAACACGGATAACACGGATTTCACGGATAGTCTTGTTTGGTGAGATCACTGATGTTTTTTATTGAACACGGATAACACGGATTTCACGGATAGTTCTGTTTGGTGAGACCACTGATGTTTTTTTTATTGAACACGGATTACACGGATTTCACGGATAATCTTGTGCTTCCTCACAATGGGACCAAAGCCTCCAGTCTTGACGCCCCCCAATAAAAACATCCGTGTAATCCGTGCAATCCGTGTTCAAGAACCCTACGCATCACGCAATAACAAAGAATTCCGTGTTCTCCAATAAATTATCCGTGTAATCCGTGAAATCCGTGTTCAAGAACCCTACGCATCACGCCTTAACAAAGATATCCGTGTCCCCAATAAAAAGAATCCGTGTAATCCGTGAAATCCGTGTTCAAAACCCCTACGCACCACGCCTTAACAAAGATATCCGTGTCCCCAGACAGAAAAAGAATCCGTGAAATCCGTGTTCAACCCCCCTACGCACCACGCCTTAACAAAGATATCCGTGTCTCCAGACAGAAAAAGAATCCGTGTTCAGACCACCTCACCAACTGTCTTGAAACAAGAATTGTCCACTGCTTCGTAGGAAGTGGACAATTCTTCTAACACACTAATAATCAAGTTGGGCGATTCAATTTGGTTCACAATGAGGCAACATACGTTGTCATAAATAAGGCCGATTTGGAAAAAGACGGACGGAACGCCTTGTGATTAAATAAAATCTCGTATCTTTGCACGTGAATGTCCACTTCCTACGAAGTAGTGGTCATCAGTCTCCTGAGGAAGTGAGACTTACGTAACAAGTACTAAACGACTGTGGCATGACGAAATTTCAACCCGCATCCATCCAGATGGAAGCAACCAGCCACATGAAAATGACAGAGTAGATATATGCTGAGGGTCCTCCATTACCCTGTCATTACGCCTGTTACAAGGTGTCCGTCACTCTCATGCACCTGCCATGAGAGGAGCAGGAGGACTATCCCTCACTCATGACTCCCATGACATTCGTTCCTTCGCCAGACGACAGCCCCTCCGCTCCCGCACGGGATACCCGGGGTAGGGTGGTGGCACGCGACAAGAAGAACCGCACCAACCTCCACTGGTACGTGGTGCGCACGCAGCCACACCAGGAAGCTATGCTCTGCGACCTCCTCAGTCAGACCATCCAGGCCAAGACACCCAATATCCTTGAGTTCTACTGTCCCGTGCGTACCACCGTGCGCCAGGTGGATGAGAGCAAGAAGACGCGCACGCCACTCTTCTGCGCCCATGTCTTTGTTCTTGGCACCCATCAGGCCATCACCGACTTCCTCCTGGCCCAGTACCCACAGGGAAAAGTGCTCAACCGACGCACCCAGGAGTTCAGTCCGGTAGGCGAACCGTGGGTGGTGCCCGAGGGACAGATGAAAGCCTTTCGGGAGTTCAACGAGAACTTCTCCGACCAGTATATCATCCTTGAGCGGCCCTATATCGACTACGCCTTCAATCCCAAGACCAACCAGCCCAATGAGGTCATCCGGGTGGCGGATGGACCTCTGGCAGGACGGGAAGGCTACCTCACCCGCTTTCGCGGTTCACGCCGGCTGGTCTTCTGCATGAAGAACCCACTCGGGCCAGGCGAACTCACCGTCTCTATCCCCGATGTGTGGGATTTCCACGTGGTGAGGTTGCACAATGCCGATGCCGACCGCCTGACCATCAGCACCCGCAAGGCCAGAGCCCTCGACCATCTCATGGGACTCCTGCAGGGCTGCAACTACGACGATGAACAGTGCCGGCAGATGGTCACACTCATCATCACCACGCTGCTTGCCAAACCATCGCTCTCGGGCCTCTGCCGACAGTTGCAGTACGCCCATCGCAACCTCTCCGAGTCATTGAGGCAGATGACAGCCGATGAGGCACAGAACCTCCTGCACCTCATCCGCTGTATCAAACTCGAGCCCGACTACGCGCGCGAACATTATCCTATATGCTCCTTGCGTCCCTTCCTCACCCCCACCTCAGGCGTTCCTCAGGTGGCAGGCAGTGACTATGCACTCCTTCGTCATCATCACTACACCGAGTGCATCATCGCGCAGACCTTCAGCGAGCCAACCTATTTCCCCCGCATGGGCGAAGGCTGTCCCGTGTCCGTCAGCTACTATGCACATGTAGGCATCATGCAGGACAGCCAGTCGGGCAGCTGCGTGGTGTTCACCAACTGGCATCCCTTCTTCAGTGAGTATTTCCGCACGGCAGGAGCAGCCAACCGTCGTTTGGTGAGTGGAACCACCGCCATCCGTCATAAGCAGACCGGCGAAGGGGAGGCAGACACCGAGCGTCGTCTCGAGTCCTTCCGCAACTATGCCCCCTCCCTCTATCGCATCCTCACCGATCCCGCTTCACCAGTGCAGGCAGTAGAGTCGCTCCAGATTGGTTCGTCCGCCATGAGCGCCTTGTCCATCACCCTCCCCGATGTCCAGTTCGCCCATGCCACCTCCCCCATGGAGCACCCCCAGGTAGCCCAAGCCGTTCACCTCCTCGTAGCCACCTCCCTACAAGTCTGCCGCGAGATCAACACCACCACCCACCTGGCCATCTGGCGCCGCCTCCTCTCCACGGTCTGGCTCCACAACTGAAGACGTGATTCCACGGATGAATGTTTTATTGAACACGGATAACGCGGATTTTACGGATAATCTCTTGTGTGTTTGACCACAGATGAGTGTTATTATTGAACACGGATAACACGGATTTCACGGATAGTCCTGTCTGGTGAGACCACTGATGTCTTTATTGAACACGGATAACACGGATATCACGGATAGTCTTGTTTTGTGAGACCACTGATGTTTTTATTGAACACGGATATTTTATTGAACACGGATAACACGGATTTCACGGATAGTTCTGTGCTTCCTCACAATGGG
>SAMEA104315432__coassemble_171_pt1 | contig 38778 bp, 34 predicted proteins | sample SAMEA104315432__metabat2_high_PE_003 | metagenome-assembled genome bin SAMEA104315432 (sample SAMEA104315432) | gut metagenome | biome: Monkey gut; feature: monkey-associated habitat; material: faeces | place: China | collected 2013
CCTATATATTCTTGGTTCTCAGCTATTATCGCTCGAAACAATTCCTTTTCCATATCCTTACTTTTTGCGGCAAAAGTACAAATTCTATTCGATACCACAAAATAAAAATGATATTTCTTATTCGGCAGTGACGAATAAAGCGTTTTGTTTCTTTTCGCTGATGCCGAATTAAATCTGTTAATAAAGCTTTCTCATGGCATGTAGTGCCATTCTTCGTCATCCTTGATTCACAAAAAGGTCTATACGCCACCTGTTCATCGTGGCATATAGACCCTTGTCAGTTCCCCGTGAAGTGCGGGTGACTAAGTTTGCTGGGCAACTTATACTCCAGCCCAGCTTAGGAGTAAAACAATCAGCTTTGTTATTTAACTGGATATCTACATGTTATGTACTTAAATCTATATCCAAGAAATTTCTTACTGTTATGCTCATCACTACCAGCATAATCTTTATCGTCATTATTTCACTGTCTGACAACGAGGCTGCACGCCGTCTGCGCTTCACTCCACTATTTTCTTCCAGCAAATTTCCAGCATTTTCCCTCTCAAAATGTTTGCAAAACTCGTCTATAATACAAAATAACTCTGTAACTTCGCAATCGGTAGTTATATCAAATAAATTTGTAACTTGTTGTAATTCACCCATAAAGATACAAAATATTTGTGAGACTGCCAACTTTTTATGAACTATTTCTTATCCCGAACTGAGGTAAATAATAGTAGGGCAAATCTGAATAACAAATCAAAACTCTGATTGTGATATGGCAACAGTAAAGGTTAAGTTCCGACCATCAACGGTCGATGGCGAACAAGGTATAATTTTCTATCAAGTAATTCATAATCGCGTAGCCCGTCAGCAAAAGTCGGGCTACCGTCTCTACGGCTATGAGTGGAACAGCCACATTTCGGAGGTGGTATTGCCACGATTTGGCGATGATAGAAAACGTTATCTGTCGGAAATAAGTGATAAAATCCGAATGGATGTTAAGGCTCTTCGAAAGGTCATTTCAAGATTTGAGCTTAGTGGATGTGATTATACCGCTGATGATGTGATGGCCGGATTTATATCGAATAACCCCGAAAATTACCTCTTCTTATTCATGGAGGACGTAATCTCCAAACTGAAAATGTTGGGTAAAATACGCACCTCGGAAACATATGCTGCTACCCTCAGCAGTTTCCGGCATTTTCGGGATGATAAGGATTTGGCATTGGACGATATGGATACAGATGTGATGCTGGGGTACGAAGCCTATTTGAAGCGTAGTGGTGTAAGTCCCAATAGTTCATCTTTCTATATGCGTAATCTTCGAGCTGTGTATAATCGTGCCGTAGAAAAGGGGCTTACCTCACAACGCTTCCCATTCAGGCACGTCTATACAGGAGTAGATAAGACCGTCAAGCGAGCTGTGCCTCTGAAAGTCATCAAACGAATCAAGGAGATGGATTTCTCGATGAATCCGTCCTTCGATTTTGCACGTGATATGTTCCTTATGAGTTTCTATACCCGAGGTATGTCATTCGTTGATATGGCATACCTACGAAAAAAAGATCTGCAGAATGGTGTACTGTCCTATCGCAGACGCAAGACTGGACAGCAATTGTTCATCAAGTGGGAGAAGTGTATGCAGGAGATTATGGACAAATACGACACATCACACACCAACTACCTATTGCCCATCATCAAACCGTTTAGTTATATTGATGAACGCAAACAATATATCTATACAGCCCATAACATCAACCGTTGCCTGAAAATTATCGGTAAGGAGTTGGGTTTATCCGTTTCGCTGACCTTGTATGTCGCCCGACATGCTTGGGCGAGTATTGCTAAGAGCAAAAATGTACCGCTCTCGATAATCAGTGAAGGTTTGGGACACGACTCGGAAGCCACCACACGCATCTACCTTGCTTCGTTGGACACCGTAGCCGTCGATAAGGCGAACAGTATGATATTGGGCTCTCTATAAGTAATGGATTGTTGAGCGAATGAAAAGGTCTCTTAGCAAGAGAAATGATTTACGTTGCAAATATATACCTTTTTTTTATAAATGGCACAATGTTTTATAAAAAATATTGCGTAAAATTTTGATTGTCTTGGGCAAAAGGTGGAAATGGTAGAGCAACTACATTGTTCCTGTTTATATAACCTGCTTGTAATCAACGGAAAAAACATCGCTTAAATCACTCTTGCTAAGAGAGAGTTATGTGAGCAATAAGTTAAAGTGTTGTATAACAGAAAAGTAGATGTTTAATTATGGCAAAAGATGGAGATATTGTTGATGCAATGTTAGGTTGGATATTTGAACTGATAGGTTGGGTATTCAACATGCTGATTAAGCTTATATTTGCGCTTATAGGGGGCATATTTAGTCTTATCGGCAGTGGCATTAAGGCTTTGTTTAGTAAAAAATGATTATGCTGAATAGTAATTACACATAACATATACAAATCAATAAATTTATTATTATGGAATACAAAGTTCTTCCTTTTAACGCAAATCTTAATCAGAAAGATGCGTCACAAGTAGCAGTTGATCAATTGCAGTCTTTGATAGACGATGAACTTGCTAATGGTTTTGAGTTCGTGAGCATGGGTAGTATCGAGACATCGGTTGCACCCACAAGTGGCTGTTTGGGAATTGGAGCAAAGCCTGGCTACAACACTTCTGTTGCAGTTGCAATATTTAAGAAAAAGTAAATTGCAAGATGAGATACTTTCTTCTACTAATAATACGGCTCTATTGGAAGATAATTCCTCCTTCCAAGCGGAAGCAGTGTATTTTTAGAGAAAGTTGTTCGCATTATGTGTGGCGAATAACAAAAGAAGAAGGTTTCATTTCTGGCATAAAAGCATTTCTGTTCAGGAATAAGCATTGTTGCCCTGGTTTTGTTATATACAAATATCAAGGTCACTATGAATTAAAGACAATCAATGGACTCGTCTTAAAAGAAAATGAGATAGATGAGAGACTGCTAAGTCCCACAAATCCATCTTTGATTGATTTTGATGACCCTAAAATACTACAATCGAATCGACTTAAACTAAGATTATAATGGAATGGATTCTGTACCTGGTAGGAGGTTTTATCTTGCTCTGTATATTGTGGGCCATTGGTATCATACCCGAATTCTTTATGATGATCGGGATGTGCTTGCTATTTGGATGTATAGGCGGTTTTTTCTCTTGGCTTTCAGATCACGGCTGGGGTGCAGGATTTAATGTTGGCATGATAGGTGGTTTGGTGATTTATGGAATTTGTTGTATTACAAGGATTGTCAATCCCGAAATAAGAGTGGATTTCTTTGACGATGGAACTACAGAATGGCACTCCGAACGAGCTAATGGTATTGTTGGATTACTAGTTTTAATAGGGACAATCATATTTGTTATTCTGAAATGGTAGAAAACACTATCCGGTAAAACTCCCAGGGGGGCATGAAGAAGATTCATCCGAAGAGCGTAACTAAACTGTGCCGAGAAACAATGTTTCTGCACCTAAGCTTACCGCTTAAAGGTTAATCGAAAACGCTAAACGAATTGCGATTATGAAACAAAGATACATCAACAGCAGCAGGAATACACGCAGCAGCGAATACACGCTGTTGCACTTGCTCTTGCGGCCGAATAGTGTCTGCTCGTTCATTTTTACTCCTTTAATCGCACTCGTTATGGTAAACATTGCACCTTCAGCACTGTTTTTCTTGAAAGACGTGTTGGTTTCTGATAAAAAGGCGCAGACTTTGTGTACTGGGGGCGTAAGCCTTTTGGCTTGGCATCTTAAAGGTGTTCATTCTTGTGATATACAAAGGCGCCCCTGAGTTTTTGCGCATATTTTAAGCTATCATCTAACGTCCTAAAACTTCCAAGGCATGATTGGATTATTCAAAAAGAACTATACAGGTATTTGAGACTTTATGTCCAAGGCGTATGCAGAAAAGCCTTAAAAGAGTATGCAATGGAGTAACCGACCTTCCAGTAAAAGATTGGAGAAATCATTTTGATGTTTACTACTATGGCATTAAATTTTAATGTGGTGGAAGTTGCTCAGAATACAAACGGTGTATTTGGGTTCTGCAAGTTCTCACAGAATGGTCCTTGTGATATGTGCTGGGGCGATTTGAGCCTCTAATAAAGGTCACTTACACAACAACAGGTGAAACCTTGCTGGTTAAGTTCAGCAAGGTTTCACCACTAAAAAACAAAGATATGAAATGGTCTAAATATAATATACTTAGTAAATCTGAAAAATATGGGCATTTGCTTTTCAACACAATGTCCATGGTCTTTTTGCAGATTAACGATGAGGATTTCCCCATGTGGTTAGAGATAAAGTCGGATCCTGACAAGGTAAAGGAAACCGCATATGGAGATTTTCTAATCAAATCTCGCATAATTGTCAACAATGATGAAGAAGATTTGAATGTTTATCTCTCCGATGTGTTAAAAAACCGGTATAACTCCAGTGACATGGCATTAACCATATTGCCTACCCGAGGATGTAATTTCGAATGTATCTATTGTTATGAGCAGGAGAGGCCAATGGTTAATATGTCGAAGCCGACCGAAGAGGCAATTGTCAAGTTTGTCAATAGCAATCCAAACTTGAAACGTCTAAGCGTGGTGTGGTACGGTGGAGAGCCTCTTATGAACTTCCCTTCCATCAGGCGGTTAAGTGAAGCCTTTATGGATATGGACGTTGAATATAGTGCAAAGATGGTGTGTAACGGGTACTTGTTGAACAAGGAAATCGCCAATGAAGTAGAACAGTTGAAAATCAATAATATACAAATAACACTTGATGGTTCTCCTGAAACTCATGACAAACGGCGTCCGTTGCTTGGGGGTGGCCATACTTATCGCAAGATAATGGACAATCTAAAATATCTGCTGTCTGTGAATAAGACGGTGACAATAGACATCCGTAGTAATATAGACCGCCGGAATATGAACGAATATCACCAATTTCATGACGAATTCAGAAAAGAGATTTCAGATAGCCGTGTGACTCTTTATCCTGGTTTTGTAAGTGATCTTCTTTCGGACGAATGCGTGTCGGTCGAAGATAATATTAGCGAGGGCGGCTACAAAGCTCAGTTTGCACTTGACATATTCTACCGTTATGGGATAGAAATCAAAGCCTTTTTGCCAAAATTTCGACGACATAGTTGTGTGGCTAGTAAATACTTCGCCTTCGTGATTGGGCCTGAAGGTGAAATATACAAATGCTGGCGTATGGTGGGAAATAAGGAGCAGGTTTTGGGGAACGTTCGTAGCGGGTTGGATATGGCTAAGTTTTCTCGATATCTGGTAGGGGCAGACTATACGCGCGATCAGAAATGCCTGGATTGCGAATTTATTACCCTGTGCGGCGGCGGATGTCCCTTGGTTCGTCTGCGCAATAAAGAAGAAAGCCTCAAGCTGAATCACTGCTGTCCCGAAAAAACGCATATGGAAAAACTTATGGAGATGCGTTACGAAATGACCTTGCTTGCGAAGAAACAAAAAGAATAATGGACGGAGGAAATGTATATATACAAACTTACGGTTGTCGCATGAATGCATGCGACTCGGAGATTATATGTTCCATCTTGCAAAATGCAGGATACACGATGGTCCTTAATCCCGATAATGCATGCATGGTTATATTAAATTGCTGCTCGGTCAGAGAAGACGGGCATACCGCTGCAATATATCGAGCACAAGAAATAAAGAGACGCAACCCTTCTGCAAAACTGGTTCTTTGTGGATGTTATGCAAAACTTCTCAAGAAAGATTTCCTTGAACATCAAGACGAATTGGATGCGATAATTGCCCCAGAGTCATATCGCTCGTTGCCTTACGCTCTTGAGCGTCTTAAGAACGGAGAGTCAAAATTCATTGTGGAATCTGGTGCTGATGACGACTTGTACTCCGAAATTCGTCCTGCTACAAATTTTGCGACTCCAAACAGAGCTGTTGTATTGGGCAAAGGTTGTAACCAGCTCTGTTCATATTGCATCGAGCCTTTCACTCGCGGGAATGAGCGTTATGTCAGCCCGGCAACCATTATGTCTAATCTGGAAACATTGTTTGAAAGGGAGCAAGGTGGCATAGTTTCACTTGTTGGTCATATGATTGACAGATATCATTATGGTGATATGTCTTTTGCCAAAATGCTCGACATGGTGGCCAAAGAGAGCCTTCGTCACGGTGCATGGGTAAAATATCTATCGTCGCATCCGGTGGCATATAGCGAAGATGTTGTGAAAGCAGTTTGCAATAATGAGAACATTATGCGAGTTGTACATCTGCCAGTGCAATCAGGAAGCAATGATGTCCTGAAACGAATGCGTCGCGGATATACTGCCGAAGAGTATTTACGTGTCATAGATTCTGTACGCGCTTTGTGTCCCAATATGAATATCGTCACAGATATCATGGTAGGATTCTGCGGAGAGACCGATGCGGATTTCAGAAAATCAATAGAACTGATAGAAAAGGTTTGTCCCGGAGACATAAATGTGTATGCGTTTTCGATGCGTAGCAATACACACGCATATAAGACAATGACGGATGATGTTCCTGAATGTGTCAAGAAAGAACGTTTGGCAGAAGCACGGTGTATAGCCAGCGATTTGAAGCGTAAATATCTTTCGGCGTCTATTGGTAAGCGGCAATTCTATATGCCAGGAAAAGTTTGTGGACAAAATAGCCAGGAATTTACCGATTTGTTCAACCGAACATATATTCTCTCTGTAGCCCAACGACGATATCAACCCAATGTGCAGATTGAGGGCTTTATAACACAGGATAACAATTTGATTTCGTGTGCAGAATGAAGGTGAATATTGTCAATATAGGATGTTTCAAGAATCTTGTGGATTGTGAGTTGTTAATGTGGCAACTTAGAAGTTCGGGAGTTGTAGTGGAATTCGGGAACACAGAAGTTAACGCAGATATTGTCGTTATCAACACGTGTGGCTTCATTTCTGATGCAGAAACAGATTCTATGAATGAAATACAAAAATTAGTCAAGCTCAAGCGCCAAGGAACTATCGGGCAAGTTTGGGTGATGGGTTGTTATGGCGAGAAAATGAAAACGGACATCGTCAAAAATATCCCCGAAGTAGATAGAGTTTACGGTAATTTCAATTGGCACCTCATTGTTAAAGAAATCTGTAGTCAAGACTGGATAAAAAGTGACAACCGAATTATATCAACTCCCAATCATTACGCATACATTAAAATTTCAGATGGGTGCAATATGCCTTGTTCTTATTGCATAAAGCCAATACTCAACGGAGCATTAAAATCCAGACCTATCGAGGCGATTGTAAAAGAATGTGAGGATCTTGCAAAAGCGGGTGTAAAGGAATTGCAGATTGTTTCTCAGAACACTACGGAATACGGTCGCGACTTATATCACAAACAAAGAATATCCGAACTTATAGAACGGTTGTCTGATATCGATGGAATCGAATGGATAAGGTTGCATTATGCTTACCCTATAAATTTTCCCGAAAGTTTGCTTGATGTGATTTCGTCAAAAAAGAATGTATGCAACTACATCGACATGGCAATACAGCATTGTAATGAAGAAATGTTGCGAAAAATGCGACGTACCATGTCGAAAAGTCGTTTGACATATTTGCTTGACGAGATAAAATCAAGAGGAATCTCTGTACGAACCACGGTCATGACAGGACACCCCGGTGAAACGGAAGAAATGTATCAAGAGTTGAAAGAATTTGTCTTGACACGACAGTTTGACAGAATGGGTGTCTTCCCTTATTCGCATGAGGCATTGTCCTACAGTGGCATCCATTACACCGACGATATCCCTGAAAAGATCAAGCGTGAACGTGCGCTCGAACTGATGGCCATACAGAAAAACATATATGCCCATCACAATTCGGAAATGGTGGGCAAACGGATAAAAATAATAATAGATGGGAAAAACTCAGATGGCGATTATGTGGGGCGTCCGGAAAATAGCACTCCTATGGCAGACCCTAAAATTATAATCAAATCGTCTAATATGCTTATGAAAGGAAATTTTTATGAAACAATCATCACCCGCAGTTTGGGCAAAGATATGGAGGGAATAGTATGACTCTTTCGGAATCAAATATATATGTTCGGGAGCAGAGTGCAGACTGCTATTTGGTTTACCTTCCACTTGCAAGATATGCAACGGTTATGACAAAAAAACAATTGTTGCGGTTGGAAGAGTGTTGTGAAAAGAATGAATTGGAGAGTTTTCCAGATGCAGAATTGAGGAAATTTATGGGCAAGAATTTGATTCCTCCACAAAAGATGTTCTTGACCGACCATGGCATAGATGGCATTACCAACATGATGATACTGCCGAATAATATATGTAACTTCAAATGCTCATATTGTTATTCAGCGCAGGGACGTAGTGGTAAAACCATTGACGTTTATTCCTTGAAGTCTGCTATAAAATTTTTCTTCAACAAACGGCAGACGCAAGGAAAACGGCTTACGATATCAGTTCTTGGAGGAGGTGAGCCTCTTTTGTCATGGTCCCTTTTAAAAGATGCTCTGGACTATGCTTATAGTTTAGCAGAAGAACGCGGACAGTTTCTTCCGATATCAATTGTTACAAACGGTTCGGTTTTTTCGGATGACATTGCGATGTATATGAGGGAGCATCGCGTGAGCCTTAGTGTGTCTTTTGATATATTGCCGGAAATACAAAACAGCCAACGAGGACATTATGAAACTGTCAAGTCAAACATAAATCAATTTGCCGAAGCTGGTGTTGATGTGGCTTTCAATACGGTTATTACGCTTGAAAACGTAGATCGCATGAATGATATGCTGAACGCAATGGTGAAGAATACTCCAAAAGTTAAAAAGGTTTCTTTCAAATCTTTAATTTCAAGTAGTTACTTTTCTTCATCGGTGGAAAGAATGAATTATTATCATCGTTTTGTTGATAATTTTTTTGGGGCGCTGAATTTAGCAAAAGACTATGGAATATGGCTTACTTCTCCCTATTTGAATAATGCCATGTGTGTGAGTGACCGTTTCTGTCCGGGTAAATTTGTTGTTACTTCAGATGGGGATATCTCAATATGCCATTGTGTAGGGTCACGGAAAGATCGTCTTTATGACAAATTCATTTATGGTCGTATTTCTGAAAAAGGAAAGGTTGAAATAGATAATAAGAAGTTAGAACTCGTTCTTTCGCACGATCACAACAGGAACGAAAGATGTCGCAGTTGCATAGCCCATTGGCATTGTGCGGGTGGTTGCTATGCCGACAACTCTACAATTGGAGATGACCAAGACGCACAAAATGCTTACTGTGAATCTATGCGATACTTTATGGAACGTTTCATAAAAAAATTTATATTGCAATAATGGATGTAGATTTTCTTCTTCGGCTCTTTAATAGCTTCGGTGTAAGTGGTAACGAAGTGGAAGCAATACGGCTTTGCAAATCGTATATGCCGAACAATTGCCATATGCATATAGATGCGCTTGGCAACTTGTTGGTGACCATTCCCGGTAATGGTGAATCACAAAAGGCAAACAGCCCACACATTCTTGTTGATGCGCACATTGATGAAATTGGACTGCAAGTAACTTATATAGATAACGATGGATACATTTTTGTCCGCACTTGTGGTAGTGTTGACATTGTGTCGATGATAGGCTCATTTGTTGAAATACGGTGTAGTGGTGGTGAGACAATTAAAGGCGTTATCGGACGCAAACCAGTTCATCTGATGAAAGGAGATGAAAAAGACAAGGTTCCCGATATTGATGGGGTATGGATAGACACTGGCCTCGATATCAAAGAGGTAAAGGAAAAGGTGTACATTGGTGATTATATAACCGTCACTTCCAATGCGACAGTATTGGGCCGTGGACGTATCGCTTCCAAGGCCATTGATAACAGAATTGGGGCCTTTGTCCTCACCCAACTTGCGCACGCCTTGTGTGGCAAAACTGACAAACATGTAACCTTGGCGTTTACAACACAAGAGGAATTGGGTTGTAAAGGTGCCATCGTATCAGCCTATGGCAAGAATTTCGACTATGTCGTATGCATAGATGCTGCTTTCTCTTCGGATGTGCCGGATGTGTCCCCACGGCTAGTTGGTGACATAAGATTGGGGGGTGGTCCAGTAATATATCGCAATGGAGATACAAGCCCAGAACTCTTTGAGTGTATAACAGGGGTTGCACGTAGGCACGACATCAAAGTGCAGATTTCTGCCAACTATGCAGCGTCAGGCGGTACCAACACCCGAAATTTCCAACTTTCGGGAACAGGTCAGAAGACTGCCACCATCGGTTATGCGGTAAGATATATGCATACGCCAGTAGGCATGGCAGATTTAAACGATATTGAGAACATGATCAAACTACTTTGTCATATTATTAATAAAAACGGATTATGAAGATATATATTCATACAAACGGATGTGCGGTTCTAAAGCACGAAACCGAACGAATAGCTACATTTTTTCATCTTAACAACATGGAAATTACGGATATTCCAGAGGAAGGGGATATTGTTGTCGTGACTTGCTGTGGAGTAACTCATAATGAGGAAAACCAAGCCATAGATATCATATCAGAATTGTTCCACCGTAAGCGTGAAGATGCCATGTTTATAGTTAGCGGTTGTCTGCCTGCTTTTGCAAGTGACCGCATTCTGCAAGTCGCCCCCGATGCTACGCTCATGACATATGCACAAATGAGCGATCTTGACAATATAATCCATGCTAAGACAAAATGGGATAATGTATATTACAACCATGGTCATATGATGAAGCAGGAAGAACATCGTGATGATACAATCAAGACAGCCGATACGGACTACGATTTCCAGCTTGTCCAAACTATTGATGCTACAAACAAAACGAATAACTGTGTCCGACAATATGAGTTATGTACTCTACGGAGATATATATGGCAGGACGAGGATGTATATCAGATTAAGGTAGCTTACGGCTGTCCTGGGCAGTGCAGTTATTGTGCCACTAAACTTGCAATTGGAAAATTTAGAAGTGTGCCCAAGACATTAGTGATCAGGCAACTCAGAGAGGGCGTAAATGCAGGGTTCAAGCGTTTTTTGCTTATGGGAGATGAGATTGGATGTTATGGTACTGACTTCGGAGAAAACATAGTGATGTTGCTTGATGACATGTACGCAATAAACAAGGATATATCGGTTTCTATACGCTACATTCATCCAGATGTGTTCGTGAAACATTATGGTGGACTGAAGCCGTATCTCATGAACGGTTTCATAGATTTCTTCTGTTGCGCCATTCAGTCTGGTAGCCCCAAAATGTTGGCAGCGATGAACCGTAATCCCAATATTGAGCCGTTTATTCAATGTATGGAAGACCTAAAGCAAGAAGGATGCAAGGTTAATACACACACGCAAATACTTGTTGGCTATCCTGGAGAAACAGAAGGAGACATGTGGCAAACACTGAGAGCTTTGGTCCGTTGCAATTTTGACCATATTAACATCAATAAGTTCAGCCGGCGTCAGGGGACTCCAGCCTACAAGTTGGCAGAGACAGTGACGGAAGAAGAGAAAATAGCCCGTTGTTCATTGATTCGGGAGATAATGTTCATGGATAAGAAGGCAAAACTTTACAATGCCATAAAAGCAAGTTACTTCAATGGTTGAAACAGAAAGCGTGGAAATTGTCAGGGATTCTGCTTTGACAATAATTCCTCTTTTACGCGAAATAGTAACCAACAGTGATCCTGTGCCGTACACTGTGGAGAGTCTGGAGTGGACCAAGTTCAATGTTTTCATTTCAGTACTAGCTGTGTTGGCTGGTTTTCTGGGGGCTTTCTACGGATATAGAGGATATTACTTCTCTAAACTTACCGCCAAGAATGTGGCAAGACTGCCGCATTCCACGCAGTTGAAACTTTGTTTGGAGCTTTTGAAGTTGGTAATGACTAATTTCGTGAGAGTAAATAGTATAAAAATATATTATAGTTGTGATAAAAAATGCCCCAGTGACAATTATATATCAACATTTACTTTGCCCGATTTTACAGAGATGTTTAAACCGGAAATCTTCTATAATAATGAGAATGCTTTCGTTAAGCTCAATCAAATAAAATCGGCAATGAAACAATATAATCATCTGGTAGAAATTGTAGAACGGCATTGTAGTGTTGGCGTAATTACCGAAACAGACATAAAAGCGCTGACGCTAAAAACAATGCAAGTTTTGCGCGTAACACTCCGTTTTATGAACGATGCGTACCCTAATGATAATGCTATTTTACAGAACTTGTGTGATAAAATTGTCAACATCACAAAGAGTAGAACAGATTTAATAGAAGCGAATGAAGATTCAAGAATTCTGTTTAAAAGAATATATGTCGAAATGGCGGCGGATTATAAATATGTGAATTTGAATTTTGATTTTAATGTTGACAAAGAGCTGAGAGAAAAGCTCTTTGCATTTGCTGGTAAGGACGCCCAAACAAATGACATCCTGTTGTTGCTTGCCTACAACGGGCTTTTGGAATTTCAGCACATTTCATGAGAAGGATATTCAGTAAGCAAAAAATGGCAGAGAACGTAGCGGAGGTGTTCCGCTACGATTACCATGAGTCCCTCGATGTCTGCATGAGTCAATCTGCGGGATTATACTATTCAAACGGTAGCCCAATAAACCTTTCTCAAAAAAAAGCCAAAAGCGACATTCTTCTTTCCGGTTGGGATTTGGGGAAGGGCAACAAACTGACTCTGCCATGGAAAGTGTGCGAGTGTGTTGCCGGTTTATACGGAGAGAATTATATTGTTGCATATACGATATGGAAATCATATGTCCTTGAATTGGTTGTCTCTCAAATCCCTATAGGTCTATGGGAGAACGAGAGTATGAATGGTTTCAATCATATGACAGAACTGTTCCGTGTAACGGAAGGTTTCAATACACGGTTGTGTGTGGATGACAAGCTCTATTGGAGGCAATATGATTCTCCCTCGCCATCTGCAAGCTTCACCGCATATGAATATGATTATACAGACGGAACACTCATACATCGCGAAGGGGTAGAGCAGGATACACAGACGTTGTCGGGCTTGATAATCTCCCATGGAACATCTCATGTTGTCAAACTTTTGAGATCGGGAATATGGTGTATCCATGTCATGCCCGTTGATCGCAATGAGGTTTCGCCCGCTATCGTAATCTGCCCAGGTGGCCCATATTCGCCGATACCGGATATAGTAGATTTGCCGGATTTGTATAAGAGGATGTCGGAAAATGGATATCATGTAATCATTCCTTTGCGAAGAGGCATCGTCGGTATTTCCAAGCAATGGGAGAATGCATTGGCCCGTAATTACGGCATAGCAGATGTTGATGATATTCTTAGTGCCGCCAAAGAAATAGTAGGCGACACGTCATTAAATATCGATTCTCAAAGGATTGGGCTTTACGGTGCGAGCTATGGTGGTTACTCTGCTTTGCTGATAAGTGGCAAACATAACAAGGATTCTTTTTTTAAATCCATAGTCAGTCATTGTGGAGTGTACGATCTTGTAGAGTACCCGATACACAGTTCTGGAGATGTACGGGCTATTATGAAAGAATATGGCAACACAACACACTACGATGCTTATGCAGAGAATGTAAGATTTATCAATCCGGCAAATTATGTCTGCAACTGGAATATGCCTGTTCTGCTAATTCATACAATTGACGATATGTCCACATGGTTCGGACAATCTGTAAAAGCCTATAATGAAGCTTTGAATAAAAATAAACACGCTGTTTCGTTGATTCTTGCCGAAGGAGGGCATACTTACAAGATTAAAGATGAGCGGAAAGTTTATGATGAGATTCTGCAATTTTTTGATAGGACTTTAAGAGAAGATGGAGTCTAGATTATACGCTTTTATTGAAAACATATTACATCAAATCAATCGGTAGAAGAGACGTAATCTGTGGTCAAATCTATAATGCTCTGACAATGAACTATTTTGCGAAACTACTGTTCTAATAACGGTCATTGGAAATCTCTATTTACAAAAAGACAATAATCAAGTAATTACAAGACGGACTGCAGGAATGGCCATTCTAATGACCGTTTGGGGGTTATGCGTATTGATTGTCCAAAAAGCTCTAGAGCATTCATTTAATTCCTTAAATCTTCAACCTACAGGGTTTGAGGATTATTTATGCTCATTAAAAACTGTGATGTGTGCACGTTGCTATTTCATATACTCGTAGATGAAAATAGGGAAAGAGTTTAATACAACAACACTTCTATTAGGTTTGACATAGAGCAAGAGTTGCCTTTCGAATATTGATAGCTGATTGACAACGGACTTCTCCCTTGGTATCGTATTTACTCCTGTTATAAGCAAGCTGGCTTTACAGACATTCATCTGCTTAAGATATTGCCAGTTGTCTTCATTTTCATGTACTTCTAATGCCGTTCAAAGTGGAGTCGCCTCTTGCTGCCAAACGTTCCCGCATGACAGAAACAATATCTTCACCGTCTTCATATTCCTTCAACTAATAATTGTAAAGGTCATATATGTTATTCCCGAAATATTACTGGATGGGGACGGCTTAAATTGTGCTTTATTCAGCTAAATGCATGTTTTGAGGATGGATTCGGTTGGATATGTGGAGTTTTTCTTTTGCTTTATAACTAAAATTCCTACCTCAGTTCGTGATAACCGAGTGTCTTATCCAATATAAATGCAGCGTGCATACGCCTCCTTCCCATGCCATTAGAAGTGGGTAATAACAGAAGGCTGAAAGAAGTTGTTTTGCCCTTAGAATAGTGACAGCTGTTTGGTGTCTTCGATGCAGTATCCCTGCAAAGCCTTTGGCTTGTTGTCGAAGAAGCAATATGCTCCCAATGCTGAAATAAGGTTCATGATAAAGTTGCTTACAGACCTGTGGCGCGAATGTACAATCTGTGCCGTATTCTTCAGCATATCGTTGATGGTTTCACTGTCTGACAACGAGGCTGCACGCCGTCTGCGCTTCACTCCACTATTGTCTTCCAGCAAATTTCCAGCATTTTCCGCATCGAAATGTTTGCAAAACTCGTCTATAATACAAAATAACTCTGTAACTTTGCAATCGGTAGTTATATCAAATAAATTTGTAACTTGTTGTAATTCATCCATAAAGGTACAAAATATTTGTGAGGCTACCAACTTTTTATAAACTCTTTCTTATCCCGAACTGGGGTAGATATTACATATACAGCTTCTGGTTTTCGAAGTCCACCTCCTTGTCAAGCTGTTCGTTGAAGTTGCGGAACACTTCCTCTTCAACGTCGCCCATCTTGTATTCCTTTGCTGCGTCCTTCTTTATTTCGGCTATCCATGCCCGGCGTGCTGTGATATAGTCGCTCTTGACACGCTCCACATTCTCCTCCGTAAGCGATGTAAAACCATAGTAGTCCATAATCATGCGGTACGACCATGCCCAACGGTATTCTGAGTACATAGCGTTGATTTGTTCGAAACGTTCGGTCAGAGCCTCAGTCGTGTCGATGTCGCCAGATATTATGTCGTCGATGATGCGTTGCTCTTCCGATTCGGGCAGCAGCAGACCGGATATGTCGGTCCACAATCCTGTGCCCACAGTTGTGGTTGGTTCTACGGGAGCGTGGCGTTTCAGCACGGCACCCATGTATATACGCAGAGCGATGTCGTAGTATTTGATGCCCTTGCGCAGCGACGAGTTCTTGATGACATATTCGTGATAGTTGTATGTCGAAACGTCTTCGCCCGAAGCCTCGCGCAGGTCTTCCAGTATCTTCTTGCCACGCAGAATCTCGCCCACGGTAAATGGCGACAGCCAGTCGAAGTTGACAATGCTCTTGCGTGCGCCGTCTGGTCGCATGTCGCGCTTGGGCCATTTGCGTATGTCGCGGTAGAGGCCAACTGTAGTGAGGTTGCGCCCCGGCACAAGATACATGGTGTCGTTGTAGGCAATGAGATAAGAGAAGGGCAGCGAGCGTGTGTCGGGATGATACATCAGTTTGCCGAAGCATACCGAGAAGGCTCCTATGTGTGCCGGCATCAGTATGTAGGCACCGCTGGCTGTCTTGGTTCCGCGCTCCAAAGTGCCGTAGTGCATAGGCCCCATCTTATAGGCATGGTTGGAGAAATTGGTGGCAGAGCCAGCGTTGTAGAACGAGAACTGTCCGCCAATGAGCAGCGAACTCTTATGGTGTGAAGCTGTGAACGGACCGCAGAATGCTGCGCATGCCTCGCCGTTCGACATATACGAGTTGGCGAAGAACACGCTTCCGGCAGCCGTGAATCCGTTGCTCAGCTTGCACGCCTCACCCACGAAGCAGTCCTGCATCTTCACGCTATTGATGATAGACGGGCCGTCGCTGATGATAGAGTTCTCGCAAATCACGCCCGTGCCGATGTGGACAGAAGCGTTGCTGTTGCTCATTATGGTGCAGTCGCTCAGTCGTGAAGCGCCCGAAATCTCGCAGTCGTCGTATATTACGGTATTGGTTATCTCCTTGGTGTTTACTATCTTCACCCTATTGCCTATTGTTGCCATTTCGGGCGAAGTGCGTTCTATCTCCTCGCGTATGAGTCGGCGTATGGCATCCTTCAAAGCACGGTTGTGGAAATGCTTCACCATGAGCGCAGCCACCTGGCTTGTCAGTCCGTGATAGAGTATGAGGTTTCCCTCGCCCACCTCGTTGAGTACCGAAATGAGGTTGCCCTCGCCATAAGTGGCTCCGTCGGTAGTCTCCATTGTGCATACATTTGATATTATGCAGTCGTTGCCAATGACGTAGTTGTTGATAAATCCCGAGACGTTCTCGATGAGGCAGTTGTCGCCAATGGTCACATTACGCAATGTGGCGTTGTTCACGCCAGAGTGTTTCATGAAGCCGCGGCTTACCTCCACGTTTTCGGTAAACGATCCGAGGCTGATGTCTCCGTAGAACATTACACGGTGGAAGAAGTTTGGCTTGAAATCGTCGCTCACTTCAATTCGCTGCCAGTCCTCTGCCCAACAGCTGTTGGCTTGTAGTGCTGAGATTTCGTTGTCGGTTAAGTTTCTTTTTCCCATGTCGTTTTTATTGATTATTATGGTGTGGTGTTGCCTCTTTTATTCCACCTCATACAGTATAGAGTCAACCAGCAAGTGCAAAATTAAGAATAAACCCTGAAGAACTCTTCTTTTGGTGTAGAAAAGTTCAGTTTTTCTCTTGGTCTCCTATTAATTTTCGCTTGAATGGAAGATATTCTTTTGTCCGTCACACAACTGATGTCCATTCCCTTCGGGATGTATTGCCTTACCAGTTTATTGGTGTTTTCTACAGCTTCCTCAAGTCATATACCGGATTGTTTGCCCCAAAACTTATGGAGCAACTCAACGCCAACATCCACTATCAGATATTCTGTGGCATCCGAATAAGTCCAGCGAATCCTGTTCATCTTCTTCGGCATCCGCCAATCCCTATGTTATTCCCGAAATATTACTGGATGGGGACGGCTTAAATTGTGCTTTATTCAGCTAAATGCATGTTTTGAGGATGGATTCGGTTGGATATGTGGAGTTTTTCTTCTGCTTTATAACTAAAATTCCTTCTTGAGGGGCGTGATTGTTTGTGGAAAAGCCTTATCTTTGCTATGCTAAAAGGCAAGATTGTGGGCGCAAACAAGAGAGCAACCATGGGTGCTGATGAGGTTGGGGATATGGCATTGCTGGCTTCGTTCGCCGTGTGTGTTGCGCTGTATGCATATCTCCCACAACAACGTTATCAAAGTCGAACAACAACAATTTTTTTTGCCCTATGAAGAATTACAGATTTCTATTGCTGGCGCTGGCTCTCTTGCTGTTCAAGACGGCCTCGGCAGACAGCAACCCCCAGTTCTCTACGGCTGGGTTCTATGAACTGCCGCAGTCTGGCAGAACGGTACATTCGATGAACCCTGCCTGGCGGTTCTATAAAGGAAGCGCCGAGGGAGCCGAGTCGGTCACTTTCGATGACAGTCGTTGGGAGGTGGTATCCCTGCCTCACGGACTGGAATATCTGCCCACAGAAGCCAGCGGTTGTATCAACTATCAGGGTGAAGCGTGGTACCGCAAGCATTTTACTCCCAACGAACAGTTGAAAGGGCAGAAGCTGTTTCTGCATTTCGAGGCTATCATGGGAAAAAGCAAGGTCTATGTGAATGGCAAGTTGCTGGCTGAGCACTACGGAGGCTATCTGCCCGTTGTGCTGGATGTCACAGAAGCCATTCAGTGGAACAAGGAGAATCTCATAGCCGTATGGACAGACAACAGCAATGACCCTGCCTATCCCCCAGGCAAGGCTCAGGAAGTGCTTGACTTCTGTTACTTCGGAGGCATATACCGCGACTGCTGGCTCGTTGCCCATCGTGATGTGTATATCACCGACCCCAATTTCGAACATGAAACGGCTGGCGGCGGTCTGTTTGTTGCCTATGACAACGTGTCGGAATCCTCTGCCACAGTTCTTATGCAAACTCAGGTGCGCAATGATAGCCGACAGAATTTCCGTGGTGTCATCGAATACGAACTGCAGCAGCCTGACGGGCGGCAGGCGGCTTTGGTAAATACTAAGGTGCAGATACGCTCGGGAAAGGCGCTTACTACAAGTGATAAGGTGAAACTCCAGACGCCACAACTCTGGAGCCCGGAGCATCCCAACCTCTATAACCTCATTGTACGCATCCGCAACCAGAAGGGAGATGTGGTGGATGGCTACCGTCGCCGCATCGGTATCCGCAGCATCGAGTTCAAGGGGAAAGACGGATTCTGGTTGAACGGGAAACCCTATGGTCAGCCCCTCATCGGTGCCAATCGTCATCAGGACTATGCCGTTGTGGGAAATGCAGTCTCTAATGGACTTCATTGGCGTGATGCCAAGAAGCTGCGTGATGCCGGACTCAAGGTTATCCGCAATGCCCATTGCCCTCAGGATCCCGCTTTTATGGATGCCTGTGATGAACTCGGCCTGTTTGTCATCGTCAACACACCTGGGTGGCAATTCTGGAACGAGGCTCCTGTCTTTGCCGAACGTGTATATGATGATATCCGTCAGATGGTGCGTCGTGACCGCAACCATCCTTGCGTATGGTTGTGGGAACCTATCCTGAACGAAACATGGTATCCTGCCGACTTTGCCAAACGGACAAAGGACATTGTCAGTGAGGAGTATCCTTATCCTTACTGCTACTCGGGTTGCGACAGTGAAGCCCGTGGGCATGAAGTATATCCCGTGCAGTTTGGTCATCCGTCCAATGCCGACAAGCAATGGGCCATGACGTACATGGATCCCAATGTCACTTACTTCACACGTGAGTGGGGTGACAATGTGGATGACTGGAACTCACATAATTCTCCAAGCCGTGTGGCCCGCAACTGGGGCGAACACGCCATGTTGGTCCAGGCGCAACATTATGCTGCCCCTTCCTATCCCTTTACCAGTTATGATGCGCTCTACCGCACACCCAGGCAGCATGTGGGCGGTTGCCTGTGGCATTCTTTTGACCATCAGCGCGGTTATCATCCCGACCCCTTCTATGGAGGTCTTATGGATGTGTTCCGCCAGCCCAAATATTCCTATTATATGTTCAAGGCGCAGCGCAGCCCTGAGGTTGAGAAACAGCCCTTTGAAACTGGTCCCATGGTCTATATCGCGCATGAAATGACACCTTTCTCGCCCAAGGATGTTACTGTGTATTCCAACTGCGAGGAGGTGCGTCTGACCTATAACAAGGGAGGCAAAACGTGGACTTATAAGCGTCCCGTCAGGACAGAAGGAATGCCTTCTCCCGTGATAGTCTTCAAGGATGTCTATGACTTCATGATAGACGAGAAGATGTCAATGCTGCATCAGCGGCAGGCAGATGTTTTCCTTCGCGCAGAAGGACTTATCGATGGAAAAGTGGTGGCAACACATGAGGTAAGGCCGGCACGCCGCCCTGAGAAGCTGATACTCTGGGCTGACCATGAAGGCATGGAGCTGAAGGCTGACGGGTCAGACCTGGTGACTGTCATAGCTGCGGTGGCAGACAAGGCGGGTAACATCAAGCACCTCAACAATTACCAGGTTCAGTTCTCTGTGGAAGGGGAAGGCCGCCTTGTGGGCGATGCCAGTGTGGGTGCCAACCCTGTTCCCGTAAAGTGGGGTACAGCACCTGTGCTGATACAGTCAACCACCAAGCCGGGCAAGATTCGTATCGTAGCCAGTGTAAGGTGGAAGGGATCGCAGATGCCTATCAGTGCCGTACTCGAACTTGAGAGCAAGCCTGCTGTCCATCCTCTGGTTTATGCAGAGTCAGAAGCCAAGCATATCGGTCAGCCAATGACCCAGGCAGAAAGCGTTTCGACAACGAAAACTGCCGAGGAACTTGAAACCGAGCGGAACCGCAAGGCAGAGAACGACCGCAAACTGAAAGAAGTGGAAAAGCAACAGGCTGATTTCGGCGAGAAGAACTAACCCCACGATGGTTGATGCCAGACTCTGCTTGCCCCAGTGCTGACATCATTCCCTCGTGCATTGGACAAAGCAAAGCAGCTATAGCGCTGTTGTACCATTACCTGTGTTGTGGTGCAACAGAACTATAGCTGCTTTGATGATGTAAAGAGGTGAATTTCCCGTTGCTGCTGTCGTTTCTATATGGTCAACTGACTTACAGCTTCCAAGGTCTTATTGCTGCAACTCCAATTCCTGTGTCGTATTGGGCTTGAACGTTATAGCGCCTTCATAGGCAGGCGATGTTGCATCGTATTTGCCATAGTAATCGGCCAAATATACCTTCATGTGATACTTGCCGGATGTGAGGTTGGAGAGTTTGAAGCCGGCATCGTATTTGCAATAGCAGTCAACCTCCAGCGTGGGGTCTTGCTTGTAAGGGGCTATCACTATCTTCATTTCATCATCCTGCGTGTCAATCTGCGCATTGATTTTCTCTGTAATGCAGTCATATTCCAGGTCAGTCACGCGAACTGTGGCAATGCCTTTGCTGCCCACAGATATCGTCATCTTGGGAGTCTTCTCCTTTTCTCTTGCGTAAAACTCAGGCCGGCTCTCTTGGGCTGAATACGAGGTCTTGCAACCTGTGTATGTCAAGTCACTTAGTCTCACAGGCTCCATCAAGCTTTGTTCCGATGAACAGGCTGCCAGTGCTGCCAAGCCCAGCATGGCAAATCCAAATAACTGTACTTTCATAAGTATGTCTTTTTGATGATTGAACGAATAGAATCTATTAGGGTATATGTATCTATGAATGTTTCTAAAGAATGGGCTACAGAGTGGTCTCTCCCTTCCACAGCATCCACAAAACTCCTTATTGCTTCGTAATAACCCTGTGTGACTATCTGGTTGTTCTGCATCAAAGGTACGAATTTATTTCTGCCGAACAGCTCGGTTGTCACGTTTTTATGGGTGAAGACCTTCTCCAGGGGAACTCCGCAAACGGCATGCGGCTTCTGTCTGAAGGTCAGACTGTCTGCCTGCTCCAGTGTGTAAATGCCTTTGTTGGTGTTTATGGTCATGCTCTCCTGGGCATCTGTCCATGTATAACCGGTGGATAGCTCGAGAACTCCAGTGGCATCGGCATGCTTGAGAACCAGCATCAATGTCTGTCCGCTGATGGCTTCCACACACCTGACTTCTGGTTTCCCAAACAGATAGATGACGCTGTCCAAGGGGTGGATGAAGAGGTCGAGCAGAGAGTCTCCCTCGGGGTAAGCGCCCGTCAGGTACCTCAGGTTGTAGGTTGTCGTGCCCTTGCATCTCATCAATTCCTTTTTCAGGAGCAGCATGGCAGGTGCAGAGCGCTTCTGCATGTCGGCCACGGCCAACACTTTGGCCTGCTTCTGTAATTCCACCAATCGCATCAGCTCTTCGGTGCTTGAGCATGGCGGCTTCTCAATGAACAAAGCCTTTTTGTGCTCCAGCACCTCTGATGCGATGGAGAAGTGGGCCTTGGGCGAAACGGATACGAACACTCCCCTGATCTCTTCGTCGGCCAAGATGTCATCCAACGATGTGGTGGCGTGTACCTGAGGAAAGGCTTCTTCTATCAGGTGTAGTTTGCCGGGTGATTGGCAGCAGATGTATTTCAGGGGTACATGCAGATAGTTGAGCACAGGATAGAGGTTGTTTGTGCTATGATTTCCGATTCCCACAAAGGCATACTTGCCCTTGTAGGTTTGCTGCAACATTCTGATGCTCCGTATGTGCTTATATCGGTCAATGATATTCTTGATGTAATCCATTGTCAACTAATGTCTTCTTGATGTGTCTTCGGTAAGTCTCTGCCCTGTTGCCTGTCCACTGGTATCGGCCATAGAACAGTTCTATGATTCTCTTGGGCAAAAGTTTTTCGAGGTTGCGCAGCAGGATAATGTCATACTTGCGATGGAAGTTTATCCAGCAGGCATTGCATTCTGTTGAGTATCGGCATTGCACTCTGGCTGTTTCATGCGAGTTGAATATCTCGTCCAATGAATGTTCGTGGATGTTGCCTAACATCACGCCCAAGTTCTGGCATAGGGGCACATCTCCATTCGAATGGATTACCAGTTCGCTGAATATGCTTTGGCATCGCAAACGCAGATGTCCGTTTCTCCATTCCTTATATAAAGCCACGAAATCGAAGTTCTCCTCTGTATCGTGAATGCTCTTGGGGATATTCTGGAGGTAGTGAGCCATATCGACGGAAAGCAGATCGGCTGTCGTGTCAAAGAAGTCCATCGTCCCGTAGATGCCGATGCGCACATCCACGTCATATCTCTTGGCTATGCCAATCACATAGTCCATGTCCTTGAAGCTGTTCCAGGGAGAGAGACAGAACATCAGAGAGACGGCAACTTCATCCTTCAAGGTCTCTACCACCTGCATCACCCTGTCGTGACCATTGCAGCCTCTCATGCTTTTGTATGTTTCCTTGTCGCCGTCGAGTGATACGTACAGGTGCTGGGGGTGATAGCGCCGCACAGCTTCAATGACCTTTTGAGGTGCGAGGCAATTGGATAGCAGGGTATAGCAGGGATGATTGTCCCTGAACCACTCCATGATGGCATTCGCTTCGGGATGCAGCAGAAATTCACCGCCCTCCAGCCCTACAACCGTATTCCTTGTGATGCACTTGCTTGTCATTATCTTCTTTATCGCCTCTAAGGACAGATGCTCTTCGGGCTTCTTCCATATAGAGCAATGCTTGCAGCGCGACTGGCACTTGGTGGTGGAGTAGATCATCAGAGTGCTCAGTCGCTTGTGATGCGGACGAAGGGTGTTGTTGAGGTACAGTACCCCATTGCGTAAGTAGTCGCTTATCTTGTACATTATAGTCTTCCAAAGCTTTTGTGCTTCTACTGGTATAGAGGCTGCAAAAGCAGGAAAGACTGCACGGGGGCGTTCATTACCATGTGAATCTGATGCCGAAGGGAACCGTGAATGTAACTGGATGCTCTGTCCATACGGTGTGTACGGAGCTGCTGTTCGGTATATACCAGTTCAGCGACGGCTCCAGGTAGATTCCCCAATTGGGCGCAAACTGATATTGCACGCCGATGCTTGTACCTACGCTCCATTGTAGCGGGGGGGTGATGTGCCTGTTGGCCGTATATGGTGTGCTCTGTCCCACAACATACTTTTCGCTTGTGTTGCCATACACAGGTATATGCAGAGTAACACCCAATGAAGAATATGCTGACCAGTTCTTGGCCTCGAACCATCTGTACGACGCCTGCAAGGGTATTCCCAGATAGTGGAGCTTCTGGTTCCGCTTGATGTAGTAACCGTCTTCGCCTGATGTGAAGTCAGACTTCAGGAACGAGTACTGCAAGCCTGTTGCCACGTTCCAGTTGTTCCCCAATGGCATTGTTGCCGAAAGGCCAAAGGTGATGGGCTTGTCGTGATGCTCATGTTCCACTATCTTGCCATCGTTCTTTATGTTGGTTATGTTGTTCTTGTTGTTGAGAGCAATCTCCATAAGAGCCTTTTCCTCCTCCGACAATCCTTCTTGTTCTTTCTGCTGCAAATGGCGATAAAGTTCATCCCAAGTGGAGAACTCACTGGGAGCTACAGGGCCGTCATTATCCGGCCCGCCGCTTCCTATATTGCCAGCCAGCATCTTGTTGGCATTCTGGTCTGAAGCAGCACCCAGTGAGCCTGTGGCTATCAACTGCCATTTCTGCTTTTCGGGAACTCTTGTCTCTTCTGCTATATACGGTTTGTCGTATTCGTGCTTGGGTGTTCTTGTGGAATCGGCAACAATGCTGTCTTTCTCTGAGAGTGCGATATGACTGTTGTCGGGAGTGTCCGGAATCTGGAGCGTGTCAACTTCCGGTAAGGAGCCAGAGGTTGTTTGGGCAATGTTTGTATAGCTCTTGCTTGCAGCTGGATTCTTTGTCCCGTTCGTTTGAACAGGCTTCTCTTCCGTCTGCTTCTTGGCAACCTTTGGCTGGCCTTTGTCTTCGCTCTTGATCTGTGCCGTGTGCGTGTTCTCATCTTCCGTCTTATACATTCTCAATATAATACGGTAGAGAGGAATGCTGATGAAGATGATAGAGATGGCAGCCAGCATGCGCTTGTTGATCATCTTCCTTAGCATGGCCTTGGCTCTTGCCAGTTGTGATGACGAACTGTGCGGTTCGATTCCCAACTTTTCGGCTATCTCTTTGTGTGAATACCCTTCGATAACGGCCATCTGGAACACCTTGCCGTAGCCCGCAGGCAGTTGGCTGATGATTTCCTTTATTTCCTTTTCCTCCAGCCAATTCTCTGGTGTGATATTCCATTCCACTTCCACTTCCTCGTTTGTGAAGGTCGAGAAGGGGATGAGCCTTCCTTTCTGCTTGTTCTTCAGGAATTTCAGGGCTTCGTTCTTAGCAATGGCGCATGCCCATTCGCCGAACTTGGAGTCGTCTCTGAGTTGATTAAGAGAGTAATAGGCACGGATAAACACCACTTGGACAAGGTCATTCAATATGTCCTCGTCCTCATTGGTGATGTTGAAACAGACTTTTCTCACTATAGGCGAATAAGTCTGGATAGGCATCGACAGTGCTGTTGTGTCTCCGGTCCTTACTCGTTTTATTGTTTCTTCTGTATCCATGTTCGGGTGCAATGCGCCTTTTGCTTTCTTTTTGAAAGATAGTCCAAATCAGGCAAAGACTGCATCGCAGAATGTTAATAAACTGTAAAATGCAGCAATGAGACTTGCCTTGCCAGGGCCTCTGCCATCTCTGCCATCTCCTCCAAGCATGGCTGTAATGCCGTTGATGACTGCCACATCAGAACTTATAGAGCAGTAAACTCTTGCGGGATTGGCTTTGCATCACACTTGTCAGTCGCAAAGAACTGATGGCCAAAGCATGAGTTTGAGCTGAAAGAACATCAATTTGCTCTGCAATTGAAAATATTCTTCCAAAAGGTGTGGGTGTCTCGAATTCTATTTGTAAATTTGTCATGTCATTCGGTGTCTTATTTGTTCTTGTTGCAACACTAAGGCAGATGGGATTGCTGATATGGTAAGCATGAGAGCAGCTTTTTGTTGCTCAGGTGTTTATAAGAGATTGGATAAACGGTAGTGTTGCGGTAAGAATGGGAAGTGTGAAGAATTATCTTTTGCCTTTAGCATTGTTTGCTTGTTCTGCTGTTATTTCATGCAGCAGTAATAATAAAGCCGAGTCGGATGAAATAGAGTACGACAAATCAGATACCGCAGTCGTCATGTATTATGAGCAGGGTTATTCCGACGCAACTGGTGGCATCATGGTTGGCAAGAGCTTCGAGGATATACTTGCGCTTTCACAGGAGGGAGATATGAAAGCCCAATTCAGTTTGGGGCGATGTTATCTCTATGGACAGCATGTGGAAAAATCGTATGAGAACGCATTCAAGTGGTTCAAGTTGAGCGCAGAGCAGGGTTTTGCGCTGTCTCAGCAGGAACTTGGGCTTCTCTATTACGAGGGAAATGGTGTCGGGAAATCGTTTGCTGAGGCAGTGAAGTGGTATAGAAAATCTGCCGAACAAGGTTATTCTTATGGAGCGTATTGCCTTGGTGTGTGTTATGAGCGTGGTGAAGGGGTACAGCAATCCTATGAAGACGCAATCCAGTGGTATATGAAAGCGGCCAATCATGGACTGGATGTTGCTAAGATCAATCTCGCACTTCTATGCGAATCAGGAAAGGGAGTCCCCCAAGATGTAGAAACAGCCTATAAGATATTCTCTGAACTTGCCCACAAAGGCAATAGCCAGGCACAACTGTTTCTGGCTGACTATTACAGGCAAGGCATATTTGTCAAGCAAGACATGGACGAGGCTATCAAATGGTATATTGAAGCAGCCAACCAAGGAGAGGAAAGCGCTGCAGCATGGCTTCGGGAACTTGGCGTTAGGTAATCTTCCGGAAACGAGTGAGAAAGAAATACAAAATGGCAAAGGCTATTGGAGAACGTAATGAGACGTAAGTTCACTTGGTACAGGCAAGTGTCGTGTCAACGACATAAGAGCCAAACTCCCCCAAGGCTGCAAGAGATTGGGTGGAAATGTGCCACCTTGTAAAAAACGTAATGAAGTTCCTTGGGGAGGCTTGACCGAAATGTAGTGATTTTTTTAAATGCGGTTCACCATGAGCGTTTGTGCCTGCTTTTCTCGGTTAATGGCGAAAAATAATCCGGCAGAAACTAATTATACAATGTTATGAGAATACTATATAAACTCCAATATTTTTGGGAGCGACTATTTGACCACTCTTCCAATGAGTATAATGGACTAGAAGGCTATTCATATTATGCCTTTATTAGTTATACTGAGAAAGATGAAAAATGGGCGGAATGGTTACAGTGGAATCTTGAACATTATAAGATTCCTACAAAAGTTAGAAGTGAGAAGAAAGATTTGCCAGAAAGGATAAGGCCCGTATTTTGGTATAAAAATGATTTAGCAGGTGCACATTTGAGTGGTGCCATAAAAAAGGAGTTAATGCAATCGAAATATATGATTGTAGTGTGTTCTCCTGCTAGTGCAAATAAAGCCTGGGTAAATGATGAAGTTCGGTATTTTAAAGAGAACCTCCAACGTGATAATCGAATTATTCCTTTCGTTGTTGGTGGAGTGATAAAAGCTGACAATCCTGACCAAGAATGCCTCCCTTTGCCAATAAGATGTTTGCCGAGAGAAAAAGAATTACGTTGTATAGATGTGCGAGAATATGGGAAAAGTAAGGCACTTGTAAATATTGTCTCGTCTTTATTTAATGTGCGTTTTGATGTTTTGTGGGACAGATATAGGCGTGAACAAAGAAAGCGTTGCACAATATATGGAACGATTATAACTCTGCTTACAATTGTTCTTTTGGGGTGTTGGGATTATTTTCTGCATACAAAGTATAGGTATTATGTTGATATGGTAGATTGTAATGGAATTCCGACAGGAATAATCCAAATTGATAATAGTGATGCAAAAAAATCATTACAGGCTCTATCGCTTTGAGTACCGTAAGCGGATGCTGCAGCGTGTGGTGTATGTCGATTGTGATGGTAATCCTCAAAACCATGTAAACACTGAACTCGCGGACAGACCATGCGTACAAGAATTGTCATATAAAAAGAGTGGGCTTTCCTATATTGATTGTAAAGATGCTACATTAAAGACTCTTTATATAATGCATTTTTCAACAGATAAACTTGGTGTTGACTTGAAAGACGAAAACGAAAACCAAGCTGCCAATTTCCTTTCGTCAACAACGTCTGTAGATCAGGGAGCATCAATTTTACAACAATCCCATTTTTTGGATAGAATTATGAAATCTCCGTCAAAAATTTCCAGATACATATACGAAAGAGACGAGGATGGGTATATCGTAAAAAAAATGTATTGCAGATATAATGGAGATAACGATGATGTTGGTTTGGATGCCAATGGTATTTCGGGATTTAAATATGAAAGAGATTCTCTTCATCGTATTATTAGAATTTATTTTTTAGATTCCCATGGAGAAAACAAAACTAATAATATGGGAGTAGCGGGGAAAAGGTATAAATATGACGAATATGGAAATCTTTCCGTTGCAGAATATATTGACAAAACTGGTAATCTAAAATATAATGAGCATCACTGGGCTAAGTCGGTAAATTCATATGATGTTAACGGCTATTGCATAGAAGAGCGCTTGTATGGGGCAAATGGAGAACCTTGCATTTCGGCTTATGGCTACCATATGATTAAAGTTTCAACAAAAAAGAATTATGAAACGGTTTCCTTTTTTGATGTTAATAATCATCCGACATTTTCTTTGCCGTTAGGAGAATCTCCTGGCGGATTTTCCATGATGACAAATATTAGAAATGAAAAAGGACAGATTGTTGAAGTGCAATATATGGACTCCAATGGAAACCTGTGTTACAACCAACAACATGTAGCAATTTGTAAAATTGACTATAATCACATGGGGTTAGTTGCCGATATACGAAATTATGGTATTGACAGACAACCATGTTCAAATTTTATTGGATATTTCCATGAGCATATCAAATATAATCAGAAAGGGCGTATGACAGAATGCTCATTTTTTGGTATTAATGAAAGACCCACACAAAACAACTTCGGAATTCATCGACTCCTTATGAAATATGATAACACGAATTGTCGAATGACCGAGGCTCATTCTTATAACTCAGACAACTTGCCAATACCTTGTATCCTGTTCAATAACGCGACTTGGGTTAAATTGTGTTACCGCGGTAGTTCTAAATGGGTTTCTGATATTATGTTTTTTGGTGTTAATAATAATCCATTAGAAACAAGTGTTGGTGCGAAAGTTTCTTGTGATAGAGATCCTTCAGGGCAGATAATTGCTTACAGGTATTACAACAATGATTATGAATTGACCTCCAATATAAATCATTGTGCAATCATGGAACTTGAATATAATAATATGGGAATGGAGATCGAACGACGTTTCTATGACCATAATAAAGTCCCGACTTTGCAAAATGGAGTGTTTTGTGTTCGAAAACTTTATACAGCAACTGGGCAATTAGAAAAAATCTGTTTGTATGATACGTTGCGACATTTACGAGTAGGCGGGGACGGCTGGGCCGTGCAGAAATTTAAATATGTAAATGGAGTCGTAAGCGCGAATTCGTGTTATGGTGAAAATGAAGAGCCTATAGAGATAAAGGGTGTTCACAAATATGTATATGAAATTGATGATTGTGGGTATGTCCTTTCTCAAAGTGCATATGACCAAGATTTGCGACCGACAATTAATACAGAAATCTCAGCGCATAAAGTAGTTAATATATATGATAGCTATAGGCGGATCGTTGGTCGAGATTATTTTGATTCCGTGCATTTGAGCCCATTTGTACGTGTTCGTGTTAAATATAATCAAAGGGGGCTTCAAATAGAACAAACAGCATATAATTCAAGAATGGAATTAGTAGAATCACCTTTAAACTATGGAGTCGCAAAGATACAATCAAAGTGTGATTCGCAAGATAGGACTACGTATATGTGTGCGACTGACCCCAAAGGGAATAGAATGAATTCCATACATGGTTTTGCAGAAGCATATTTCTCATATGACGACAATGTGCAAGAGGCTGTGTTTTTAGATGAGCAGATGAAATTGACAAATAATCGTAGTATGCAAGAACCATGTGCTTATACTATATTATTTGTGTCAGATACAGGTCAACGTTTATACAGTAAGACTATAAAGCTGTCATTTGATGGGGAAATGCAAACGGTTTGCGATGCGTATTGCTATGATATCCAAGAGGAACATATACAAAAGGCGATACGCCATGAAGAAGAAACGGTAAAAGTGTATGACGCGTCAAACAATAAAATGATTAGTTACTGTAGTCTTGATGACGAATATGAAGGTTATATTCATCTTGTTGATAGTATTGGACGAAGAGTGGAATCAAAATATGGCAAGCCAAAGCTATTCAATTATGTAAAACAACTTTCAAAAAAAATAGAAGAAAGATGGCATTTGATATAGAATGAATTTAATTTTCGGAAGCTACCTCCTCTTATGCCTGTACACAAAGTTAGTACGTTTTATCTGGAATCAGCACTTTTTTCTCAGAAAAAGACTCTGCTTAGACATGAAACTCGGACTCTTTGAGAATTTACTCCAGAAGATGGTCTATAGAAGCCATCTTTAAGGAAAGGGGTAGCACTGTATTGGCAATATGAGGCCAACTTTATTTGTGAGCGAAAAAGAAATATCTTATGTGCAGGATTCATTTAGCCTCCTGGACGGGGGCATTGCATACATCTACTGTCCAAAGGCTGGATGGTGGAAGAACAACTTCTTTCCTGATTTGAAGACGTACAGGAAGTGCCGAAGGAGCCTTCGTCTCCTAGTTCACCAATTGGCTTTCCTTGTGCAACCTTGGGATTATCATCAGCGAAAGGATATAGGGTCCATTCTATAACTGGTTGCTGCCATCACATGAATCTTCAAAATCGCGGATGAAGAAATGCACGAAGCTGTGGTTGACGGTTTTGATGAACTGGCTCATATATGCGAGATGTAAAAAGGAAAGTTATGGCTCCCGAAACCAGAATACAAAAGTTCTCCCAAGGCATTAGTCCTGATGCTTTGGGAGAACTCCTGTGAGGTAGATATGGTGCTTCGTGGGCGGAAGAGGCTCCTTCCTTATGGGATGTAGATGAGCCTCAACCCCAGGGTGTTCTTGCTTGATTCGGGGTTGCAGTCATCGTGGTGGTCCAGATGACAGTGCTCGGGCTGGCTGTTGTAGGAGCTGCCGGCGGTGCGGAAGAACTCTCCTGTGCTGGTGCAGGTCCACTCCTGCAGGTTTCCTGTCATATCGTAGATGCCCAGGCAGTTGGGTTTCCTCGACTTCACAGCGTGCGTGCTGCCCGAGGAGTTGTCCTTATACCATGCCCGTTCTGCCAGTGTGCTGTCGGTACTGCAGTCGCTGTCGAGAGGTTCCTCACCGGCCTTGGCGGCATAGAGCCAATAGGCATAGGTGGGAACACAGAGCTTACGCCCGCTCATCTTGCTTAGCTTCTCGGCAAAGTGCTGGCAGTCTTCCAGATCCACACCATCCACTGGCATACGCATGTCGCCTCGGTGGCTTGACGGGTTGATACCCATGACGGCTGTCCAGAGCTCCTGTGTCACCTCAGTCTCACCGATGAAGAAGTCCTTTATCTTCGTTATCTTGGTGGCTCCCTTCATGTGTATGTGGCCGCCCTTGACGCCTATCATGCGATATTCCACGCCGTTGGCCTTGAATATCATGTCGGGTGGGTAGGCCCGTGTGGAGTCCTGGCAGATGCTGGTTTCGCTGTAGGCCTGTTTCTTGTCAAAGAAAGAAATCATGGCAGCGATGCAGATGGGTGCTACCAGCAGCACACCCAGGTATATCGTCAGTCGTGCTGCCGCATCGCTCATTCTGGTGCTGAACCCTTCGCCCAGCTTCCTTTTGTATTGCGGTTTATTGTCTCCCAGCCCTTGGCCGGCAGGCTTCCTTGTGTTCACTTGTCCCGCGTGGTCTTTGATTTCATTGTCCTTCTTAGTCATCGTCATTCCTCTGTTTCGTTTAAGTAATAGAGGTGAGAACCTCGCAGATTATATCATCGGATGGATAAAAAATGATGTGCCGATGCGTGTGGGGAGATGGTGCGGAGCTTACGCCAGTTCTATCAGGATGGCCGAGTAGTTGTCGTTTCCGTCCCTTTCACACATCTTGTCATATTCGTCCAGTATCTTTTCCAGTGGCTTGTTGTCCATCATCTTGCCCAGCAGAATGCCTCGTCCGATAGCTCCATAGAGTCCGTCGGAGCACAGCAGGATGCGGTCGCCCGCCTGCAGTCGGATGCTCTTGATGTCGGGCCGGGCCGCTTCGGGATGTCCGGCAAAGAAGCATCTGGCCAGCATCTGGCGGCCGTTCACGTTCACCTTGTGGTCTTCTGTCTGGTAGATAAGTCCGTCGCCCGGCCTCTGCACGTAGCATCGGCTGTCGCCCACGTGGGCTATGGTGACGCTGTCGGCCTCTATGCTTGCCATCACCAGTGTGGTGCCCATTTCGGCGATTCCCTCTTCGGCAGCCTTGCGGTCCATGGCGGCACTCGCCTCACGGCATGCTTCCAGCACTTTCTCCGGGCTGTCGGGCAGAGCGGTATGCTGTTCCCAGTAGTGCGCAATGCTGTTGCACACCGTCAGACTGGCCACTTCGCCACAGGAATGACCGCCCATCCCGTCACATACGATGCCTGTCAGCCTCTTGGCTTCGGGCCTGTCCATGACGAGCAGATAGTCTTCGTTGTTGCTCCGTGCTCCTTGCTTACTGATGGTCGCAAAGCTTGTTCTCATGCCTTACTCTGTTGTGTTGTTTATTCTGTCAGACTCACAAAGTTAATGAGTTTTACTGGAAATGCCCAAGCAAAGTGCTGGGAATTTTACAAAATGTAAATAAATGAACTATTGTGATTTGCTTCTGTCATGGTTTCGGCGCGCTTCATAAAACCCTACAAATGCCTTCTTTCCTGATGTAAAAGGAATTCGCGCAGAGAGGCACTGCGGTGCGAAGCCCGATGCAGCGCGCTGCGTTGAGCTTCGCAGCACGCTGCGATGGCCGGTGCAGCGCACTGCGTGGGTTGCCCCGGTATGCAGCCCTGCTGCAGGGAGCTATTTCTGTGAATCCTGGGAGAACGCCTGGCTCACCATTCCCGATACGGTTTTCCCCAGCGCCCGGCTGCCTGCACTGATGACAGCAGGCATTGCCTTGAACGATGACTTGATGGCCTGTCGCTTCACGCGGCGCTTGTTCTTGCTGCCGCTCAGAGCACTTGGCCCCTCGGTGAGATAGGCTTTGGTCACGTAGCCGATGCGCAGGGTGAGCAGAGCATTCAGGCTGCCGTCGGCCAGCGAACCCACTATGAAGCCCGGAATCTTTATCTTCTGCAGGTTGCCGATGAGGTTTTGCAGTATGCCTCCATCGCTGTCGGCATCCACATCCAGGTCGTCGGCATCATCCACGCTGATGTCTGGAGCCGCTCCGTCACCGAAGTCAAAGGGCGCTATACCGTCCATGTCAGTGAACACCTGAGAGGTGCAGTAGGTGACCAGAGCCGTGGTGAGCACCTTCACGTAGAGCTTGAACATCTGCGGTCTGGTGGGCCTGAAGCCGCTGGCCAGCACCACATCGGCTATGAGGCGGTAGTTCATCACCAGCACTGCCACTGTGTCAAACTTGCTGTTCTGGGACAATGCGGTGACCATAAACACCGTCTTTCCCCACTCTCTGATGCGGTTATCTACCCCCAGCACCCCCATCTCGCTGTTGCCCTCCATGCGCAGCGTTATCTCCCGTGCGATGATGTCGCGCAGTTCGCCTGCATCTGCCGAGTGGAAGTTTATCTGCTTGAGCAACCGGTTTCTGTGGCTCCTCCTGAGCTGGCGGTCGGCTATGTAGTCGCAGTTGTTGGCCAGCCGTCGTGCAAAGGTGCGCAGTTGGGGTGCTGTGGAAAGCCCTTCGGCCGACAGTTTGGGAAACTCAGGTGCCCGGTGCACCTTGATGATGGGCCTTACGATGTAGAATGCGCCGGCCGTCAGAATGACTCCGTAGAACGCATACTCTACATATACATGGGTCAGGCGGCCCAGTTTGTCGCCTATGACAATGATGTTGCCCGTGAGCATCGTGGCTATGATGGCCAGCAGTATGCCGATAATGATAAGCAGGTTTCTATTCATGGATGTGGATGTTAAGGGCCTCCAGGTCCTTCTCCAGGCTCCGGAGCAGGGCCACATGGGCGGTGAAAGCATCGTGGTCAGGCGTGATGGTGGCCAGCGAGAGCAGCTTCAGGCGCTCTATCTCGCGGTTCATCCCGCCGGTGAGCTGGCTCTTGACCTGGTTGAGCGCAGCGCTTATCAGGCTGTTTGCCTTGTGCAGCAGTTCGTTGGCAATGAGCCCCTTTGCCTTGGTGTCGGCACTGGCCTCGAATCCGCAGTAGGCATCGTGCACATAGGCAAAGTAGTCATTCACCGAGTCAGTGCTGTGCTTGTACCACATGGACTTGTGTGCCACCAGTTCCTCCACGTTGACTCCCGTCCCCCAATCCACCGTGATGTCCTCCAGAGGACACTCGACGCTCACGTTGGGCTGGCTCAGATGATGTGCCGACAGCTGTAGCAGAGCCACCTGCCATTGCTGGAACTCCTGGCCGTACTGCATTTGCAGGCATTGGCGGCGCTTCTCGTTGACCAGCCTGGTCATGCGTGAGTAGATTCCCTCCAGCATGCGATGTACGAATCCGCGCACCTCGCTTGTCTTGAAGGAGGTGTTCTCGCCTCTGGCCTCCACAAACTTCCTGATGGTGTAGTACTCCTCGTTCACTATCTGTGTGAGTTCCTGCTCGCTGACCATGACGGTGGGACTGTCGTCCAGGCGGGTACGCTTGAGCGCCTCGAACCCCTGTGCCACCTCCTGGTACTGCTTCTCCTGCTCCAGTTTCTGCCTTATGGCCTCTCTCACATGCTCCAGCAGCACATCACGTTGGATGCTTGTGCGTGCGATGCAGTTGGCCAGCCGGATAGACTCACGCTTGCGGAAGAGTTCGTACATGGCGCTCTCGGCCTGCTCAAACCGTGCTGCCTCCTGCTCCAGAGACTCCTTCAGCTCGGGCCGGAAGTTGCCGTTGCGCCAGTCATCCACCTTTCCCAGATTGAGGTTGAAGGCATAACCCTCATCGAGCACCAGATTGTATTTCGCCTTTATCTGCTCCACGGCATACTCCTTCTGCTCCTCTATGTCCCTCTGCTTCGACTCTTCATCGCGCCAGTAGGCCGACTCGAAGACGTTGTGCACCAGGCATACGGGCACCGAGTGATTCTTCTTCTGCAGTAGCTCGAAGAAGCTGGCCGACAACTTGGAGATGGCTGAGTTGCTGCTCTGAACGAACACTATCAGGTCGGCACGCTCGATGATGGCCTTGTAGGCAGGCGTGTCGAAGTTGACTCTGTCGCCGTCGAACCCGGCCATGTCAACGAGATAGACGTGGTCCTGGAGCAACTTGCCTCCGTGGGTCTCTATGGATGTGAGCAGGATGTCATCCTTATCCACCGACACATTGCCCAGTTTCACATAGCGGTCGATGTTCTTTCGGGTGTGGGCATACACCTCCTTGCGCACGTTGGCCAAGCCCGATTCCTCGGCCAGTCCATTGATGCTGTCGATGATACTGTTGGTCTGTTGTTCCTTGTGGGAAGCGTCTGTCGAGCGATACACAGTGAGCTTCTCCTCGCTGCCCGCGAAGATGAGTGATGGGCGCACGGTGCACTCCAGGAAGTGCGTCGGGCTGACGTAGTTTCTGGCCACAAGGTTTACGAAGGTGGATTTGCCCGACTTCACCGGCCCTACCACCAGCACTACAAACGAGGGGTTGTGGTATTCGCGGCTCCTGTTTTCCAGTTGTTTCAGGTGGTGTGCTATATCTCCGCCGCACTGGTCGATGTCCTGTGCAGCCTGCAGATATTTGCCGGCCAACTGTCCGCATACGTATTCCTCTATAGCCGAAGCCGTCTCCTTGTATTTGTTCTTGTCCATAGTATCTCGTGTGCTTGATGTTTGCTGCTTGTGTGTGGTACTGTATCTTCCCTGAGGCGATGGGGTGGGGCAGATGCCTATTGCTGCGTGATCTTGAATCCCAGGCTCATGATGAGTTTCAGCGTCTGCTGTGAGGTATTGCGGTCATAGGCTTTCTCCTCCTCGCTCAGTTCCTCGTAGGGCACCAGACAGGGATGTTTCCTCTCGGCATCATTCCGCTGGCTGCCGTAGGTCCAGCCGTCTTTCATACGCCCCTCGGCCCACACTTCGTGCACATTCTTGGCTATCATCTCGGCCAGTCTGTCCAGTTCTTCGGGCAGCTCCACGTGGCTCGTATCCACCGGCATGGGCTTGTAGTCTCCATTGTTCTGTCTCATGACTCTTTCTTCTTATTGGTTCGTCTGTAATGAGAGAGCGCTGTGCCGCCTCTTGTCTATCACTGTGGGAGGAAAAGAATTCTATTTCATCATCGACCACGCCGAGCGTCCGTCCTTCCTGATGCACAGTGCCAGGCAGATGGCAATGATGTGGGCCAGCACCAGCACCAGCAGAGTGGTGTGCGTGCCGGCCAGTTTGTGTAGCTGCATACTGGCTCCCAGGTCATAGAGCAACTGGTATCTGATGCTGCTCGGATAGGGTATCTCGGCCATCTGAGGCCAGTTGAGGTACAGGTATTCGGCCAGATGGCTCACGAGGTAAGCCTCTATGAAGTCGAGCGCAAAGATGAGTGCCAACCAGTAGGAACGCAGTGAGCCTATCTTGCAAGTGGCTGTGAGTGAGGTGCCGAGCGCCAGTATGAGCATCACATGACTCACCTGCGGATGGTGGTAGAAGGCCAGACAACCCACCATGAAAGTCCATCCCGCCATGAGCAGAAGCAGGGAGAGCAGGAAGAGTTGGAAGGCAATGCCCATGTTGAGAATGGGGTGCAACAGACTGGAAAAGGGGTTGATGCTCCTGACGAAAGCCGTCAGGCGGCCTGTGGGAGCAGTTTTCACCGGTTCTTCCGCCGGGCTTCCGGCCTCACAGGAACAGCCTGCCCACTCCTTCAGATTGAGCAGGAGCTTGCGTTTCTCGTCCTTGTCCTGCAGATCGATGATGTCATGCCCGCTGAACTGGAAGCGGTAATACTTGCTGAGCGGTTCGCTGTCAATCCTCACGAAGACGATTCGCTTCATCTCGCTTTGCGCATATTCCACCTCCTTGCGCGTCCATTCCGAGGCATCGGAGTGCCGGGAGTACATAAACAGAAAGGTCTCAGCCTGGTCGATAGCCTCGATGATAACATCGACGAACTCCTTGTCGCTTTCTATTCCAGCCAGGTCTATCCAGCAAGAGCCCCTGCCTGTGACCCTCTCTATTTCGTCCTTCAGCCTGAAGACAACGTCCTTGTCACGCCGTGAGTATGAGATGAATATGTTGTGCATGAGTTGTCGGTTGATGATGCTTGCCCTCTGTCATGCCTGTGCCTGTGTGCTCTGGTGGCAGTCGGGAGCGGCAGTCGGAGTGGCGGGCAATGGCTTCCCGCACTTCTTTATCCCCACCCAGATGGTGTTGTAGTCGTATTTGATGGTCTCTCTGAGCTTGGGATATTGCAGAAGTTCCTCGTATGGAATCATGCAGGCATGAGTCTTGCGTATGTAGTCCTTGCCGTTGTCCTTCTTGTCGGTATCGGCTGTGTAGCCCAGCATGGTGTTTGAGGCCACCCAGCGCAGATGCTCGCAGCGGGCGATGTTCTGCAGCAGAGTCTTGTATCTGCCTTGCTCCTCGGTGCCAAGCACTTGCTCGATGAGGGCAAGTGAGTTGAATTCCCAGCCTGCTTCAGTTTCCTTCCTGGTCACTTCATCCTGTATGCGCTGCATCGCGCAACCCAGTATGCGGGCGATGGTCTGCTGCCTCTGCCCGTCCTCTGCGATACTTGCCGCCCTTACGCAGCCTACTGCTTCCTTGCCGCGGGCATTCCTCGTGAGCGATACCGCTGCAGGAACTTCCCTGGTGATGCCCATCAGCATCTTCTTGGTAGTCATGTGATAGACGTTGGCCATATCCTGTATCTCCTGCTGGGTGAGCTTTGCCTTGCCGCTCATACCATCCTGCATGCATTCCTCGGCTCGCTTGTTCCACTCCTTTTCAGGGTCTTGCTCGGTCTCTCCACCATATTCGTACAGCTTGCTCTTCTGGTATTCATAGTGGAAGGACTTGGCTCTCTCGATGGTCTCTTCCTGCAGCACATTGGCATAGGAGAAGATGTCCTCACGCTTCCCAAAGGGTACCAGCTCGAAGCGGAAGAGCTCCGTCTGGGCTCCCTGCGTGGTGTGCTGGCGGTAGTAGTCGGCTATGTAGCTGGCGTTGGCAAACTTCACAGAGTCGTAGATGCCGGTGAAGATGCTGAGGGTCTTGTCTGCATCGCGCAGCCTGTAGGCCATATCCAGCAGTTGCATGCCCATGGACAGATTGCCCTCGCTGCTGTTGGTGCATACGGCTATGTAGTCCACCTCCTTGATGAGCGCTTCCCACTCGCGGCTGAAGTCTTCTGTCCTGCCGCACATGAAGTGCAGCGAGTCCTTGTCGTGCCTGATTCCCGGGCACTTCGACAGCAGTTCCTGCTCCAGTACTTTGGCTTTCGGGTCGATGATGAAGCACTCAAAGGGGGTGCTGATGTCCTTTGCATAAACCATCGCGCTGAACTCATACAGGAACTTGAACAGCTCCTGGCCTGTGTCGCCAAAGCCTATGATGACAGCCTTGAAGGGCTTGGTGGCAATGCCCAGTGTGGTGTCGGGTTTCACGTAGCGCACCGGCTGGTAGAGCGCATTCTCTCTGATGCTCTTCACCGAGAGGCTTGCGGTGTCGATGACTCTTATCCTCTCGGTGGTCAGCAGCTGGGTGACACCACTACGCTTGGCACGGCAAAACACCTGCTCCTTCTCGGTGTCGGGAAAGAGCCGGTGCAGTGCGATGGCGGTGTTGATGTTGTTCTCCTCGTTGGGAGACAGGCAGAAGAAGAACTTCCGGGCTGCTCTTCGGTTGATGAAGCGCCATAGGCTGGTCAGTCCCACATCCTCGGCCCACTCCTTGGGGCTGCCTGTCGGGGTGCCGAGAGTTATCCCCGTGCGGCTGTAGGTGAGCATGGCATTCATCCTGGTGAGTTCTTCGGCAACATTGTTCTTGCTGTTGGTCAGACT
>SAMEA104315432__coassemble_214_pt1 | contig 33162 bp, 30 predicted proteins | sample SAMEA104315432__metabat2_high_PE_003 | metagenome-assembled genome bin SAMEA104315432 (sample SAMEA104315432) | gut metagenome | biome: Monkey gut; feature: monkey-associated habitat; material: faeces | place: China | collected 2013
TGCGCGATGGCAAGGGGTGCAATGCCCACATCGCGCCAGCCCAATTCTTAATTCAAAATTCAGCATTCATAATTATCTCGTTCAGCATTCATAATTCCCTCATTCTGCAATCTTAATCGCCTCGAAGCAAGTTTTTCTCCGTTTTCTTGCTGTGAGAATGAAAAAGTTAGTACCTTTGCACCGCATTTGCGAGGCTGTTCCGAAGAGTGGTGCAGCCCGTCAAACAAGTTTCATCATAAAGACAAGTTAAGTCATGTATTTGGATTCAGCCAAAAAGACAGAGATTTTCACCCAGTATGGTCAGGGCAGTAAGGACACCGGCAGTGCAGAGAGCCAGATCGCACTCTTCACATTCCGTATCGCTCACTTGACCGAGCACATGAAGCAGAACCGCAAAGACCACAGCACAGAACGCGCTTTGACTGGTCTGGTTGGTAAGCGTCGTAGCCTCCTCAACTACCTTAAGAGCCGCGACATCAACCGCTATCGTGCTATCGTGAAGGCTCTGGGTCTGCGTAAGTAATCGCGCAGCTCTGCTCACAGATGAAAGCCAAAAGCTGCATTCCTCCGCAGGAGGTTGCAGCTTTTTTTAGTTTGGCAGACTCCGCGCAGCACGCTCTGCGGCGTGGAGCATGCAGTTAGAAAAGCGAAAACAATCAGATTCGATATGAACAAGTTGAGGCAATTCCTTCCCGACCTGCTGGCTGTGGTGTTCTTCGTGGCCATCAGCGTCTTCTATTTCATTACACCCATCCGTGACGGACTCGTGCTTTCGGGACACGACCACAGCGCCTCGGTAGGCAGCAACGTGGAGATGAACCATTACCGCGAGACTCATCATGGTGAGCGCACACGCTGGACCAACACCCTCTTCAGCGGAATGCCCACCTATCAGATGAGCCCCAGCTATGACAGCACAGACACCCTCTCGTGGCTCGAGAAGGTGTATCAGCTGGGACTCCCCGACGTTGCGTCCTACGTGTTTATGATGCTCCTGGGCTTCTACATCCTGCTGCGCGCCTTCAACTTCCGCGTGTGGATGGCCGCCCTGGGCGCTGTGCTCTGGGCCTTCAGCAGTTACTATTTCATCATCATTGCAGCCGGACACATCTGGAAGCTGCTTACCCTGAGCTTCGTGCCACCCACCATAGCCGGTATGGTACTGTGCTATCGGGGCCGCTATCTGCCTGGCATCGTGGTGACAGCCCTGTTCACGGCCCTGCAGATACTGAGCAACCATGTGCAGATGACCTATTACTTCCTCTTTGTCATGGGGCTGATGGTGCTCGCCTACCTTATTGATGCGGTGCGCAAGCACACGCTGGGGCAGTGGGCGAAGGCTACTGCGTGCTTTGCCGTGGCAGGCTTGCTGGGCATAGCCGTCAACCTGAGCAACCTCTACCACACCTGGCAGTACAGCAAGGAAAGCATGCGCGGCAAGAGTGAGCTCACGCAGAAGACCAAGAACCAGGCCGATCAGACGAGCAGCGGACTGGAGCGCAGCTATATCACCATGTGGAGTTACGGACTGGGTGAAACGTGGACCCTGCTCGTGCCCAACACCAAGGGCGGTGCCAGTGTGCCCCTTGCCCAGAGCGAGACAGCCATGAAGCATGCCAACCGCACCTACGTGCCCGTCTATCAGGCATTCACTCAGTACTGGGGCGAACAGCCCGGCACCAGTGGTCCTGTGTATGTTGGCGCGTTTGTGCTGATGCTCTTCGTCCTGGGCCTCTTCATCGTGAGGGGACCCATGAAGTGGTGTCTGCTGGCCGCCACAGTGCTCAGCATCCTGCTCTCCTGGGGCAAGAACTTCATGGGCTTCACCGACTTCTTCCTCGACTACGTGCCCATGTATGACAAGTTCCGCACCGTTGCCAGCATACTGGTCATAGCCGAGTTCACCATTCCCCTGCTGGCCATGCTCGCCCTCAAGAAGCTTGTGGATGACCCTGCCTGCCTGGAGGGGAAGAGCACGCACCTGCATATGCCCCGCAAGCATTACCTCACCCTGAGCTTCTGCATCACGGGAGGTGTGGCCCTGCTCTTCTGGGCGATGCCCGATGCATTCTTCGGCGATTACCTCTCCAGTGCCGACCACACCTACATGAAACAGTTCGTCGAGGCCGGGTATATCCCCCAGCAGCTGGCTGGCGACATACTGAACAATATGAGTGACATGCGTCGTGCCATGTTCAGAGCAGACGCCCTCAGGAGTTTCATCGTGGTGGGTGTGGGGCTGCTCGTGCTTGTGGCCTACCGCTGGAAGCGCATCAAGGAGGTACCCATGGTGGCATGCCTGATTATCCTGTGCCTGGCCGACATGTGGGGAGTGAACAAGCGCTACCTCAACGATGCCATGTTCAGCACTCCCACAGCCACTCAGCAGACTCTGCAACCCACGCGCGCCGACCAGTTCATCCTGCAGCAGGACAGTGGTGCATACGACCGCGTGCTCAATCTCACCGTGAGCACCTTCAATGACAACACCACCTCATATCATCACAAGAGCGTGGGCGGCTACCATCCCGCCAAGCTCCGCCGCTACCAGGAGCTCATCGAGGAGCACATCCAGAAGGAGATGGGGCGCATCGGCGGTGCTATCTACGCCACGGGCCAGGACCTCACGCAGTGTGATGGAGACAGTCTGTTCCCCGTGCTCAACATGCTCAACACACGCTGGGTGATAGTGGGCGACGGCAAGAGCGCACCGATGGCAGTGGCCAATCCGTGGGCTGCAGGCAATGCATGGTTCGCCTCCGAGGTGAAGTATGTGGCGGATGCCGATGCCGAGCTGGCCGCTCTGCACCATATCAACCCCAAGCTGACAGCCGTGGCCGACGAGCGTTTCCGCGATGTGCTGGGCGAATCCTCTGGCCGTGACAGCCTGTCGCAGGTGGTGCTCCAGAGCTATGATGCCAACCGCCTTGTGTATGAGTGCACGTCGCAGCAGGGTGGTGTGGTGGTCTTCAGTGACATCTACTATCCCGGGTGGACCTGCACCGTGGACGATGAGGACACCCCTGTGGGACGTGTCGATTACGTGCTCCGTGCCATCCGCGTGCCCGCAGGCAAGCATAAGATAGAGATGCGCTTCGACCCCCAGAGCGTGCACACGACCGAGGCCATCGCCTATGCCGCCTTGGCCCTGCTCATCCTCCTGACCCTCGGCTACGTGGTGATGGGTGTGATGAAGTCACGTAAGAAGTAAGACCAGGCGCCCTGCCCGGTATCGGGCGCCCTTCCCGTTCATAAAACGCACCGCGGTGCAATGGCGGATGCACTGCGGTGCGTCGGCTGTTGCACCGCGCTGCGTTGGCACATGCAGCGCACTGCGTTTTTCGCTCCTCCGGCCCGCCTTGGTGCGCGGTAGGGCATATAAGGCCAAAATTCAGTGTGCTGATGGATGAAAATTGCGGTTTTTTTTGTAAGTTTGCAGTTTGGTAAAATAGTATATAGAACAGAGTAACGGATTTATATGAGAAGAATTCTTTTCCTGCTGATTGCCGTTCTGTGTTTCTGCGTGCCAGGCTTGGCGCAGATGCAGACACCGGTGACGTTCAGCGTGACAAACGAAGAGACTCCCGATGGCAAGCTCCTTGTGCGCTTCAGCGGACAGGTGAATGCCGGCTGGCATGTGTATGGCACCGACATACCAGAGGGTGGCCCCACCCCCGCCACGCTCACCGTGGAGAAGATAAAGGGACTGAAGGCCGACGGCGCATTGCGTGCCACCGGCAAGGTGAAGCGCGCCGAGGATGCCATGTTCGGCATGACGGTGTCATATATGGAAGGCACGGCCTCCTTTGAGCAGGCCTTCACCATCACCGATGCACAGTATTCGGTGGAGGGCTACCTCACCTATGGCGCGTGCAGCGAATCGAACTGCATGCCACCCTCCACGGTGGAGTTCTCATTTGCAGGCAAGGCTTCGTCCAAGGGCGTGACGGCAAGCACCGATGCCCTGGAGGCCAAGGCAGGGGAGCCTGATACCGCTGCTGCCGATACCACAGCGCAGCAGGTGGCCGCCGGGAACGCGGCGGTGGGAGCTGCCGACCTGTGGGCGCCCGTCACCGAGGAACTGCATCAGACCGAGTCGATGGGGCCGCTGGCCGACAAGAGCCTGATAGCCATCTTCCTGCTGGGCATGCTGGGCGGACTGGTAGCGCTGCTCACCCCCTGCGTGTGGCCCATCATCCCCATGACCGTGAGCTTCTTTCTGAAGCGCAGCAAGGACAACCGCCGCCAGGGCATACGCGATGCCATGACCTACGGAGTGAGCATCGTGGTCATCTATGTGCTCCTGGGACTGCTGGTCACCGTGTTCTTCGGGGCAAGCCAGTTGAATGCGCTGAGCACCAATGCGGTGTTCAACATCTTCTTCTTCCTCCTGCTCGTCTTCTTCGGCACCAGTTTCCTGGGCGGTTTTGAGATATCCTTGCCCAGTCGCTGGACTAATGCCGTGGACAAGAAGTCCGAAGCCACGAGCGGTCTGCTGAGCATCTTCCTCATGGCCTTCACGCTGAGCCTCGTGAGCTTCTCGTGCACGGGTCCCATCATAGGCTTCCTCCTGGTGGAGGTGAGCACGAGCGGCGAACTGCTGGGCCCCACTGTGGGCATGTTCGGATTTGCCCTCGCCCTGGCTCTTCCCTTCACGCTGTTTGCCCTCTTCCCCGCTTGGCTCAAGAGCGTACCCAAGAGCGGCAACTGGATGAACTGCATCAAGGTGTGCCTGGGCTTCGTGGAACTGGCCTTCGCACTGAAGTTCCTCTCGGTGGCCGACCTGGCTTACGGCTGGCACATACTGGACCGCGAGGTGTTCCTCTGCCTTTGGATAGTGCTCTTTGCGCTGATGGGAGCCTATCTCATCGGGTGGATACGCTTCCCGCATGACGAAGACGAGTACGACGAAATGGGCGAGGTGGTGGCCAATCCCCGCACGGGAGTGACACGCTTCCTGCTCGGACTCCTGAGCCTGGCCTTTGCACTCTATATGGTACCCGGCCTGTGGGGCGCGCCCTGCAAGGCTGTGAGCGCCTTTGCTCCCCCCATGCAGACACAGGACTTCCGCATCGGAGGCACCGAGGAAGTGCATGCACAGTTCACCGACTACGAGGAGGGAATGGCCTATGCGCGCCAGCATGGCAAACCCGTGCTGGTGGACTTTACCGGCTATGGCTGTGTGAACTGCCGCAAGATGGAGGCCGCCGTGTGGACCGACCCGCAGGTGGCTGCCACCATAAGGGACCGCTATGTGCTCATCTCGCTCTATGTGGATGAGAAGACAGCCCTCGACAGCACCATCACAGTGAGTGAGAACGGTGCACAGACCAAGTTGCGCACCGTGGGCGACAAGTGGAGCTACCTGCAAAGGGTGAAGTTCGGGGCCAATGCCCAGCCCTTCTATGTGCTGCTCGATGGCAATGGCAAGCCTCTGGGACCCTCCTACGCCTTTGACGAGAGCGTGGATGCCTATATGGCCTTCCTGCGTCAGGGACTCGACACATACGCCAAGAGAAGGGCGCAATGAGCGCCTGAAAAGCGGCCGCAAAGCGGGGCGCAGAGTGGTTGATAATGGAAAATGATTGTTCTGAATGCCCTTTGTTTGCACTTTTTAACTCAATGATGGTTAAAAGGATGACTCTATGTGAATGGAAAGTGCGAACTTAGCGGAACCAAAGGGTGCATTGGAAGTAAGAATGTAACAATAAGAAAGATACATAATGGAGAAGATTCAAGAACTGACAGAGAAGCTCTACCGCGAAGGCGTGGAGCGTGGTCAGGCTGAGGCAGCCAAGATCAAGGCTGAAGCCGAAGCCGAAGCACAGAAAATCCTGGACAATGCCCGTGAGCAGGCACAGACCATCGAGGCACAGGCCAAGAAGAAGGCCGCCGAGCTGGATGCCAACACCAAGGGCGAGCTGAAGCTCTACACCAGCCAGGCTCTCAACGCTCTCAGGAGCGAGATAACCAATGTGCTTACCAACAATACCGTGGAGGAGGCTGTCAAGGGACTGGTGGCCGACCCCGAGTTCCTGCCTAAGTTTGCCGTGGAACTGGCAAGCAAGTGGGCCGGCGACGGCCCGGTGGTGCTCAGCACAGCCGAGGCAGAGAACCTCAGAAAGTACTTCGCCGCCAAGGCAAAGGACCTGCTCGACAAGGGAGTGACCATTGAGCAGGTGAGCGGAAAGGACACCATGCTCACCATCGCACCCGCTGATGGTAGCTACAAGGTGAACTTCGGACGCGAGGAATTCGAGGACTATTTCAAGAGCTTCCTGCGTCCTCAGCTCGTGGAGATGCTCTTCTGAGAAAAGGGCAACGAGAAGCTCCCGCCGGTGAAGGCTTTCAGCAGAGCCGGCAGGGAGGTGTGGACATTAAGCAAAAGTAACAAGCAAACACATGGGCAATTATTATTGTTTGGTGGCGGGACTGCCCGACATCGACTTGGCAGACACCCAGCCGGGCTTCTCGTTCGAGGAGCTCAGGGAGTGGTGCGACGCTGAACTGTCGGCACATGACCGCAAACTCATCTCCTACTTCTATCTGAGGTATGACTGCAAGAACCTTGTGAAGTTGCTCAAAGACCCCGAGGCAAAGGTGGATCTGTACGGTAACTATACCCTGGAGCAGTATCAGGACCTCATCACAAGTGCGCGGGAGATGAACTTCAACGTGCATCGCTTCCCGTCCTTCATGAGTGTCTTTGCCCGAGAATACAACTACAACAAGGGCAAGAAGGGCTTTTTCCCCGAGGATGAAATGGCTTATCAGTTCCTCAACTACGCCATCACCACCTGTCCCAACCGCATGATGCGTGACTGGTACCAGCTCAACCTGGATGTGACAAACATCCTCACAGCCATGCTCGCACGCAAGAACGGATGGAACGTGGCCGACTATATCAAGGGCGACGGCGAGGTGCAGACCATGATCAAGGATAATAAGACACGCGACTTTGACCTCACACACGAGTTCGACTACGTGAAGCAGTTGATGAAGATAGTGGATGAGGAAGACCCCGTAAGGAAGGAGAAGATGATAGACGCCTTCAAGTGGCTGTGGCTCGACGAGCGCACGTTCTTCAATCCATTCTCCATCGATGCCGTGTTCGCCTACCATTGCAAGCTGGAGATGCAGTATCGGTGGGCGCGTCTGGACGTAGAGACAGGCAAGGAGACCTTCAGGCAAATCATCGAGAACCTGCGTTCGCAGGCTCGCGTACCCGAGGAATTCATTCAAAAGTAAATAATAAACAATACATACAATGACTAAAGGAACTGTAAGTGGTGTAGTCTCCAACATGGTCACCATCCGCGTGGACGGACCCGTGATGCAGGGAGAGATATGCTACATAGAGACAGGAGGCGACCGACTGATGGCGGAGGTCATCAAGGTCACAGGGCAGGATGCCTTCGTGCAGGTGTTTGAGAGCACCCGTGGCTTGAAGGTGGGTGCCGTGGCGGAGTTCACCGGACACATGCTGGAAATCCAGTTGGGCCCCGGTATGCTCAGCAAGAACTACGACGGACTGCAGAATGACCTGGACAAGATGGAGGGCGTCTTCCTCAAGCGCGGCCAATATACCGAGCCGCTGGATGCCGACCGCGAGTGGGAGTTCGTGCCCATCGCCAAGCCAGGTGACCGCGTGCAGGAAAGCGACTGGCTGGGTCAGGTGGAGGAGAATCACCAGTTGCTCAAGATTATGGTGCCCTTCCAGATGAAGGGTTTCGCCACCGTCAAGAGCGTGGCAGCCGCAGGCAAGTACAAGATACACGATGTGGTGGCTGTGCTGGAGGACGAGAAGGGCAACGAGATAAAGGTGGATATGGTGCAGCACTGGCCCGTGAAGTTCGCCATGACCAACTATGCCGAGAAGCCCCGACCATTCAAACTCCTCGAGACAGGCGTGCGCACCATCGACACGTTCAACCCTATCGTAGAGGGAGGAACGGGCTTCATCCCCGGCCCCTTCGGTACGGGCAAGACCGTGCTGCAGCATGCTATATCCAAGCAGGCGGAGGCCGACATCGTGATCATTGCGGCGTGTGGCGAGCGTGCCAACGAAGTGGTGGAGATCTTCTCGGAATTCCCCGAACTGGTTGACCCGCATACTGGGCGCAAGCTAATGGAGAGAACCATCATCATAGCCAACACCAGTAACATGCCCGTGGCAGCGCGTGAGGCTTCGGTATATACAGCCATGACCATGGCAGAGTTCTATCGCTCGATGGGCTTGCGTGTGCTCCTCATGGCCGACTCCACCTCTCGTTGGGCTCAGGCGCTGCGTGAGATGAGTAACCGTATGGAGGAGTTGCCTGGTCCGGACGCATTCCCCATGGACCTGGGTGCGCTGATTTCCAACTTCTACGGCCGTGCAGGATATGTCCGTCTGCGCAACGGCGAGGTAGGCTCTGTGACGTTCCTGGGTACGGTGTCGCCTGCCGGAGGTAACCTGAAGGAGCCCGTGACCGAGAACACCAAGAAGGTGGCCCGCTGCTTCTACGGTCTGGAGCAGGATCGTGCCGACAAGAAGCGCTATCCCGCCGTGAATCCCATCGACTCCTACTCCAAATATCTGGAGTACCCGGAGTTCTCCGACTATATCACCAAGCACATCAACGGCGAGTGGATACCCAAGGTGATGAAGCTCAAGACGCGCATGCAGAGAGGCAAGGAGATAGCTGAACAGATCAATATCTTGGGTGACGACGGCGTTCCAGTGGAGTACCACGTGACTTTCTGGAAGAGCGAAGTCATCGACTACGTCATTCTGCAGCAGGACGCATTCGACGATGTGGATGCCATGACACCGCTGGCACGACAGGAGGAGTTGCTCGACCTGGTGACGGAGATATGTGACAAGGACGACTTCACCTTTGATACTTTCCTTGAGGTGACCGATTTCTTCAAGAAGTTGATTAACCTCTGCAAGCAGATGAACTACTCGCAGTACCAGAGCGAGCAGTATGCTGACTACAAGAAACAGGTGCAGGCAATGATTAACAAATAAACAAGAATGATGGACCGAGGGCGTGCGAGGAGGCCTGAAGCGCTATGTGCCACCCCGGCCAGACAGCTGTACCGCCCTGCGCAGCGTTCTCGGTGCATTATTCCAAACGTATGAATTATGGCAACAGCATTTCAAAAAGTATATACGCAAATAAGCCAGATAACCAAGGCCACCTGCATGCTCAAGGCCAAGGGCGTCGGTTATGATGAGCTTGCACGCATCAACGGCAAGCTGGCTCAGGTGGTGAGAATCTCGGGCGATGACGTCACCTTGCAGGTATTTGAGGGCACTGGTGGTATTCCCACCAATGCAGAAGTGACATTCCTGGGCAAAGCACCGACCCTGAAAGTGAGCGAGCAGCTGGCAGGACGCTTCTTCAATGCCTATGGTGAGCCCATTGACGGTGGTCCAGCCATCGAGGGCAAGGAGGTGGAGATAGGCGGTCCGAGTGTGAACCCAGTGCGTCGCAAGCAGCCCAGCGAGCTTATCGCCACTGGTATCGCAGGCATTGACTTGAACAATACGTTGGTTTCGGGACAGAAGATACCCTTCTTTGCCGACCCTGACCAGCCTTTCAATGAGGTGATGGCTATGGTTGCCATGCGCGCCAAGGCCGACAAGATCATCCTGGGCGGTATGGGAATGACCAACGACGACTACTATTTCTTCCGCAACACATTCTCTAATGCGGGAGCACTTGACCGCATCATATCCTTCATCAACACCACCGAGGACCCTGCCGTGGAGCGCTTGCTCGTGCCCGACATGGCCCTTGCAGCTGCCGAGTATTTCGCTGTGGAGAAGCATGAGACCGTGCTGGTGCTGCTGACGGATATGACTTCGTATGCCGACTCACTCTCTATCGTGAGCAACCGCATGGACCAGATTCCCTCTAAGGACTCTATGCCCGGATCACTCTATTCCGACCTGGCCAAGATATATGAGAAGGCTGTGCAGTTCCCCGAGAGCGTAGGTGGCGGTTCTATCACCATCATCGCCGTGACCACGCTGAGCGGTGGCGATATCACCCATGCCGTGCCCGACAATACCGGATACATCACCGAGGGCCAGCTCTACCTGCGTAGAGACAGCGATGTGGGCAAGGTCATCATCGACCCCTTCCGCTCGCTCTCACGTCTGAAGCAGCTTGTGGCGGGCAAGAAGACGCGTGCCGACCACTCTCAGGTGATGAATGCAGCCATCCGCCTCTACGCTGACGCTGCCAATGCAAAGACCAAGCTGGAGAATGGCTTCGACCTGACCGACTATGACAACCGCTGTCTGGACTTCGCCAAGGACTATGCCACACAGCTGCTTGCCATTGATGTGAACCTCAACACAGAGGATATGCTTGATGTTACATGGGGTCTCTTCCGCAAGTACTTCAAGCTGGAGGAGGTCAACATCAAGAAAGAGTTCACCGACATATACTGGAACTAAGGCACTCGCACGCCTCTCTTCGACATCCCGCAAAGGCGTGGGACAAAGGCCGGAGGAGGCCGCGTGAGGCTTTCCAGAACAGTGTGATGGTAAACAAGACTGTAGAACAATAATAATGTCCCCTGCATCTGTCCTCCCCTGTGGCGGGGACGGAAGGGGAATTTACCATTATGGCAATAAAGTTTCAATATAACAAGACTTCACTCCAACAGCTGGAGAAGAACCTGAAGATGCGCCAGCGCACCTTGCCCATAATAAAGAGCAAGGAGACGGCTCTGCGGTTGGAAGTGAAGAAATGCAAGGAAGAGGCGACCCGTCTGGAGCAGTTGCTTGAGACCCAGATTGCAGGTTATGAGCGCATGTATGCCTTGTGGGGTGAGTTTGACACCTCGCTGGTGAGCTTGCGTGATGTGCAGTTGGGTGTACGCAAGATAGCGGGCGTGAGGGTTCCTGTGCTCACCAACATCGAGTTGGAGGTGCACCCCTTTGGCCTGTTCAGCGCGCCCAAATGGTATTTTGATGGTATCAACCTGCTTCAGGGACTGGCCAAGACAGCCGTGGAGCGTGAGTTTGTGGAGGCCAAGTTGCACCTCCTGGAGCACGCGCGCAAGAAGACCACCCAGAAGGTGAACCTCTTTGAGAAGGTGCAGATACCAGGCTACCAGGAGGCCGTGCGCAAGATAAAGCGCTTCATGGAGGATGAGGAGAACCTCTCCAAATCCTCGCAGAAGATACTGAAGGCCTTGCAGGAAAAGAGAAAGGAGGCTACTGCATGATTGAGAAGATGAAGAAGTTCACCTTCCTGGTGACCGATAGGGAATACGATGCATTCATCGATTCCTTGCGCCAGCTGGGCGTTGTGCATGTGCAGCAACTGCAGCAGGGGGCATCCAGTGCCGAACTGCAGCAGGTGATGGAGCTGGAGGCGCGTTATGTGGCAGCCCTCCGCGTGCTCGACTCCGCCGCCAAGACCTACAAGGTGGAGCCTCAGGCACCGGCTGCCGAACACATCTCCTGTGCCGGGGTCTTGCTTGATAGGGTGGAGGCCATACAGCACGAGGAGCAGCAGCTCATGCACGAGCGCGATGCTGTGGAGAAGGATATCCATGTGCTTGAGCCGTGGGGCAATTTCGACATGAGCGCATTGCGACGCCTGTCGGAGACTGCCGGCCTGCAGGTGGCATTCTTCCGCTGCAGCACGAAGTTCTTCCTGCAGGAGTGGACCGACAAGTATTTCGCCATTCCCGTAAACGAGCTCTCCAAGAGCACTTACTTCGTGACCTTCAGCCAGGAGAAGCCCGACATCCAGGCCGAGCAGATATTCCTGCCTCAGAGCTCGCTCAAGGAGAAGCGCGAGGAGCTCGCCCGTGTGCAGGCCGAACTCGACCGTCTGCACGGAGAGTTGCTGTACATCGAGGCCAATCTGCGCTCTGCGCTGGTTGACGGACAGACCCAGGCCCGCGACAGCATCCAGCTCGAGCGCGTGCATCTGAGCGATGAGCGTGTAGCCGGCAATGCGTTGCGCCTGCTCGTGGGATGGGTTCGCGCCGACCGCACAGCAGGCCTCACGGCCAAGCTCGACGCCGACCATATATATTATAGTATGGAAGACCCGGCCTTCGAAGACGATGTCCCTGTGCAGATCACCAATGGAAAGTACACCACGCTGTTCGAACCGATACTGCGTATGTACTCCCTCCCCAACTATCACGACCTGGACCCCTCGGTCTTCTTCGCGCCTTTCTTCATGCTTTTCTTCGGCCTCTGCTTGGGCGACGGCGGCTATGGTCTGCTGGTGCTGCTGGGTGGACTGGCCGCTGCAAAGTATGGCAAGGGCGACATGCGCAACTATGGCAAACTGATGGCTTGGCTGGGCGGCATGACTGTCGTGTGCGGATTGCTTATGGGTACATTCTTCGGCATCGACCTCAGCCAGCAGGACTGGGCGTTCCTGGCTCCTGTGAAGCCCTATTTCCTCAATGACAACGGCGTAGGACCCATCTTCGGCTATTCGCCCATGATGGTTCTCTCGGTGGCGATAGGTCTGGTACAGGTGCTCCTGGGCATGATACTCAAGGGTTGCAAGGCTGTCAAGAACTATGGCTTTGCCTATGGCATTGGCACCTTCTGCTGGGTGGCGGCCATCATTCTGGCGGTAGTCCTCTACGGACTTCCTGCCTGTGGTGTGGAGCTGCCTGCCGCTGTGCAGACGGTGCTGACGGTTCTCATTGGCCTGTGCGCCCTGGGCATCTTCTTCTATAACTCCCCTGGAAGTTACAAGCGACCCCTGTTGGGCCTGCTGGGCAATATCGGAGGTGGTGTGTGGGCAACCTATGGCATGGCCACCGGCTTGCTGGGTGACCTGCTGAGCTACATCCGTCTCTTTGCCCTCGGACTCACCGGCGGCGTGCTGGGCGGCGTGTTCAATGCGCTTGCCATAGACATGACCTCGTCGCTGCCCATCTACGTGCGCTGGGTGCCCATGTTCCTTATCCTGCTGGCAGGACACGGCATCACCTTTGCCCTCAGCATGATTTCGGCATTCGTCCACCCCATGCGACTCACCTTTGTGGAGTTCTTCAAGAACGCTGACTACGAGGGTGGTGGCAAGGAGTATAAACCCTTCAAGAAAGAATATAACAAGTAATAATCAATAACACAAACAAATTTATGGAAATCTTTTTAGCTTATCTGGGCGTTGCGCTCTGCGTTGCCCTCTCTGGTATTGGCAGTGCTTACGGTGTGACCATCTGCGGTAACGCCGCCATCGGTGCCTTCAAGAAGAACCCCTCTGCCAGCGGTGCCTACATGGGTCTGTCGGCTCTGCCCTCATCTCAGGGCCTGTATGGCTTCGTGGGCTTCTTCATGCTCAACAGCAAGGTGGTGCCTACCATTCAGATGCCTGCTGCTTGCGCCATCTTCGGCGTAGGTCTGGCTCTGGGTCTGGTGGCCCTGTTCTCTGCTATACGTCAGGCTAAGGTTTGCGCCAATGGTATCAGTGCCATCGGTGCCGGACACAATGCCTTCGGTACCACCATGGTGCTGGCTGTGTTCCCCGAGCTGTACGCCATCCTGGGTCTGCTGGTGCTCATCCTGACAGCCAACGCCCTGTAATCCATAGGCACAATAGAGTAAGGCTTGCCGGCCAGAGGGGAGATGGTTCCCGCTCGGCCGGCAAGCCTTTTCTTGTATCCATGCCCCATCTCTGCGCAGGGTGCGAACCGAAGTGTGGAGGAGTGGGGGCGTTAGCCCCCGGCACCTTAAAAGATATGGGTCGTCACTGCCATGACAATGGTGATGACTATCGATATGAGGAAGGAGATGAGGCCCAGAACCAATATGATGAACGCAATGAACAGCTGTATGAGGCCCAGATAGTTGGCTATGCATACCAGCAGCGTGCACAGCAGCATGGCTCCCAGTCCGTTTGCCAGGCCCAGCCAGAAACGGGTGGCTCCCGACTCGTGTTGCCAGGTAAACTTGCTCAGCAGCATCCCGTCCTTTATTATCCAGAAGGACAGACCCAGTCCCACCAGGGCTCGCACGGTGCTATCTACCCATGCCGGATAGACGTAGTGGTAGATGAGGTCGGTCCAGGGAGCCACGATGTTGAAGCTTGCCATGTAACAGTTGAGCGGCGGGAAGAGCAGCACCATGGCTATCACCAGTCCCGTGAAGTGTCCCAGCATGGCCGTTTCCTCCAGTCTCTGCTCCAGTCTGTGCAGCGTGTGGCGGTCCTCGTTGGTGGCCTGGCTCGACTCCACCAGTTGCTTCAGCTTTTTCCACGATTGGCCGTAATTGGTCTTCTTGGCGCTCTCCTCGATGCTGTCCCGCAGCTCGTTGAAGTAGTCCGAGATGGGCGAGGTGGCTACAAAGAGCGTGTCCGTGCCGCCATAGATGACCGCTGTGTATTCCTTTCCTTCGAAGCGGTATCTGATGGCTGTGCTGCTGCACTCCACCACGTAGAGCGTGCTGAAGCACAGTCTGTTGCCCTTTGACGAACCTTGGTGTGCCGTCACGTCCCTCACGATGCCTCCCACCACGGGCAGGGCCAGTCCCTCGCAGCTGTCGAAGGCCGTGCCCTGAATGTCATAGCTGTCGCGCACGTTCCATCCCCCGCTCATTTTGTCGAGTATCCGTTCCAGCTCCCGTTTGTCGTTGGACGACAGTATGTCGGGCGTGATGTAGCGTTTGCTTATATCCACATACTGCTCATGCCGCATCACCATGTGCCTCTCCAGCTGTCCCGAGCCTTTGCACACTGAGCAGGTCTCACGCCTGGAGCCGTGGCAGGTGGGGCATTGCTCCTCGTGTGCTATCTTGCCGCTTCCGCCACACCGTGTGCAGGTCACTATCTTCGGCACTTGTGTGACTTCCTGCACAGTATTCCCGTCGAAATCACGCACATAGCGTACTTCTCGTTTGGTGACGGTTGTGTAGCCATGGCCATAGCACGAGCTGCATCGTTCCTCCACGGTCACCTTGCCCTTGCCGTGGCAGTGGCTGCAGGTCACGGTGCCTTCACCGCCGCAGTGCTTGCAGGTGATGGTTTCGCTGGAGCCGGGAACCTCTATCTTAGTCTCCATGTTGGTGAAGCGTGTGGGGTAGGGTGCCATGCCTGTGACATCCACCTGACTGAAGTTCACCACCGTGGGGCGGTGGTAGGCGCTGGTGGGTACGGGCTCCGAGAAGTACAGCGTGCGTCTGTCGCGCTGCGCCTTGAGCATGGCCATATAGATAGGTGCATCGTAGGCCTCTATCACCTCCAGTGTGTCACCAAAGCGTTTCCCCTTGTAATTCTTCTCCGCGTCGCACAGCGCGTTTGCCTTTTTGCGGAACTCCTGCACCTGGGCGGCAGTGAGTGTGCGCACCGCATTCTTTCTGTATTCACTCATGCTTGGTTCCTCCCGTTAGCGTCTATACCCTTTGCTCCATGCGAGAGCTTCACTCTGGTCTTCCTGCTCCTCATCTTGTAGAAGCTCACCAGAATCAGTAGCAGAAACACCGTCAGTACTATCGGCAGGCTCAGTGCCACCGTCTCTCTATAGGTGAAGCACCTGATGCCCTGCGCGTAGTACGTGATTTTCTGCTGTATTGTCGCCTTGGACGTATCGGCCTTGGCGGTGTCGGCTTCTGCGGTGGCTTCCAGGCTGTCGCTCCTCTGTGCAAAGGGAGCGTTTGCCCTCAGCGAGTCGAACTTCTGGTATGCCGACTTTATGCCGGCGGGGTTGTACATGCTGTAACTCTCGATGAGCACCGTGCGCGGCGGCATCTTGCTGATGTCGCGAGGCGAGCAGGCTCGGTCGAAGAGGATGATGGCACCGATGATCAGTACCCATTTCACGATGAGCTTGATGGTTTCCATACGTTCTTTTTTTAGGTTGTTACGCTGCTTGGGGAGTCCTGTCCGGCTGCTTTTCATGCACTCGGGGGCTGGTCTTTCCCCTTCTCTCTTGCAAAGTTAAACAATTTGCTGGAAAAACCAACTGCTCTCTGTGCTTTTGTGGATTTCGCTTCTCTATAATAAAGAATATGTACATAGAAATTTCGGAACGGACTGGCGTGGGGCGGGCGTTGTGCTCTATGGGGCGGCGCGCTGTTCTCCCGCTTGTTTCAGAATGCGGTATCAGGGGCGTCCGAATCGGTCTGGTGCAGAGCTTGTTGGGCATTTCGTAAGATAGGGGGAGAGCAGTCCTTGGACTGGTGAAATGGTGTGGGGCGAAAGGGAGGACGGATTGGGGGAAAAAACGCAGTGCGCTGCATCGGCCTCCGCAATGCGCTGCATCTGTCTGCGCAGCGCGCTGCATCTGCCATCGCACCGCAGTGCATATTCCTGTGCAATGCAGAACTTCGGGCATGGGAGTAGCAGTAAAGGTGAAGTGGGATGTGCTGTGTGTCCACCAAGGGCGTAGTTTCAGCCCCGTGCAGCCTTGCTCCGGAATTCAAGATTCTCTGCTCATGATTAAGGCGAAGCCGGGTTCTTGTCCCCATGTGACGCATCCTTAGATGTGGCGGTGCACGGTTGGGTAATCCGGGAATCGGCATTCCTGATGAAAGTGAAGCGAAGTGGTGGGGCTTGATGAGGGCATAGAAAAAGCCCTGCCAAAAAACAAAAAACCGTAGGCAGGGCTGTGATTTGCGACCCTCCTGCGGCTCCTGGACTTCTACAGTTGCGCAGACGCAGGTTTAAGGGTAGGCCGCTTGTTAGAAAACAAAAAGAAGCACTTCCTCACGGAAAAGCTTCTCCTTACTAACAATCTTTATTAACCTAAAAAACAAAAACTAACAATCTTTATAACCTAAAAACACCTAAGACGGAAGTTAGAGCTTCACAGTTCCGTTAAGTATCCGTCCCTTTTGCTGGTGCAAAGTTAAGGCGAAATCCTCGCAACGCCCAAAAAAATCCAAAGAAAAACGCTGTGAAGTCCAACTTTCTTGATATAAATCAAGGAAAGACGGCTATTTTGCCCCAAAAACACGTAACTTTGTGGTGAGGGAGTGGCTCCTGAGGCATGCCAAGAGGTGCGCCGGGCCTTTTCCCGCAACTAAATGAGAATGCGATGAACTATACGTTGAATGAGTGGTGGGCTTCGCTCACCGTGGCCGAGAAACAGCGCATAGCCTCGAAAGTGGCTGGGCGCGAGGTGGTTTACCCCGAGTGTACCGTAGTGTGGAACAGCCTTGAGGAGGAGAAGCAGCGCTGGATACATGACCACTGCACTGCCGCGCACGGGCTGGAGATGAAGGAATGGACGGTGGACGAAAACTTCTCCTGCTGAACGGACTATGGGTAGAAACAAGTTCTCCGCGCAGGAGATAAAGGAAATCAAGGGCCTTCTGAGGAGGAAGAACAGCACGAAGAGGTTCGGCCAGAAGATGATTCGCCACGTGTTGCGCGTGGATTATGAGTTCAACATATCCGACTTCAACGAGCCGGGCAAGGCTTTCGGAGAGGCCGAGCTCGATGCTGCTCTGGAGCGCGGGGCCATCCTGATACTTGACGATGCCACCATTGCCGATATGAAGGAGAAGCGAGCGCGTGACCGTGCACGCGATGAGGCCGCCCGGCTTGAAGCCAATCCGCCCGCCGAGGGAACCGATTGGAAGAAGGCCATGGAGGAGTGGCAGCAATGGGAGGACGCGCAGGCTGGCAAGGAGGAGCAGGTATGAGCGGCCGTATCATGAGGGTGCTGGCCATGCTGGTACTGGCTTGCATCACGTGTGCCGGCAGCATGCTGGCACGCAAGGGAAAGACTGCGAGGCGTGCACAAAGCGTGCGTCTGCTGTATTGGAACATACAGAACGGCATGTGGGACGGGCAGGCCGATGACTACCGGCGCTTCACCTCGTGGGTGGACAGCCTGAAGCCCGACGTGTGCGTGTGGTGTGAGGCGCAGAGCATATGGCGCACCAATTCCGACAAGGCTCTGCCGCAGGAGGAGCGCCAGTTGCCCGGACGCTGGCCCGAACTGGCGGCACGCTACGGTCATACCTATATATATATAGGAGAGCACCGCGACAATTATCCCCAGGTAATCACCTCGCGCTTCCCTCTGACCAATGTGAAGCGTCTGGGCGGCAATGCCGACACGCTGGTGGCACACGGCGCCGGATGGGCGCAGATGCAGGTGGGCAAGCGGAGCATCAACCTTGTGGCGCTGCACACATGGCCCCAGGCATATGCCCAGGGCGCCAAGGACCGCGAACAGAGCATCGCCGGGCATGGCGGTGACAGGCAGCGGCGGATGGAGGTGGAGTACATCTACAGGCACACCCTGGGCAGCGTGCCCGATGGGGACAGGCAGATGTGGCTCATGATGGGCGACTTCAACTCGCGCTCGCCATTGGACAATTTCCACTACCACTATGCGCCCGAGGACCCGCGCTTCTGGACTCAGGGATTCATCCTGGAGCACACCCCCTATATCGACATCATTGCCTACAGGCATCCCCACCAGTTTGTCAGCACTTCCACAGGTGGCCGCATCGACTTTGTCTATTGCACGCGACCCGTGTATGAGCGCATCACCGAGGCCCACGTGATACGTGATGCCTACACCAGCCAGGTGCGTGATGCACAGAAGTTGGGCAACTTCTATCACCCCTCCGACCATCTGCCCATACTGGTGGATTTCACTGTGGAGTAGCCCGCAGCCGCCTGCAGTGTCGCCCCAAATGGCCTGGCAGGCCCCAAGAGGCAAAATTCCAGCCGCAGGGCAGCGATTTACAAGGGAAAAATAGTACCTTTGCACAAATCAAAAAATCACGATGGAAAAGAACTTCAAGAGAACAACCGTCACGGCCGCTTTGCCTTATGCCAACGGCCCCGTGCATATTGGTCACCTGGCGGGGGTGTATGTGCCCGCCGACATATACGTGCGCTACTTGCGTCTCAAGGGGCGTCAGGTAGCCTTCATCGGCGGTAGCGACGAGCACGGAGTGCCCGTCACCATCCGTGCCCGCAAGGAGGGTATCACTGTGCAGCAGGTCGTGGACCGCTATCACGAGCTTATCAAGGACAGTTTCCGGCGCTTCGGCATTTCGTTTGACATCTACAGCCGCACCACGAGCCCCACTCACCACAAGCTCGCAAGCGACTTCTTCCGCAAACTCTATGACGAGGGCAAGTTCGTGGAGAAGGTTAGCGAGCAGTTCTATGACGAGCAGACCGGCCATTTCCTTACGGACCGTAACATACGCGGCGAGTGTCCGCGATGCCACGCAGCGGATGCCTATGGCGACCAGTGCGAGAAGTGCGGTGCCACGCTCAGCCCTGAGGAACTCATCAATCCCTACAATGCAGAGACGGGCAATCCGCTGGTGAAGCGTGCCACAAAGCACTGGTACCTGCCTCTCGACCAGTACCAGCCATGGCTGGAGCAGTGGATTCTGCAGGATCATAAGGAATGGCGAAGCAATGTCTATGGGCAGTGCAAGAGCTGGCTCGACGGTGGCCTGCATCCCAGAGCCGTCACCCGCGACCTCGACTGGGGCATCCCCGTACCCGTGGAGGGTGCTGAGGGCAAGGTGCTCTACGTGTGGTTTGATGCCCCCATCGGCTATATAAGTAACACCAAAGAGCTGTGTGATGCCCAGCCCGAGAAGTTCGGAAGCTGGGAGACATGGTGGAAGGATCCCGAGACCAGGCTGGTGCACTTCATCGGCAAGGACAATATCGTGTTCCACTGTATCGTGTTCCCCTCAATGCTCAAGGCACATGGCGGTTACATCCTGCCTGATAACGTGCCCAGCAATGAGTTCCTCAATCTGGAAGGCAACAAGATAAGCACCAGCAAGAACTATGCTGTGTGGCTCAACGAATACCTCGACGAGATGCCCGGCAGGCAGGACGAGCTCCGCTATGTGCTCACTGCCAACGCTCCCGAGACGAAGGACAATGACTTCACCTGGGCAGACTATCAGGCCCGCTGCAACAATGAGTTGGTGGCCGTATATGGCAACTTCGTCAACCGCGCCCTGCAGCTCACACAGAAGTACTACGACGGCGAGGTGCCCGCACCGGGCCGGCTGACCGATTACGACCAGCAGACACTCGATGAGTTCCGCGGTGTGAAGGAGAAGTTGGAGGGCTTGCTCGAGGCATTCAAGTTCCGTGAGGCGCAGAAGGAGGCCATGAACCTGGCCCGCATAGGCAACAAGTACATAGCCGACAGCGAGCCTTGGAAGGTGGTGAAGACTGATCCGGAGCGCGTGAAGACCGTCATCTACATCAGTCTTCAGCTGACGGCCAACCTGGCCATTGCCTTTGAACCTTTCCTGCCATTCAGCAGCGAGAGGCTGCGCACCATGATAGACATGCCTGAGTTCAGCTGGGAAGATCTCGGCAAGACCGACCTGCTGGCACCTGGCAAGCGCCTGCCCAAGCCCGAGCTCCTCTTTACCAAGGTGGAGGATGAGGCCATCGAACTGCAGATGAAGAAACTGCAGGATACCATCAAGGCCAATGAGGAGGCTGCCTATAAGGCCCAGCCCGTCAAGGAGACCGTGGCCTTTGAGGACTTCCAGAAGCTTGACATACGTGTGGGCATAGTGAAGGCTTGCGAAAAGGTAAAGAAAAGCAAGAAGCTCCTGCGCTTCTCCCTTGATGACGGCAGCGGCACCGACCGCACCATCCTGAGCGGTATCGCGCAGTGGTATGAGCCTGAGCAGATGGTGGGCAAGCGCGTGCTCTTCATTGCCAACCTCGCTCCCCGTAAGATCATGGGCGAGGAGAGTCATGGCATGATACTCAGTGCGGTGAACTATGATGGCAACCTCAGTGTCACCACCACGCTGGATGAGGTAAAGGGCGGAAGCACTGTGGAATAGCCGGCAGGCGGCTGCTCTGACTGCAGGGCACCGCTGGCACGGTACATTCTGTACGTTACGGACAAATACACAATATGGCAGGTGAACTGAAGGAGAAGGCTGCGAGAGGATTTCTATGGGGAGGACTGAATAATGGCGCTGTGCAGCTGCTGGGCGCGCTGTTCGGCATCTTCCTCCTGCGACTGCTCTCGCCCAGTGACTATGGCAAGATAGCCATGCTCACGGTCTTTGCCAACCTGGCCAGCACATTGCAGGAGAGCGGCTTCATGGCCGCTCTCTGCAATCTCAGGCAGCCCACCGACAGGGACTACAATGCCGTCTTCTGGTTCAACATCCTCATGGGTGGCACGCTCTACGCAGTGCTCTACCTGTGTGCACCGCTCATCGCTGACTTCTATGGCGATCCCGACTTGCTTTGGCTCAGCCGCTATATGTTCCTGGGCTTCCTGGCCGCCAGCTTCGGCACCGTACAGCGTGCCTGGCTGTTCCGCAACATGATGAACAAGCAGACGTGCATCATCGCCGTCACCAGTCTGGTGCTCTCCAATGTGGTGGGCATCCTCATGGCGTGGCAGGGCTATGCCTATTGGGGACTCGCCACACAGAGCCTGCTCTTCATCTCCTGCATGACGGTGATGAACTGGCATTATTCTCCCTGGCGTCCTTCACTGCGCATCGACCTCCGTCCGGCCTGGCAGATGTTCGGCTTCAGCAGCAAGCTCCTGCTCACCAATATCGTCAACACACTCAGCAGTAACGCCTTCAGTTTCCTCCTTGGCAAGTTCTACGGTGCCCATTCAGCGGGTGTCTATGGCAATGCACGCAAGTGGGACGACATGTGTTCCTGCACTATCAATGGCATGCTTACTGGTGTGGCACAGCCTGTCATGGCGCAGGTGCGTGACAGCAAGGAGCGTAGCCGGCAAGTCTTCCGCAAGATGCTTCGCTTTGTCTCCTTCGTGTCCTTCCCCTGCATGTTCGGTGTGGGACTCATCGCCAGGGAGTTCTTGCTGATATTCGTGGGACCGAAATGGGAGGAGAGCGCCTTTCTGCTGTCCCTGCTATGCATCTATGGTGCCGTATTCCCCCTGCTCACCCTCTATGGCCAGATGGTTATCAGCCAGGGCAAAAGCAACCTCAACATGTGGAGCACCATGTCGCTCAGCATCCTCATACTGGTTGGCCTGGTGGCCATGCATTCCTTCGGCCTCTATGCCATGGTGTATTATTTCATCTCGATAAACATCGCGTGGCTCTTTGTATGGCAGTTCTTTGCCTGGCGCTTGATAGGTCTGAGGCTGTGGGAGGCGCTCTGCGATGTGCTCCCCTTCCTGTTGCTCAGTGCCGCCTGCATGGCTTTCACCTGGTGGGTAACGCGTCCCATCGAGCATCTGTGGCTGCTCATGCTGGCCAAGATAGTGGTGGCCGCCGTGCTCTACGTCACCATCATGTGGCTCACCGGAGCCCGCATCATGCGAGAGGCAGCAGGCTATCTGCTGCACCGCAAGACTTCGGTCTGACCCTCCTGCCGTCCCAGGCTACCTCCGGCAATCCGCCCTTTGAACCCAAAGAATACATTATATAATCTGACAAACAATACAACACAACCCGCTTCACCATGAACATTGCCTATTTGATATCCGCTCACACCGACCCCGCACAACTGCGCCGCCTGGTGCTCGCCCTGCATGCAGATGCCGAGTATTTCGTTCATATAGATGCCAAGAGCGACCTCAGCCAGTTTGCTTCTGCCCTCAGCCTCCCCAACGTGCACTATATCGGAGACCGCGTAGATGTGCGCTGGGGCACACTGCGCGAGGTGCAGTATCAGATGAACCTCATCAGGGCGGCTGTCACATTCCCCCGCCATTTCGACCGCATCTTCTTCCTCAGCGGCATGGACTATCCCCTGTGGAGCAATGCACGCATCACACGCTGGCTCGAGGAGCAGGGAGACAGGGAAATCCTGCAGGGCTTCTGCATGGACACCGACCTGATAGAGGCAGGCCAGAAGGAGACCTACACCGTGGCGCGCCCTGCTTTCCGCAATGTGCGTCTGGGCATTCTCATGCGCATCCTGCTGCGTCTCACGGGCTACCGCAAGCCTATGCATTTCACCGTGCGCGGCACTGAGTGGAAACTTTATAAGGGCAGTGCGTGGTGGTGCATCTCGCAGGAGCTGGCCGTGCAACTGCTTGACGAGTTCGAACACAATGCCGAGCTCCTCCACTACTTCCGCAACAGCTTCTGTCCCGCAGAGACCCTCATCCAGACCATTGCCTTCAATCATCCCGTCTGGCGCAGCCGTTGCATCCTCACCGAAGGCCGCTATCCCGGCTTGGAAGCTCTCACGCCCTTGCACTTCATCGACTATGCCACCACCATCCATGTGATGGACACCGACGACTACGACCGCCTGCGCCAGAGCGGCAAGATGTTCTGCCGCAAGGTGGTGACAGGCAAGAGCGATGCCCTGGTGCGGATGATAGACCGCGACAGGGAGGCTGAGTGAAAGGCCGCTCCATGCTCCCTGGTGCGCAGAAAAACGGAGTCATGGGGCGTAAAGTTGCCTGAAACCTTTTTCCTTCGGCGTAAAAGGTGTAAATTTGTAATGCAATAAAGAGAATAGGACTATGGATTGGATGATTGCACTCTACATTTGGCTGGGCTTTGTAGCGCTGGTCTATATCTTTGCATGGCTCGACACCATGTATTATCAGTATGATGTGCCACGTATCTACAGGCGTGTGCTCGATGCGTTCACCGAGGAGGAGTAAACTCACCGTCTCAATTCTGTGCCTGGTGCTCCTGCTTCCCTCCTGCCAGCAAATGTCGCTGGAGGAGGAGACGGGCGGCAGCAGCGGCACTTCCTGTGCCTCTCCCGTCGGATTCGGAGAGGGCACCGCCGAGCGTCCCTTCACTGTGGGCGATGTGATGAAGGGCAAGGCTGCGCAGTCTCAATCGCCGGTGTGGGTGATAGGCTATGCCGTGGGTTCGGCCTATCGCTCGCTTGACAAGGCCACCTTCAGCCCCTCTTCAGCCTCTTCCTCCAGCCTCCTTCTCAGTGCCGATTCCGCTTGCACCCAAGTGTCACGCTGCATCCCTGTAGAACTCGGTTCCGCCAAGTGGCAGAATCAGTTTGCCCTGTCGCGGCAGCCTGCGGGTTTCCGCCAGTGTGTGATGCTGCGGGGCGTGCCTTCGAAGTACTATAACAAGAACGGCCTACGCTCGTTGAGCGCAGGCCGCTGGTTTTTGGGACTCGATCTCTCTTGCGTTTCGCGTGACCCGCAAGAGTGGGAGACTGATACTATTTGCGCGTCAGTGCCACCACTGAGATAGCCACCGATGCCAGGCTGAAGATGCTTGAGCCGGCCACGCTAAGGAAGGTGTAGAAGGCACTGCTCCTTATGTTCTTGCTCTTGTTGGGCTCTACGTAGATCATGTCGTTCTGCTGTACGTAGTAGGCCGGGCTGGTGAAGATGTCGGCGCGGGTGAGGTCGAGACGGTACATGGTGCGCTTGCCTCCCTCCTCGCGGTAGAGTGTCACCTTCTGGCGCAGGCCTGTGTCGTCCACGTCGGAGCACTTCGACAGCACATCCAGAATGGTGTTGCGCTCACTGGTGAGGTTCACTACCTGTGGGTTTCTCACGGCTCCCAGTACAGCCACACGGCCGTTGAGCAGCCGCACGGTCACTTCGGGGTCGCTGATGAGCTTGGCTTCCTTGATTTTCTCGCCTATCATCTTGCCGGCCTCGTCGCTGGTGAGCCCTTCCACTTTCACCCGTCCCACAGCGGGCAGAACCACATGTCCGTCATTGGTCACCGTGTAGGCATAGGCATTGCTCATGTTACTCTGCATGTTCAGATTGGTGCTGTTTGTGGTTCCCGCCGTGCCCATCACCACGTCCTGGGCGAATATCGTGAGCAGGTCAGGCTCGCTGCATGTTATCTTGATAAGTATCTGGTCGGCCGGCTTGAGCTTCATCTCATACTGCTGCATGATTTGCTGTGCCTGCATGAATGTGGAGTCTGAGCCCTGGAAATATACAATCTTCTTGGTGGAGACGCAGCTCGTCATCAGCAGGACAAGCGCCACCATAGTCATGAGTGCTGTTATCTTCTTCATCGAAATGCTTTTATGAATTAAAACGGGGCAAAGGTAATGCTTTTCTCGCGCATATGCGGCATAAATGTCACCTTTTTGGTTTTCATCGCGTTCTAAAGTCCCCTTTGCTTTTCGGAATGTTGCTTTTGCGGTCACTTCACCTCGGTAAGCTCGCCTGTGTGTGAATCGATGATGTAGCCATGCAGGTTCACGTCGTGGGGCACGAGCGGGTGGTTGCGTATGGTGCGCACTGTATTGCGTACCGAGTCCTCGGTGTCGTGGAATCCCTCCAGCCAATGGTCGAGGTTGATACCGCACAGCCCGATGGTGTCTATCACGTCCTTCCGTATGCCGCGCTCTATCATGAGCTGCTTCATCTGCGCTCCGTTCATGTGGCACGCACCGCAGTTGGAGTGCGCGATGACCATTATCTCCTGCACGCCCAGCTCGTAGATGGCCACCAGGAGGCTGCGCATGGCCGAGTCGAAGGGGCTGATGACCAGTCCGCCGGCGTTCTTGATGAGTTTGGCGTCGCCGTTGCGCAGTCCCAGCGCAGCCGGCAGGAGTTCGGTCAGGCGGGTGTCCATGCACGACAGGATGGCAAGCTTCTTGTCGGGGTATTTGCTTGTGGCAAACCGCTCATAGCTCTTCTTTTCCACAAACTCCTTGTTGAATTTCAGTAGTTCTTCTATTATCATTGGTTGCGAATATTGGTTCGTGAAAATGTACATCGGGCACCTCTTTGACCCTCTGCACTGCAAATTTGCAACTTTTATGGCAAATGACAGCGCCCACAGCGCGATTTTTTATTGGTTGGCCCTCTATGGATTGTGGGAAATGCAGGCATGCGGACTGCATGGTGGCAGGTTTCTGCCTGATTTCAGGTGCGGCAGGATGGATGCAGGAAGGCCGCGCGTGGTGTGGGCTGCGGTGCCGGACTGGAAAATGTACTGCGGTGCGTTGCCCGATGCAGCGCGCTGCGTTGGCCGGTGCAGCGCATTGCGTGGGGCAGTGCAGCGCACTGCGGGCTGGCGACCTCTCATGTGCGGGTCGGGAGACGCCTCGCCTGTGTGACGGCGGGATGGGGCTTGGGCGGGTTTCACGGTCTTGTGGAAAGGGTGCGCGGAAGGGGCTCCTGGGGCGCTCGTGCCACTCTGTCCTTCTGGTAGCGGGCAGGCTGTGGAACCCGCTCACGGCCCCTTGTGCCAGAGCTGAAAAGCAAAGGCGGGGACAGCCGGTGTGCTGTCTCCGCCTTGGTGTACGGTGGTGTGGGGCGAGGCTTGCGTCCTGGGTCTTATTCGCCTGCAGGCTTGAGTCCCATCTCGGCGGCCTTGGCGAGCATGAACTCGCGGGCGGCCTCGTGGTCGTTAGGTATCACGCTGTCCCAGATGGCGTCCTTCACCGCCTGCTTGAGCAAGCCTATCTCGCGGCACGGACCGAGGTGGAAGGTCTCCATGATTTCCTCGCCCGAGATGGGATTGTGCCATGTGCGGTAGTTGTCGCGCTCCTGCAGGTCGGCCAGCTTCTGCCTCACCAGCTGGAAGTTGTCCAGAAAGCGCTGCTTCTTCTGCTGGTTGCGGCTCGTGATGTCCGCCTCGCACAGTATCATCAAGTCCTCTATGTCCTCGCCCGCTTCGAAGAGCAAGCGGCGCACAGCCGAGTCGGTCACCTCATCATCGGCGATGGCTATGGGGCGCATGTGCAGTCCCACCAGCTTCTCCACGTAGTTCATGCGCTCGTCCGTGGGCAGCTTCATGCGCCGGAATATGCCTGCCACCATCTTCTGACCGAGGTAGTTGTGGTTGTGGAAAGTCCATCCCACACCGTTCTCCCACCTTTTGCTGCGTGGCTTGCCTATGTCGTGCAGCAGTGCCGCCCATCTGAGCCACAGCGTGGCGCGCTCTCCGCCGTGGTGGCTGACGTTGTCGAGCACCTCCAGCGTGTGGTAGAAGTTGTCCTTGTGGGCTCGTCCGTTGCGCACCTCCACGCCCTCGAGGGCTGCCAGCTCGGGGAATATGAGCGGCAGCAGACCGCTTCGGCTCAGCTCCACCAGTCCGATGCTGGGTGTGGGTGCGAGCATTATCTTGTTGAACTCATCAATGATGCGCTCCTGTGATATGATGCTGATGCGCTTGGCATTGCGTGCCAGAGCTTGTTCCGTCTCGTCCTCGATACGGAAGTTGAGTTGGGTGGAGAATCTGATGCAGCGCATCATGCGCAGTGGGTCATCGCTGAATGTCACGTCGGGGTCAAGCGGTGTGGCGATGATTCCATCCTCCAGATCGAGCAGTCCATCGAAGCGATCTACCAGCTCGCCGTAGCGTGCGCTGTTGAGGCAAACGGCCAGCGCATTGATGGTGAAGTCGCGTCGGTCGAGGTCGTCATCCAGTGTGCCGTCCTCGACGATGGGCTTGCGGCTGCCTCTGGAGTAGCTTTCGCGTCGCGCCCCCACGAACTCCACCTCCTGTCCCTTGTACTTGAGCTGTGCCGTGCCAAAGTTGCGGAACACGCTGATGTGTGCTCCGCGTCCCAGCCGTGTGGCCAGTTGTTCGGCCACACGTATGCCGGAGCCTACTACCAGGCAATCGATGTCCTTGGACGGCCGCTCCAGGTAGAGGTCTCTCACATATCCGCCTACCACATAGCATTCCATGCCCAGACTGTCGGCCGCCTCGCCTATCTGGTGGAAGATGGGAGCGTCGAGCAGTTGTGCCAGGTCGGCGTCGGTCAGGTGTCTCATGCTATTTCTTTTCTGTTTGTAGTTCTCTGAGTGCTCTCTTTTGGTCCTCTTGCAGTTTCCGCTCATAGAATTTCCTCTTCACGTCGAGCCTTTCCCACTCGTTGCCTTCGGCCTTTGTGAGGCTGTCGGCGGCAGCCTGCAGCTCGATGCTGTCGAGCAGGAGGATGCCCTGCTTGCGTGCATTGATGGCAGTGGGATGCTTCTTGCGGAGCGAGAGGATGCTGTCCCTGGCCTCGGAGTAGAGGCGGTGGCGCAGAGCGGAGCGCGCCTGCTGCAGCATCTGCTGTGCTTCACGTTCCTCGTTGCTGGCGCATGCAGACAGCATGACCAGCAGGAGCGTGAGCGCTGCAGCCAGGGTGTGTTTGATGGATAAATGGAGCTTGTTCATAGGCTAAGATGTCTTTACCAGAATTTGTTGTACTCCTTGCTGTACTCGAATCCTGCTTCCCCGAGCTGCTGTTCCAGCCCGCTGCGGTCGATGCCCATGGTTGAGCAGAGCTCGTCAAGCGAACTGAACTCGTCGCGCAGCTTGGTGTTGATGAAGCTCATCAGCATGGCCGGGTCGGTGGGGAGGTTGTGATATTGGTGTGTGAAGTTCATATCTTGCTGTGTTTTGTTGCACCGCTCAGAATCCGAAGAGCGGCAGGATGAAGTTGCGCACGTCGTTGCTGAATGCCACGAGCATCAGTATGGCCAGCAGTCCCAGTCCTATCATCTCCATCCACTGCATGACCTTCTCGGAGGGCTGGCGGCCTGTGATGGCCTCCACAAGCAGGAAGAAGAGGTGTCCACCGTCGAGGGCGGGGATGGGCAAGAGGTTCATCACGGCCAGGATAATGCTGATGAAAGCCGTGGTGAGCCAGAACTGCTGCCAGTCCCAGGCGCTGGGGAAGATGCTTCCGATGGTGATGAACGAGCCCACCGACTTCACTCCGTCGGCCGATGCCATGTACTTCAGGTCATTCACGTAGCCCGAGAGTTGCTTCCAGCCGCGCTTCAGACCGGCGGGGATACAGGACAGCAGTGTGTAGCTCTCGTGCTCTGTGCCGAACTCCGGCAGGCGGCGTGTGACTCCCATCAGGTATGTCTCGTCGAGATGAAGGCTGGCTGTGTCCTTGGTCACACCGCCGTCGGCGGTCCACACCACCAGCAGATGCCTCTGCTTCAGGCTGTCCTGACGGGTGCATGTGGGTGCTCCCAGTATGTCCTGGCGGCGCAGTGTGACATTGAAGTCAAAGTCGTTCCAGGTGCTGATGTCCTTGCCGTTCACGGCCAGAATCTGCGCTCCGGCCTTCATGCCGGCCTTCTCGGCGGCCGATCCGGCTGCCACCGACTCGATTACCGAGGGTGCCGTGGGCGACATGAAGGCAGGCACCATGTGCAGCATCTCCACCATGTTGAGGCCGCCCGAGGGCATCTGCACATTCACCCTCTGGCCATCACGCAGCACGGTCACCGTGCCGGCGTTGGAGAGCGTGCGGTATATGACGCCCGAGTATTCGGCTATCTCCTTGCCGTCGGCCGCTACGGGAATGTCGCCGTTGCGGAATCCCAGGCGCTGGGCATACTCGTTGTACTGGAATCCCTGCTTGATGCTCTGCATGGGGATATAGTCCCGTCCCCAGGTGAGCATCACGGCGCTGTAGATGACCCATGCAGCCAGCAGGTTCATCAGGATGCCGCCTGCCATCATGAAGAATCGCTTCCATACCTTCTGCGAGCGGAACTCCCAGGGCTGTGCAGGCTTCTTCAGCTGCTCGGTGTCCATGCTCTCGTCCACCATGCCGGCTATCTGCACGTATCCGCCCAGTGGCAGCCATCCGATGCCGTACTCCGTCTCGTTGTCCTTGAAATAGGGGAAGAGGCGGGTAAACCAGCGGTCTCTGGTGCTGAAGAGATGGAAGTAGGGGTTATAGAAGAGGTAGAATCTGGTCACCTTCACATGGAATAGCTTCGAGAAGCCAAAGTGGCCGAACTCGTGCAGGATGACCAGTAGGGAGAGGCACAGAATGAGTTGCAGTGCCTTTATCAGGATGATGCTCATGTGTAGTTGCTGTATTTATATATATAATGTATAGTAATGCTTGCTTTCGCTCGGCGTTGTGCTTGCTTATGTTTGATGTTGTGCTTGCTTGCGCTTGGCTTCATGCTTGCCTGTGCTTGGCTTCATGCTTGCCTGTGCTTGGCGTTTTGCTCGCCTATGCTTGATGTGCCAGATGAGCTTGGCGCGGTGCTGTTGCTATAGTCCCAGAGCACGTACGGCCTCCTCGGCCACGCGCCTCGTCTCGGCATCGGTGGCCAGATAGTCGTCCAGCGAAGGCTTTTCCTGATGGGGCACATGCGCAAGGCAGTGGCCGATGATGTCGGCCATGGCCAGGAACGGACAGCGCTCCTGACGGAAAGCCAGGTTGGCCACCTCGTTGGCGGCGTTCACTATGCAGGCTGCGTTACCGCCCTGCCGGATGGCTTCGTAGGCCATGCCCAGACAGCGGAACTTCTCTTCGTCGGGCTTCTCAAAGGTGAGGTCCTTCATCTGCCACCAGTCGAGACGGGGGAAGTGGCTGGCCAGACGCTCGGGGTAAGAGAGTGCCAGCTGGATGGGTACCCTCATGTCGGGTGCGCCCAACTGTGCCTTCACGGCTCCGTCGGCAAACTGCACCGCACTGTGCACTATGCTCTGCGGGTGCACCACTACCTGTATCTGATGCGGGTCAACGTCGAAGAGCCACTTGGCCTCTATTACTTCGAAGCCCTTGTTCATCATGCTCGCCGAGTCTATCGTTATCTTGGCTCCCATGTCCCAGTTGGGATGCTTGAGCGCCATAGCGGGTGTCACCGTTTCGAGCTGTGCGCTGGTGAAGGTGCGGAAGGGGCCTCCGCTGGCTGTCAGGATAATCTTCTCGATGGGACTCACCTCGCCCATCAGGCTCTGGAAGATGGCACTGTGCTCGCTGTCAACGGGCAGTACCGCCACTTTCTCCTCGAGGCAAAGCCCTGTCACCAGTTCGCCTGCCACTACGAGCGTCTCTTTGTTGGCCAGCGCAATGGTCTTGTGTGCCTTTATCGCGCTGATGGTAGGGCGCAGACCACTGAATCCTACGAGTGCCGTAAGCACGATATCTACGGGACCCATCTGCACCACCTGGCACAGCGACTCGCTTCCTGTATATACCTGAATAGGTTCCTTGTCCAGGGCCAGGCGCACCTGCTCATACTTGCTTTCGTCTGCGATGACCACTGCAGCGGGCTGGTATTTGCGTGCCTGTTCGATGAGCAGGTCGGCACGGCTGTTTGCTGTCAGCACGTAAGCCTCGAAGAGGTCGGGATGCTCGTCGATGACCTGTAGCGTCTGTGTGCCTATGCTGCCTGTGCTACCCAGCAGGCAAATCTTTTTCTTCATTGTCATAAGTCCAAAAGTCCGTGGGGCAAGCGCATGGTGATGCGTCTCCCCTTGTGATCGATGTCTGTCACGAAGTCCCCTGCAGCGGGTATCAGCAGGTCGCCCACCATGAAGAGCACATTGGCGGTGCTGTCTTCCACGTGGTCGATAGTGCCCAGCAGGCCGTGTTCCTCCTCGATGAGTTGGAATCCGGTGAAGTATCGCCAGGTGTATTCATCCTCTGGCTCGGCCTCAGGAGTGAGGCTGTGGGGGAAGAAGACCTCGCTGCCACAGAGCGCGGATGCCTGTTCGGAGGTGTCGTAATCCTCAAACTTGACCAGCGCCACTGTGTCGGAACGGAACCTGTACTCCTCCATGAAGAACGGCACAAGGATGCCGTCCATGCGGAGCACCAGGTAGTCGGCGTCGGCTCGGTCCCATACGTCGTCGGTGAAACTGAGCGCCACCTCGCCCTTCACGCCGTGGGTGCGGGTGATTTGCCCTATCTTGTAAACCTCGTCTTCCTTTATCATTAGTCTATACGGCTTATTCTTGCGCCCAGAGAATTGAGGCGCGTCTCTATGTTCTCGTAGCCGCGATCGATTTGTCCTATGTTATCTATGCGGCTCGTACCGTCGGCGCTCATGGCTGCTATCAGCAAGGCGATGCCTGCGCGGATGTCTGGACTGGTCATGCGACCGGCGTGCAGCTTCCTTTCATTGTCGTGTCCCACCACCACGGCGCGGTGTGGGTCGCACAGGATAATCTGTGCCCCCATCTCTATCAGCTTATCGACAAAGAAGAGGCGGCTCTCAAACATCTTCTGGTGAACCAGAACCGAGCCCTTGGCCTGCGTGCTGACCACCAGCAGGACGCTCAGCAGGTCGGGTGTGAGACCGGGCCACGGCGCATCGGCAAAGGTCATGAACGACCCGTCGAGGAACGTCTCTATCTGATAGTGATCCTGCTTCGGGATGAAGATGTCATCGCCTTGGCGCTCCACCTGGATGCCCAGACGGCGGAACGTATAGGGTATGATGCCCAATTGGGGATAGGCGACGTTGCAGATGCGCACGCCATCGCCCACCATCGCACTCATGCCGATGAAGGATCCCACCTCGATCATGTCGGGCAGGATGCTGTGTTCGGCTCCTCCCAGACGCGTCACTCCCTCGATGGTGAGCAGGTTGCTGCCTATGCCGCTTATCTTTGCACCCATGCTCACAAGCATGTGGCAGAGCTGCTGCACGTAGGGCTCGCATGCCGCGTTGTATATTGTGGTGGTTCCCTCGGCCAGCACCGCAGCCATGAGGATATTGGCGGTGCCGGTGATGGAAGCCTCGTCGAGCAGCATATAGGTGCCCTTCAGCCTCTTGGCCGTAATGGAGAACACCTGTCGGCATGCGTCATAATGAAAGTCGCCACCCAGCTTCTTCAGTCCCAGGAAATGCGTGTCAAGTCTGCGCCGGCCTATGTTGTCACCTCCCGGACGCGCCACCATAGCCTGTCCGAAGCGGGCGAGCAGCGGCCCCATGAGCATTACGCTGCCCCGCAGTTTGCCGCATCTGAGCAGGAACTCATCGCTCTGCAGGTAGGCGGTATCCACTGAGTCGGCCTGCAGAGTGATGTCGTGCGGTGATGTCCTCGTGGTGCGCACCCCGATGTCTTGCAGTAGGCGTATCTGGTTGTTCACGTCGAGGATGTCCGGCAAGTTGTGTAGGGTGACCGGCTCTTCGGTGAGCAACACGGCACTCAGCACTTGTAGAGCTTCGTTTTTGGCTCCTTGCGGCGTGATGTCACCCTTGAGCCTGTGTCCTCCTTCGATGATGAATGATGGCATCTCTCTGTATGTCTGTTGGTTGTTACCTGTTTCTTTTTCTCTCTCCGGCGCTTTCTCTGGCCTTGCTCGTGCCTGCGGCTTGTGTGCCGCAGAGCCTTAGCCGCGTCTTCTCTTCTTGCGCTGGACGCCGTTCTGTGGCTGTTGCTCAGGTGCGCCAACGGGTGAGAAGCGGTGCTGGTTGAGGTCGAGTCTCACCTCGCCCTGCGTAAGGCGGCTGATGTCAGCGGCCACCAGGCGGTCGTCCATCGAGTCGCGGTTCCACACGAACAGGTCTTGCTTCATCTGGTTGGCCACCATCGCCACCAGTGTATCCTTC
>SAMEA104315432__coassemble_384_pt1 | contig 22514 bp, 17 predicted proteins | sample SAMEA104315432__metabat2_high_PE_003 | metagenome-assembled genome bin SAMEA104315432 (sample SAMEA104315432) | gut metagenome | biome: Monkey gut; feature: monkey-associated habitat; material: faeces | place: China | collected 2013
TTACGTTGCCATGACCGGCCTTTCCGGCGCAGTCGAGTGCAAGTCGCCGGCACACGGTGTAGCCGAATGCCTGTATCTCACCGGCGTCCTCCAGCTTGTCCCTGCCTTGCCATATCCTGAGGAGGGTCTCTTGCACCACGTCCTCAGCCTCGGCTGGGTTCAGTGTGATGCGCAGCGCCAGCCTGTAGAACCGGTCTTTGAGTGGCAGCACATCTTTTTCGAAGAGGATATTCAGCATTGCTCTCTATATAGGTAAACGAATCAGGGCTGCAAATGTTACAGCCCTGATGTGTTAAAATTCTCTAATGACAGTTCCCTGCTTGCCTTCTGGGTCGTCGGCGCGAGTGATTATGACTTGATTCACACCGCGGTGTATGGCGTCGAACGAGTTCTCGAGTTTGGGTCTCATGCCGCCTGCGATGACTCCTTCGTCCACATATCGGTGGAAGTCGGCCTCGTTGATGTTGCTTATCACACTGTCTTCGTCATCGGGGTTGGCCAGCACTCCTTTCTTCTCGAAACAGAATGTGAGTGTCACGTCATAGTGTGGTGTGAGTGCGCAAGCCACCTGGCTGGCGATGGTGTCGGCATTGGTGTTGAGCAGATGCCCCTCTCCGTCGTGGGTGAGAGGCGCCATTACGGGCACAAGCCCTTGGCTGATGAGGGTGGCGAGCATGTCTCCATCTACTCGGTCAATATCGCCCACGAAGCCGAAATCCACGGTCTGCACGCTTCCGTCGTCCGTCTTCATCTGTTTGGGAGCACGCTTGTGGCTCAGCATCAGGTTCATGTCGGCTCCTGTGAGTCCCACTGCATTGATGCCCCTTTGCTGTAGCGATGCCACCACATTCTTGTTCACCAGGCCGCCATAGACCATTGTCACCACCTGCAGCATCTGCTCGTCGGTCACGCGCCGGCCTCCTACCATGTGGCTTTCGATGCCCAGCGATGCGGCTATGCGTGTGGCAGAGCGGCCGCCGCCATGCACCAGCACCTTGGCTCCGGGTATCTGTGCGAAGTTGTCGAGCAGGCTGGCCAGTGCCGCGGGGTCCTCCACCACGGCTCCGCCCACCTTTATCACGTTGATGTGTTCCATGTTGTATTATTCCAGATAAGTGTATCCGTAGAGGCCGGCACGGTAGTTGTTGATAAACTCCTTGCCCTCGGTCTCGGTAATCTTGCCGTCCTTGATGGCCTTGCTCACCCATATCTCCAGTCGGCGCACCAGTTTCTTGGGGTTGTACTGCACGTATTCGAGCACGTCGGCCACGGTCTCTCCGTCGATGACCTGCTCGATGTTGTAGCCGTTCTCATCCACAGAGATGTGCACCGCATTGGTGTCGCCGAAGAGGTTGTGCATATTGCCCAGTATCTCCTGGTAGGCTCCCACCAGGAACACACCTATATAATAGTGGTCATTCAGGCGTACGGGATGCAGCGGGATATAGTTTGTCTGCTGTCCGCCATTCACGTAGGCCGTAATCTTGCCGTCGCTGTCGCAGGTGATGTCCTGCAGTGTGGCGCTGCGCGTAGGCTGCTCGTTGAGGCGTGAGATGGGCATGATGGGGAAGAGTTGGTCAATTCCCCAAGAGTCCGGCATGCTCTGGAAGAGGCTGAAGTTGCAGAAGTACTTGTCCGCCATCTGCTTGTCCAGCTTGCGGAGCTCGTCTGGAACATGCTTCTGATGGTGCGCTAACTCGGCCACCTCATGGCTTATGGCCCAATAGAGCGACTCAATCTGAGCCCTCGTCTTCAGGTCTATGATGCCATGGCGGAAGAGGTCCAGAGCCTCCTCACGTATGTCTTCGGCATCGTGCCAGTCCTCCAGGAGGGAGCGCTGGGACAGCTTGTCCCATATTTCCGTCAGGTCGTGCACCAGCTGGTGGTCTTCTGCTCCGGGCTGGAAATCCTCTGGCATCTGCGGTGCGCTCACGCTCTCGAGCACGTCGAGGATGAGTACGCTGTGGTGAGCAGTGAGCGAGCGCCCGCCCTCGGTGATGATGCTCGGGTGCGGGATGCCGTTTTTGTCCGACGCTTCAGCCAGTGTATAGACGCAGTCGTTGACATACTCCTGTATGCTGTAGTTCACACTGCTCTCGCTGTTACTGCTTCGCGTGCCGTCGTAATCGACACCGAGTCCGCCTCCGCAATCTACAAATTCGATGTTGAAGCCCATTGTGCGCAACTGTACATAATATTGTGCTATCTCGCGCAGGGCGGTGCTGATGCGCCTGATCTTGTTTATCTGCGAGCCTATATGGAAGTGGATGAGCTTGAGGCAGTCGCGTAGGCCCATCTTGTCAAGCTGCTCCAGAGCCATGAGCAGCTCAGAGGAGTTGAGGCCGAACTTGCTTGCATCGCCTCCACTTTCGCTCCATTTACCCGAACCGTTGCTCGCTAGCTTGATGCGTATGCCCAGGTTGGGTTTCACGCCGAGGCGGCTTGCGGTCTCGGCTATAGCGGTAAGCTCGGGCAATTTCTCCACAACGAGAAACACGCGCTTGCCCATCTTCTGTGCCAGAAGAGCCAGCTCGATGTAGTTCTGGTCCTTGTGTCCGTTGCAGATGATGAGGCTGTCGCTGTCCATGTTAGTGGCCAGCACGGCATGGAGCTCGGGCTTGGAACCGGCTTCCAGGCCCAGATTGTAACGCTTGCCATGGCTGATGATTTCCTCCACCACGGGTCTCATCTGGTTGACCTTGATGGGGAAGATGATGAAGTGCTCGCCCTTGTAGTCGTATTCCTTTTCGGCTTTGCGGAAGCATTCATCGGTCTTCTCGATGCGGTTGTCCAGTATGTCGGGGAATCGCAGCAGCACGGGTGTGGTCACGTGGCGTGCCGACAGGCGGTCAATCACCTCCTGGAGATCTACCTGCACGCTGTCCTTCTTGGGCGTCACATACACGTGTCCCTTCTCATTGATGCCGAAGTAGCTTACTCCCCAGCCCTTTATGTTGTACAACTCTTCCGAGTCTTCTATTCTCCATTTCTTCATTTCAGTACGGGTATTTGCTTGTCTTGTTCTTGGGTTCAGTGGTGTAGGGGAGGTCCAGGAGCCGGCACATCAGCTTCACGCTCTCCTGTATCTTGCTGTGGTTGTCCAGCAGATTCACGTCGAGCGTGTGCTTGGCCTTGTTGTAGAATGGCTCTCTGGTCTTGAGTGAAGTCTGTATGTACTCGAGCAGCTCGCCTTCGCTCTTGCCCTTGATAAGGGGCCGCTCCACGCGTCCCATCATCAAGTGTTTGGCCAGCACTTGCGGTGTGGCTTTCAGATAGACGGTCTCTCCCTGCTCGTTCAGATAGTCCATATTGTCATAGAAGCAGGGTGTGCCTCCTCCGCAAGAGAGTACGATGTTCTCAAATTCAGCCACTTCGTGCAGCATGTTACGCTCCATCTCCCTGAATCCTTCCTCGCCGCGCTCGGCGAAGATCTGTGCCACGGTGCAGTGGTAACGGGTCTCGATGTACCAGTCCAGGTCGTAGAATTCCAGTCCCAGGTTGCGTGCGAGTTGCCGGCCAATGGTTGTCTTTCCCGACCCCATGTAGCCCACCAGTATGATTCTCTTCATCTGTCTTGTGCCTTAAGCCTGTGTCTTGCGTGTACCCTTGCGGTGTGTGCCCTTGGCGTTCTGCGCCTTCTCGCCCTGTGCCTCGATGATGGCCTTGCACTCCTCGTAGGTGAGCGAGGCGGCCTTGGCCTGCTGTCCCTTGGGGATGCGGTAGTTGACCCCGTCGAGTACAATGTATGGGCCGTAGCGTCCATTCAGTATCTCCATGTTGGCATCCTCTTCGAAACGCTTCAGATGGCGCTCTTCTTCCTCTATCTGTTTGCGGTGCACCAGGATTACGGCCTGCTCGAAGGTTATCTTCAGCGGGTCGATGTCCTTGGGGATGGACACATAGGTGCCGTCGTGAGCCACGTAGGGGCCGTATTTGCCTGCGCCTACTGTCACGGGCTTGCCCTGATATTCTCCCAACTTGTGCGGCAGCTGCAGCAGTTTGAGTGCCTCCTCCAGGGTGATGGACTCCATGGTCTGGCCCTTCTTGAGCTGTGCAAAGCGGGGTTTCACGTTGTCGTCGGTCTTGCCCATCTGTACTACGGGGCCAAAGCGACCTATCTTCACTGATATGGGAAGCCCGCTCTTGGGGTCAACGCCCAGTTCTCTCTCGCCCACGCGCTTTTCTCCGCGGGCATTGATAGACTGCTCCACCAACGGTTCGAACTCCTTGTAGAACTGCTTGATGACGCCTGTCCACTCCTTGTGCCCCTCTGCTATCTCGTCGAAATCCTTCTCGATGTCGGCGGTGAAGTTGTAATCCATGATGGTGGGAAAGTTCTCCTGCAGGAAGTCATTGACTACGATACCGATGTCGGTGGGCATCAGCTTGCCGCGCTCGGCGCCTACCGTGGTCTTGTTCTGGCTGTGTGCCAGCTCGTCGCCTGCCAGTGTGATGACCTCCTGGGTGCGCTCCTCGCCGGCCTTGTCGCCCTTGGCCACGTATTCGCGCTGCTGTATGGTGGTGATGGTGGCTGCGTAGGTGCTGGGACGTCCGATGCCCAACTCCTCCAGCTTGCGCACCAGACTTGCCTCGTTGTAGCGCACGGGGTGCTGTGCAAAGCGCTGTGTGGCGGTCAGGGTGCTGCGGTTGAGAGCCTCGCCCACGGTGAGTGCGGGCAGTGTGGCCTCGGCCTCGGTGGCGCTCTCATTCTCTCCCTCGGTCTCTTTATATACGCGCAGGAAGCCGTCAAACTTGATTACCTCGCCCTGGGCAACGAAGTACTCGTCTGTCCCCTCCACGCTGATGTTCACCTGGGTCTTCTCTACCTCGGCGTCTGCCATCTGGCTCGCCACGGTGCGCTTCCATATCAGGTCGTACAGGCGCTTCTCTTGCTGGGTGCCTTCAATCTGCTGGTTCTCCACGTACGTAGGGCGGATGGCCTCGTGGGCCTCCTGTGCGCCCTTCGAGCTGGTGTGGTATTGGCGTGTCTTCACGTAATTTTCACCCATGCTGCCTGCTATCATGGTGCTGCATGCACCCAGGCAGAGGTTGCTCAGATTGACGCTGTCGGTACGCATGTAAGTGATGCGTCCGCTCTCGTACAGGTGCTGTGCCACCATCATGGTCTGCGCTACGGTGAAGCCCAATTTGTGTGCCGCCTCCTGCTGCAGGGTGCTGGTGGTGAATGGAGGGGCGGGTGTGCGCTTCTGCGGCTTCACACTCACGTCCTGTACAGTGAACTTCGCACCTATGCACTTGCGCAGGAACTCCTCGGCCTGCGCTTCTGTGGCGAAGCGATGATTGAGCTCGGCCTTCACTTCGCAACCCTGTGCGTCGGTGAAGACGGCGGTGATGCGGAAGTTGTCTTCACCCTTGAACTGCTGTATCTCCCTCTCTCGCTCCACTATCAGCCTCACTGCCACGCTCTGCACACGTCCTGCGCTCAGGGCGGGCTTCACCTTGCGCCAGAGCACGGGGCTGAGCTTGAAGCCCACGATACGGTCGAGCACGCGGCGTGCCTGCTGTGCGTTGACCAGGTTGAGGTCGATTTCCCTGGGGTTCTTGATGGCCTCCAGGATGGCGGGCTTGGTGATTTCGTGGAACACGATGCGTCGTGTGTGCTTGGGGTCAAGCCCCAGCACCTCGCTCAGGTGCCAGCTGATGGCCTCTCCCTCGCGGTCTTCATCGGATGCGAGCCACACTGTGCCCGACTCCTGCATCTGCTTGCGCAGTTGTGCCACTACGCGTGCCTTGTCGGCGGGAATCTCATACTGTGGCAGGAAAGTCTTCTCATCTACGCTGAACGACTTCTTCTTCAGGTCACGTATGTGCCCATAACTGGACATCACACAGTAGTCTTCTCCTAAAAACTTCTCTATGGTTTTGGCCTTTGCAGGGCTCTCCACGATTACCAAATTCTCCTTCATCGTAAGTTCTCCTTATGCTTCTATCGAACGTTTAGCGGCGGCAAAGGTAGTGCAATTTTCGCTATTACACATTATATATAAGTGTTTTTTGGATTCTGAGGCTTCCTGCCGGGGGCGGTCGGGTGCTCTCCTGGGGGTGCTTCGGGGCGATGGTCCGGTGTGGTGGCAGGCCTTCGTGGGGGAGTGGGTGCGCCTCCCGGCATGCGTCTTTGTTGCGGGCCGGATGACGCAGTGCGGTGCGTTGGCCATCGCAGCGCGGTGCATCGGTCATCGCAGCGCGCTGCGTCGGGCCTTGCAGCGCACTGCGTTTGACAGGCGGTCTGGCTGTGGTGCCGGTCTTCGTGGCTTCACAGGGGATGCCGGGGGCGTTTGCCTGCTTCCCTTGGACTGCTGCATCGGCCGCCCTGTCGCTGCTCTCTCCTCCGGTCGGACGGGAAAAGAGAGTGCGCCAGAACACTCTTGTGTGTGTTCTGGCGCACTCGTGGTACGTGGTCAATCCCTGCGGAGGCAGGGCAGAAAGGCAGGACAGGGGTGTCCCGGTGCCGAGGCGGCGGTCCGGGAGTCCCCTTGCGGGTGCCTTACTGCTTGTCGAGCAGGATTACGCAGCTGTCATATTCGCCGTTGAGATTGATTTCTATACCGCGGTTCATGAGGAACTTGCCGGTGAAGGTATAGCCCTCCCAGTGGTCTTTGCGGCCGTTTGCGTTCACCTGGCGAAGGGTGTAGCGTGCGTCGGGATTGAGGCCGGCAAACATGAAGCGGGGGCGTGACATGAACACGTCAGTGTCGAACTTGTAGGCGAAGAACACGGCCTTGGTCTTCTCTTCATTGATGAAGAGCTGGCTTGCATAGCCGTTGCCCTCATAGGGAGATATGATGCGGTATTGGTCGCCCAGCTGTACCAGGGGGCGGATGGTCTCCTTGTAGAGGTTGAACGCGCCCTGGGCAAACTTCATCTCATCGGCTGTGAGGTCGGATGGTTTCATCTCCATGCCCAGGCGTCCCGTCATGGCCACGTCGAAGCGGAACTTCAGGGGGATGCGGCGACCGGTCTGGTGGTTGGGGCTTGCGCTCACGTGCTGTGCCATGGAGTTGGCCGGGAAGTACATGCTGGTGCCCCACTGGATGTAGAGGCGCTGGCGTGCATCGGTGTTGTCACTCACCCAGAACTCGTCGAAATAGGGCATCAGACCATAGTTGACGCGCCCGCCTCCGCTTGCGCAGCACTGGATGACCAGGTTGGGATACTTCTCGCGGATGCGCTTCAGGGTGCTGATGAGACCCAACTGGTAATCTACGTAGAGGTGGCTCTGCTTGTCGGCGGAGAGATAGTGCGAACCGAAATTGGTGAGTGTGTGGTTACAGTCCCACTTGATATAGTATGTGTTGGGCGTCTCCTTCATAATGTCATCCACCACCTTGAACACAAAGTCCTGCACGGCAGGGTTGCTCATGTCCAGGGTGAGCTGCGTGCCGCCACGTCCTGTACTGGGCTGGCGTGTGGGGTGACACACTACCCAGTCGGGGTGCTTCTCGTATAGCTCGCTCTTCGTATTGGTCATCTCGGGCTCTATCCATATGCCCCACTTGAGTCCGCGCTTGGCACACTCCTGCTCCAGATAGGCCACCCCGTGGGGCAGCTTCTCCTTGTCGGTCACCCAGTCGCCCAGTGCGCAGTCATCCACGCTGCGCTTGTACTTGTTGCCAAACCATCCGTCGTCCATCACAAAGAGCTCTCCGCCCACCTGCTTCACACCGTCCATCATCTTCACCATGCCTTCCTCGGTGACGTTCAGATAGACTCCTTCCCACGAGTTGAGCAGTGTCTTGCGCAGGGCGTTGCCGTTGTGCACCATGTTGTTGAGCCGTGCCCATCGGTGGTAACTGCGGCTCACACCGCCTTTTCCCTCGTCGCTGTAGGCCAGTGCCAGTGCCGGGGTGGTGAAGGTCTCGCCCTTGGCCAGGCTGTACTGCGAGTTGGCGTCGTCGATGCCTGCCACCAGGTGGTGTGTCTTCTTGTCCTGCGTATCCACCGTGAAGCGGAAGTTGCCGCTCCAGCAGAGCACTGCACCTATAGTGCGTCCGCTGTTTTCCTGGGGCTTGCCGTCCAGTGAGAGCATCATGTTGGGGCGGTTCTCATAGGAGTTCTTATTGCCTGTCAGGTCATGCATCTCGAATATGCCGGGCTTGAGAGGCTCCTCGGTGATGTATGCCTCGGCGCCCCAGTTGCCGTGCTCGTGGCTTACCCACACGTCCCCTTGGCGCACGGGCAGGTAGGCGCTTGCATATTTGAGCAGTGTGACAGGCTTCTTCTCGCCGTTGCGTATCACGCTCCATGCCTCTATCACATCGCAGTTGTTGTAGGCACGGTAGCACATATCCACGTAGAAGTCATAGGCTTTGTCCTTCATCGTAATGGTATATACGGTGGCGTTCGCCTCCTTGGTCTCCTTGTCGGACTGATATACCAGTTCGGTGCTCATGTTGCCGTCGGCATGCCGCACGCTCAGTGCGGGGATGAAGTCATTGCCCAGGCCGAAGGCGGGATATGCCTCCTGCCACAGGCTGAAGGCGCGGTAAACCTCCTCGGCATCGGTCACCTTGTCGCCATAGTAGCTGATGTGCAAGGGCTTGTTGTCCTCTGCCTTGAGCAGAAGAGTGGTTTGGGGGGTGTTCACGAAGATGTCCTTGGCTGGCAGCGAAGCGGCTGCCAGCAGGGCCAGGATAGTGAGCTGTTTTCTCATTGTCTTGTTGTTTTGTGTTAGTGAAAATGCTTGTTGGGGTGGGGCAGTGCGTCAGAGCACCGTCACGCGCTGGCTCTGCAGGTCGCGGCTGTTGGCTCCCATCATGATGTCAAACTCGCCGGGCTCAAAGACGGGCGTGCCGTCCATGTCGTAGAACTGCAGGCTCTTTTCGTCCAGAGTGATGGTCACCTCGCGGCTCTCGCCTTTCTTGAGGAAGATGCGGCTGAATCCCTTGAGTTCCTTGATGGGCCGTGAGTAGCGGCACACCAGGTCGTGTATGTAGCACTGCACCACTTCGTAGGAGTCGTAATTGCCTGTGTTGGTCACTTTCACCGTGGCCAGCACCTTGCGTCCATCCACTCTCACGTTCATCTTGCCGTACTCAAACTTTGTGTAGCTCAGTCCGTAACCGAAGGGATATACGGGTCCGTTGGGTATGTCCAGGTAGTTGGACTGATAGCGCTGGAAGTCTGGTGTGTCGTCGGCAACGGGGCGTCCGGTGGACAGGTGGTTGTAGTAAAGCGGTTCCTGGCCTGTTGCGCGGGGCAGGCTGGTGGTGAGGCGTCCGCAGGGCACCTTGTCGCCGAAGAGCACGTCGCAGATTGCGGGAGCTGCCTCAGTGCCTCCAAACCACACGTTCAGTATGGCCGGCACATGCTTGCTTTCCCAGTCCAGCACCGTGGGACGGCCGCTGAAGTTGAGTAGCACCAGCGGTTTGCCCAGGCTCACAAGGTCGCGCAGCAGTGTCATCTGCTCGTCGGGAAGGTCCAGCGAGGTGCGGCTGCGGCTCTCTCCACTCCAGTTGCTGCCTTCGCCCATGGCGCATACTATCACGTCGGACCGGCGTGCGATGTCCATGGCCTCGTCGTGCGCCTTGGCGGCATCCACAATGGGAATCTCCTGTGAGTCGCCTCCCTCCAGGTCGCGGGCCGATGAGGTGAGGTTGCATCCCTGGCTGCACAGTACCTGGGCACGGCCCTGCACGGCCTGCTCCATGGCTTCGCGCAGTGAGAGGTACTGCTCCGGCTTGGGCTGGGCAATGCACCATGTGCCCAACAGAGAGCGTGAGGCCACGGCATTGGGGCCGATGAGGGCTATGGTGCCCTGCTTCTTGAGTGGCAGCACATCGCCCTGGTTCTTGAGCAGGACAAAGGTCTCGGCGGTGAAGTCGCGTGCTGCCTGGCGGTGCTCAGGGGTGAAGAGGCGTGTCTTCTGCTCGCTGTCGGTCATGCAGCAGTGCTTGTAGGGGTCCTTGAAAAGCCCTATCTTGTACTTGGCCTCCAGTATGCGTCGGCAAGCCTGGTCGATATCCTTCATGCTGATAAGGCCCTCGCGCAGGGCTTCCTCGGCGGTGGCGATGAAGGCGCGCGAGCACATGTCCATGTCGGTACCGGCCTTCAGGGCCTTTGCGCCGTTGTGCTTCAGGTCGCCGAAGCCGTGGGTCGTCATCTCGCTGATGCTTGCGTAGTCGGTGACAACGAAGCCCTTGAAGCCCCACTGCTTGCGCAGTACGTCATTGATGAGCCATGGGTTGGCCGTAGCATGCTGCCCGTCCACCAGGTTGAAGCTGGTCATCACGCTCTCCACACCGGCCTCCACAGCCGCACGGTAGGGCGGGAAGTACTGGTTGTACATGCGCAGGTGGCTCATATCCACGGTATTGTAGTCCTTTCCTGCCTCTACTGCTCCGTAGAGGGCATAGTGCTTCAGGCAGGCCAGAATGTCGGTGGCACCCTTCAGGTTGCCCTGATAGCCGCGCACCAGAGCGGCGGCGATGAGGCTTCCCAGGTAGGGGTCTTCACCGTTTCCCTCGGCTATGCGGCCCCAGCGGGCGTCGAGCGCGATATCCACCATGGGGCTGTAGGTCCAGCTGATACCGTCGGTGGTGCACTCCTCGGCTGCGATGCGCGCTCCGCGCTCTATGGCTTCGGTGTCCCAGCTGCACGACTGTGCCAGGGGGATGGGGAATATTGTGTGGTAGCCGTGAATGACGTCGAGGCCGAACAGGATGGGGATGCCCAGACGGCTTTCCTCCACTGCCATACGCTGTATGTTGCGTATCTTGTCCTTGCCCATCACATTGAGCACGGCACCCATCTCGCCATCGGCCACCAGCTGACCGAACTCCGTCTTCATGGCGCCGCCTGTGGTGGCGTCGGAGCCTGGCTGCAGATTGAGTTGCCCAAGCTTCTCCCGCAGTGTCATCTTCTTCATGAGTGAAGAGACGAAACGGTCCATCTCCTTGTCCGAAGATGCATACATGCAACTGGCACCCACTAAGAGTGCAAGTGCTAAGAGTACTCTTTTCATCGTTTTATCAGTGATATGTTTGTTTTTTGAACTTATGATCGGGTTCTCACGGCCGTTTTAGTCGTTTTCCGGAAAATGGTGGCCGGCCTGGCCTATGCTTCTTGCCGGCGGGCTCTGTCATGCCTGCATCCCCCTCTTGGCCAGCAGGAGCCTCACTCCGCGGCTGATGGAGTCGAGTCCGAAGTCGGCTGGCCTCAGGTCCTCCCACCGTATCCACATCAGTTCTGCCGCGTCATCCATGGCCTTGGCAGTCCCCTCCTCCACACGGCACAGGAAGAAGAGGTCGGTGGTGAAGATGTCCAGTCCGCTGTAGGGATACACGTTGGGCAGCGAGAACAGATACCTCACATCGGTCACCCTCAGCCCTGTCTCCTCCATCACTTCGCGCACCACGCCCCTCTCTGCCGATTCGCCATGGTCGCAGAAGCCGCCTGGCAGGTCCAGGGTTCCCTTGGCGGGATTGTTGGCCCGGCGGGTCACCAGCACCCGTCCGTGGCAGTCCTCGATGATGGCCACGGTGGCGGCTGCTGAGTTGAGGAAGAATTCAAATCCGCAGTCACGGCATTTCTTGCTCTTCTCGCTGCTGGCTTCGAAGTGGCCGGAGCCGCACATGGGACAGTGGTGGAAACGCTCCAGCGGATGCCTTTTGCTGTTTTCTTTGTCCATATAGAAGCTTTTCGGGCCGTATGCAGCCCTTGTTTCTCTGCAAAGTTACTGCTTTTTTGCGACGATAGAGTAAATTAAACGGCCCAAAGAAGCCTTCTTTTGGCAGAAATGTCGCACATTTGCATCTGCTAAGAAAAGAAATGCGTGTGTGTGGGCAGAGTATCGCCTCTGTTTCCGGCACGGCGCGTACAAGACAAGCTTTTATAATGGTCCACCTGTTGTTGTTGCAGTTCGCCAGTTGCCTCACCACGGGCATGCTGGCGGTGATACTGATATATTCGCGCTTTCAGATGCGCTGGAAGATAGCTCGCTACGAGCGCTCCCGATGGCTGATATGCTCTGCCATGGTGCTTCTCACGCTGCACTATGTGCTGCAGATGAGCCGTGGCTTCCGCGCCTCAGGCGATGACGTGGGCGCAGTGGTCAATATCCTTTTCTATTCCCCTGCCGCTATACTGGTGAGCATGGGCATCATCAACTTGGAGTGCAGTGCGGTGGCGCGCCGCAACTATTTCGCTGTGGGTGTGCTGGGATATCTGCTCATCCATGCGGTCTTTGCCGTTGGTTACCTGCGTGCAGGCAGCCTGCGTGTGGGGGGCATTGTATATGTCATGCTGGCCCTGTTCTTTGGGCTGATGCTTTTCTACATCATCGCCAACATACGCGAGGCGCTCCGCCGGCGACGCATCATCGAAGGCCAGACGGCTGCAGACCTCTTGCCATATGACCGCTACACGCTCACCAGCCTCCTGCTCCTCAGTGCCACGATGCTGGTACTCGTTGTGGCCATCATCTCACGCCCGCTGCTTTTTGTTGCGGGGCCTTTCATGCTTCTTTCCCTACTGATCTTCGTGATGAGTTTTGTGGGGCTGGGCTACAATATAGCTCCCCTTGACGGTGTCATCGATGACGGCGGTGAGGATGCTGCTGCGGCCCGCTCTGGGGCATGCGGCACCGAGGATGGCCGGCAGGATGCCGCTTCGCGTATCAAGCTGGAGGACAGCCGTGCGGAGGAGATAGGGCAGACCCTGTCGGCATGGTGCAGCAATCGCGGTTTCCGCGACCCTGGCATCAATATGCTTGCCCTCTCGTGCCGCCTGGGCATCGACCGTCAGGAGCTCTCGGCCTACTTTGAACAGTGTGTGGGAAGCAGTTTCCGCGTGTGGCTCAGCGAAATCCGTTTCCAGGAGGCACGCCGTATGCTCATCGAGAATCCCCATTACAGCAACGAGGCCATCTCCTCGGAGTGCGGCTTCTCGTCCCATGCCCACCTCTACAAGGTGTTCCGTGCCAAGACGGGCATGACTCCCAGGATGTACAGGGAGAGCCTGGCGGGATAGAGCCCGGCCTTCTTTCTTGGGGAGCGGAAAGTGCTGCGTGGTGGTTGTCATCGCGCAGCACTTTCCGTTTTAGGGGCAAGGGGTGAAAAGGGAATCACTGTGCGGCACTTGGGGAGGACTGTCGGGACAAATGGCGCAGTGCGCTGCATAGGCCATCGCAGTGCGCTGCATGTGCCCACGGAGCGCGCTGCATCGGCCATTGCACCGCATTGCCTTTTCCGGGCGAAAAGTGTGGGGCGGAGGGCCAAGGGCGTCGCACGGGGGCTCATGCAGCGCCCGGCGGCAGTGTAAGGCGGTTGTCGGGGTAGGGCAAGGGTGTGTGCACCATGCTACACATCGGTCAGCAGGGCATCCTCGTTGGTGTTTCTCAGGCGGCGCAGCTCCTCCCATTCACTGGGTTTGGCGCGCCAGGTGTGCTGCGGGTTCTCCACTCCGTAGCTCTCGATGCGGCGTGTCACCATCCTCACAGTCAGGTGGCGGATGTCGATGGCGGGCAGGTAGTGGGTGGTGGAACTGCTCTCGCTGCGCGTCTCGGCCAGCAGCTGCATCTTGACCAGCTCCTGCAGCAGGTTGAACACAACGGTCTGCGGCAGCCGGGTGTCCTCGGCGAGCGTGCGGTCGCTGTAGGGTGTGCCGCCCGAGGCAAACCGCTTGGCGATGCGTGACATGAGCAGCAGGCAGATGGTGTCGCGGTATCGGCGGCTCAGGTCATCGCTGTAGCGCTGGAAGGCATAGTTGTCCAGACACTGGTTGGCATAGCTCAGCTGTCCGCCCACCAGGCAGATGCACCATGAGATGTTGAGCCAGAGCATGAACAGAGGCAGTGCGGCAAACGAGCCATAGATGGCGTTGTAGTTGCTCAGTTTAATCTGGTAGTGGAAGTAGAAGTACTGTACGGCCATGAAGCATATGCCGCACACGATGCCCGGCCAGAAGGTGTGGCGCAGCTTCACATGGGTGTTGGGCATGAGCTTGTAGAGCAGTACGAAGGCGGTGCACACCAGCAGCACGGGCGACACCTTGACGAAGCGCTCGGCGGTGTCGCTCAGTAGAACGTAATCGGGAAAGAGCTCGCGCACGGTGAGCAGGTAGATGTTGAGGCTGCTCACCACCACTACCACGAAGGGCAGAAGCAGGAACACGCTGATATAGTCGGTGATGCGGCGGTAGATATTGCGCGGTGTGTTGATAAACCAGATTGTATTGAAGGCCGTCTCCACATTGCTTGTCAGGGAGAGCAGAGTGTAGAGCAGGAAGATGATGCCCGCGCCGATGAACACGCCGCTGTGCGTATGCTCGAGGTACGAATCGACGAACTGCAGCACGGTGTCCGTTATCTGCGGACCCACCTGGAGCGATTCCCTCAGCTTGTCTTCGATGAGCGAACCGAACCCGAAGCCTCGTGCCACGGCAAACACAATGGCCAGCACAGGCACGGCCGCCAGTATGCTGCTGTAGGTGAGTGCCGATGCGTAGCTCATCAGGTTGTTCTTCGTGATGCTCTCCACCACTATCACCAGCCTCTTGGTGGCACGCAGCCTCCACCGCTTCATAGGGGTGAGCTTCTGCTCGTTGACGCTCCAGATATAGTCCAGGTTAGGCATGGGTATTGCTTGGGGGTGTGTTTGCTTCTCTTTATATATATAATGTGTGCAGCCTTGAGGCGTGCTGTGTGTTGTCTTGCAGAAAAGGACAGCCGGCCTGTAAGCCGGGTTCTGTATGCCCCGCAGTGCGGGGGTGTCTGCCATTTATCCAGTGCCGATGTCACCATCAGCCTCTATCGTTCTACCCTCCGGCTCGGGCGGGCCGCCCTCTCATAGCGTCGCCGGTTTACATGAACTTTCAGCTCCCGGGATGTACAGCACCAGTGTCACCACTGGTCTGGTGGGCTCTTACTCCACCTTCTCACCCTTACCCCACGCGAAGCGGGGCGGTTCTTTTCTTCTACATCGACAGACCCTCGCGGACCTCTTTCTGTTAGGAAGCGGGATGCCCTGTGCTGCCCGGACTTTCCTCTCGCCCTCCGGGCTTGCGCCCAGGGGCCAGCGGCAGACCGGCCTGCTGTCCTTCTTTGTTGTCTGAGGGATGTGGCCAGTGCTGTGCATGCGGCTCCTGCGGGAGGACCAGACTGTCCACTATCCAGTGCAAAGGTACAAAGAAAAACCATTCATTCCCTTGGCTTACAGTGAAAAGTTGTTTCTTCCCTCTCATGCGCCGCTCCTCGCGGGCCCGAAAAGCGCGTTCCCGAAGCGCCTCTGATGCTGGTTTCTGCTGCGTTCCAGGACTGTTCCTGCGCCTTTTTAGAGTCGTTTCTGCGGTGTTTCAGAACTGTTTCTGTGGCGTTCCTGGAGCGTTTCTTGCGGTGAGTTGTGTCGTTGCTCGCACCCGATGAGTATCTTGTCCCGCATCTGCCGACTTTTTGCCCCAATCCTGGTGAAGGAATGTAAAAGCAGGGGCAGCGAGTGTTTAACAATGGTTAATGACGCTCTGTGCTCTGTTAAATAATTTCAAAAATAGGGTGCAAGCGTGTTGAAGTCAGTGCAAAACAGCATATATTTGCAACGCAGTCCGCATTGGACAGTCTTTAGGAATTAACATAAAAGGAAGATAGAGTTATGAAACAGACAACTAAGAACTGGCTCGGAGTGGCCGCGCTCGTGTTTGGAAGTAGTGCTGTAACCAGTGCCGTCATCAAGCGCACTGAGCCTGCCCCCCAGCCTGTGCAGGCTTCACAGGCATCGCCTGCGGCTTCTGTGGCCGTTCCTGGCGGACTGGTCGATCTGACCTCTGCCGCAGAGTCGGCCGTCAATTCGGTAGTGTATATCAAGGTCACCCAGGCTGGCAAGACCCAGCGAGTGCAGGTGCAGGACCCCTTCAGCGACTTCTTCGGTGACTTCTTCGGCTTTGGAGGCCGTCAGCCACAGCAGCGCGAGTACAAGGCTCCCGACCGTCATGCAGCCGGCAGCGGCGTTATCATCAGCGCCGATGGCTACATCGTGACCAACAACCACGTGGTGGGTGATGCCGATGAGATAGAAGTGAAGCTCAACGATAACCGCGAGTTCAAGGGACGCATCATAGGATGTGACGCCACCACCGACCTTGCTCTTATCAAGATAGAAGCCAAGGATCTGCCTGCCATCCCCGTGGGTAACAGCGATGACCTCAAACTGGGACAGTGGGTACTGGCTGTGGGCAACCCCTTCAACCTTACGAGTACCGTCACCGCAGGCATCGTGAGTGCCAAGGCGCGCACTCTGGGGGCCAACGGAATAGAGAGCTTCATACAGACCGACGCAGCCATCAACAGCGGCAACAGCGGTGGCGCTCTGGTCAATGAGCGTGGCGAGCTGGTGGGCATCAATGCGATGCTCTACAGTCAGACCGGTAGCTACAGCGGTTATGGCTTTGCCATTCCCACTACCATTATGAACAAGGTGGTCGCCGACCTCAAAGTCTATGGCACCGTACAGCGTGCCGTGCTGGGAGTCACAGGCACAGACGTGACCAACTATATCGATAGCGAGAAGGCCAAAGGCAATGATGTGGACCTGGGCGAAGTGGAAGGCGTGTATGTCAACGAGGTAAGCGATGCCAGCGCAGCGCAGGAAGCCGGTCTGAAGAAGGGCGACGTGATCACGAAGTTCGACGGTAAGAAGGTGACCAAGATGAGCGAACTGCAGGAGGCCATCACGCAGCACAGCCCCGGCGACAAGGTTGCTGTCAACTACACACGCGACAAGAAGACCCGCACCGCCACCGTGACCCTGCGTAACAGTCAGGGTACCACCAAGGTGATGGAAGAGGTGGATATGGACCAGCTGGGCGTTTCTCTGAAGCCCGCAGCCGATGACGTGAAGAAGACTTTGCGCATCGATTACGGTCTGGAGGTGAGTGCCGTGCGCCAGGGAGGCAAGATGAAGGCCGCCGGAGCCAGCAAGGGCACCATCATCCTGCAGGTCAACGACAAGAAGGTATCCACTGTGGATGACTGGGAGACTGCCGTGGAGGAGGCCAGCCGCAGCACTGACCGCACCCTGTGGATAAAGGCCATGACACCGAGCGGCCGCAAGGTGAGCCTGGTGGTGGACCTCAACGACTGATGCCGTAGCGCAACGGTCCGTCCCTCGAAGGGAAATGACAGAATTGATGTAAAACAGTCCCCCGCCTAAGGGGAATAATTGCAGGGCCAGCCGCACACCTCTCATCGGGGTGGTGCGGCTGGCTTCGTCTTGTCCTGACGGGCATCACGGAAGGTTCCATGGCCATCTGGCGGAGGACTGAGAGCTGGACGGGTGTGCTTGTGGAGGCTGCTGGCTCACTCCGCGCAGGCGGGTCTGTGGTGTATGCCGGGAAATACCTGTGACGGATGCACGGCACTGCATGTGCCGATGCAGCGTGCTGCGATGGCCGATGCAGTGCGCTGCGATGGCCGATGCACCGCACTGCATCATCTGCCCCAATATATACCCTTGCGGCGAGGAGTGGCGGGAGACTGACGGCAGAGCCTTTTGCGCGCCCTTGCAGAGGGCGCCCGCCCGTTCCTTTTGGCGGCGACAGGGGAGGATTGCATGGAATAGATACTCCCAATGCTTGCGGGTTTCGTGTAAAGGTCGTAAATTTGCTCGTCGCAAGAGACAAGCATTCAGAGAGTAAATGAGAATATTCAATACAAGCAAGATGAAGAACAGATTCAGGGTGACAGCCCTGCTCGCCATGCTGCTGATGCTGGCAACCCATGCCTCGCTGCTGCATGCCAAGGTGGAGCAGCGCCCCGTGTATATCTGCGGATATGCTGTCAATTTTGCCGACTCGGCGGCTTATGTGACCGAGATACAGTGCATTGACACGGCCTATGTGGAGAGCAGGAATGGGTTTCTGATGGACCGCAACCTCTACTCCGACCAGCTGAACTACTTCGTGAAGAAGCAATTCGGAGGCAAGCATTACACCTGCATGGTGCTCTTCGATAAGAAGCAGGCCCGCCTGCAGAAGCGTGTGGCCAAGATGCGCAAGCGTCAGGAGAATGACCCCAGTGTGCGTCTCCATACCATCGCTGCTGCCGACTTCCGCTTCATAGGCGAGCAGTATATCGACACCAGCGTGACAATGATAGACGAGGAGGAAGCCGCCACCACAGAGGCTGCCGCTCCCGCTCCTGCCGCCACGGCCAAGGACAAGCCTGCCGCCACGGCCAAGAAGGGCAAGAAAGCTGCGAAAGGAGGCAAGCGCTGATGGCTGCCCGTACTGTGGCACGTTATCAGGTGGGTGGCCATCTGCTGATGGTCAGTGCCGCTGACGGTACTGATGTGCGCAGTCTGCTCCCCTCGTATGAGCGCTTCGGCGTGGAGGACGATGGCGCGGAACCCCTTGTGCATGTCGATGTAGATCCCTCACGGGCGATGGACAAGCCGGAGCGCGAGGTGGGGCAGTTCGATTGCGGAGGCTGTGTCCACGGCGTGTTCCTCATGCCCGACGGCGGTTACCAGTTCCATCTGCGCGATGAGGCCGGCACCTTGTGCTGCCTGATGCAGGCATCGCACGACTTCCGCCAGTGCTGCGTACACCTGTGTGCCGACACCAGGAGCCGGCAAGCCTATGGGCTCAACAATGCCGTGATGATGGCCTATGCCTTCTCCACAGCCCCCTATGACACCCTGCTGGTGCATGCGTCAGTCATTCGCTGCAACGGCCGCGCCTATATGATGACCGCCCCCAGCGGCACTGGCAAGAGCACCCACACCCGCTTGTGGTACGACCACATACCGGGATGCGACCTGATGAACGACGATAACCCTGTGCTGCGCATAGTGGATGGGGAGCCCGTGGTGTATGGTTCGCCCTGGAGCGGAAAGACTCCCTGTTACCGCAACATATCGGCGCCCTTGGGTGCGGTGGTGCGCATACAGCAGCGCCCGGCCAACAGCATCAGGCGGCTGAGCCCCGTGGAGGCGCTGGTGGCACTGCTTCCCGCCATGAGCAGCATGAAGTGGGACAAGCGCGTGTATGGCGGTGTATATGACACTGTGACGCGGCTCATAGGCCTGCGTGCCGTTTACGAATTGGGTTGCCTGCCCAATGCCGAGGCGGCCCTGCTCTGCCATGATACGGTGACGAAATGAGTGGGATGAAGAACCTGGTGAAGCGCATTCTGCGATGGATGCTCACTCCCGTGCGGCGGCAGAGCGTCAGGCGCAACGGCACGGTGGATACCACGGCGCGGCTCAGTCTGCCCAACGAACACCTGCTGCCCCTTGTGGCCGAGGCGCTGGAGCAGGGACACACCGCCACCATATGGGTCAAGGGATTCAGCATGCGCCCCTTCCTGGAGCACGAGCGCGACAGAGTGAAGTTGGCCTACCCGCAGCAGGTACAGGTGGGCGATGCTGTGCTGGCCCGGATAGCTCCCGGACATTACGTCCTGCACCGCATAGTACACCGCGACGGAAACCTGCTCACCCTGCAGGGTGACGGCAATCTGCGAGGCGTGGAGAAGTGCCGCCTGGATGATGTGTGCGGCGTGGTCACCGAATACATGCGCCCCGGCCGTACCATCATGGCCGATGACCCGGGACTGTGCAGGCGCATCTGGCTGTGGCGCCGGTTGCGTCCGGTGCGCCGCCTGCTGTTGCTCTTCTACAAGGCCACGCTGCCCTGAGCACCCCGGCAGGCAGGAGAAAACAAAAACGAAATCAGATAACAAGTTCAAGATATGAGAAAGAAGAAAGGATTCGAACTCCGTGACGTGTGCGGCGAACACGTCATCATGGCCTATGGCATGGAGAATATAGACTTCAGCAAGATTATCAGCCTCAATGAGACAGCGGCTTTCCTGTGGAAGGCCGTGGGCGATGGCAGTTTCGATGCACCCCTTATGGCCGACCTGCTCTGCGGTGAGTATGAGGTGGAGCACGACCGTGCGCTGGCCGACTCGGCCGAGATACTGGCGCAGTGGACTCGGGAAGGACTGCTGGAGTAAGCGGCTTCTGTTGGTTTTTCAACGCTAAGACAGACACACATGGACTGGTTAATCAGCATCCTGCAGGAGATGGGAGTCGCCCTCCGACTGCCCGTCTCGTTCGTGGTCATTGAGTTCATAGGCACCTTCGCCTTCGCTCTCTCGGGCGTAAGACTCGCGTCGGCCAAGCAGTTCGACATATTCGGCGCCTGGATAGTGGGCATGGCCACTGCCATCGGAGGCGGTACCCTGCGCGACTTCATGCTGGGTGTCAACCCCTTCTGGATGACTAACGGCAGCTACTTCATATGCTGCGCCCTGGCAGTGGTGGGCGTCATGTTCTTCGGCAAATACCTTGTGCGGCAGAACAACACGTGGTTCATCTTCGACACCATCGGCCTTGCCCTGTTCAATGTAATAGGCATCGAGAAGGCGCTCAACATGGGCTTCCCCTATTGGGTGGCCATTACCATGGGGTCGATTACAGGCGCGGCAGGCGGTGTGATACGTGATGTGTTCATCAACGAGGTGCCCCTCATTTTCCGTAAGGAGATATATGCCCTGGCCTGCGTGGCGGGTGGACTGGTCTATGCGGGGTGCCATCGCCTGGGACTCACGCTGGAGGTCAACGCCCTGCTGAGCATTGTCACCGTCATCCTGATGCGTGTGCTGGCTGTACACTACCAGTGGCGCCTGCCCATCCTGTCGGGTGACGAAGAGATTCTGAAGTGAACCCCTCATCCCCTCACGCATGATACATCGCACGGCCATATTGCTTGCCTTCATCCTGCTCCTGCTTCCCTGGGGAGGTGCAGCGCAGGAGCAGCGCATCTTCGACGAGACGGTACGCACCCTGCAGGTGTGTGCCGATGGCAACCCCACGCTGCCGCCCTGGCTGGCGCAGGGCAAGCACCAGCATGTGGAGGTGTCGTGGGACCAGATGAGCCATGACTATCATCGCTATGTCTATTACGTATATCACTGCGATGCAGACTGGCGCGTGAGCGATGGCATCTTCGAGAGCGACTGGTTGGCAGGCACCAACGGACAGCCCGTGGAGGACTATGAGAAGAGTTTCAATACCACACAGATATACACCCATTACCGTCTCACTATACCCAACAAGGACGTGACCGTGCTCCTGAGCGGCAATTACTGCGTGAAGGTATTCGCTGACGGCGACGACCCCGATGCGGATGACCCCGTGCTCGAAGCGCGCTTCTGTGTGTACGAGAACAGCGTGAGCATAGCCCAGCAAGTGAGCTCCAATACCGATATCGACTTCAATGCCGACCATCAGCAACTCACTCTCAAGGTGGGATATGGCACGCTGATGGTGGCAGATCCACTGCAAGAGTTCCGCGTACAAGTGCTCCAGAACCGTCGGTGGGATTCGATGGTGACCGACCTGAAGCCCAATGAGCGCAATGCCGCAGGCATGTCCTTCACCCACAACCGGCGCCTTGTCTTCCCCGCAGGAAACGAGTTCCATCGCTTTGAGATACTGGACGTACAGCGTGCGGCAGCAGGTGTCGATCGCATGGAATGGTACGAACCTTATTACCACGCCACACTCTTCGAGGACCGGCCTGCCCGTAACTATTCCTACGTAGAGGACCAGAACGGGGTGCGGGTGGTGCGTGCACCGGATGACGGAGCCGAGGATACACAGGCCGAATACGTGGTGGTGCACTTCCTGCTGGGCACTCCGCGCTTGCCGGGAGGCGACGTGTATGTGTGCGGACTGTGGACCGGCCAGGCCTTTGCACCCGAATGCCGCATGGAATACGACGAACTGGCCAAGCAATATCATGCTGCCGTCATGCTCAAGCAGGGCTATTACAGCTATCAGTACCGCCAGGAGGACGGGAGCACGAAGCGCACCGACGGAGATTTCTTTGAGGCAGAGAACGAATACACCACCATGGTCTATTTCCGCGCGCAGGGCGCTCGTTACGACCGTCTGGTGGGCTGCTCCACCGTGAGCACAGGCAAGCGGTGAACCGTGCAGGCCGATAAGTCGAACCGTGCAGACTGATAATATAAGAAGAGGAAACCGAAACAAGACAAACCGATATATTCTGACAAGTGATGAAGACAAAGAAACCCTACATGTGGGTGCCCAGTCTGTACCTGGGCGAATCGCTGCCCTTTGCAGCAGTTATGCTGATGTCAGTGGTGCTCTATCAGGAGATGGGGCTCAGTGACACGCAGATAGCCCTTTACACGAGCTGGCTTGGCCTGCCATGGGTCATCAAGCCTCTGTGGAGTCCGTTCATTGATACCTTCCGCACCAAACGCTGGTGGATACTCTCCATGCAGCTGCTTGTGGGGGCCGCGCTGGCGGCTGTGGCACTCAGTTTGCCCACTCCCATGTGGCTTCAGGCTACGCTGGCGCTGTTCATGCTCGTCGCTTTTGCCAGTTCCACACACGACATCTCGGCCGATGGCTTCTATATCCTGGGCCTCTCCAACGTCGATCAGGAGTTCTACGTAGGCGTCCGCAACACCTTCTACCGCGTGGGTCTGGTGCTGGGTCAGGGCGGTCTGGTGGCTCTGGCAGGGCTGC
>SAMEA104315432__coassemble_403_pt1 | contig 21957 bp, 19 predicted proteins | sample SAMEA104315432__metabat2_high_PE_003 | metagenome-assembled genome bin SAMEA104315432 (sample SAMEA104315432) | gut metagenome | biome: Monkey gut; feature: monkey-associated habitat; material: faeces | place: China | collected 2013
GATTTTGCGTCATTTGTTCTTTATCCTAATGCTTCTTGTAAAGCCTTTCGTCTGCGTAAAAAAAAGGAAGAAAACACCAGCACTCTGTCTAAGACATTGCAATATCAATCCAGATTTGATGGCAAACAAAAGATAATGCGTAAAGTAAATGTCGTGCCATATATAATAAATTTTTCTTTAGACAAAAACGAGTGTCCCATGACCTTGCTCACACTATTGTTTTCTCTTGATAAGACTTGTGACAATGCAGAAATATCGGATAGCCCCCAATTCTATTATACAGAACTCGACATCGTCTATTTGAAGAAGGCTGTTTTTGAAAACAGCTTGATTTCAGATTGTCCAAAAGAATGTTTTAACGATTGGGTTAGGGAGTTGTTGCACAAGCTGGAATGTAGAAAACGAACAACTGTAAAAATAGAGTACTCTGTGACAGACATTTGCGTTTGGGATAGGTCGTGCAACAACGAATGTGCACCAGGAAAGATGTATGACACATACGAAAAAGCTACAGTAGCTTTCACGCAGAATTACTATGCCCATCATCTTGCTGGCATTGATGATTTTCTTGAAAGCCGTATTGCGACCTTAAACAAGACATATCACCAAATAGATGTCCCAGAAAAGAATTTTGTCTATGGTCTATTGTCTGCTAACGACAACTTTATGATGGCGCATCATAATGCCGTTGAAGAGGTCGTTGGCTATAGCTATACAAACAATGAGGTTGAGAAATACTGGGCTGGAGGAAATAGCATCTTGCACATAAAAACACATTCTCCGTATTATCTTGTAGATACGCAAGAAGAGCAGAGGCTTCATGCCGACATTAGAGGTGTAGATGGAACGGTAGAGATGTGCATGCTTCTTTTCTTGAAACGCAAGCTGAAATCGTTTGAAGCAAAATATCAGCACATGCGCTCAGAAGAGATGAGCAAGGTGCAAAGCAAAATCGCGGAATGCTTCTATACAAAGGTGTTCAATCAAGAAGATTTGGACAAGAAATTGAATTATTTCATAAACCAATTCCGCTTAAAGGAAACGTTCGATAGCATATTAAGCGTAACGTTGCCGATGAGCAGAGGTAGGGAAATCATAAAAACATATAAGATAAGTATTGTGGCAATACTGATAGCAGTATTAAGTGTCATTGCCACGATAATTGTTGGACTTCACTAAACAAACAAAATTATGAATATGGATTTTATCAATGGAGCTATTCTCGTTATGGCCATTATCTCTGCATTTTCATCGGTAGTGTTGTTGATACTTGCATTTTTAATGCGTAGTGAAATAAAAGAAATGCGACGTGAACAAAAAGATGATGCAGTGTATGAGTAGCGAGTGTATTTATCACATATTAATCGACCGCTTCTTCCCATCAGGAAAAGAAGATACAGATGGAAACTGGGAAGGGGGTAGTCTAAGGGATGTAATCAATCAGATTGATTACATCCAGAGCCTTGGCATGTCTGGCATCATGCTGACCCCATTCTACAAGACGGCGGCATATCACGGCTATCATATCACCGACTTTGAACAAATTGACACGCATTTTGGAACTAAAGCCGACTTGGTTGATTTGATAGAAGAAGTGCATCGGCGCAGTATGATTATCGTGGCTGACTTTGTGGCAAATCATTGTCACAAGAATTGTGCGTTTTTTGCTGATGGCAAGCACAAAGATTGGTTCTGTTTTTACAAAGATGGATCTTATAAATGCTTTGCCGGAATAGGAGACTTACCAGTGTTCAACACTAAAAATCATGAGGTTGCAGAATATCTTACAGAACGTGTCTTGAATCTTTGTGAACTTGGTTTTGATGCCATTCGGTTTGACCATGCCACAGGACCGTGTTATTCATTTTGGAAGCGTCTTCACAAGACAGTAAAGCAGCAATATCCTCACGTCAGACTTATTGGCGAGGTGTGGGGCAAGATGGATTTCAAACCTCAATGTCGGGTACGATATTTCATCAACAAATTGCGCTATGATGCACAAGAGGCAAAACAGTTGGAATATTCAAATGTATTTGACGGCATCTTGGACTTTGAGTATCAACACCTGCTTTGCAAGGCTGTACATACAGGAAAAGCTATAGTTCGTAATCAAAAGCTGCATGAGGAGGTAAGACTTCATTTGGCTCGTTATCCAACAGGGTTCCAGTTGTGGCTATTCCTTGACAACCACGATTTAAACAGATTTCTGTTTGAATGTGGTGGCGACAAAACCTTGCTGAAAGAAGGTATCGCTTTCTCCAAACAATGGGGTATGCCTTACCTTATGTTCTACGGAACAGAGAAAGAATTAACAAACGAAAATTCAATTTTTGACGGCACACCTTACGCCGATGAAAGGGTGAGGATGTGCTTAAAATAAACAAATGTGTAAGATGAAAAATAAAGCTATATTATGTCTGCTGCTGGTGCTTCTCTGCCTTCATGTCTACGCACAACAGCGCAAGAGAACAACGACGCAGCGCAAAGTGACGACTACTGCCGTTAATAAACCAGCCAAGCCAGCAGTCACGAAAACACGAAAAGTTGGCGAAGATGGCTTTGTATGGTATGAACTAAAAAAAGGAGGTCTCTATGGTGCTGCAGATATAGAGGGAAAGACTATAATACCTATAGAATATACCTCTGTGTATTATAAGGCTAATAAAGATACCTATAAACACTATTTTCATGTCAAAGATAATGATTTTGAGGGGATTTATACTCGGTTTGGATTTTGCATTATACCGACATTCAAACATTTTACTTCTTGTTCAATAACAGGTGGAGAACGTTTCGATGGCAGAATATTTTTAGGTGTTGAATGTAAAAACAATAATGGAGAAATGGCTTTTTACGATATTCGAGGCAACGAAGTAATATCATTGGGTAATTATGAAAGGTTGTGGATGGACTGGGGCTCAAGAGATACTGATGGTAACCTCGAATTAGCGAATATTCATTACAGAATAGACGGCTGGGATGGCGTATTTGATTTAAACGGCAAAAAACTATGCCAACCACTTCTTAAAAATAACTTAGGTTATATAGTTGTGTATCAAGATAAACTGAAGATAGTAAACGTAGATGAGACATCCTTCAAATGGGAGACACAATTTATCTCGGGGACTTTCTCTGAGAATACACGATTTAATTACGATAATTTCGATAGAATCCACTATCCTTTCGAACCATCATTAAGTAACTCTTCATCATCTTCAAACTCAACTTCAAGCAGTTCTCCTTCAAGAAACTCATCTTCTTCAAATTCAACTTCAAGTAGTTCTTCAAGAAGCTCTTCTTCAAGAAGCAATTCTTCAAGCTCAAGCAGTGGCCACCAGCAACGCCAAGTATGGAAAGAGAGATGGAGAAACTGCACAGCTTGCGACCCGGATCGGAAAGGGTATTGTAGAAATTGTCATGGGCGAGGAGGTTTCTACATTGGCAATATCTATAATGTCTGTGGCATTTGTGGAGGAACAGGCTCTTGTACAATGTGCGGAGGCAGAGGAGAATACAAAGAGACTTACAGCACGTGGGAGTAAAACGCTCACTATAAAGTTATTCAAAGCAAAAATAGGTTTGCACTACTTATATAGCAACTATGGAGGAGGCTTCATTTTGAAGCTTTCTCCATTCTGCTCATCATAAAAATCATTGGATATTGGCTTAAAGTTACATATCCGATTAATTAGAGAAAACTATTGATTATGATATATAAAATTAAATTTCTTTTAGCACTCATAGTGTTATGCTTTGTGTCTCAAAGATTATAGGCACAGGATGTTATTGTGAAGAAAGATGGAACAACTATTCTATCAAAAGTACTTGAGGTCAATGAGGCAAATCTGAGATATAAGAAGTTCAAGAATCCTCAAGGACCTACAATCTGTAAAAGTACGTTCTGGCCCGTTCATCAGATTCGTCAGCCACAGCTTCAAGCACTTCTTCATCCGTGATGCAGAAGACTCTTGTGATGGCAACAACCAGTCCATGGATGGCTCACACCATATCCTTTCGCTGATGGTAATATCGAGACTGTACAAGGAAAGTCGATTGGCGAACAAGGAGATGAAGGCTTCTTCGGCACTTCCTGTATGTCTTCAAACCAGAAGAAAAGTTATGCTCCACCGTCCAACCCAAGGCTGGACGGTCAGAGAATATATACTGCGATGCAAAAGTATCCAAGCTTCATCCACCGTCCAGCCTTGGGTTGGACGGTGGCGAAGAGAGTATTCTCCATCCAGGAAATAAACAAAAAGTGCACCAGGAGCCTTCTCTCCTAATGCACTAATTGGTATTTGTTGGACAAAAATGTTGATATCGTCTGCCGAAGCAGTCAAGATGCCTGGCGAAGTATGCCTACATGCATTTTAGGGGCAGGAAATCTGCCTTGCGTTATCAGGCACCAGGAGCGGCTGTTTATCTCAGTCCCCAGGCTCCCAGCACCAGATTTCTCTCCACCTGAAGCTCTATGTCATCGGGGAGGTTACAGAAGAAGTCGATGCCGGTACGCTTCTCCAGCTCGTCGATGCTGATGGCATACTTGGCAAAGTCGGTGTCCTTGTTGTCCTTGTGCTCCATCCAGAAGGCGATGGCCTTGTAGCCTCCCTGGGTCTTCTCGCCATTCTTGCAGAGGATGGCCATATAGAAGTAACGGGGTACCGGCACGTTGTTCTTGGCCAGCGAATACTGGCCTTTGCCTATCGTACCGCCCTTCACCACGTAGAGAGTATCGCGGAAGGAGTTCTTGTCATACTCGTTGCGCAGGCGGTTCTCCAGGTTGTACCAGATGCCGCCCTGGTTGAACCCGGCCAACTGAGGGTGCATGTTTGACAGATAGAAGGTTTGTCCATTGGCTTCCTTGGAGTTCAGGCGGTCAGCCGAACCCAGCATGTGCCCGCGATCATATCCGTTGCGGGTGTGGTCGTCAAGGGATACCTGGTACTGCTTGGGCAGCAATGGGTCGGGCTGGAAGGGGCCACTGTAGCCTGTGTAGCCATTGAAGCTCTCGCCATTACGCCAGTTGTTGCGGTTCCAGTTCTCCTCTTTGGAACTCAGTCCGGCATACCACTGGTAGGCAGTCCAGCGGCTTGCCTTCAGTGTGCAGTCGTACTCCATGCTGTAGTTCACCACGCCATTGCTGAGGGTGTGAACCACAAAGAGGTTCTGCGTACCACCCTGCAGACGGGGCATCTCGAGCCTGTTGGCCACCTTCTGCACATCAGTGGCAGCTGACTCAGTGCAGTAGAGTGCTTTCTTCTGGGTGACAAGTCCGGCGTTGCTGTTGGCATTGGGAGTGCCGCCAGTGGATGGTGCCAACGGATTGTCGTCATTACATGCGGCAAACAATACGGTTGCCAGCACAAACAGGATTTTCTTCATCATATAGTCTTAGTTCATCCGGAGCCTTCGGGAGTGAAAAACGGCAAAAGGTGCAGATACATGCGCATGTATCCACACCTTTGTCTGTATTCCTTCCCACACGGGCCTATGGCTCGGGTGAGGGGTATTACTTCTTTGAACGAGCGTAACGGCTCATGAACTTATCAACGCGACCAGCGGTATCCACCAGCTTGTTCTTACCTGTGTAGAAGGGGTGAGAAGTGCTAGAGATTTCAAGCTTAACCACGGGATAAGTCTCTCCCTCGAACTCAACAGTATCAGAGGTCTTGCAGGTTGAGCGGCTCAGGAACATGTCACCATTGCTCATGTCCTTGAACACAACGGGACGATAGTTTTCGGGATGCAGTCCTTTCTTCATTTTTCCATTTCTTTTTTGTGTCCCCGAGTTCCCTGCCTTGCGTCAGGAAGTGGATAAGGGACGGATTAAACTAATTTTCAGGGTGCAAAGTTACAGTACTTTACCTTATCTGCCAAATGTTTGGGCAGGAATTTGCAAAGTCTTTAGAAACAAGAAGGAGCGGCATGATGGAAACTTGTACCAATCATGCCGCTCCTATGCCAATTCTTATATATCAGGGAAAGATGCCCGCCCTATAGCAGGAGATGTTCTCTGCCAATCGGACGACAGCCCCATATATAGAGAGATATGTCCGCTTTACTTGATGCCGAAGAAGACGATACGCTTGTCAGAAGTTACCGTAATGGTAGCATCCTGAGCCAGCTCTATCTCATACTTGTCTGCATCGGTCACAGAAATGGTGTATGGAGCATTGCCAGTAGCACCGGTGTTGCCCTTCACTTTCACAGTCTTCACAACTGCATCACCATTGCTGAAAGTCACATCAGCAGAGGCGGTACCCTTCCAAGCCACTGCATAGAAGGTGTGCTTGCCAGCAGGCATTGTCAGAGTGAAAGTACCAGCTGCCTTAGCTGTACCAATCTTCAGAATCTTGCAGTCTTCCACGCCATTGATGGTAGCCATACCATTGTCATAGGCATTGGTACCCAATGCATAGGCGAGGTCAATAGAGAACTCGGTCACTTCGCCGGGCTTCTCCTCACCACCAGGAGTGCTGCCACCGCCCTCACCCTCGGTCTTGCCGTTGAGGGATACCAGGTAAGCACCAGGAGCATATTCGGGAGTGTTGCCGGCGTAGTTCACCACCTTACCGCAAACAACTACCTCGTCGCCCGCCTTCAGGTCGGTCAGAGCCTTGAAGGGAACATTGCCCAGATTGTTGCAATAGAATACCAGCAGGCTGTTGTTCACGTTCTTGTCCTGCATCTTGAACTGGATAGAGCCAGAGGTACCCAGCTTTACCACCTCAGAGATAACGCCCTTGGTATAAACCAAAGCCTCGGGCTTTTCGTCTGCAGGGAGATTCTGGATGTAAGCGAGAGCACCTGCCACGTTGTAGGGATCAGACTCAACGCCTGTACCAGCAGGAGTTCCCTCTATGGGCTGGTCGGGGGTAACGGTGCCGCCACCTGTCTCGATGATAGTAACAGTGGGATTCTTCACCTCGGGAACCACAGTGCCATCGGTCTTCACATACTTGAGCAGCTTGCCAGTGATAGTCACCTTAGAGCCAACAGTGAATACCTCTACGCCCTCGGGGAGATTTGCCCAGTAAGCCTGAATCATCTTGCCACCGTCCTTGGTGTCAGCCAGCCAGAAAGACTGCTGATTGTTGCTGATGTTGGCAAATACGTCTGTGATGTAGCCTGTAATGCTGTAAGCCTCGGCAGATGATTCGCCTGCAGCCAGAGCATTGCACAGCTCCACAGCCTTTGCACAAGTAACCTTGGTGCCTTCTGTGCCGGTCTCATCGCCGCCACCCTGCTCCATGATTACCACAGTGGGGTTCTTCACCTCGGCAACCACAGTGCCATCAGTCTTCACATACTTAAGCAACCTACCGGTGATAGCCACCTTAGAACCAGCAGTGAACTTCTCTACACCCTCGGGGAGATTAGCCCAGTAAGCCTGAATCACCTTGCCACCGTCCTTGGTGTCAGCCAGCCAGAATGACTGCTGATTGTTGCTGATATTGGCAAACACATCGGTGATGTAACCTGTGATCACATAGGTCTCAGCAGACTGTGAGCCATCGGTCAACTTACCGCACAACTCTGCTGCCTCAGCACATGTGATTTTCTTCTCTGTAACGACAGTGGTGTCCTTGCCGCCTTCGCCGCCACCGGGATTAGGTTTGTAAGGAGCAGGAGTGTCGTCACAAGCCACCATAAACATAGCGCCAGCCAGTGCCAGAGCCAATGCCTTAAAGATCTTTTTCATTGCTTTAATTGGTTTTATTGTTAAGTAATACGTATTCGTCCGTCTTGGCTCGCTTATTCAGCCACCTCGATATCAGCCTCGCTGCGCAGGATGAGCTCCCACTTGTTGTTGAAGCGCTTCCATATACCTGTGAGGTTGAGCTTGCCTGTGGGCACCACAGCATTGGCAAAGTCGCTGTAGCAGCTGGTATAGACCATCATGTTTGCGTTCTCGCCCTTGAAGTAGAGGCTCACAGTGTTGTTCTGTGCATTCTTCTTGTTGGCCCATGTGAGCTTGCCGTCAGCACCGTTGATTTCCACTCCGGTCACCGTCATCAGCTTGCCGCAGTTCGTGTTCATATCAAGTGCCTTGAGCTGGGCAGCCGTATAGCGGGGTATCTCGATATCTGTCTTCTTGGTGGGCAAGAGGCGCACATGTGAAGCCCACAGGCTGGATGCCATGCGGCTCACATAAGGCTGGCTGGTGGCATTCTTCTGATAGGGCTGGCCTATCTGAGGCTGTGAACCATAACCGCCAATATAGAGTCCCTTGGTGTCGATGACGATTTCCTGACCCACGGGCAGGTAACCGAAGAGGCTGCCCTCGCTGATGGCAATGATAAGTGCATCGCCATTCTCGTCCTGCACAGCAATGCTGTTGTAGAGGTTGCCCTCGATGTCATTGCCGGTCACATAGCACTTCAGGCGGCCTTCCTGTGTCATCTCTGTCACGCTGTTGTTCGTTGCATAGGCAGGATACATGCGTCGGATGTCAGAGATGGTAATCATGCCAGCCGATGTGGTGTCTATCTCATTGTTGCCGTAAGGTGGGTTCTGGTTGCTGGGAGCATCCCAGTCACCGTCCATGCAGGCTGCCATCAGCATACCACCAGCCAGCATACATGCGGCGAGGAGAATATTCTTGGTCTTCATATTACGTTGTTCTGATATATATTATATAATGTATATAGGCCGCAGATTAGAAGCGGTAGTTGAAATTCAGCATGAAGTTGAAGCCCTGTGCATAGTACTTCTTCGGGTTGCGAGAGAAGGAGTATGTGCGCTGTGAGGTGGCTCCTGTGCTGCTGTTGACGCTGTAGTTGGAGCGGCTCTGCTCATATCCGCCAGTGGTGATGCCACGATTGTTGAGGATGTTGGTGAGCATGAGGTTCACGCTGAGAGGCTTGTGAGCCACGCGGAACTGCTTTCCGATGCTTGCATCCAGCATGAATCCGCCGTCACCCTTGGCCTGTGAAGGCACGTCGAAAGAGCCGTCATTCTGCTGCAGACCTGCATTGACCATGTTTTGTTCATAGCGACGGTTGGTGCTGTAAGCAAGATAGATGCGGTCGTAGTAGTTGCCTATCAGGCTCAGGAACCAGCCCTTCACGCGGTAGTTGAGTCCCAGACTTGCAGCTGCCAGAGGTGTTCCGCTCTCGTGCATACCCTTGTTGTAGCACACGTCAGTCTTGCGCTCGGCGCTTGTGCTTATCATATAGGTCACATCGGTGTTGCTTGCATACTCTGCCTCAGCCCATGTACCGATCAGATTGATGTCGAACGAACTGGTCACCTTGAATGTCAGACCGAGCTCTGCACCATAGTAGTTCTTCTCCACACCATTGAAGCTGTTGTAGGTGAAGGAGTTTACATCGTCATTGTAGAAGTTCTGCCACTCGGCTCCATCATAGCTGTGGGTGAAGTAGCCGGTAAGGTTGGCACGCAGCCAACTGCCATTGTAAGAGTAGCCCAACTCGGCTGAAGCAATCTTCTCATTGGACAGGTTCTCCACAAAATTGTTGTTCATCTCGGGGCTCTCGAATGCTACGCTGGCCTGAGGAGCACGTGCCTCATAGCCCACACCCAGGTTGATGGCGTTACCCTTACTCAGATTGAGGGTTGTTCCCATCTTGAAGCCGCCATCGAGGAAATAGCCTGTACCGCTCTTTCCATAGCTATATCCGGCACACATACCATTGTTCATGTAGCCATTACGCCACATCTGGGTGCCGCCTATCTTGGCTGTGAGGAAGTTGTGACTGATGCCCTTGTCCTTGGTGATGCCAGCCCAGATGCGTGCGCTCTGGTTCCACAAATCATAGTCATAACGCATGCGGTCACCCTCACGCACCACTCCGTTGGGGTTGTTGAGGTCATACTGCACACGGGGGTCGCTGCTGGCATACTCGCCGATAGCATATGTGTTGAGGTTGTGGAAGTTCTGTGCGCCCAACATATCCTCCATGGTGGTGTAATGCATACCCTTGTTGGAGGCCAGCTGAAGACCTGCGCGGAACTTGGTAGTGCGGTTGATGTCCCAATCGAAGGTGCTTCCCAGGTTGGTCACCATATGGTCGTTGTGCTTTGCTTCTACCCAATACACAGCATCCTTGCCTGTGGAGTTGAGCTGCTGGTTGGTATAGTAGAGCTTGTCCCAGTTAATCTGTCGGTTACGCTTGCTGGCTGTCCAGTAGTCGTAGCTCTCCTGCCATCCCGTCCAATCGGCATTTGCATCCTGTTCCCATACGTTCACATTGTTGCTGGGGAAGTTCTTCCAGTAGTCAGGAGCAGGGTTCTGGCCGTTGTAGTTCAGCTTGGTGCTGCTGTACATGGCGTATTTGAAGAATGCGCTGGTGGTCAGCTTCATGTTATCCTTTATCTGGAAATCCCATGTGAGCAGTGCACTGGGCTCGAAGTTATTCACCACGCGGCTGTTGCGCTTCTTGCCGCCCTGGTAACCCCAGTAGGGGTTGTACTGGCGGTTATCAGCCAGCCAGTAAGCCTCGTCAGTGCTGGCACCCTGCTGGGCACGCTCTGTGGGGTTGCCCCAAGTAGCCAGGTTGAGTGAATGCTTTTCGTTGAAAACCTTCTGCACGCTCAGGAAATAGGCCAGGCTATTGTAGAAGTTGCCCTCCACATTGCTGGTAGCCATATCAGCCCAGCGATAACCCACGGTACCCATGAAAGCCCAACCCTTCTGGCTCAGTCCGCTGGCATAGGTGTACATGCCACGCAGAGTATAGTTGCGGTTAGCGCCCGAGAGGGTCACCTTGTTGCCTGCAGCATAGTTGCTGGCACGGAAGTTATAGTTGTTGCTGCCGCCCAGACCGGCCATGCTAAAGCTGTTTGACTCGAAAGGAGACGAAGCGTCGATGCTGCGTGTAGCGTCATTCATACCGCCCACAGTGGAATAGTTGAACTGTCCGGTCTCACCGTTGTTGACATTCACACCGTTCATATACACGTCGCTATAGCGGCTGTTATAGGCGCGGTACTTGAATCTCGCGGGGCTCCACAGATATCCTACGTTGCTCGTATAGACGTTGCTGTTTGAGCTCATCATAATCACGTTCTGTGTCATATCCTCATCCTCGCCCAACTGCGACTCCGTGAAGACAAAGGCGGCATTGTCCTGCTTCAGGTCTTTCTCCGTCTCCGAAGTATTCACCTGCGCATTAGCCTGCAAGGCAGATGCTGTCAGCAGCACTGCCGTCAGAAATTCCTTTCTCATATCTTATTCTTTATGTTGTCAGTTTGTCTAAGCAGTGCAAAGTAACTAAAAATATTGCATTCCGCGTAGGATTTCTCTTAATTTTAACCTACAAAGCACAAAAATACCTTGCAGAGCGGACTTTTCTGACACTGGAATGTTACTCCCGCGTATATATAATAAAGGTACGCGCGCGCGAACAATATTATTATAATGCTGCAGAAGCTGAGAAAAAGGAGACAGATGCCTTGCTGTTTCGCGAAAAGGAATTACCTTTGTGGGAAAAGGAAAACGTCAACATGAGAACTACAACGAAAATGAGAAAGGCATTCCTGCTGCTTGCGCTCCTGATGGTCATCGTGCCGTCGGCCTTTGCGCAGAAGAAGTTCGGATGCTATGCAGTGGGCTTCTACAATCAGGAGAACCTTTTCGACACCATCCACGATGCCGGCAAGAACGACTATGACTTCCTGCCTAACGGCTCGTATCACTGGAACAAGATGAAGTATGAGCACAAGCTCGCCAACATGGCCAAGGTGCTGCTGGAAATCGGGCAGGACAAATTGCCCGGCATAGGAGCCAGCGTAATCGGACTGTCCGAGGTGGAAAACGACAACGTGATGCGCGACCTCACCAACCAGCCCAAGATGAAGGAGAGAGGCTTCAAGTACATCCACATCGAGGGCCCAGACAAGCGCGGTATCGATTGCGCTCTGCTCTACAACCCCCGCTTCTTCACTCCCGAGAAGAGTTGGCTGCAGCCCTACATCTATGAAAACGGCGATACCACACACGCCACACGCGGTTTCCTCACCGTGCAGGGCAAACTGACAGGCGACAACATCACCTTTGTGGTGTGCCACTGGCCAAGCCGAGGTGCCGAAGGCAAGTTCCGTGACTGGGGCGGCAAGCAGGTGCGCCACATGACGGACAGCATCATGAAGGCCGATCCCGACATGCGTGTGGTAGTGATGGGTGACATGAACGATGACCCCGACAACACGTCAATGGCCAAATTCCTGGGAGCCAAGAAGAAGATGGAAGACGTGGGCAAGCACGATTTCTTCAACCCCTGGTGGACCATTCTGCGCGACAAGGGACAGGGAACACTCTCCTACAAGGGCGGTTGGAACCTCTTCGACCAAATCGTGATGAGCCGTAACCTGCTCGATGTGAAGAAGTCCAAGGACTACAAGCACCTCACCCTGCACTCCTGGCACATCTTCCGCCGCGACTATCTCATCCAGCAGGAAGGCAAGTACAAAGGCAGTCCTCTGCGCACCACAGCAGGCGGCGTATGGCTCGACGGCTACAGCGACCACCTGCCCACAGTGACCTACTTTGTGAAGGAACTGTAAGCCCATCAGGCACACAAAAAGCCATAACGGAGAAAAAACGCGCCCTCGGGCGAGCCTATTCCCCATATTTGTGCTAATTTTGCAGTGTCGTAAGGCAAAGAGGAGAAAAGACAAACAGATATTCCAATAATATTAAAACTTCAAAGAAATGACAAGTTACAAGGAATTGGGTCTGGTGAACACCCGTGAGATGTTTGCCAAGGCAGTGAAGGGTGGCTATGCTATCCCCGCTTTCAACTTCAACACTCTGGAGCAGATGCAGGCTATCGTGCAGGCTGCAGTGGAGACCAAGTCACCCGTTATCATGCAGGTGTCTAAGGGCGCACGCAACTATGCCAACGGTACCATCCTGCGCTACATGGCTCAGGGCGCTGTTGAGTATGCAAAGGAACTGGGCTGCGAGCATCCCCAGATCGTGCTGCACCTCGACCACGGTGACAGCTTCGAGCTCTGCAAGGACTGCATCGACAACGGTTTCTCCAGCGTGATGATCGACGGCTCTTCTCTTCCCTACGAGGAGAACATCGCCCTGACAAAGAAGGTGGTAGAGTATGCTCACCAGTACGACGTTACCGTTGAGGCTGAGCTGGGCGTACTGGCTGGTGTAGAGGACGAGGTTGCCGCTGAGGTTTCTCACTACACAAAGCCCGAGGAAGTAGTTGACTTCAGCACACGCAGCGGCTGCGACAGCCTGGCTATCTCTATTGGCACAAGCCACGGAGCCTACAAGTTCACTCCCGAACAGTGCACACGTGACCCCAAGACAGGTAAGCTCGTGCCTCCTCCATTGGCATTCGACATCCTGCACGAGATTGAGAAGCAGCTCCCCGGATTCCCCATCGTGCTCCACGGATCATCTTCAGTTCCTCAGGACGAGGTAGATACCATCAACAAGTACGGCGGCAAGCTGCCCGACGCAGTAGGTATCCCCGAGGAGCAGCTGCGTGAGGCAAGCAGAAGCGCAGTGTGCAAGATCAACATCGACTCTGACTCTCGTCTGGCTATGACAGCTGCTATCCGCAAGCACTTTGTGGAGCATCCCGGAGACTTCGATCCCCGTCAGTACCTGAAGCCTGCACGTGAGAACATGAAGAAGATGTACATTCACAAGATTGTGGATGTGCTGGGCAGCAACGACAAGCTGTAATCCATCGCTCACTGGCACGACATCGTACGTGCAAGCAGCATAACCAACAAGGGGAGGCAAACCGTCTGGTTTGCCTCCCCTACTCTTTTCCGCCCATTCTTCCTTCCGCAACAAGCCGCCTCTGCAGAAGGATGCCGAACCTGTTTCAGTTGCCCCGGGATAGTCCGCACATCTGCACCATGAACATACCCAAGCGGCTTCCACCCTCCCGACTCACCCCCAACATCCACAGAAGAGGAAGGAGTGTCAACAGGAGCAGTGCAAATCAAATGAAAATGACAACAGATTCAGTATGACTTTTACAACACTGACTACCGATTCCGTTTATGCCAAGAAAAAGCTTCTAATGAAATCCAGAAGACAAAGGGGCAGAGAGCGTGAAAAAACGAAGCAAGGATACTTGGCAAAGTAATACTGGATACTTGGCGATTTATCCTTGGATACATTGCAAAGTATCCTTGGATACTTTTTCAAGGCAGTTTTCTGCCGCCCGTCCGTTTTCTCCCTGACAGACTCCCATGGGATGCTTTCAATCGCCTTTTTGACCCTTCACGCAGACGTACTCTTCTCCTTGACTGGCTCCAGATGGATGCTGACGAGGGTATCGGGACCGAAATGCTCCTTGAGCCGATGCTCGATGGCAGTGGCATGCAGGTGTGCTTCGACAAGCGGTGTGGAACCCAGCATGCGGGCATGCATCTCTATGGCTATGCGGTTGCCCACACGTCGTGTGCGCAGATTGTGTACCTCGCTCACACCAGGCTCACTGGCTGCGATGTGCATGATGACAGCCTCATCCTCGTCGGACAGACTGGCTTCGGTGAGTTCCTTCATGCTCTCCATCATCAGTTGCCATGCAGCTCTCACTATGAAGACACTTACCACGATGGATGCCAAGGGGTCAAGCACCGTCCAGCGGTTGCCCAAGAGGATGGCGCCACCTATGCCTATCATGGTACCCACCGAGGAGAGAGCATCGCTGCGATGATGCCAGGCGTTGGCCACCACCGCCTCTGACTGACATCGCTTGCCCACCTTCACGGTGAAGCGATAAGCCCACTCCTTGAGCACGATACTTGCCACAGCAGCCACCAGAGCCACCTTGCCCGGGCTGGGCAGCATCTCACCCTGGATTACGCGCCACGTCTTGCCGGCACCCGAACAGAATATCAGCACGCCTACAGCCAGCAACGAGGTGCCGATGATGGCCGTTGCAAGGGTTTCATATTTGCCGTGCCCATAGTCATGATCGCGGTCTGCAGGCTTGTTGCCAAGGTGTACGAAGATAAGCACCACCACATCTGTGGCAAAGTCAGTAAGCGAATGTACGGCATCAGCTATCATGGCAGCCGAATGGCCGAAGATACCTGCTGCGAACTTCACAACGAGCAGCACCACATTGATAATGCCGCCCCAGATGGTGACTCTGAAGATTTCCTTTTCCCTTTCCATATTATACTGAGTTTAGTAAAAGCGCCTTCTTCTGCCTGCAAAGCGCTTTGGTACATCATGAGGAGCAGTTGTCATGCCGCTCCGTTTTACTCTTTATGACCGGCGGCACTGCCCGCTCTCCCGTGGGAGAACATGGACAGTGCCGCCGGCAAATGGCCCTGCGAGCCTGGACTGGCGCTTAGAGTTTGCGCACCCAGATGTTGCGGAAGTTCAAGGGAGCACTAGGGTCGCCATGAGACTGCAGGCGGATGGGGCCGTCGCCGTGCTTCACGACACGAGGCCAACCGATATACTCAGTGGTACCCCATATCTCGGTATGGTTCTGCAGCACCACTCCGTTCTGTATCACAGTCACATAGGGGTGATAGAGATAAGTGCCATCCTCCTTGAAGACAGGAGCTGTGTAGATGATGTCGAACACATTCCACTCGCCGGGCTTACGCATCACGTTGGCCATTGGAGGTGTCTGCTTGTAGATACTTCCCACCATACCATTGACATAGGTCTCGTTCTGATAGTTGTCCAGAATCTGCACCTCGTACTTGTCCTGCAGGAATACACCGCTGTTGCCACGCGCCTGGCTCTCGCCTGTGATACCCTCAGGCACGCGCCACTCAAGGTGAAGCTGGAAGCTGCCGAACTTCTCCTTGGTCTTGATATCGCCCTTGCTCTTATCCACAGTCATGATGCCCTTCTTCACGGTCCATCCTGCCTCTTCCTTGCCATTGCCGTTGGTCCAGGCCGAGAGGTCCTTGCCATCAAAGAGGACGATGGCATCATCGGGTGCCGAAGAAGTCTTCTCGTCACCGGGAGTCACGATCTTGGGCTGTGGAGTCCAGTACTCCGACATGCCGGGCTTCATCTCCTCCTGCTTGGGATACTCCTTCTTCTGTGCATTTGCACCGATAGCCACTGCCATCACAGCAGCCATCATAAGTATTTTCTTCATATTGTCTTAGCTGTTTGGTTGTTGTTCCACTGTTCGGTCACGTCCGTACCACTGGCCGGTCACTCCATCACGTCCTTGGTTCCACCTGTGTTCTGGAAGAAAGTCACCTTGGTATTGGTCTTCTTGTCAAAGAGGAGGTTGGAGAGAATCTCCACGCTGCCAAACTGCCCCATAGGCGTCTCCAGCGTGCAGTACTCCTTGTCTGCATCAAAGACGCGGAGCTTTCCGCGTGCAGGTACATTATAATATACCCCCTTCTCCATCTTGGCTTTCTTCTTGGCCACTTGCTCGTCCACCACAGTGGCGGGCAGTGTTTCGGTGCGCTTCACACTGATGTAGATGGGGTCGCCTGCCAGGTCATCCTGCCCCAGAACACCCAGCTTGTGGGAGAAGCGGAACAGGATGTCGCGTGCTGTCTCCTGCGTGGGGTCGTAGGTCATGGAGAACACCTCGTGGGTGGTATGTGTGGTGCCTGCAAAGAGCGAGGTGAGTGCCTGGTCCTGCTGAGCCAACTGGCTGAGCATGAGCTGCAGCTGTGCACCGTCCTTGGGAGTATTGTCGGCCTCGCCACGCACCAGGGCGTTGCGGCTCTCGCGTATATCATAGATTTCCTGCGCACAAAGTTCCGCCATCTTGGCCACACTGCCTGCCGCCAGTATCTCCTGCGTCATATAGGCACGGGGATCAGCGGGTGCAGGGTCTTGGGATGCCTGTGGCAGAACGGGCAAAGTGCTCTCGTCGGCATCGGTATTGATGCTGAGCAGGAGTCCGTCGCGGCTCAATCCCACCAGGGGAGCCACTGTCTTGCTGCGGAGCTTGATGCTATATGCCTTGGTCTTGTCGGGTACACCATAGGGTTCCAGCGTGATGCTCTTTATCTCCCAGCGCACACTCTCGGTGGTGGGAACGCGGTTGAGGTGCAGGTAACGCTCGGCGTACTTGTGGAAGTCACCGGGCTTGGTCACTGTCTTGTCTGCCTTTATGGTCACCCGGAAAGCAGTGCGTGGGAGGAAGTAGGATATTCCCTCCAGTGTGCTGCCAGGCACAAAGGTTGTCACCTCCGTCTGAGCCTGTACGCCCAAGCCTGCTGCCAGGAGCATGGCCAGGGCAATGTTTCTTCTGATGTTCATATCTTGCATTGTCTTTTATCTCGTCTGTAGGCACTCGTGCAGTTCGCTCCACGCCTCGCCCAAGTGCACCGTGATATCCCTTGCCAGCATGGCTTCCTGCCCCATCTGCCGGGCTGCCAGGTCACCTGCAGTGGCATGCAGCCACACACCCAGGCAGGCTGCCTCGTCGAGTCCATAGCCCTGCGCCAGCAGCCCTGTGATGATGCCCGTAAGCACGTCACCCGCTCCGGCAGTGGCCATTCCGGCATTGCCGCGCGGACAGAGTGTGATGCGGCCGTCGGGATGGCACACATGGGTGGGATGTCCTTTGAGCACCACGCACACCCGGAACTCTGTGGCCAACCGTCCGGCGGCTGCCAGCAGCATGCTGTCAGTATGCAGCGGCGCATCGGCATGCAGTATGCCGCTCGCAAGAGCCTGCATTTCACCGCCATGAGGAGTGAGCACCGCACGGCCGCGCAGCATAGGCATCCATTCGGGATGAACCGCCAGGATGCGCAGCGCATCGGCATCCACCACCATGGGCAAGCCTGCTGAGCGTTCCGCCACATCGTGCAGCAAACCCACGGCAAGCAAGCCTATTCCGGGGCCGATGCCCACAGCCTGCCACCGGGCAAACTCCTCAGCCTCCCATGATGCTCCGTCATCTCCCACATGGGGAAGCAGCCGGAGCACCGCCTCAGGCACAGAAAGCTGGAGCAGCAGCCTGTTGCACTCGGGCGTGCAAACCGTCAGTTTGCCCACACCAGAGCGCAAGCACGACTCGGCGCCCAGTACTGCACATCCGCCCACACCCGCACTGCCTGCCACCAGCAGAGCATGACCCATGGTGCCCTTGTGGGCTTTTTCGGGTCGGAGACGCAGCATCCGGGCCACGTCCAGGGGTGTCATTCGGCTTGTCATACTGCAAAGGTACTGCTTTCCATCGTACATGATAGCACTCCACAGCAAGAATTTCGTCCCTTTGCACCCCTCTGTGGAGTTTTTTTGTTAATTTTGCGCAACATTACACATACGTCATGAGCAACAGACAAACCATTCAGGTGAAGGACAAGAACTTTGCCATATCAATCCCCGAAGCAGAAATCCTGCAGCGGGTGAAGGCCGTAGCGGCACGTATCAACGAGGATTACAAGGGCCAGAAGCCCATATTCCTGGCAGTACTGAACGGTTCTTTCATCTTCGCCGCAGACCTCTTGAGGGAGGTGGATCTGCCCTGTGAAATCTCATTCGTGAAGCTTGCTTCCTACGAGGGAACACAGACCACCGGCGCCATCAGGGAACTTATCGGACTCAACGTAGATATTACCGGCAGGCCCGTCATCGTGGTGGAAGACATCGTGGACACAGGTGTCACCATGGTGCACATGCTGGAGACACTCAAGAAGCAGAACCCCAGCAGCATCGACGTGTGCACCCTGCTGCTCAAGCCCGGCAAGCTGCAGGCACAGCTGGACATACGCTACTGCTGCCTGGAGATACCCAACGACTTCATCGTGGGATATGGTCTGGACTACGACGGATTCGGCCGCAACACACGCGACATCTACACGCTTGTGTGACTCAAGAAGCATACAACCAGCCGCAAAGGCGAAAGACAGGATATACAAACACATATTACATACAGGTAAAAAGATTATGAAGAACATCATCATCTTCGGTGCTCCCGGATCAGGAAAGGGCACCTACAGCGACATGATTGTGGAAAAGTACGGCATGGGACACATCAGCACAGGCGATGTGCTGCGTGCACAAATCAAGGCAGAGACCGAACTGGGCAAGATGGCACAGGGCTACATCAACAACGGACAGCTCATCCCCGATGCCCTCATGATAGACATCCTGGCCAAGACATACGACGAGATGCCCGCCGGCAAGGGAGTGATATTCGACGGTTTCCCCCGTACCATCGCACAGGCTGAGGCACTGAAGCAGATGCTGGCAGAGCGTGGACACGAGATGGGAGTGATGATCGAGCTCATCGTGAGCGAGGACATTCTGATGGCACGACTGCTCAACCGCGCCAAGGAACAGGGCCGCGCCGACGACAATGAGGAGACTATCCGCAAGCGCTTCGAGGTATATCACAACCAGACTGCCCCCCTGGCAGAGTGGTTTGAGAAGGAAGGCATGCGCCACACATTCCGCTGGGCCGACCACCCCTCAAAGGAGGAGATGATAGGCAGCATCTTTGCATTCCTTGACCAACAGAACTGATGGCGGAGTCGAACTTCGTTGACTATGTGAAGATATGCTGCCGCTCGGGCAAGGGCGGCAGAGGCTCCATGCACATGCACCGCGCCAAGTACATCCCCAACGGCGGGCCCGACGGAGGAGACGGCGGCAGAGGCGGACACGTGTATCTGCGTGGCAACCACAACTACTGGACTCTGCTGCACCTGCGCTACGAGCGTCATGTGTTTGCCGGACATGGGGGCAACGGCGGCCAAAGCCGCAGTACCGGAGCCAAGGGAGAAGACAGATACATCGACGTACCCTGCGGTACAGTGGCCTACAACGCCGAGACAGGAGAATATCTGTGTGATGTGACCGAGGACGGACAGGTGGTGATGCTGCTGCGAGGCGGCAGAGGAGGCCTGGGCAACTGGAACTTCCGCACCTCCACCAACCAGGCTCCACGCTTTGCACAGCCTGGCGAACCCATGCAGGAGATGACCGTGGTGCTGGAGCTGAAGCTGCTGGCCGACGTGGGTCTGGTGGGCTTCCCCAATGCGGGCAAGAGCACTCTGCTGAGCGCCCTGTCAAGTGCACGGCCCAAGATAGCCAACTATCCCTTCACCACCATGGAGCCGTCGCTGGGCATCGTATCCTATCGCGACAACCAGTCATTCGTCATGGCCGACATCCCCGGCATCATCGAAGGGGCATCCGAAGGACGCGGACTGGGCCTGAGATTCCTGCGCCATATCGAGCGCAACTCGCTGCTGCTCTTCATGGTGCCCGGTGACACCGACTCCATAGCCAAGGAATACGACATCCTGCTGCGCGAGGTGAGCACCTTCAACCCCGAACTGCTGGACAAGCAGCGCGTACTGGCCATCACCAAATGCGACCTGCTGGACCAGGAGCTCATGGATATGCTGGCCGAGGAACTGCCCAAGGACGTACCGCACGTGTTCATCAGTGCCGTGGCGGGACTGGGTATCCAGGAGCTGAAAGACCTCCTGTGGAAGGAGCTCAACAGCGAGAGCAACAAGCTGCAGGCCATTGCACAGAGCGAGACGCTGGTTCACCGCAACAAAGATCCCGAGTGGTTCCGCACCGAGATGCAGGACGAGGGCGAGGACGAGGACATCGAGATACTCGACGGAGACGAACTCATAGAGGACATCGACGACCTGGAGGACTACGAGTACGAGGATGAGTAGTCCCATCATCTACCCCACCCCACAGTGGGTAACGGCCTTCACCACCGGACGCGGATGCAGTGTAGAGGATTTGGGGTTGCATCCCGAGGAACTTGCACTGCCCCGACAGACACACTCGAGCCACATCCTGAGGGTGAGCCAGGCTGGCCGCCCCGAGGATACAGACGCTGTCTTCACCGACCGTCCCGGCTTGTGTGTGTGCGTCAAGACAGCCGACTGCATCCCCGTATTGCTCTATGATGACCGCACACACATGGTGGCAGCCGTCCACGCAGGCTGGCGCGGTACGGTGGCAAGCATTGCCGCCCACACCGTGAGCCTGATGACCGACCGCCCCCGGCACATGCACACCATCATCGGACCAGGCATCTCGCTGCAGCGCTTCGAGGTGGGCGACGAGGTGTATGACGCTTTCCGGCAGGCAGGATTTCCCATGGAACTCATTGCCCGACGCTTTCCCTGCAACAACGGAGGCGAGAAGTGGCACATAGACCTGTGGGAGGCCAACCGCTGGCAGTTGCGTGAGGCAGGCGTGGAAGACATCTTCATCGACGGAACCTGCACCATGAGCAGCCTCGACCTCTACAGTGCACGGCGCGAGACAATCAACACCGGGCGCAATATGAACGGCATTTTCATCAACCAATGACAAGACTCATCAGCACCACCCTACTGCTCATGTCCCTCGCGGCAACCTGCTTTGCGCAGCAACACCACGAGGTGCACGAGGATAACGTGGATATTGACGAATGGCAGGTGATGAGGGTGGCAGCTGCCAAGGACCCCTTTGAGAAGTCGAGGCAGTTCACCATCAACTTCGCCAACTATGCCGACGAGGAGTGGTGCTACCCGCTCCCGGGAGGCAAGGTAATAAGCCACTTCGGCGGTGCACGCAGGCATGGCGGTACCGACATCAAGACCAAGGCGGGCGACACAATACGTGCCGCCTTCCCGGGCGAAGTGATTCTGAGCGGCCCCTATTACGCTTATGGCAACTTCGTAGTGCTCCGTCATGCCAACGGACTGGAGACTGCCTACAGCCACAACATGCGCAACCTGGTGAAGAAAGGTACGTGGGTGCAGGCCGGACAGCCTATTGCGCTCACCGGACGGACTGGCCGAGCCACCACCGAGCACCTGCATTTCGAAACCCGCGTGCGCGGCAAGTCTTTCGACTCCTCCAAGATCTACGACCACGCCAAGCACTCCATCAAGCGCGAGGTGATGGTCTTCACCAAGCAGAAGAACGGACAGATACACATCACCGTGGCCGACAAGGAGAAGCACCACGAACTGCTCAAGGAGCACGAGAAGGAGCATTCGGTACACCCCCAAGAGCACAAGCACGAGGCAGACAAGCAT
>SAMEA104315432__coassemble_413_pt1 | contig 21814 bp, 17 predicted proteins | sample SAMEA104315432__metabat2_high_PE_003 | metagenome-assembled genome bin SAMEA104315432 (sample SAMEA104315432) | gut metagenome | biome: Monkey gut; feature: monkey-associated habitat; material: faeces | place: China | collected 2013
CACATCCGGGCGAACGTGTTCATATTGAAGGGAAGGTTGTAGAGCTGTCCCCGCCAGTTGGCCACAGGGCTGTTGGTGTAGCGGTTGCAGGGTGCCAGGCGGTTGACAAACCGCCACACGCGCTCGTCAGCCGTGTGCAGGATGTGCGCTCCATACTGATGCACATTGATGCCAGCCACCTGCTCGCAATGGATATTGCCGCCTGTGTGCTGCCTGCGCTCCACCACCAGACAGCGCTTGCCTGCCTGGGTGGCCAGATGGGCAAAGGTGGCTCCCATCAGTCCGGAGCCTACAATCAGATAGTCATATTGTCGTTTCATCTCTTCCTTTGGGTTTATAATGGGGCCGGAAGCGGCCTTCCAAGGCAAAGTTAGCCATTTTCCCGCACCTGCCACCATGCCATGTGGAAAATTATGAGTAACTTCGTGGGGAAATTCATAAACCACACCTCATGTGCAAAAGACTCCTCGCCGCACTGCTCGGCACACTCTCACTGGCATCGCTCCAGGCTCAGCAGAAATACACAAACCCTGTCTTTGACCAAGACACGCCCGACCCCACCGTGGTGCAGGCGCCTGACGGCACCTTCTATGCCTATGGCACAGGCGGTACCTGCCGCAAGAGCACCGACCTGGTGCACTGGACCGATGAGGGTGTAGCGCTGGAGCGTCCCACATGGAACGACTCTGTGCGGACAGACAAGAACGGCAAGCAGCACCCCATGCGCTTCAGTCTGTGGGCTCTCGACGTAAGCCGGGTGAAGAAGGACAGGTATCTGGTGTATTACGCATCAGCCTTTTGGGGCAATGAGACACGCACGGGCCTGGGAGTGGCAGAAGGCACTTCACCCACACACTTTACCGACCATGGACGCATGTTCCGCAGTACAGAGATTGGAGTACAGAACAGCATCGACCCCTGCTATGTGGAGGAAGGACGCCGGAAATACCTTGTGTGGGGCAGCTTCAGCGGACTCTACATGGGTCAGCTGAGCAAGGACGGCAAGCAGCTGAAGCGCCCCAACGAATTGACCCAGCTGGCAGGCAAGGCCTTCGAAGGAGCCATGATTTTCAAGCGGGGCGGATATTATTACCTGTTTGCCAGCGTAGGCACATGCTGCGAAGGCGAGCGAAGCACCTACCGCACCGTGGTGGGACGCTCGCGCCGGCTGGCTGGCCCGTATGTGGATAGGCAGGGAGGACGCATGCTGGACAATCATTACGAGACGGTCATAAAGGGCAACGACCGCTGGCGCGGTCCGGGTCACAACAGCGAGATAATCACTGACAAGAAAGGACAGACGTGGTTGCTCTATCACGCCTTCGATGCTCAAGACCCCTCCAAGGGCCGTGTGCTCCTGCTCGACCGCTTGCTCTGGGACCAGGATGGCTGGCCGTCGGTGGCAGGCGGAACGCCCAGCACCACCCCGCAAGACGCTCCTGCACTGTAGGCAGAAAGTGCTCCCGCCCTTCCACCAAGCGGAGGCGTATGTAGTGGGAGCACAGTTCCACCCACTCTCCTATACATTATATATACAGGCTCCTACGCGAAGCCTGACTTCCGTCATGCCGTTGGGGAAGCCACGAAGACCTGGCTCCCAATCGTCTTTCTGCCGTATGAAGAAGATGACGCAGCCCCATGAAGAATGGAGCTCTTGCTTATAGAAGAGAATTTCCAGCCCAACTGGAAAGAAGATGCAGTGCGCTGCACCGGCCAACGCAGCGCGCTGCACCGGCCATCGCAGCACGCTGCATCAAGCATCGTAGCGCACTGCCTTTTCGGGGGCTTCACCGTTCACCATTGACTGCAAGCCACAGTCTGCCGTCCGTCATGCCGAAGCAAACGAAAAAGCTGCGCGATGAACGGCACCGCACAGCTCTTTCCGAATTTCTATTCACGCTTTCCATTCCCCCTGGGGGACACAGTCTCCAGCTGCCTTATCGCAGTTGCTCCAGGCGGTCGTAACTCATCTGCAGGATGGTCTTGGCCTTGTGGATGCGGTCGGGCGAGGGGGCTGGCTGCTCGGTGATAGGCTTGCGGCTGGTGATGTCGAACACGCTCACACCGGTGCTGTCAGCAAAGAGGATGCCGCTGGGGAAGGAACTGTAGGCAAAGGGATAACGATAATTACTGCTCAACACATTGCGGCTCCAGGGGAAATCGGTGTGGCTGATACCCATCTGGCTGAGCAGTGTGGCGGCCAGGTCGCTCTGGTTCATCAGCACCTCCATGCGGCGAGGCTCACGAATAGCACCGCCCAACCACAGCATGGGAGCGTGGAAGAACTCGGGCGACTCATAGGTGAGGTCGTAGAGGAAGCCGTGGTCGGGGATGAGGATGACCAGCAGATTGTCCCACTGAGGAGTGTTGCGCAGGCTGTCGATGAGCGTTGTCACGCAATGGTCAGTGAAGGCAAAGGCATTGAGCTTCTTGTCGCTGAGCCTGTGGTAAGGCACCTCGAAGGGTTCATGGCTGGAGAGCGTCTGGAAGGTCATGTGCCAAGGCTCGGGCATCTGTCCGCCTGCTATCATCTCATAAGTGCGGCGTGCGGTCACACTATCGTTGGCTCCCCACTTGCTCTCGCTGGTCTCACGCTTGGGGAAGTCGGCTGCGCTGGTGAGCTGACGATAGCCCGTGGCCACCAGGTAGCCTTTCTTGTTCATGATGGTGATGTCTCCGCCGTAGAGGTAACCCGTGTGGTAGCCCTCGCGCTGCAGGCTGCGGGCCAGTGAGGGCAGGTGATTGAGCTTCTCGGGAAGGCGCATCAGGCTCACGGTGGGATAGCTCACCCACCCGCTGAAGGCGCTCACCGTACCACGGTCGGTGCGGAAACTGTTGGAATAGAAGTGGGTCCAGAAGATGCTCTGGGGTATCAGGCGGCTCATGCCAGGAGCCACATCGGGCAATCCTCCCAGTTCGCGCACGAACTTGCTGCCGAAACTCTCCATCAACACAACCAGCACATTGGGGCGCTTCACCCGCAAGAGGGTATCCTGGATATCTTCTGTCTCACCGGGGTAAAGTCCCTCGAAGGACCGGGCCAGCGACTTGTCGTCCTGCCAGTTGAACTGTCCGCCGAAGTCCTTGGTCTTGCTCAACGAAGAGAGCAGGCTGAATGCGGGGTTCACGGCAGCATGATTGAGGAAGAGCGAAGGGCTGTAATAGGCTACACCCACATTCATCACTCCCTGCTGCACACCACCACGTATGCCCACAAAGAGTGCGCCGCCACACAGGACGAGCAGCACTGTGTGCACCAGTCTGCGGCGCACAGCGGGGAAATGCACGGGCGTGCGGCGCAAGAGCAACCATCCTGCCAGCACCGCCAAAAGCAGTATGCCGCCCACACGGGTAATGATGAACAGGGGGCTGACACTGCTGGTGGCGCCCTCGGGATTCTGCATGTAACCGAAGATGGCAGCATTGAGCTTGAACTTCCAGAACTCATAGAGCACCGTATCACCGCCTATGATGACAGCCAGCAATACGGCCACCACCGTGAGGTAGGGCCAAAGCACCCATCGCAGAGGCAGGTTGCGCCACCACACCGATACGAGTGCAAGCAGCAGAGGCAGGGCGGTCACATACCCCGCCGTACTGATATCCATGGTAAGCCCATGCCACCACACCTGCCAGGCGTCGGCACATCCGAAGGGCGATACATCGGCATTGTACATCAGAAACACCATCTTGCCCAGGGCAAAGAGGAGGAGCAGGCTGAGCCACAAGCGCAGCAGATACAGGATACGTGACATGTTTTCTGGGATTTAGGAATGAAATTTCACTGCTGGGCAGGTGCCTTGCCTGCCTCGTGCTTCTGTACCGAGAGCCAGTCGTAACTGGTCTGCAACACCGCCTTTGCCTTGCGTACACGTTCCTCGCCACCAGCTCCCTCATCGGTTACCAGGCTGTTGGCAGTGATGTCGAAGAGCGACACACCGGTGTGGTCCTTCCACATGATACCGGCAGGGAAGTCGCTATACACAAAGGGGTTGACGTAGTTGCGGCTGAGCACATTGCGGCTCCATGGATAATCCTGGTGCGGCACACCCATCTGGCTGAGCAGTGTGGCAGCCAGGTCGCTCTGGTTCATCAGCACACTCATGCGGCGTGGCTCACGAATGGCACCGCCCAGCCAGAGCATAGGTGAATGGAAGAACTCGGGATCCTCATAGCTTTGCTTGTAGAGGAAACCGTGGTCGGGTATCATGATGACCAGCATGTTGTCCCACTGGGGAAGCGTCTGCAGGCTGTCAATCAGCTGCCCCAGGCAGTGGTCGGTATAGGCAAAGGCATTGAGTTTCTCGTCCTCCAGGCGGTGGTAAGGCACCTTCCAAGGCTCATGGCTCGACACAGTCTGATAGGCCATAAACCATTGGCTGGCCGTATCACGGCGGGCGATACGGTGGAAGGTCTTCATTGCCGAAGTGCTGTCATTGGCTCCCCAGGTGCTGTTTATCTCGTCGGGAGTGAAAGCGGAGTTGTCCATCAGCTCCTCGAAACCCATGTTCTGCAGGTAGTCGTGCTTGCCCATGTTGGTCATCGCACCGGGATAGAGGTAGGTGGTGCTGTAGCCTTCACGGGCCAGACTATGCGCCAGCGATGGCAAATGCGGGTGCAGCCAAGTCTCCTTCATAAGGCACACATCAGGGTAGGCAAGCATGCCGCTATAGGTACTCACAGTGCCTCGGTCGGTGCGGAAACTGCAACTGTAGTAGTTGTCCCAGAAGATGCCTTGGGGAATGAGGCGGCTCCAGTTGGGCGCCACATCAGGCAGTCCGCCCAGTTCCTCTATGAAGCGACCTCCGAAGCTCTCTATCAGCACGACGAGCACATTAGGGCGCCCGGTGCGAAGCAGGGTATCCTGAATATCCTCGGTATCCTGTGGGTAAAGGCCGCCGAAGGTCTTGGCACGCTCCTCCTCGCTCAGATAATCGAAGCGTCGGGCTGGTTCGGTGGTCCAGGGAAAGGAGGAGACAAAGGCATATACGGGATTGACGGATGCATGATTGCGGAACAGGCTCTTCCCCTCACTGTAGCTGTCGCCCACATGCGTGCAGGCCAGACTGATGGCGGAGAAGGCTCCCACGATAATCAGCATGTTGCGCATCCAGCCCTGCCATACGGCCGACTGCGGCAAGCGACGCGGTGTGAGCATCACACAAGGCACCACCACCCACAGCACCATGAGCACTGCGGTAATGACACGAGAGATGAGAAACCAGGGGCTCACGCTGTTGGAAGCGCCCTCGGGAGAGGCTGCATAACTGAGCACCACCGCGCTGAGCTTGAATTGCCAGAACTCATACATGACTGCATCGGCCACGATGATGGCTGCCACACAGAAGCCTGCTATAATATAATAAGGAGTAAGCAAGGCGCGCAGGGGCAAGCCAGGACGGCGCAAGGCAACGAATGCAAGCAGCGCCACAGGCAACAGGAACAGTGCTGCCACCGAGAAGTCGTGGGCCAGCAAGCCTGCATGGCAGGCTCCGAAAACGTCGCCCAGTGAGAGCGCCTCGATATGGCGGTTATAGACGATGAAGCCTAACCTGCCCACCAGAAAGACCAGCAGGAGGTGGCAGAAGAGTATCTCCAGGAAATGCAAATGCTGTTTCATCACAAAGTAATCTTGATGCAAAGTGGCTCAGAGCTGCTGCAACTCGGTGAGGCGCTTGTAATATCCGCCCAATGCAAGCAGTTCGTCGTGCGTACCATGCTCCACGATACGACCCTCGTGCAGCACATATATCTCGTCGGAATTGCGTATGGTGCTCAGACGATGCGCGATGCTGATGGTGGTGCGGCTCTTCATCAGGCGCTCCAGAGCCTCCTGCACCAGGTGCTCACTCTCGGTGTCGAGAGCGCTGGTGGCCTCATCGAGGATAAGGATGGGCGGGTTCTTCAGTATGGCACGCGCTATGCTGATGCGCTGACGCTGGCCTCCGCTGAGTCGGCAACCGCGGTCGCCCACCATGGTCAGGTAGCCAGATTCGGTCTGCATAATGAATTCGTGGGCGTTGGCAACGCGTGCTGCGGCCTCCACCTGCTCCTGCGTAGCGCCTTCCACGCCGAAGGCTATATTATTGAAGATGCTATCATTGAACAGGATAGCCTCCTGGTTGACATTGCCTATCAGGCTGCGCAGAGAACGGATGGAGAGTGAACGGATATCCGCTCCGTCGATGGTTATGCTGCCCTGCTGTATGTCATGGTAGCGGGGAATGAGATCGACCAGCGTACTCTTGCCGCTGCCCGACTGCCCCACGAGGGCTATACTGCGGCCTACAGGGATGGTGAGATTGATGTGGGAGAGCACTTCGCGGTCGTCCTGATAGCAGAAACTCACGTCGTGGAAGCATATCTCGCGCTTCAGGCCAGCTATCTGCACAGGGTGCTCCACCTCCTTGATGGGATTCTCGGCACGCAGTATCTTCTCTATGCGCTCCATGCTGGCCATACCCTTCTGAATGGCATAACCGGCCTTGCTCAAGTCCTTGACAGGCTGCAGGGTAGTGTATAGGATGACCAGATAATAGATAAAGAGATTGGCATCGATGCTGCTTGCTCCGGTGAAGATAAGCCATCCGCCGAACCACAGCACGATGGCAATCATCACGGTGCCAAGGAATTCGCTCACAGGATGAGCGGCGCTCTGTCGCATGGCCACGCGGGTGGCTATGCGCCTGTAATCGTCATTGACGGCCGTAAAACGGCGCATCATCTTCTTCTCCGCAATGAATGCCTTGATGATGCGCAGGCCTCCCAGAGTCTCCTCTATCTGGCTCATACTGTCGCTCAGGCGCGATTGCATGAGCAGCGAACGAGCCTTGAGCCTCCTGCCCACAGAGCCTATACCCCATGCCAGGAGGGGTACCACGAGCAGCGTGAAGAGCGTAAGCTGCCAACTGATGCAGATGAGCGTCACCAGATAGACCACTATGAAGATGGGGTTCTTCACTATCATATCGAGCGAGCTGCTTATACTGGCATCCACCTCATTGACGTCCGTCGATACGCGCGTCAGTATGTCACCCTTACGTTCATCAGAGAAGAAGCTCAGGGGCAGGCTGATGATCTTACGGTAGATATCGGCCCGGATGTCACGGATGACACCCGTGCGCAGCGGCATGAGCATGGCCGAACCGCCAAAGTAAGTGGCTGTCTTGAAGAAGGTGAGCACGCAGAGCACGAGTCCGAGCAGCAGCAAGGTGGTGGATGGACCGTAGCGCTCGATCAGTTCCTGCGAGTAGAAGTAGCCATTGTTCTTGGCTACATCGACAAATGCACCCCATCCCCCGGTGCCCCAAGGTATGAATGCGAAATGCTCGTCATTGACCTTGAAGAGTATCTGCAGTATAGGAAGAAGGATGGAGAAGGAGAATACGTTGAAGAACGCAGCCAGCACATTCATCAGAAAAGTGCCGGCGATAAAACGTTTGTAACGGGCAAGGTAGCCGCCCATTGTACGGAAGAATTCCCTCATGATAGGCTTGTGTGTTACTTCCGACCGAAGTCGGCGGGAATCTCACCCCACTGGGCGGTCTCCCACTTGATTACTTGTGCATGATGAGGATGCTGGCGCAACCACTCCTCTGCCCTTGCTATCAGGGCGTAGAGGGGCTCTGTGCGGGCATTCCTCTCCAGCTTGGTCTTGCACTTGCCGCCCTTTACCCAGTTGATGGCATTGCGGCTGTCGCTATAGATTTTCATGTTCCAACCCTTCTGGCAGATAAGTGCAAGAGCATGGACAATGGCCAGAAACTCCCCGATGTTATTGGTTCCGTGCACGGGTCCATAGTGGAAGATCTGCTGGTTATTGCCCAGGTACACCCCCTGATACTCCATGGGACCGGGGTTGCCGCTGCATGCGGCATCCACCGCAATGGCATTGTAGTCGATATTCTCGGGCAATGCCTTGGGGGCAGACGGTGCTTTGCGCACAGCGGCAGGTGTCTGATAGTCCTCGGGGGAGTCCAGTGCGCGCTCTGCCTCAGCACGTGTGGCAAAGGACTTGTAGCGTGCTCCCTTGTACCCCTTGACGTGTTGCAGGCATTCCTCCCACGTGGTGTAAATACCCGGGGAGACGCCTACCCACACGACATAGAACTTGTTCTTGCCTGCCATCCGATGCTGTTGATTGGAGCGGAGAGCGGATTACATGCGCTCGGGCACCTCGATGCCCAGCAGACCCATACCATTCTTCACCACCTGGCTCACGGCAGCCGAGAGGGCCAGACGGAACACCTTCTTGTCCTGGTCAGGCTCGCGCAGCACGCTCAGGTCGTGGTAGAACTGGTTGTACTCCTTCACGAGTTCGTAGCAGTAGTTGGCTATGGCACTGGGATTATAGTCATTGCCGGCCTGGCGCACCACAGCGGCAAAGCCCTGCAAGTGCTGTATGAGGCTTATCTCCTTGGCGGTCAGTTCGGCCGTAAGAGGCAGTTCGGCCGGCACCTGTGTGCCCTCGGCCTCGGCCTTGCGCAGGATACTGCGGATACGTGCATAGGTATATTGGATGAAGGGACCCGTGTTGCCATTGAAGTCGATGCTCTCTTCGGGATTGAAGAGCATATTCTTGCGGGCATCCACCTTCAGTATGAAGTACTTGAGGGCACCCAGTCCCACGCGACGTGCTATCTCGTGAGCCTCCTCGGGCGTGATGTTCTCCAGGCGGTTCACCTTGTCTGCGCTCATCTGTGCGGCGTTCTCCACCATGCTCTCGATGAGGTCGTCGGCATCCACCACGGTGCCTTCGCGGCTCTTCATCTTGCCGTTGGGCAGCTCCACCATGCCGTAGGAGAAGTGCACGAGGTCCTTTCCCCACTTGAAGCCAAGCTTGTCAAGCAGGATAGAGAGCACCTGGAAGTGGTAGTTCTGTTCGTTTCCCACCACGTAGATCATCTTGTCGATGGGGAAGTCCTGGAAGCGCAGCTTGGCTGTGCCAATGTCCTGGGTCATATACACGCTGGTACCGTCGGAGCGCAGCAAGAGCTTCTCGTCGAGTCCTTCCTTGGTGAGGTCGGCCCACACAGAGCCGTCGGGACGGCGGTAGAAGAAGCCTTTCTGGAGTCCCTCCTCCACCTTCTCCTTACCTTCGAGGTAGGTCTGGCTTTCGTAGTATATCTTGTCAAAAGACACGCCCAATGCCTTGTAGGTCTCGTCGAAGCCCTCATACACCCACTCGTTCATCTTCTTCCAGAGTGCGCGCACCTCGGCATCGCCCTGCTCCCACTTCACCAGCATCTCGTGTGCTTCGCGGATGAGCGGTGCCTCCTGCTTGGCCTTTTCCTCGGCCTGCTCCTCTGCCATACCCTCGGCCATGTACTGCGCTTTGAGTTCCTTCACCTCTTCGCGGTAATGCTTGTCGAATGCCACGTAGTAGTCACCGATGAGATGGTCGCCCTTCTTGCCGCTCGACTGGGGCGTCTCGCCGTTTCCCCAGCGCAGCCAGGCCAGCATGCTCTTGCAGATGTGTATGCCTCGGTCGTTCACGATATTGGTCTTCACCACCTTGTTACCGTTGGCCTCCATGATGTTTGCCAAGGCCCAACCCAGAAGGTTGTTCCTCACGTGGCCCAAATGAAGGGGCTTGTTGGTATTGGGGCTGCTGTACTCTATCATCACCAGGGGCGATGACTCGGTGACAGGAGTGAAGCCATAGCGGGGATTGTGCCAGATGTCCTGCAGCAGGCTTATCCAACAGGCGGGCTGGATACTGAGGTTGAGGAATCCCTTCACCACATTGAACCCACGCACCACACCGGGGAGGTTGGCCACCAGATACTGGCCCAGATCCTGGGCGGTGTCCTCTGGCTTCTTGCGGCTGATGCGCAGGAAGGGGAACACCACCAGTGTGAGCTCACCCTCGAATCCCTCGCGTGTCTCCTGCAGAACCACAGAGCCCTGTGGCGCGCTCTGCCCATACATCTCCATTATACCGGCCTCCACGGCCTTCACTATCTGGTCTGTCATCGCTGTCTTATTGTGTATATATAATAATGTATAAATGTTGCGTCTGCAAAATTACGGCTTTTCGGCGAATGAGGCAAATATCTGACGCGGGGGATGCAGGCGCGCGGCTCAGTAGCCCCTTTCTGCCTCGCGTTTGGCGCGTTCGTCCTCCATCTGCTGACGCTTGACGGCCTCGTCGAGAAGTTCGTTGAATGTCTTCTGCCTGTCATAGTTCTCCAGCACGCGGCGCATCTTCTTCTTCCTTCGCTCCGACTTGCGTTGCTTGATGGCAAAGGGGTGCAGCATCTTGTCCTGCAAGCCCGGTGCCACCTTCTCGATAACGTCGCCCAGCGACATGGACCGAGGGCCGCGGCTGCGCCCCACCGTCTTTTCCAGAACCCGCACAACGGGCAGCACCGAGTCGGGGCGTACCACCACCTCACGCAGAGTATCGGCGCGCAGACTGTCACGCCGCGCACTGTCGCGTGCGGCGGTCTGCGCCGTGTCGGCCGGTGCAGCGCCGCCCACAGCCACGGGGTACGCCACAGCCCATGCCCGCACTGGCAGGAGCAGGCACATGAGGATGACGGCCAGGAATATACATAAGCCCTTCATAATGCGCAAAGTTACCGCATCTTTTGCAGCGGGCAAAGGAATTGGCCTACTTTGCCAGCCATCTGGTTTGACTTTTAGATTTGTTCACACAAGAGAAAGCAGGAGAGCAAAGGATTCCCGAGAGACGGGTTGCCATACGGAGCAAGAAGGCAGAAGAGGCATCCGGCAGACGGTGCGGAAGTCCGTCCATCCTCCCTGGCGGGAGCAGATACGGCCGCTGCACCATGAACGAAAAGCGCAGCACCATGGCAGGCACGATGACACCCGGAAAAACGCAGCGCGCTGCGGTGGCAATCGCAGCGCGCTGTGAAGGGCGATGCACCGCGCTGCAACAGCCGATGCACCGCTGTACGTTTTCCGGCCCAGTCCCATGGGCGGCAGCGCACAGCACCTGCCGCCGCTCCCGCCATTCCTCCGGAGCAAGCAAAGCCATAGGCTGCTTTTCCCGAGCCAAAGCATCAGAGGGAGGAGAGAACCGCCATTCGGGCCATGGTGCTCAGCGCACCAGCAGCTTGCGCCCGCCAGTGACATAAAGGCCGGAGGCAAGCTGGCCACACAGGCGGGGTGTGCCGCAGGGTGCCACGCAGCGGCCATCGAGCGTGTAGATACCCACCTGGGCGGCATCACGGGATGCCTCGGGTACAGCCTCCAGCGCACTTGCGTTGTCATCGGCAGGGAAGAGGAGCATGATGGCAGGCATGCCGCTGGCGCTGTAACTGTCTATCTGGCTGTCGGCCTGAGTGTCCTGGAGGAAGTTGCCGCAGGAGATTCCACGCATCTGGTCACGATGGTCCCAGGCCCATTGCATGTTGCGCCTCATCATGCCCAGGTACTGTGTCTGGCCGCACTCATACACCAGCGTGTGCATGTACTGGGCAAAGATGGCAGCATACACGCCCTGCTCCACACCTGTCTCATAGGGCAGGATGCCGCCTCGGCACATCTTGTTGAATACGTAGTTGGCACCCTGCTTGGCCTTGTTGAGATAGGTCACATCGCCCGTCAACTGGTAGAGCAGGCAACTGGCACCGATGTAGGTACCCTGATTGTAGAGGTGGTCCTTGAACTCTGGGCCGCCTCCGTGGATACCGTCGGCCACGCGGCCGTCCTGCACCAGTGTCTTGTCGGCCCAGGCGTATATCTCCCGGGCCTTCTCCAGATACCACTCCTTGGTCTGCTGAGTGGGACGGGCCGCTGTGGGAACGGCACGTTCCTCGGGCACGTTGCGGTGCAGCAGACAGGCGGCTATCACCGTGGGAAAGTTGATGCAGGCCGAGCGGAAATCACCCTTCTGGTGTGGCTTGGGCTTGTCGATGGGCTGCCACTCCCAGAACATGCCTCCGCCCAGACCACGCGCAGGGTCGGCATAGGAGCCGTCATCGCCTACGCGGGCCGATCCATACCACACGCGGCAGAAACTGCGCTCGCTGTAGGTGAGGTACTCGCGGCTTGAGAAGGTCTCGTAAGCGCGTGCCAAAGCCACTGTCCACCACATGATATCGTCATAGACAAACCATCCGGTGTTGGTGTTGCAGTCGTCGAAGTTGAAGTTCACATACTGGGCTTTCTCGCCCAAGTATATTCTGCGGTGCAAGGCTTTGTACTTGTCCTGGCGTGCCTTGTCGCCCTGAGCCACCGCGCGGCGGTATGCGTTCTGCACCATATCGTAGAAAATGGCCTGGCACCAGATGGCGGCAGCACCGTTCCAGCGGTCAACGGCATTCACGCGGGCCGAGTGGTCGCGGTAGATGTACTTCTTGGTATCGAGGAAGATGCGGTTGAAGTCCTCATACGTCTGCCATTGGACAGAGTCGGTGAAGGTGTATTGTGCGCGGGCAAAGAGTGCTCCGCAGATGCAGGTAAGGATAAGGATAAATCTTTTCATTATGTTAATCTTCTATTTGAATGCCTGTCAGAATGAGAAAAAGCGGTTGCGCACCACATGGCGCATCCGCACAGAAGGCAAGCGCGCCCTGCATGCCTCCGTCACAGGAGCACACAAGGCGCGTATGATAAGGTCAGAGTTCCTTGATTTTCACGTTCTTGAACCACACCTCGTTGCCGTGATCCTGAAGCAGGATACGGCCATCGCGGTTGCCGAAGTCGGGCCAGTTGCGGTACTTGCTATAGGCTACCAGGGCATTCCACTCCTGCGTGCCACGCTCATACTCGAGCAGTTTCACGCCATTGAGCCAGTGCTCCACATGACGGTCCTTGACGATGATGGTGGCTGTGTTCCACGCTGTGATGTCAAACGGTTTGTCATCGGAGACGGGGATGAGGTCGTAGAGCGCACCCAGCTTGCGGTTTCCCTTCACGCCCAGCTTGGCATCGGGATGGCGCAGGTCGTCCAGTATCTGGAACTCGCAACCTATTGCACTGCCCTCGCCACGGTTCATGTCGGGATCCACAAAGTACTTGATGCCGCTGTTGGCACCCTCTGTAATCTTGAAATCAACCTTGAGAATGAAGTTGTGGTAGGTCTTCTCGGTCACGATGTCACCGCCGTTGCCGCTCTCGGCACCCGTGGCGGCCTCCACCTTGAGGATGCCATCCTCTATACGCCAACCCTTCTGGGGAAAGGTAGTGAGCTTGGCACCACGCCACCCCTGGGTGGTCTTGCCGTCCCACAGAAGCTTCCAGCCCTCGCGCTGCTCCTGCTCGGTGAGCACATTGTCGGCCACTGGCTGTGCCTCGGGCACTGGGGTGGTCAACTTCTTCTTGGCCGCAGCGGGCATCACCGCAAGCAGCATCATGAGAAAAACAATCTTTTTCATCAGGCTTACATTATACGTTTAGTCGAGTTTGTAATAGTCCTCCCAACCACGGCGCGGCGGCATGCCAGTGAGCATCGCATTGGCAAACTCATTGTTGGTAAAGCGCTTGGTGCGCGGATCGAAGAAGAGCTGTGTGTTGAGACGCTGCGCTATCACACCCAGGCAGAACACCTGGCAGAGTACTCCCGCTATCTGGAAGGGCGAACGGGTCTTCTCTATACCCTGGCACGCACGCAGGAAGTTGACGTAGTGATTGCTGGGGCTCTTGGGCACCTGGGGCAGTTTGTCCTTCATGGCCTCGGCCTTCTCCTTGGGGATGATGCTGAGTGTGCTGCCATGGCTGGCTCCCTTGAAGATAAGGTCACGGCTGTAGATGATCTTGCCCGGATTGAGTTTCTGCTTGGTGTATTCGCCCTGACCGCTCGCAGGAATGCCGTCGGCCAGTTCGCTCTCGCCGAATCCGGCGGGCAGGGGAGGCAGATTATCCACTCCGTCATACCAGGTCACATCGCATGGGGGCATGTTGCCGCGTGCGCCGAAGCGGAACAGGATGGTGCTGCTGTAGGGGTAGAAGAACTCATTATGGTTCTTGGCATACTGCATGCTTACCTCATAGGGAAGCCCCAGATTGAGGAACTCGTGCACGGTGTCGAGCAAGTGTGCTCCCCAGTCACCCAGTGCGCCCATGCCGAAATCGTACCAACTACGCCAGTCACCCTGGTGGAAGAGCTTACTGAAATTGTGATAACGCACGCCGCCATGCCATACATCCCAGTCCATACCCTGTGGGATGGCATCGCCCTCGGGCATCTTGATCATGTTCCAGTCGTATTTGTGCCAGCGACGGTCGTTGTTCATGTGGGCCACCACCGAAGTGACGTCCTTGATGATGCCAGCTTCCTGCCATGCCTTGAACTGGAAATAGTTGCCCTCGGAGTGGCCCTGATTGCCCAGTTGGGTCACTACCTCGGGATGACGATTGGCCATCTCGATGAGGAGCTCGCCCTCCTGGAAGGTGCGCATGAGCGGTTTCTCGCAATACACATGCTTGCCGTACTTCATGGCCATCATCACTACGAAGAAGTGCGTATGGTCGGGGGTGCTCACCGCAACGGCATCAAAGTGATCGGCATACTCCTCGAAAAGCTTGCGGAAGTCGGTATAGCGCTTGGCGTTGGGGTACTTGGCGAGCACCTTCTGGCACTGCTTGCCCTGCAGGTCAACGTCACACAGGGCCACCACATCTACCATGTTGGTCTTGGCAAACTCGTTGATGTTCTGCTCACCGCGGTTTCCGATGCCTATGTAGGCAATCTTCACCTTCTCTCCCTTGGCGTGCTTGGTCTCCTTGCTGGTCATTGCAAACACGTTTCCAGGGGTCAGAGTCAGCCCGGCTGTAGCCAAGCCCACTCCCTTCAGGAAATCTCTTCTTGTGGACATACTGTTATGTTTTAAGGGCTAAATTGCTTTATCTTCCCCACAAATTTAGCAATAATAATCACACCCAGCGCAATAAAAAAGGCAATAATTGCAAATACGGCATTCTTTTTTGCCTTTTGAAGCAAGCAAAACGGCTTTTTGAGAGAAGGAAGGCGGCCTGAAGGTCCTCTGACGACAACCTTCTCCTTCAAAAACGGAAAGAAGCCTCATCGCACAACACTTTGGACAAAAGGAATCAGAGCAGAAGCCTCCCGAAGCCATTGGAACAGGAAGAAAAATCAAGCGGACTACACCTTGGAGCAGCGGATGAGTGCATGGGTGCCATCGGCCAGAGTGGTGGCAAAGAGATAGATGTCGCCTCCCTCGGCCAAATGCCACTGCTTGCGCAGCTGAGCCACCGTGGAGGGGAAGTTGCGCACAGCCAGATTGGCCTGCCGCACATCGCGCAAGAAGGACTTGAGTTCGCGCTTTCCGCAGGTAGAGATGCCATCTACACGGAAACTACGACCAGGGAAGTTCTGCCGCAGGATATCGGAGGTGAAGAGATGGCTGAAGGGATGCAACTTGCTCACATCCATACTTTCGCACAGAGCATCCTGCACTCCTGCCTTCAGGATGGAGGCATTGGGCTCATAGAGGAACTGGCCGGGAGCGCCGGCGATGCGCGGTTGGGCATGGCGCTCAGAGGTGACAAACGACTGGGGATGCCTACCCAGATTGACACAATGGTAGGCCGGGCGGCACTCGCCGGCAGCCAGCACCAGCAGGAGCTCGCGGCATTCGCCATCCACACTCACCGTATGCACCTCACGCACAGCATGAAGGGAGAGCAGAGCCTGCCCGATATCCAGCATGGGAGAGAGTTTTACCATCACCACACGGGAGCGGGAGAGAAGGGCCGGAGAGAGGGCTGCCACATCGGGCGAACAATCGCTCAGAGCCACCACCTTGCGGCCGGCATCGTCGCGGCGGGCGGGATCGAGGAAGATAAGATCCTGCTGGCCTGCCCCATCCAGGAAGTCCTCGGCCTGAGCACACTCCACCCTGGCATGTCCGGCACCAAGCAACGGCAGATTGTGCTGCGCCATTTCACAAAGGTCGGAGTTGCGCTCCACATAAACGGCATTACGGAACAAAGGAGCGAGAAAACTGAAATCCACACCGAAGCCACCCGTAAGGTCGGTCAACGAACCACGCTCCACGGGCAACAGACGCTCCACCAGACGGGCTTTGTACTCGGCTGTCAACTGGCTGCTGCATTGCTCCATATTGAGGCGGGGCGGAAAGAGGATACCGTCGGTGGCTGCCCAGCGTGGCAACTTGGTGCGAGCAGTTTGCCAAGCCTCTATCTGACGAAGGCAGAAGGACTTGTCAACACCTGCATCTGCACTACGCAGAGCGAGCGCACGCACATCATCCGTGCGATGGGCGAGAATGTATTCGCTATTGTCCATCTGTCCTTCTCCTTATATATTATATAGGTTTGAAATTGCTTGGTTGTTGGGGTTGACGGTTCTTTATGGCGGTTTGTTTCAGCCTTGCTATAGAAGGCGGCTATTCTTCAGGGATGTCTGCCACGAGTGGACAACTTGCCTGGAATCAGCTTTTCACATGCCTTCGGTGAGCTTGCGAACCTCCATCTCGTCTCTCGACAGCTGCCTGCGCAGGTCGTCCAGGGAAGGGAAAGCCTGTTCGTCACGCAAGCGTCCCACAAACTCCACGCTTATCTCCTTATTATATAGGTCGCCCTCGAAATCCAGGATATTGACCTCCACCGACACGTTCTCGCCATTGTGCAGGGTGGGGCGATGCCCGATATTGAGCATCCCAGCCCGCCATTCCCCATCGGGAAGCTGCACTCTGACGGCATAGACTCCGCCTGCCGGGATAAGTTTGCCTGCCGGCAGAGAGATGTTGGCCGTGGGAAAACCCAAGAGACGCCCCACGCGATGGCCGCCTCTTACCATTCCTGTCAGGCGGTAAGGTCTGCCCAAGAGCTCATCAGCCCCAGTCACATCGCCCTGAGAGAGCAGTCTGCGGATGACGCTGCTGCTCACCTTTTCGCCGGGAAGCGCACTGGCCAGCATCACCTGGATACCTGCCTCACGTCCCCAAGCGCAGTATTCGGGGAAGGTGCCGCCGCCGCGCCCAAACCGATGGTCGTACCCCATGAGCAAGACAGCCACATGAAGTTCATCGGCAAGCACTTCGCGCATAAACTGCTGCGCATCCATACTGGCCATCTCAGGCGTGAAATGCAGCACGTGCACCTCATCCACCTGTGTCTGCCGCAGCAGTTCCACCTTCTCGTCAAGGGTGGAAAGTAGGCTGGGCACATAATCGGCATGCAGCACCTGGCGCGGATGCCTGTCAAACGTAACAAGCATCGAGCCCAATCCCAGCGCGCGGGCTTCCCTGCGCAACTGCCCTATCAGGTACTGATGTCCTCTATGCACTCCATCGAAAAAGCCTATGGTGGCAACGTATCTCCTCATCTCTCTACAAGTATCTTCTCTTTTCTCCGCTCGAAACTCCCGCTCCTCAACATGCATTCCACGCCCTTCCAAACGAGTTTCAGCCAAATCCGCCTCGTCTTTCAGCCAAACTCAAGGCAACTTTCAGCCAAACCCGTCTCGTCTTTCAGCCAAACTCAAGGCAACTTTCAGCCAAACCCGTCTCGTCTTTCAACCAAACTCAAGGCAACTTTCAGCCAAACCCGCCTCGTCTTTCAGCCAAACTCAAGGCGACTTTCAGCCGCATCTTAAAATGCCCGCTCATCGCTTCTCAATAGCTCCTTCTGCGCCTACCCGAACAAACTTCCTTGCCTCGAAAGACGCACCAGCTGACGTGCCAATACACATCTCCGCGCTTCTCGATATGACGAAACGGGCTGTTTCGGCCTGCAAAATTAGCCAATAATCCTTGGCAAGCCAAATTTTTCGCACCGTGCATTTGGCAGTCTCATGGTTTTTATCTAATTTTGCACCCGCAAGCAAGTAATTGCCATGCACTGGACTTGTAGCTCAGTTGGTTAGAGCAACAGACTCATAATCTGGAGGTCCTAGGTTCAAGCCCTAGCTGGTCCACCTTGATAATCAGCAACTTAGAAGAAATTCGAGTTGCTGATTTTTCGTTTCGGGAAAACACAGCGATTTTGAAAACTCCATGATTTTTTTGATAAACTTGGCATCATATCAGCCTAAGTAAGACATGTAAATAAGGTTTCTCAGAGTATCAAAATCTTGGTGGGAAAACAGTTGGGGAAACAAAAATAAGACCACCTTTCCCTATCAAGCAGACATAATCACTTGTACATTGAGGTGTTTCCTAAAACGGATATACCTCTATTATAATTCTTTGTTAGATAGGATAAAGTTCGAACCGCATGACTCACCTTTGAGTTTTGCGGCTCTTTTTGTATGCCTCTTTATCAAGAACACTTGTTCGCCCCTATTTTTCAGCCTTTTACCTTGCCCAATCCTTAAATTGTGTTTCAAAACCATACAAATTTAACTTACTCAGTTTTTGGCGTATAGCACTCATAATTCCTTCATGGATTAGACAGACTACCTTTGCCTTCGAATTCCAAATCACGGGAGTTCAAAGATGGTTCATGAACCGAAAAAGGATGTTTAATCGGAACGTCAAGAAGTACAACTGGCAGACCACAAAAAATTAGGTTTTATGACAAAATTAATAACAATAGAGCAATTGCTGGAGAAGCCCATCTGCATGATGTCGGGACAAGAATTCGTCCTGCTACTCCAGAATGCTGAAAAGCAAACGGCAAAGGAACCTGCCGAGGTGGTGCCAGAGAAACATTATGAATATGGTATAGCTGGAATCGCCAAAATCTTCGGATGTAGCATCCCTACAGCCAATCGCATCAAAAAAAGCGGTGTCATTGATGCTGCCATCACTCAGGTGAACCGAAAGATTACCGTTGATTCCGAACTGGCCCTGAACCTTGCCAAGGAGGCTGGTACTACCATATCTATTAAGAAATAGTATGGAAAACGATTGGAAAAACAGCCTATCGTTTGATGACAAGGGTAATCTGACGAAGAGTATCAGCAACTACAGGGCCATCTTCACTCACGATGAGAACCTGAGCCAGATTCGTTTCGACACCTTCTGTCAGGACGACATCTCCTTCTCTCCATTGTTTCTCAATGTCAACGGCAACAAGGTGGATGAGGAGTCAGTAGGAAAAATCCAGGACTATCTGGAGCAGACCTACCAACTCCGCCTGACCCAGAACAAGGTGTTTGAGTTGCTGAAGACAACAGCTTCAGAGCGCAGCTATAATCCCGTCCAGGAATTTATCCGCAAGGAGGAGTGGGATGGTGTGCCGCGTATCGAAACTGCCATCATCGACTACCTTGGTGCCGAAGACACTCCCCTTGTCAGAAGCAGACTAAGTTGTGGTTTGTGACTGCCGTGGCTCGTGCCTTCGAACCTGGATGCAAGTTCGACAACGTGCTTACTCTGCCCGGGCCACAGGGAATAGGAAAGAGCACGTTCTTCAAGACCATTGGCGACATATGGTTCAATGACTCTTTCTCCTTCGCAAGTGGAGACAAGGAGAAGGTGGAGACCATCACCAACGGATGGATTATTGAGATAAGCGAACTCAACGACATGAAGAGGGCCAATGATGCAGAGGCGGCAAAGGCATTCCTAAGCCGCAGAAGCGATTCTATGCGACCCGCTTACGGGCGTAAAGTGGTTGAGTTTATGCGGCACAATGTCTTTGCTGCCACCACCAACGAGACCAATTTCCTTCAAGGCGACAATGGGAACCGCCGCTGGTGGATTGTTACAGTGAATGGCAACGGGCATGTCTCTACGTGGCTACCCCAATTGCAGTCTGCGGTGAACCAGTTATGGGCAGAGGCTTACACCTATTATAAGATGAGTGTCAAACTCTATCTCAGTCCCGAACTGGAAGCAGAGGCAAACGCCGTGCAGCTGAACCATTCAAGCATCCACAATGACCCCATCCTTGATGACATCCGTCTCTATCTGGAGCGCATGATGCCAAGAGCCTACTCCACTTGGAGCATCCCGATGCGTGCTGCCTATCAGAAAGGTGCATATACCGAGTCTTCTCCCGACGGCAAGCCTGAGGTGCTGCTCAACATGGTATGTTCCCGACAAATCATAGAAGAGTTGCCCAACGACTTGGTGCGCCGAAATCCTGCCAAGTACACCGCACAGTACATCAACCGATTGATGTCTCTGGTAGATGGGTGGGAACGGAGCGAGCAAGAAAAGGTCAAGGGTCTGCACCCAGTCTATTGTGACAAGACGGGACGGGCAAAGCATCCTTGGGCGAGGATTGGTAATGCTACGCAAGGTTCAATAGAAGGGAAAGAAGAAAGCATAGAGCCCGAACTTCCATTCTGACTTCATAGCATACTACTGTCCCTTGTCCCTTTTTCCCAATAATTTTATCAACAAAGAAAAAATAAGATGCTTAGAAAGAAACAAGAAGTGTTTTCCCAACCGAGGGACAACTTGGGACAAGCCCCAAGCACCCCCCACCTTTGGATTGCTGCTCGCTCCAACTGCCTGTTGGCTGATTCCACAGATTATAATGCTAGCGGAAAGACAACAAACATTCCTCTTTTCAAAGCAATGTCAAATTTTAAAATCTGAAAAACAATGAATAACAATTCCATTTCACTACCTTTTACCAAGGTAAACCTTACTCTCACTTCCGAGGCGATAGACTTCCTCTCCGAGACAACAAACGACACAAGCCACTTTGCCATTCTCGGACAACTGATAAAAGACACGGCCGTTACACCCAATTCCACCTCCAAGCGCGGCAATGTTATCACGCTTGGCGTGGGCCAGGTGAAGTGTTCCATCCATTCCTGCTGCGCTCGTTTTGGCATCGGGCGCAAGAAGTTCGAGGGCATCATGCGCCAGATGGAGCAACACGGTATCATCCGTATGCACCGCTCGCGTCTGGTTACTATTGCCGACATGACCTGTATAACTTCATGGCTCTTGCCTGATGGCAAAACCATGACTAACGGCACTGATGGTGATCCGGCAGACCATCCCAATGGACAGCCAGACAACCACGATGCCACGACCCATGACAACAGTCATGCCCATGAAGGTAAAGCGGATGCCACTTCCGACCTCGACAGTCAGAGTCCTGCGGACACAAACCGCTCTTCGGCTCCAGAGGCAACCGCAGGTGTTTCACCGATAGCACCTTCTAATCCTATCGGCACATCCTGTGACAACACTCCAGACCACTCCGTGAACCGAGACTATGCCGTAATCATGGCTTCTGATCTCTTCACTGACCTGGAGTATGGTGAATCTTTGAAACCACATACCGATAACAAAAATCTGGTTCCGAATGATTGAGACGTTTTTTAAGAAAGCAAGTTTGTGTTTTTGGTCGCCAAAAACCACGTCAGCCCCTATATGCCCACGTATAGCCGCTTCCTTTGATGCAACGGGCTTTGCCCTGCATGGTGTCAGGCACACTGATGCAGCTTCGCACACCACAGAGCCAGACTGTAAACTTGTTATCCTTAAAACGTCTTCTTCCCCTGCCTTTATATATAATTAGATTGTAGAACAAAAATAAAACAGATTGTATATGGAAGAAACCAATAAAAAGAATGGAAGCATTGATACCCGCCGAGTTGGAGGGAGGCCGAAGCTTGCCAGATATGAACGTCGCAACCATCACCACAAAGTGAGCTACAACGACGAAGAAGAGAACATCATTCAGTATAAGGCGGAACAGGCTGGCAAGCCTGATGACGTTTATCTGCACGAGGCAGGGCTGGATGCCGTTGTCCAGGCACACATGAGCGACGAGAACATAGAACAACTGAGAGACGTGTGCGGCATGGCAAACAATACCAACCAGATTGCGCATCAAGCCAATGCTGGAGGATTCATCTCCGTACGCTTCAAGGCTAAGCAGCTTATCATCTCTTTCCTGACTTCGTCATCGTGTCACCCAAAAATCTTCGTCAAAGAGTTTAGCTATT
>SAMEA104315432__coassemble_469_pt1 | contig 20189 bp, 13 predicted proteins | sample SAMEA104315432__metabat2_high_PE_003 | metagenome-assembled genome bin SAMEA104315432 (sample SAMEA104315432) | gut metagenome | biome: Monkey gut; feature: monkey-associated habitat; material: faeces | place: China | collected 2013
AAATGAAGTGGGTATAAGATGGAAAGAATAAGCCCTTATCCGAGGAGGTCTCACGAACGCATGGTGAAGATGAGGTATTCGATGTACCATGACGGAGTAAAGCTTGTCGTGAGAAGTCAGCAGAGGTCATAGTACCCAAGACACGGGTTGTCTATAGGGAAGGACTGAATCGTGCAGCGCAACAGTAAATGACTGCTACCTTGAGAGTCTTTTGTAGTCAGATGTCCGAAAAGGAACTCTCTATTCACACGATAGGACGGAATCCGACAATAGAATAGAAGTGACGTATCTCGAAGGGATGGCTGAAAACAACTTGCCACACATCATGAGATGAGAAAGCACGAAACCGCCGTATGCGGAACCGCACGTACGGTGGTGTGGGAGGTCGGTAAATGTGAAAATAGGAGGCAAATGCCTTTTATGATTAGCATTTACCTCCTACCCCATTTTCCCTATTATCCATTACCTTTTACCTTTGTGCCCATGGCAAGAATAACAAATCCGCCCCAGGGCATCATCCTCTCTTCCGCGCTTGGCGACATCATCCTTGACGTGGAAGGCACATACATCTACGTGGCACTCACCAACTCCGCACACGCCACCATCCTGCGCGAACGCTACTACGTCCACGACGGCAAGGTGACGCTCTGCGACCTCGCATCGCTCATCGAGGCGGATATGCGCACCCACCGCCTCACACTCGACACCTACTATCTGGAACTCTTCGCCAGCACCGACGACTACGAGAACGGAAACGAGGACGACCACGCCATCCTCACCGTCCTCTACTGCGACCGCTTCACCGTCTGCAACGACGTACCCCAGTTCCTCCGAGAGAACTTCCTCATCACCCTGCAGGTGCAACGCATCACACCCACCGCCACCGCCTCGCTGAGCTACTACGCCGACAAGGACGAGGGCATAGCATACACCATCGACATGACCTACCGCATCAGTGGCGCAACCTACTCGGACTCGTTCGACTACAACCAAGACCGCACCGCTACCGTTGCCGCCATCTACCAGGTACCCGTTCCGCTCGACATCATCCTCAAAACCCTTGCGCTATCCAAGCAGACACGACGAGCCGACATCGAGATTGTAAGCCTCACTGTCACCGCCGGCCAACGCTCCGCCACATTCTATGTGAACGCAGTTCTCAACAGTGGCAACGCCTTTCTCTTCCGCAACTGCTTCAACATCCTTGAAACCGCCACATTCTCAGCCCTCACCACCGCCAAGACGGACGTTGACCGATCCACGGCGATTATAGGCGGTAAGTCGGAGTTCTACAACCAAAGTACCACTAAGTCCTACGAAACCACCACCGCGCCCCTCATTTCGGATGAAGCGGACTGGATAGACCAGCTCTTCACCTCGCACGAGGTGTACCGCATCAAGGACGGCACCCAGCTCCCGGTGCTGATTACCGACAGCTCCTGCGAGATACAGGACGGCGACGAAAAACTCAACACCGTCAAGTTCACATGGCGTTTCGCCGACAATCGCCCCGCGGTGTCGTTCTCCTCATCCCTCGACATCTTCAACGAAACCTACAACACCGTTTACTCGTAATGGCACACGCAATCCATATCACAACTGCAAGGCAAATGCTCAACTCTGGCGACCCCGTTGATCTCTCCGTGTGGAAGTCCGACGGCAGCATCCTCGAACTCCACAACGTCATCTCGCTACGCTACGATTTCTACGGAGGTTGGCGCAACGTAAAACTGCTCAAATCTGGCGAAATGCGCCGCATCCGCGACGTTTGCATCTTCAAAGTGAACGATCTAGAGGTGTTTTTATAGCTATTAATACCTTTTAACGATTTTTTTTGGGGGGGATTCAAGAACTATTTATTATTTTTGTGCTGTTTTATAAACTTCAAAACTTAAAAGAATATGCAATTCAACGGAAAAGAACTCACAGCTATTGCTAAGATGGCTGCATCAATGGCAGCTGCGGATGGTAATTTCGACAAGGTCGAATTTGAGGAAATCATTAAAGAATTAATCAGATTTGGTGTTGATTCAACCCAAGCTGCTGCAATTCTTGCTGGTGCTGACAACATGGAAGCATCTGATGCTTTCGCAACCATATCGGCTATGACAACTACTCAGAAGAAGTATGTTTCTGGTTTTTGGGCTGCAATTATGCTCAGCGATGGAAAGATTGAAGATTCTGAAGTAAAGATGTGGCAACTTATTTGCACTTTGACTCGATGCCCAACAATGAGTGCAGGTGAAGCTCTTGAATTTTGGCAGAATAATTAATTATGGGATTGTACGATTCAATATTCGGAAACACAAATAGTGATTCAGATGATTCAATCACTCCATTTGTCTTTCGTTCCAATCGTCACCAACGCTATGAAAATGGCATTCCAGTTCAAGGTTTGCAAGTCTGTCCTCGTACTATAACCGTTGAGAAAAACATCAACGGGTGTAGAGGCTATCGGATTCCGCATGGTGTGGGCAACATCGTCAAAATGTTTAATGATGACTTGGGGCGCCAGCAGATGTCGGATAAACCCATGAAAGTTGTAAGCAAATCTGCTTCAAAAGTTGAGCTAAGAGGCTATCTTCTTGAAGCGATGACACCATTTGGCTATCAGGAAATCGATTATGCGGATTACGGCTTTACAATATATTACAAAAATGGAGAGGTTGAAAAATGTATATTGCATATGTTTGACCGAAACGTTTACATTGAATATTGTAAATAAAAATTAATGTTGCCTCCATGGATAAATTAGAACCGTTCAAAGTTTTTCTTCTTGAAAAATTGGATTTTGCTCCTAATTCATACGAAGTATATCAAGCAGGAAGGTTAATCGATCATGGATATACCTCAATGAGAATAAAAGTACAAAGTAGAAATAAAAATACTGTAAGTCAGGACAACATTCAGGTATTCATTGAGAACAACAATCTATCATCAATATTAGATAATACCGCATCATTTGACATGGTAATGACTCTTCATGATAGGTTTATTGCATTAATTCTACCAGAGCAATCCAATATTAATGATGTTATGTTCTCCACTTTTAAGTTTGCTGTAAATTGCACTCGAAAAGAGAAACACTTCTGTGATAAAGAACCACTCTGTATGTCTATGTTCACTGAAAATGGCAATGTAGTAAAACTTAGTTTTAAGGTTTACTCACCAGAAACATTGATAGAACTATCGATTTAATCGCCTGTCTTTTCCCACACCCATAAGAGTCCATAACTTTGTCGAAAAACAAAGTTATGGACTCTCTTAATTTCAACTCCGTAGAAAGCATTCCCGGCATTGAAGTCCGAGCCGCTTTTACCGTCAACTCCTCCAGCGTTTTCAAGGAGGACGTTGACATCATACCGACCATACTCAACGACAAGGTGAGCTATATCCCCTGGGGTGGCGACAACCAAATGCCCTACAACATTCTCGACCTCGTGGAGAAGGACGAAACACTTGCCACCTGCCAAGTGTTCAACGCCGAGGTCTGCTATGGCTCAGGACTACGTTATGACACCTGCACCGCCACAGCAAAGGTCAAGACCGAAATAGAGGACTTCTGTCTTGACAACGACCTTGCCGCCTATTTCCTCGGAGTGTGTCAGGACTTCAAGCACTTCGGCTTCGCCGTCAGCGTGCTTATCCTCAACGAGGACGCAACCAAAATCGTTAGGCTGATAAGAAAGGAAGCGTGCTATTGCCGCTTTGCCCCTGCTGATAGCAAGGGAATAATCCCCCCAAATCCTTTACGCCAACTGGCGCAAGTCTATCTCCGACACAAAGGAGGTGGAGGTCATCGACCTGCTCGCCCCGTCCGCACCATGGCGAGATCTGCAAGACAAGCTCGCCAGCGGAAGCAAGGCGCGGAAGTTCGCCGTGCTCTCTCGCATCCCCACGGTGGACTCCACCTATTATCCGATACCATATTATGCCGCCCTGTTCCGTGGCAAGTGGTATAACATCAAGCAGCTTATCGGCATCGCCAAGGAGGCGAAGCTACGCAACTCAGCACCTATCAAGTACCACATCGAGATTGGTGCCAAGTATTGGGAGAGCATTTTTAGAGCCGAGGGCATCACCGACCGGCGCAAGCAGCAGGAGCGCATCGTGCAGGAGAAGCAGAGCATCCTCGACTTCCTCACGGGCGCAGAGAACAGCGGCAAAGCCTGGTTCTCCACATTCTACATCTCGCCCGACGGAAAGGAACAGCACGATGTGGTCATCAACAAGATTGACGACAGCAAGGAGGGCGGCGACTGGGAAACCGACATTCAAGAGGCTATTAACATGATTTGCTTCACGCTCCGCGTACACAGCAATCTCGTCGGCTCGGTGCCAGGCAAGGCGCAGACCAACAACTCGGGCTCTGACAAGCGCGAACTCTATACCATCGCCCAAGCCCTTCAGAAACCATATCACGACCTGCTATTCACCGTCCATCGCATCATTATCCGCTTAAACCAGTGGAAGAACGTCACGGTGGATGTGCCCTTTATCCAACTCACCACGCTCGATGAACACCAAGACGCAAAGGAGGTCAGCCCCAACGCTCCCACACAAGAATAGTCCCATCACTTCTATAACCCCCATTACTCTTATGAAACTGATTAAGTCAGAAGAAATACTGCGCCAACATCTCCCCAATATTATAGCGTCAGTCAAAGGCGAAACACCCTTACTCGACAAACTCTCTGTGTTCCTCAATCTCGCCGAGGACTGGGTAACAAGGACATTCACTTCCGAGACCACCTTCAACACCATCTGCAAGTACGCCGACGATAACCCAATCCGTCAAGCCACTGCTCGCCTCATTGTGGCAGAAGCCATGCTCCGTGCCATACCCTCGCTCGACATCGTGCTTACGCCCAACGGCTTTGCCGTGGTGAGCACAAGCAACCTTGCCCCTGCATCCAAGCCGCGCATCGACCGCCTCATGGGCTCAATGCTCACTCACCGCGACAACTGCATTGCCGCTCTCTTGCCAGCCCTGCCTGGTGCCTCGCAGTGGCTGAAATCCGACCAAGCAGACTTCTTCGGTGCAACGCTGTTTCCCACGCTCGCCGTGGTGGATGCCGTCGCTGGCGCTACTGGCTCGAAGTGGGATAAGTACCTCGAACTGCGTTCTCAAATCATCGACCTTGAAGCCAAGTTCGCCAACGAGTTCCTATCGCCTGAGTTGATGGAGAAGCTACGCTACAACCATCTTCGCCACACCGCCACACCCGAACAAGACACGGTTATCAAGCACACCCAAGCGCAAATCATCGCTTGCCTCAAAGGTGGCTCATTCTCTTGCCAAAGCTTGATGGACATCGTGAACTACATCCGTCTCCGTCCATCCTCTTTCCACGAATGGCACAACAGCTCCACGGCGCAGCTATTCGCTCCGCCAGTGTTCCGCAACGACAAGAAATTCGCAGGATATTTCTTCAATTAGCACGCTTATGAAGACTATCAATTACCCCAGTTCGGGATAGAATAGTGATAGGTTGTATGTGAAAATAGATACGTGAGCCATCCTCCCATGCCATCAGACATGGGCTATATATATAAAAAACGAAATGGGTAGTTTTCTCTTTAGAACAAAGAAAGCTGCTTTGTATCTTCGATGCAGTATCCTTGCAATGCCTTTGGCTTGTTGTCGAAGAAGCAATGTGCTCCCAAGGCAGAAATAAGGTTCATGATAAAGTTGCTTACAGACCTATGGCGTGAGTGTACAATCTGTGCCGTGTTCTTCAGCATGTCGTTGATGGTTTCGATAATGTATCTCTTGCGTAACATCATTCTGTCATAGAACGGTATCAGCTTGTTTTTCATGTTTACGCGCAACCCTGTCACCAGCTGTATTCCATCATCAAAGAGGAAGTCAAACAGCTTCTGCGAAATATAGCCTTTGTCAGCGAATAGCTTGCCATACAGACGTTTAGCGAGAACCTTGAACACATTCGGGTCCTTGTCGCTGACATTCGCGCCAGTAAGTACAAACGCAATTATCTCGCCTCTGTCATTGCACGCGAGGTGGAGCTTGAAGCCATGACACCAGCCCATTGTTCCCTTTCCGTCAGTGGCAATTCCCTTGAACACCTTGTTGGCGTATCTCCTGAGATTGTGACATACGGGTATCATCGTGGAATCGACGAATGTTATGCCGGTACATCTTCCAAAAGATCCCAGATTAAGGAAGAACATGAGCTGGAAGAACACGCGGCTTTCCAACTCCACGAAGCGGTTATATGACACTGCTTTCGGGAAATATGACTTCATCGTACCCTTAATGAAGAACAAGTAGTAGTGCTTGAAATTGCGGAATGTACCAAAATGAAAATACAACAGAATGGTCATGATCTCACTGTCAGACAACGACGCTTGGCGACGTCTACGCTTGACCCCGCTGTTGTCTTCAAGTAGATTTCCTGCATTTTCTGCTTCAAAATGTTTGCAAAACTCGTCTATAACACAAAATAATTCTGTAACTTTGTAATCGATAGTCATATCAAGTATGTTTGTAGCTTATTGAATATCAACCATAAATGTGCAAAATATTTGTGAGATTACCAACTTTTTATGAACTATTTCTTATCCCGAACTGGGGTATTGGTTTACTCCATGCTCGAGGCAAAAAGTCCTGAAAGAGCTGGTTTGCTTACCATTGGCACATAGTTTCTTAAATGCATGAAAAACCTGTCTGTAAAGGTCTACCTTATTAATGTCCATAGTTTTTTAGAACAAAGGTAGGAACTTTACAGACAGGTTACAATATGCTACCGCGGACGGTTGTACGTATAATTGTGGCTTCTGGTTTTGTTTCTCAAAAGTCACTATCAAAAGGGTGAGAAAAAGGAGTAGTACTGCATGGGCGATAGAAGATATACTTCGTTGGCGATGGAAGTAGTACTTCATGGGCAAAGTAAGTAGTACTGCTTGAATTCTACCAAGTCAATCCCCTCCCTCTCATGGGCCAAATGATACTCGCACATAAGATATCTGCATTTTATCCACAAATACAGTAGGCCTGGCCCATTGTGCTTTCTCGGGTATCTTCTTGTTGGAGGCAGTCTGACTCCCGAAGCTTGAGCGGGAATTGGCTGTTGTATGGAAGGGCCTATTGCAAGTAGGACGGATGCCAGTTGTGGTGCGTCTTGGTGAAGATGCGTATGATGGTGAATGGCTCGCAGATATTGTCCTGGATGGGTGTGAGCATGTATGAGGGCAGCACTTCCACCCTCCATATGAAGTCTTCGGCCACCTTATACCATTCCCATTCCCACAGAATGAAGAACTTGTTGATCATGTAAAGCACCTTCTCGTCTTTCACCTGCGGACATCTCTTCCTGCGTATCTCGTCGAGCGTCATCAACTTCACGGGATGGTTGCTCTTGTAGTTGGTGAACCCATGGATATGATGCCCGTTGATGACGTAGCTTAAACCTTTCTCATCAAGCTCCTTGTTGGTGTAGTTGACGGTGAGCGTTTCGTTTTGGGGACCTATACCTGTGACAACGAAAGGCAGACGCAGCCCTTCCTTGCTCCTCGTGGTCTGGTCTATCTCATAGGCGTATTGGTCTATCCCGATTATGTCACGTCCGATAAATTCTCCATTGAGTGTGTAGCACCAGTGCCAGTCCATATCGTTATATCTGAAGTCGCTCATGTACTCCGCACTATGGTTCTCGTCCTTTTCGTATGGCTCTTTTTCACGGATGGGAGGCGGTCCGAATGGCTTTATCTTTTCCTGAAAAGTCATCTCTATCTTGGGCTGCTCTGCTTTTCCTTTCTCTTTTTCCTTCTTCTGGGCTGAAAGTCCTGTGGGAAGGGGCAGCAGAAAAGCCAGCAGAAGGAGCGTCCGCCAGTTCATGATGTTAGTCTTTCTTCTTCCCATAGATTTTCATTGTGTATAAAGATGGTTAGGAAAAACATGCATCCCCACGCATGGAGTTTGTGTGCTCCTTGTGCGTGGGGATGCTTGTTTGTGTGTTTACCAGATGTCCTCGGGAACTCCGGGGTTGTCATAAACCTCCTTGGCGGCATACTCCAGATAGTCCATATAGAAGTAGCGTGTGGGGTCGTCCATCACGGTCTTGAATCGGATGTAGTATGTCTCGTTGGGGTCCATGGTCTGGCGCAGCAGGATGCGTCGGATACAGATGTTCGACTTGCGCATCATGTCAGAGCCACCAGGTCCTCCGGCTGTATATTGCTGGCAACCCTTCATGAAGCCGTTGTTGCGCAGGCGCTTGTCGATTTCGGCGTTATAGTCGTCATCGTTGCTGTCCTCAGCATAACCGATATCGTTGGCAATGGTTCCGGAAGAGGTGTTTCTGCCGTAGGCTCCCTGGCGCAGGTCCATGGGGATACCCATAGCAGCCAGGTTGTTGGGGTCTTTACCCCAGTAGAACTGTACCATTCCACGCATGTTACCACCGCACTGGATGGCATATCTCAGCTCATAGGTTCCGCGCTTAGGTACGGGTGGGAGACGCATGGTGCAGTCGGTCATACCACGGATACTCATCTCGTCACCCTGCATGTTGGACCAGCCATTGCCGCGACCGGTCCAGTACAGGAAGTTGGTCTCCTCGGTGATGCTCACATCGTTGAGGTACTTGTATGCAGCATCTGAGGGGATATATACGCACTTGTGACGCTCGTCGGTAATCTCAGACTGACGGATGCCGTTGGTCATAAACTCAGGCCACATGGCACACACATTCCAACGGATGCGGTATGCCTGCATGTTGTTGCGTGTGTCGTCGTTGTAGGTGAGCAACTTGTCGATGGGGTAGATGATACCGTTGCGCACGTTGAAGTCGCCCTGCAGGTCGGGAGTGCCCACCTTGATGCCTTCCTTCTCGGCATCGCAACTGGCCTCGTGATAGTTGCCGCGGCGGCCGTTGTTGAGGTTGGGGAAGCGGTTGATATACACACCGTTGCTCTCCTTGCTCTCATACAGCTTTATGAGGCGGCGCTTGCCCATGGTGGTGTAATACTCCCAGATGGGTATGGTGGGGTTGCCGTTGGTGGGGTTGTAGCCGTTCTCGTTGTAGTGCAGCACCAGCCTGTCGGTCGCAAGTGACATGGGCAGGAAGTGGTAGGTGACGAACTGGTTGAGCAGGTTGTTCTCGCTCTTGTAGTTCTCGTCGTTTACTGCCTCGGGATAAGCGTTGTTCTGCACCAGATAGTTCACCACATCCTTCACCTCAATCTCGGTGGCAGGCTTGCCGATGGCCTCTGTCCAGAAGCTGTCGGTCTCGGCAAAGTATGTGAAGCCCACATAGCGGTGCTCGGGTGAGTAGAAGGTCTGGTTGCTTCCGTCGGTATTGCTCACGATGCTCATCTTCACGGTTCCCTTCTTGTAGAGCTCCTCGTAGGTCTCGTCGCGCCATACCTTCAGGGTGTCTATCATACCCACGGCCTTGGCCAGCAGGGCTGCCACATAGAAGCCCTCGCGCTTGCTGTTGAGGATATCGTTGAAGAGGAAAGCCAGTGTGTTGTTGCTGGGTGCAACCACAGTGTTCATGCACTGGATTACGCCGTTGATGGCAGGTATGTCCTTGTTGCGGGGGTCGATGAGCGCATCGTTGATAAGCACGCTGTCGGGGTCGTCGCAATAGTGAACCACCAGCTTGCGGTCGTACATGTTGGGGTAGGGCAGTTCGGCGTTCTGTGTGGTAGGCATAGTGGCGGTCTCATAGCGTACGTTGTCGTCGCCGCTGTCTATCACGCTGTTATAGACAATCACCTTGCGCACAGAGTCGAGCAGGTTGCTGTCGGTAAAACTGTCCCATGAGGGCTCGCTGATGGTGCCCTTGGCGCAGAGGGTGTCCAGATATACCTGGATGGCCTCGTTGGTTGGGGCAAACACTGTGTAGTTGCCTCGGGCTGAGAGCAACTGGAAGACTTTGGTGTCCGACATCGAACTTACGGGCGTCTTCTTGAGTAGTGCCACGTACTCCTTGTAGGCGTCGTGTTCTACCAGGTAGTCTGTGATGGTCCTCTCCTTGAAGACGTATCGCGCAGACTTGTCCACTTGTTCGGTACATCCAATGAATGTGATGGCTGCTAATGCAAGCATCAAACCGAATATCTTCTTCATATAATTTAAAGTTTTGTTGTTAGCGTTGGTCGGAGTATATTGTTTCTTTCCTTCTGTTGCCCCTCTGTGGTCACCCACGGAATGACATGCAAAAGTAAGTATTTCTTGCTTACCCACAAAGGGATGTAGGTTTTTTCTCTCCTTAAACGCGGTTTCTCTCTATTTTTGCCTTACTTCAATCGCTGTTCCTGTGGTGTGAGCCTGGAAATCGGGCGCGTAGAGGCATTGCAGGAGGGCGGCGGGAAGGCAGTAGGAACCAGCCCGGCTGATGAGCCAGTCTTCCTCTATCACCCAAGTGCCGCGAGGCAGTCGGTCAAGGAAGTATTCTGTGCTGGCATCATGAATGGCCTTGTAATAGCTGGTGCTGCCATTGAACTCATAGCCAGAGCGTTGGGCGGATGGTTCGGCAGCGGCAATACGTGGTGCCATCAGGCGCACGAACTCGTAGTCGCGGTCGGCTGTGAGGGTATAGCGGATGTGCACGCGGTCGCCTGTGGCCAGATGCTCCACATGGGTGATGTCGCGTCGGATGTTGAGTCCTTCCTGCTGCTGTTCGGTCTGCAGGACGGGTATCTGATATTGGGCATATACAGCTCCGTAGCTCAGTTGCCGGCTCTCCTTCTCCACCACCAGCTTCTTGGGCTTGGAGGTAAGGTCTGTACGCTCACGCACATAGCCCAGAGTGGTCTCGGGACTGCTGATTGTGAATGACTTGGATGAGGTTTTCAGAGTCAGCTTGTCGGCTCCCATGCAGAGGTCTGGGCTGCCGCTCAGCAGGGCGAATACGGCATCGGCGGTCTGCGGAGCGCTGTCCCATTCCCGGGTACGCTTCATGCCTATGAGCCACTCCGTCATCGCGTTGAGCGTGGCAGTATCGTGGGGCTCTATGGTTCTGATGGCTTCCATCAGTTGCACGTGCTCGCTCGTCTTCTGATCCATGCCCATTCGTATGTTGCTCCTGTAGGCCAGATGCATGCCGTCGGGCTGCTTGAGCAGAACGTGCAGGCGTTCCATCAGGCTCTGGGCCAACTTCTCTTCACCATACAGATGCAGCACCATGGCAGCCTGTGCGCGCTCCACACGGTCGGTCTCTCCGGCCTGCTTCTTGAGCAATTGCAGCATGTAGCTGACGGCCTGCTTCTCTTCGGCCTTCATGCTGGTGTAGCAGTCCGACTTACGGAGGGCATATAGGGTGCGCATGGCGCTTGCAGAGACGGTAGGCTTACTGCTCTTCTTGAGCAGACTCACGTCTTTTACCATCTCCTTGAGGAGGAATCGGCAAGCCTTCTCGCGTATCTCCCTCTGCCTGGGCAACTCGTCAAGTGTGAGCGTGTTGAGCCTTGTGAGCATGTTGGCCACATGGCCCGTGAGGTAGGTGCTGCCGCTCATGCCGGGGAACCAGGAGAACGAACCGTCGTACCTTTGCAGATTGTCCAGCGCGTTCAGCATGCTCATGCGATAATCCAATTGCGCCACATCATCAAACAAGGATGTAAGCCTCTGGCGACGAGCCTTTTCCTGGTTGGCCTCCATCACCCATGGAGTTTCCTGCAGAAGCATGTCGGCCAGCTCTTGATTCTTGACGAGCGGACTCTCCAGAGCAGCTGTATCCTTATGGTTCCACTCTTCGATGGCTTCTCTCACTTGTGGGTATTTCTGTCCTATGCTGTAGGCAAGTGCTCCTGAGTAGAATGCGGCCGTGAGGGAGAGCACGTCGCGGCACCTGGGGTAAGCCATCGAGGGCAGAGTCTGTATGGCCAGCCACTTGGGATCACGTGTGTATTCGATGGTCAGCGAGCGGTTGACAGCCTCCTTGCTGTCGTGTGCGAAGAGTTTGTCAAGACTGATGGTGTGCGTGCCTTTTCCGCTCAGGCTGAACGCCTTGGTCTCTGTGATGGACTGCATATCGGAGAGTACAGGCAGATATCGCTGCTCGCCATCGCTGTAGTCCTGCCCTTGCGCCACCCATTTGACGGTGAGTGCGGGATGGTCCATGCTGCCCGTATAGGGGAAGAAGAAGGTGGTATCCTCCTGGGCGCCCAGTTGGAAGCGCACTGCCTTGCGCATCAGTACCTTATCGGTCTCTGTATCGGAGACGAGCAGGGTGGCCTGTCCCTTCTGCTGCTTCTCGCTTCGGTTGCGGATGCTGGCCGTCAGTACGGTGTGGTCGCCGCTACGCACGAAGCGCGGGAGCAGCATTTCGGCCATCAGTTCCTTCTCTGCCACCACCATCGTATCCAGCAGTCCCACCATCATGTCGGTCGTGTGGGCAGCTCCGAGCAGGTGCCATGAGGTCATGCTTTCGGGCAGGGTGAAGCTGATTTTCACCTGTCCTTGGCTGTCGGTACGCAATCGGGGCATGAAGAAAGCCGTCTCCTGCAGGTCGGTCCGCAGGTTGGCCGTCTCCTCGGCTGCTTCTTCAGCTTCTGCACATTCCTCCTCCTTGACCATATCGTACAAGTAGTTTTCGTCGTTACCTAATCCTCCGATATGTCCGTTGAGGCTTTGGGGTGCCTGTGCCACTCCGGCATAGGCCATTTTGGCATTCCCCCTCAGCCTTACATCCACTTTTCTCAGACTTCTGGTGCTCCTGTCTCTCACGTGCATGGAAGCCTCTTGCATAGGTTTGGACAAGGCCAGGTAGAAGCGGTCGATGTCGAATGTGGAGAACTCCGGGGTGTATTCCTTCTTCAGTTTGGGTTTGAAGCTCATGTTCAGATTGTACTTGTCGTAGGCGCTCAGAGAGGTTGTGTGAATGCCGATGTACGGCAAGCGGCAACCTCTATACACGCTCAGGTCAAACGAGTGACGGGCGAGCGCATCCAATGACGCATCATATAGAGTGGCCGCCAGATTGGCTTGCGCGGGTTTGCCATCGGGGCGCTTTACCGATAATGTCCACTCCTCTTGCTGTCCTGGCCGCAGATGGTCGCGGAAGGACTCCCATTGCAGGCGCAGTCTGCTGTCGGGCTGAACCAGATGCAGGTCGGTGAGCTTGGTGTAGAGTTCCCCTTTGCAGAACATGTAGGTGAATAGTCTGGCGCCCTTTCCGTACTCCTTGCGGTAGGGAATGGTGCATGTCAGGCACGAGTCACTCAGGTGGAATATCGTGTCGAGTGCAGTGGTGTCCTTTGTCCCCAGGGTCATGTGTATCCAGGCATCGGGCAGCGAGGTGCCTATCTGCACCTTGGCTGGCTCCTGTTCCGAGAAGTCAGACTGGGGACAGTCCAGGTAAAAGTTCGACTTGAAGGGCAGTTTGTTGTCAGAGAGCGAGGTGAGCGTGAGTTCGGAGCGCCACGAGGCCGTATCGCCATTGATGTCAGCACGCGCTTCCAACTGGTATCGGCCCGACTCCAAGTCTTTCATCTCCTGTGGGAAAGCCGACTCTCCAGCCTGCATTGTGAAGGTTCGCTTCTCCTTCCCTGCCTGTGAAAGGGTGCAGGTGATGGACCCCTTGACAGGTTGGTCGGTGCTGGAGTAGAGGTTGAGGCTCAATGGTTTGGGATATTCCTTGCAGATGTGCTGGGGTACCATGCCGTTCATGCGCAATGGGGTACTGCATACGGCCATGTTCAGGGCACTCTGCTGTGTTTCTCCCTGTGCGGATAGAGCGTCGATGCAGACTTCCAGTCTGCGTCCCCTCTTCAGTTGCTCGGCGGTTCCGTTTGTGGCCAGTTGGTATGTGAACTTCCCTTCCTGGTCTGTCCAGAGCGTATCCAGTTCCACCCGTGTTTCGTTGGAGCGGTTGCGCCACCACCATGACGAGCCCCATACGGCTGTTCCTGTGATGCGTGCATGCGTCACGGGTACACCGCTGTAGGTGGTCACTTTGCCTTCAAATGCCACGGAGTCGGTTCGGGCAGTTGCGTTCTTGGGCTGTGACAACTCCACGTGGAAGGTGGGACGAACGTATTCTTCCACTTTTACAGCCTTACGGGCATCTTCGATATGTATAATATAACTGCCTGGCAAACCCGTTTCGGGAATTGGCAGAGTGTCTGCCAGCACACCCATGTCATCGGTCCGGCATGTGTGGGTGCACAGTTTCCTGCCGTTGGCATCATGCAGCACCACTTCATACTCCTCGTTGGCCTTCACCTTGGCATCCCATTCCTTCTGTTTGTACACCACGGCGCTCATCATGATCTTCTGGCCGGGGCGGTAGATGCTTCGGTCTGTGGAGATGGCTATGTGCTGTTTCTCTCTGTCGGTCAGTCTTCCTTCGGAGTAATATGTGTTCAGTCTCCGTAGGCCCGTTGCCTCGTCTCCCGCGCGCGATACTTTTATATATATGTCCTTTCCCTCTTGTCTGTCCATCAGCACGGTACCTTTCTCGTCGGTGAGGAGTGTTGCAAGTGGGGTGAAGGTGTCCTCTTTTTGATTCTTTGTAAAGACTTCCACCTTGATTCCCGGCAGGGGCTGTCCTTTCTGGTAGTCCACCACGGTCAGCCGTGCCTGCAGGTCGTCCATACGCCGCACGAAGGCAGCCAGGCGTGAGATGTGCACCAGGCCTATTTCCGGTTCGGGATTCTTTGCCAGCTGTGCCTTGGTGGTGGCCTCTATCACCACCGCATAGAGGCCGCAGTCGGGCGTGTGCCAGTTGAGCGTATCCCAGCACACCATGCCTCCGTTGCTTCCTCCGCGTGGTTGCATGGCGTTATGCCTGATCTGGCGTCCCTCCTTGCGCACCAGCTTGAGCAGTTCGTTGCCTGTCATATAGTTGCGCTCCTGCTTGTCTCCCTCCAGGAAGTCAGAGGGCAGCTGGTAGGTTGACAGGACAAATCCGCTCACGTTTCTCGTCTTGATGGGCACCTTCTGGGTGCTGAGCGGGTAGGCTTGTTCGGGATATCTGGCCTGCATGACGGGAGCTGTGAGCTGTCGTCTGAGGTTCTCGATATTGTTTTTCCAGCGGTTGTCGGGCCATTTGCGGTCCGCCTCGTCCAGTATTGCCAGACGGTCGTTGATGCCCATCCCCCAGCGGTTCATCCTTTCGGAGGCCAGACAGAGGTGCACCAGCGCCCCTGCCTCTGTGTTGCTGTATTCCTGCTTCAATGCCATCAGCCTGTCTTTGACCGAAGGGTCCCATGAGTCCCAGAGACCCTCCAGCAGGATGTGCAAGGCCGCTTCGCGCAGCCCATGAAGGCGGTAAAACGTGGCCAGGTTGTCGGCTGTGGGCATCTGTTCCTTCTCTCTCAGCCATTGTCCGATGTCGTTTGTCATGCCCCGCCACACCACCGCGAGCATGTCGTTGGCATATATCTTCTCGTCGCGTCCCTGTCTGACAAGCGGAATCCATTGCTCTGTCTTGGCCTGGTGCAGCGCTTCCATGTCACCCAGCGCTTCCTTGTAGAGCAGACATGCATGCCGCATGTACTCATCGCTGTTCCATTCCCTTATGCTGTCGTCGGGGCTTTCTGTCTGCCGCTCGCCAGCATCGGCAAGGTCGGCCGAGATTGCCAGCAGATGGGCCATGGTGGCCTGATAGACGGCTCTCGCCGTGGGGCTGGTCTGCCTGCTGATGGCTGCACGCAGCGTGTCCATATTGTCGAAGAAGCGGTCGGGCGTGATGTCCTCGGTGCGCTGGAAGTCCTGCAACATACCCACCAACGAAGATGCCTGGCTCTGTCCACATACTGATGAGGGCAGAACCAGGCATAGGAAGAGTGCAAGTAAGGCCTTGCTTACGCAGGCGAGCCTACTTGAGATTTTTTTTTTGAGAGGCTCCGTCTTCGGCTGAAGTCTCCTCGCTGCTGGTAGCATCCTGCTTCTGGGGCTTCACGGCCAGCACCTCTATCTCCACCAGTGCCCCCTTGGGCAGGTCTTTCACCGCCACGGCGCTGCGTGCGGGGAAGGGTTCGGTGAAGAATTGGGCATATACCTCGTTCATGGGAGCGAAGTTGGCGATGTCACTCAGATAGACGGTAGTCTTCACCACGTGCTTCAGGTCGGTGCCGGCAGCCTGCAGGATGTGGCTGGCATTGGTGAGCGACTGGCGTGTCTGCTCCTTTATGCCGCCCTCCACAAACTGGCCTGTGGCGGGGTCGATGGGTATCTGTCCGCTGGCAAATACCATTCCGTTGGCCTCGATGGCCTGGCTGTAGGGACCGATGGCTGCAGGAGCCTGGTTGGTGTGAATTGCTTTCATGCTCTTGGTGTGTATGTTGTCTTTATTCTTAGTTCACCTTGAATCCGTTGTCGGTCAGGGCTTTCCTTATCTCCTCGATGTGCTGCTCGTCGCGTGTCTCCACCTTGATGCGCAGTTGGCATGCTGTCACGCGGGCAGCGTCGTCGTTGCGCTCGTGATGCACGCTCACTACGTTTCCGCCCATCGAAGCCACTATCTGGCTCACGCCCACCAGCTGGCCCGGCTTGTCCTCCAGTTCCACCGTGAAGGTGCAGCTGCGTCCGCTCTTGGCCAGTCCGCGGTTGATGACGCGGTTGAGGATGGTCACGTCGATATTGCCACCGCTCACTATGCACACGGCCTTGCGTCCCTTGACGGGCACCTTGCCGAACATGGCGGCTGCCACACTCACGGCTCCGGCACCTTCTGCCACCATCTTGTGCTGCTCGATGAGCGCCAGTATGGCTGCGCAAATCTCGTCCTCGGTGACGGTCACTATGCCGTCGAGGTACTTCTGGCATGTGTCGTAGGTGATTTCACCGGGTTGCTTTACCGCTATGCCGTCGGCTATGGTGTTTACGCTGGTGAGCCGCAGTATCTGATGGTCAGCCATGCTCTGGTACATGCTGGGTGCTCCGGCAGCCTGCACGCCCCATACCTGCACTTTCGGATTGAGCTGCTTGATGGCAAATGCCACGCCGCTGGCCAGTCCGCCGCCGCCTATGGGCACGATGACCACCTCCACGTCGGGCAGTTGCTCCAGCAACTCCAGGCCAATGGTGCCCTGTCCGGCTATCACGTTCTCGTCGTCGAAGGGGTGGATAAAGGTATAGCCCCGCTCGTCGCGCAGGTCCAGCGCCCGCTGGTAGGCATCGTCATACACTCCGGGCACCAGACAGATGTCGGCGCCATAACGGCGTGTGGCCTCTACCTTGCTGATGGGCGCTCCGTCGGGCAGGCAGATGAGACTCTTGATGCCATGGCAACTGGCACCCAGCGCAACCCCCTGCGCGTGGTTTCCTGCCGAGCAGGCTATCACTCCGTGCTGCTTTTCCTCGTCGGTCAGGCAGGCTATCTTGTAACAGGCACCGCGCACCTTGAACGAGCCTGTCAGCTGCAGGTTCTCGGGCTTCAGGTATATGTCGGCCTCGGGATTGAGGCGGGGAGCCTGCACCAGGTCGGTGCGGCGTATGACGCGGCTCAGCGCATAACGCGCCTTATAGAAGTTGTCGAGGTTCAGCATCGTGCGGGAATCTGCTTGAGCAACTCTTTCAGGAATACCCAGAACTTCTCCACCGAGGGGATGTTGCATCGCTCGTTGGGTGTGTGAGGACTTCTCAGCGTGGGACCGAAGCTCACCAGATCCATCTCGGGATACACCCCGCCGATGATGCTGCACTCCAGTCCGGCGTGGCACACCTGCACCTTGGCGTCCTCGCCGAAGGTCTCCTTATATACCTTCACCATAGTGGCTGTGATGGGGCTGCTGAAGTTGGGCTGCCATGCGCCATACTGCCCGCCGTACTCCACCTTCATGCCGGCCATGCCGAAGCAGCACTCCTGCATCTCCTGCAGGTACTCCATCATGGTCTCGTTGCTGCTGCGTGCCAGTATGAGCACCGAAGCCTCGCCGTTGCCTATGTTCACGATGCCCAGGTTGCTGCTGGTCTCCACCACATCGGGGATGCTTGGGATGTGGCGCAGGACGCCGTCGTGGCAAGCCATGATGGCATCCACCAGGTTGTCCTGAATCTCCATGGGTACCTGTGCGGCGGGCATGATGGTGCTCTCGATGGTCATCTCCATCTCGTTCTCTATGCCTGCATATTCGTTCTTGAAGGTCTCCAGGCAGTAGGCCACCAGATCCTTCAGGTCGTCGAGGTTCTCTGCGGGAATGGTGAGCACGGCGCTTGCTGTGCGTGGGATGGCGTTGCGCATGTTGCCGCCGTTCCATGAGCAGAGGCGTGCATCGTCGTCGGCGATGGCCTGACGCACGAAGCGGGCCATCAGCTTGTTGGCATTGGCGCGTCCCTCATTGATTTCCAGTCCGCTGTGTCCGCCCTTGAGTCCCTGCAGACACACCTTTACGGCTATGTCGCCAGCCTCGGGAGCCACCTCCTTGTATTGCATGGTGGCGCTGATGTTGACGCCTCCCGCGCTGCCTATGACGAACTCGCCCATGGTCTCGTTGTCCATATTGAGCAGTATGTCGCCGTGCAGTGTGTCGGCTGCCAGGTGGTTCACACCGTACATGCAGGTCTCCTCATCGGCTGTGATGAGCGCCTCCAGCGGGCCGTGTACCAGGTCGTGGGCCTCCATGATAGCCATGATGGCCGCCACGCCCATGCCGTCGTCGCTGCCCAGGGTGGTGCCCTTGGCCTTCACCCATTCGCCGTCGATGTAGGTCTCGATGGGGTCTGTCTCAAAGACGTGGCCGCTCTCGTCGGTCTTCTGTGGCACCATGTCCATGTGTGCCTGCAGTACTGCTGTCTTGCGGTCTTCCATGCCCGGTGTGGCGGGCTTGCGCATGACGATGTTCTCGGCATTGTCCTTGAAGGCTTCTATGCCGTGCTCCTTGGCCCATGTGAGCAGGAATTCCTGCACCTTCTGAAGGTGTCCGCTGGGACGGGGAACCTGCGTGAGCAGGTAGAAGTTGTGCCATATGGCTTGTGGAGCCAGGTCTTTGATTGATGTTGCCATAACCTTATATTTTTAATGTTTAACTTCCTGTCTTGGCTGGCGCGCCCGAGTGTGCATGTGCGCCCGTCAGCATGGCAAAGTTATGCCATTTCCATGAGAGTGCCAAGCCGCTACTCTTAAAAAGTATTTACAGCCTTCTGCCTGCCATGCCGGAGTGGCAAAAATGGCTCTGTGAGGCATAATCCTTGGGCGAATGCTTGCCGCTTATGGGAGAGATGCTTACCTTTGTGGGTGAAACTGCACGAAAGAGCGTGCGCAAAGACAAACAACTGATGACATACGATTTCGACAAGCCCATCGACCGCACGGGCACTTGCGATGTGAAGCACGCAAGGCTCGCCGAGATGTGGCACCGTACTGACCTGATTCCCCTGTGGGTGGCCGACATGGACTGGCAGACGCCTCCCTTCATCGCCGAAGCCCTCACCCACAGGGTGCAGAACGCCCTCTATGGCTACACCTGTCTGCCCCAGGACTACTGGGACACCGTCATCCGCTGGGTGCAGGAGCATCACGGGTGGCAGATGAGAGAAGAGTGGATGAGCTTCATCCCCGGCATTGTCAAGGGGATAGGAATGGCTGTGTGCGCCCTGCTGTCGCCTGGCGACAAGGTCATCATACAGCCTCCTGTGTATCATCCATTCCGCCTTGTGCCTCAGGGCTATGGGCATGAGGTGGTGATGAACCCCCTGGTGGAGCGCCCCGACGGCTATTACGACATGGACTTCGAGCACCTGGCACGGGTGGCCGACGAGCATTGCCGCCTGCTCATCCTGTGCAATCCCCACAATCCCGGCGGCATCTGTTGGCCGCGTGAGACGCTGCAGCGCCTGGCCGCATTCTGCCACGAGCGCGGCATTATCGTCATCAGCGACGAAATCCATTGCGACATGGCCCTCTTCGGGCATCGCCACATCCCCTTCGCCAGCGTGAGTCGCGAGGCGGAGCAGAACAGCATCACGTTCTGTGCACCCTCCAAGACCTTCAATATGGCCGGCCTGGTGTCGTCGTGGGCGGCTGTCCCCAATGAGCAGTTGCGCCGGCGCTTCTTCGGATGGATGCAGGCGGGCGAACTCAACGAGCCCACCATGATGGCTCCCCTGGCCACCCAGGCTGCCTTCCGCGAGGGCGAGGAGTGGCGCAGGCAGATGCTTCATTATGTGGAGCAGAACGTGGAGTTCGTCATCGGCTACTGCCGTGAGCACATGCCCCTGATACGTCCCTTGCGCCCCCAGGCCTCGTTCCTGGTGTGGCTCGACTGCCGTCAGC
>SAMEA104315432__coassemble_642_pt1 | contig 16165 bp, 9 predicted proteins | sample SAMEA104315432__metabat2_high_PE_003 | metagenome-assembled genome bin SAMEA104315432 (sample SAMEA104315432) | gut metagenome | biome: Monkey gut; feature: monkey-associated habitat; material: faeces | place: China | collected 2013
GTTCATTACAGTTTGAACGTGGCCCTGAGCATGACGGTTCTGCCGCAGAGGGTGTAGTCATAAGTGTAGGTGTTGATGCCGTTGAAGATGGTATAGGCGTAGTGGCGCTGGTTCAGGAGATTGTCGAGTTCGAGGCGGAGGACGAGACGCTTGCATTTGTACTGGGCGGAGGCGTTGAAGAGTGACATACGCTTGTATTGGTCGGCGGTGAGCTGGCGGCGCACGTGGTCATAGTCCAGTGAGAGGTCGAGGGTGGCGATGGGGAAGATGTGGACAGCACCGCTGTGGGAGATGGAGGTGGTAGTATTACTTTTTTCGGAATAACGGGAGCGCGACCAACCGTAATTGATGTCGTACCGCAGTTCGAGCCAAGGGACGAGGGTGATGGTAGTGTTGCCGTGCAGGGCATAGCTGTTCGTGCGAGTATCGATGGCGGTCTCGTTCACGGCCTGTTCGCCGCTGCCGAAACTGTAGCGGCCGTTTGCACCGAACTTGGCGAAGAGCGAGGGGATGTTCTTCGTGGCGGCTACGGAGAAACTGGTGGAGCTGCTGCGACTGTCGCGAAGCAGAGATGTATTGCTGATGTCGATGCCGCTGACGCTCTGTGACGTGAGCGTGTTCTGCTTGCCCTCGCTGTGGCTGGCGGCGAGGCTCAGCGTGAAGTACTGCATGGGCAGTTGCCACTTCCACTCTCCCGACGTGTGCCAGGTGTCAGACTCGCCAATGATGCCTGACGAGGTGCGCACCGAGCGATAGTCAACCTGCATCGGCTCCGTCAGCAGCGTCATCATGTCGCCAATCGAGGTCGTGTAGCCCGTCGAGATCGACAGCTTGCTGTTGGCCGAGAAGGTGTAGTTGATGCCCATTGAGGGATTGAACACGGGCTTTGTGTAGTTGAGTTTGTTATAGTACAGTCCCTTCAGCGCAGCACCGATGCCCGTACTCAGGTAGAAGCGGTGGTTCTTGGAATGAATCTCGAAGCCGGGGTTGAGGGTCGGCGTGAAGGCCCAGCCGCGAATGTCGTTTCTATCTGTTGGAGAGGATTTCAAATCCCCGACTCCTGAGTTGCGAAGTTCGTATTCGCCACAACGTTCTGTTTCCAAGTCATCATACATTGCTGACACGCTGACGGGCAGGTTCAGCCGGAACGACGAGCCGATGGGGATTTGGAATGACGAACCGACGTTCATACTGAGCGTCGAGGACTGCGTCGTCTGACCGTAGTCCATACTGTCTTGGCTGAAAGACAGCCTTAGCGTTGGTGTCCGCTTGAACGACACGTTGGCATGAACGTGTCGCCGGTCACCCTTCTCAGTTCTGCTCATCCAGAAGAATTCGTTGCCCACCTCAAACGATGATGTCTTCCGTCGTTGCTCCACCAGCGACTCATTGGCCACCACATCCCCCTCGTTCTGCTCAAACTTACCTTTGAGCACAAACGTCTCGCTGAGATACACGCGATCTGCGTTCTTCAGGTAGTTCGCCGACAGCTTCGGCAGGTGAATTTTTGTTATTGGCGATATCTGTTCGCTCACGGTCACGTAATCACTACCGTTGGCCAGGTACGTCGTACTCTGGCTGATGTCGTGCGTAGCGCGGTGGTAGCTGTAGTCGGCGTTCACCTTCATGGTCGTGAACGAGTCCGTACGCAGGATTCCGTTCACAGTTGCCATGCCGTTACGCTGGTAGAGGTACTGCCCCTGCGGAGGCGCACCGCCATCGAAGCCGCCAAAGAAGCTTGTGGCGCAGGTGCTCACGTCCGAACCGCCGAAGTGGTCGTACATGTCGGCCCGTGCAAAGTCCTTGTAGTTTCCGCCCTTCACCGAGCAGATGGTCTGGAACTTGTTCGTGAACATCATGCCAGTCAGTCCCAGCAGGGCTTGTAACTTATCGTTGCCGTCCTCCATGTAGCCCGCCCCCGCCTCCTCCTGTCCGAACGGTTTGAACTTTGCCTTGTTCGACAGTCTGATGTTCATCGACACTTCGTTGCTCGGCACGTCCTTCTCCACCCGTCGGCTGTGGTGATTACGCACTATCTCGACATTCGTCACATAATCCGCAGGAATGTTCCGCGTCGCTAGGTTATACTTGCCGCCCAGCAGGTCCATCCCCTCGATGTTGAACTGCGAGATGGGCTTGCCCATATAACTGATGCCACCATTCTTCGACACATCGACTCCCGGAAGCCGCTTCAGTCCATCCTCCAGCGTCACGTCGCCCTTGCCAAGAAACGACGCCAGGTTATGGCTCAGCGTGTCGCCCTTCTGCCGCAGCATGTCAGGCTTCACCGTCACCTCTTTCAGGCTGATTCTCTTCATAGTCAGCAGCATGTTCACCTTGGTCACCCGCTCCTTCAGCGTCACACGTTCCGACTCCTTCTCATAGCTGATGTGATTGAACTGTAGTGTCACCTCCCCCGTCGGCGCACTCTTGACCTCCAGCGCATACTCGCCCTTCGCATTCGTGCTGGTAAACGCCAGCGTCTTCGTGCCGATTACAATTTTCACAATGACATCATTCACGGGCTTGTTCTGCAAATCTATCACCCGCCCCGTCACTCGCACCTGAGCGGATGCATGGACGGTCAGTGCTATATATAATATAATGTACAGGAGTCGCTGCATATCTGTCTTATTCCTTTTCCAGCGGTTGATATACGTGGGCCTTCGTCAGCAGCGGATGACCGCCATTGGCAAAGAGAAGTTGCTGACCGTTGTGGTTGAAGACGTTCATGTCCGTGATACTGCCCTGAAGATTGGGCACATAGTACATGGGATTCTTGGCATATTGGCGGTTGCTAAGAATTTCGTTCTTATGCTTCAACAGTTTGGCGTATTTCATACGGAGCACATCGACCCTTTGCTCTGGGGCTGTAATGGGCGATGCCTCTTGGCGAAGCCCTGCAAGGCAGAACGTGTGCGCCTCACTCTCTGCTTTCACTATCAGTCCCGGCAGACCGCGCAGCCGCCACGGCCCGGCCGATGAAGGAATCTCATCAGTGTACCACACGCGCCATTCTACGCCTCGATGCGTCGCTGTGGCCTGCTGACAAAGGTAGTCGCTCACGGTCAGTGTATCATCACTGAGCGTCCATGTGATATCGGGTGTCGGCTCGTAGCCCTCGTAGTCGTGCGGGAAGATGAACTCACGTACAGTGGTCTGTCCGTTGGATAAGCCCGTCCACACCGTCGGCATGTGCATCAGTGCCTCTTGGAACCCTGTTGCCACATCTGCCTTTGAACCGTTGTCAGTAAACGGATAGGCTGAATACGGCATCGACTTCGTCACCGTCCGTCCCACTTGTACCACGAGCTGCATCCTGTCCGTGATGGGTGCTGCCTCGTCGTCCTGTGTTCTACACTCATAGTCATACACAGCCACGAGCTGAGCCGTGTCAACAGTCTCTTCTTGTGCCTGCACTCCTATCGTCAGTGCAAGGGCCGTCATGGTTGCTAAAATCTTTTTCATTGCTGTTAATGTTTTATTGGGGTGCTGTTCCTTCTGTCTGCCTTTTCAATAATATCTATCAGTTTATTCAATTCCTCTTGGTTGAACTTTTCCTGTAGTTCATATGGTGGAGGCCATAACAGTGACACCACAGGAAACGACGGATGGATGCTTTTGTAATCATACTTTTAATATTTTAGGGTTATTATAAGGGTATAACAAGGGCTGTCCGTCATTTTGACGGATAATCAATTGTTGTCAATAAGATAGGGCTACGACAGTTGATCTTCGGTCTTCTTCCTCCTTGCAAGGCATAGTGCAAACAAGCCTGCTCTTTGCTCTTGCTTCGTTTTTCAGTTGAGTTGGTACGTTATAGGCAAGGTCACTTTAGCACGAACAGGCATGCCTTGTTTTTGCCCTGGATCAAACGGAGGCATACCTCGGATAAGTTCCTCTGAATACTCCTGCAAAGCACGGATTCCCTTTTCTGTGTCAGTGGAGGATATTTCGCTTCGTTCCTGCCGATTGGAAGTCACCACAATGTTGCTTTTACCTGACGCAGGCGAAGGCTCCAAGGCTTTCACTTGCGTGATGCTCCCATCCTCTTCAACGAAGAACTCCACGTTGACGGTTCCTTCTACGTCATTTTCAATGGCAATATTCGGATAACGTATATGGTGGGAAATGTATTTATACATAGCTTCATCGCCACCATGGAATTGGGGAATTTGTTCAACATTGTCAAAGTTAGTGTTCTCTGGACTTGTCCCAGGTTTCAACCCGTCGTTATTGGCAGGAACAGATACGGTCTTTGTCTCAACGTATATTGTTTTCCGGCTTTTCAACACGGTAACATGTTCTATTGTGCTGGGGTCGATGGCCTTCTGTTCTTCTTGTGTCAAGAGCTTTCCGTTGAGATAGGTCGTGTATATCTCGGCTTTGGCTGACACCCACAAACAAGCTGCAAGGGCAGGAAGGAGATATAGCAGTTTGATCCGTGACAAACGGGATGAACGACCACAATGCATCATGGCAAAACGCTTCTTCACAGCTCCACGGCGTAGAGTGTTCATGATGGGCAGAACCTGTGTCTGTACTGCTTTGCGCACCAGCAGATGCTCGTATTCATCCAACGTCACGCCTCCCTGCAATACCGCCTCGTCTGCCTGAAACTCATGCACATCCACCAGGTCTTGACGTAACATCCACGCAAAAGGCAGGAACCATAATAGGCTGCAGGTGAGGTCGCAGAGAACCACATCCCACGAATGTCTCATTCTTACGTGCGCAAGTTCATGCTTGATGACTGGTTCCGCATTCTGTTTCAGGTCGATAGGACCAATGATAATCCAGCGCATCCAGCTGCAGGGCTGTTTGATTCTCATATCCAGCATAAGATGAACATCTTTCGTAACTATTGGATGGGATATGCGTTGGCAACGACGTAAGAGGCGCGCCAGAGTCAAAAGTCGTAACAGATAAATGGCGAGCGCGAAAGCAATACCAATTATATATATGTATGCCAGATAGCGCACCCAAAGCCCCGGTGTTGCGTCCTCGCATTCTTGGGCAACGAATGTGGCATCAGCATTATTCGCATCAGATGACAGGCTCATCAGCGGCTCCTCAATTCTGGTAAGCATCGCATCCATAGCTGTCGGTTCATCAGTATGCAAAGGCAAGAGCGGAAGTAGCGGACTCACCACAAGAATGGCTAACAGCACGGCACGGTTCAGGCGGTGGTACGTTTCGCGCCGGAGCAGAAGCCTGAAGAGCGAGTAGAACAGTGTCAGTGTCACCGCCCACCGAATAGCGTAGATAATAAATGCAGCCATACGTCAGCCCTCCTTACGCTTTAGGTCAGCCAGATATTGAAGCAAATCCGCCTCGGTGACCTTCTCCTCCTGCATCAGTGCCGACACTACACTCATATATGAGTCACTGAAGAAACGATTGATAACACTCGACAATCGCCCTCTTCCGTATGCTTGCTTGTCCACAATAGGCCGATAAACGAAGCCGCGTCCTTTCGGTTCATGCGTAAGATACTCTTTCTTTTCCAATGCCTGAAAAATCTGCGCAATGGCGTTAGCGCTTGGACGAGGTTCCGGATAGAGTGTCGCCACGTCCTTTGGAGCACACTGGCCAAGTTGCCAAATCAGCTCCATCACTTCCTCTTCTTTGCTTGTTAGCTTCTCCATAATTCATCAACCATTAGCTTCAATTAAACATTATTTTCTATTGATTTCGATACAAAGATAGACTTTTCTTTGAATACGGCCAAACAATTTAGCGCTTATTTAACAGAAGTTATTGTTGAGTTGCGATTTTTGAAGAGATCTTCTAATAATCTATCCACAATGTCAGGTTGAACTATTTATTTTATGAAGAAGGTGCCTTTACACTTTTGTTATTTGAGTAGATTAAAGAATAGAACGGTTTGTCACCAATAGTAGTGACATTTGTTGGTATGGTGATGGAGATCAGACTTTTATACCAATAGTACGCAAAGTCACCAATGATTTCTGTTCCTTCTTTGATAGCATAATGCCTAAAGGATGCACGCTGTCATTTCCAGGCTGGCGTCTTTAATATTCTTTTGCCGTCTTTACAGTATTTCGCGCCATATTCATCTACTATGGCTTCAGCCCGATCTTGTTTTGTTACCTCGGTTAGCTTGGCAATATCTTTGTCTGCAGGAGTTGGAGCAGATGAGTTGTCGTTTTACATCGCATATTTGAGTCAAACAACCAGATTCGTCAACCATAGCCTCAAGCATTTCTTCATCCCGTGATGTTGAAGGCCCTTGGAATGGAAGCAACCAGTTCAGGGATGCCTTCCCATATCCTTTCGCTGATGATAATTTCGAGACTGTACAAGGGAAGCTAATTGACGAACAAGGAAATGTAGGCTCCTTCTGCACTTCCTGTATGTCTTCAAATCAGCGAATAGGTTGTTCTTGACCGTCCAACCCAAGGCTGGACGGTGGAAGAAGCAAGCTTACTTTGCAAGGCCAGTATATATTCTATGACCGTCCAGCCTAGGGTTGGACGGTGGAGGCATGCAATGCGCCCGCCCTGGAGGCTAAATGAATCCTGCACATAAGACATCTTCTTTTCGCTCATAAATAGAATTGGACTCGCATGGCCAATACCGAGCGACCCCATTCCTTCCTTAAAGATGGCCTCAAGAGCCCATCTTCTGGGGTAAATCCTGCGAGCCTCAATGAATCAGAGCATCATATCCGGACAGATTTTTTTGAGACGGCTCTCCCAAGTTTGTCGAGTGAGCCCATAATTCCAGCCCCTACAAAAAAAACAAGAGAGCCTTAAGTCTGACTTAAAGCTCTCTTGTGATTCGGATGGGGCTCGAACCCATGACCCGCAGCTTAGAAGGCTGCTGCTCTAATCCAACTGAGCTACCGAACCATCCTTTCTGTCTTTATGCATTGAAATGCGCCATAAAGCACAACCCCTTGCAAAAAACGACTGCAAAGATATACACTTCCTGCCAATTATGCAAATTAGAAAGAGATTTTATTTCACTTCTTTTCACAATAGACATAAATGGCAGGGAGAATGCTCCCCCATTGCCAATCAGTCTCTGCGCTCAAGCAGCACCACATTCTCCACGTGCTGGGTGTGTGGGAACATATCCACTGGTTGTACTGCCACTACGCGATAGTCCTTGTCAAGCAACTGCAGATCGCGTGCCTGGGTGGCAGGATTGCAACTCACATAGACCACCTTGCGCGGTGCGGCAAAGAGGATGACATCTACCACATCGGCATGCATGCCGGCACGTGGCGGGTCGGTGATAATCACATCGGGACGACCATGACGCTCGATGAACTCGCGGTTGAGAATGTCCTTCATGTCGCCGGCATAGAAGATGGTGTTGTCTATACCATTGAGCTGGGAGTTAACCTTGGCATCCTCGATGGCCTCGGGTACATATTCAATGCCTATCACCTGGCGTGCCTGACGGGCTACAAAGTTGGCAATGGTGCCGGTGCCGGTGTAGAGGTCATATACGAGTTCGTTTCCTGTGAGCGAAGCAAAGTCGCGTGCTACCTTATATAATATATATGCCTGGTCGGTATTGGTCTGATAGAAGCTCTTGGGACCGACCTTGAAGCGTAATCCTTCCATGTTGAGGTAGATGTGGTCGGTACCCTTGTGGCAATAGACGGGCAGGTCGCCGAAGGTGTCGTTGAACTTCTGGTTATCTACCCACAGCAGACTACTCACCAGAGGGAAGCGGTCGGCCACCCAGTTGAGGAGTCCCATAGCCTGCTCGCGCTCTGCGTCGTTGAGGATGCAGAACTGGATGAGCAGCATCAGTTCGCCCGTATTGCTCAGACGTATCATCATTCCGCGCAGGAGTCCGCAGTGCTCACGCTGGTCGTAGAAGGAAAGTCCGTGCTCGTAGGCATAGTCACGTATGCCATTGCGCAGTTCGTTGTTCACGTCATCCATCAGATGACAGGTTTCGATGGGAAGTATCTTGTCGAAAGAACCGCTGGTGTGGAACCCCACAGCGCCAGGCATATTGAAGGTTTCGCCAGACGCTATCTGCTCAGCAGTCAGCCAAGCCTTGTTGGAGAAGCCGAACTCCAGTTTGTTGCGATAAGCACGTGTCTTCTCGGAACCCAGAATGGGACTGCAGGCTGGCAATTCCACTCCGCCTATCCGCTGGAGGGCATCCATCACCTGCTTCTGCTTGGCTGCAAGTTGTGCCTCATAAGACAGGCATTGCCACTTGCAACCGCCACAAACGCCGAAGTGGGCACAGAAGGGCTGCGTGCGGGCTTCACCATACTTGTGAAAACGGACAGCCACAGCCTCGGCGTAATGATGTTTCTTGCGCGTCACCTGCAAGTCAACCACGTCACCTGGAACCACATAAGGCACAAAGACTACCATATCATCCACCCTGGCAAGAGCTTTTCCCTCGGCCGCAACTGCCGTTATTTCCACGTTCTCCAACAGGGGTAACACTTTCTTCTTTCTTGACATAAATTGTATCGTAATATGTATTTCGGATGCAAATTTAGCTATTTTCGCAACAAAAATGTCCCAATCACTTGCTTAAATACTCAAATTAGGGTACATTTGCAAAAGTGATAGATAACATAGTAATTAACTTAGAACACATTATGAGTCAAAAACGTGTTTACACCTTCGGCAACGGACAAGCTGAAGGAAATGCTCAGATGCGTGAGTTGCTGGGCGGTAAAGGTGCAAACCTTGCTGAAATGAATCACATTGGCGTGCCTGTTCCTCCAGGCTTCACCATCACTACAGACACCTGTAATGAATATTACGAGGTGGGTCAGGATAAAATCGTAGAACTGCTTCAGGACGAAGTGAATGCTGCTGTTGCCCACACTGAGGGACTGATGAACTGCAAGTTTGGTGACCCCAAGAATCCTCTGCTGGTTTCTGTACGTTCTGGTGCACGTGCTTCTATGCCCGGTATGATGGATACCATCCTGAATCTGGGTCTGAACGATGAAGTGGCCGAGGGTATGGCGGCAAAGACCAACAACCCCCACTTCGTATATGACAGCTACCGTCGTTTCGTGCAGATGTACGGTGACGTGGTGCTTGGCATGAAGCCCGTAAACAAGGAGGATATCGACCCCTTCGAGGCTATCATCGAGAAGGTGAAGGAAGAGCAGGGCGTTACACTCGACAAGGACCTGTCAGTGGAGTCACTCAAGAAGTTGGTGGAGCTGTTCAAGAAAGCCATCAAGGAGCAGACCGGCAGCGACTTCCCCTCTGATCCCAAGGAACAGTTGTGGGGTGCTATCTGCGCTGTGTTCCGCAGCTGGATGAACGAGCGTGCTATCCTGTACCGTAAGATGGAGGGAATTCCCGACGAGTGGGGAACTGCCGTATCAGTAATGGCTATGGTGTTCGGTAACATGGGCGAGACATCCGCAACAGGTGTTTGCTTCAGCCGTGACGCTGGTAACGGTGAGAACCTCTTCAACGGTGAGTATCTGATCAACGCTCAGGGTGAGGACGTTGTGGCCGGTATCCGCACACCTCAGCAGATTACAAAGATTGGTTCTCAGCGCTGGGCAGAGCGTGCAGGCATCTCTGAGGAGGAGCGTGCAGCCAAGTATCCTTCTATGGAGGAGGCAATGCCCGAGCTCTACAAGGAACTGGATGCTCTGCAGGACAAACTGGAGAAGCACTATCGCGATATGCAGGATATGGAGTTCACCGTACAGGAGGGCAAGCTGTGGTTCCTGCAGACACGTAATGGTAAGCGCACAGGTACTGCAATGGTGAAGATTGCTATGGATCTGCTGCACGAGGGAATGATAGACGAGAAGACAGCTATCATGCGCTGCGAGCCTCAGAAGCTGGACGAGCTGCTGCACCCCGTATTTGACAAGGATGCTCTGAAGAAGGCAACTGTCATCACTCAGGGTCTTCCCGCATCTCCCGGTGCTGCTTGCGGTCAGATTGTGTTCCATGCCGATGACGCAGAGGCTTGGCATGCGGATGGCCACAAGGTGATTATGGTACGTATCGAGACATCTCCCGAGGATCTTGCTGGTATGTCTGCTGCCGAGGGTATCCTCACAGCACGTGGCGGTATGACTTCTCACGCTGCCGTTGTAGCACGTGGTATGGGCAAGTGCTGCGTATCTGGTGCAGGTGCCATCAACGTCAACTACAAGAACAAGACCGTAGAGGTAGAGGGTGTAGTATATAAGGAAGGTGATTTCATTTCTCTGAATGGTACCACAGGTCAGGTATATGCCGGCGAGATTGCCACCAAGGCTGCTGAGCTGTCAGGCGACTTCAAGGAGCTGATGGACCTTTGCGACAAATACACCAAGATGGAGGTTCGCACCAATGCCGACACTCCCCACGATGCAGAGATAGCACGCCAGTTCGGCGCCAAGGGTATCGGTCTGACTCGTACAGAGCACATGTTCTTCGACGGTCAGAAGATTGTGGCTATGCGTGAGATGATTCTCGCCGACACCGTAGAGGGTCGTGAGAAGGCTCTGGCCAAGCTGCTTCCCTATCAGAAGGCTGACTTCTATGGCATCCTGAAGGCTATGGACGGTCTGCACGTGAATGTTCGTCTGCTCGATCCCCCATTGCACGAGTTTGTTCCCCACGATGAGGCTGGCCAGAAGGTAATGGCTGAGCAGATGGGCGTAAGCGTTGAGGAAATCCAGAAGCGCGTTCACTCTCTGGCAGAGAACAACCCCATGCTGGGTCACAGAGGTTGCCGCCTGGGCATCACCTTCCCCGAGATTACCGCTATGCAGACACGTGCCATCCTGGGTGCAGCCTGCCAGCTGAAGAAGGAAGGATTTGATCCTCATCCCGAGATCATGGTTCCCCTGATTGGTATTCTCTATGAGCTGAAGCAGCAGAAGGAGATTATCCTGAAGGTGGCCGAGGAGGTGTTCGCCGAAGAAGGTGTTCGCATCGACTTCGAGATTGGCACAATGATTGAGATTCCTCGTGCTGCTCTCACCGCCGACAAGATTGCTACCGAGGCTGAGTACTTCTCATTCGGTACCAACGACCTGACTCAGATGACCTTCGGTTATTCTCGTGACGATATCGCAAGCTTCCTGCCTGCATACCTCGAGAAGAAGATTCTGAAGGTTGATCCCTTCCAGGTTCTCGACCAGAACGGTGTGGGTCAGCTCATCAAGATGGCAGTAGAGAACGGCCGCAAGGTTCGTCCCACTCTGCGTACAGGTATCTGCGGCGAGCACGGTGGCGAGCCCAGTTCTGTGAAGTTCTGTGCTAAGCTTGGCATGAACTACACATCATGCTCACCCTTCCGTGTTCCCATCGCACGTCTGGCTGCGGCGCAGGCTGCTGTAGAGGGATAAGAAGGAGCTCTTGCATAGCTAAATAATCAGGCGGTAAGTCTCTGGCAACAAAGAGACTTGCCGCCTTATTTGTTTCTGATAGTTCTGGGTGCCCACTACCCTGACTGTGCAGGATTTATAGGTTTTGCTTTGAAATTTGCTTTGAAAAACGTGTACGAACTATGGTGTTTGTGCTTAAAAGCGCTTACAAAACGTTTGTCATGCGGTTCATACGGTTTCTCATCGTAAGATTATATAAACTATCCCAGGAGATTGTCGATAGTACCAGAGATTTTGCGTTATTCTGGAGATTCTTAATCAAAACTGCAGATTAGAGAGAGAGAAGCCTTGTATTTGCAGTTGGGAATCATAATTTTGCTTTTTCCTCCCACTAAGTTTCCGCTAAACCATCCCCTTCTCACTCAAACCGTATGCTGCGGGCGGGATGGATGGAGGAGATGATGTAGCTGGGGAGGAGGAGTGCCAGAAGGCAGGAGATGAGGGTGAAGAGGTTGACCAGCAGGAAGTAGGGCCAACAGAAGAGTACTGGCACAGAATCCACATAATATACCTCGGGATCGAGATGCACTATGCCGGTGTAATGCTGAATGGCCAACAGAGCCAGAGCCAGGAGGTTGCCATAGAGCATACCACGCAATACGATGAAGGCCGCATAATGCAGGAAGAGGTGACGCATCTCGCTGTTGGTGGCTCCCATCGCCTTCATCACGCCAATGAAATTGGTACGCTCAAGGATGATGATGAGCAAACCGCTGATCATGGTGAAGCCTGCCACACAAGTCATGAGTATGAGTATCACCCACACATCCAGGTCGAGCAGATGCAGCCAGGCGAATACCTGGGGATAGAGTTCGCGTATGGTCATCGAGGTGTATTGGGCACCATAGGCATCCTGCTGCTTGTTGATGGCCTTTACCACTCGTCCCATCACCTGGTCGAGCTGGCTGAAATCCTCGGTCAGCAGTTCGGCTCCCGACTGCTGGTCGCTGTCCCAGCCCAACAGTCCATGCACGGTGTGCAGGTCGGCAAAGACGATGCGGCTGTCGAAGTCCGTCAGATGGGTGCAGTAGATGCCGCTCACACGGAAACGTCGGGCTTTGACTGCATTCTCGAAGAAATAGGCATAGACGGTGGAACCTACCTCGAGCTTCAACTGGCGTGCCAGATGTTGCGACACCAGCAGACTGCCCGATGATACGGAATCGCTCCAAACGGGCATCTCACCTGCCACCAAGTGGTCACGAAGGAACTGGGTATCATACTCCTGCCCCACTCCACGGAACACCACTCCGCGGAAATCGGCATCGGTCTTCAGCATTCCTGGCTTCACGCTGAAGCGCTGCACATGCTTCACACCCGGCACGTGGACCAGCCGCTGCATGACTTCCTCGTCCACCACGATGGGTTTCAGTTCCTCGGAACCCAGGCTCTCATAGCTGAACACCTGTATGTGTGCACCGAAGCCAAGCAACTTGGCCTGCACTTCGCGCTGGAATCCCAGAGCCACAGAGACGCTTATGAGCATGACTGACACACCAATGGCCACCCCCAATGTGGATATGCTGATGGCCGGACGTGACACTCTGCCCGCATCGTCCTGATGCGAGAACAAGCGCCGAGCCATCATCCATGTGTACATCCTTGCCGTGTTGTGATTTGTGGGTAAACCTTACCTGATAGTGCCGGGATAAGCCTCGAGCGCCTTCTGCAGAACCACCAGCGCGCGATTGAGGTCGTCCTTCTTGAGCACATAGGCCAGTCGCACCTGATTGCGGCCGGCACCTGGAGTGGTGTAGAAACCTGCTGCAGGAGCCATCATTACCGTTTCACCCTCGTAATTGAAGTCGGTGAGACACCATGCACAGAACTTCTCGGCATCATCCACAGGCAGTTTGGCCACCGTATAGAAAGCGCCCATGGGGATGGGACTATATACACCGGGAATGCGGTTAAGTCCGTCAATCAAGCACTTACGACGCTCCACATACTCGTCATATACTTCACGCCCGTACTCCTCAGGCTCGTCCAGACTGGCCTCTGCGGCTATCTGTCCGATGAGTGGTGGACTCAGGCGGGCCTGGCAGAACTTCATCACAGCCTGACGCACCTGTGCATTCTTGGTTATCAAGGCACCTATGCGGATGCCGCACTCGCTATAGCGCTTGCTCACAGAGTCGATGAGCACCACATTCTGCTCAATACCCTCCAGGTGGCAGGCGCTGATATAGGGGCTTCCTGTATAGATAAATTCACGATAGACCTCGTCGGAGAAGAGATACAGGTCGTATTTCTTCACCAAGTCACGTATCTGGTTCATCTCACGGCGCGTGTAGAGGTAGCCCGTGGGATTGTTGGGATTGCAGATGAGGATAGCGCGTGTACGCTCGTTGATGAGCTGTTCGAACTTCTCCACCTTAGGCAGCGAGAAGCCTTCTTCTATAGTGGTGGAGATGGTACGAATGACTGCTCCTGCCGAGATGGCAAATGCCATATAGTTGGCATAGGCCGGTTCGGGCACGATAATCTCGTCGCCCGGATTCAGACAGGCCAAAAAGGAGAAGAGCACAGCCTCCGAACCGCCGCTGGTGATGATGATGTCATCGGGCGTGAGGTTGATATGGTACTTCTCATAATACTTCACCAGCTTGGTCCTGTAGCTCAGATAACCCTGGCTGGGACTGTATTCCAGTATCTTGCGGTCGATGTTTCTGATGGCATCGATGGCCGCTCGGGGTGTAGGCAGGTCGGGCTGTCCGATATTCAGATGATAAACATGGACACCGCGCTGCTTGGCTGCGTAGGCCAAGGGAGCGAGCTTCCTGATGGGTGACTCTGGCATCTGCGTACCCCGCAAGGAGATTTCTGGCATTGTCTTGTTATGCTATATTATATATAATGTGTTACTCTGTCTGTGACGCTTGCCTGCTGCCCCCATGAGAGATAGCCGCCGAGCGCCGCATGGAATTGCAAAGGTACGACAAAAGCACAAGATACGAGCCTCTGTCCGAGGATTTGTTGTCGTAAGTGCCACCCTCTACCCCACAATGGTTCGCCTGCGTGGGTTTTCGGGCAGAGAAGGTTGAGCACTCCTTTCAGACTTCCACCCTTTTGGGGCGATGCTTTTCTCAGGCGAAACGTTTCCCCCGGGCGATGCTTGAGGCGATGGACTTGATTGGGCTTTCATCCTGCACTTTTCCACCATTCGAAATCGGTTTGAAGATAAAGAGAAGCGGACTTTCCTCCAGAATGAAACCAGCTTCTGTTTTTTGAGCAAAACTGCTTGAGGCGACACATCTTCCTGTATGCTTTCTGAAACATTGGACAGGTTGGTGTTTCACACTGCCAATTCATCATCTTCAACATCAGCTTGAGAGATGAGGAAGGAAAGAGGTTCGGTGGAGCCACTAATCCCGTAAAAATTGTCTTATAGGACAATTTGAAATGTCTTATAAGACAATTTAAATTCCCTTATAAGGTGTCTTTTCCTGATTTCACTAGACACTTTTTCTATTCATAAACTGAATCAGTGGACAGTGTTGTAGAAGTCATACTGAACCTGTTGTCACTTGCCTTGGAATTGCACTGCTCCAGTTGACACTCCTGCCCCCTTTGGGGTGGAGGTGTCTTTCGTTTGGCGCTGCCAAGATACGCACAGTCTTTTACTGATTCAGTGAAATCAGGAAAAGACAAGCAAAAACCACCCCGAAAAAGTATCCAAGGATACTTGGCAATGTATCCAAGGATAAATCGTCAAGTATCCAGTATTACTTTGCAAAGTATCCTTGCTGCCAAAATTGAGGTTACTGGCGGCATGGAGGGGAGGTCAAATGGAAATCCCTGCGGACCGGCAGCTATATCGGGCCGCCAGACGCAGGGATTTCCGTTATGAAACGAGCGCTTAAAGCGCAGATGATCAAACGTACTTCTCTATCTTGTCGAGGTTCTCCTTCACATCCTCATCTGTGAACTCGAAGTTCTGCAGAGAGCCAGAGAGGTACTGGTCGTAGGCTGTCATGTCGATTAGGCCATGGCCGGAGAGATTGAAGAGGATAACCTTCTCCTCGCCTGTCTGCTTGCACTTCTCAGCCTCGTTGCATGCTGCGGCAATGGCGTGACAACTCTCGGGCGCGGGAATAATGCCCTCGGCACGGGCAAAGAGCATGCCGGCCTTGAAGGAATCAAGCTGCTTGATGTCGGTAGCCTCCATGAGTCCGTCCTTGAGCAACTGGCTCACGATGACGCCTGCACCATGGTAACGCAGTCCGCCCGCATGGATGTTGGCAGGCATGAAGTTGTGACCCAGCGTGTACATGGGCAGCAGGGGCGTATAGCCAGCCACATCACCGAAGTCGTACTGGAACACTCCGTGGGTGAGCTTGGGACAACTGGCAGGCTCAGCTGCCACAAACCGGGTTTTCTTACCCTCCAGTATGTTATGACGCATAAAAGGGAAGGAGATGCCACCGAAGTTGGAGCCGCCGCCGAAGCAGCCTATCACCACATCGGGATACTCGCCAGCCTTCTGCATCTGCTTCTCTGCCTCCAGGCCGATGATGGTCTGGTGTAGGGTCACATGCGAGAGCACGGAACCCAGAGTGTATTTGCAGTTGGGGGTGTTCATGGCCAGCTCGATGGCCTCAGAGATGGCTGTACCCAACGAACCTTGGTTGTTCGGATCGCGGGTGAGGATATCCTTGCCGGCACGAGTGGACATAGAGGGAGAGGCAGTCACCTGTGCTCCGTAGGTCTGCATGATGCTGCGGCGGTAAGGTTTCTGGTTGTATGATATCTTCACCTGATATACAGCGGCTTCGAGGCCAAACACCTTGGCAGCATAAC
>SAMEA104315432__coassemble_850_pt1 | contig 13589 bp, 8 predicted proteins | sample SAMEA104315432__metabat2_high_PE_003 | metagenome-assembled genome bin SAMEA104315432 (sample SAMEA104315432) | gut metagenome | biome: Monkey gut; feature: monkey-associated habitat; material: faeces | place: China | collected 2013
AGCCCCGAGAGCTGTCCCTTGCCGGCACCGCTCTCGGCCACCAGATTGCCCATCATGCCGCACATTTCCTTCCAGCTGCGGTCGGGATACATGAATTCTGCGCCACTTATGTGCGCCCCCAGTACAGGAAATAGCATGGGCACGAGCGACTGGTGCATGTCTTTTGACGTTTGCGAGAGCAAAAGCTGCACGCATTCCGTGCCACGACCCAGATTTGGCATGGCTGGAGGGGTTGGTTTACTGATGTTGTACTTCATTTCTGTTTGTCTCCGGGTTCGTTCTGTGGGAAAATAATGGGCAGAATGCTTGCACGTTCCGCATTTTCTTGGTATATTTGCATTGCCAAACTGATGTTCCAAATCATGCAAACCAAGACTGATTACCAGGGTGCGTCCCGCGCCCGAAGGAGAATGGCTATTGTAGCGGCCCTTTCGCTCCTGTTCCCCATTCTGTCTCCGCTTGCTGCCCGAGGCATGTGTAGCCCGATGATGCCAGAGAGGCAGCCCGAAGCCGGGGCGGTTGCATGGGACAGCCCGCAGCATGTGACCCCGCTCTTCCCCTGCTCGCCCAGGCTCGAGCAGCCCTATGGGGTGTGTACCCACATCACGCGTACCTACATGGATTATCCCCTGCGCGACCGCGAGTTGCAGGTTACCAGTGCGGTGGGAATGAACTGGGTGCGCTCCGACCTTGATTTCGGAACCGTCTTTGGCAGTCCCACCGAATTTGAGCCCAAGATTTTCGATGACGTCATGGCCTCCTGCAGCAAGTATGACCAGAAGCTGCTCGGCATCCTCACCTGGCTGGGCAAGATGCCTTGGCAGGATCCCGGCTACGCGAAATACGTGGAGACGCTGGCCCGCAGATACGACGGCAAGATGACTCACTGGGAGGTGATGAATGAGGTTAATCTGATGCACGAATCTGATTCTATTCCAGCTTGTTATGCCAGCGCACTTCATGTGGCAAGTGAAGCCCTGCACAGGGTGAATCCGCAGAACAAGGTACTGCTCACCGGACTGGCCGACGTGAAGGACGACTTCCTGGAGGACCTGTGCAAACTGGATGCCATGAAGGATGTGGATGTGATGAATTTCCATTCTTATTTCCGTCCCGAAGAAATCATGCTGGCCTACTCCAAGATACGCGGTCTGATGGACCGCTATGGCTGGCGCACGCCCGTGTGGCTCACCGAGTGCGGTATGCACACAAGCCCCGAGCAGCAGCCTTCTGACGGCTTCTATCTCGACTTCCTGCCCGCTGCCATACGCAGGGTGGGCTTGCAGGCCGACAAGATATGTGTGGGCTATCTGGCCGACCGACGCACGGGATATGTGACCGTGAGCGACGAGCAGGTGCGGCATTACCTGGCTCCCGTGGCAGGGCGCACCACGCCCGTGGCGCTCGACCAGCTGGCTACGCTCAGGGTGAAGGACGTACCCGTGCTGCTGGCCACCACAGGCGAGTATTTCCCCACCGACTATTTCCCCCAGCTGGTGGACTACGTGAAGCGCGGCGGCACCATCGTGCTCTCTGGCGGCATGCCTTTCTATTATGATGCCTATCTGCCCTCCGATTCGTGGTACAACAGGCGCGAGACGGGCACCTCGCTGCTCAGCCAGCTGCACATGTCGTCGGTTCAGTGGTGGCGCGACGAGAAGTCTGGCGAGAGCCTCACCGAGTTGCCGCCCCTGATGGTCAAGGCACCCGATGCCGACTTCGCCTACCAGTGGGAAATATCGAGCCGCAGCCCCGGGCGCTATCTCACCGACGGCCATCTGGCCCCGGGCGACACGCTCATAGCCCTCATCAAGGCGGGCACCGAGCATATCCAGGCTCCCGTGGCGGGCGTGTATCGCCTCAACTCTGACCTGAAGGGCAACATCATATTCCAGACACGCATGTATGCCGACCCCGTGCCCAGCAAGGAGGTGGAGCAGGCGCGCCGCGTGGCCAGGATGTACCTGATAGCGTTTGCCCACGGAGTGGAGCGCGTGTTCTGGTACAACCTGAGAGCCAGGGAGGCCGACCCCTATGAGCCTGAGGACTGCTTCGGACTCATCCATGCCGACTTCTCGGAGAAGCCCGCCATGCAGGCCTACCGCACCATGGTGCAGATGATGCCCTCGGGCAGCACGCGCCCTGAGCTGGTGATTCAGGGTAACGTGTTCGTGGCCAGTTGGACCCGTCCCGACGGCAAGCAGGTGACGGGCATGTGGTCGCCCTATGTGCCGGTCATGTGGAAGACGGGCAGCCTGCGCGGAGCACAGATGACTGATTATATGGGCAACGAAACGGGCAGGGCAGGACGTAAGGTGCGCCTGACCGACTCGGTGGTGTTCTTTGTGAAATGATTCTCTTGGTGGTGCAGGAAGAGCATTCCCGGGTATCGAGGGTGTCATAATGTGGTATAGATGATGCCAGAATAAGGATGCTGTAATGCCAGAATAGGAGTGCCGATGATGCCATAATGAAGCGGGAAAGGTGTCCTAATAAAGATTAAAATAGGCCAAAACGGGGGCGGGTGTGTGTCTTTTCGCGCACCCGCCTGTCATCTTTATATACTAAAAGGCGGTTCGGAAAGTAAAAAATTACTATTTTTGCACTCCAAGAGGGGCGGTGCCACATGCATGCGCCCAGCCAAGGAAGTGATAACAATAACGACACGCACTATTATATGAAGAAATTTCTGACGTGCAGACAAGTGATTGCCTGCCTGATGGTTCTGCTCGGCCAGACGGCTTGGGCAGTCTCGTATTCCGACTCCAACGACAACCTTGCCATGCCCTTCAAGGCCACCACGCTGAGCGGTGACGCCCTGGCATCGGATACCCAATGGTACAAAATCAGGGTAGAGGGAGGCAAATACTGGGCCGTGGGTGACGGGCAGGTGACCTGTGCCGCCCCCTCAGGCAGCTTCTCCGATGCCAACTACTTCTGTTTCGTGGGCAACAACAAGGAGGGCTTCCACATCTACAACCGCCAGCTGGGCGCCTCCTACGTCATCTGCTGTGCCAGCGCCATCAGCCATGAGCCTCTGGTGCCCGTGCTCAAGAGCAAGGCTCCTGTGCCATCGACCCTGAAGGTGAGCACGAACGGAGGTGGCTACAACTTCTATTATCCGGGCAATACGAGCGCCTGCGTCAACGACCTTCGCGGCTACGGCGTGCTCACGCTATGGACCAACGCGGCCGCTTCGGCCAGCAGCGGATGCCGCATGTATATGGAGGCGGTGGATGCCGACCTGCTCCAGCCCGTGCAGGAGAGCGGAGTGCCCTTCCGCTGCACACGCATCATCGACGGCAAGTTTGCCTCTTACACCAAGTGGTACACCATGGACATCCGCTCGGGCAAGATGCTCCAGGCCACCGCCGATGCCATCCTCTGCGCTCCCTCTGACTCGCTCACACGTGACCGTCTGTGGTGCTTCACAGGCAGCAAAGCCGAGGGCTTCACCATCTACAACTACGCCTACGGCACACGTTATGCAGCCTGTGCCAAGTCGGCAGATAATGCCACCCAGGTGCTCATGAGCCAGCTCGGCAGTACCGAGGGCGGTGCCATAGCCTTCGGATTGAGCCAGAACAGCCATGGCGGCATCAATTTCCATTATCCACAGACGGCCAACAGCTGCTGGAACGACTTTGGCAACAACGGTTTCATAGCCTTGTGGAATGACAATAATGCTCCTTCTGACGGCGGTTCGAACATCATCTTCAGCGAAGCCGACCTCTCAAAACTGCCTGCCGAGCCAGTTGCCGACAGTAGTGCGTGGGACCCTGTGAGCGGCGATATCGTGTATCTGTGCATGAGTGACGGCAGCGTGAACGCTTTCCCCAAGGAGTACATCCTCACCCAGACGAGCAACAGCAGCCAGGTGAGCATCCTCACCAAGTCGGGACACAAGTACACCTTCGCCCGTGCCGATGTAGATAGCCTCACCGAGAAGGCTCCTGCACAACTGCCCCAGATGGTGAGCTTCAAGTTCAACAACAAGTTCAACGACATGCTCATGGTAGATGCCCTGGGCGAGTTTACCGACTCGGCCCACATCTCCGTCAACGTGGGAAGCATAGGCAAGCGCCTTGTGGCCAGCATCAAGACCTCCGTCGAAGGAGCCGAAGTGTATGTGGGCGACTCGCTGCAGGACAGCAAGGTCACCAGCCGGCGCTTTGAGCATCCCGTGACCTATACGGTGGCCCTGCCCGGATGGCGCATGCTCAGGCGCAACAGCGCCACGGGAGAGTACGGCATGCATCCCTTCGGCAACGACTATCAGGTGACGGTCAATTATCTGTGCGACAATCCTACTAACTATATAGGAGTGCCTGTCATCAACATTACTACCAATGATGGGACGATGATCAGCAGCAAGTCCAGGTACTGGGATGCCAAGATAAGCATCGACGGTGCAGGCTTCCTGCCCGACCTGCCCGAGACGGCGATGAAGATCAAGGGACGCGGCAACAGTTCGTGGGCAGGAGAGTGGGGCAAGAGCCCCTACCGCATCAAGTTCCCCACCAAGCAGAAGCCCCTGGGCATGAAGGCGGGCAAGAACTGGAACCTGATAGCCAATGCCATACGGGAGTCGATGACCACAAACGTCATCGGTTCGCGAGTGGCCGAGATGGTGGGGGCCGCTGCAGCCAACCATTTCCTGCCTGTGGAACTCTACATCAACGGCATTTACCGCGGCTCATATACGCTTACCGAGAAGGTGGGCATCAGCAACAACAGCATCGACCTGGCAAATGACTCCAACGCCGTACTGCTGGAGCTGGACAGCTACTACGACGAGACCTACAAGTTCAAGACCACCTACTACAACTTGCCCGTCAACGTGAAGTACCCCGACTTCACTTCTGACCCCACCAACCTCACCCTCTCGGTGGTGTCACGTCACTTCAATTCCCTGGTCAATGGCGTACGCCACATGAAGCCCATAGAGCAGTCTGCCGACCCTGTCTATCTGGCACGCTTTCTCATGGTGAACGACCTCATGAACAACCAGGAACTCTATCATCCCAAGAGCACATTCCTCTACAACGAGAATATCCTGAGCGACAGCTCGCGCTACATCTTCGGTCCTGTGTGGGACTGTGACTGGGCATTCGGCTACCAGAGCAGCAGCACCTACTTCATCAGCTCGGCCGAGGTGGACTACTTCAGCGGCACCTCAGGGTCTTCCGGTGGCAGGGGATTCCTGAGAGACCTGCGATATAATGGAGGCGAGGAACTCAACAAGCAGTATTACCGCGTGTGGACCGACTTCATGCAGAACCATCTGGAGGACCTCATGGAGTATCTCGACGACTATTATGCCGTGGCTGCCAAGTCCTTCGAGCACGACAACTCGCTCTGGGCAAAGGGCGGAAGCAAGGAATATGCCGAGGTAACCGAGCGCAGCAAGGCGTGGATTCGCAAGCGTTGCAATTATATCTACAACTACCTGAGCTATCAGTTGGGCTATGCCGAAAAGGATTATCTCAAGCCTGATGTGCCTGATGCCATCGATATCGTGCGCTCTGACACTCCTGCAGCCAAACCTTCCACTGGCGTATATGACCTGTGGGGCAGAAGGGTGGGCGACACTCTCGACGGTCTGCCATCGGGCATCTATATCCAGAATGGCCGCAAGGTGGTGAAGAGGTAACTTCATCTGCCAGTCTTCCTATGGCCAATCTTCTTTCCCTTCCTGGGGAATGAGGAGTCCCTGTAAGAGGGATTGGCAATCTGCCCCCAAGGGAAACATTCTTGCCCTCTGATGGAGTCATTCTTGCCTCAAGGGAAAGACAAGAAGGAATAGAAATAAGATGACAGGAGGCTTTCGTGCTGTTGTGCGCGCGGAAGCCTCCTGTTGCGTTTGTGCCTTTGGGGATGTTCGGTTGCCCGTAATGGCTGTCCTGATCTCTCAAGATATCTGTAAGGCCGCTTGTCGCTTATGGTCGGGTCGGATGGGGCAGCAGTCAGACATTCCTCCTTATTGGCAGTTCCTCTTCCTCATCTGCGCCAGTTGCCATGAGTTATATACGTTATGCCAGATGCTGTAGAAACCGCCTGCCAGGGCTGTGACAGGCGTGAGGAAGGTGTAGCCCATCCAGATGGCAAACACCGTATTCTTCTGTCCGCATGATTGTGCACCGCTTATCGGGTCGCCGTATTTGCGGCCAGCCAGTCGGCCCACGGCAAACTGTATGATGCAGGCCAGCAGCGAGGCCAGGGCTATCCCACCTGCCAGAGCCAGCGATACGTGGCTCGTGACCAGACTGCGTGTGGTGACTGCCAGAGCCAGAGCCAATGCCACCGCCCACAGGTGGAAGGGCAGATCGCGGAATGAGGCCAGGCGGCTGGTGAGGCCAGGCGAGAGTCTGCGCAGCAGTTCGGCAGCCACAATGGGGCAGAGCAGAAGCGGGAACACCTTGCTCAGAATCATGCTGAAGGCGTGTGCGAAGCCCATCCCGGCCTGCGGGTGAGCCAGTGGCACCAGCAGTGGCACCAGTATAGCCACACCGAGGTTGATGAGCAGAGTGTAGGCTGTGGTGGTTCCCGCGCGCCCGCCCAGCTTGCTCGTCACCACCACGGCGGCTGTTGCGGTGGGGCAGATGAAGCACAGCAGGGCACCCTCGATGACGGGACGGAGCGGAGTGAGGGGGAAGAGGACCAGCACGAGGCACAGCAGCGCAAACATGCCGGCCTGCAGCAGCAGGTTCCACATCTGCCAGCGGCACAGGCGCATCTGCGAAGGATTGACCCTGCAGAAGGTGAGGAAGAGCATCAGAAAGATGAGCACAGGCTGCACCACACCTACTCCCTGCAGCAGCCATCGGCGCATGCCGCCTCCCAGAGGCAGCCACGACAGGATGAAATAAGAGCTGGCACCCGCCATCATGCTTATGGCCAGGGTCCAGCGACGGATAAACTCACGCATGGGCGACTCTCTTGATTGAAAATCCCAGCGCACAGGAGCGTTGGTGGTGCAAAATTACATAAATACGCCCATGCGGCCCATCTTTTTTTGCCAGAATGTTCGTTTCGGTGGAGCTATTATCGTAACTTTGCAGATGAATTCGTTTTATTGACACACTAAGCATGAATATTTATCTTAGATACTTTAACAAGGAGACCCTTGTATCCACAGTAGATGAGGCCATCGATTTCCTTCAGGGCATTACTGATATTGACATGGACGAGTTCCTGATGCAGGACATCAAGGCCTTTGTGGAGAGTAACAACATGTACCCGAAGCGCTACAAGGTGCGCGGCCACTCTTATTTCATCGTCATCAAGACCACAGCAGCCACTCTGGAAGAGTTCAAGGACAAGGGTGCAGCCGCACGTGAGGCCACCGAGAATGCCCGTGCCCAGCGCGAGGAGCGCCAGCTCTTCTTTACAGCCAAGAAGGTGGGATGGTATGAGGGAAAGCTCATGTTCAAGCGCGTCATCTCAATCCCCCAGACACAGAAGTTCCAGTACATGGACACCACATTCGTGGCACGTGTGCATGCCGACTCTGTGCAGGACTGCTACAACGCCATTGTCAATCATCTGCGCACCCGTTCTGATGTAGATCCGAGGAGCCAGTTCCCCAGCATCAAGGGCCGCAACTTCGAGTGCCGCTACTTGGGCGAATGAGCAAGTCAGGTTTTTTTCTGAAAACTTTGAGTATAACGGGAGCATTGCTTGTCTTTGCTTCCGTTTCTCTGTATGCGGCATCCCAGGTCGATTCCGTAGATAACCGCTGGCTGCCTGTGCCCGACAAGCTGCCCATGCCTCTGCTGTGTGAGCGGCGCGTAAGCCCAATCCCTCAGTACAGCATCCCCGTTGCTGCCCATCATCCCACGGGTCTGACAGGAATAGATGTGTCGCATTACCAGGGCAATATAGAGTGGAGCGATGTGGCAGGCGATGCCAATGTGCGCTTTGCCTATGTGAAGGCCACCGAGGCTTCCACGCTACGTGACAGCCACTTGGAGCGCAATCTGCGTGGTGCCCGGGCTGCGGGAATACCCGTGGGAGTGTATCATTTCTTCAGTCCCACAGCACCCGTCAGTGAGCAGTTGCGCAATTTCCTGGGCAGCGTGAGGCCGCAGGATACCGACCTCATCCCCATCATCGATGTGGAGAAGCGCGGAAGGGCTCCTCTTGCCACCTTCAACAGCCGCCTGCGCACCTTTCTGCAGCAGGTGGAGGAGGCTTATGGCGTGAAGCCTGTCATCTATACAGGCATGAACTTCTACAACCGTTACCTGGTGGGGCAGTTCACGCAGTACAAGTTCATGATAGCCTCTTATTCCGAGGACATACCACAGTTGCTCGATGAGCCTCGTATGGTCCTCTGGCAGTTTACGGCCGAGGGGAGTGTGTCAGGAGTGCGCACCCACGTAGATCGCAGCCGCTTCATGGACCGCTACACGCTCTCCGACATCCTGCTGCGTCCCTGACTATCAGTCCGATACACGTGCGAGGGGGTGTGCCTACATGCAGGCATCACCCCCTCGCATGCCTTTTGTCCTCATCCCCACATCAGTACATCCAGCCTCTCCGCCGGCAGCCCGAATGGCGCAGAAGCCAGCTCTCTCCCAGATGCAAGATTTTTCCATCCTAAAACGCACAGCGGTGCATGTGCCGTTGCAGCGTGCTCCATCGGCCGTTGCAGCGTGCTTCATCTCCCATCGCACCATGCTGCACCTTTTCCTCCAATATTGTGCTGTTTGTATAGAAGGCAGAAAAGCCTCCTTCTGACCACCGCCGGATGAGCCGTTTGGTGCCGCAATACCATATTCACGAATAGCAAATCGGACAAGTTCCCATTGGGATGTACCAAAGCGGTTAATGTACCCGCACTTGATTTGGAATGAGCTTGGATAGTCATGCGATTTGTCGTAATTTTGCATCTAAAGACAATAAGCGTATGGTTGAAACACATGGGCTGTTTTAGCAAAACACGCTTCGAGTTTTGCCCAAACAGGAGGCTCGCTCGGCGCTTCTCTTCTGTTTGGCATCATCATGCATCCTTCCGAAGGCTTTCTTCTTCCCTATGCCAATCCTTTTCCCTGCGTTTGCTTGCCTGTTTGCTGTAAATCTTTTATCTTTGCATTATTCAAGGGATTGCGAGGCCGCTTAGTCATCATGAGGCGGGTGGCCGAAGCAGGTTCCTGTACCGACTGATGATAAGGGAAGTTCGATTTAGCAGCGTTCTTTACGGCAGACTCAATGCCGTGTTGAGCGAAGGAGGTTGCGCCATGTTGCCCGACTTCCTGCGCACGCTCAGTGTGTCGCAGTTTCGTACTGCGGGATACATTCTGGGCGAGCGTGTTGCCGCTGAAGTTGCGCCCGAAGTGTTCTGGGAACTGTTCATCACCCTCCACTCCTTTGATAATCGTGCTTTTCTGGTCACCATGCTTCATGCACTTGCAGCTCGTCTCGATAGGGGAGAAGTGAGTCTGGATGATGCGGGATTCCATCAGTTGCTCACTCGTTTCACCGAAGTCGATGCCGACAAGGCGCTGCGCATCTTGCTTCCTCTCCAGCAGGCGCCGCAGCAGGTATCGCGTCTTCTTGGTGATATGCAGGTGGATGATGCCATGAAGCGCATTCGCCTCTTGCTGCCCACAGGCACCATCCCTTGCCATTACATTCTTTTCCTCACCCTTCGTCAGGTGGAGCACAACCACTCCCTTCTCGTGCGTGTGGCAGCATCACTCATTCGTCAGGGCGACTCGGTCTCCTTCAATATGGCCAGTCTGATGAAGGCATATTTCGGTCTCAAGGAACTGAAAGGCACCTTCTCGCTTCATCTTCAGCCCTGGCAACTGAGCCGCATAGAGACCTCCTACGAAGCGTTCCGCCAGACCATTTCTTTCTGATAATTTCCCTTCTCTCATCTTGTTCTGCAATATTACAGGAGGGAACTAACTGATTGGTCTGGATTTCACATTGGGCTTATGAAGAGAAAAGTATATAATGATACAATGGCCATCTGATATACGTGTATGCCAGGTGATCACGTTCTAATTGAAAATAGCATTCAAAGCAAGAACTATTTTCTCTCGTTCACCGCTGCCTTTTGTTGAGAGTCGAAGTAAAGGCAGGCCGTATATCGACAGGATGTGATCTTTCAACAAGTCACGCTGATGCTGTATCGTCTCTTCATTGTGAAACGAATATCCGTCTGTTTCTATGGCAAGTACAGGTTGTTTTCCTACACGATTGATTATAAGGAAATCGAGATGTGTGCTATAGTTTGCAGCATATCTCAGTTCTTCAGCCGACATTAGTGATGTATTTTTAATGACCTGCCGTAGAGGAATGTGGCATAACACCTTCAAACAATCATAATCGGGATTGGATGCCAATACCTCGTTAATCAATGCATAGGTCAGATTTTCCGATGCATATTCAGATATTTGCGGGTTGTTCTTGAGGAAGTTCAACCTCTGCTCAGTATATTGATTATATAGATAGTCGAAAATGGATGCCAGCTTGCTCTCTGTCACGGAACAGTTGTTATAGGCAATGTAGTCAAGCAAATCCATTACGTTGTGGTGTTTCGCTTGCTCGTTTCCTGTCATGATGAGGCAGAATCTTTTTTGTGCTCTTGATACTGCGACATTCAACATCTTGGCGTCGTCAGCAAACTCCGAAATCTGGTTATCTACAACACTCATTATTATTGTGTCTTCTTCACGTCCCTGGTACTTGTGTATTGTGCCGGTCTTTACTTCATTCAGTTGTTGGCAGAAAGCGTTCACCTGGTTGTTGTACGGAGTAACAATACCGATACTGCCGCATTCCTTCAGGGTGGGCAACAATTCTTCCTTCACCACGTCGATTTCCCGCTGATTCATATGATTGGCGGCATGATTTCCTTTGACGGTTCTTATGGCTCTCAATACATTCTCTTCACCTTGGTCCTCGGTCATGATAAGCAGATTGCCACCGTAAAATTTTTGATTACAGAAGTTGATTATGCGCGGATGGCAGCGATAGTGTTCCCGAAGCATTGTTTCTGTTACGTCAGGTATAACTTTTAGTACAGATTCCAGGAAGCTGTATTTTGAGCAGTCGTATCCTTCTGCTATGTTATAAGGTTTGGCGATGGCCTGCAATTTTTTCCTGTCCTCTTCTGTTTCCACGTTCGGCAACTGCTTTGTGTCTCCCACAATAATGGCATTCCTTGCACAGGTAAGAGCTAAAGTGCCGGTTTCTGACGATACTTGTGACGCTTCATCCATAATAAGATAATCGTATGGTTCATCAGCAAACATACATGAACGTGCAGACATGGTGGTACTGAGTATTACGGGGTATTCCTTTTTCATCATCGCGCCTTGTCTGTTCATGTCTTGGGTATCTGCAAAATACATCCTATTTTGTCCTTTATAATGGTCGTGCAATGACGATTTTAAGAGGAGCATGGAATCTTCCGATAAGTTTTTGGCCAATGCTTTTGCATCGTGTGAAGCCATTTCTTGATTGATGACTTCTAAGCGTTGGCTGATTTCCCGAATCCTGTTTAAGTAATATAACGTTTGAAGTTCCAGGATAAGTGCTGTCAAATCGTTTTTGTCTATCTTATTCTGCACATGCATCCTATTGATACATGTCCATTGTAGCCACCACCATTTGATTCGTTCTATCCATTTCCCGATCCAGTGAGTCGGTTCTGTGTATTCGCCATCAGCCCGTGTTTGGCAATTAAGCCAAATGGATATGATACGCTTGGAGTTGATATGGTGTTTTGATACCGTATTTTCATCAACGTCATTGTCCTGACAGAAGTGTTTCCACTCCAACCCGATAGCTTGTTGTTCCTGCGATAGTAGTGCACGCTCATTCTGTAATGCATAAACTTTGTCCAGGTGTTGCGAGGTGTTACGCATCCGTTGTTCTATTTGAAAGGATGCCCTGATTTCCAATCCCCACATTCTACACTCGTCTGGTATGGCAGGTTGATTGGCAATGAATGCAGTCTTGTTGTCTTTGTTGCCAAGTGGGGCTGCAATAAAACCTATACCATATTTTTCCAGTTTTTCCAACACATTTGCGGTAGCAGAGTTGTTGTTTGACACGACAATCGCCGTTTTGCCTTGTCTGATGATGTTCGCAATAATGTTCAATATGGTTTGCGTCTTACCTGTACCAGGAGGTCCTTGGATGACACTTATTTGGTGTTCGAAGGCTTGGGCTACAGCAGTCTTTTGGCTGCTATTGCACCCAAAAGGATAGATCAATTCTTTATGACTTCGTTTCTTGGGCTTGTTCTCAACTGGGTTAAGATAGCAGGCGGCTGCCGTCTCTTTGTCAACAAAGTCCACTCTGTCATATATTTGCGACAAGATGCCTTCCGGATTCTTTTCGTCTTGGCCCAGTCGGTTGATGCTTGCCACACTTTTCATGTAAGCCAGAACATCCTTTGTGGCAATTTCCTGGAGGCAGGATTGCTTTACTACAACTTTTCCTACAGCGTCATCCAGAACGAAGTTGCCATCGAAGATGATTCTCCAGCAACTGTGTCCGTTGTTGTCAAACCGCCATATGCCTTGGATGCCATTTTTCAATTTTCCATTTACATATACCTTACAATGTGTGGGGTCTTTCCATTCTGGTTTACTGAGCCAAGTCACTTTACCATAGGTATAATTATAGGTGCGTACGTTGTTTTTGAAACGTACACTATATCCCGTAGTCCCATTCTTTCGTATGGTATCTATCTGCAGGGTCTTAGGCTCTCCATTGAGCAGAATAAAGTTTTTTGATAAGTCCATACTATTATAATGTTAACTAAAAATCTATTTGTATGATATCTATTCCTTCCGTTCGTCTGAAATCGTATCCTATTGCACTTGTGTGAAGTCATTTCTTGAATTCGGAATATGGAAGTTTGTGTCTTGAGATAGACAAAGATAGGGTAAATATCCGAAAGTATAACACAAAAAGGAGAGCGTTTTACATAGGCATTTGGTTAGACTTGGTTGCATGGTTCGGTTTCTTTTTCGGGCAGGATTTCCCGTCTTTCGCCCCGCCCCTTGCCTCTTAGCCCTCTGCCCGTCCCAAGTGCCTGGAAAAAGTATCCAATGATACTTTGCAAAGTAATATTGGATACTTGCCCGTTTATCCTTGGATACATTGCGAAGTATCCTTGGATGTGTTTTTTTCTTGATTTTGCCAGACACTTTTCCTATTCACAAACTGAATCAGTTGACAGTGTTGTGGAAGTCATACTGAATCTGTTGTCACTTGCCTTGGAATTGCACTGCTTCAGTTGACGCTCCTGGCCCTTCTGGGGTGGAGGTGTCTTCCGTTTGGCGCTGCCAAGATATCCTTTTTCGCGGGATTTCCCCAGAGCATCCTTTGTCCAAGATCGAAAAGATATTCAGAAAAGCAGCAGCCATACCGGAATACCCGACACCTGCTGAGTCCCCGTGCTGCTTCCGTCGGCCCGGCCGTCCCGTTCCTCCCATTCGGGAAACGGGAATCCTCCGGTAGGGCAGCCCCCCTGGAACGCCGGAAAATCCGCCCTCCTCCCTCTTCTCCCTTTTCCGCCCCCAAACCCTCGGAACCGCCCCTGATATCCCGAAAACGTATCG
>SAMEA104315432__coassemble_1534_pt1 | contig 9041 bp, 6 predicted proteins | sample SAMEA104315432__metabat2_high_PE_003 | metagenome-assembled genome bin SAMEA104315432 (sample SAMEA104315432) | gut metagenome | biome: Monkey gut; feature: monkey-associated habitat; material: faeces | place: China | collected 2013
CACGGCGGCAATAGCGGTAGTAGTGGTCCTTGGTCACCCTGGCATCACAGGCACACAGCCCCGCCACTATCTTCTCATCATTATATCTGGTATTTCTCATGCTGTCTGGTTTTAGGTTTCATCGTTACGGCTGCAAAAATACGGCACGCGAGAAGCGGAATGCAAGTTTTTTGCAGAAAATTTTTCATCGCGGTTGATTTTTTCCTCCTGCCGTCTTCTTATCAGACAGAGAGAGTTCAAAAGAGATTGTCCAACCATTTAACAAGAACAAGAGATATGGACGCACAGAAAGAGACAGAGAAGAGAGTCATCAACCTCATCATCGCAGACGAGTCGGGCAGCATGAGTGTCATCAGGGACACAACGCTGGCCGGACTCAATGAGACCATCACCACCTGCCAGAAGATGCAGGAGAAGTTCCCCACGATGGAGCAGCGCATCACGCTCATCACCTTCGACAGCAACCACACGAAGGTGATTTTCGACAACATCCCAGCCCTGGAGGCCAAGCCACTGAGCCGGAAAGACTATGTGCCGGGAGCCGCCACACCACTCTATGATGCCATAGGACAGGCCATCACGAAGACTTATGCACAGATCGAGAAGACGGACAGTGTGCTGGTGACCATACTGACAGACGGCGAGGAGAACAGTTCTACGGAGTTCGACCTGAAGATGGTGAAGAGGCTCATCGACAAGCAGAAGGAGCAGGGCTGGACGTTCACCTTCATCGGCACAGACAACCTGGACGTGGAGGGAATGGCGCACCAGATGGGCATCGATAGTTGCTTCAGTTTCCGCCAGGACGATGCATCCACCGGCGCAATGTTTGCCATGGATAGCGCCTGCCGCGCCAGATTCTGCGCACGAGTATCCCGTGATGAGAGAATCGACGATGCCAAATACTTCGTCGAAGAGGATGAAGGGAAGGAGGAATGATGCTCCTTTAGCCTAAGAATAAGGAAAAGGAGAGTGTCGAATGACACTCGTTTGACTATAGAATAAGGAGAGGGAGAAGAGCGAATGTCGCTTCTTCAGCCCGAGAATGAGGGAAACGAAAATGCCCCGCGCTGGTCCGTTGGGAATCCAGCGCGGGGCATTTGCTTTATTTGCCGCTGAGTGTGAGGAGGGTTATCTCGGGACGGGCGCCGATGCGCATGGGCAACGTGCCGCCCAAACCGATGTTCACATACAATGTCTGACTGCCTTCGTCATACCTGCCATCGCATTCGGGATAGATCCACTTGCTGGGTGTGAAACCCATCAGGCGCATCTGCATCGCATGGGTGTGGCCGCTCAACGTGAGGGGGATAGAGGTTTGCCCCACCACCTCGGCACGCCAATGGCTGGGATCATGGCTCATGAGGATGCTGAACAGACCTTCTGTACCAGCCATCGCCTCGGCAAGCCGTCCGCGACGGATTATCCTGTGCGCACCACAACTCTGGTTTTCCACGCCAATGACAGCCATACTGTCGGCTCCTCTGTGTACGATGAGATGCTCGTTGAGCAGAAGCCGCCACCCCAGTTCATCACGCTCCATCTCCTGCAGGCGCTCCACCTTCTGCTGCCTCTCACGGGCTGGAAGATGAGACTCATAGGGGTCGTAATCATGATTACCCATGATGCTCACCACTCCGTCCTTGGCCTGCAACTGATTCAGGATAGGCAGCAAGGGTTCCAGCTCGGTATAGTCGCGCGAAACGAGGTCGCCTGTGAAGCAGATCAAATCGGGCTTGAGCGCATTGATGTCGCTCACCACCTGCATCAGCCGCTTCTTCTCGTTGAGCCATCCATCCAGATGCCAGTCGCTGATGTGCACTATCCTGTAACCGCGAAAAGCCTCCGGCACCCGCCTGTCATTATAGCTCCACTCCTTCACCTCCCAGCGGAAGCGGCCCACCCAATGCCCGTAGGCATAGGCACTCCACCAGGCTGCCAGCAACAGCACACTACCCCACGCAAACGGTCTCCAGGCTACATGCACATGGGACAACCGCCCCACCAACCAGCACAAAGCCCACACCATCTGCGGAACCAGCAGCCAGAAAAGACTGACCACCAAGGCAAACAAGACCATAAAACTCCTCATCTCTCTCTTCCTTATTATCTTCTTCCCTCGTCCTCACAGGATTTCTCCCACCTCCCGAAGGGTTCCGACCCGCAAAGATAAGCCTTTTCCATCGTCCCGAGCTCTTCCCTCCGCACTTTTCGCCATCCGCCCACACTTCCCCCTCCAAGACTGTCAACCGTCTCCCTCAATCCCCTCCTCCACCCCACCTCTACCGCAAAACCGCCAAGTGATTTGCCTCAAAAACGCCAGCCAAAACGCCTCAAAAGCGCCGAATGCGCTTTACAAACATATAGCAATCAGTATTTTTGCGCAATAGCAGCAAAAACAATCCCCCTGGCCACTTACCTCCCCTTCACTCAACAAAAGTGTGACAATGCACAAAAAATGCGAATGAAGCATGGTTATATCATGAAGTATTTGTACCTTTGCTTTCGTCAAAAGTGTGACAAAACACAGAAAATGCGAATATGGAAATACAGCGTCAGATACATCTCAACAGGCTTATAGCCCGCCAGGGCAACGGAATGATCAAAGTCATCACCGGCATGCGCAGGTGCGGCAAATCATATCTGCTCTTCACCCTGTTCCACAACTACCTGTTGCAACAAGGGGTAGATGAACAGCACATCATCAAGGTTGACCTTGAAGACCGCAGAAACGCGGCACTTCGAGACCCTGACGCATTACTCGCCTTCATCGACTCCAGAATGACCGACCACCGTCAGTACTATATCCTGCTGGATGAAGTACAACTGGTGTCTGAGTTCGAAGATGTCCTCAACAGCTATCTCAAGGTGCCCAATGCCGATGTCTATGTCACTGGCAGCAATGCCAGGTTCCTGTCCAAAGATATCATCACAGAGTTCAGAGGCCGGGGCGACGAGATTCACATCACTCCCCTTAGTTTCCAGGAATTCATATCCGTCAAACAAGGAGACCGAGAGACGCTGCTATATGAATACATGACGTATGGCGGACTGCCCCAAATAGTGTCCATGACTGATACCCAGCAAAAGATAGAGTATCTCAAGGGGCTGTTCACGCACACTTACATACGTGACATCAAAGAACGTTATGAGATTCTGAAAGACGATGACCTGGAGGAACTTATCAGTCTGATTGCCTCCAACATCGGCAGTCTCACCAATCCTACCAAGCTGGAAAACAGCTTCAAGTCCATCAAGAAAAGCAATCTATCCAGGGATACCATCAAGAATTATCTCGACCTCCTTCAGGATGCCTTCCTCATCGAAAAAGCCATCAGGTACGATATCAAGGGCAAGAGGTACATTGATACCCCATCCAAGTTCTATTTCTCCGACCTTGGGCTTCGCAACGCCCGTCTTGACTTTCGCCAGACGGAATTCACACACCTCCTTGAGAACACCATCTACAATGAGTTGCGACTGAGAGGCTTTTCCGTTGACGTGGGACAAATCCCAGTGGTGGAAGCGGGAAAGGAAGGCAAGCGCCAACGCTCCATTCTGGAAGTGGATTTTGTCTGCAACCAAGGCTATAAGCGATACTACATCCAGTCTGCCTATGCACTCCCGACCGAGGAGAAGATGAAACAGGAGCTCAACTCATTGCTTAAGATCAAGGACAACTTCATGAAATACGTCATTGTGGGCACCCCTACCCCCACCTACCTGAACGAGAACGGCATCGTCATCATGAATATCTACGACTTCCTCATGAACTCCAGCAACCTTGCACTCTAAACCATCCCCGTCAACCAAAACAAAAGGCGCCTCTGCCAAGCCTCCCGTCAGCAGGGAGTGTCATTGGCAGAGGCGCCTTTTCTCTTTGTTTCTTGTCTTGCCGCTTACTCCAGCACCAGCACACGGCTGCTGCCCTCGTTGGCTGTGAGCACATTCAATCCTATCTTCATCAGGTAGTCACCCGAGTACTGCTTGCCATTGCATTCGAGATGCGACTTCGCACCAGGCATCAGGTTGGTCTCCCTCACCGTATATACCTTCATGGGATCCAGCCCCTGCAGGCGCACGTTCATGGGAGGCTCCTTGTAGCGGGGATGAAGGTCATAGGCGAAGAGCACAGCACGCTGCTTGTCCTTCGACACATAGTTGATGGCGCAATGGTCAGTCTCATAGGGCGATACCAACCTGTACTGGTCACCCTCCAGTATGACGGGTTTCAGGTCGTTGTAGTTCTTCACCGCCTGCTGCACGAACTTATAGTCATTCTCCGAGAGTGACTTCAGGTCGATGTCGAAACCCAGTTTGCACGAACTGCACACGTCGGTGCGGAACTTCACACTGGTGCGTCGGTTCCAGTTGGTCACGTGCGAACCCATGGTCTTCGTCGGGAAGAACTTCGAGAGGCTCCACTGGATGTACAGGCGCTCATAGGGGTCGGTATCATCCGAGCACCAGAACTCAGTGAAGTACTTGAGCACCTCGTAGTCCATACGCGCACCGCCACCCGAACAGAGCATCATGGGCAGGGTGGGATACTTCTCGTGTATGCGTGTGAGCACATTATATATTCCACGCACGTGGTCGATGTAGAAGTTGCCCTGCTCCTTCTTGTGGTAGGGCGAATAGATGTTGGTGATCACGCTGTTGCAGTCCCACTTGAAGTAAGCCACCTCAGGGTTCTCCGTCATGATGCGATCTACGATACCATACACGTAATCCTGCACCTTGGGGTTCGATATGTCGAGCACCAGCTGGTTGCGGTAGTAGTAAGTCTCCCGGTTGGGCTGCATGATGACCCAGTCAGGATGCTTCTCGAAGAGCTCGCTCTTGGGGTTCACCATCTCCGGCTCTATCCATATGCCGAACTTCACACCCGCCTTCTTTGCATCCCTCACCAGTCCGGGTATTCCGTCTGGCAGTTTGTCCTTCGTTGCCTCCCAGTCACCCAGTCCTGCATGGTCATTCTTGCGCGGGTACTTGTTGGCAAACCATCCGTCATCGAGCAGGAACATATCCACTCCCAGGTCCCTTGCATCCTTCATCAGTTCAGCCAGACTCTGCTGGTTGAAGTTGAATCCGGTGTTCTCCCAGTTGTTGAGCAGGGTCATTCTGTCGCCCGTACCCATGTTCACCTGATACAGTCTGGCCCAGTCGTGCAGATTGCGCGAAGCCTCTCCCACTCCGTTCTCACTCATCGCGAAGATGAACTCAGGAGTGGTGAACACCTCTCCCGCCTTCAGTTTGTAGTCCGAAGCATAAGGGTTGATGGCAGGAATCACACGCAACGCTCCCACGTTATCCACCTCGAAGGTGAAGCGGAAGTTGCCTGTCCATCCTATTGTACCCAGCATCACACGTCCCTCATTCTCTCTGGCAGGCGCGTCGAATCCCAATTCGAAGAAAGGCTCCTCCTGCATGGCAGCACGTGTACCCAGTTTTGTATCCACTATCTTCTTGCCCGAGATCAGTTGGGTTGTCTCCGGCTGCCCCTCTTTGGCCCAGTCGCTGTGGTAGGTGGTCACAAAATACTTCGCGCTCTTGAAGTAGAGCATTGTCGAGGCATAGCGCCACAGCGTGATGGGTGCCTTCTCCTTGTGCGTCACCTCGCTCCATGCCTTTATCACGCTCTGCTTCGGATAAGCCACATAGTGCAACTTCACCGTCACGGGATACTCCTTGTCGGCCAGAGTGATGATGGTCTCAGCCCCACCCTCCACGGGCTTCTGCTCCACTCCCTGGAAGTACAGGTAAGTGCTCATGTTGCCATCAGCATGCGTGATAGCCAGAGCCGGTTCAAAGAAGTCCTCGGCACCCGAAGTGGCACACACCTCATGCCCACGCTGGCACACCGCCCCGTCCGAAGCGGCATACACATCCCACTTCAGTTGGTCATAGTCAGTGGCGTTCTGCAACTTCTCTCCCAGATACACCTGATAGAGTCTCCCCTTGGGCGACACCTGCATCACCAGGTCCGTCTTCCCTGCTGCCACACGGATGGTCTTCTGTGCCAGAGTCACCATGGCAAACAGACACAGAGCGGCAATCGTCACGATAGTCTTTCTCATCTTATATAATATATAGGCTTAATCGGTTTCTTGCAGTTTAGTTCTCTCTTCACCATGCAAAGATACGAAATTCTACAAGAAAAAGCAAGAGGGGAACAAATACAAAAACGCCACGAATCAACATTATCCCTCCGTGACGAGAGAAACGAACACGAATCTCACAGATAACACGAATACCCCAAGATTCAAAAATCTATCCGTTAAATCCGTGTAATCCGTGTTCAAAAAACCTCCCCATCACGCATCAACATCAATTTCCGTGTTCCCCCAAAATAAAATCCATGCTATCCGTGTAATCCGTGTTCAAAAAAAACTACCCATCACGCATCAATATCAATCTACGCATTCCCCAAAAACAAAATCCGTGCTATCCGTGTAATCCGTGTTCAAAAAAACCTACCCATCACGCATCAACATCAATTTCCGTGTTCCCTAAAAATAAAATCCGTGCTATCCGTGTAATCCGTGTTCAATAAAAAACAACCCATCACGCATCAATATCAATCTACGCATTCCCCAAAAATAAAATCCGTGCTATCCGTGTAATCCGTGTTCAACCCCCTACCCATCACGGAATCCAAGAGACAATCCGTGTTCTACCTCACACATTCCACCCAATTCAGTTTCACCTCCCCATCCCTGTATTGCGTTATCTGCAGGTTATGGTTCACGTGAGTATCGCTGCTGTCATCGTTGGGAGCCACCAGGAAATAAGAGAAATCATCGCTGCGTCGCAGCACACGGTAACTGTTTCGTGGTCTGTCCTTCAGGAACAGACGGTCATCTATCACACAGATGTTCCCGTCTGCACGCACCTGCCAACCTCTCAGCGGCACACCAGCCATGCAGCGTATGTTACGCACAAAAAACACATCACCCTCACGCAACAACCTCACAAACCCACGCTCCAGCTTCTGCGGCTTCACATAATGAATCGTCTTCGTCATCGAGTCCAGCCAGAACTCACGCGCTTCCCCCTCACGCAGCAAGCCCACTCTTCTCCTTATATAATATAAGCCGTCACCCAAGTCCGTCACCACCTCGAAACACCTCTCACGCTCTGCATCCGTGTAAGCCAACAGGTTCATCCGCCGTGCTCCCACCGCTCGCCAGGCATCCAGCCACTCCTGGTTCGTTCTCATCCACTGGGCATAACACCCATCCACCTCACTCTGGTTGCTCACCATCCTGAGCGGTTGGTCACCTCCCGCCTGCACATAGCTCCTCCCCTCATCATCCTGGTACAGGCGCAGTCCGCTGTTCCTCAGTTCATCCACCAGCCTATACACCTTCCCAGGCTCATTCCATGGGATGAACCGCTGCTTCCATGCCAGTCCGCTGCCCACCTGCATCTCCAGAGTCTTCACCGTCAGCCACGAATGCTCGTTGATCATAGGCGAACAGATGCGCGGGAACAGACGCTTCCCGTCCTCCGTGCAGAACTCTATCCCCATCAGCACAGCCGTCTGTGGGCGCTTATGGAAGTGCAGTCCGCTCTTCAGATCCGCCCAAAGCCATCTGTCCGCAGACTGCTTGTGGCAATATGCCCAACCGTCCTCATGCAGTTCCACCTCCCGGTATCGGTATTCCAGCACCCACTTTCCAGCCTCATCCTTCACACCTTTCAGCCCCTGCTCATTGGCACACACCCGGTAGGAATGACCCTTGCGCACCAACTCCTCATGACGTACTATCCGCATCATCTCCCCTTCGCTGCTCCCACAGCTCGTCAGACAGTCCATCTCCCCCATGCGGCTGTAAAGCATCACGCTGGCCTTCCGCCAGTCATCGGCCACCTCCTCTCTTCCTTCAAACAGCCTCTGCCAGTCATGCTGCGCCGATGGCAGACCGAACCGCTTGTACAGTCCCACATTGTCCAGCACCACACAATACCCTTTACCCTCGGCTACCCGCAACCCACGGCCAACCATCTGCAGATACTTTGTGAGCGAAAGAGTCGGACGGGCCAACTGCACAAACTCCACATCCGGGCAGTCAAATCCCTCGCTGAACAGATCCACACTCACCAGCACCCTTATCTCCTCACCTTTCCTGAAGCCGCCTATCAGTTCCCCTCGCACATCATCCGGCGTGTTACTGCTGATAGCCACCGCCTTTATCCCGTGTTCACGGTAATAGTCCGCTATATGTTCCGCATGCTCAATGCTGATAGCATACACCACCCCCTTCTTCTCCGGCACATACTCCCTCACCGTCTGGTACAGCCGTTCGATGCTCGGCCGCACATCCAGCCGCTCGCTCAACTCCGCCAGCACATAATCCCCATCAGCCCCTCTCCTCTGCAGAGAGTCGATGGCCAACTGGTCGGCACTGTCAGGTCTGATGGAGTAATAGTCATACACGCTCAACCGCCCCTCGGCGATAAACCTCTCAATGCTCCACGACGTGAGCAGCACGTCAAACAAGTCTCCGAATCCCTTCCCGTTCAGTCGGCACGGAGTTGCCGTCAGTCCCAGTTTCTTCGCCTCTGGGAAAGCATCCATCATCTCGGCATACGTCTCAGCCAGAGCATGATGCGCTTCATCTATCACTATCATCCCCGGCTCCTCCTTCATCTCCTTGTAGTGTCTCGAGAGCCATTGCACAGACATCACCCTTATGCCGTTCTCCTCCAGACTGCCAGACACAGCATCCCCATTCCCGAGAACCCTTCCCAGTGTCCCCTTTATCTGCTCCACCAGCTCCCTTCGGTGCGCCACTATCCACACAACCCTCCGAGGCAACCTCTCCAGGAACCCCTTCACCACCGAAGCCAGCAGCACCGTCTTCCCCGTTCCCGTAGGCATCTGTGCCATCACCGCCTGATGCGTCAAGAGCGCCCCCTCAATACGCCCCCTCATCTCCCGCTGATAGTCAAACAACTCCACTACCACAACAACAATTATAAATTTAATTGAGTTAAGAATTTTGGATTAAGAATTAAGAATTGCCTCCGTGTTC
>SAMEA104315432__coassemble_1909_pt1 | contig 7788 bp, 9 predicted proteins | sample SAMEA104315432__metabat2_high_PE_003 | metagenome-assembled genome bin SAMEA104315432 (sample SAMEA104315432) | gut metagenome | biome: Monkey gut; feature: monkey-associated habitat; material: faeces | place: China | collected 2013
CTGATGTTGTACTTCATTTCTGTTTGTCTGTCTTGTTCGTTAATGTGATGTAAACTATTGGTTATCAGCCTTTGAGAGAGAGACTGTGGCTGGGAGAACCTTCCATTTCTTCCATCTTCCAAATCTTCCAATTAAATTTCAAGGGATGACAATCCACCCTCTTATTATATATATATATTTAATATATAAATAGTTATAGAGTCTATAAAAGGAGGTTTTGTCACGATGATTCCTAATTGGAAGAATTGGAAGAATTGGAAGATTGGAAGATTATGCCTCCCTGGCCTTCAGCCTCCCGCTTCCCTCTCCCAGGCCTATCCTATCATGTCTGCCACCATGCGCAGCTCTTCGGCTGCAGCCAGGCAGAAGTGCCTGAAGGTGAACAGCTCGGTGTAGGGCGGTCGGGTGAGCGAGGGGTAGAGTCGGCCGTCGGGGCGGCGGTTGACGTTGACGAACCGCCCCTCGTAGATGTGCGGGTTGCGCTGCTGCGGTATCCATCTGCCCTCTCTGGCGATTTCCACGAACGAGTAGTGTCCCTCGCCGTCGTGCACGATTGTCCCTCCCAGGTACCCGCCTATGGGCAGTCGTCCCCTGTGGCGTGTGAGCAGCTTCAGGTCGATGCCCGGCTCGGTGTGCGGGTAGGCCGCCATGCGCCAGCCTCGCCATCCGCGTGCCAGGGGTGAGTCACTCAGGAGCACCTCCCTAAGGATGTCTCCCACAAGTCTGGGCCCATGCTGCGCGGCTGAGCCTCTCTTGAATGCCTTTGTCATCTTTTTTCGTTTTTATACTGACACAAAGCATTGTCTCGCACAAGCGCAGGGTCACATAGACAATGGTACTTTCATGCCCTACGCCATCGGAGCCGTGCTGAGGTGTTTGACCACCGCCCCACTCCTCCCCCAGGGGAAAAAGAAAAGCGGCAGAAACTCCGATGATGGAAATTTCTGCCGCAAAGGTAGGAGGGGATGCAAAGGGGAGCAAGACGGGATGACGGGGACAGGCAAATCCCACCTGGGGGCAGGCGGCGTGCCACACAGGGGAGAAAGCACGCAACAGACTGACACGCAGCAGACTGATAAAACACGATGCTGCATCAAAAAAAATCATCCGGGGACAAAAAAAAGACGAATGGGATTCCTGAAAATCCCATTCGCCCCATTCCTGTCCCCGCGCCGTGTCACCTAATACTGATACCCGTTCGGCCTGTCGGAAAAGTGCTTGCCGAGCGACGGCTTGCCGCTCTGCATCTGAGCAAAACTCTCGGTGAGGAAATCCATCCACAGCTGGCGCCCGATGGGCTTGCCCTCGTTAGAGAAGACCAGATAGAAGGTGTAGCGCAGATGTGCTACAGGCAGATTTGTCTTTATCTTTTTATCCTGCCTGCGCACCACGTTGTTCTCTATCAGATAGTCCACGCACTCCATCATCCTGTCGAAGTCACCCCCGGCCATTATGCGCGCGCTCCCGTCGGGCAGCATGCCGTTCATGAAGGCGAGGCGACGGCGCACCTGTGCCTTGACCTCCAGTCGGTCCTTCCCTTTCAGCAAGGGCCTCACGGGGTCGGCATACTCCTGCGGGGAGCCGAACGTGGAGGATATGCGCTTCCTGCCCCTGATGTACTCCCCGATGTAGCGGCCGAAGCCGTCGCGTATGCTCTCCATCATGGGTTGCTCTATTGCCGCCAGGCCGGTGTGGCTGTCTATCTGCATCGTGAGCGTTCTGGCGTGCCGCATCAGGCTGTAGTCGCCCGAGGCCGTCATGTAGCACACCACCACATACACCACACACGACGTGGCGCACGCCAGCTCGTCGTCCCCGAAGGCGCGCCCCACGCAGTGCGCCTCGTCGCGCAGGTCGCAGTAGAGGTCGTCCCACAGGCCCTGCGCCATGTCGCCCACCTTGTCGGCATCCGTCTGGAGCATCCTGTCGAATATGGCCATGCTGTTTGCCCATATCTCCTCGGGCGAGAAGCCCAGCGTGCGCATCCCGGTCTCCAGCGGCTTGTATGCCGCCCTTACCGACTGATATGTGACATTATCGCGGTAGGCATCCCTGATGCCCCGCTTATTCTCCGCTGTCAACAACATTCTCATTATAGTCTGCTATCTCCTCCCTGATATGGTCAAGCACCTGTATCAGTTCGTAGGTTTCGCCCCCATGCTCGTCCATGCACAGCTGCCCGTTCTCGAAATCGCGTATGACCCTGCCCTCTATGGTATGGCAGGCACAGGCCACGTCCTTGATGTTTATGGCCGAGGAGTTGTAGAAGTAATAGGTAAGCTTGTAGCCATTCTGGGCACTCAGCGCGATGATCTGTGCCAGGCCCTCTATCTCGTCGTCATCCACGCACAGGGGGACGGACTTGCTTCCCTTCAGTTCCAGCCTGCCGCTCAGGGCATTGGTGGCCCGTGTGAGCAGGCTCAGCGCCTGTAGGTGGCTCCTCATCCTGTGGTCGGCGTCGATGCCCTGCACCTTGCCGGGATTGGGAAACTCCCACACGATCCTCCTGACGAAGTCGCGGTCCCTGAGGATGCGCCTCCGCACGAGGTCCATGAACTTCCCTGCCTGGAACTTGCGCTTGACCACCATCTTCAGCCCATACTCCGGCAGCCGCATGTTGAACGTGCGGCAGATGTGCCCCACCACCTTGTCGGTGTCGGAGTAGAACGCGCTGTTGCGCTCTATGGCTATCTGGCACACGCCGGGCCTGCTGTCAAATATCACGAAACAGCCAGGGTGCGACTCGAGCGTGTCCTTCTCGTGCCCCTCGTATTTTGTTATGTCCTTTACGTTGCACAGCACCCAGGTGAACACGCCGCCGTGCTCCCTGATGTCCAGACTCTTGAGAGGCTGGTCCTGCCCTCGCTTCTTGCCCACGATGGTCATGCCGTCCCTCAGCAGGTCGCCCACGATGGCATTGGCCATCTCGATAGCCCTCTTTCCGGTGTCCTTGTAGAAGAGGCTCCTGCTGCCCTCCTGCACCTCAAACTTGTATATTGCGTATATTGCCATTAAATATGATTGGTTAAAAAAGATTACGAAATTAGGAACATGTCACAGGTTCTTCTATACCCAAGGTACACCGTAGTACGAATCGGAGTCATCCGCCACGACGAAGTTGTCTGTAGGAAGAATAATCCTGGCTTTGGCTAATCTTTCAAGATAATCACAGCGAACGGCACTATTCTCAATCTCTTCCCTTCTGGCTTTACTCATCGACAAGAAATCATTTTCCAGTTCTAATCCAAGATATTTCCTGCCAAGCAAGTTGGCAGCAATGCCTGTTGTCGCACTACCATTAAATGGGTCCAGAATCCATGCACCTGGCCGAGTACTGGCTTGAATCAACCGAACCAAAACTCCCAGCGGCTTTTGAGTAGGATGTTTGCCGCATGACTTCTCCCAACGACCAATGGCGGGTAATTGCCATACATCAGTCATTTGTTTATCTCCATTGAGTTGCTTCATCAGCCCATAATTATAGTAGTGAGCTACTTTCTGCAACTTTCTTGCCCAGATAATGAACTCTGTCGAATAAGTGAAATATCGACATGAAATGTTTGGCGGAGGATTTGTCTTAGCCCAAGTTATAACATTCAGTATCTTAAAGCCCAACTTCAACAGTTGTTGCTGAACACTAAATATATTATGATGCGTACCAGAAACCCAAATGGTTGCATCGTCTTTCATATGGTCTCTGCAAGCAGATAGCCATTTCAAGTTAAAAGCGTCCATTTCTTCTGGTGTAGTCGGTCTGTCCCAATCTCCTTTGTCAACACAAACCACTTGACCACTTTGATACGAGATGCCGCCACTTGACAAAAAGTATGGAGGATCTGCGAAGATCATATCAAAGCCGAATTTGAACTTCGATAGAGTCTCTACACAATCACCTTGTATAAGTGTGAAATCGTTATTCGGAGATTTATAGTATGACGGAATCATTATCCTTTAACTTCTTGAATAAAATCCTTGATGTTTGTAAGGTTATAAATGCTTGGGATTATATTGTAAGCTTCCTGGAGTTTGTTCCTGGCCGATTTCCATCCTATTCCATCGGTAATCCATACGAATTCAAAACCAGGTACAGAATTTACCTTTGGGGCAATATCTGAATAAGAGCGAGCAACCTCATTGAGCTTACTGCCGCCACCACTATAAAAATTCACCTCTATAAGATACGTTTTAGCATCAGTCTGGATGACAAAATCAAATCGTTTTTCATCATCACCAAGAACTCTTTGAAGGTTGGGCCATTCTGTAGAATATACTTCCTGGCGGAACTTTACACCATGCTTTTTCAGGATATCAGCAACCATTCCTTCCATCACATGACCGCTACGATTCTTTCTGGCGTTGCTGTCAAGACCTGTCTCTATTCCAAAAACGTAATCAACCAAGTCGTTGATTCGCCTCTCTCGGAATATGTCGGCAAGTCCCGTTCCTTCAAGGTATTCTACAACACCATCTACGCTTGTAAAGAGCCTGTCAAGAATGATACACTCACCGGCAGAGTTCAGAACAGCTTTCTTCCCCTCGCTTCTCACAGCTATAAGAATATCCATAACGCTGAATGCCGAGCGGTCACGATTCCATATAGTTTCAACGCTTCTGCGTAAATCTGTCGTTCCTATCAGACTGTTGAGCATACAGAGGCTCAACTTTATATTTTCAACATTGGCTGCAATCTTGTCAAAATCGCAGAAGAAATCCAACGTCTGATTTGTCTCTTGAAGTTGAGACATGAACTTGTCAAAATCCTTATTCATAATTGTCTTTTTACTGGTTAACGGCCAAAACCAACTCTTTCTGCCCTAATCCTTGGTCGGCAAAGTGAAAGATATTGCCTGTGGCGCTATTCTTAGTTTCTGTGTAATTGCGAACCAGTATCTCTGTAAGTTTACCTCGTTTGCTTGGATTTGAATTGATACTTCTTGATGCCCACACTCTTTCTATTTGGTATGCAGCATACAACACATCAAAGAAGTTGTCTTCCTCATTTTTTCCCTTGCAGTCAGAATTGCTGAGCATGAATTTAAAACCAGCCTCGTCGATTCGGTCGCAGTATTCCTTCAAGCGAATCTGAGCGGCATCATTGAAGGCTTCTTTTGCATAATCATTGAAGCTTGATGTATCACTAAGTGGACGATATGGCGGATCGAAGTAGAACAAGGTATTGCCTTGCGCATATTCAAATGTCCCTTCAAAATCACCATTCAATATTTCTACCCTTTGTAACAGCCCGCTATCCTTCAGTATCGTTTCAGGGTCGCAAATCGTTGGATTTGAATATTTTCCAAAAGGGACGTTGAACAGTCCTTTCTTGTTGACTCTATAGAGTCCATTGAAACAAGTCCTATTGAGGAAGAAGAATTTTGTGGTATTCTCGATGGGGTCAAGGTTCTTCTCATTATACCTATCGCGTACAGCCATGAAGAACTCTTTCCTCCCCTCCTCAGACTGAAGGGCGAAATATGCACTCTCTATATCTCTCAGCGATTCAATAAGTTGGTTCGGATTATCCCTGACTGTGCGATAACATGTTGCCAAGTCAGGATTGATATCGTTGATTACAGCTCGTTTGACATTTGGATGGTGCTGCAGCATATAGAAGAGCATTGCTCCACCACCCACAAAAGGCTCGATATATGTTACATTTTTCCAATTACCAAAGTCAGCTGGGAGCAGGGCATCCAGTTGTTCGATGAGCTGGCTTTTACCGCCAACCCACTTGATAAAAGGTTTTGCTTTTGCCATACTATTTGCAGTTGCATAAATTATACTCAATGCAAATGTAACAAATTTCCGCGAGGAAAACGACTCTTACAACGAATAAGCGACACAAATTGCCTATAATTTCCACGAAGTGATTATAGAATGCCACATATACTCCCATTTTCAGATTGCTTTTGCCTAACAAAATCGCATTTCGACAAACGAGATTCTCATCATCTGATGATTTCCGTGTTAACAGATATCAAGTAAACGTTTTCTCATTTGGATTTATTGCCCTTCTTGTTGCCAACCTATTTCTTCTGAATTTGTTCCTCAATAAAATGTACAGGTTATCGTGCACCAGCTGCATGCGGCAGAACGTCAAGAAAACCACAAGAAAACGGCCTACAGAAAACCCCACCCTACCGACACGCGGAAGATGGGTACTTCATTTCCTCTCGAGCCGAACTCGCGTTTTGAAACCGACGACGACGGGACCATTCCGCTCATGGGGGAAAAAACGTCCGGCAGTTGCACGATTAGACAACTTTTGATATCTTTGCACCATGAATCGGCGGATATTGACATACGGCGGTTACTTTGAGGCATTCATGAACACCTTGAAGGAAAAAGAGCAGGAGAAAATACAATACGGACTTCTCTTGCTCAAAACCCAGGACAGGCTTCCTTATGCAGACAAACAATCATCAAATCGTTGACTACGACCTCGTTCTTGACCAGAAGTTTGGCAAGGAGGGAACTCCAGAACGTATCAAGGCCGAAGAGGATGCCCTCTCTTTCTATTCGGGGCAGATTCTGCTCGATGCACGCAAGGAAGCGAAAGTAACGCAGACAGAATTGGCAAGACGCATCAACTCCACCAAGTCCTATATCTCTAAGGTGGAGAATGGTGTCATCGTGCCCAGTGTAGGTGCATTCTATCGCATCATCAATGCCCTTGGAATGAGGGTGGAGGTGGTAAAACCTATTTATTAGTCTTCCCGCACATTTATGCGTGAAGCATCATGCCTTTTGAATACCTGTACACACCACGAAAAGGCACTTGAGCGGCTTGCCAGTACAGCCTACTCCTAAGATACGAACAGAAGCCTCGCAAGGGAGGAAAAAGAAAGAGCGGCTCTGTCCTGGCACTATGGTGGGTGGAGGACAGAGCCGCTTTTCTTGTGGGAAGGGAACCGGCTACTCGGGCAGATTGACCGAGATGGCCAGTTCGTCGAGCTGGGCCTGCTCGATGATGCCGGGAGCATCCAGCAATCAGGAAGCCGAACTCCATCTGTATGACATATTGTATCGCCAGTCCTAGCAAGGCGGCAACGATCATCCATCGTGAACGCTCATACCGCTTGCTCTCCCATCTTACATGCAGACGAGAGAGCGCCACGAAGCATGAATACAAAACATGCAAACAGAAAAAGAAATAATGAATCCATAGGCTTCTTATCTTATGTTTACTTTCTTGTATTTTTGATTACTTGCTGTAGGATTATCCGGATTAGTCATCTGCAAATATCCTGCTGCAACAAGGGAGGTGATGTAACGCTCTCGGTTCTTGGTTTGATTAGATAAACCAAGGCGTTCCATGATCTCTGCAGTGGTTCGAGGAACTGAACAGAAATTGACTATATCCCTTTGCTTATTAGACAATGACACTTTTTTAGTGTCAGAGTGTCTAAGTCGAGTGTCAGAGTCTTGGACTTGGTTACTTTTTTCCTCGACTTCGTTACTTTTTTGTTCGACTTGGTTACCGACTTGGTTACTTTCCCCCTCGACTTGGTTACTTTTTTCTTCGACTTGGTTACTTTCCCCTCTCCAAACTGTGATGACAAATTCCTGTGCCTTGTCATTATTCATAAACGTGGCATTTATATCTTCATCAAGTGCACGAGTGATGCCGCTGCCCACGCCTGTGTATGGCAGCAAGTATATGGCATTATTGAAAAGGAACATATTGCGAGGCATGGAAGTTCCAGCCTTTATGTCATCAATAGTGAGTCCGTTAGGCAATGCACCAGGACTGTGAATTTCAACACGATTGTCGAAAATGAAAATGCG
>SAMEA104315432__coassemble_2029_pt1 | contig 7381 bp, 6 predicted proteins | sample SAMEA104315432__metabat2_high_PE_003 | metagenome-assembled genome bin SAMEA104315432 (sample SAMEA104315432) | gut metagenome | biome: Monkey gut; feature: monkey-associated habitat; material: faeces | place: China | collected 2013
GCCCATTCCAGCCAGTGTGTTACACACCTCCACGATGTGGTCATCCAGGAACTGTGCCTCGTCGATGCCCACCACATCACTTCCCTGAGCCAGCAGCAGGATATTGGTGGATGTGTCAACGGGGGTGGACATGATGCTGTTGCCCTCGTGGGACACCACTTCCTCCTCGCTGTAGCGCACGTCTATGGCTGGCTTGAAAATCTCCACCCTCTGATGTGCAAACTGCGCGCGTCGCAGTCGGCGTATCAGTTCTTCGGTCTTGCCAGAGAACATGGAGCCGCATATCACCTCCACGCGTCCCTGACGCATCATCTCTCCGTTGCTGGAGCCTACGTCTTTCATTTTCAGTATGTATGTTTTTGTTGTGACGGCCTGGCGCCGTGCCATTCTTGGTTTACTACGGACAAAGGTAATAATGTTTCTTCATGTGGAGGCTACTCTGGGCGCTGAAAATGAAAATTTATTGGGCTGGGCGTTGTGGTTCATTGCCCAAAAAGTGTAACATCGCACCGCAGTGCATTTTTCGCTCTCTTGCCCTTGGATATCTGTTGTAACAATTTTTAAGTGAGTCGGCAGCGAGTTTGTCGGCATGTCCGTGGGTGCTCTTATTCCGCTGGAAATATGGCACTTCCTTCTGGATGGTGGCCCCTCTGGGGGCATTAAGCAGGCTCCTGGTCACCACATTTTCGCCTGGCGAGTGCTTCATTTCGTTTTTTATCGCTAATTTTGTCCCAAATAAACTGAATGATGGGCATATTATACCTTGTACCCACACCCGTGGGCAACTTCGAAGACATCACGATGCGAGCCTTGAGGATACTCCGTGAGGCCGATCTGATACTGGCCGAGGATACCCGCACCAGCGGCAACCTCCTGCGCCACTTCGACATCAAGAACGCCATGCTGTCGTATCATAAGTTCAATGAGCACCAGACTGTGGAGAGCGTGGTCAACCGCTTGCGCGGGGGTGAGACAGTGGCAGTGGTGTCGGATGCAGGCACTCCTGGCATCAGTGACCCTGGCTTTCTGGTGGCACGTGAGGCCATCAGAGCTGGCATCGAGGTGATTACCCTGCCCGGAGCCACCGCTATGGTACCGGCGCTGGTAAGCAGCGGATTGCCCTGCGACCGCTTCTGCTTCGAGGGTTTCCTGCCGCAGAAGAAGGGGCGTCAGAGCCGCTTGAAGGCATTGGCCACCGAGCCTCGCACGATGGTCTTCTACGAATCGCCCCATCGCGTGGTGAAGGCACTTGCGCAGATGATAGAGGTGTTTGGCGCAGAGAGGCCCGTGAGCGTGTGCCGCGAGATAAGCAAAATCCACGAGGAGAGCGTGCGAGGGACACTGGCCGAGGCGCTTGAGCACTTCCAGACAAACGAGCCGAGGGGCGAATTTGTCATTGTGGTGGGTGGATATGAAGAGAACAGACAGAGTGAAGAAAAGGATAAGTAACTAAGAATTTACATCGTATGAAGTTACACAATTTCATTATCATTTGTGCGTGCGCGCTGGTGGCGTGTGCGTGCCATCAGGGCAAGGCTACCGACGAAGCCGCCCGCCAGGAGCGTGATTCACTGCAACGCGTCATCGACGGAAAGGATGCCGAACTGGATGACATAATGGGCACCTTCAACGAGATACAGGAAGGAATACGCCGCATAACGGAGGCCGAGGGACGGGTCACTGTGGCTGACGCTACACGTGAGAACGCCAGCAGCCGCGAGGTGATACGCGAGAACCTCAGTTACATAGAGCAGGCGATGAAGCAGAACCGCGATATGGTGGCTCAGTTGAAGGAGAAACTGCGCGCAAGCAATATCAAGGGCGAGAAGCTTCAGAAGACCATCAACAACCTGCAGAGCCAGATAGAGCAGCAGGCACAGCGCATTCAGGAACTGGAGGCAAGTCTGGCCGAAAAGGATGAAGAGCTGGTGCGCAAGGGTCAGGAGATAAGCGAACTCAACGACAATGTGTCGTCGCTCGAGGAGGAGAACCAGGCCAAAGCCCAGACAGTAGCCGCACAGGAGAAGGAACTGAACGAAGCTTGGTTTGTCTTCGGTACACGTTCTGAGCTCAAGGAGCAGAAGATTATCTCGAGCGGGGATGTGCTTCGCGACGGCAAATTCAACCGCGACTATTTCACCAAGATAGACATCCGCACAGATCGCGAGGTGAAGCTCTACAGCAAGAGTGCCAAGCTGCTCACCACCCACCCAAGCGGCTCCTACACCCTCAGCAAGGATGCTCAGGGGCAGTATGAGTTGCACATCACCGACCCCAAGCGCTTCTGGAGCGTGAGCCGTTATCTGGTGGTGCAGGTGAAGTAAATGGCCCGCTGCCTCTCTCCCTGTGGGGGGGGGAAGATGACAAGGGCTGTATCAGAAAGAGTACGAACACCTCCTCCTTATATATATGTATGCGCCGGGAGGAGGTTCGCAAAAAGGATAAGAATTGAAGACAACAAGAAGTAAATACTACAACGCCTCGCGCTCTTCGCTCTCGCCGGAGACTGGAAAAGTGAGCACAGTGCAGTCGGTGGCAGCCGAAGGTGATGTGCAGGAGACCGCCATATTGGTCGGACTCGTCACTCCACAGCAGGGTGAGCGCAAGACGCAGGAGTATCTCGACGAACTGGAGTTTCTTGCCGAGACGGCAGGAGCACACACAGTGAAGCGATTCACGCAGAAGATGAACGGCCCAAGCGCTGTCACCTATCTGGGAATAGGCAAGTTGCAGGAGATAAGAGCCTATATTCAGGCCGAGGAGGATGCCGAACGGGAGGTGTCGATGGCTATCTTTGATGATGAGTTGAGCGCCAAGCAGTTGCGCAACATCGAGAATGAACTCCACATCAAAGTGCTTGACCGCACCAGCCTCATACTGGACATCTTTGCGATGCGTGCGCAGACTGCCAACGCCAAGACGCAGGTGGAACTGGCACAATACCGCTATATGCTACCTCGCCTGCAGCGCATGTGGACCCATCTTGAGAGACAAGGAGGCGGAAGCGGCTCGGGTGGAGGCAAGGGTTCGGTGGGCTTGCGTGGTCCTGGAGAGACGCAGCTTGAGATGGACCGGCGCATCATCCTCAATCGCATGAGTCTGCTCAAGCAGCGACTGGCCGATATTGACCGGCAGAAGACTACACAGCGAAGCAACCGTGGACGCATGATTCGTGTGGCACTCGTGGGCTATACCAATGTGGGCAAGAGTACGCTCATGAACCTCCTGGCCAAGAGTGAAGTGTTTGCCGAAAACAAGCTCTTTGCCACACTCGACACCACGGTGCGCAAGGTTATTGTGGACAACCTGCCCTTCCTGCTCTCTGATACTGTGGGATTCATACGCAAGCTGCCCACCGATCTGGTGGATTCCTTCAAGAGCACACTGGACGAGGTGCGTGAGGCCGACCTGCTTCTGCATGTGGTGGATATCTCTCATCCCGACTTCGAAGAGCAGATAGGGGTGGTGGAAAAGACGCTGGCCGACCTGGGTTGTGCCGAAAAACCCTCTATGGTCATCTTCAACAAAGTGGATGCCTATACGTGGGAAGAGAAGGATGCTGACGACCTCACTCCTGCCACCCGGCGCAATGTTTCCATCGACGAACTTATCCGTACCTGGATGGCCAGACTGGGTGACAACTGCCTCTTCATCTCTGCACGTGAGCGTACCAATATAGACACTCTCAAGCAGGTGCTCTATGACCGCGTGCGCGAACTGCATGTGCAGAAGTATCCCTACAATGATTTCCTGTTCCAACACTACGAATAACCAACACATTATATATTATGGCTGATTTCAAGTATGCTCCCATGTTTCAGTTGGGGGAAGACAAGACAGAGTATCGCCTCCTGTCCAAGGAGGGTATAAGCACGGCTGAGTTTGAGGGTAAAACCATCCTCAAGGTGTCAAAGGAGGCTTTGACCATGCTCGCACAGCAGGCTTTCCATGATGTGGAGTTCATGCTCCGCCGTGAGCACAACGAGCAGGTGGCCAAGATTCTCACCGATCCCGAGGCTTCAGAAAACGACAAGTATGTGGCTTTGCAGTTCCTTCGCAACGCCGAGACAGCCGCCAAGGGTATCCTCCCATTCTGCCAGGATACGGGCACCGCTATCATCCACGGCGAGAAGGGACAGCGTGTGTGGACCGACTTCGAGGACGAAGAGGCACTGAGCCTGGGCGTTTTCAACACCTTCACACAGGACAATCTGCGCTACTCGCAGAATGCTCCTCTGAACATGTATGATGAGGTGAACACCCGCTGCAACCTGCCCGCACAGATTGACATTGAGGCTACCGAGGGCGATGAATATCGCTTCGTGATGGTGGCCAAGGGTGGTGGTTCGGCCAACAAGACTTACTTCTATCCCATGACCAAGGCTACCATCCAGAACGAGGGTACACTGCTGCCTTTCCTGGTGGAGAAGATGAAGAGCCTGGGTACAGCGGCTTGTCCTCCTTACCACATCGCATTTGTCATCGGTGGTACAAGCGCCGAGAAGAACCTGCTCACCGTGAAGCTGGCATCTATCAAGTACTATGACAACCTGCCCACCACTGGCGATGAGACCGGTCGTGCATTCCGTGACATCGATCTGGAGAACAAGCTCCTGGTAGAGGCACAGAAGATAGGACTGGGTGCACAGTTCGGTGGCAAGTATCTGGCACACGATATCCGTGTGGTTCGTCTGCCTCGTCACGGCGCCAGCTGCCCCATCGGCATGGGTGTGAGCTGCTCTGCCGACCGCAACATAAAGGCAAAGATCAATCAGGATGGTATCTGGCTGGAGAAGATGGATGCCAATCCTACAGAGCTGATACCTGCCGAGCTGCGCAATCCCGGTGAGGGTACTACTGGCATCGAGATAGACCTGGACAAGGGTATCGACGCTGTGCGTGCCGAACTGACCAAGTATCCTGTGAGCACACGAGTGAACCTCAAGGGTACCATCATTGTGGCTCGTGACATTGCACATGCCAAGCTAAAAGCTCGTCTGGACGCTGGTGAGGAGATGCCCGACTACTTCAAGAACCATCCCATCCTGTATGCCGGACCGGCCAAGACTCCTGCCGGCTACCCCTGTGGCAGCATGGGCCCCACAACGGCCAATCGTATGGATCCCTATGTGGATGAGTTCCAGGACCATGGAGCCAGCCTGGTGATGATAGCCAAGGGTAATCGCAGCCAGATGGTGACAGATGCCTGCCAGAAGCACGGCGGATTCTATCTGGGTACCATCGGCGGTGTGGCTGCCGTTCTGTCACAGAGCAGCATCAAGAGCATCGAGTGTGTGGAGTATCCCGAGCTGGGTATGGAGGCCATCTGGAAGATAACCGTCGAGGATTTCCCCGCCTTTATCCTGGTGGATGACAAGGGCAACGACTTCTTCAAGCAGCTCAAGCCTTGGGCTCCCTGCACTGCCTGTCAGAAGTAAGCAGCCGGCTGACTATATAAGAAAAGAGAGGAGCAATCCTCTCTTTTCTTGTTTTCCAGGGTAGGGATAAGGAACTTTCGTCTTGTGGGTCAGATGCCTGTGGGTGCCATGGCATCTATTGTGCAGGCAATGGGCAGCTGGCGGCTGGCACGGTATGTGCGTCCAAACCTGTCGGTCACTTCCACTGTGATTTCTGCATCAGGCCTGCTTGCCACTGCCATAAAGGTGTGGGTGTTGTACTTGGTGCCGTTTCCCTCGCCCACCGCTTTCTTGTGCTTGTACATATTGATGTCGTAGGACAGTACAGCGTATGGGTCTTCACACTTGATCTGCTTCACATCCAGCTCCCGTCCGTCTTCGGTCACCTTCACCTTCCACTGGCGGTCATAGTTGAACACATTCACCAGCACCGTGTTGGCTGGCAGTCTGGAGAAATCCTGTCTGCCGGGATACTTCTTCATGATGGCCTGCCAGATGCTGCTGGTGCGCTGGTATTCCCTCACTTGGTTGGTGTCGATGATGCGGAACTGTTCGTTGCCTGTACCTTCCAGTGTGCGCAGTTGCCACGAGATATCCTTCTTGTTGATGGTAAACACCTGGTAACCTCCGGGTGTTCCATCCACACATGTGGGATGCCCGGTATATCCTCCCGATGCCCATAGGTTGCCTCCCACAGCACCCACCGAATGCTCCATGATGTTGGGGTATTGCTTGGGCTGCATGTTGTAGCACTGGTGTCGGTGGCCCGACATGATGTGCACAGTGTCGAACCTCTTCAGTATCTGGCACAGGCGCTGCGTGCTGTGGTTCCATGGCATACGCTCCAGCACCTCAAACTTTCCGTTCTCATACCATGCCGGAACGTGCATGCTCACAAAGACCGGCGTGTGCTCATCCACATAGCTGAGGTCCTTCTGCAGCCAGTCCAGCTGCTCGTCGGTGAATCCGTTCTTGTAGTCCCTCATGCCCACAACGCCTTTCTTGTACTTGCCGTCCTTGCTGGGGGTGTTCTCATATACCACATCGTCCAGCACCACATAATGCACCTTACCTATATTATATGAGTAATAATTCGGGCCCACAGTCTGTCTGAATGTCTCCGAAGCTTTGTGGTCAGTCTGTTCGGAGTGTGGTGTAGAGGGGTTGTTGTCATGGTTGCCCGTCACGCAGAAGTGCCTCATGCCGTATGACTTGTGGTTCTTCACTATCAGAGCCTTGTAGTCTGCAATGGTAAACTTGTTGCTATACCAGTACACATCCCACGACAGGTCGCCCAGCACCGTGGAGTATATCGGCGTGCTGCCAGCCAGCTTGCATTCCTTCTTGATGCGGGGCAGGAAGAGGCTCTCATAGAGTTTCATGTCCTTGGTGTCCTTTCTGTTGGCCAACTGCGGGTCGGCTTCAAACACCATGATATGCTTGTCGTTCTTCTCCTTCTGCAGCATGAAGTCGTGCTGCTCGTCCATGTTGCTGTCATCGGGAAAGGACAATGTTCTCCAGAATCCCCCAAAGAGTTTCTCCTCCCAGTTGCCCTTCTCGGTCAACGGCATATAGCCCGATGGGATGACGTAGAACACATAGCCGTTCCTCTTGTCCGACTGCAGCCGGTAAACTCCCTGTTTGTCGGTGGTGGCAAAGGAATGTCCGTCAGATACCACCACTCCTTGCACACCCTTTCCCTTGCAGGTGATGGTGCCTGTGATATCAGCAGCCAGAGCTGATGCAGCCGCCAGCAGCAGAGCCAGGAAGAGCAATGGAGTTTTCACAGAGAATGAATTCCTGCGCGTTGCAGTAGTGTGCGGTTCCCCTTGGGAAGTTTGAGACAGATGGGTCATAGTTTGCTTTCTTTGAATATACAATTCACTCACAAAATTAGCTAAATAATCCTTTCGCAGTACTCCATCGCCCTCTTTTTCCATCACCACCCACTCCTGGTGTTACAG
>SAMEA104315432__coassemble_2103_pt1 | contig 7182 bp, 9 predicted proteins | sample SAMEA104315432__metabat2_high_PE_003 | metagenome-assembled genome bin SAMEA104315432 (sample SAMEA104315432) | gut metagenome | biome: Monkey gut; feature: monkey-associated habitat; material: faeces | place: China | collected 2013
CACTGATTCAGTTTATGAATAGAAAAAGTGTCTAGTGAAATCAGGAAAAGACACGAAGCAAGGATACTTGGCAAAGTAATACTGGATACTTGGCGATTTATCCTTGGATACATTGCAAAGTATCATTGGATACTTTTTCGGGGCAGTTTTTTGCTTCTCTTTTCCTGCTTTCCCCGGATGCTTTCTCTCATTATAAACTGAATCTGTTGACAGTGTTGCAAAAGCCATACTGAATTGGTTGACACACGCAAGGCAATTGCTCTGCTTTTATTGACGCTTCTGCCTTCTTCTGGGGAGGATATGACTGTCTTCCAGCCTCGCTTTTGTCTGCATCGTGTCCTTTGCTGGATTCTTCGCTCATTTGCGGTTCTGTGAATGGTGTGAGGGGTAAACGTGAAAATTTCAGTAGCATAGGAAGGTCGGCTGTCAGTCGTTCTTCATGGGTGCGGTGTCGGGCGTGCGGGTCTGCTCTTGGCATTGCTCATCATGTGGCTGTATTTTTGTCCGTCTGTCCTGGCGCGGTGCATCGGCTGTTACAGCGCGTTGCGTTGTTCATCGTATCGCATTGCCTTGTCCGTTGCAGCGTGGTGCATTTGACGCATGCTCCTGCTGTTGTGTCCGGCGGTTTCGCTTACTTGGGCGTATCAGTTTGGCTTGTTCCCTCCTCTTGTGTTCTTTCGTTGGGCGTATTTGGTGCATATTCGTGGCTTGTGCGTCGGTTTGGCTTTGCCCTATTGCCATGATGCTACACGCGCGTACATATTGTTATTGGGTAAAAGGGAAGGGATGGAGGCGTGACGGGGGCTTCGTTGGGCTTTGCGCTTTGTTCCCCTGCAAACGGAGCCTTAAACATGAAGTGCTTGTGCAAAAAGCCTCTTAGGGGATGCCTAATGCACATTTCTTCGTAATAAGCAGGCGGCTCTCATTATTTATTCCTAACTTTGTACAGTGGGCGGGAAAGAGCCTGCCTATGTGTGACAGACACAGGGAAATGTGACGAGGTGCGGACTGGCGTGCGTGCCTGAGTTCACTTGTCCTAATCATGAACGTGTATTTGAAGGAGATTACAGATATGGAAATGTACAGTGTGAAGGAACTGACCGGACTTGTGACTACGGCATTGGCCAATGTGCCATTTGACCGCAAGCCTGCCGGACTTTATGAGCCTATCCGATATGTGCTCTCTTTGGGCGGCAAGCGCATCCGTCCCGTGCTGATGCTCATGGCATACAACATCTACAAGGAAGATGTAGAGAGCATTATGCCGGTGGCCTTGGGCGTGGAGTTCTATCACAACTTCACCCTCCTGCACGATGACCTGATGGACAGGGCAGATGTGCGTAGGGGCAAACCGTGTGTACATAAGGTGTGGGACGACAATACTGCCATCCTCAGCGGAGACAATATGCTGGTCATGGCTTACCAGTTGGTTTCGCGCTGTCCTGCTGCCTACATGCCGTCGGTGATGAATATCTTCACCGAGACAGCTCTGCAGATAGATGAGGGGCAGCAGTATGACATTGATTTCGAGAGCCGTATGGATGTCACAGAGGCGGAGTATATCGAGATGATACGCCTCAAGACTTCTGTGCTCCTGGCTTGTGCGCTGAAAATAGGTGCCGTGCTGGGTGGTGCCTCTGAGGAGGATGCACAGGCGCTCTATACGTATGGCGAGAAGGTGGGACTGGCTTTCCAGCTGCAGGATGACTACCTGGATGTCTATGGCGACTTCAAGACCTTTGGCAAGGCAATAGGCGGTGATATCCTGTGCAACAAGAAGACTTTCATGCTCATCAATGCTCTGGCGCATGCTCCCAAGGAACTGAAGGGCGAACTGGAAAACTGGATTGCTGCCAAGGAGTTTGATGCCCAGGAGAAGATAGAGGCGGTGAGAGACATCTACACACAGGTGGGCGTGGATAAGATGGCACAGGAACGCATCTCTGCCTATATAGACGAAGCCGAAAGGGTGCTCGATGGCATGAGTCTGCCAGAGGAGCGGAAGGCTGTGCTGCACCAGTGGGCAGAGCAACTGTTGGGGCGTAACAAGTAAGGAGAAGTGATAGATACACACAGTCATATCTACGGAGAGGAGTTCGATGAAGACCGCTCCCAAGTGGTGGAACGTGCCTTTGCGGCAGGCGTCAGCCATATCCTTCTGCCTAATATAAATAAGGAGTCCATTGCGCCGATGCTCTCCCTTTGCCAGGAATATCCAGGCAGACTCTTCCCCATGATGGGTCTCCATCCCGAGGATGTGAATACCGGTTATCGTGAGACGCTGTCTTACATGGACTCCCTGCTTGCCGACGAGCATCATCCCTATGTGGCTGTGGGCGAGGTGGGACTGGACTTCTATTGGGACGAAACCTACAGGCGGGAACAGACGGAAGCCTTTCGAACCCAGGTGGAATGGGCTGTGCAGAGGCGGTTGCCCCTCGTAATTCACACCCGTAATGCTCATAAAGAGCTGGTTGAGGTGATGAGCGACTACGCTTCAAGTGGCTTGCAAGGTATCTTCCACTGCTTTGGCGGTACGCTCGAAGAAGCTCGCCAGTTGCTCGCGTTCGACGGTTTCTGCCTGGGTATAGGCGGCATTCTCACCTTCAAGAAGAGCACTCTGCCCGAGGTGCTGGCTCATGTACCTCTCTCGCGCATTGTGATGGAGACCGATTCACCATATCTGGCACCCGTACCACATCGCGGCAAGCGGAACGAGAGCGCTTTTGTGACCGAAGTGCAGCAGAAGTTGGCATATATATATAATGTGCCGCCCGAGGAGGTGGAAAGATGCACAGACGAGAACGTGAAGTGCGTATTTAACCGAATAAAGTGGCCGTAAGGAGACGAAAACACCAAAAAGGGCACTGCAACGAAAAGTTTTTGCCCAAATAGTGTGCTACTCTAATAAAAAAAAGATATTTTTGTAACCGAAAAGCGTTGTGCATGGTTCGCAGCGCGTTTTTTTGAGTTAAAAAAGGAGAGATGCTCGAGTGGCTGAAGAGGCACGCCTGGAAAGCGTGTAAACGTCAAAAGCGTTTCCGGGGTTCGAATCCCCGTCTCTCCGCTACAGTTGATGTAAAGGTAGTAGAAAAGAAACATAATAAGATAATTTAATCATCAAAAACTACACACAATGAAAAAGTTATTTGCAATTATTGCAATGGTTGCTGTTTGCTCTTTCGGAGCAACAACATCTGTGATGGCACAGGAGGATGTGGCTGCAACAGAGCCCGACACTGCGGTTGTGGATTCCGCTGCTGTTGACACCGCTGCTGTTGACACTACAGCTGAGACAGAGGTAGCAGAAGCTCCTGTTGTTGAGGAGGAGAATGAGGGTATCTTCAAGGTGCTCAAGGTTAAGTTCATCGAGGGTGATGCAGGCTTCATGTCATTGGTAGCCATCGCTCTGGTGTTGGGTCTGGCATTCTGCATCGAGCGCGTTATATACCTGAGCCTGGCTCAGATCAACACTCGCAAGTTCGTGGCTGACCTGGCTGCTCTGGTTGCTGCAGGTAAGATCAACGAGGCTATTGCTATGTGCAAGAACACACGCGGACCTGTGGCTCAGCTGGCTCTGGCGGCTATGGACTGCCTGAACAGCTCTGACCGCAACGATATCGGCACCATCGAGCGCTCTATCAACACAGAGGCTGAGGTGCAGGGTTCTTACCTCGAGGAGAACTGCTCTTGGATTACACTGTTCATCGCTATGGCTCCCTCTCTGGGATTCCTTGGTACTGTGATCGGTATGGTGATGGCCTTCGATGACATCCAGCGCGCTGGTGATATCAGCCCCACCGTTGTGGCTGGCGGTATGAAGGTGGCCCTGATTACCACTATCTTCGGTATCATCGTGGCCCTGATTCTGCAGTTGTTCTATAACTACATTCTTTCAAAGATCGAGTCTCTGACTGTGAACATGGAGGAGTCTTCTCAGGAAATTCTGACTATGTGCGTTAAGTCAGACAAGTGCGTGAAGTAATAAACCCTTTATTAGAGCAAAGGAGATTCTTTTATGAAGATTGAGAAAATATCCAAGATGGCTTTGTACATCTGCGTGGGCATCATTGTTGTATGCTTCGTTGCCTTCTTCGGCATCGGCTACAGCAACCCCGTGGGTGATTACAATGAGCCGAAGCTGCTCGACCTGCTGATGATTCTCATGTACGCAATGTTTGTTGTGATGATGGGACTCACAGTGTGGAGCATCTTCAAAGGACTGGGTAACAAGGGTGGCAGTACAACATCTACCTCTGGCGTTCCCGGTGGCAAGATTATGGCAGGCACTATCGCTCTGCTGGTTATCTCACTTGTTGTAGGTGTTTTGTGTGGTTGGGGCGAAGAGGCCTTCACTGCTCAGGACGGTACTGTGACTTCTGGTCCTTGGGTGACTGTTGTGGATATGTTCTGCATATCCAGCGCCATCCTGTTCCTGGCTGCAGCTGTGGCTGTGGTTGTCAGCATGACCGGCATCATGACTACAATGGGCAATAAGCAAACAAAGTCTATTAAATAAAGTCAAATCATGGGAAAGAAGAAGAAGAAAGTTCCTGGGTTGAACCAAAGTTCGACTGCGGACATATCTTTCATCTTGCTCATCTTCTTCTTGATTACCACTTCTATGGACACCGATATGGGTCTGGCACGCCGACTGCCACGTCCACCAGAGGAGAATCAGGAAGATGCTACGATGGACATTAAGTCCCGCAACATCCTGTACGTGCGAATGAACTCCGCAGGTCAGCTTTGGGTGAAGGACGAGATGGAAAGTGGTTACGAGGATTTGAAGAATTTGAGGAACAGGGTTAAGGAGTTCGTCAAGAACGAGAAGAACCTGAGCAAGTACCCCGAGAAGCATGTGAAGAACATCGACATTCTTGGTCAGTGCTTCGTTACAGACAAGCACGTGATATCTGTGCAGACAGACCGTGGTACTCCTTATGCTGTGTATTTCGAGGTTCAGAATGAACTGGTGGCTGCCTACAATGAGTTGCGCAACGAGTTGTCAAAGCAGAAGTTCGGACGCCCCTACGATGCTCTCGGCGACGAGGAGAAGGTTGCGGTGCGTGCCTACTACCCCCAGAACATCTCTGAGGCTGAACCCAAAAAGTATGGAGGACAGAAGTAATGGCAGGATTTAAGAAGAGTGATCGCGAGATGCCAGAGATGAACACCTCATCTCTGCCCGACTTGATTTTTACTATCTTGTTCTTCTTCATGTGCGTGGTGTCAATGCGTGAGGTTACACTTCAGGTGAAGTTCACCACTCCTCAGGGTACTGAGTTGGAGAAGCTGACCAAGAAGTCTGCTGTTTCATACATCTATGTTGGTCCTCCCACCGACCAGCTTCGCCCCAAGATGGGTAGCGGAACTCGTATTCAGGTGAATGACCGCATCATTGAGCCTCGTGAGGTGATGGACTTCGTTGCACAAGAGCGACAGGGCATGTCCAATCAGGCTGAGCAGATCATCTCTATCAAGGCCGACCAGCATACTCAGATGGGTATCATCACTGATATCAAGGAGGTGCTGAGAAAGTCTTGGGCACTGAGATTGAACTACTCTGCAACCCGCAGAAATTAACTCAAAGGTACATATTAGTAAAAAAGAGGTGGCTTGTTACTTACAAGTCACCTTTTTTTTATAATTTTGTGTGTCAACTTGCAGTTGAGGTGTTTGGGCGGCCTGGTGGGCTTGCCTGGCTGCATGTGCAGGTTGCATACCAGAATTATAATGTTTCACGAACGAATAGTTTGATATGAGTAAACTTGATGCACTTGACAGGCAGATACTGTCCATGATATCTGATAATGCCCGCATACCTTTCTTGGAGGTGGCCCGTGCATGTCATGTGTCTGGAGCTGCCATACATCAGCGAATCCAGAAACTTATGCAGCAGGGCGTTATCAAGGGCTCGCAGTTCATCTTTGACCCAGTGTCGCTGGGTTACGAAACTTGCGCGTTTGTTGGTCTTTACCTTAAGGACCCTTCTGACTTCGACCGTGTGGTGGCTGCCCTTCGTGATATCCCCGAGGTGGTAGAGTGCCATTACACCACAGGCGTCTATGATATCTTCATCAAGATATATGCCCGTAACAACCACCACATGCTCAGCGTCATACATGACAAGTTGCAGCCTCTGGGCCTGCAGAGAACAGAGACTATCATCTCATTCAATGAGGCCATCTGCAGGAAGCTGCCGGTTCCCTCGGTTGACGAACTCAACGAGAACGCTTGAGCATGATAAGTCTGATTGCAGCTGTAGCCCGGAATGGAGCCATAGGCAATGACAACAAGTTGCTCTATTGGCTTCCCAATGACTTGAAGCGCTTTAAGGCCCTCACCACTGGTCACACCATTGTGATGGGACGCAAGACTTTTGAGTCTTTCCCCAAGGGCGCTCTTCCCAATCGTAGAAACGTGGTGCTCTCCCGCCAGTCGGTCTCTTTCCCTGGCGCAGAGGTTTTCCCTTCGCTTGATGAAGCACTTGCTTCCTGTGCTCGGGACGAGGAGGTGTTTGTCATAGGCGGTGAAACCCTTTATCGACAGACGCTTGGCAAGGCCGGCAGACTCTATCTCACGCTTGTGGATGATGAGCCCAAGCAGGCCGATGCCTACTTCCCCGAGTTGGACAAACAGGACTGGGAGGTGATAAGCGACGAACCTCATGAGGTGGATGAGAAGCATGCTCACCCCTTCCGCTTCGTTGACTACCGGAGGGTAGAACGATAGTGGGGGATAGGCGAGAACTCGTTTTGTTCCCTTCCGCTTCGTTGACTACCAGCGGGTAGAACGATAGTGGGGGATAGATGAGAGCTTGTTTCGTCCCCTTCCGCTTCGTTGACTACCGGCGGGTAGAACGATAGTAGGGGATAGGCGAGAAATTGTTATGTTTCCTTCCGCTTCGTTGACTACCGGCGGGTAGAACGACAGTAGGGGATAGGTGAGAAGTATAAGAATTCCAATAAGCATGATAACAGACCATGCGTGGAACGATAGTGGGGGATTGGCGGGAGGATATTCTGAAACCTCTGCTGCGCTGTCCACCATCGGGTAAAACGTCAGACTGACGGAAGTGAGGAGCCAGCTCGCGTTCTTAGTTCGCTGGACGGCAGCTGGATGTAAGGTAAGAGGAAAAAAGAGTGAGGCAAACCCATGTGTTCTGTCTTGTTGGATGTT
>SAMEA104315432__coassemble_2882_pt1 | contig 5680 bp, 5 predicted proteins | sample SAMEA104315432__metabat2_high_PE_003 | metagenome-assembled genome bin SAMEA104315432 (sample SAMEA104315432) | gut metagenome | biome: Monkey gut; feature: monkey-associated habitat; material: faeces | place: China | collected 2013
TTGACTATGCCAGCAGCAGCGAGCAGGAACACCCCGTCCGCACCACCACGCGGGCCACGCTCACGAGCGAGACGCTCCGCCTCAACTACCGCTACAAGTCTGTCAACCTCGGCCTGACCGGTGCCGCCACCTACAACCACCAGGCTTCCACCCTCGAGGGCTATGCGTCGCCCAACACGTGGAACGTGCGCTACGGCCTCCATGCCGTGGTCGATCTCCCGTGGCACCTGCAGCTCTCCTCCGACCTCACCATGTTCACCCGCCGCGGCTACGAGACGGCCTCGATGAACCGCGACGACCTGGTGTGGAACGCGCGCCTCTCGAAGTCGCTCTGGAGAAACCAGCTCACCTTCATGATCGATGCCTGGGACATCCTGGGCAACCTCTCGAACGTGAACGCGGGCATGAACAGCCGCAGCATGTGGGAGTACTACACCAATGTGATACCCCGCTACGCCATGTTCCGCCTCGCCTATCGCCTCAACCGCCAGCCGAAGAAGAAGTAACCACCCCTGCCGTAGGGACTTCGCGTTTCTTCGTGGCAAAGGATGGCGCTTCGCGGAATAACGAAGCATCAAGCGGCCAACACAGCAACCTCAGCACCATAGGTTTCGCCATAGGCTTTGTGCTGATGATGGTGCTTGATGTGGTGATGGGATAAAAGGCAGATACTAACGAAACACAATTTCCGCGGCATTTAGTTAAAGATTACTAACAATTGATACCCAAAACTGCCAAATGCACACAAAACAGATATCTTTGTGTTGTAAATGACACATAGGTTATACATACACCATAATGCCTTTCGTTTGTAGTAAGTTGCCTACACCGTAGCAGACAACTTATTATTAACGAATCGAATATTTAATGGGCTTAATCATATTTTATTTTTTAGGTGCTCTGTCACTATCCTTTTTATGTTCCGTCCTCGAGGCGGTACTTCTATCCACTCCCATGTCGTTTATCTCGATGAAGGAGACCGAAGGCAATAAGACTGCCACCCTGATGAAACGGTACAAGAACAATATAGATCGACCCGTAGGTGCCATCCTTTCGCTCAACACCATTGCACACACCATCGGTTCGGCAGGCGTAGGAGCGGAGTCGATAAAGATCTTCGGCAAAGAATACTTCGGATTGATATCAGCCATTCTGACGCTGCTGATTCTTGTGCTTTCCGAAATCATCCCCAAGACCATCGGAGCGTCGTATTGGCGTTCGCTCGCCATGCCTTCCACCAAGGTCATCCGCATGTTCATCTTTATCACCTATCCGCTGGTTCTGCTCTCTGAACTAATCACAAAGGTGTTCACCCCAAGGAATCATCAGGCTTCTGTGAGTCGCGAAGAGGTGTCGGCAATGGTTGACGTGGGCACTACGGAGGGCATCTTCCGCGAGTCGGAAAGCAAAATCATCAAGAGCTGCATCCGTCTGGCCGCCGTTAAGGCACGCGAGGTGATGACTCCATCCGTTGTGGTTGAGACAGCTAACGTGAACCTTACCACAAAGGAGTTTTACGAGCAACAGACATGGAACTTCTCGCGTATTCCGATATACGACAAGAGCAAGGATTACATCATCGGCTATGTGCTGAAGGACATGGTGCTGAAGGAGTTGTCGGAGGACAAATTCGAGACCAGGCTCTCCGACCTCATGCGCCCGATACTTTCATTCAACGAGGACGATTCGGTATATCAGATATGGGAGAAGATGCTGGAAAAGCGCGAGCACATCTCCATCATCCTTGACGAATACGGCTGTCTGCGTGGCGTGGTCACAATGGAAGACGTCATAGAGACCATGACCGGCGTGGAGATTGTGGACGAGGATGACGTAGCTGTGGATATGCAGGCTTTCGCCAAGGAAAAGTCGCGTAGGATGGCTGCAAAGACAAAACAACAAGAGATAGAGTCGCAAGTATAAAATCGCGAACAAGCTGAAAGATAAAGATCATGAAACTAAACAAGATACATCATGTAGCCGTGATATGCTCTGACTATGAGCTGTCGAAGCAGTTCTATACAGAAGTGCTGGGCCTGAAGATTGTGAGCGAACATTATCGCAAGGAACGCGACTCATGGAAGGCGGACTGCTGGATGGGCGATGCATACGTAGTGGAGCTGTTCTCCTTTCCCAATCCGCCTGCTCGTCCTTCCTATCCCGAAGCAGCCGGTCTGCGTCACCTTGCTTTCGAGGTGGACAACCTTGCGGAAGCTGTCGGCGAACTCGACAGCAAGGGCGTAAAGCATGAGCCCATACGCACGGACGAATATACCGGCAAGCAGTTTGTGTTCTTCAGCGACCCCGACGGACTGCCGATAGAGCTGTACGAGAGGTGAAGATGCTGACAGAGAATACTATTACTTGATAAAGCTGTTCATATTCTCGTTTCCCCACACTATGAGGCTGTCGAGAGTGGGAAAGAGCGACTTGCCCATCGGCAAGTGGCAAGGCCGAGTTTGAAGTGGATGACGAAACGCAGAAGTGGATTTACAACCACAAGCCTCTAATCCCGCTAAAATTGTCTTATAGGACAATTTGAAATGTCTTATAAGACAATTTGAATTGTCCTATAAGACAATTTAAATTCCCTTATAAGGGAATTTTCCCCGTATCTGTAGCCTTTGTCTTTTCCTGATTTCGCTAGAAGACACTTTTTCTATTCACAAACTGAATCAGTGGACAGTGTTGTAGAAGTCATACTGAATCTGTTGTCACCTGCCTGGGAATTGCACTGCTTCAGTTGACGCTCCTGCCCCCTCTGGGGTGGAGGTGTCTTCTGTTTGGGGCTGCCAAGATACGCACTGCCTTTTCCAGATTCAGCGTAATCAGGAAAAGACTGCGGAAAACTGCCCCGAAAAAGTATCCAACGATACTTGGCAATGTATCCAAGGATAAATCGCCAAGTATCCAGTATTACTTTGCAAAGCATCCTTGCTTCGTTTTTTTCGCCTTCCCTGCCACTGTCTTTTCCAGAACTCACTAGACATTTTTCCTATTCATAAACTGAATCAGTAGATAGTGAAGCAGAAGTCATACTGAATCTGTTGTCACTTGCCTGGGAATTATTCGGGGGCTCTCAACAAGAAGCAATAGACTATCGCGACCTGGCAAACCTAATGGCTTGGGGTATAAGCGAGAGGATGTTTAATCTACTTGGAAGATACAGCAAGCCTATGCGATGAATGCAACTCCCGCTCTCAACGATTGTAGCGAACCTCGTTGAAAGGGGGAAATAGCAGCGAGGGAAATGGCGGGAAACAGGCTTGTTCCAGTTCAAGAATGGGCTGCCTAACGCTCTTCGTTGAGGAAACTGGCCACTATCCTAACTGCCTCGGAAAAGGCGGTGGGCTGGCCGGGAACGGTGATGAAGAGGTGAGTGGCAGTGGGAAAAACATGATAGGCAAGGGGATGATGGAGCTTCTGCAGGCGATGAGCCAGTTGGGCCGTCTGATCAAAAAGGATATCGTGACCGGCTGAGAGGATGAGAACGGGCGGGAGAGACTGCAAAGCGGAGTCGCTGGACAAGCCTACGGAAACGAGCGGGTGGTGCTGCTGCCCCTGGGCATAAGCCTCGTTGAAAGCCTCCAGGAGCTCTGCATCATTGCCATAACCTTTGCCGTACTTGCGCCACGAATGGCTGCGACGGGTGAAGAGTTCGGTCACAGGATAGATGGGAATCACACTATTCACACCAGGCACGGAGAGGGCTGTAGCAAGAGCCAGGTTTCCGCCCGCACTGTCACCACCCACAGAGACGCGGGCAGAATCGCATCCCCACTCGGCAGCATGAGCACGAAGGTAGGCGAAAGCCTGCTGACAGTCGGCAAGAGGCGCGGGGAAAGGGGAAGCAGGAGCAAGTGAATAGTCAAGCGCAGCCACACAGCAGTTGGCCTCAAGCGCCAAGGCTGCACAGAAGCAGGAACAACTGTTGATACTGCCAAAGCACCAACCGCCCCCATGAAGATAGAGCAGAAGCGGCCGTGGGCGTTCAGAAGGGACTGTGGGAGTGAACAGGCAAAGGTTGGACTGGGGATAGGAAGTGTTGACACCCTGAGGCAAGACAGGTGCCTGATTACGGCTGCGGCGTATCTGCTGCAGAGCGGCATCATTACCCTGGATGGCTGCACGTACCGCCAACATCTGCTTGTACTGCAGACCAGGCTTCATAGATGCCAGAAAACTGCGTTCCTCTATCTGCATCTGCCGTTGCAATTCGGCATTGGGACAAATCTGCGCATGCATTTGCAGAGTTGTCAACAACAAGAGGAAGATGTATAGAAGCCTGGAGCTAACGTTGTTCATAACACAGAGAATTTAGTTCGTTTCCTTTGCCAACGGAGTATTTAACCCAAAAGCCACCCGATGGCAAAGAGGATGCCAAAGAATGCGATGTTGCGCGAAGTTTGCCCCAACACGCTATTCAGCTCCCTTCCCTTGTTTATCCTAACCATCATGCGCCACGTCTGTAAATGCGGCAGAAGGTAAAGCAAAGGCATAAAGGCGGCGGCATATCTACCGAAAACGAACAGAGAAAGTGCAAGAGCACAAGCAACGAAGCCCAACAGAAGATAAAGCCATTTGCCGAACATCTCGCCAAAGAGCACAACGACCGTGTGCTTCCCGCTGATGGCATCTGCCTCCCGATCACGATAATTGTTCAAGACAAGCAAGGTGTCGATAACCAAACCACAAGCAACAGCGCTGATGACAACAGGCAGACAGACGGAAGAAGTCTGCAAATAAAAAGTAGCAACCACAGGCACGAGACCAAAGAAAACAAGCACCAGCAAGTCGCCAAAGCCCCAATAGGAAAGCACCAGAGTATATAAGAAAGCAAAGAGAACACAGGCCGCTCCAACTGCCACCAGCCACCAACCGGCCTGACTGACAAGCAAACAACCTGTAGCACATGCCAGCAGGACAACGAGCACGATGCCAAAACGCATAGCACGCGGTGTAATCCAACCTTGTGCAGTTGCGCGCTTGGGGCCAAGGCGGTCCTCTCTGTCAGCTCCCTTAAGGAAATCATATAGGTCATTGATAAGATTAGACGCTATCTGCATCAATCCTGCAAACACGGCACAAGTAAGTGCCGGAAACCATCTGAAACTTCCATAGGCATATGCCATGGCACATGCCAGCGCCACAGGAACCATAGCCGCCGTAAGCGTCTTGGGCCTGGTTGCCAGAAACCACGCCTTCAAAGAATTGCACCTAACATTATCTTCCATCATCTATTCAATCAAATCTCTTCATAAAACCGCATCAAATCAGCGTTCATTATAGCAATCAAGTATTATAGTCCGCAGTCTCGTAACACGCGCCATTAAGCCGAGCGTAAGGCAGAACGGTGTGCCTCTCCCCAAATTGGCTATGCCTCTTATATAATGCCGGAATGCGTTCCATACACCTTATATAATATATTATACCTTATATATACCAAAGGATATAAAGTCCCACCCTTTCAGACCTACAAGGGTGTATGCCTAGTCCCCTATGTTTATCGGGTGAGCCCAGATAAAGGCATTCAGAGCGTCCTTGAGAGGAACTTCTGATATAAGGTTCTTCCCTTTCAGACCTACAAGGCCAGCCTTCATGCGGATCATACAAATTATACAAATAAGAAATCCGGCACTCCACATTGTGTGGAATGCCGGACTCTTCTGGAAAAAAGCGG